>ERZ827101.7-NODE-7-length-402164-cov-15.647118_pt1 | contig 402164 bp, 369 predicted proteins | sample MGYA00519869_ERZ827101 | MGnify/ENA primary metagenome ERZ827101 (study PRJEB31778, sample SAMEA3449256) | human gut metagenome | biome: human gut; feature: human-associated habitat; material: faeces | place: United Kingdom | collected 2010/2012 ...
CAATCGTTCCGATGTTGCAGTGTGGCTTACTGCGTTCAAACTTCTCTTTTGCCATGAATTTATACCCTAAAATATTGTGTTACGACGAGGCTGTTATTAAAGGAAATTTTGGAGCGGGTGAAGGGAATCGAACCCTCGTCATAAGCTTGGAAGGCTTCTGCTCTACCATTGAGCTACACCCGCTCAAACCAAAAACCTGAAACAAAAACCTATTATCTCGACGATTTTTAACTGGTGGAGGGGGATGGATTCGAACCATCGTAGACGAAAGTCGACGGATTTACAGTCCGTTGCATTTGACCGCTCTGCCACCCCTCCGCTAAAATCGTTTCTGCGAGGGAAAAAGAACAAATCTTTTAACCTGACAAGAGGAATAAAAACTTATTTTTGCGATAATGTCAACAAGTTTTTTTATTAATTCTTAAAGTTTTTTGGTTATCTTTTAATTATTCTGCAAAAAGAGGGAGATACCATGAAAAAAAACATCCTGACCGAACAGGGAAACCCTGCAACCCGCCGTATCGACCTGATGGGAACCGACGAAATAGTCGCAGCCATCAGCCATGAAGATATGAAAGTGGCACGAGCCGTTAAAAAGGCGCTGCCGGAAATTGCCCGGGCAGTTGACCTCATCGCCGGAGCCTTTTTCAAAGGCGGGCGGCTGGCATATTTCGGCGCCGGAACCAGCGGCAGGCTCGGCGTTTTGGACGCTGCCGAATGTATGCCGACATTTTCCGTTCCGGACACAATGGTACAGGCGTTTATCGCCGGAGGAAATGCAGCCCTGCGCCACGCCGTAGAAAATGCCGAAGACAGCCGGAAAAAAGCCCTTGCGGACATAAACGCCTTTTCTCCGCTACCTGACGATGTCATCGTCGGCATTTCCGCATCCGGCAATCCGGCCTATGTTTTGACTGTGCTTGAAGAGGCGCGTTGCCGCGGTGCCAATACCGTCGGCATAACCTGCAACCCGGAGGCCAAATTAAAGCCATTGTGCGACGTTTGCATTACGGCTCCGGTCGGCCCGGAAGTTATCGCCGGTTCCAGCCGCATGAAAGCGGGAACCGCCCAGAAAATGATTTTAAATATGCTCTCAACCGCCTCCATGATAAAAATCGGCAAAACTTACGGCAACTATATGATAGACGTTACCCCTGCCTGCGCCAAACTGATTGACCGCGGCAACCGCATAATCGCCACTATCTGCAAGATTTCTGTTGCAAAAGCCGAAGAATATCGTATAAAAGCCGGAAACAACGTCAAAACTGCCTGCGTTATGTGCAAAAGGCAGTGTTCCCGGGAACAGGCCGAACAACTGTTAAAACAGCACAACGGCATTTTACGAAAGGTCATTGAATCATGAAAAAGTTTCACCAGCAGCGCAAAGGCAGCACCGACACTTCTAAAGACCAACTGATTATTTACGGCCGGCATGCCGTCATAAGCGCTTTGAAAAATCCGCGCCGTAAAATCCAAAAGCTGCTGATTTCGGCCGAAAATCGCATCGAAGTTGAAAAAGCGGCTCCACAGGTGCCTGCAACAGTAATTGATAAAAAGGATTTTGCCAAATTCCTCCCCGGTGATGCGGTTCACCAGGGTTTTGCCTTGTATTGTTCCCGGCTTGAAACTTGTGACATTTCCGATTTAATCGCCTTGGCGGAAAATAAAAAGCGCTGCTGCATTTTAATTCTTGACCAAGTAACCGACCCGCAGAACATCGGTGCGATTATCCGTTCCTGCGCCGCGTTCGAAACACTCGGCCTGATTGTCCAAGACAAGAATTCGCCGCTTGAATCCGGCGCCATGGACAAAGCAGCCGCAGGAACCGTCGAATTCGTCCCCGTCGCCCGCGTAACCAACCTCAGCCGCGCCATTGAAACTCTGAAAGAAAACGGTTTCTGGGTAATCGGTATGGACGGCTATGCCGATACGACAATCGATAAAATCAATAAGGACGGCAAAGTCGCCGTTGTTATGGGATCCGAAGGCAAAGGCCTGCGCCGTCTTGTTCAGGAAAACTGCGATTCGTCCGTCAAACTCCCTATATCGCCGCAGGTGGAAAGCCTGAACGTATCCACCGCAGCGGCAATAGCCTTATATGAACTAAACCGCAAATAACTGCACATCACCGTCTGAATACGGCAAAAGCTGCCGCATGGCAGCTTCTTGCAATCCGTTAGGCGTTGAATCCGCTGCTACCGTGTTTTCTTCTGCTTTTTTATTTGACAGAAATGCCATACAATGCTATGGTGATTTTAAACCAACATTTTAATTCAATGCCTAAAGTTTTACTTTAAATCAGAAGTTATATCTCACACCCAAGCCGCCTTCAATGCTGCTTTCTTTTTCCGCATTGTGCGACACTTCCGCCGCCACGGCAAAATCGCCGTCCCGATAAACCGCTTCTGCCGTCGTCTTCAAACGGTTCTTGTCTTCATCATACGCCTTAATGCCGAAATCAACCGGAGAACCGTCCATACCTACCCGCAAATCCTTATACGGATCAAGAAATTCATGATAGTATTTCGCACCGATGGCAAGCATCAGCGAGCGCTCTTTCGCCAGCTGAATCCTCTTACGCAATTTTAAGCCGACCCCAGCCTCCAACGATACTGAACTGTTGGAATCCAGATTAAGCCCGTCATCTTCTTCCGCCTTCGACATTGCCGCCCCCAGCAGATTGAGTTCGGCTTCCGTAACCAGTTCCGCCACTTTCACATCAATGCTGTACTCGGCATGGTTATACAAACCGTAATAGAAGTCCAGCGTATCCGCCTCGTATGTGCCGGACAAAGCACGGCGCTTGTAAGTTCCGTATCCTGCACCGATATTTGGCATGGTCAGGAATTTAAATCCGCCATTCTGGTACAAAATCGGCATAAACGCCAGCAGTATCTTATTGTCGCGGCTGGACTTCGCTTCGTCATATTCCGCATCGGCATAAGCTGCCCGCAGCGTACCGCCGATGCTCCAGTTCCGGTTCAGCTTTTCGCCAAAACCGATATACGGGCTGTAAACGTTATCTGCATAACCGCTGAGCCCGTCCCGAGCATCTTTGCCCGTCCGATAATAGTCGGCGCCGATATAGCTCCCGTTAAGCCCGTCTTCCAGTATCCGGCTCTGCTCCTGTATATTCAGCCCGCGCAGCACCGCCATATTTTCCCGCGTCAGGTTGGCATAAAAATTCTTGCCTGTTTCCACTTCCGTCGCATAGTCAAACTCGCCTTTGTTGCCCGCACCTTTCAGCGCATCAAACAGCTTTTCGTTATTATGCAATCCGTAATTCGTCTCAAAAAAATCTGCAAGTTCTTTATCGTCAACGATTTCCTCAAACTCTTTGCGATTCAACTCCACGTCCGTAACATCGCCGTTGTCTTTCAACTCTGCATCAAACATATACGAACCGGAACTTATATTCATTCCTTCATTTTTGCCGACAAACGAGTTTTCATTGACATAGGTATCCTCAAAACCACCCATAACGATATCGCTGCCGGCAACAACATTGCCTTTAAAACTGTCGGCTTTATAAGTTCCCCCGTCCGCCACGACAAATTTTCCGTTTTCACCGGTTTTCATCGTATCAAAGTCTGCTGCCGCCGCACCAAGGTCAACCGTACCGTTGTTTATAAACGTACCGTTTTCACCGACAATAATATAATCCGCACCGTTTCCGGCTGCCTTCAATTCTCCGGCTTCTTTCAGTTCTCCGCCCGCAAAAGCTGCATTGGCCGCCGAATTATAGGTAATCGTTCCCGAATTGGAAAATGTGCCGCCGTTTTCTACGACAAACGCTGCCCCGTTTCCGTTGACTGTAATTGTCCCTTTGCCGCTGTTATACCCCTTGGCGCCGCTCCCGTTGACATGAATTCCCGTTCCGCCGCCGTCAACCGTTATGGTCGATTCGTTATAGAACGTACCGCTGCCCGTAACATACGCTCCCGTACCTCCGGTTGTCATTATCGTCCCGTTGTTGGTAACGGTGCCGCCCTCGGCATAAACGCCATAATTTCCATAATCGTTTATATTTGAAGAATTGACAGCTGTACCGCCTTTTGTATAAATGCCGTATGTATTCCCGCTGATAGTGCCGGAATTCTCAAATGTTCCCGCAACAACCTGCACGCCCTTTTCATTGCCGCTTATCGTGCCGCTGTTTTCCGCATCTCCTCCGGCAACCTGAATACCGACAATATTATCCCGGATATCCCCCTGATTCTCAGCGCCTCCCTGCGCATCCACGTAAATACCGTATTCCAGTCCGCTGATGCCGCCCGTTATACCGCTGCCGGTATTCGTAACCTGCCCGCTCTTGCCGGAATAAATGCCGATTGTCCCGCTTTTGCCGTCGCCCGAAATAATCCCCGAGTTGTTAACCGTACCGCTTAGTGCATAAACGCCGTATGTATAATTCTCCAAACTGCATGCATCACCGCTGCAATTGCTGTTTCCCTTGATTTCCAGCCGGCTTCCGGCTTCTGCCGAATAAGATGCGCCGCCCGCAATGGAAACGCCCTTGCTTCCGATTCCGCCAACTTCAATCGTTCCCGAATTGGTAACCGACGTAGCATCTCCGGAAATCAATTTTCCGGTAGCGTATATCCCCGTCCCCTGATTCACCGTAATATAAGCGGAATTGGAAACCGTCGATACTTTTTCAGACGTCGCCGCAGCCAAAATTCCGGTTCCCCCGCCATTCACAATCACCTCAGCATCTACTCCGACATTGACCGTACCGCCGGATGCCGCCGCTCCCGTGCTTGAAGCGTCTGCCACGGTAACCTTGGACGATGTTCCCTCAATGCGTACAACGCCTTCGTCTTCCGCCCGCAGTCCCGTCGCTCCGGCAGAAACGTAGACTTTACCGTAGTTATAAACGTTTGACCCGCTGCCGCTGGCTGCAAACAAACCGGAATTTTCCCCTTTGACATAAGCCGTCGACGAAGCAGACAGTGTCGCATTGCTCCCGCCCGTTGCCTTTGCCAGCGTATAACCTTCTATTTCTACGCCGCCGGGATAGTCAAACGTTTTAGACGCCGCATTAGTCAACAGAAAATACGTCTGCCCGCTGTAAGATGGATCCGCATAAAAATTGCCGTAGTCAAATGCCTGCGCGTCGGGACCGTCCAAAATAAAGGCCGTCGTATTGTTCCCTTTCAAAAAGATTGAACCGTAATTATACGCCGTCCCTTTGGCATACATGGCAGCCGAATTGTCGCCCATAACGTAAATGGAATTGGTACTTCCGGCCGGCGACGTATCCAGCCCGTTAAAAATATCCGCTCCGGCATCTGTCGACGCCATACCCGTTCCCGACTGCCCTGTCAGATAAATATCGCCGAAATTGATAGCCTTGGCGTGCTTGGTTGAATCGTTGCGAATAGCCGTCGAATTTGTCGCATCAACCGAAATCGACCCTTTATTGTGTACGTACGCCTCCGCCGTTGAAGCAGAATCAAGCCACATTCCGACGTTAAACTGTTTGGCGTCGGTAATATATTTTTTCAGCGAAATAGAACCTTCGTTTATCGCCGATCCCTGCTGCGAAACCTGAACGGCAGCCGTACCATATGTGCCGCCGTAATCGACATTGCCGTCAAACTCGCCGCCGATAATAATGTCGCCCGTATTGACAAACAGCTGCTTGGTCGTATCGCCGTCGCCGGAAACCTTGACGGCTGCCCCGGCAACAGATGCCGATGCGGTATAGCCCGCTTCGCTGTCCTTTTCATTCCGCTCGGGAGCCGCAAAGGAGTTGCTGTTGCCGACCTTGTAAAGGATTGAACCGTTATTGTACGCCGATGAAAAATTACCGCCGAAAACCTGAGAATTGGTCGCTTTGTTGGAAAGGTAAATGTAACCGTCGTTCACCATTTCAACCGAACCGGAAAACGCATTGTAAATTGCCGTCGATTCTTCGGAATAAACATTGATTATTCCCTTATTTTGCAGCAAAACCTCATCCGTTTTGTCTTCGCCCGCTGCATAAAGACCGTAATTGTTCTTATATCTGGACTGGCCGTTTTCAACGCCGAGATTGATAACGCCGTAGTTAACGACTTCGCCGCCCGCAAAAGAAGCCATGCCGTAAGCATTGCTTGCCTGCATGTCTATCAGCCCGTAATTGTGAAGTTTCGGATCTTTCCAGTCATAAACGCGGGTCTGCGAACCTTCGCCTTTGGCAGCCAGCATACCGTACGATACGCCGCCGGAAGTCGCCTCGTTGACAACGCGGATTGTCCCGCCGGTTTCACTGCCAGTCCCGTTATAGATACTGTCCGCATTGCCGTTTGTCAGTTCTCCGCCATGCACGGAAAGCATACCCGCTGCCACGTCCGTCCCCGCCGCCATGGTCGTCGAAGTCAAATCTATCTTAATATTGCCCCTGTTTAACGCTTCGGTCGCCGCATCGGCGCGGATGCCGATTAAGCCGCCCTGCCCCATCTTCAGCGCCGTATCCGCCAGTTTATATGCCCCCTGGTACGACAGGTTGATATCCCCGTAATTGTTCAGTTTCATCTTTTCCGCAAATGCCGGATTGTTCTTGCCGTTTAAAAATTCGTCGTCAATATAGCTTCCCATGCCGACAAGGCTGACCGCTACGTCCGTCGCGCTGTTATAGCCGGCAGAAAGGTCGATAATGCCGCGGTTCTCAGCCGTAACCGTATTGTTGCTGAAATCGGTTCCGGTATAAAGGTCAAACAGCACCATGCCCAATATCGTGCCGGAATTATTTTGCGTTACCGTCTCATTGCCTTCGGTATCGTCAGCATCTGCCGAACCGTCCGTTTCTCCGGCATTCCCCGCACTGCCGGAATTTTCGGTTCCGCCGCCGTTTTCCGTTCCCGTTTCTCCGCCGGAAGGTGCCGAGGTCGTTCCCGTAATCCTGCCGGAATTGATGATTGTCGCCCCTGTATCGCCGTACATACCGGCAACAGCATGGCCTTCTCCGGTTCCCTTAAACGAAATGTCGATATTTCCGTACGCCGAATTCCCCGTTCCCTCCGGGCCGTTTATAATCTGGCCGCCGTTGCTCGCCGCCATGCCGATAGAACCGTTCTGCGCATCAACCAGAATATTGCCGTTATTCAGCGCTTTTGACCCGTCTCCGTAAACCGAAGCCCCGATTGTCGCATCGCCCAATTGCAGGCTGCCGCCCGCCAGATTATTGAAATAGGCACCGTTCGAGACCGTTACATACGACATCAGATAATCAACATTGTCCAACACATTCGGCAGTAATTGGATTTTTCCGGCATTAGCCGCCGCATCGGGATTTTCAAATCTCCGCGCAACGTTATTCTCCATTCCGCCGCTGTTGACCTTTTTCTCGGTGTTGGTAACCAGGCTTGCCAATCCGTATCCCGGATTCGTCGGCACAATCGTATCGTCTCCGGCCGGGGCGCTGCCGCCGCCTCCGCCGCCGCTGAATGCCAGAATGGCGCCGCCCACGGCCGCTCCGCCCAAAAGCCACGGCCACCAGCTGCGTTCCTCTTCGTTATAATAAAGGGATTCCTCATTGCCGACGATTTTTTCCGTCCTTGCCGCACGGCTGGATTCCAAAAACTCGCGGTACTCTTTGTTTATCTCATAAGTACAGGCATGGCGCGGATTGGCTCCGCTCATACGAAAAGAGTTGTAGGCAACATAATTTTTGCGCTTAATCGCAATGCACAGCCCCGTATCCCCGTTTGGATTCGTCGCGTCAATATTCAGCCCGCGATTGACGGCTTCGCGCAAAATGCCGATTTTTCCCTGGCTTGCCAGATAATACATTTTGTTAAAATCGCGTGGCGACAACCGGCCGCCAAACGCACAGGCGTTTTCCGAAACAGAAACGGCAGCAAAAAAGACTGCGGAAAAATATAAAGCGGCGCCAAACCTCATCTAACAAAACCATAAAAACAATTGCTTTGTATCGATTCTACGCCGGAGTTTCTTAAAAAAGAGTATAATTTATAAAATTATGCCGAAAATTAATATTCATCCTCTTCAGAGTAACTCTCGCCATAGCGGTAACCGTCTTGTCCGGTACGATAGTCATCCTGCCCGATACGATAACCGGCCTGTCCTGCCTGATAACCGTCCCCCGCCCGGGCACTCTTTTTCTGATAACTGTCCTGCTCTGTTTGGCCGCTTTGTTTTTGATAACCGTTCTGCGGCTGATAACCTACGGCATAAGCGTCTTTTCCTTCGACTTCAAGGCTGGGGTTAACGTATGCCGTCGCGCCTTTTTCATAAAAATAGAAATCGCGCCGGAGCCGTGCCTGATCGCGAATGGAAAGGGAATTCCATTCCGTTTCCGTCAAACCGTAAGGATAAGCCTCTTCTCCGCCGGCACAACCGGAAAGCAAAAACAGCGCCAGCAGCACACCCGCTTTTTTCATCTTAAAGTCTCCCGTACAATCAAAAACTTTTTATGCTACAGATTTGCGTTATAGGATATAATAATTTGTTTTTCAAGCAAAATCTTCCGCTGCACGTTTCCGCTGCACCTCCTGCCAGCAAAAACGCCGCCCGGCCGCATTCCGCCACAACCGCCGCTGAATTTTCAGCAGTTCCTTAAAAAAACTGCCGCGCATAACCATTCTCTCAGTTTCCGCTCCGCCTATATCTTCAGCAGATTCTTTACAAAGGCCTCAACATAATCCTTCCTGCGGTTTTGGTAATCAAGATAGTAAGCGTGTTCCCAAACGTCCAGATTCAATATCGGCTTAAAGCCAAGCACCAGCGGCGTATCGCCGTTGCGCGTAGTCAGAACGTCAAGTTTCCCGCCTTTGCCCTCGGCCAGCCACACCCAGCCGCTGCCGAAAAGCTTAACCGCCTCGTCTGCCAGCTTTTCCCGCAATGCGTCGCGCGTTTCAAAACGCTCGGCAATGCGCTCCTGCATATCTGCGTCAAATTTTTCCCCGATACCGATTGAATTCCAATACACGTTATGGTTAAAAACCTGCCCCGCATTATTATACAAAACCTGATATTCCGGCTTGTCAAACGTCCTTTCGATAATTTCCTCCAGCGGCGTATCCTGAAACTCCGTTCCCGAAATCAGTTCGTTGACTTTATCCACATAGGCCTTATGGTGTTTTCCGTAATGGAATTGCACAGTTTCTTCCGAAACATATGGTGCCAAAGCGCTTTCTTTAAACGGCAGTTTCATCAGTTCTATCATTTTTCCCTCCTGAAATATTATAATCCAGCCTTTATAATAGCCTCTAAATATTTATTTTAAATAGGCGTTTTAATTTTGTTAATAATTATTAACAGCCCCATATCAAAGATTCACAAATAAAATTTATGTAGTATGATAACGATAACAATAAACAAAACGGAGAGGAAAAATGAGAGTTTTATTAATAGAAGATGACTATGCCGTTTCTCAAAGCGTCGAAACAATCCTCAAAAAAGAAGGCATGGTTGTCGATACCACCGATGACGGCGAAGACGGGCTGGACTGCGGCAAACTGTATGATTATGACATCATTATTCTGGATTTGAACCTGCCCGGCATGAACGGCTATGAAGTCTTAAAAAGCCTCCGCAACGCCAAAATCACCACTCCGGTTCTGATTTTGTCCGGCCTCTATGAACCGGATAAAAAAGTCAAGGGGCTGGGTTACGGTGCAGACGACTATCTGACCAAACCGTTTGACAAGAGCGAACTTCTCGCCCGCATTCAGGCAATTGTCCGCCGCTCCAAAGGACATTCCAATTCGATTATTCAAACCGGGCTCGTCGAAGTCAATCTGGATACACAGACCGTCAGCGTCGCCGGCAAAGACCTGCACCTGACCGGCAAGGAATACGGTATTATGGAATTGCTTTCCCTGCGCAAAGGTTCGACCTTGAACAAGGAACAGTTCTTAAACCACCTCTACGGCGGCATTGACGAACCGGAATTAAAGATTATTGACGTCTTTATCTGCAAGCTGCGCAAAAAGCTGGAAAAAGCTTCCGGCGGCAAAAACTATATTGAAACTGTCTGGGGCCGGGGATATATCTTAAAAGACCCCGATGAACACAAATAGTTTCAATTGCAGGATTAAGAGGCGGTTGCTCCCACATTAAACCGCCTCTTAATTTTTTGTACCAGTCTTCGCTCGGAAAAGCAAGTTTAAAAACCCGAATACATACCCGATGTCGCAATCCTGCTATTCAAAAGTAAATACCAGCGTACAGTTTTCATAATCCAGACAAGTCTGGCAAAACGCCTGCATGTCTGTAAACGTTACCGATTGCAGGCATTTTCGGCCGCCGCTGCACCAGCCGCTTCCCCAAAAGCTCCCTGAAGAACCGCTCCCCTCGCCTTCTCCGTACCTGTGTATCCAGACCTTAAACAGCATATCCTGATATGGCAGCGCCACATGCTCAAACAACAGCCGGCAGTATTCCTCAAGCTGTACACCGGTCCAACCGCCGGCCTTTTTGTTTTTAAGCTCATAATTGACGGTTATGTACTTATTGCTTGCGGTTACCGTTGTCGTATGCAGGGTGCTGTCTACAATTCTGCCGCCGGAACACCTCCAGTTTTTAGGCAGAAATCCGGCATTGACCACCTGTGGCGTTAATCCGGCATATCCGCCCGACTGTCTGGCAATTCTGAGCCAGTTGTCTCGAAACTCCGTCAAATCGCGGATAAATCCGGCATATTCGGTTGCTGCAGTCGTTAATCTGTGGGTGGTCATGGCCTTGCCGAAACCGGCAATAGCGCCAACCGATAAAATGCCGACAATAGCCAAAACCCCAAGCATTTCAATCATTGACCGCCCCGCATGGCTCCGATTGCTCTCCCTCATCTGACAAGTCCTTCCCGTTTGTCCGTAGCCCCTTTGCCGCGAAAACAAAAGTTCATAACAAAAAACCACCTGATTAAGGCGGTCGGAGAGTTCAACAATCATATCGCATAAAATGACTCTTTTAGCCTTTCAGCCGAAGCTTTGGACATACGCTAAAAGCTCCCCGACCTTTTACAGTCGGGGATATATCTATTGCCGGCAATAAAACCAATCGGCAATATAACGATGTTATATCCTAACACCGTATGCGATAAAGACCGTTGAAAGTCCCGCACCACCTCTGGCGCTGACAGGCAAAAGCCTGCTTAACCAAATACTAAATGCTTTTTTCTTAAAATAAAGTAAATGAACGTGCCGGAATTAAAAATTAACCTTAATACCCAGGCCAAACTCTTCATCGTCATGATAATCAGAATTAAACTTTTTATATCCAGCATACAGCATCACATCGCGCGTCAGCCCGTACCCTCCTTCCGCCGCATAGGTTTGACCGCGCGCCGTATCGCTGGTGGTAAAATTCTGCATCGCCTGCAAATTAAGGCGAACTCTTCCGCTGTTATAATAAATTCCGCCTTTCAGCCCGATTCCCAAATATCTGTTGTCATAAAGCCCGCCGCCGTATGCCGCATTCGGAACGCTCATTGCATATAACAAGGTATGCTCTCCCAGCGCATAGCTTTGCCCCACGCCGGTTTCCAGCACCAAAGCCCCGCTGTCTTCACCCGACTTGGCATCAAACAATTCCCTGTAACCGACTTTAATATCGTATGACAACGGCGAAAACATCGCATCTGCCCCCGCCAGCGATTTAATCCCCAGCAAATTCAGTTCCTGCAACACCCATTTATCCCGTGCATCATAATGCCGGACTTTTCCTTCAAATAAATTGATTTCAGCTCCGTTTAACAAGCCATAGCTGTCTTCCAGCAGCGAGTTGTAAACCGGCTTGAAACTGACTTCCTGAAACGCCTCGCCGTTTCTCGCCCCAAACGTTATGCCCGCCTGTTTTGCCTTATGTGCCAAAACCGGATTCTCGCCTTCTTTCAATTCGTCAAAATACTGTCGTTGATTGGCAATTTTACTGCGTTCGCGCAACAATGCCAGACTTTTCTTCCGATAGTCCGCAAGTTCCAAATCGCCGTCCACATAACGGTATTGCACATACTGGTACGCCGTTTCCAGCACATCGGCCTTTTCCTCTTCGTCAAGCGCAGATAAATCCGTCTTATCGCGGCGGATAATATCAATAAAAGCATCATACTGACGGCTGTTCATCTGTGCCGCACGGTATTTCAGCTTAGACTGGCGGGAGGGACGGTAATTCGCCGCCGTCACCAGCCCCGAAACATTATTCACCGCTTTCAGCGTCGCCAGCGGCACCGTATATCCGCCAAACCCGTCACTGATATCTAATTCCGGACGTGCCGCCTCCAGCATCAGCAACAGAACGTACGAACAGTTGCGCGATGCAAAGTAATAGCGGATTTTCGCCCGCTGCATCTCCCACATATGCGCTGTAAACAGTTCCAGTTCATCATCCGAAAGCCGCAGTTCATACTCCCAGATATCGCGATTCTCAATATTGTTGTACAGATTGATAACATCATAATACGGCTTGATGCCGAACGTTCCGTAATAACCGCCCCACAGACCTTTCAGTGCATACAAAACGCCGGTTTCGTCGCCGGTATCCGCACCGAAATTCGCCCCATGCGCCAACAGTTGCGTCCCTTTGCGCTTCGTGTCAATCCGAAATAACGTATGCCCGAACAAGGACGACGGATTGCTCATATACGCATTCGTAAACAACATGGTAACCGCTTTAGGCTGAACATCCGCCAGAAATTTCTGATAACCGGCACAACCGTCCAACGTTCCACGTACAGCACCCTGCCGCTTCAGATAAATAAACCGCGCCGGAAAAGCACATTTTTTCAACTCGCCGCTGTTTTCCTCTTTTCCGGATGTCTTAGCCTCCTTTCCGAACGCCTTAATCTCCTCTCCGGCCGACTTTGCCTCCGCATTAAATGTCGTAACCGCTGCCCGATATTCGGCTTCCGGATTCTCTCTTCCTCCCGGCGTTAGAAAAAACTCCCCATTTTCCACTACGGACTCATAACCACTGCCGTTTTTTTCATAATGCAACAGTTTCAGCCAGCCTTTGTCAAAAGCTTCTGTTTCCGCACATGCACCCTGCACCGAAACCGCCACAATCGCCAACAATGCCAGCCAAACCCGTATTTTCATAATCGTCCGCAGATACAAAAAGGGCGCGGTTCCCCACGCCCTCAATCAAGAATCACGCCTGAGCTAATTCCATGATTTTCAAAGTCAAATCAACAGCTTCAACGTTTTCGTCCGTAAACAGATACGCAAAATTCTGCTGTGCTCTAGCACCGAGTTCTTTGCTGTCGACTTCCAAAAGTCCGGCAATCGTATCGATTGTTTCGCCTCTTCCGGCCGAAGCGTCCATCGCAAACTGTTCCATATTGTTTTCAATCACGGCCAGAACCAGCTTGCCCGTACCGCCGGTAACGCGCCCGTTCGGATCGCAACCGGAAGTTCCCAGTGTTACGCCGATGGTATTCAGAAAAATGCCGTTGGTCGTCATAGCCAAAACCTGCGGAATAATACCGGACTGGCCTCTCCACGCCATAGAACCCAAACCGCAGCCGCCGGTAGAGTCAATTGCCTTCGCCGGAGAAACGGCAAACAGGGCAGCCGCAAAAACAGCACCCAAAACTAAATTCTTTTTCATCAAAGTTCTCCTTGTACAATAAAACAGTTATAATCTAGCACTTCCTGCCTGGTTGTATAGCATAAAGTTTGACTAATCAACAGCTCCTCCGTTATATGTCCCGCTTCTCCATTACCGTATGTTCTGCCTTTTCGTTGCCGTATGCTCCCCCTTCCCGCCGTATATTCAGCCTCTTTGCCGCCGATGTCTCACTCTCATCGCCGTACGCCTGATTTCCCGCCGCCGTTTGCCGTATCCCGCCGCCGCTCCCTTCCGCCATTTTGCTGCATGAAAGGGCTTGCCCACACCACTTTAAAAATTTTACTTGATTTATTATTTGATTTGTGCTTATATTTATATACAGAAAATAACGGATACTGGCTGGCACCGCAAAGGTGGCAGTCAAATTTTTTCAAACTTTTCAATTAACGCACACATCCGCAGCCTTTTGCGGAAAACTTATTTTTAGGAGAAATAAAATGGATAAATTCCCACTGACCAAGAAAGGATTTTTACGGTTAGAGCAGGAACTCAAGACCTTAAAAGGTGTTGAGCGGCCCAATGTTATCGCCGCCATCGCCGAGGCGCGTTCGCATGGCGATTTATCGGAAAATGCCGAATACTCGGCAGCTAAAGAAAAACAAGGCTTTATTGAAGGGCGGATTCAGGAGCTGGAAGCCGTCGTCAGCCGGGCACAAATTATTGACCCGGCAGAAATGAGCGGCGACGTCATCCGTTTCGGTGCAACTGTTTCCGTCGTTGACGTTGATACGGATACCGAAAACTGCTACCAGATTGTGGGCGACTATGAAGCCGACATAAACGACAACAAAATTTCTCTGTCCTCGCCGCTGGCAAAGGCTCTGATTGGCAAAGAAGTCGGCGACGAAGTTGTCTATATGGCTCCGGGCGGCAAAAAGACGTTTGAAGTACTAGAAGTTTCGTATATCTAAAAACTTCCGCGGTAAAACCTTATATCAAAGCCAGGACAAATTCCTGGCTTTTTTCATATTAAGGAGAATCGACAATGAACGATACGACAGAAACCGGCGACTGCCATTACGACTATGCCAACAAATGCGACTGTTCTGAAGACGATAAATGCGGCTGCACATTTCCCAATAATCTTGCCCACGATTACAGTCCCGGATGCTTTGAGGAAAAGGAACCGCTCCACCCCCATATGGAATTGACGGTAGGAATGGCGGCACCGGATTTTACTGCCCCTGCAGTCTTAAGCGACAACACGCTTGTTGAACATTTCAACTTTTACAAATACACCAGAGGAAAGCTTGCCGTTCTGTTCTTTTACCCTGAGGATTTCAGTTTCACCTGCCCGTCCGAACTGCTGATGCTTAATCGGGAACTTAATGCCTTCTCAAAACGCAACACTCGCGTTTTGGCCATTTCGACGGATTCAGTACACTCACATCTGGCTTGGAAAGAACTGCCGCCGGAAAAAGACGGCGTCTCGGACATAAACTTTCCTATGATTGCCGATCTTGATAAAAAAATTTCCGCCCATTACGGTATTTTAAGCAAAAAAGAAACCGCCCTGCGTGCCACTGTCATCATTGACGAAAAAAAGATAATCCGCCATATGAGTATTAACGACAACAAAATTTGGCGCAACCCGGAAGAAACCCTCCGTATTCTTGATATCTTAAACCAAAAAGACGATACGCTTACCTCATGCCCTAAAGGCTGGAAACAAAACTTTTTCTTTGAGCGTCCTGAACCCGAAAGTCTGACTGAAATGTTCAGCCATCGAGATAATTAACATTTCTTATGCCGCAGCTCTTCTGCATCAATGCCCTGGCTTCGCCATCACCTCAGACTCTAAATTTGACGTTCCCCGCATTTCCGCTGGATACAAAAAAAGACGCTGCAAACGAGCGTCTTTTTAATTAAAATGGCGGTGTAGTAAATCCCAACGGTATTGAGCATACTAAATCAAAAACACTCCAATCCCAAATAACAGGGAATCTACAGGGAATTTCACTACGATTCTCTCCTCCATACCATCATGTTTACCTTGAATTACTTAGCTTACACCAAAATCCCTCCCCAAATTATCAGGGAATTTAAAATTAAATACAGGGAAAATTTACAATTAGGAATTGCTTTTTGCAAAGTACAATAGTAACAATATATATTATTAATTATTGAAAGAATTAGGAAACAAAAATGAGTTTTCAAACGCCTTTAACAATTAAAAAAGCCCTAGAAAGAATAGATAAGAGAGAACTATTACTACCTGCAATCCAAAGAGAATTTGTATGGAGCGCAGATGATATAGAATTATTATTTGATTCTTTAATGTGCGATTTTCCAATAAACTCATTCCTTTTCTGGAAGGTAGATAATGCTGAGAATAAAAATCAGTATAAATATTACCAATTTCTAACTAAATATATTGAATATTACCACGAAACTGCTGATTCTTTTAATACAAATGGAGTAAATGACTTTTGTGCTGTACTGGATGGGCAACAAAGACTAACAGCGTTATATCTTGGGCTAAAAGGATCTTATGCATATAAAAAACCTTATGCTCACTGGGGTAATTTAGATAACTATCCAGAACGAAAATTATATTTAGATATCTGTAAAAAATATAAAGAATATACAGAAGAAGAACATAAAAATATTGCTGAATATGATGATGAAAGAGAATATGGCTTCTACTTTTTAACAGAACAAGAGCTTAATAACTTAGGTGGCTCCTCACGTTTCTTTAAAGTAGGAGACATTTTAACAGAAAAATACAAAGATGTATCATGTCTCATAAAAACATTAGAAGAACAGTTTCCCAACAACAAATTTGCTCATGATACCATAGCAAAGTTATATGACATTATTTATAACAAACCTTTAATCAACTATTATCTTGAAGAAACAGAAGATTATGATAAAGCACTAAAAATCTTTATAAGAACAAATAGCGGAGGAGAAAAATTATCTTTTTCAGATCTGCTAATATCTACAATTATTTCAACTTGGACTTCCGTCGATGCAAGAACAGAATTTAATAATTTAGAAAAAGAAATAAAAAACATGGGATTTTATAATTTTTCGAAAGAATTCATTGTTCGATGCGCTCTCCTCGCTTATAGTAAAGATATAAAATTTAAAGTTAATAATTTATCTTCTGAATGTTTATTTCAATTTGAAAAAGAATGGAATTCTGAAGGAGGGTTAAAGGCTACAATTAAAGAAGCTTTTACATTATTAAAAAATTACGGCCATAATGATAATACAATTACATCATACAATGCAATTGCCTTAATTGTTTATTATTTAAATCACACTGGAAAAACCAAACAATTTTGTGACAAGGTGGCGTATAAACAAGATAGACTTATTATTTTAAAATGGCTAAATATTGTATTTCTTAAAAAGATATTTGGAGGCCAATCTGATTCAATTTTAAAAGAGATTCGTGATGTAATACAAAGATCTAAATCTCGTAACTTTCCTCTAGAAGAAATAAAAGAGAATCTAGAAGGAAAAAGAAAATCATTAAAAGTTGATAATGAATTTATAGAGAGCTTATTGTTTGAACAAAAGGAATCTAGATATGCCTTTCCAATTTTATCTTTACTATATGATGGTTCAGATTATAGAGCAACGAAGCACAAAGATCACCTTCACCCTGAATATTGCTTTAGCAAAAAAGAACTTAAGAAACTAAATCTGTCAGAGGATGACTTCAAATTCTATCAGGATAAAAACAACTGGAATAGCATTCTAAATCTTCAATTGCTTTATGGTAATGACAACGAAGCAAAAAATAAAAAATCTTTAAAAGAATGGATAGAAAAAAACAATATAAATTGTAAAGAGCAGCTAATCCCTTCTAAATTTGTCAATATTAAAGACTTTCGCAAATTTATTGAAGAACGCAAAAAAATCCTTACACAAAGGCTATTAAAAGCTTTTGAATAAAAACATTTCTTTATGGTAAAAACTTATTCAATTCGAATCTAAAAAAATCATCCGAAGCATTTTTATATTCTAAAAATTTTTCGTTATAAGTTAAATTTCTATATTCATCTATTGACAAATTACATATTTGTTCATCTTTAACTAATTTATTTATAACATGCAAACTTAATCCCAATTTGCTTAAAGATAATATTAAAGGATCGTTTGTGCCATATACCAAATCATTATAAAGTTGCTGAGATATAAGTTTATAATCTAACATTAACTGAAAAAACTTATTTAATTTAAAACTGACAAAGTCATCTTCTAACTTTATTTTTATTATAGATAAATTAACTATATAAGAATAATTTTTCAACTTAAGATTGACATAGAAATTATTATAACCAGAAATATTACCTCTATCATCACATTCTCCATAAGATGACCCAACATATAGAAAAGGATTTGTACTTAATCTTTTTATGCGATATAAATATCTTGCCGTTAACGAAATTTTTTCTTTCAATGAAAGTTTTCGATGTTTAACTATTAATTTATGATAATAATTTCTACTTATTTCATTATCCAAACGTTTAAATTCATCGTCTTTAATTAAAGTATTTAATTGATCAATAAAAACATAATTTAGCAAATCAAATACATATATTTGATCAGAAAGAGTTCCATATCTTTCTTTATAGCTACTAATTCTTAGCCAAATCTCAGAACATAAATCATTTGAAAGATTATAAATTGTATTCATGCTAAGCTTTAGCATATTTTGTTTAAGTAATAAAATATTGTCGTCTGTTTCCTGAAATACAAAATTTTCATTATTAATTATCTCTTCCAGCACTACTTTTTCTTCTATTTTTTTATTTTCAATATTAAAGTTATCTAGTAGTGGATTTTGAACATCATCCTGAAAATCAGACGTTTTTAAAAGTCTTATTTTATTTTGCATACTACAAGTACAAAATTCTCCATGATTTTCAACAAAATGCACCTTAGGCATCAATTTGGATAAATCATCAATAGAGTTTGTAAATACCATATTCAAACGATTAACCCGTCCTATTAAATTTATTAAAGAATTTTTATTTAAATTACGAGAATCTACTATAAACAATGAGTCAAGAGGTAAATTAACGCCTTCTAGTATTACATTATTTGCAATCAGGTATTTTATCTGCGGAATTCTATTAAACTTAAATTCCAAATAATCTTTTATATCATCCGGTAACTTTCCATGAATATAAATGATTCCTTTCTGCAAATACTTAGACACATAAAAATCTTTATGAACATGTTTATTAAGACTTTCAATAACCTGAAGAATTTCAGGACAATCAATTTCTTGTGATATAGCTTCAAACAAAGTCTTCGCAAAATGTTCAATTTTACGAGGAGTATATAAATATATAAAATTTTTATCAGTAGCTTTATTTTCTATATATTGCAAATAATTTCCGTCAAAATGAGCATCTTTAATTAAATCGTTAAAAAAACGGTTATAAATAAAAACATCTCCGTTATCTGCATATTCGTATACTATAGGAACTTTAATATTGAAAGCTATTTTATACTCCCGTATTTTCTGATCTGATAAAGAAATGTTTTTACTATCTTGTACTAATGGTGATAAATATAACATTTTTGCACGATTATTTCTATGCTTTACTAACCTTATAAGCCTAGCTAATAAAATGCTTCTATCAGTATTTTCTAATAATTTATGAGCTTCATCCACATATAAAATATCAAAACACAAACTATTGTATTTTTCCAACAATCTTAGAGCTCTTTCTTGAGTAAATACTGAGATAAAACAATTATCGCTCTCATTATACATTTCATCATGTATTAACACACGAATACGAGGGAATCCCTTTTTTATATTCCTATACGTCTGCATCAATAGTGATTTTGTAGGAACAATTACAGCTATTTTACTATAAGTATTAATATGTTGTTTTATATGTTCTATAATAAGTTTACTTTTTCCAAAAGACGTTGGAGCAATATAACTTACATATGATTGATCCGTAGATAATAGCTCTTTTCTTGATATGTTTTGTTCTTTTGTTTCAATAATACCGTCATTACCAAAAAAAGTCTCGGTAGCTACAGTTAAAGTTTCAGTAGTTATATCAGATATTATTCCCTTATTATTTATAATAGCATTTGAGATTGGATAAAATCCAAAATTTACAGATAAATCATATAACGGTTGCCAATCATGAAATAAAATTGAATATTTTAATATAATAAAATATGCCAATTCAAAAGAAGTTTTATAACTTTTATCTTTCTGATATTGCTTTATTAAAACAATAGCTAAACTTAAAACAAACTGTTTTTCTGCATTATCTAAATGCTGAGATAGAAATAATTTATTTATAACATTTTGAATGGATGAAATAGTTTTAAGATTTGATATTTTTGTGGCTTCACTCATTCTCAGCTCCTAAATACTGCATAAACATTTCATAACTATTTTGAGTAACACAAATAACATGAATTTTTTTTCCTTGTAATATAGAAATTCTTTTAATTGATTGTACTATTTCATCATGATTCTGTGGAGTCCAAACTCCATTCAAAAATATTGTTGCACTTGGTATAATGTTATTGTCGTCAATACTTTGATAACGATGATTTATAAAATCATCTGACAAACTTTTTAATCTATCTCTCAACTCTTTTTTTGTTCCTACTGCTCTTGCATGATTATATGCATTCAACCAAGGATTGTTACTCACTTCTGTAGTTATTTTTGCTTTGACATCATTATATGCTTCTCTTATCTTAGTGGCATGCGTTATACCAGAAGTAGTTATCAATCCAGATTTACTTTCCATAAACCAAAGATCATCTCCTATAGAATACAATCCATCAAATCCCTTTTTCAAAGAATTTTCCTCAAGATTAAAAAATAAACACTCTTGTTTATAGCCTTTATATTTTAGATATAAATGTATAAAAAACTCCGCTATAGAGCCTATTATTTTATTTTGATCTCCCCATCTTTCTATGCGGCCTTTTAAATCCAATTTTATGGTTGATAAATCTCCGTCTTCTCCAATACATATTTGATGAATATTTTCATCAATAAACTGTTTCAATTCCTCTGTAATAGTTTCAATATCAATTACACTTATTTCAATTTTATCGTCCACTATTTGTGTAACATTAAATACCATTATTTCAAATTCCTTTAAACAATTTAGTAATATTGCTCAATGTATTGATATGCCTTATCAAAGACGTCTTTATCTTTTATTTTATATTTTATCCAGATAATACTACGTAAGGCTTTTTTGATCTCTTGTTTTCCGGTTGTTGTATCCTGCCAGTCTGGAAAACGCACATATTTCACAATATCATCAATGTCATTTACAATACGTTCAACAATAACCGGTGTTTGAGCATTTTTCACACCGTTAAACAATTCGGTCAAAGCCGCTTTACCTTTATCGACTTCCTCTTCAGGAACAACTTCTTTTTCGGCTTGAGCTGCTTCTTTAGCCAATTCCAGTAACAGCTTCAGAAATTCAATACTTGTTACCAATCCTCTTTCATGTTTTTCTCGTAAACTTTCTAGCTTTTCACCCAATTGAACAAATTTAGGATCATCACTATATTTTCTTATTTTGGCAACTAAGTCTATCTCAACTCTCATAGTTGTTTTTTTAATATCTTTTTGTTTTTCAATAAAATCATCAATCAATTCAGCATCCATATGTAATATATCCATATCATCATGAACCTCTCCCACATCAAGATTAGCATGAACCAATTCCATGGTTTTATGTCCTAAAGTTGCCCAAATCAAACCACCGCGATTATCCGTTGGTTTGACGGATTCATAAACTTTACTCAACCATAAATAATCTGTCTTATAAGGAGCCAAAAAGCTATCCGGCGATAAAGCATTCCATACTCTATTTAAAACGCGATAATCGGCAGCAAAGGCATCTTTTTCTTTATTGGTTGGCAATTTTTCTTGAGCAGCCATAAGACCTTCCCAACCATCAACGCTACGATCAACTCCCATAAAATAGCTAAGACATTTTCTCAAAAGAGCAGGAAATTGTTCTTTAACCTCTTCAATGTTGGTAATAACCTTACGCATGCTTGCTTCATCAAAATCCAAAGCTTTTGCTACATTGTCAAAGATTCCGATATAATCAACAATCAATCCATAAGATTTTCCATCATCATATACACGGTTAGTCCGACATATTGCCTGCAATAAGTTATGATCTTTCATTGGTTTATCCAAATACATAACTTGTAAAATCGGAGCATCAAAACCCGTCAGCAATTTAGAAGTTACAATCACCAATTTAAGTGGATCTTTAGGATCTCTAAACCGATCTAAGACTTTTCCTTCAGCATCTCGATCTCGTCGATAAGCCTTATAGCGATCTTCTTTATCATTATTTGTATCCATAACAATTGTAGAAGCTTCTTCGCCCAAAAGATCATCTAATTCTTTTTTATATAACAAACAGCACTCTCTGTCATAGCAAACAACTTGGCCTTTATAACCATTAGGAGCAATTTTGGTTTTGAAATGCTGAGCTATATGTTCACAAACTTTTCTAATGCGCTTTTTATCATACATAATTGCTTTCATATTAACGCGTTTAGAAAGTTCTGCTTTTTCCGATTCTGAAAGATTCTCGGTTAAAGCATCAAATTCTGCATCAAGTTTGTCTTTATCAACACGCAAATCAACCGGAACCGGCTCAAAATTTAATGGCAAGGTAGCTCCGTCTCGGATAGAATCAGAGAAGGAATATTTGCTCATATAGCCGCTTTTATCTTCTGCAGCACCAAAAGTATGAAATGTATTTTTATCAATACGGTTAATAGGAGTACCGGTCAAACCAAAGAAAAACGCATTTGGCAAAGCCAAGCGCATTTTCTCGCCCAAATTGCCTTCTTGGGTTCGATGAGCTTCATCCACCATAACAATAATGTTTTCTCTCTGGTTTAAGACAGAATCAACATCGCCAAAACGAAAAATCGTCGTAATGGCAATTTTGCGTGTATCATGCTTAAAAAAGTTAATAAGCTCTTCTTTGGTAGACAAGCTGACCAGATTCGGAATATCTGAAGCATTAAAAGTAGCGGTAATTTGAGTTTCCAAATCAATACGGTCATCAACAATGACCACCGTTGGATTCTTTAATTCTGGAATCATTCTTAGCTTTTGAGCCGCAAAAACCATCAACAAAGATTTTCCTGAACCTTGAAAATGCCAAATAAGTCCCTGTTTGGGATATCCGGCCCTAACACGATCCACCAATAAGTTGGCACCTTCATATTGCTGATAACGACAAATAATTTTATATTTTTGATATTTTTTATCTGTGGCAAAAATTGTAAAAAATTGAAAGATATCCATAACCTTTGTGGGTGTAATCATATCTTCCACACTCATTTTAACATCGACCAAAGAACCTTCTGTTTTATGAAATGGTGTATGCCAGGGTCCCCAAAGGCCGATAGGCATTTTAACCGAACCATAACGAAAACATTTTCCCTCTGTGGCAAAGTTAAAAATATTAGGAACAAACATTTGTGGAATACTTTTTTCATAAGCAGCAATATCACCGGCGGCATCCAACCAACTAATAGCATCTCGAACCGGCGTTTTGAGTTCTCCGATAACAACCGGAAAACCATTGATTAACAAAACAATATCCAGTCTTTTTCCGCCTTCAATCGTTGGATAAACCCACTGATTGGTAACAACATATTCATTAAGAGCCAAATCTTCAGGTGTCATTGTGCCAAAAAAACGAATGGGAACCATACGTCCGTCTTTGCCAAAAGGGAAAGAATTCTCTTCAAAAATGAGTTTTTTGAAGCTTTCGTTTCTGGTAACCAAATCGTGATCATGTGTTGAAAGGATAAGAGAACGCAGCTTATAAATCACCTCATCAGCTCTGGATGGTTCTTCTGCAATAACAGGATTTAGACGGATGAGAGCCTCTTTTACCATTGGCTCAACCATAACATCATTATGCTGACGAGGCAAATTCTCAGCTTCTATATATTTCCACCCATTTTGCTGCAAGGAGTTGAGCAACATTTGTTCTATTGTATTATCTTCATTAAACATTTGACTTCTCCTTATTTTAAGTTCTCATTAATGAGGGCTTTGGTGGTTGCATTCAATTGTTCCAAAGATTTTTGTAATTGTTGTTTTGATTTTTCTACTTGCTGAACAAAATTAGCAAATTTCTCTTGATTTTCAAGCGGTGGAAGATATATCGGAAATTCACTCAAGAACTTAAAGTGCCGATTATATCCCATATTGGGAATTGGAATTTGCTTTAATTCTTCAATTAAAAAAATATAATTTACATTTTTGCACTTAGTTTTTAAAAGTTTGACTCCATCCGCTCCTAAAAAGAAAGGAAAATTTATATATTTAAAACAACGAGTATGATCTCCAAAAATAATGGCTGGTATGTTCCTATAAATACCATCCTCAGTATTTGTGTATCCTGCTATATAATTTTGACTCTGATCTACAATAGCATATTTACCTTCTTCCAAGTAGTGCTCTTTAGGTATTTTTTTACCAAACTTTGACATATCTGTGATTACTTGATTAAATTTATACTGTTTCCATTTCGGTATATATTTTCCGTAAAGAAATCCAAACATCTCCTCAAATTTAGCTTTAACTAAGTCATCTGTTTTTTGCAAAAGGGATTTATAAGACTGCTTGGTTTCTTCAGCGGCCCATAAAATCTGCGCCAACTCTCTCTGCTTTTCCATAGAAGGCAGCTCAAAAGAATAAGTTTTAAGATGTTCCCATTTTACACGAGGAGAAAGAGAACCTGCTGATTTTTCTATCGCAAAATCAAAAAAGTCATCATTTTGAATAATAAAAGGGAATAATGTTGGCTCAATCTTTTCTGCAATCGGCGAAATCACTGTAATATCTCCAGAGCATATTCCGTCAAATGGTGCAAGAGCAGCCTTTTTTAAATATGCACGGCGTCGCCCAAATAAAATATCACCTTTTTTAAATATCTTGGTAAAGGTATTATCTTTATCTGTACTCCAATCTGTTAGGTGTATTTGCATCGGAGTAATATGTTCTAATCCAACAACCGGGAAATTGTCTTTAGAGGTTTTTATATTTTCTCTTCGCTCTTGAGCAACATTTTCTAATAAAACTTTGACCATATTATGTTATACCTCCGCTCCCAGCATATTTTCCAATTCTTGATAATCAAGTCTAATTTCCTCAGATGTTTTTTTCCACAAATTACACATTTCTACAAAACTTGTCTCCGCCGCAACAGCACTATTGCTTGTCTCGCGTGCATATAGAGGAATACTCAATGAGTAATTATTATCCGCAATATCTTTAATGGTTGCCACTTTAGCAAAACCGTCAATATCTTGATAATTTTCATAGGCAGAGGCTATCTTATTAATATGACTTTCTTCCAAAAAGCTTTGTGCATTCTTGCGTGTCACCTCATTAATGGCGTTGATAAACAAAACTTTTCCGGCTTTTTGCGGTTCTTTGCGCATACGACAAATAACGATGCAAGCCTCCATCGGAGAATTATAAAATAAATTAGGTGCCAAACCAATAACGCAATCCAGAATATCCATCTTCACCAATTTTTCGCGTAGGTCTTTTTCTTCTTGGCGAAACAAAACACCATGAGGAAACAAAATTGCACAACGACCGTTCTTTTCATCCATACTTTTAATAATATGTTGAAAAAAAGCATAATCGGCACGACCTTGCGGTGGGGTTCCCAATATATTGCGTCCCCATTTATCTGCTTCAAACGCTGCTCTGTCCCATTGCTTTATGGAATATGGCGGATTGGCCAGAACCAAATCAAAGGTTTTTAACTTTCCTTTTTCAACAAAACCGGGATTTTTTAAAGTATCATCATTGATAATGTTAAAATCTTTTATTCCATGCAAAAACAGATTCATTTTGGCAATAGCCGCTGTTAGCTGAGTGATTTCTTGCCCAAATATTTTAACATTGCGCCACTCTTGTTGCTTGTGCTGTAAATATGCAATACAAGAAATCAACATGCCAGCACTGCCACAAGTCGGATCATAAACAGATTCTCCAGACTGCGGTTTCAAAATTTCTGTCATTAAATGAACAACCGTGCGGTTGGTATAAAATTCCTGTGCCGTGTGACCACTATCATCGGCAAATTGTTTGATTAAATATTCATAACCTTGCCCAAGTTCATCTTCCGGACAGTTGGCAATTGACAAGGTTTTACTACTAAAATGCTCAATTAAATCTTTGAGCAGTTCATCTGACAATCTCTTTTTATTAGTCCATGCCGCATTACCAAAAACACCTTGCAATTTATCAATATTGGCCTTTTCAATTGCACGCAAGGCTTTAACAATGGCAACACCAACGTTTTCAGAAACAGAGCGAACATCTTGCCAATGAGCGCCTTGAGGGACAATAAACCGATGATTTTCTTCAAAGTTAAGAGCTTCGGTATCGCCATCATACTCTTTTAAGATTTGAGCACATTCTTCATCATAGACATCACATATCCGTTTGAAAAATAACAACGGAAAGATATATTGTTTATAAGCCCCCGCATCAATATGTGTCCTGAGCAGCACAGCCGAAGACCACAAATAACGCTCCAACTCCTCCTGACTGATTCTACTCATGAATATATCCTCCTTTAATTAAAAGCTGCTTAAATTTGTCTTCAGCAATTTTTAGATTTTTGACAGCCTCTAAAAATTCTTGTTTAACCTTTTGCGGATCTACTTGCTCTTGAGGTTTCTTTTCAATATATGAGTTTACCGCAAGTGTATAGTCTTTTTGTTTAATGTCATCTAAGGTAACAATTTTGCATTTTTCAATAACATCTTCATAATTTTGATATAACTGATAAACCCCATTAATATCATCGTCGGTCATAATGTTTTGTGCTCTTTTTGGGGTATATATATTTGATGCATCTATCAAACAAATCTTACCTTTATGTGCTTCTGGCTTATTATTATTCAAAATCAAAGCACAAGCAGAAACACCTGTACTATAAAACACCCCACTTACAAAAGTAACAATCGCTTCCAATTTATCCGTTTCAATCACTTTTTGCCGCATTTCAGCATCTTTACCGCTATGAAACAAGACGCCTTGCGGCAAAATAATAGCACACCGACCATTTTGCGGATCCATAGACTTGACCATATGTTGTAACCAAGCAAAATCAGCACAAGAATCACTCGGACATCCCCAGATATTACGGCCAAAAGCATCTGAAGCAAAGGCAGCAGCGCCCCAATTTTTTAAAGAAAAGGGAGGATTGGCTATAACACAATTAAATGTTTTGAGACTACCACGATACAAAAAACCTGGTGCTCTCAAAGTATCACCCTGAATCACCTTAAAATCTCTTGCCCCGTGTAAAAACAAATTCATTCGGCCAATAGCAGACGTAGCTAGATTTTTTTCTTGCCCATAAATTTTGCCATATGAGCTTTGCATTGTTTTCATATGTCTGATAGCTTCAATAAGCATACCGCCGGTTCCCATAGCACCATCATAAACGGTATCACCATCTTTAGGATCCAGAAATTTTATCAAAAGTTTTACAATAGAACGAGGGGTGTAGAACTCTCCAGCATTTTTCTTTGATAAATCGGCAAACTTTTTAATAAGATATTCGTAACTATCCCCCATAACATCATCGGAATAATCCTTATTACCTACCTTTATTTTTGACATATGCTCGACCAAATCCTTTAGCCTCTCATCTGAGAGTTTGCTCTTATCTGCCCAATTAGCATCATCAAAGCTGCTAAATACACCAGAAAGTGTATCAGGATTAGCTCGTTCTATACTTGTCATGGCATTAATAATTGCCGCACCAATATTTTGTGTCTTTTCACGAACATCATTCCAATGACAATTTTCAGGAATAATAAAGCGATGGTTTTCAGGAAATGAGGCAAATTCTTCATCTCCACCGGATGTTTCCAGAGCTTCTTGCGTTTCTTCATCATAGACATCAGAGATACGCTTAAAGAACAAAAGTGGAGTAACATAACTCTTATATTCATCTTGATTAATTGGACCACGCAAAATATTGCACGCTTCAAAGAGGTGAGAATATAATTTTTGACTGGTTGTTTCGTCTGCAGTATTTTTAGTCATTTATTATTCCTCTAATTTCTTCTGCAAATTGGTCACAACGAAATTCCATTGTTTTTGGGCTCCTTCTATAGTCTTTTGATATATAGCCAGCGCTTGATTATATTTTTCTGAAATTTCCATTTGTTCATCATATGGTAAACAAGGTATTTCAATATACTGAAGATCTTTGTAACTGATATTAATTATCGTAGCGCCTTGCTGAATGGACTTCAGTATTTTTTTCCCAATATCACTATCAAAAAACAACTTCAAATAAGTTGCTGAGATTTGTCTTGGATATGGACGGATAACTATAATATTAGCGGAGGCTATGCACGGATATGGTTGTTGATGAAATACAGCACTCTTTATTGCGGTTCCTCTAACAGGTAACAGTAAATCACCTTCTTTTAAAAGATATTTTGAAACCTTGCGTTCTTCATCATCAATGTAATCCAAGCCATCATAATCAATATTATACTCTTGAATATTAGAGATATTTATAACTCCAATGCGTCCACTAGGATCTTTTTCAGTAATTGCCTTGCCTCTAAAAACATCTGCAACATCTTTTAAGAAAACTTTTTTTGTATTGGAATTGTGATACTTCTGCCAATCGCTATCTTGAGCTGTAAATATTTTATCTACATTCCAATCTCCTTGCTCTTCAAGCTCAGACAACATAACAAATGTTTCATCAGAAACTTTTAATTCAGAAGAGAATTTTTTAACAATATTTTGCTCTTTTTCTGCAAATTTATACTTTTTAATTAATATTTCGTCCTGAAAATCTTTGGTAAAAGTATAAAGATATGTCTTTAAATTAGTATTGGCTAGAACCCCTTCAGGCAATTCCGAAATATCTTCTATTCCATATGAATGCTGAATAAAATTTCTTAATTCTTTTATTCTTCCTACACCAAAAGATATTCTTGGTGGAAGTAAAATTATCAATCTACCTTGAAGAGAAAGGTGCAAAAGTAAGTTCTCGAGAGCAATAAACTCAGATTCTCGACACATGAAATTATGACGTTCAAACTCCATCAGATTGGCACCAAAATTAGGAATGCTTATAATTCCATCAAAATTTTGGTTAAGGAACTCATAATCATAAATTCTAGCTAAATCAACTTTAACGTTGCTGTGATGAGCAAAAATATTTCTAATAACCTCAAATTCAAACTGCTTTGAGACCGTAATTGTGTAAAAATTATCATTATTTTGGTTAACAATTTTTTGCAAATAGGGCACAAATTTTTCACCTTCTGCAATTAAAACCCTACCATGCAACTTTTGCGCTTTTTCTGACAGCAACTGAAATAAAGCATCAGAAACACCAAATCGAACAGAATTTTTTCCCAATATTCTAAAATTTAAGGCTAACAACATTTCATAATCAATGTTAGCAAAATCAATGTCATTCCTTAAATAACCATAAATCCGGAAAAAAGACTCTTTTGATTCAAACACAGGAGCCAACTTTAGCTCATAAGTCAGATCTGCTACATGTTGCCACAAATACTCCAAACTTTCTTGGTTTGCATCAAACTTTCTGCGAAGCTCACTAATAATATATAGAACTGGAACAATATTGTTAGTTTCGACACTACCTCTAAGAGCATCGGCAATTCGCACAAGGCAATCTATTTGCTTAATATTATCCATAATTTTCTCCTGTCGCTGTTGCTAAGAAGATTACAAGAAAATATTATAATTGTCAATATCTATTTTTAGTATTGAAATACTTTTTTTAGATATTTGATTATTTTTCGTCTTGACAGAGCCTTAAAAATATATTAAAAAGGAGTCGTTCTCATATGAGAATGGCTCCTTTATAATAGGCCATCCGCAAAATGACCTCCTAACACTTTTCATTTTGTACCATATTATAAAGCAAAGTCAAACAAAATCTAGCAACAATGATGGCTAACGTTGCTTTTTTAGTAGAGGCTGTAAATGCTTTATGTTAGAAACGCAGTTGGGACATCTGATAAAAAATGTCCATATGGTTATGATAGCTGGCTAGACTTTTGGGAAAAAAGAAGCAATCGTTCTGCAACCTATTGCAGATGTTGCGGAAAGCCCTACGTCAACTTGGTAGGCGGTCACGTACAAATCGTCACAGTAGGTATTGATGGAAAGTGGCATTCATCGCCTCAACTCTACATCGTACCGATTTGCCAAGATTGTAACGTATCGGGAAGTCAACCCTTTCACGTTGATGCCAATGACCTGGTAAAAGCAGAGTAACATAACCCTTGAAAAGCTCCTTAGAACATCTAAGGAGCTTTTTTATTTCAAAAATTCAACAAATTTTATAAGATACATTTTCACATAAAAATTATAATATGACAAAAAAATTATAATATGACAAAAAAGACAGGACTCTAACTTTATTCTTAATCTCAGTTTACGTAGCGACCATATATAGAGTCATTACATAGTCGATCATCTTAACTAAGCTGCAAGCTTGTTCAGGTAAAGATAAATCTTCCAGTAAGATAACATTTATTTTGGACTGATGTTTATCGGCGGAGGCGGCAAAATACTGTCCGAAATTGGAATTAATGCAAGCTGCTATTTTAGAGGCCAGAATTTTTAGTTCAGCCTCAACTTTCGTTTCATTAACCTTTGCTCGGTCTAAAAATGTGCTCTTGTTTAAAATAAATGTTAGCTGATCATTTTTTCTAAATGTATTCGGAATAATAACAAATTGACCTTTTTTATAAGAATTTTCATCCGATAAATCCTTGCCAATATCAAAAATATGCTCATGGTCAGTCAACATAAAATAACGTGTACCGTTACTAAAATCTTTATCTTCGGAAATCAGCGGACGATTACGATTTACCCAATTATCAATTTCTTGTTTTAGAACATTATCAAATGAATCTTTTCTTCCCATATTGCGAACAATACTGCGAATTGCAACCAGCAAGACCAAAGCGGAAACAATCAATTCTGATATAGAAATTAAAGCTTCTAGTACCGCATCTTGAGAAAAATCATTTAACGCAGCACGATAAATTCCTGCAAGAATTGCAAACAGGGCGGTACCACCTCCGATATAAACTTCTATATTATGAATACTTTTTTCTTCTCTATTATCCATTTACAACTCCATTTCTTCATTATCATCCAAAGCAACCACCTCTGCAGCAAACAAATCTGCGTATTTATTTTTACATGCTGTATGGATTGGAATGATATATTTCGGCCTGACTTCCCTTACAAAATCTTGTAAATCTTTAACGCAGGCATGTCCCGATGTATGTATGCAAATTAATTTATCTCTTAAGTCATACCAATACCCGGGCTTATCCAAATATCCCGTCCAGAGTGAATAAATCAACCTCATATTATCAGCACCAAATTTCTCAAAAAGTTTTTCGGCAATAGCAAAATTGGCTTTCACAACATATTTTTCAGGATTCGACATTATCTCGTCAAAAGTAACTTTTGCCGTTTTATAGCGATATAAATCTCCATTTTCCGCCAGTTTGCGCGTAATAGAATTTCCGGCAAAATAAACCCGAATATTATTCCAGTCAAATTGCGGCAAATGGGCGCTTATTTCTCGCAGATTTTCCAAAATTGCGCAGCTATACGGATCAAGCACCAAAATTTTATTCTGCTGCACACAAGCCTTATAAACCGACACGAAACGGTCAATATTTTGCGTCGAAAAAACAATAAGCGATAACTTAGGCTCTGCAAAAAATTCTGTTAAACGCTTCTCAATATCATATTCTGTAAGCTGCTCTTGATTTTCTCGTCCTAAAGTGGCCCCCTCTAACAACAAATAGTCCGGCGGCGCTATATTACTCGTAAGTTTTCTGCTCCGCCATGCCCGCCGACCATGAAAACGAATATCTCCGGAATAAAGAATCCGCTTATTCTTCCCCGAAATTTCAAAAGCCATCGCGGCTGCAGCGCTATGGTCAACCTCATAGGCTCGAACAATAAAATCACCGATTCTCACTTCTTCGCCATCGGATATTTCTTTTATATTCAAATCCGCATAATTTTCTTTGCCTAACAACGGCACAACTTTCTTCAAAAGGATTGCCGATGCTTTGCTCATATAAATAGGAATATTTTTATTAATCAGACTAAGCAATCCATAATGATCTGGGTGGGCATGACTGATAAATATTGCGGCGACACCGCTTTCCTCGCCAAACAAACCGGAAATATTCGGCTTATAACAACTAATATCCAAACCCTCGTCAATCGCATTCAAGGGTAAACCAACATCAAAAACAATCCGCTTACAGCCATTGTTGAATTCGACACAGCTGCCGCCAATCTCATTGGTTCCGCGATGGATTATCAATTTCATGCTTTGTCAATCCAACCTGTTTCGTTAATCAGAAAAATGTTTACCCCAAGTGTATTTTTTAGTTTTTGCAGAGATAAATCACCTAAACCAGTGGCAGCAAAACTTTGCTTATAAATCAAAACTGCCGGTATAATTTTACTGTTTGTGGGAAGTTCAAAATCTCTCAAAAGCTTGGAGCAATTAACTTGTTTATAATAAGTATATGCTTCTAAAATACAGCGCAACAAAGTTTCTTTACTGTCGGGCTTCTTAAACTCCAGCAGATACAAGATTCCATTGCTTTCTGAAAATGAGATTAAATCGATTTTACCGGCTTGATTGTTGCGAGTGTTTTTTATTGGCACCTGAAAATCTATAATTTTTCCCAGATTTTCATAGTTTTTACCATACATACTTTTCGCCAGCCACTCTTCCTGCCGCCGAACAGCTCCTTTTGTAATCTCGTTAATTTTGTTACCATCAGGAATTAATTGTTCATGCGCATCTGTTTTATAAGAAGACAGTCTATTAATAACTCGGATATTTTCAAAAGCGGCCAAATTTTCCAAAACAAATTCAGCCGCAATATTTTCATATCGTTCTTTGGTATCGCTGGTTATTCCGCGATAATTCAAAAAATTTTGAGCATAAAAGCTATCAATATCTCCAATAGCTTCCCTTAATAAATTCAGAAAATCCGCCTTTGAATACCTTCGCACTGCCATTCTAAAGCAGACCTTCTAAAGCTAAGACCTTAATAAAAGCTTCCCCCAAATCCTTATATTGGGCTATTCTCGTACCGCAATATTTTTTTATATCTCTACCTGTAAGTTCATAAAGTTTGTTTCCGCAATATTTTTTTACATATTTGCCATCAAACTCATACAACTTACCCCCGCAGTATTTTTTTATGTATTTGCCATCAAATTCATACAACTTTCTGGAACCATCTAAAATATATTTACCGTCATATTTATAAGCCATATTACTTCTCCCATTAATAGTTTCGGTACTTAACATGATAAATACATATTGGAATAAGTCAATAAAATTAAATTGCTCACACACAATAGTTTGTATAATTTTATTATTGTACATTCCCAATAAATATTTATCGGGGATGTGCTATGTTATCAGAAGAAGATTTTAAAAACGCCATTGCAACGGCAATTCGCAAAATGAGAAATACCGAAAAGAAATCCTGTGAGGAATTGGCTGCACACAGTGATATTGATTATTCATCGTTGAATCTGATTGAAAATGGAAAGCAGTCGCCCAAAGCCTATACCTTATACAAAATTCTTTTGTCTCTCGGGATAGACATCTGTGCAGTTATCTCTAAAGAAGGAAACCGAATCAAAGAGCCTGAAGAAATTTTAATCAATAAAATCTCTCATTTAAATGATAAACAGCAGGAAATTTTATTAAAGTTTTTAAACGAGTTTATCCGTTCGTGATACAAAAAACTCCGCATTCAAAATGCGGAGTTTTTCTTAGCGCCTATATGCGCGTCCTAATTTCGGATTTCTCATAGGATGAGGGCAAGAAGTATTGCGTCCGACATAATATCCATCTCGTATACTTAAACCCGTAGCGGCATAATGTGAAATATGCGGAGCTTCCGTATGCTCGGCCAGATACAGAATTGCTTGGCTAAAAGCATCGCATAAATCTTTAAACGCACATTGCGGAAAAGTTAGCAATTCATCAAAAAATATCTCAAAATTATTGCCGTAAACAGCGGGAAAAGAACAATTTCCGTTTTGAATATGAACTGAAGCTGCGCCAAACCTGACTTCTTTATCTTTGCTAGACTGAATAGAAACAACGTCTATATCACGGCGACAGTGTAATGACTGAATAAGCTGAGTTCCCGATGATTTGTCTTCAATCAACAATTTAACCGGAAGATTATACTTACTCTTTGTCTGTTCAAAGGAGACAATAGCCTTTTGTAACAATTCTGGAAAAGCAAAACGTCCGCGAAAACAATCCAACATCTGCCACTTATTATTATAGTCAATCCCGATAATCACGCAGGCTGAATAGGCATTGTTATCACCGCATTTACTGGCTGTATCCCATGATATAATCAGTTCTTTCATAGGATTCGCTATCTCCGAATAATATTTTAGCCACTCTTTTTTTACCAAATTCCCCTGCGGAGATATGGGCATCTGCTGATATTGCGCACAAAAATGATACTCGCCGCTGTTAAGCTTAATATCTTGGAGAATTTCTAAATCCTCTCTTTCAGGATGCAAAGCCTCTCCTTTCTGGCGTATTATCGTCTTATATCCACCTAAAGGGGTTCTAATTTTCCATATCTCATCTTCCGTTGCAATTGCCGGAATTTTAATATGTCTGATATCCGGAGAACGGTTCAGAATATGCCCGCATAAATCATCCAAATGCAACCGTTGCATAATCAGTAGAATTTTTCCTGTGCGTTTATCATTTAAGCGCGAATAAAGCGTATTGCCGTACCAATCATTAACTTTTTTACGCTGAACATCTGATAATGCGTCTGTGGGTTTTATCGGATCATCAATAATTATCCAGTCTGCACCGCGCCCCGTCAAAGTACCGCCAACCGAAGTGGCATACCTCCCACCGCCTGCTGTTGTCTGAAAATCATTAACTGCAGTTTTGTCAACAGAAAGTGCTGCTCGGGAAAACAAATCGCGATACCAAGAACTGCTCATCACGGCGCGGCATTGTCCCGCCAATGTTTCCGCCAGTTCATCATTATAACTGACGCAAATTATATTTGCCTTGGGATCATGTCCGAGAATAAAAGCCGGTAAAGCAACCGAACAAATTATAGATTTTAGATTCCTTGGCGGAATATTGATAATCAGCCGCAGATTCTTACCGCTCATCATATCTTCAAGCTCCTGACAAATATAATCTATGTGCCAGTTGCTTTTAAACTCGCTGTTTGAAACTTCTTGAAAACACTTTTCAACAAAGCTCGCAAAATGCCAGCGCAATATTGCCTGTAAATCAGCCAAAGAAGATGTCATTAATCATCTCCATTAAAAATTCATCCTCATCTAAACCAGCCTCTTTTCTGGCTTCATTAGCGTCCAACCAAAGATTTTGTTTCAAAGAATCACTCATAGAGAACTTTTGAGTTGTCGCAACAGAAAGACTAATAATTTTCTTTTTTGCATCTGCGGAATAAGAAGCTGCCTTTTTTCCGAAAAAATGCTGATTTAACTTTTCAGCGCATTCTTTACAAATTGCTTTATCTTTAGGCGCTAAGCTAAACTGATTTGTCGCAGCGCTTAATAAGTGTATAACTATTTTCATTACATCTCTGTCAGTCATGATTTTTCTCCTCATTAATTTTTTTAATAAAATTTTCAACAATACTTTGGTCGCTAGAACTCAAGGCTTTCAAAGCCTGTTGTTTTTCTTCTTCCTTAAGATCAATTTGCAACAAATAGGGAAAAAGCGCGGCAATAGCCTTAATCTCACCTTTTACGGCCGCATTAACCAGCTGAGTTAACATCGCAAGTTTCTTAGATATTTTTACTTGCTTACCGTCTTGAGTGATTGTAATTTTTTGTTCCAAAACATCGTTCAGTAGTTTTAACGTATTGCAGGAACCTTTCGGCCGACCTTTGGCGTTGCCTGATTTTCCCTTTTGAAAACGACTATGCAAAGGAGGTTTTCCATACCCAACATCAGACATTTTTCTTCTCCTTAAGCAATTCATTATAAGGTTTACCGTCATCTTTGCGCACCGCCCATACTCCAGTTAATTCACAGTATCGGCGGATAATCGTGTCGACATATAATGGCTCATACTCGATTCCATAACAAACACGTCCGGCCTTTTCAGCCGCAATCAGTGTTGTTCCGCTACCAAGAAACGCATCCAGCACAATATCGCCCCGTTTAGACGCGTCCAAAATTGCATCGCGGACTAATTCTACCGGTTTGACCGTCGGATGCATTTTAAGATTTTTCTGTTCGGAACCAAAACTGTTAACACCGGCATAATGCCAAACATTTGTCCGATAACGGCCGTGTTTTCCTAATTCCACATTATTAACATGAGAGCCTTTGCCGTTCTGAAAAACAAGAATCAGCTCATGCTGCGAACGATAAAAACTTCCCATTCCGCCGTTTTTCTTACACCAAACCACCATATTCAGCATTTTTGGATAGATATCCCTCGCCGCTGAAAGCAGCTCGTATATATGCCGCCAATCCATGCAAACATAATGAATGGAATTTTCAGCAGAATATTTGGCTATATTTGCCATTGATGTTTTCAAAAACGAAATAAATTCAGCCTCATTCATCTCGCCGGAACCAAAGGAAAACTCTTTATGCTTCGTTTGACCTGCGCCGCAAACATGTCCTTGAATTTTAACATTGTACGGCGGATCAATAAAAACCATATTGGCTTTAACATCTTCAAACAAACGCTGATATGTTTCCTCTTGCCGTGCATCCACACAAATAACTTTATGCTTTCCCAACAACCAGACATCGCCGTGCTGACTGACTATTTCATTTTCCGGCACATACGGAACGGAATTAAGTTTTTCATCCGCTTTTTTATTAGGTCTGTCTTCCGCCAGAAGAACATCTATCTCCTTGAAATCAAACCCGGTAATATCCAGATTCAATTCGTCTTCAAAATTTAGAGCCAGTTTCTCAATTTCTGAAAATTCCAGCTTCAATAAATCCGTATCCCATCGACCATTCTCCGATAATTTATTGTCTGCTATGCGATAAGCCCGTTTTTCCGCTTCAGAAAGATGTATGAGACGAACTACCGGAACTGCTTCCAGTTTCAACAGCCTTGCGGCCAACAAACGACCATGACCGGCAATTACCTCTGATCTTTCATCAACCAAAATAGGATTATTAAAACCAAATCTTTCAATCGATTTAGCAATTTGCTGAATTTGTTTCTCTTCGTGGATTTTAGGATTTGAGGAATACTCTCGTAGTTCCCCAATTTTAACATAGTCAATTTTAATGGAATTAAGCACACATGCTCTCCTTAATAAAAAAATGTTGAAAATTATGGAAGGCATGTTTATACTTCAATTGTTTCAAGATCGATGGGTATAACATACCTTCCGATGGAAGTGTCGCGAGTTTAATTACCTGCGGCACTTTTTTTTATTTTCGACTTTGCCTAATTTTTGACTGCTTCAAGTCGACAATAAAAAAATTCTCTTTATCTTTGCTCACTTCATAAGAAGTGGTTACATCCGTGGGAATATTAAAGTAACTCAGAAATGAAATACAGCTAATGAAAACGCCTGCATTCTTTCTAAATTGCAACTTAAAAATACTTCCCATTGTCTTATCCTCTAAAAACTCCAAACCAATTCTCTTAGTTTCAGCATCATAAAGCATACTGACAAATTTAAATTTTTCCAAATTCCACAACCTAACAGCTCCTTCATTCAAAGAAAGTTTTCCTGCGGTTGAAATAGAAGCTTTGGGTGAAAAATCTTTTCTTGCATGTTCGAATCTTTGGAATGTCATATTATAAATATCCCTTATTGGTTACATCATAGTTATACTATATAACACCTTAAAAATCCATTGTCAATAACTTTTTGAATATTTTTATCCCTTTTGTGAGTATATTAAAGTTGACTTCTTGTTCTATGTAAGCGTTACTGAACTTACAAAATATGGAAAAACAAGGAGTTGACCGATGAGAAAGAAGATTTATCTGCCCAGAAGTGCTGAAGAATTAAAAAAGCTAAATCACCAGAAACAAGCTGAACTATGGGCGCGGTATCATAACAGTCCTTATGAACGGCAGTTTCGCGCACTGTGGTATTATATCGCCTGCGAAAACGCCAATCTTAAAATTGAACACAAACATCTGACTAAGCTGGAAAAATATGCCGAAAACCCCGATGAGTGTATGGTTAAGGTTTATAAGACCAAATACAATCTGCATCCCGGCACTGAAATCATTAAGACCTACCTTGGTCGACAGTATAAAGTCACTATCGCGGAAGCCAATGATTTTATTTACAACGGACAACATTATAAAACTCTGTCCGCTATAGCCAAAGAAATCTGCGGGATAAAGGTCTCCGGTTATGACTTCTTCGGATTAAATAACAAACGGGTATTAAAGGAAGCAGCTCATGGTTAGAATAAACTGTGCAGTCTATGTTCGCAAATCTACCGAAAAAGGCTTAGAGCTTGAGTTTAACTCGTTGCATAATCAGGAAGACGCCTGTCGCAGTTACATCATGTCTCAAGCCTTTAATAACTGGGAATATTTCAAAACCTATACCGATGGCGGCATTTCCGGCGGCACAATGGAACGCCCGGCTTTAAAACAAATGCTTGAAGACATCCGCCGAGGATTAGTTCAAACGGTAGTGGTTTACAAAGTTGATCGCTTATCACGCTCAATTATGGACTTCCATAATATGATGAAAGAATTTGATAAATATGGCTGCAGCTTTGTTTCGATTACCCAAGCCTTTGATACATCAACCTCCATGGGGAAGCTGACCTTAAATATGCTGCTGTCCTTTGCCCAATTCGAGCGAGAGGTATCATCAGAGCGTGTCCGCGATAAAATCAGCGCCAGTAAGGCCAAAGGTTTGTGGACGGGCGGCATTCCTAAACTTGGTTACGATATTAAAGATAAAAAATTGGTCATTAATCCAATTGAGGCCAAACAGGTGCATAGCATTTTTGAGGGCTATCTGCAATGTAGCTCGCTGGCGGAACTTGAGAAATTTGCTGAAATAAAAGGTTTCAAACATAAAAGCTGGATAACCAACAAGGGGGAACAGAGAGGCGGCAAACCTTTTAAAATATCCGCGCTCCACCGCTTGCTGCATGAAAAATTATACCTCGGCATGATTGAGAATAAACGCACTGGACAAGCATTTAAAGGACAGCATGAGGCCATCATATCAAAAAAATTATGGGAAAAGGTACAAGCCAAACTCAAAGATAATGACAACAGCTCTAATCATACAAGGAACAGAAACAATAATCTGCTGACTGGAAAACTGTTTGATGCCAATGGCACAATTTTTACCAATCAAGCCAACAGCAAAAAGAAAGCTACCAAACGACATTACTATTCTATTAAGGGTTTGTTCCTACCCACGGAGCAAATTGATAAGCTCGCTAAAGATGCCATTATTGAGATTCTTAACGGCAATCTCAATGGCTTAAACAAAGACAGCGCAATGGCTTTAAAACTGATAAACTTCAACGAGATGGACTATTTCGCACAACGCAATTTTATTCGCAATGTCATTAACAAAATCATCTATCAAAAAGGTCGCCTGACCTTCTTCTTTAATACCGATCCGATAATCCTCTCGGCCTATACCGGCGATTCGCTGAATGAAAGCAACAACCCGCTGGAAGTTATTGCTGATAATGCCAACAACCAAATCATCTATGAAAAACAGGTGGTCATCAACCGCGGACTGTCAAGCAATGTCTATAACGCCGGAAAGGTCGGTTTGATGAGCGTCAATGATAACAACCGCCTCATCGTCAGAGCCTTTGCCTATGCATGGAAATTTAAGAAACTATATGAAAAAGGCATCCGGATGGAAGACATCATGAAACAGGAGAAAATGACCAAGCGCACAATTTATAAATACCTAAACCTTGCTTATCTCTCGCCAAGAATAGTCAATCAACTTCTCTCCGGAACCCTAACCATCAATCTGCAAACTCTCTTCGATATCGCCTCTAAAAACCTAAGCTTTGACGAACAAGAAAAGATGTTATCTATTTAATAGCTTAATTTACATTAAAAATTTTTCAGAATATCATTCATTATAATAATAAATTAGTGGATCCTATAATGAGTGAAATACAACAAGAATATTATAAACAGCTTCAAAAGCAGCTAAAAATTATGTGTAGCGCAACTATTCATGCGCTAATTGACACTTATATGCTTATGTTTCCTGAGGCGTACAAACACGAAAACAAAAATACCTTTATGTTCCGATATACTTTTTATGCGTTTCAGCAAAGAGCTATGCTTTCCGTTAGAAAACTAATTGAGCCCTCTGGTAAAAATAAAACTACAATTGATTCGATTGTAAAATTAGCAACAAAACCAGATTTTTCATTTTTATCAGAACAAGAAAAAACAGCATTAAAAGCTGATTACGATGTACTATTCAATTCAGAAGAAACAAAAAGGATAAAAGAATTTCGGGATGCTTTGTGCCATAATCTATTAGATGGCGATAAAGCAATGTATTATTATAATGATTTTATGTTCATAGTTAGCGGATCAATCCACATTCTTGAACAACTATACCTTATTGTTATGTCATCATTACCAACATTTTTTGCTGATGCTCGTAATATTGCAGAATACTTAGCTGCGAATTACTGGAAAGCACTCGATACTGCAGCAAAAAACTCTAACAACAATCACGATATAAATGCTAAATTACAGAAGCTTCTCGATGGTGAATTTTAAGGTCTGAAGTGACTTTGCAAAAATCGGCAATGTATATAAGTGCCAAAAATTTTGCATCTTCCAACATAAAACGAGCTTACCATAGTCAATTCAGCGATGTCAACCGCCAGCAAAGCCCGTGTTTCCGCGGGATACGAAAAAAGACGCTTTACCCTAGCGTCTTTTTAATCAAACTGGCGGACAGAGTGGGATTCGAACCCACGGTACCCTTTGGGGGTACACACGATTTCCAATCGTGCACCTTCGGCCTCTCGGTCATCTGTCCGTTGCACCGCTTTGTATAACCTTTTTTTATATTTGGCAAGCACTTTTTTTACTTGTGCGAAAAAAATCCCGGCGCAAACTCAAACCGCAATCGGCATCTAACTTTCAGGATAGCCGATAACCTGATTCATAATCACAAACTCATCCCGATTCAATCGCAGTTTATCTTTAAGCTCGTCTTTGTCAATATAACCGCGGACAATCGTATTCAACCCCTTACTCGTTGCATATAAATAAACATTCTGCGCAGCGGCACCGGCATGAAAAGGTGAATTTATCTGGTCGCTCCCGGCATAAATCAGATTAACCGGAGCGTTTTTAACGAAATCCTGCTTGGCAATATATCTGCTGATTTCTTCATCGCTGACTTTAATCAGCGAATTTGCCGCCGCATCGTATGCCCAGATAGAGTTTTGATAGACCACAAAAACTTTCAGGTTCTGCTCATTCTTTGCCGTCGGGATAGTCCTGGTTCCCTTTTTATTAATACCGAAAGATGCCCACAGCAAATCGCTGAGCGTCTGCTCGCTGATATCCTTGCTGCTGTATGAACGAGCCGACTGTCTGTTATCTATTAACTGCATCAATTCCGAACTTTTATCCGGCTGAGGCAGTTTTTTAACCTCTCCGGCAAAACATTCCAACGGCAAAATCAACGAAAACAAAAGCAAACCCAGCCCGCGCATCATAACCATTCCCCTGTATGTTTTTTAAGAATAATTATGTATACGCCGCGTTTGCTTTAAATTCGGTTAATTTTGTTGTGATATTTGTTTTCCTGCCTGTTTTTGCGGCTGCATTCTAACGCGACCGCCGCTTTTTTGCTACTCACATTTTCTACAGCCGCCGCCTTTCCCGTTATGCACATTTTCTGCAACAGCATTTTTATGAAAAAGGCCTACAGCATACTTCTTCAGGCAGATGCGCCTGCATTCTTCCCGGCTTACTCCCTGCTGCTGCGTCCGAGATTAACGTTAATCGGAACATACTTCTCGTCACGAGAAGCCCTTTCCTGCCCGGCCTGCTGCTCTTCAAGCATTTTCTGCTTGCGCTCTTCTATATTTTTCTTTTGCTCTTCATTATAAGCCTTGCGTTCTTCTTCCAGCCGTTCGGCATGAAATGCCTTAGCCTTTTCAAAAATAACTTCGTCTTTCTCCTCCGGTTTTTTGGCTATAGTGTTTTTAATCTTCAAAAAAGCCTTAACCAGCTGATCCGTACTAATGCTGTTTTTAGTCAAATCAATCCAGCCCGTAAACCTCCCGTTACTCAGAAACTCGGAAAAATCAATATAAAAACGCTTGGCTTTTTTACGATTTTTCGGCGCCAGAATCTTTTTAAGCTCATCGGCATTCGGAACCCGTCCCAACGCCTGTGCAATCTGTTGCGGCGTAATAATGCACTCGCTCAAATCCAATTCCATGATATTAACCCCGGTAAAGTCAAGCCCGGTAAAGTCAACGCCTCTGAGGCTGACCTGCCGCAGGTCAATTCGTTTCAAATCCAAAAGCGACAGGTTAATTCGGCGCAAATTAAGCTTATGCGGATAATACACTGCCAGATATTCCACCAATGCCTGCAATTCTTCTATCGCCAGTTCGTCCATCCGGATATCGATTAAAATCGCATCCTCAATGTCCGCATCGCGCAAAATGACGCCTTCCATGTTGGCGCCGGTAAAATTGGTGCCTTTCAGCTTAGCACCGGCAAAAATAGAGTCGCTTAAATCCGCCCCGGACAAATCAGCCCCGGATAAATCCGCCCCGGTAAAGTCTGTTCCGGTCAATACCGCATCTTTAAAATTGGCATCTTGCAAATTCGCTGCGGAAAAATCGGCATGCGCCAAATTTTGCCCTGAAAAATCCATCCCGACCATATTTTGACCGACATGATATTCCCCGTCCGCCAAATTTTTGCGCCGCCCGTTCAAATCGTCATATTTGCTGATTTCATCGGCAATTGAGCGCCACGAATGGCTGAACTCATAAAGCTTGGCTTCAACCTCGCCTTCAACTGTAGAACCGGACAGAGCAGCCTCCAGCTCCTTTTCCATCATCTCCCGCGCCTGTCCGAGCTGCGCATAATATGCCCGGAGTTTTTCCATCCGCGGCGACGGTTTCTTTTCCTGCTTTACGGAAACATCCAAACCGACAGCACCGTTCTGAGAATCACGCTGTTCTTCAGCAGAACCGGCCGGCAAACCCTCTCTGCCGGAAATTTCCGCCGCCCTGCTTCCGCTCATCTCTGGCAGCCTGTCATTTTCCGCAGAAAAACTGGCAACATTCCCCGGACGTATATCCGAAAACCCGGTTCCGCTGCCGGCGTCATTGTCCCCTGAATGGTCCATAAAGCACTACTCCCTTGTAACAACTGCCCTATCATACAATATTTTCCGGAAAAACTCAAGCCCAAATTCGCTATGCCGTTCGCTGTCCGGAAATTACACCCCTGCCAGATATTCCGGCTTTTTTTTATACAAATACAGACAGAGCAGCGTTCCCGGAACCGCCAGAGCGGCGCTCGCCAGAAAAAACGCCGGCCAGGATGTCTGGTCCAGAACCCAGCCGGACGTAGACGCAAACACGTCCCGCGCAAACCCCGGCAGCGATGACAGCAGGGCATATTGCGTTGCCGTATATCCTTTATCGCACAAAACTGACATAAAGGCGATTATCGCCGTCGTTGCCATTCCCGAAGACAAATTTTCCAGTGAAATGGTAAGCATCAAAAGCCAGACATTGTGCCCCGCATAATAAAGCGGAATATAAAGCGCCGTCGTCAGCCCCTGCACAACGGCAAATATAAGCAGCCCCTTTAACAGCCCGATTCGAGCTAAAACGCAGCCGCCCAGCAGCCCGCCGGCTATCGTCGCCCCCATGCCGTATAATTTGGAAATATATGCTATTTCAGCCTTGCTGAAACCAAGCTCGTCGTAAAAAGGATACGCCATCGGTGCAAAATACGCGTCGCTCAGCCGATAGCAAAAAACGACAAACAATGCAGCAACCCAATGCGGTCTCCGCATAAACCGGCAAAAAGGCTCTATCAGGGCATAACGCAAAATATCCCTGTTTTTCCTGCCGTCAGATGCGCCCCCGCAGTTTTTTTCCTTGCGCTCCTCCTTCGCTGCCGCATTTCCCCCGTTCTCCTCCCTGCTCTCACAGATTACTTCTTTGCAAACGCTTGTCTCCTCGTTTCTGTCCGCCGGCTCCCTTGCCGTTAAAACCGCAGCAATTCCTGCCGCAAGCAAAAGTGCGTTGATAAAATAAACCTGATTCCACGGCATAACCGCCGCCAGTCCGATGGCTCCCGCTCCGGAAACCACATTTCCCAGCCGATAGCCCAGAACATACATGGTAGCTCCGTTGATTTCCCCTTCCTGATTTGTCCGAAACAACTCCACCCGAAACGCATCAAGCACAATATCCTGCGTTGCCGAAAACAAACTGACGCAAAAAGCCGCGGCAGCCATTGCCAAAATGCTGTCCGCCGGGCTCAAAACCGACAGCCAAACTAAACTGAACAGCAGTCCCAACTGAGATAGCAGTGCCCAGCCCCGCCTTTTCCCCAGCCGGCAAAATAACGGCAGCCTGTAAGTTTCAACCAACGGTGCCCACAGCCATTTGAACGAATAAGGCAGACGCAGCAGCGAAAAAGCGCCGATGGTGCGGTATGCGATACTATAATCTTTCAGCCACAGCGACAGCGTTCCGAATACCAGCGCCAACGGCAAACCGCTTGAAAAGCCGAAAGCTACGGTTATCAGCATTTTCCGGGAAAAATATGCCGTTGTTTTACTGGTCATCGTCTAAATTAACCTTTTTCTCTACAATATACAACGGCCGGCGTTTAACCTCAATAAAAATACGGCCGATATATTCCCCGAGAATGCCGAGAATAATCATCTGCACGCCGCCCACCAGCAAAATAAATACCAGCAGCGAAGCATATCCCGGAACGTCAGCGCCGTACATAATCGTCCTGGCTATAATGTAAAGGGCATACAGCAGTCCCAGAAAAGACAGCATCGATCCAAGATACGTCCAGATTCTGAGCGGCAGCGTCGTCGATGCAGTAATGCCGTCCAAGGCAAAATTCCATAACCGCCAGTAATTCCATTTGCTGACGCCGGCCTGCCTCTTTTGCCGGACATATTTGATACCGCAGGACTTAAACCCTGTCCAGCCGAAAATGCCTTTCATAAAAATATTGCGCTCTTTCAATTCCAATATTGCATCAATGATTTTACGGTCAATCAGCCGGTAATCCCCGGCATTATACGGAATAGGCGATCTCGTCATCAGATTATACGCCTTATAAAAAAGTTTGGCCGTCCAACGCTTAAGCCACGAGTCGCTGCGCCGGTCGTTACGGATTCCGTAGACCATGTCATATCCTTCTTCCCACTTTTGGATAAACTGGAGAATTAATTCCGGCGGATCCTGCAAATCAACGTCAATCGGTACGGCCGCACGCCCGCGGCAATATTTAAGCCCGGCCATCAATCCGTATTCCTTGCCGAAATTGCGGGAAAACTTAAGCACTTTTACCCGAAAATCCTCAGTGGCATACTGTTCCAGCAGATTATAGGTTCCGTCTGTCGAACCGTCGTCAATACAAATGATTTCATAAGTATATCCGTCCGCCCGTTCCATCGTTTTGCGGATTGTTTCAAAAAACAGCCCCAGACTTTCCTCTTCATTATAAACGGAAACGATAATCGAAATATCCGGATGCCCCGCTGCTGCCGTTATGACTTTGTTCATGTTTTCCTCTCTTTGGCCAACCGCTGTTTTCCTGCCATTTTATCGGCCGCTGCTTTCCGGCCGCTTTTAAAAGAATTTACCTTTTTTAAGATAATACGCAATTTATTTGCCCTTTATTAACAGATTTAAAGTTAAGCTCTCCTTAAGAAACGAAATGATTTTTTAGGGAACTGCAACTTATGTCTTTTATCAAATCCATTGCCACCTTTGGCGGCTTTACGATGGTCAGCCGCGTAACCGGCTTTCTGCGCGATATGGTTATAGCCAATTTTCTCGGTGCCGGAAATGTTTCCGACGCCTTTCTGGTATCGTTCAAACTGCCGAATTTGTTCCGCAGCCTTTTCGCCGAAGGAGCCTTTACCTCAGCGTTCGTCCCGTTGTTTTCCTCCAAGCTGGTTGCCTCCGGACGCGACAAGTCGGTAGAATTTGCCGCCAAAGCCATATCTTTGTTGACATTTTTCCTCATCGTTTTCACCATTTTGTTTGAACTGTGCATGCCGCTGGTTGTCAGGGTTCTCGCCCCCGGTTTTATGGAAAGCCCCGAAAAAGTTGCCCTGACCGTCGACTTATGCCGCATAACGTTTCCTTTTTTGCTTTTTATTTCAATCGTTTCTTTTCAGGCAGGAATTCTGAACTCGTTTGACCGCTTCGCTGCTCCCGCCGCCGCACCGATAATTCTTAATCTCGGCATGATTGTTGCCGGGCTGGCCTCCGTCATCCTATTTGATATGCCGGTATACGGCATGGCTTGGGGTATTACCATTTCCGGTTTCATCGAAGTCATCTGGCTCAAATATTTTCTTAACCGCGAAAGCATCCGTATCCGTCCGGATGTTCACATCCGTACGCTGATGCAGGATAAAGAAATACGCACCCTGTTCAAACGCATTGCCCCCGGAGTCGTCGGCGCCGGCATTTACCAGATTAATATGGTTGTAGACACGATACTTGTTTCGCTCGTTTCCGGCGGTGCCGTATCCTGGCTGTATTACGCCAACCGGCTGCAGCAGCTGCCGCTGGGCGTCATCGGCGCGGCAATCAGCGTCGCCCTGCTGCCGCTGCTCTCACGCAAACTGAAAGCCGGAGAAATCCGGGAAGCCGCCGCCGTACAGGATAAAGCCGTCATATACGGGCTGATGATGTCTCTGCCTGCCGCTGTGCTGTTTGTCTGTCTCGCCGATTCGCTGATTGAACTTCTGTTTGAACATGGGCGTTTCACCGCTTCCGACACGTACAAAACCGCGTTGGCACTAAAAGCTTATGCCGTCGGACTGCCCTGTTACGTTATGGTCAAAGCGCTGATGCCGAATTTCTTCGCACGCGGCGACACGACAACACCGGTAAAATACAGTTTCGTCGTCTTCCTGACCAACCTTGCACTCAACTTGCTTCTGATGAAACCGTTCGGTCATGTCGGCATTGCCGCCGCGACTTCTGCCGCGGCATTCGTTTCGCTTTACCAATATGTCCGCGGCCTGAAAAAACGCGGTTTCTGGAGCTTTTCCGCCGAATTAAAACGCAAAATATTTGACATTTTCCTTTGCACTTTCGTTATGGGCATTCTCGTCTACGGAACACAGGCCGCGCTAAACCGCTGTTTTCCGACACCCCACATCGGAATTTTAATCCTCAAACTGGCAGCTATCGGCACAATAGGGCTTGCAACTTTTTTGATTGGCGCTAAAATAAGAGGCATACTGGATATTACCGCAATCGCCAAGAATCTGGTTTTAAGGAGAAAAAAAGCATGATGCAAGCCATTCTGACCAAGCTCAAAATAACGGCCAAACGCCTGCTTGGCAAATGCGTATACGCGTATGTTTATCTGAAAAACAGCATCTTGGAATTGCGCCGCACGTCAAACGCTGCCATACCGCCCTCCCGCAAAAAACATAAAAACAGCCTTTTTAACTTTATCGTCCTGTTTGTCGAACGCTGGCGTTTCTTTACCATCGCCCTGTTCGGTTTCATTGCCGTCTACTATGGCCTGGGCGCCGCCGTCAGTTCTAAAATCAATAACGCGCTTGACGCGCCGCTGGCCATAAACGCATCTTCTCCCCGCTACACGGCGGCTGCGTTGCTCCACGTTTTAAAAACGCAGGTGGACGATTCCCCGTGGACCCCGGCACTTCCGGCTGTATTTCCGGCAGCCGTCCTTGACAATCTGCCCAATTTTCAGCTTGGAGCCAAAGACAGCGTCAGATATTTCGTAAAGAGAATGGCTCGTTTTTATGGTGATAAAAATCTGAAAGAAGCAGGAGAGCTGTTAGACTATCCGGCCGACATCTGGCTGTTTTCTCAAACCGGAGAAGACAGGCTTGCCCCCGGTTCTGCCAAACAATATCGCAAAGCTCTGGCCAAAATTTCAGATTTCGCCGCATCGGGAGACAATCTTCCCGCAATCGAAACCCGGGAAGCCGCATATATGCTCTCCGGCATTGAAAACCTGTTGGAAAGACAGCTTTCCGCCCTGCATAAACATGTCCTGGAGCATAATTCGGAATTGCTGGACTTTAAGGCCGATGACATATTTTACCGCACAAAAGGCTGCATCTATGCTGTTTATTATATGCTTTCAGCCCTCTCCAAAGACCATCAGGATTTGATTGTCGAAACCGGACAGTACGAAAATATCACCGCCGCCCTCAGTTTTCTGGGCGAAGCGTCCGCCCTCAGCCCGGCATCGGTAAAAAATGCCGCGCCCGGGGAAGTCTTCGCCGCAAACCACCTGCTGTACCTCGGGTACTACCTTGCCCGAGCCCAAAATTACATTAAAACCGTACACAACAGCATCAACACATATGCCCGGAACCAAATGCAATGACCATAGAGCAAAAAAAACTTTCGGATACGGAATTCCTTTTGTTTTTTTCCCGTCCGTTTCCTTTTCGCGGAACATTTTATCTGACACCTGAAACCGCATCTGTTTCATCAGACGCAAATACCGTCGCACCGGAAATGAGCGCCCAGCTTGCTCCGGATGCGGAACATTGCAGCTGCAGCCTGCCGCTGTCCGGCACAGCCCCTGCCGCCGCATCAAACAGCAATTTAGCTATGCAATCAGATAATACCCCGATATTCCTCACCGAATTAGCAACTTCCGGCTTTGCCTCCGAATTGCTTTTAACCGAAAGCTTTATGTATTTGCGCAGCACTGAACCCGGCACAGCGGAAGACCTAGAAACACTGGCGCTTGCCGAAATCGACGACTATGTGCCGCCGGCAGATGCAGTAATAACCGCTAAGGAAGATTACACTGAAACTAAAATAAAAATAATCCTGAAAACGATTATCGCCCCTTTTCTGCAAAAAGACGGCGGAGACATCGAGTTCCGGTCATTTGACAACGGAACCGCCGTCGTTCGCTTTCTCGGCAAATGTCAGGGCTGCCCCTATGCCCAGAGAACCTTAAAAGAGCGGGTTGAAAAAAATCTCATCCGCTGGCTGCCGCAGGTCAGAGAGGTCGTTTTACAATGAAAAAACAGATTCTAAAAACATTCTGGATTTTGTCTTTTTTACTTTGCAGTACCTCTTTTGCTGAAAATGCCGCCCAAACCGCCACAACAGCAAAAGCCCAGACTGCAACCATTCAAACTACAGCAGCAGAAAAAAAACAAACTGCCGCAATTCAAACCGTTGCATCGGCAAAAGCCGAAACCGCTGCTGTTTCCCCCCATGCATCGGCGACAGCCCAAACCGCCGCCGCTCCAACCGTACGCAGCCGAGAACCGCAAATGAAGACCTCCGAATTCGGCGGCATAATTTACGTTGAAAACGCCACCGTCCAAGAACTCGAAGATTTTTTTAAAATACACAAATATCAGAGGTTTCGCGCTTTGGACGGCGATGCGTATCCCGCCATTTTCGTCCGAACGCTGCCGCGGGATTTTCCGCAGATTAAATCTCAGAAATACCGCAACGAACTGTTTATCCGGATTCTTGCCCCGCTGGCTTTAAAAATCAATGAAGAAATATTAAATGAACGAAATACCGTATTGCGATTGGAGCGACACTTCAAAAGCAGCGGTTCTCTTTCTCCTGCCGATACTCGGAAGTTGGAAAACCTGGCCTTGAAATATGATTATTTTACCCGCTTGAAAGGCAGCGAACGCACTGCAGCCCAGCTGCAAAATCTCAAATTGCGCATTGACGCCGTACCACCCTCAATTCTGATTGCCGCTGCTGCCATGGAAAGCAACTGGGGCTTTTCCCGTGTAGCTCGCGAGGCCAACTCTTTGTACAAGGAAAAAGTCTGGTACACCGGAGAGGGCTTGGAACCTGCTGAAAATAAAGATGACGGTTACCGTTTCCGCATTTTCGACAGCCTGTTGGAAAGTATGCGGAGTTTTGCTCTGACCTTTAATTCCAACATCAATTACGAACACGTATGGAAAGCACGTGAAGGCTATGCCGACCGCCATGGTGTCGTTATCGGCGAAAGCATTGCCTACGCCCTGTCTAATGCATCCAATCTGCCAAACTTTGCCGGCATCCTTGATTACACCACTGCCTACTATGACTTGCTCGCTATCGACATCGGACATCTGGAAAGGATAAAAAAATGAAGTACGAAGTTACGCCTGTCTTGTGCAACGAAAAAAATATGGCCAACTATGCATACATCGTCCACACACCCAACAGGGAAACAACCATTGTCGTCGACGCCGCAGAAGCCAATCCGACAATTGCCGCGTTAGAAAGATTAAAATTGCACCCCTCATTTATCCTGACGACCCATCACCACTTTGACCATGTTGAAGGCAACCTGAAACTCAAGGAAAAATACGGAGCCCGAATAGTGGCTCCCGAAAAAGAATTTGCCAAAGTCCCCGGTGCGGACATTCCTGCTGCCGAAAACACCCCGCTGCTTCTGAATAACATGAAGTTTACCGTCATAAACGCGCCGGGACACACACTGGGGCATGTCTTGTATTACCTTCCTGACGGAAAAATGCTTTTTACCGGAGACGTTTTGTTTAATCTTTGCATCGGCGGCCTGTTTGAAGGTACGCCGCAGCAAATGTTCGCCACCCTGCAAAAAATAAAAGCTCTGCCGGATGATACGGAAATTTTCCCCGGACACGAATATACGCGCGCATGCCTTTCCCCTCGCTTCAAGGAAACTCCAGATTTTGCCGCATACCTGCAAAAAATGGTTCAACGGGAACACGGAGAGAAGGCACCCGCCACCCTTGCCGAAGAAAAAAAGTTTAATCCCTATCTTCAGGCTGCAACTTTAGCCGGATTTATGGGCATGGAATAGGAGTTGCGTTATGTTTTTCAGCCTTAACAAAAAAATACTGCTGACAATTCTGACCTTCTTTCTGCTGAGTGCGGCAATTTTTGTCTTTTTCTTTGACAACACCATCGGCAAAAAAATCCGCAACGAACAAACCAATCTGATTACCCGCAACCAATACGTCATTGAACTCTTAAACGAAAATATCTCCCTGCGCCAAAAGCTGGAAAAGCTTCAGCCCGAAAACAAAATGCAGTCTGCGGCCAACCTCGACCAGAAAAAAGAAGAGCTCAGCCGGGAACGCAAACTCAATGAAGAACTGACCCAAAATTATGACGAAAGTTACGCCGCGATTCAGGAAAGTTTTCGCATCTTGGGGCTGAGCGCATTTCTAACCACGCTTTCGCTGATTATCCTGTGGATTTTATTAAAGAAATGGGTCGTTACGCCGGTCGACAGGCTGACATCCCTGTCCATTGATGTTGCCAACGGAGATTTCAGCAAACGCTTGGATATAAAAGAAAAACATTTTACCGATGAATTTAACACATTAATGCATACGGTAAATTTTATGTTAAACAACATTGAACACAATATCAATGAAATCAAAGAAAAAGAAATCTTTCTGCAAAACCTGATTGACGCTCTGCCCGACGCGGTCCGCATCATAGACGAAGACTACAATATCGTTCTGGCCAACAAAGCCTATGACGGATATATCAAAAAACAATATTTGTTCAAATCGGCAAAATGTTACGGGGCATACAACGGCGAAACTCAATGCCCTTGCAGTGCCAGCCTTTATCTTTGTCCGTTAAAAGAACTGCAAAAGTCCAAATCTTCGGGGATGAAAACCATACACAGCGTAAATAACCGGCCGCTGTCCGTAAACTCTGCACGCATCCACTTAAACGGAAAATTCGGCATTGTCGAATCTTTCCGCGATTTAAGCGACAACATAAATTACTCGCACCAGCAAAAAATATCCTCATTGGGCTTTCTGGCAACATCTCTGGCTCATGAAATGAAAAACAACCTCGGCGCCATAAATCTGATTTTGGACGGCATTCTCCAGAAATACTATTCCGCCCCTGATAATGAATCCGAAGAAAAAAAATACCTTAATATGATTTCCGGGCAGATAAAAGACTGCATAAAAGTTCCCGAACGGCTGCTGAAACTGTCTCGCAACACCGAACAGACAAATACGACATTCAACGTTATCGCGGAAATTACCGACATCTTGTCGCTTTTAGACTACGATATAAAAAGCAAAGGAATAGTCCTGACCCAAAATTTTTCTAATGTCAAAGAAGAAATCTACGGCAACGAAACGGATTTCAAAATGATAATCCTCAACCTTCTTCAAAATGCTATCCACGCAATGCCGGACGGCGGCACGCTTGAAATAAAAACCAATACCAACAAGGACGACCTGATTATCAGCATCAAAGACAGCGGCTGCGGCATTTCTAAAAATGCCCTAAAACATATATTTGAACCATTCTATTCTTCATCGCCGGATAATGAGAAAAAAGGAACAGGGCTCGGGTTGGCAATTGTCAAAGATTTGGTACTCAAACTAAACGCCAAAATTACCGTCAGCAGCACCGAAAACGTCGGTTCCTGCTTTGAAATCACAATTCCGCGCCACAAATCGCAAAAAATGCTTGTAAAATAAGATTTTGCAGTATATATAGCAGAAAAAAGAATTTATAAGGAATACTAAATGAGCAAAGAAGAACTGCTGGAATTCACGGGAGACGTCATTGAAAAGCTCCCAAACGCCATGTTCAGGGTAAGGCTGGAAAACGGCGTTGAAATCTTAGCCCATACCGCAGGAAAAATGCGTAAGTTCCGCATCCGCGTTATGGTTGGCGACAAGGTTGATATTGAAATGACCCCCTATGACTTAACCAAGGGGCGTATCACTTTCCGCCATAAAGATTAGCCGCTCTGCCGGTTGCCCTCCGGACAAGCTGTCTGCAGGCAGCGCATCCAGCCGGCTTTCTATATCAGCAAACGGCGTTTCCGTTCAAGCCGAATATATCCGTCTGGTGAAACATTCGCCTTAAACGGAACGCGCACATTAAACAAATGTCTGCCGCTAATCGGCAGACATTTGCAATTAGTTAGCCAAAGTAAGAGATTTAACCTCAACCTTAAAACTGGTAAGGTCTTTATCAACTTTGCCATTGACTATAATTTTGTCTTTCGGGGTAACTTTCAGGCCTCGCCAGTCTTTGTCATCAATTTCAACCGTAACATTATTGGTTCCGTCTGTAAAATTGTACTCGTCATCAGAAAGCCTTTTGGTAATATACCCTTCCATCGTTACATAAGCATCATCGGAAAGTTTTTGAACCTCGGCTACGCTCAGCGGTTTCGCCGCCGCATCAACAAAGCCGCCCTGTCCGCCGGTCATCATCTTGCGCTCCATCTTAGCCCGGCAGTCGCTGCAATCACAGTCATGTTTGGCATAGGCACCACCGCAAAGCATTGTGCCGGCCATCAGCAAAAATAAAAATTTTTTCATATTTTCCTCCTGTTAATCTAACAACCCTAATATATTTTGACAGAAGGAAGATTCAATAGAACATTGTTTCATATCGGACGGTCGGGCATAACCCCGTCGCCCGTTGCAATTCCCGCAGCCGAGGCATTTCCGCCGTTGATTTCCAAAACATAGCAAAACGGCTTTGAACTGCCGATTCTGCGAAGAGAGAGAGGTTTCGCATTCTCATAAATATCAACCACTTTCCAATCGCAGCCGATAAAAAGCATATCCAAAGGAATATATGTATTTTTCATCCACATGGAAGCTCCGGGATACTGCCGTAAGTCAAAAAGCATCCCCGCATTGTCTGAAAGACTGCGCACATTCATCAACCCTGTTCTCAATTCTTCCGCCGTCTTTGCCGCCTTAACCGTATATGACACCTTATCCGCAATATGAATTTCCATATTTTGCATACCGTTCCGCACCGCTTCCGGACTTTTATTTTTCAGCCCCCTATAATTTCCGCACCACCCGGGTTCAGCCACCATCAAAACACAAACAAGCACGGCTTTGACGACACCCCTTTTTTTTCTGCATTGGTTCCAAACCCGGCACATTCCTGTATTCACAAACATTTCATTCCTCTTCCGGCAGTGGCTTCCAGGCGCAAAAGCTCACGGCAAAATCTTCCCGAATATTTACCATATCTTATACTTTTCCCCGCTAAAGTGTCAACACAATAACATTAACCATGAAACCGCAAAACAACAGAATGCAGCAGCCCGTACCCGCAAATTCGTTATTTTCTTTCTCTCCCGGACGGTATATCCCTGCCATAACCGCTTTCGGTCTGTTATGCCTATGTTTTTCGCCGCTTTTAGTAAACTTTATATGGGGAAATCACGACTGGCTGCCGCTTATACACGGCAACCCCCTGTTGTCCGGGCTGATTGAAGGGCGCTTTTCGCAATACATTCTTCTAAACCTGCTTCTGGGCGGAAAAATTCTTCCCGTCCTGAACATCCTGCTGGGATTCATTTTTTACACGGCGGCATTGTTCCTGCTGTACCGACACTTCTTCGCCTTTTCTGTACGGCCGACCATTGCCGCGCTGTTCCTGTCTGCCGCCGCGGGGCTGCCCTTCGCCGCAGAACTGCTGTATTTTCATTTCATAACTTTCAGCCTGTTGTCCTGGCCGTTAATAATAGCCTTATCCCTGCTGTGCTGCCAAAAAGCGTCCGGCTCTCATCCTGTCATTTTCACGCTCTGCGGCACACTCCTGCTATTATTCGCGCTGGGAGGATATCCTGCTTCAGTCAACCTGTTTGTTATCTCCGCAGCCTGTTTTACCATACTTAGCCTGACGGCACAGCCGGCCAGCGGACGCACCATAATACGGCAGACTTTGCCGTTCGCCGTCTGTCTGCTGCTTTCGATGGCCGGATTAAAACTGGCATTTTCCTTTTTACAGGAACATCACTATATGATGCAATTGTATAACAGCCAGGCATCCACCGTACCTGAATTAATCGTTAAACTGCCCAAAATATTAAAAAGCGCCTTTGAAGATTTTTTTCAGCCGCGGCCATTTCTTTCTCCGTTTTTTAAAATGCTGATTTCATCAATTATTCTAACAGCAAGCGCAACCTTCTGTTTTTTTGCCTTTGCAAAATCAGCGCCTTCCGCCGATGCGCCTGCTTACTCCCGGCTTTGCATATGGAAAAAGGTTCTTGCCCTCTTATTAATTGCCTCCCTTCCGCTATGTCTGAAATTTTCCGCCTGGCTTGCCAAATCTGCTCCGGATGCTCCTTTTGCCATGGAAGACCCGGCTGCCTATATGGCACGGACAGATTTTTACGGCTATCCGGTTCTCACCCTTTTCTGCCTTTTCTATCTGCACCGCTTCGGCTCGCAAGTACTCAAAAATTTTGCCTATTTATCCGCCGTTTTGTTGCTTATCATCAGTATTAACCTGAACCTCAATTTTGCCAAAACCCATTTCTTCGGCTTTTCCGCCGAAAACAAACTTTTGGAGCGTCTGACTGCCCGTATCCAAAGCCATCAGGATTTTTCCCGCACAAGCCAGTACACCGTCATTCAGGCCGGAGAAATCCCCCTGCGTTCCCGTTACTATCTGCCGTCTGCAAACGAAAAATACGGCTACTATATGCTGCAGGCGCCATATACCCGCCATTGGATTGCCTTTGAATATTATAATTTCTACGCTCCGTACGACTATGTCCGCGAAGGCACCGCCATCCGTCCCGAAGAAATAACGCCGCAAATGGCTAATTTTCTCACCAAACGTGTCAAAACATGGCCTTCTGCCGATTCGGTATATGTCGATAAAAACTACGCTGTCATTGCCCTCACCCAACGCGGCAAAGAATTGCTTACCCGTCAGTTTGAACTTCTTTCCCGCCAATTGCCTGTCCCCACATCCCCTGACGCCAATAGAAAATTATCCTCGCAAAGTTCCGAACCGCAGATACCGTCACAGACGCCGCGCCACAACCCAGAAACCCCTCGCCAAACTGTTAATGGAAATATGCCATGAAAAAGCTATTGCAGAAATTCCGCCTTTACCCCGACACATTGGACGGCAAAGCAGTGCTGATAAGTTTCCTTATCATCAATTTTGCTTTTCTGTTCCATACTTTAAACTTTATGTGGGGAAACCACGACGTCAAATTCATCAAAGAAGAATTGCTGTTCTCTTCGGGGCTGTTTGAAGGCCGATTCACGCAGTTTATCCCTTACCGGCTGCTAACCGGCGGACAAATTCTCCCCCTCCTCAACAACCTGTTAGGTTTTGCCTTTTTAACAGCAGCGCTGTGGCTGCTGGCAAAATACTGGAATATAAAAAAGTCTCTGGCCGGATACATTGTGTTCATCAGTTTTTTTGCCACCCAGCCCTACACGCTGTCATGGATGTACTTCACGTTTATCACTATCAGCTGTATGCTTTGGGCTTTTCTGGCGGCTCTTGGGCTTTACCTTTCGGGCTGGGTCTGTGCTGTCCGGCACAAAATACTCCTGTGTCTTGGTTCCGTCGCTTGTTTTTATCTGGCGCTCGGCGGATATCCTCCCGTAATTAATATGTTCTTCGTCTGTCTCGGCGGCAGGTTGGTCATAGCATACGTATTTGAACAAAAAACACTGAAAGACCTCTTCGCTGTTTATAAATACACGCTGCTCAATATTCTCATCGCCGCCGTACTGTTTAAGCTCACCTTAAAAATCATCGCCCCCGGCAACGTATATAATCTTGAAACCGAACCGCTTTCCAACCTCCCGCTGAAATTCTTCACCGTTATAAAAATAGCATTCGGCCAGTTTTGGATAACCGTGCCGTTTATGGAACGGGGATATAAAATTATTTTGGCGCTGATGTCCTTTTGTGCCGTTACCGGAATTCTTCTTTACACACCAAACTGGCGGCGGCGTACCGTTGCTGCGGTTCTAATTTGCGGCACGGTTTGGGCCACGGCGCTGACAACGTTTCTTGTTGTCCCCCATACGGAATTCGTTTCCCGCATAGATTTCTATGGCTTCGCTTTTCTTTATGCCTTTTTCCTCGGGCTCTTGCTGACAATTCCTGCCAAATTGTCATCCAGCCTTGCCGCTGCTTTTGCCGTCGTACTTCTCCCGCTTAACATTTTAAACGACTACACTGCTTTGAAAGTTTGGAAACAGGGTTTTGACGCCGAAATGCAAATTCTTGACAACATTTCCGAACGGATTGAAAATCACCCGGATTTCTCCCCTGACGGACAATACCGTTTCTATCAGGCCGGAGATATTTCCCTGCGCCCGAATTACTACCGCGGAAGTTACGATAAAGATGACGTTTTTCTGCTTTCCCTGCCCTATCTTGCCATGTGGCAGGGTGCAAACCTGCTGGAATTTTACAGCCCTTTTGATTACATCGACCGCACTCTTCCTCTCCTTCCCGACGACATAACACCGGACGTCTATGACTTTTTCATGAATCAGGCTCGTCCCTGGCCGCATCCGAATTCCGTTTATGTAAATTCCGATATCATCATCGTTGTTTATAATCAGGCCGGGCTGGAAGACTTTCGCCGCCGCCTGCAAATGCTGCCCAAACCGTAACCGACATCAATTAATTTTGCCGCTCATTTCGACAATGACGTTCATTCCGATATTACCGTTCGTTCCTGTAATAGCATTCGTTCCGGTAATGACATTCGTTCCGCAACGACGTTCATCCCGATATTGCCGTTCGTCCCGATAACATAATATTCCCGTCGTTAATAAAAAAATTACGCTTTTATGTTATAACAACGGCATACCCGGTTCAATTATCATCGTCAGGTGGCATAAAATGAAAAAAATCCCCGAATTAGCCGTTATCGTTCCCTGTTATAACGAAGAAGAAGCCTTACCGCAAAGCATAAAAACTTTGTCCGGCACCCTGAATAATTTGATTAAATCCGGATTAATCCGTGAGAGCAGCCGTTTGGTCTTCGTTAACGACGGTTCAAAAGATTCGACATGGAAAATTATCGAAAACGCACACAAAAAATCACCGCGTGTCAAAGGCATTTCCCTCTCCCGCAATTTTGGGCACCAGGAAGCGTTGCTCGCAGGATTGTATAATACCGATGCCGATATTTACATAACCATAGACGCCGATCTGCAGGACGACGTTTCCGCCATAAAGCAGATGATACAATGCTACGACAAAGGCTGTGAAATCGTTTACGGTGTCAGAAACCGCCGCGACACGGACAGTTTTTTCAAACGCAACACCGCCCTGTGGTTTTATAAACTGATGAAACTCCTCGGCGTTGAACTTGTCGCCAATCACGCGGATTTTCGGCTGTTAAGCCGTCGTGCCGTCGCAGCCATGGCCGAATTTAAAGAAAAGAACCTTTTTCTCCGCGCTATCGTACCGTTAATCGGTTTCAAATCCTGCTGTGTCTGCTACGACCGCAAAAAACGTCAGGCCGGAACGACAAAATACCCCCTAAAAAAAATGCTTTTGTTCGCACTGAAAGGTATCTCCAGCTTTTCCGCCATGCCGTTGCATTTGATAACATTTTCCGGCATCGTTATTTCCGTCTTGAGTTTTATTCTCATGCTTTGGACGGTCTACGCTTATTTTTCAGGTTCGACAATCGTCGGCTGGGCTTCGCTGATGTCTGTCATAACCTTTTTCAGCGGCATTACCATCCTGTTTATGGGCATCATCGGCGAATACATTGCCAGCATTTTCGTTGAGGTTAAAAACCGCCCGACTTATATAATCGACCAAACCTTGGATTAAACCATGGATAACGCCGCGCAGAAATCATACCTTTTTTTGCCATCCGGCTTTTACGGACGCATCTGGCTAAAGCTTTGGATTGCAACGTTACTTGTATTTTTGCCTTTTTTGTTCAATTTTCTCTGGGGTAATCACGACTGGGAATGGATACGCAAAGGTACGCCGTTGTTTAGCGGCGTATTTGAAGGGAGGTTTTCACAATTTATTCTTCAAAACTTCCTCTTTGAAGGGCGAATTCTTCCTGTCTTCAGCATAGCAGCAGCCTTTGCTTTCTATTCCGGCGCGGCAGTGCTGTTGTTTCGGCTTTGGAACTTGCCGCCCCAAAAGTGCATATATCTTCTGCCGGGACTGTGCTTGGCATCGTCTCCGTACGCCATATCCTGGCTCTATTTCGCCTTTATCACCTTAAGTTCGCTATCCTGGGTCCTCGTCATCGCCGCTGCGTTTTACAACCTTGAAAATCTGCCCCGGGCACATCATCCAAAACTCTCTTTTCTTGCCGCTGTTCTGTTGTTCGCTCTGGCTCTTGGCGGCTACCCTCCCGTCATCAACCTGATGGGCGTTGTCTTTTTCTCTCTGATTTTGCAATCCCTCTGTCTGCAAAGGCTTTCTGTCCCGACTCTTTTCCGTCATTTTATTCCGCACTGCATTGCCTTGTTTTTCGGCATCGCCATTTTTCTCTTTGCTCAATATTTGTTGAAAAAATACCATTTACAACATGATACATACAACACCGCGGGTATCGGTTTCGCCGAGCTTCCGGACAAACTGCTGCTCTGCCTGCAGGCTGCCGTCGGACAGTTCTTCAAAAGCGGCGGTTTTATTACCACATCTTACAAATACATAGGCCTCTGCCTGTTTCTCCTTGCCATCTTTCGCCTCTGGCACCAACTCCCAAAACGCCCGGCAAACATCGCCCTGTTTTTTCTCTCTGTCGCCGGAATGCTTTTCGCCACCGTTGCCACACTGCTCGTTGCCCGGGACATTAACCAGGTGCTGTACCAGCCGCGTATCGACTTTTTCGGCCTCCCATTTATATATGCTTTCTCATCAGCAGTCTTGTTGGCATCGGACGACAGACTTATTCGCAACATAACCGCTTTTGCTCTGTCTGCCTTGATTGCCGGAAACATTAACACAACCGCAGCCGCCGCCAAAATATGGTCGCAGGGATTTAAAGCCGAAATGTCCTTCGCTGAACGCATCCTGACCCGGCTGGAAGATACCTCCGGCTTTTCCCCTTATCGTAAATACGCATTTGTACAAGGCGGAACGCTGGATTTCCGCAGCCGTTTTCTTATTCCCGGCGACAGTATTACAGCCGCAGACGGCTACACCGTAACCGCCCCCTACATACCATGGCATTTGCCGTCCAAAGCCCACCTTTTTTATTATCCGCATAATTTTGTAGCCGCCGATTTTGACGTATACTGGAGCTATGTTGACCCGAATCAAATATCCCTTACCCCCGGATTAATCTCTTACCTGCAAGATAAAGCAGCCCCCTGGCCGGATGCCGCCGCCGTCTACACATCTCCCCGGACTATTGTCCTGACCGTCAGCCAAGACGGCGAAAAACGCGCCCGCCTCTGGCTGCAAAAAGAGCTGTCGGCTGCCCCCGCCGCATCGTCTCAATCTCCGGCACCAGCTTTATCGATGCCCTCGGCACCTGCCTCAGCAGCATCTCCCCGGTTTCCGGTATCCGCACCATCCCGGCATCCTGCCTCCGTTCCCGGCTTGAACTTCCGTTTCCCCTAAAGCTCGGAAATTATCCTCATATCCGAAAATTTGCTTGTCAAAACAATCCGTTTCTCCTACAATTCCGCCATTAAGCAAAGGACAGAAGATGAACGAAACAGAAGATTGCGACCTTTCTCTCGGCGGAAACGTCTGGAACGTCGCCCAAACCGATGAACGTCGCACCGAGCAAATGTGCCGGCGATTGGAAATTTCGTCATCAATGGCGAAACTCCTTATTCTGCGCGGAATTACAGAAGATAACGCGCCGCTTTTCCTCAATCCGAAATTATCGACTTCCATGCCTGACCCCAGCGTCTTAAAAGATATGGATAAAGCCGCCGCCCGAATTGCCGAAGCAATAATCAATCATCAAAAAATCGGCATTATTGGCGACTACGATGTTGACGGGGCAACTTCCACATCCGTCCTGCGCCTGTTTTTGACCTACCTGGGAATTGAAACTGCCGTCCATATCCCCGAAAGGGAAGAAGGCTACGGCCCGAGTACGCTGGCTTTTCAGGAGTTTGCAGATTTTGGCGCCGACCTTGTCATAACCGTCGACTGCGGTACTTCTGCTTTTGAAGTTCTTGACACCGCTGCCGAAAAATTCGAAATTATCGTTCTGGATCACCACGAAGCCGAAACCCGCTTACCGAAGGTCTATGCCGTTGTCAATCCCAAACGCCTGGATGAAAACAACAACCATCCCGATTTGGCCTATATGGCAGCCGTCGGCGTCGTCTTTATGACCGTAGTAGCCATAAACCGGATTTTGCGCCAAAAAGGATTTTACACCTCTGCCCTGCCCGAGCCTAACCTGATGCAGTGGCTGGATTTGGTGGCACTCGGCACCGTTTGCGATGTCGTCACGCTGTTGGGTATAAACCGCTCGTTTGTAACGCAGGGGCTCAAGATTATGTCTTCGCGCCAAAACCTCGGACTAAGAACACTTGCCGACGCCGCCAACATCAACGAAAAGCCGGACGCCTACCATCTGGGATTTGTGCTCGGTCCCCGTATCAATGCCGGCGGGCGTGTCGGCAAAGCAAGCATCGGCAGCAGGCTCCTCTGCTCCGTCAACCCGATGGAAGCCAAACAATTGGCCGACGAACTCAACGGTTTTAATCAGGAACGTAAAGACATTGAGGGTTTTGTTTTAGAGCAATCCATAGAAATGCTGGAAGGTACGCCGCAAAGCTGGCCTATGGCTTTTGTTTACAACAAAGGCTGGCACCAGGGTGTCATCGGCATCGTCGCCGGCAAACTAAAGGAACGTTACAATCTGCCCGCTTTTGTCATGAGCATTGAAGACGACGAAGTCAAAGGCTCCGCCCGGTCAATTCCCGGCGTAGATTTGGGTGCGTTGATTATCGCCGCCAAAGAAAAAGGCGTCCTGACCAAAGGCGGCGGGCACACGATGGCTGCCGGCTTTTCCCTGACCGAAGCGCAAATTCCCGCCTTTCGCACATTTGCCGGCGAATATATTGCCCGCAGCCTGAACAATACCCGGCCGCACCCCGTCATTAACATCGACCTGAGCCTCAGCCTCCCTGCCGCCAATGCCGGGTTATGCAGCGAGCTGGAACGGCTGAAGCCTTTCGGCACCGGCAACCCTGAACCTCTTCTCCTGCTGCGCGGCGTATATTTTCAACGCCCCTGCATCATCGGCGCCGGACATGTTAAATGCGAATTGGCAACCATATCCGGGGAAAAACTCCCCGCCATCGCTTTCCGTATTGCCGACAGCGAAATCGGCAAAGAAATATTAAGCCGCCGCCATGACTGCTATGACGTCGTCGGCAATCTGCGTTTTAACCGCTGGAACAACTCTGTTTCGCTCCAGTTTATCCTGACGGATATTAAAAAGTCAAAATGAGGTCAAAATGAAAAAAGCCCAAATCAGAAAACTGCGCCAAACCGTTAAAAACCGGCAGAAGAAACCCGGGTTTTTCGGCTATGTCATTTCCAAACTGAAAACCTACCTGTTTACGGGCATTCTGGTAACCATGCCCGTAACAATCACCTTTTACATGGCTTACGAATTGTTCGTCTGGATGGACAAATGGACGCGCTCGCTGATTCCGCCGCAGGTTGCCGCCCACGAGTTTGTCCCTTATATTCCCGGCATAGGCGTTGTAATGCTGATTGTTGTGCTCATTCTCATCGGTATGTTCACCACCGGTTTTATCGGCAGGTTTTTCGTCCGTCTCGGCGACTTCATCGTCTCTAAAATGCCGCTTATTTCCAGCATTTATTCGCTGTTGAAACAACTGTTTGAAACGGTATTTTCGCAAAAATCAAAATCCTTTAAGGAGGCCGTCCTTCTGGAATACCCGCGCAAAGGCATCTGGATTATCGGCTTTCTGGCCGGCGAAACGACCGGCGAGCTGGCACATAAGCTGCACAGCCGGAAAATGCTCAGCATTTTCGTCCCCACAACGCCAAACCCGACTTCCGGTTTTCTCATAATCGTTCCGTCCGAAGATGTTATTAAATTAAAAATGAGCGTTGAAGACGCGCTTAAATACGTCGTTTCCTGCGGTATTGTCGTTCCTGAAGAAGAAAAAGAAAAACTGCCGCGCAAAAACGGTTAAAATACGGCTCAAATTACACCATTCCCCGCAATCGCTCCGGCAAAAACGGTTGACAACCGTTTCCTGCGATTGACAAAGACGACGCCGGAGAGTTTAATTATAAGCGAAAACAACAGCGTTGTTGTTTTGTGTGGATTTAACCGACTTGTCCGACACCTGATAGGACTAAAAAGGAGAACTGTTATGAACAAAACCGCCGAATATGTGTCTCTCGGACACCCGGATAAAATTGCCGACTATATTTCAAGTGCACTGCTTGACGAATGTATAAAACAGGATTCCGGCATACGTTACGCCGTAGAAGTTATGGTAAAAAACAATCATATAATCTTGGGCGGCGAAATCTCGGGCAACATTAAACTGCACAACCTGCCGGACTGCGTCAGGCAGGCTTTGCGTGACATCGGCTATGATGAAGAATACAACCAGATATGGCAGCAAAACGCAATTGATATCAACCGGATTGAAATCACCAACCTTATCAGCGCCCAATCCTGTGAGATAGGCAGAGGCGTGGAAGCCGATGGCTGGGGCGACCAGGGCGTTTTCGTCGGCTATGCCCAAAAAGGGGACGGGCTGATTAACCGCGAGCTTTATCTTGCCCGTAAGCTTAACTGCGCCCTGTATGAAAAAGCCCGGGTTTCCGACAATCTCGGACTGGACATCAAAACGCAAATAACTCTTAATACCGAAGGAAAAATCCTTACCGCCGTTGCCGCCATCCCGATGCAAAAACCTGAAAGCCTGTCTGCATTCATCGCCGAAACATTGGAACAAGTGCCTGAAAACCTTATTGTCAACGGAACCGGAGCCTATACCTGCCATTCGTCAATTGCCGACTGCGGCATAACCGGACGCAAACTTGCCTGTGATTTTTATTCGGCAGCCTGCCCGATAGGCGGCGGTTCGCCATGGACCAAAGACCCCAGCAAAGCGGACCTGACCCTCAATCTGTATGCCCGCAAGCTGGCCATACAATATCTTGAAGACAATGACGAATGTTTTGTTTATCTGTCCTCCTGCATCGGTAAATCCCGTTTGCCAAGCGCTGTCGTCAAAACCCGGCGCAACGGCAATGAAAAAATTTTCGACATTTGCCCGGATTGCAGCCCGCAGATTCTGATTAATGAATTACGGCTCAGACGCCCCATATACAAAAAGCTCTGCCGTCACGGATTAATGGCTTATTTTGACGACAACGGAAACCCCGCTTTTTAACCATATACAAAAAAGGAGCTGCACAAGACAGCTCCTCTCTTTTTTAACCAAGTTACTACTTCTTTTTTCCTTTGTTGTCAGCTTCGGGCTTTTGAACACCGGCATTGGAAGATGCACCGGTAATCGGCTTATCTGCTGCATCATTTCCGGCATTGCAGATTTTGCCAAGAAGCTGCTGTCCAAGTTCGGTTCCGGCAAAGGCTTCAAGCATAGAGTTCATTGCTTGTCCTCCTTTGGCGGAAAACAGCTGCATAACGGAACTTACGCCCTCTTGCACATTGCTTCCCGCATTGGCAATAATCTTAATGTCAGCGTTTCCGAGATTCTTTGCCTGTTCGATTCCGACAGCCTGTAACGCATCGACTTTCTTAATTTCAATAAGATAAGTCTGATACCCTTGATTGTTTCCAATCTCGTGAGCCAGCGTAATCTGCGGCGCAACTTCTGCCTGTCCGAGCTTTTCTTTTGCCAAAGCTTCTGCAGCACCTTTGGCTTCAATACCCAAAGCCTCGTTTTTAGCTTTGACCAAATCCGCCTCGGCATCTTTCGTCTTTTGGATAAAGGCAGCACCGGCATCATGTTCGGCAACAAGCTTGTTTTGCTCAGCAACCAACACATCGGCTTCAGCTTCAATCCGCTGTTTTTCCTTGCCGGCTTCAGCGTCAATGACAACTTTCTTTTTATCAATTTCCGCCTGACGGGTAGTACCGACTTCAACAACAAGCATTTCTTTTTCTTTGGTCAGCCTTTCCTGATCTTTCACTTCCTGTTTAGATTTTTCGTCCGCAATGCCGACCGCTTGTTCGCGTTCAGCCCTGCGCTTGCCAACCTTTTCCTCTTTCTCTTCCTTTTTCAGGGCAATTTCCTGTTCGGATAAGATTTCGGCTTCTTCCGCCTCTTGTCTGTTTTTAGCCACTTCTTTGCGCGATTCCATGTCGATAAAAGATTTTTTCTTTTCCATAATATTGGAAATAACCTTCTCTCCCATTTTGTCACGCACATCCATCAGCTCAATGCTCTTGACCGGCACGATACCCCATTCCTTAAGGTTGTCATTTACTTCTTTGGTAAATTCCTCCCCGTAAACGGAACGCTGGGTCATAATCTTTTCCAGCGTATCATTCGCCAAAATAGAACGCACGGCACTCTGTACAATACTCGTCAGATGTTCCTGTAAGGTGTCATTGTCTGAAATACGCGAAGCCGCCTGACGATAATCGGCGATACGGAAAAACGCCGTAACATCTACTACAAACGGCAGTTTGTCTTTATCATACGCTTCATACCCGTCCAAATCTACCGAAAAGTTATGCAGCGGCAAAATCTGTACCTCTACACCCCAAACCGGGACCCATGACGGAATTTGATAATAGACATTTCCGGCCGTCTCGTCTGCCCGGGAAATTCCTCCGCCGGCATTGTTTCCAGCACCAGAATCTATCGGCTTGATACTGCCGTAGATTTCCGTTACCTTGCTGCGCCGGACGACATGAACTTCCGAAGGTTTGACAACTCTTCTCAGAGACAAAATCCATCTCACTAAAAGAACCAACACTACAACCACGATGGCAACGCCAATCCATGGAAGATAATTCATAACTTGTTCCATAAAACCTAAAAATTTAAAGTAAATAAAAATAAAATTATCATTGTCCTATTACATGACTTTTTTATTTTTGTCAATAGGTTTGTCAAAAAATAAAATCTCTCGTTTTTTCGGAATTTTCCCCGAAACGGTTTCATTTTTTCCAACTGTTTTGCGGCAGCGGCCAAGTTTCTTAAAATTTTTAAAAAAATTGTATTTTTTCACCGCCCGTCTATTGCTTCCGTCAAAACGCCTCCCTATATAAGGTAACAGAAAGATTTCATAACGTAAAAAAGGATTTGAGATATGAGCAATAAAGTATTGGGTATTGACTTGGGTACGACAAACTCCTGTTTTGCCATCATGGAAGGCGGGGAACCGAAAGTACTTGAGAATTCCGAAGGCGCAAGAACAACTCCGTCTATGGTTGCGTTTACGGATACGGAAACGCTGGTCGGCTATCCGGCAAAGCGTCAGGCCGTTACCAACCCGGAAAATACGCTGTTTGCAATTAAGCGTTTGATTGGACGTCGTTTTGACTCGCCTGAAGTCGCCAAAGACAAAGAACTGGTTCCGTTCAAAATTATTGCCGGTGACAATGGCGATGCGTGGGTAGAAGCTAAGGGCAAAAAATATGCCCCGTCGCAAATTTCGGCAATCGTCTTGCAGAAAATCAAAGAATATGCCGAAAGCTATCTCGGCGAAAAAATTGAAAAAGCCGTCATTACCGTTCCTGCATATTTTAACGACTCACAGCGTCAGGCAACCAAAGACGCAGGCAAGATTGCAGGCCTTGACGTCCTGCGTATCATCAACGAACCTACTGCGGCAGCGCTTGCCTATGGTATGGACAAGAAAGCGTCCGGCACCATTGCGGTTTATGACCTGGGCGGCGGTACGTTCGATATTTCCATTTTGGAAATCGGCGACGGCGTTTTCGAAGTAAAGTCAACAAACGGCGATACTTTCCTCGGCGGTGAAGATTTTGACCAGCGTCTGGTAAATTATCTGGCCGACGAATTCAAAAAAGAAAACAACATTGACCTGAAGGCTGACCGGCTGGCTCTGCAACGTCTGAAAGAAGCTGCTGAAAAAGCCAAAATTGAATTGTCTTCAACAACGCAGACCGAAATCAACCTGCCGTTCATTACTGCTGATATGAGCACCGGTACCCCGATTCCGAAGCACCTGAATATGAAATTAACCCGTGCAAAACTGGAATCCATTGTTGACGACCTGATTGAAAAGACCGTTGAACCCTGCAAAAAGGCTATGGCTGACGCCGGAGTCAAACCGTCCGACATTAGCGAAGTCATTCTGGTCGGCGGTATGACCCGTATGCCGAAAGTACAGGAAAAAGTAAAGGAAATCTTTGGCAAAGAACCGCACAAAGGCGTTAACCCGGACGAAGTTGTTGCCGTCGGTGCCGCTATTCAGGGCGGCGTTTTGATGGGCGATGTCAAAGACGTTCTGTTGCTCGACGTTACCCCGCTGTCGCTGGGTATTGAAACGCTGGGCGGCGTCTTCACCCGCTTGATTGACCGCAATACGACAATCCCGACCCGCAAGTCGCAGGTATTCTCCACCGCTGAAGACGGACAGACAGCCGTAACTATTCGCGTCTTCCAGGGCGAACGCGAAATGGCTGCCGACAACAAACTGCTGGGTCAGTTCGACTTAGTCGGCATTCCGCCGGCACCGCGCGGCATGCCGCAGATTGAGGTTACGTTTGATATTGACGCCAACGGCATCGTTAACGTTTCCGCCAAAGATAAAGCGACCAACAAAGAACAGGCTATCCGTATTCAGGCCTCCGGCGGTTTGTCTGATGCCGATATTGAAAAAATGGTCAAAGACGCCGAAGCGAATGCCGAAGCCGACAAGAAGAAAAAAGAATTGATTGAAGCCAAGAATCAGGCCGAAAGCCTCATCCACACAACGGAAAAGACTTTGAAGGAAAACGCTGACAAAGTTTCCTCCGCTGACAAAGAGGCTATCGAATCTGCAATTACGGCCCTAAAAGGCGTAATTGAAGGCGATGACGCAGCGGCAATCAAAGAAAAATCAGACGCTCTCATGCAGGCTTCCCTGAAACTGGGCGAAGCTATGTACAAAGCTCAGGGTGCAGCTGCCGGTGCCGGTAATGCACAGGGAGCTGAACAGGGCGCGCCTGAAGCCGAACCTAAAAAAGACGACAACGTTGTTGACGCCGATTTTGAAGAAGTTAAATAAACAAACTTCAACCTCAAAAGCCGCAGGCACAAAACCTGCGGCTTTTTTATTCCCTTTACTTCGCTGTCTTGATAACGGCTTCATCACCGTTGTACGGCCTCCGGTCGCATAGCGCCTCTATTCGCCCTGGTTCAGCCGTGCAAACTCCTGTTTCTGTTCATCCGTCAGCATATTCCAGAATTCGCCGAAATACTTTTTTTCAATCTCAACAATCCGTTGTCTGCCACTCTCAACTTCTTCCCAAATCGGCTGTACTTCAGCTTTAAGGTTCTCCTTCATCTCTCGCAGTTTCTGATTTTGTCCGGGAGTCAATTGCAACGCTTCCGCACTGATTTCCGCCGCCCCGGCGTTAAAACTCAGTCCCAGGCAGACAATCGCCGCCAAAACAGGTATTTTTATCACTTCATATCTCCTTGAACATCAAAACTAAACGCTTATATTTGAAAAAAGTTCGCATCTAAAAATACTTAAATAAAGTCTGTCTAACATAGCTCACATAATAGGAAACAACACGGTAAAGTTCATCTAACAAGGATATATTAACGCCATGCAAAAAAACTTCAACGGATATTTATTCGCCCTGTTTGCAATTTTCTTCTGGAGTTTCAACGTCATCTATTCCAAATATTTATCCGGCAAGCTCACTCCGTTTGAAATTTCGTTTATCCGCTGGCTGATACCCAGTCTGCTTTTTCTTCCCTTTATCGGCAAAACTGTTTGGACATACCGCCGGAAATACCTTAAAGTCTGGCCCCTCATACTGGCTATGTCATTCACCGGTTTGGGTTTTCAAAACACTTTTGTATATTATGCCGGACACACGTCCAATGCGGTCGATATGGCATTAATCGGCGCCTCAAGCCCGGTATTTCTGCTTATTTTCTCAGCCCTTCTCTTGCACAAGAGAATTACCTTTTTCCAGATTATCGGCATAATATGCGCATTAGCCGGCGTTGCCGCCGTCATCCTTGATGGCAGCTTTACCGATTTAAGCAGGATAACCCTCACCACCGGCGATTTCTGGATGCTCTGCGCCGCCGTATCTTTTGCCGTCTACGCCATAGTTCAGAAAAAGATTCCGCCGGAGTTGCCGCCAATCGCCACGTTTACTCTGGCAATCTGTATTTCTACCATACTGTTCCTGCCGCTCGCAGCTTTTGATTTCACCAACGTTCCTCTCTCCCCTCTGACCAAAACAGACATTCTGATTTTAATTGTTCTTGCCGTATTCAACTCCGGTATCGCCTACCTCTCCTGGAACAAAGCCCTCCGTCTTATCGGAACGGTCAAAACCGGAACTCTGTATTATCTGATGCCGGTATTTTCCACCATTGAAGCTTACGTTCTGTTAAATGAACAAATATATTCAAGCCAGATTTACGGAGCCGTTTTAGTTATCGCCGGAATTGTCATCAGCAACATTTCCCCTTCTTCCCGAGTAAATGCCGTCGCGCAGTCCGCTCCGTTTCAGTCCGCCCTCCCCCAAAAAACACCGCGGTCATAACATTTTCAAATGCGGACGATTATAAACACCGCTATTTTAACGCTTGCAAATCTCCCACAATCTTTTAACATAGACCTGCTGAACATTTAGGGAGATTTATAATGAAAATAACAGTTATCGGCACCGGATATGTCGGCCTCCCGACCGGTGTAGGCTTGGCCGAATTGGGCAACGAAGTCGTCTGCCTTGATATTGACGAAAAAAAAATCAATACGTTAAAATCCGGAAAAGTAACCATTTTTGAAGAAGGGCTGGAAGAACTTTTCCAAAAAAACACCGCCAACGGAAAAGTCCGGTTTTCTACGTCCTTTGCCGAAAGCATTCCCGCTGCGGATTTGGTTATTCTCGCCGTCGGCACCCCGCCAAACCCGATAACCAAAGAAGCGGACATGAAATATATCAAAGCCGCCGCCGAAGAACTCGCGCACCACCTTCAGGGATATACGGTAATCGCAGTTAAGTCCACCGTCCCCGTCAATACCGGCGACGCTGTAGAAAGTATTATTCGCCGCGAAAACCCGACAGCCGAATTTGATGTAATTTCCCTGCCGGAATTTCTGCGTGAAGGCTTCGCCGTACACGACTTCTTCCATCCGGACCGGATTATCGTCGGCGCGAATTCCGAACGAGCCAAGAATCTCATCGCCGAACTTTATGCCCCGTTTAAAGACAAATGCACTATTCTCTATGTGTCGCGCCAGTCTTCCGAAACGATAAAATACGCTTCAAACGCCTTTCTCGCCATGAAAATCCAATATATTAACGAGATGGCCGACTTTTGCGAAACATCGGGCGCAGACATTTATGAAGTCGCCCAAGGCATGGGACTGGACAGCCGTATCGGTGCCAAATTCCTCGTTCCCGGCCCCGGCTACGGCGGTTTCTGCTTCCCGAAGGATACGAACGCCATGGCTTATATGGGTAAATTCAACGGCGTTGACCTGTCGCTGATTGAAACCACCATAAAAAGCAACGAACGCCGTAAAATCAATATGGCCAAACGCATACTTGATATGGTCTCGGACAAGAAAAATCCGACGATAGCCGTCCTCGGCAGCGCTTTTAAGGGCGGAACCGACGACTGCCGGGAATCTCCCGCCTTGCAGATTATTGAAATTATGCTTGCGCACGATGTCAGCATCAGGCTCTACGATCCTGAAGCTATGCCGAACACCAAAGCAATCCTCGGCAATATGGTAACCTACTGCAATTCGGCTTATGAAGCTATCGGCGGCGCCGACGCGCTCGCCGTTCTGACCGACTGGCAGGAATTTAAAGAGCTGGATTTGGAAAAGATTAAAATGCTGCTGACCCGTCCGCAAATTGCCGACTATCGCAACGTCTTTGACTGCCGGCTGGCCAAAGAACTCGGGTTTGAAATAAAAAGTCTTGGCCGCAGACTGTAATTTTAAATCCCCGCAATCAGCAAAAAGGCACCTAAAAGGTGCCTTTTCTGATATTCAAAAGCAAATATGCCGCCATTTCCCTCCAAGCGTATCTCTTAACCTTCAGCTTTTCTCTCACATTTTCAGAGATATTTCATAACATCGAACCTGTAACGAAATTCACCATAAAAATTAATATGCTTCATTAATCAGTTTCAATTCTTCCTCAGACATCAAAACCGGATCTTTGCCATGGTTAAGGCTGTATCCTTTAATCGCCTCATCTTTATTAAACAGGACTTTCGCCATCAGCGTGCCGTCTTCGTTATACGCATCAAGCATACCGTGTTTTTTGCCTTTTTCATACGTAACTTCGCCCATCAGTTCGCCACCCGGATAGTATCGTTTAACTTTACCTTCTTTGCGGTTATTGACATACGGAATTTCATACGACAGATTGCCTGCCGTATCATATACCAGCGTAAGCCCTTCCAAAGTGCCGTTCGCATAACTCGCCGTAGACTTAACTTTGCCGTCTTCATAAAATTCCTTGTATTCGCCGTCAAGCACGTCTTTTACATAATTGCTCTCGGCAACAAGACGACCGTTTTTATCATAATCCTTCTGCGTCCCGTCTTTTTTCCCGTCCTTATAATTCGCCTCAGCCGAAAGTTTACCGTCCTGGTCATAAAATTTGGCCGTTCCGTTGGCAACTGCATCAACATACGTCATCTCCATTTTGAGCCCCGACGTCTCATAATATTCTCGGCCGACGCCGTTGACTATCCCGTCCACATAAGGCATTTCCGTCTTAACTGCTCCGCTCTCAAAATACTCGGTTTCGGTTCCGTTCTTCAAATCATTCCGATAATTGGCCGCCAGTTTGACTTTGCCGTCAGGATAATAGGCCTTCGCGGCTCCGTCCCGGATGCTGTCTTTATAATTTACCGTCAGGTCAAGCGTTCCGTCTTCTTTATAAAAAGCGCCTTCCCCCTCTATTTTGTCATCTTTATACGGAATAACCGCCGCCAGCTTGCCATCTTCGTAATAATTTTGCATATTGCCGTTTTTCCGGCCGAATTCATAAAGGATACGCGACTTCAAATTGCCGCTTTTATAATAAACGTTCCTTTCGCCGACAATAATATCTCCGCTGTACCGCAACTCCTCGGCAACACTGCCGTCATAAAAATAAACCGTGGCTGCCCCCTCTTTCTTCCCGTCGGCATAAGCATAAACTTCCTTCAAACTGCCGTCTTCGTAATAAGATTTAGCCGGACCGCTGCGAATGTCAGCATCATACGATATCCTTTCTTTGACATTGCCATTCTCAAAAAAAGTTCGCATCACGCCGTTTATCTTTCCGTTCCGATACGGAATTTTCTCTTTCAGACGCCCGTTTTCATAATATACCAGAGCAATCCCTTCCGCTTTGCCGTCAACAAACGGCATATCCGCTTCTTTTACACCTTTCTCATTATATAGGGAACCTACGCCGTTTAATATCCCGTTCACGTAAGGCATCAGGCTTTTGCGAATATTGTTTTCATAAAAAACTTCGTATGTTCCGGTTACCGGATCGCCGTTAATGTCATATAAAACGCCGTTCACCAAACGTGTATCGTCTTCCTTATAGGTATAACCGGCCAGAACCGGATTGGTTCCCAACAGCACAAAGCCCAACAACAAACAAAACGGCCGCAAATTCATGAAAGTACCCCTGCTCAAACTTACTTTTAGCTGAATTCTAAACCATAGCCCGGCGTATAATCAAGGCAAAAAGACGTTTTGACCACATCATAAAAGAATAAAAAACTTAAATATCCTCCGTAGCAGTGCCGACAGTCTATTCCCCAGGCAGGATGCTGTCATTTTTACTGTCCTCTGGCTGCATCTTATATAAAACAAGCAAGACAACTGCCACTATTATGATAAACGTATGCCAACCGGTCAGGCCAAATCCCGTCCCGACAAAGTATGACCCCAACTCCGTCACCGCGGCCGTCATCGCGCTCAGGCGCATTAATCCGCTCATATTAAGCATTTCCGGCTTTTTCATCACTTTAAGAGCAACCCGGCCGAGAAGTGCCGCCAGCCATGTTTTCAAGAGCAGCGTCAAGAAGTACATCGCCACTAAAATCATAGCTGCAAAAGAAGAAACGTAACCGACAACTCCGTCCATTATTTCGGCAAAATTTTCCTTGGTCAAAACACCGTCCTGCTGCGTCTGCAAATTTAACCGGCGGATTTGGTCTGCCGTAACGGCATAAACCGTATCGGTTGTAATAAATAAGCCTTGCGGTTCCGTCGGCACCGAAGAAACCTCATTTCTTGTATCCAGAACTACCGGAAACAAATCCTTTTTTTCTCCTTTGCCGCCAAAATCAAGCTCAATGCGTTTATACGCATTGGCAGGTTCGACAATTTTTCCGCCCTTGACCGTAATCGGCAGAAATTCATTCGCCACCAGCACCACCTCTGGCTTTATTTCCGTATAGGCGCTTTTCAGCGAAATCATCAAAAACATCGTTGCCAAAACGGCAGAGGCCAACAGGAACAAAAGCCCGATGCCCTTTCCCCGCCTTATATACAATTTGATTTTTTCCATCTGGATACTCCTTAACGTCAACTTGTGCAGATTAAATACAACTTTTTATTTAAAGATACAAGCTCTAATTAAAATTTGTACTGCATACCTGCATCAATCAGCAAAGCGTCACTGCCTCCGGCTTCCTGTTCAATATTGCCGTAAAGCATGATATCTTTGTAATTATAGTTGACCCGTGCGGAAAAGACCGTCCTGTTGTCATCAGAAACATTGCGGAGTTTATACTTGCCGTTAAGCCCGTTCAGCGAGATATCTGTTCCGTCATCCGGATCCATAAACTCGACATAATAAACGCCTCCGATTTGAATTCCCAGACGGCTGTCTTCGGAAAACTTGATTTCCTTGGTCAGATACGCGCCCAGCCCGCCTTCCAGCGACAGAGCGTTCCCGCTGTCGGAATGCAGGGCACCTTCGGCATTGCCTTCATCGTATCCGTCCTGATAAATGCCCAGGAAATTCAATTCTGCCAACGGTTCAAACGTAAACCCGTATCCCAGATTCATGCTGTGCCGGACTTCATTGCTCAAACCGTACTGATATTCCGTAAAGTCGGAAGAAAATTTGCCCAGCGCTGTCAGGCGGTCATACGAACCGTCGGCATACCCCGCATACAGCTTGGAATACCAGCGGGTTCCGTTGCCGAAGTCATATCCCAGCGGCATCCAAAGGCCGAAAATATTGCTCTTGCGGCTGGAACCGTTGTCATAATCGCTTTTCAAATTGGCAATGCTCGCTCCCATTCCGTATACCAGCCCATTGCCTGCCTGTCCTTTCAGCATGCCGTATGCCGCATGAACCTCGCCGTCGCTGCCTTCCAGCGTTCCGTCGGAATCCGTCGAAATGTCAATATGTTTATAGCCGCCGATATAATTTTCATCAGGACGGTTAAACAGATTGTCATTAAACTGCCTGCTCAGGCTCCGATAAACCAAAGCGTCTTCGCGGCGGAAATTCGGCAGCACGTCTTTGCCGAAAAGATTGTCCGATGCTCCCTGCAAATCCGCTTTCGTCCCTGCTTGTTTCAAACTGTCAAAAATAGCGCTTCCGTTTTCATCGGCATAATTGTTTTCCAGAAGCTCCGCCATTTCGCCGTCAGTTAAAAGTTCGTCAAAATCCTTCCGATTCAGGACAACGTCATATCCGCCGTTCTCATTCTTCTGCGAGTTCGCTTCAAACATCGCCGATTTAGATTTCAAGTTCAAATCATTTATATTTTCCGCCTGCAGCGAACCGGACAAAACGTATTCATCGCCAAAACTGCCCATAACCGTTTTTTCCGAAACGCTCATATCTCCGGACAACGCATCGGCAAAAAAGCGTCCGCCCTGCCCCAGAATTATCTCGCCGCCCATATCGTTCAAATCAACAGACGCCCTGTTGGTACCTTCTCCATAAATATCTACTGCGGAACCGTCTTCGACAATGGCATCCGATGTGCCGTTAAAGCTGATGTTGCCCGTATTTTCAAGCGAAGCGCCTTTTTCCAGATAAATGCCCGTCCCTTTTTCGGCACCCGTGATTGTTATGTCGCCGCTGTTAATCACTTGCGCACCGCTTTCGGCATAAATACCGTACGCCGTCCCGCCCGTAGCGCCGTCGGGATTATGTACCGTTCCGTCTTCCGCATCGGTATGCGCCTGACGATATATGTTGATTTTTCCGCGGTTGAGAATGTTAGACCCGGCGCCGCCGTATATGCCGACTGCCGTTCCGTCGCCCAGATTGTTTATATTGATTTCTCCCGTATTTTCAATATGGCTCCTTTGCCCGCCGCGTAATCCGGTCGTCACACCGCTGCCGGTATTAACCAGATTAATCACTGACTGGGCACCGTTATCCGAGTTGTTGGCAATAATCGGCTGCTGTTCGCCTTCGGCTCCGTCATAAGCCTCCGGCGTATACATTCCGTAAACATTTCCGTTGCCGTAATTGGCTATGTTTATCGTTCCCTTGGCTTTGCCGTCCGGATTTCCCTCTTCGTCCTGTCCGCCGTAAGACATGGCGTTAAACAGCTGTTCTCCACCGTACATGCCATAAACATCGCCGTCTCCCTCATTTTTGATGTTAATAGTCCCTTCAACGTTGTCTCCGCCGCCGGAAGCATAAGCGTTAAACGCAAACCAGTTGGCAAGTTTCTGCCCCGTATCCGGCTGTCCTACGCCCGGAATATCGTCTTTGCTTATCATCATGCCGTAAACGTCGCCGTTTCCTTTGCTGTACAAATCAATCACGCCTGTAACATTATGCCCCAAAAATGCCGAAACTGCATTCGTTGCCGTCGAATATCCGCTGAGACCGTATATGTTTCCGTCACCGCGTATGGTAATGGAACCGTATGCATTCCCGCCGTAATCAGCCCGTGCATTATAAGCGCGGACATCGCCGAATATGCCGAAAGTGCTGCCGCCGCCGGTATGCGTGATGTCAATATTGCCAATGGCCGTTCCCTGATAAAAAGCCCGCGCATTATACCCTTCTTTTAATTCAGTTACATCATCCACCCTGGAAAATACGCCATAGACGGAACCACTGCCTTCATCGGTAATGGTTATGTTTCCCGTTCCTTCTTTTTTGGGATTTTGTTTACCTTCATACTCGCCGATAACATAAGAGTTATATACGTTGCCAAAACCATAAACGCCGTACACATTCCCATTGCCCTTGTTCTTCAAAAAAATCGACGCTTCATCATCAGGATATTTGGGCGAAGAATACAGGTTAAATACGTCCTCTTCTTCCGAATAAATGCCGTACAAATCATCATCGTTTTCATTATCTACAACAACATCGCCGTCAGCGACGCACAAATTCCCCTGCAAATGGGTATTCGGCGGACAAACTATCGGCACGCACTGGCCGTCTACCATCTTCTGTCCCGTCGGGCACTCTCCGTCTACCACACATTCGTTGCCCACCAGATGGCTGCCTTCCGGACATTCTATCGGCCGGCATTCCCCGTCTACAAACTCTTCCCCCGTGCCGCAGGGATTTCCCCCGCCGGAAGAACTCCCCCCGTCATCATCAGCCCACAAAGCCACCGCTGTAGCCGCTCCTGCTACCGCTGCCCCGGCTGCAACATATTTCATCGTATCGTCCGAACCGCCTGCAAACGCTGTCCGTCCTGAATTTGCAGCAACGGCATCATATCTTTGCGCCAAATCTGCCGCATTATCGGGATTGACGCGACGCATACAACTGTGTGTTTCGTCCGCCCCTAAATTACGTATCCGGCTGTAAGCCCTGTAATCATTATTATCAACGGCAAAACATAACGCCGTATAGCCATTGGGACTGACTGCGTCAATACTGTATCCTCTGCGCAAATAATTCTTAATTCCCGCAATATTGCCTGTCTTGGCATTCTGATACACATAGTCGGCAAAAGAAGCAGCCTCAGCGCTGCCGGCTGCACATAAAAACGCCATTGCCAATAAGCCCAAACCGAATATACGCGTACTTAGTCTCATATTTTTATACCTTATTGATAAAACCGTTGTCTTACACATTGTTTATAAAACCGCTCTTTTATGTTCAGCCTGCAAAAACGCTGTCTTGCAGGCAGCTTACATAACCGTCATTTTAATTATAAAGAAAAAATCATTAACATTCGGTTTACCAACACCAAAAATCCCGCCCCGCTTTTCATCTTTTCATAAAAATCCCATCTGCCATCCGCCATTGCGCACCACAAAAAAACAGCCGGAAATATTCCGGCTGTTTCTCTGTTCCTCCTGGCAGTATGCCCGGTTGAAAACCTGCGGCATCTGTCCTGCCCAGTTAGAAGCCCATAGCGCCCGCGCCGCCCGGCATTCCGCCGTGCCCGCCGCAGCTGCATTCTTTGGATTCAGGAAGTTCCGTAACCATAGCTTCCGTCGTAATCAGCAGGCTGGCAACCGAAGCCGCATCCTGCAACGCCGTTCTGACCACTTTGGTCGGGTCAACGATACCGGCTTTAATCATATCGGTATATTCGTCGGCCGCCGCATTATAACCGTAGTTATAATCCGTACCTTCCAGCAGCTTTCCGGCAACAACAGCCCCGTCAACACCGGCATTTTCGGCAATCTGACGGATAGGAGCCTGCAAAGCGCGGCGAATGATATCCACGCCGACGCGCTGATCCTGATTGGACGGCTGAACCTTTTCCAAAGCCTTGGTCGCATACAGCAGAGCCGTGCCGCCGCCGGCAACGACGCCTTCCTTGACCGCGGCGCGCGTAGCGTTCAACGCGTCGTCAATACGGTCTTTCTTTTCCTTGACTTCAACTTCGGACGAACCGCCGACTTTCAGCACGGCAACCCCGCCGGACAACTTGCCCAGACGTTCCTGCAGCTTCTCGCGGTCATAATCGGAAGTCGTCTTTTCGATTTCTTTCTTAATCTGCGTCTTGCGTGCTTCAATCGCCGCTTTGTCGCCGGCACCGTCAATAATCGTCGTATCATCTTTGGTAACAACAACCCTCTTGGCCGTACCCAGCATATCAACCGTCGTATTCTCAAGCTTCATACCCAGCTCTTCGGAAATAACCTGTCCGCCGGTCAAAATTGCCAAATCCTGCAAAATAGCCTTTCTTCTGTCGCCAAAGCCCGGAGCCTTAACCGCGCAGACTTTCAGGCCGCTTCTGATACGGTTGACAACCAGCGTCGCCAAAGCTTCGCCGTCAATATCTTCCGCTACGATAAGCAATGCGCGGCCGGACTGCAAAACAGCTTCCAATACCGGCAGAATGGCCTGCAGGTTTGAAATTTTCTGATCATAGAGCAAAACGTACGGCGCTTCGTATTCGGCCGTCATCTTGTCCGCATCGGTTACGAAATACGGCGACAGATAACCGCGGTCAAACTGCATACCCTCTACAACGTCCAGTTCGGTCTCCAGCCCTTTGGCGTCTTCAACCGTAATCACGCCGTCATTGCCGACCTTTTCCATAGCGCGCGCCAGATATTCGCCGATGCTCGTATCGCCGTTGGCGGAAATCGTGCCGACCTGGGCAATTTCTTCCGAGGTTTTGATTTCTTTGGAACGAGACTTGACATCTTCAACCACAGCTTCTACCGCCATATCAATGCCGCGTTTCAAATCCATCGGGTTCATACCCGCAGCAACCGCCTTGCAGCCTTCTTTAATGATAGCCTCGGCCAGAACCGTCGCTGTTGTTGTACCGTCTCCGGCCTTGTCCGCCGTTTTTTGTGCAACTTCCTTGACCAGCTGGGCGCCCATATTTTCAAACTTGTCGCTCAAAACGACTTCTTTGGCAACCGAAACGCCGTCCTTGGTAATCTTCGGTGCACCGTAAGACTTGTCCAGCATAACGTTGCGCCCTTTCGGCCCCAGCGTTACCTTGACTGTTTTTGCCAGTACTTCTACGCCTCTGAGCATTTTCGCCCGTGCGTCTGTTCCGAATTTAATATCCTTTGCAGCCATAATTCAAAATCCTTTCCTTATCTTTCAACAATCGCCAAAATATCGCCTTCTTTGATAATCAAATGCGGCTCGCCGTCAATTTTGACTTCCGTTCCCGACCACTTGCTGAACAGAATATGGTCGCCGGCCTTGACGCTCATCGGCAGCGTTTTGCCGTCCGGGGTTCTCGGCCCCTCGCCTGCGGCGATAACAATGCCTTCGCTCGGCTTTTCTTTGGCTGTATCCGGCAGGATAATGCCGCCCGCCGTCTTGTTTTCTTCTTCAACACGCTTGATTAAAACGTTTTCACGTAAAGGCTTTACTTGCATTTACATTGCTCCTGTAAAATAAGTTAAACTAAAACTAATACTTTAGTTAGTGTCGCTCCGCGGCAAAATCAAGCATTTCGCCAAAGATTTTTCTCATTTTTTGATATTTTTAAAAATGCCGTCAAAAATCTGCGCCGCTTTATCCGCCGTAAAACGCTCCAGCGTGATTTGCCGTGCCCGCTGCGCCATTTCCGCCCGGACTTCCGGATGTGCCAGATAATACTCCAGTTTTTCCTTAAAATCGTAATAATCCTTATAAGTCGCCACACTGTCGCCATAAGCTTCTTCAATCTCCGGCAGATAATCGGTCAGGACAAACCCGCCCGACGCGGTAACGTCATAAACACGATTGGAAACAAAGCCGTAATAGCGCATATCGTCGCGATGGTCGTTCAAAACAATATCCGCATTGGCGTAATAGCGGTATAAATCGTCGTTTTCAATAAAATTGCCTTTCAGCACCTCCGGCCGCAGCGTTTTTTCCCAAAATTTCCCGAATACGCTCAAATCCGCCCCGGCCAAAACCGCATAGTCGACGCTTTTCCGCCCGAACCCGCTGTGGTCAGAACCGACAAACAGCACCGGATAAGCCTTGTCGGCTTCTTTGTCCGCCGGCTTGAACCGTTCCGGGTTGGTAAACTGTGGCACATAAACCGCCTGCGCCCCCGCCGGCTCCGCCACTTCGCTGATAAATTTCTTTGAGGCGCTCGCCACAACGTCCGCCTCCTGCAAAATCTCCTGATGCAAACCTTCTACATAATAAAGATACAATATACGTTTGCGCCCGTCGTCCCGGTCTTCCGCCCCCGGCAGCCGTTTAAAATCATAATATCCCTTGAAATAAAGCACATTTCCGGCATTGCCCAACTTTATATCATCATAATCTTCGCGAAACCGGTATTCCACCGTATAACCGAGCTTTTCCAAACCTTTGCGCAAATCCTGCGCCAAAAAGAAATCGCCGTCTTTTTTATAATAGTACGGCGACGACGCCCTCTCCGAAGACGGCAGGACAAAAACAATCTTTTTATAATCATACCCGGCCGCAAAAAACCACGCCGCAGCCCCGAAAATCACCGCAATTCCTAAAAACAACCAAATTTTCTTCATCACACTGCCTTAATTTAAATATTGACAAAAAACTATTTTTGTGCTATTTTCGCCGCACTAAGCCGCTCTTGGCCGACAGCAAAACAAACTATTATAAGATATTACTAATGACTATTACCCGACTTATCTTAAAAAATCTTAAAAAATGCCGCAAACTGTTTATTCTTTTTTGTCTGGCATTCCTCCTCACCTGCATTATCCTCCCGTTGGAGGGGTGGATTGTCAGCCGTCTCGTCGGCTGTTTTGAAATCGAAGATAAAATGCAGGCATTGCAAAATTGCCTGATAATTATGCAAACGATTGTCGCTTACTATCTGTTGCGCGCCCTCATTAACGGCTTCTTCGCCTCCTATATCAAAGAGGCCTTTTCCCATACTTTTATTTCCTATCTGATAGCAGACATTTTCGCCAGTGTGCATGCCCACTCCGTCCGTTATTTTGACAACGAAATGAGCGGTCGGATATCCGCCGCGGTAAACGGTTTTGCCCGCGGACTGGTTTCTGCATTTACGAACACCTGTTATATGCTGGTACGTCCGCTCTGCACGCTGATTGTATCGTTTGCCATTATCGCAGCGTTCAGTCCGGCATTAAGCCTTTCCCTGCTGGCGCTAAACATCCCGTACTTCTTTGCCGTTTATAAGGTCAACCGCCGCTTCTTCACCCTCAGTAACGACAGAACAAAAGCCGAAAACAAAGCCAGCGGCATACTGGTAGACAGCATTGCCAACGCCGGTCTTGTCAAATATTCCGGTTCATTCTTTACCGAACAGCTGTATTTCTACAAACATCTCAAACAGGCATACCGCCTGCACGCCGCACAGGGAAAATACCAGACTTTTTCCCGTTTTGCCTTTCATGCCGCAGATACGGTATTCCTGAGCGTCAGTATCCTTCTCATCCTCTTTTTTGCCAAACGCGACAATATCGCGCTTGATAACCTTTTCTATGTCTATACCACGCTTTCCGGCATGGTGCTCTCAATTATGTTGATTAATAATTTCAGCCAGTTCAGCGCCAGCCTGTTCGGCAGCCTGAAAGCCAATTTTGACATCATAAACCTGCCACCGGACATTTCCGAAAAAGAAAACGCCAAAACCCTGCACGCTTCAAAAGCGTCAATCACATTCCAAAACGTCAGTTTCTCCTATATCAAAGACCGCCCCGTATTCCAAAACCTTAACCTGAAGATAGAACCCGGACAGAAAATCGGCCTCGTCGGACATTCAGGCTCCGGCAAATCCACCCTCGTCAACCTGCTCCTGCGCTCCTATGACGTTACCGCCGGCAAAATCCTCATTAACCACACCGACATTCGGGATTTGAAGCTCCGCTCCCTGCATCAGAACGTCGCCGTCGTTCCGCAGGACACATCGCTGCTCAACCGTTCCATAACTGAAAACCTGCGTATCGCCAACCCCAAAGCCACAACCGGACAAATCCGCAATGCTGCCCGTCTCGCCTGCATTCACGATACGATTATGAAACTTCCCCAAGGATACGACAGCGTCGTCGGCGAACGCGGCATTTTGCTTTCCGGCGGCGAAAGGCAGCGTATTGCGATTGCCCGCGCCATTTTGCAAAACGCGCCCGTGCTCATTCTGGACGAAGCAACCTCCGCACTTGACAGCCAGTCTGAATCCCTGATTGAAAAAGCCCTGCAAAACCTGATTAAGGACAAAACCGTCATCGCCGTCGCCCACCGCCTTTCCACCCTGCACCACATGAACCGGATTATCGTTCTTGACAACGGAAAAATTACCGAAGACGGCTCTCCCGCCGAACTCCTCAACCGCCCGGACGGCATCTTCCGCAAACTTTGCCAAATGCAAAACAACGGCTACCTGACCTATGGAGAAAACCAATGACCGCCGCCAAATTCATCTTCCGCAGCCTGTGGAAAGTAAAATACTATACGCTTGCCACTTTCGGGCTTTTTGCCCTTTCCCGCGTTTTCATTTATCTGGACAATTACTGCATCGCTGCCTTGTTCGGATACGTCGGCACGCACCCCGAACAGGCTTTTTCCTCTGCTGCCCTGTCCTGGCTTGCCGTCTACGCCGCGCTCCATTTTGGCTCAAACATTGCCGACGGCGTTCGCACCTTTTTTGAATATCGTATGGACATCCGGCTCAAAAAAAATCTCCTTGTCAGCCTGTTCCGGCAAACGCACAAACATTCCCCAGCCTATTTTGCAGCCGAAATGTCCGGAACCGTATCCGATAAAATCCTCAGTCTGGAAAACAGCACGCGCACTATCGTCTGGAGGCTCAAAGGTTTTCTGGAAGGCGTCATCGTTCCCTATGCCGTGGCTTTCCCGATTCTGTTTCAGATTAACGGCAGCCTGACGCTTACTCTGTTCGTTTTCTGCATCGCCGTGTCAATTATAGACTATGCCCATTGCCGGAAACTTAAACCGGTTTCCCGCGACGCTGCCAAGCTCGAATCCGCCGTTTCCGGAATTATGGTAGACAGCATAGCCAACGCCCGCCTGGTCAAAAACTGCGCCGCTTTCCCGCACGAACGTGCCTGCCTCGCCAAAGCCGTCAATAAATGGGTTCGCAGCTGCATTCAAAGGGGAAAGGAAATGGGTATTTCTTTTTGCTATAATAATACGTTACTAATGGCACTTCATATAACTTCCTTATCAATCCTTATTTATTACTGGCAGATAAAAGATTTAAATCTGACCCAGACATTGATTGCCCTGACTTATATCAATCTATTAAAGACTCCTTGCTCATTCTTTGGCGAAGCTTCTATCCAATTCCAAAAAGATCTTGGTGCTGTAGAAGACGCGCTCAACCTCCTGTACAAACCGCTTGAAATAACCGACGCCCCGTACGCCCGCCGGCTTGTCCTTAAACGCTTCCCTGCGGACAAATCCGGTACCGCCGCTCCTGCTGCAAACACTCTCCATCCCGCAACCGGCACCGCCGCTCCTGCCGTAAATATATCTCTCCCCGCAACCGACACTGCTGTCCCGACCGCAACCCCCGCACTCCGGACCACGCCCCCTTCCATATCTTTCCAAAACGTAACTTTCTCTTACACGCCGGATAAGCCGCTATTCTCCAATCTGAACCTGAACATTGCCGCCGGAGAAAAAGTTGGTATCGTCGGCCTTTCCGGCGCCGGAAAATCAACCCTTATCAACCTGTTGCTCCGCGCTTATGATTTGCAAAACGGCAAGATTCTCATTGCCGGACAGGATATCGCCGGCATAACCTTGTTCTCACTGCACCAAAACATTTCTCTCATCGCGCAGGAGCCGGCTTTGTTTAACCGTTCAATCTTGGAAAACATCCGTTTCGCCCGCCCCAAAGCTGCTGATGAAGAAGTCCGCGCCGCCGCGCGGCTGGCCTGCATTCACGACACGATTATGCGGCTGCCTAAAGGGTACGGCAGTATCGTCGGCGACCGCGGCGTCAAACTTTCCGGCGGCGAACGCCAGCGCATCGCCATTGCTTCTGCAATCTTAAAAAACGCGCCGCTTCTTATTCTGGACGAAGCCACCTCCGCACTGGACAGCGAATCTGAAGCCGCCATCCAGCAGGCGCTGCAAAACATTATGCAGCACAAAACCGTCATCGCCATCGCCCATCGTCTTTCCACACTTAAAAATATGGACCGGATAATTGTTCTTGACAACGGCAAAATTATCGAAGACGGAACGCCTCACAAACTTCTCAAAAACAAAAACGGCCTCTTTTGCCGCCTCTATAACCTGCAAATATCCGGTACTTTGCCCGTGTAATCTGAAACAACAGCCACGTTCTCAACACTCGTATCCTTAGAACCGCCGCATTTCCGCCCATTAAAAACCGCCATTCCGTTTCTGGCTTCTGATGCGGAAATCGCCTGTTCCCGCGGTCAGACCATACCATCTCTCCGCTTTGGTTGCCAAACACTGCCTCTCAATAAAAAAATCACATTTCCGCCCCGCCCTTAACAGGCACGGCCGGCACCGGCTGCAAAGGCTGGCGTTCTTTTTTCTCCGGCAAATCCTTTCCCGTTTTAACGCGTTCGCTCTTAAGCGCATTTTTACGCACACCGACATACGCCCGCTTATGCGCTTCCAAGAGTCTGCGTTTTTCTGCCCTTTCGGCATCGCTCAAAATTCTGCCGCCGGCTTCCCCATTCAAAAGCTCGGCCGCTTCCTGCATTGGATTGGCTCCATTGATGCTCATATTATATAGCCGACGTTTGGTTTTAATATCCTCTTTGGTCAGGAACGAACGCAGAAACTCATTTGATTTTATCAAATCCTGCGGTTTCCCGTCCGCTGAGATTTTCCCTTTTTCCACCACAACCACCCGGTCGGAAAGAGCTACTTCCGCCGGATTATGCGTAACCATAATGACCGTTTTTTCCTTTGCCATATCTTTCAACGCTTTCATAACTTTCAGGCTGAGCTGCCCGTCAAGTCCTGTCGTCGGTTCGTCCATAATAACAATCGGCTTGTCTGTCAAAAAAGCGCGCGCCAAAGCCAGACGCTGCTGCTGCCCGCCCGAAAGTTTAGCTCCGTCTTGTCCGATTCTATGCGAGAGGCCGTCTTTAAACTTTTCGACGTCTTTGTCAAACCCGGCTTTGCGGCAGGCTTCCATCAGTTCTTCTTCCGTCGCTCCGGGCTTAAAATATTTAAGGTTATACCCCACCGTATCGTCAAAGAAGTGAACCTTCTGGTCAACAAACGTTATCTGTGCGTTCAGCTCCCGGTCGGAAAGTTCGCGTATTTCTTTGTCGCCGATAAATATTTTCCCCTCCTGCACATCATAATCATGCCGTATCAGGCTCATCAGCGTTGATTTTCCGTTGCCGGAAGTTCCGACCACTGCCGTCAAACCGCCTTTGTCAAACTCAACACTCATATTTTTGAGGACACTCTCCGTCCGCCTGATTTCGCCGTTTCTGTCCATTGCCTCAACCAGGCTCATATCCGTAACGTCCTTAATCAGCGGATACGCAAAACTGACATTCTGTACGCTGATTTTAGTATCTCGTTCCGACAGTTTCTCATTGCCTGTAACGCGTTCCAGTTCTTTTGGCGTAATCAGCTTTTTAGATGCGTCAATCAAGCGGTGCGTTCCGGCCTGCATTTCATTCCACAGCTCAGACAGCATACTGCCCGACATCATCATCTGCCAGGATGCCGAGCTGATAAGGGCAAACCGCCCGATATCCCCGGTCTTGACCACATCGGCAAACGCCGCCGCCATAATCAGCCCCTCCATTCCGATACTGATTGCCGTCTGCATTTTCAGATACGCCTTGCTTTTTTCATAAGTGATTTTCTGCGTAATCCCTGAAGAATGGTCAAGCCTGCTGCGCATCAGCCGCGTTTCCTCCTCAACCCGGTTTGTATCCTGAACCAGCGGCGTATTTTTAATTGAATCGCTGTTGTCTTTCCTGATACGGTTGCCAAACGAACGCATTTTGCTGTTTAATTTCCGGTAGGCATTATTCATAAACCCGCCGAATTCCGCAGTTACTGCCGTTACGCCGAGAACACCCGCCGCCAGCATCGGATCAACAGCCAACAGGCTGGCGGAACTGATACCGAATATGACCGCTTTTGACAAACACTCAACCGAAGTATTCAAAAGCGTATTCTTCGCCGAAGCAATTTCCCCGGTAATTCCGCCTAACGCCGCCGGAGCATTGTCTTTAAAATACGGACGCGGCTTATGCAAAATATTTTCATAAATGGAACTGGACGCAGCATTGGCGTGCGTATCATTCAAAACAATCGACGCCATTTTTGCCTTAAACCGGCAAAAGTTAGACAGCCTTTTGCGAGTAATCTCCAAAATCGCAGCGCCAAAAAACTTTGCCGCCGCGCCGCCCGCACCATTGACCAGCCCCGGCAGCGAACCGAACAGCAGGTTCTGGCAATAAGGATTTAACCCGGCAAAAACCGACTCTCCCATCTTAAACCCGACTGACTTCTTGAAATCCTTTCCGGTTTTGTTCCAGGCCTCCTGAAAAACACCCCATACCGTTTTAAGCGTTCCCTGTTCTTTGGCTTTTTTCTCCGCGTCATCCAAAACGTCTCCGGCATTTCCCTCTGTTCTGTTCCTGGACTCTTCAGTTTTTTTCAGTTTCCGCACTGCTTCGCGCGCTTGTCTGGCCAGTTCCAGCAGCCGTTTCCGTTCATACTCCGCGAAATTGGGAATTTTATTGTCTTTGTCTTTTTCTTTTGCCATTGCCAAATCTCCGTTTTCCCATACAAAAATGATACCATAAAATTTGCACGGTGTCCAGCATAAATCTTTACGCCGAAAGCACGCCATACCCGGCACTTCTCCGGTTTAAAAACCGTACCGTGCCCATACAGCCCCGTCAATATTTATCATAGTTAATATGACTTTTCCTGTTCATTGCTTGTTTACGGAGATAATACAAAAAAACGGCGCCGACGCCGCAAAAAATCACCAGTAAATCGGAGGCAGGGCTGTCATTCTGCCGACTGTCCCGTCGACAACGCCGGCTCGCGAATTACGATAACCGCTGCGCAATGCCCGCTGCTCCACAAAATACATATCCGTTCCGCAGTTATGGCCGAATGTGCTCTCTTTATAAACACAGGGTCGGATTGACTGGTAATACAACATACTGCGCCGCCTTAAATGCTTTGCATCCAACAAGTCTGACCTGTCTAACATATCTCCTCCTCTAGAATAAATTCTAAAAAAATTAACATATCGATTACATCTTATACTAAAAATTGAATAAATCAATAAATATTTTATTTAAAATAAAAAATCACCTAATTTTATCGCCTTTTTTAGAAATTCTACACCGCCTAAACCATAAAAATAAGGGACGACTTTCGTCATCCCTTATCATACGTTCCTGTTTACATCTCATCGCCGTGGCCTTCCTTCGGTTCCTCATCTTTTACAAAGCTTTTAAGAGAAAGTGCATTCTCTTTGATTTTGCTTTGTAAAATAGCCAGGTACTGCTCGCGGGTCAAACCCCATTTACGGGCATAAGCACCGACCAGTTCAAACAAGTTTCCCTTGTCATCGCTGTATTTAAACTCCTTATTAAGCATATACAAAAATGTTGCATCCGCAATTTTGTATTTGTCAATATAAAGAAGTTTATACTTTTGGCAGCGAAAATCCAACGAAAACAACACGCCTTCGGCCGCCGGGCACAGATGGTACTCTACGGCAGTAAAAGCATCTGCCCGAACTGCCGCAATCTGCGCTCTGGCTTCCATAATGTCAGCCGCGGCTTTTTGCAAAACATGCGTCAGCTCATTCAACCGTTGTACCGGAATCATATCACCGCTGGCCAGAACGGCAAGCGCATTTTTCGCCAGCTTTTCATCCCAGCCCGCAAACGGAAATTGATTCCGCAAAAACGTCGATACGCCGCACTCCACCAACTTCTCACGAAGCTTTGTCCGATATGCCTCCTCACCGCAATTCATCAATATGTCAACATCATGCGCCAATTTAACATTATCAGCCATTAAGCCAAACAACTGACTGTAAGCCTCAGAAGACAACAGTTTTTTCAACTGCGCCAAAGAAGATAGGATACAACCGTATATCCGTGCATCACTTAACCGGCAGACACCGATTGAGAGCCACGCATACGCGTCGGCATAATCGTCCAAATTTCCGCTTAGTGCTACCCCATAAAGGTTTTTCACTTCGGCATGACCGCCCAGATGCTTGCGCAGCTGTGGAAACATCATGCAAAAATACGCTGAAAAATCACTATACAGATAGTAATTTTCTCGCACTTTCGCATATAATTCCGGAAAGAACACCGCCATATACGGCATCAATTCCGCAATATCTTCCTTTGCTTCAAATGCCCGGTTGAAAAAGAGTTCAAAATACTCCCTTCCAATCTCGCCCAGCTTTTGCGGAACAATCTTTCGCAACTCAAGCATAAACTTGGGCGCCCAAGACGATTTCGCACAAACAAGAGCTTCCGCAAACGCCCAGCGTCTGTCATCGGCAACCGGAGCAGCTTCTTTTTCTCCAACGCCAAGAACTTCCCACGGCGCCAGAGAATCAAAAGCTGACGGCACAGCCTTAACCAAATCCAGTGCTTCCAGCCCGTATTGGTGCAGCAAACGAAGCATACCCGCCTTGTTTGGCGTATAATACTTCATTGCTTGCGCCACACGGTTGATATCCGCCGAAGCAGCAATGGTTTCAAACTCGCGTTCCGTACGGATTTCTGCCAACAAAGCGTACTCTCCCTTCCGGAAAAGCTCAATCTTCGTATCCAAAGACCAAACTCTTTCGCGAAGTTCGTCTGCACTCAACCCCAGCTTGTCAATTAACTGAAGTTGCTTTTGAACACTGGGAAGATACAATTCAGCATTTGAATTGATCTTCTTTGTAAAACACTTTACCGCAAAACGCGGGAAAAAATTTCTCACAATTGCAGCAAATAACTGCAAAAAAATGTTTGTTCTCATAAATAAAAAAAATTTAAATTAAGAAATACATTAAGAAGATTTTCCCCTTAACGGCTCACCAGATTAAAGTGCCAAAACCCGAATTTTCCCCAAAGCAATGAGCTCTAAAGAACGGTATTCAAATCTATAGGAACAATAATATGGTAAACAAGATAAATATACCATATTTTTCACCTCTAGTCAACCCCGATTCGTTTAAAAGATTCTGCCGGTCTCACAGGTAACACCGAAACCGAAAACCCCGGCTTTAATCTCTTTTCAAACCCTTTGGCTCACCTCCGCGCCGCTATTTCGTACGTTGTATGCCGAAATTTTCTCTCCGACACTAAACACCTTATCCCGCCTCGCCGCTATTTCGTGCGTTCCAGATAATCCTCCAGATACGCCTGCCATTCCGGCATCCGTACCTCGGCAAAAAACTCTTGCAAAAATTCTGCCATAAACGCATGGCGCCTTTCCGCCTCGCGTTTTCCTGCCGCCGTCTGCATCGCTCCTTTAAGTTTCAGCAGCTTGTCGAAAAAATGGTTTATGGAATGGTTGCCGGCACGGCTTTTGTCTTTATATTCCGCCGCCGTCAGATTTTCTTTCGGAAATTCCGCTTCATCAAAAAGTTTTCTTCCCGTCGCCGCCGAATACATAACTGTCCGGCAGACGCCGACCGCTCCCATTGCATCTAGTTTGTCCGCATCGGAAACGACCGCTTGTTCAATCATCTCAAATTGCGGCCTGCTGCCCGACTTTGAAAAACCGATGGCGTTTGTAACCGCCAAAACCTTTTCCCGTACATCGTCCGCCGCACCGGCTTCCCGCAGAAAACCATCCGCCCTCGCTTCTCCGTTATTCAGTTTATAATCGTCAACATCATGCAAGATTGCCGCCAGCCGCACAATCTCAACATCAGCCTCCGGCGTTTCCGCCGCTATCTTCTCCGCATTTGTCAAAACCCGCCGGATATGCTCAAAATCATGTCCGGAACTGTCGCCATCATGGCACGCCTTTGCAAATATTAAAGCCTTTTCCACAATTCCGGACATTTGATTCTCCTTTATATCAAAAAATACCAAAAAAGATTAGGCTGTTTTCCGACAATGCGCAATAAATAATTCCTTTTTGCTCAATATATCCTGCCTTGTCATCGCTGATTTCAGGAAGCTCGTATTCTCTATTAAATTAAGCGGTTCTCCGTCTGCAACAATATGCTTACCTTTAATAATCAGTACCCTGTCTGCCAATGCAATTTCCGTCGGATTATGCGTAACCAATAACACCGTTTTGTCTTTAGCCAGTTCTTTCAAAGCCTTCATTATCTGGAAACTCATAACCTGATCCAGCCCCGTCGTCGGTTCATCCATAATCACAATCGGGCGATTTGTTAAAAATGTCCGAGCCAATGCCAACCTCTGCCGCTGCCCGCCCGAAAGCTTATTTCCGTTAATGCCGATTTTATAATCAAGTCCTCCCTCAAAGTGAGCAATATCTTCCGTCAATCCCGCAGCGTCCAATACCTCTCTTATCCGCTTTTCATCTGTAACATCGCTAAAATAAGTCAAATTGCGCCGAACAGAGGTATCAAAAAAGCGGACATTCTGACCGATAAAGGCAATATGTCTGTTGATTTCCTCATCCGGCAAATCACAAACATTTTGTGTTCCGATAAAAACTTCGCCCTGTTGCACATCATAATCGTGCCGAATAAGCCTCATCAACGTCGATTTACCTTGTCCAGACGTGCCGGCAACAACCGTTACCCCGCCGGCTCGCACGTCAAGAGTTACATTTTCCAAAACCGTATTTCCATATTTAACCTCAGTCAAAAAGCCGGCATCTTCCAGACGTTTAAGCGCAGGATATGCAAAACTGACATTTTCCAGGCGAATAAAATTATCTGCCGCGCTTAGCCGATTATTCCCCGTACCCCTTTCTAAAACTTTGGGAAGCTGCATGCGTTTTCTAATATCGGCAATCTTATTTTTATACTCATCAATGCTAAGGTAAGAACGAAGCAATGTCTCGCAACGTATTTTCATTTGCACTGCCGCGCCGGAAATTAAAGCCAATCGTCCGATATCGCCGGTTTTAATAATATCGGCAATCGCCACATAACAAACTGCAACTGCCCCAACAGCTTCCAAAACCAGATAAAAGCTTTTTTCCCCTATCCGTCTGTTACAATACTTCAGTCTTTTTAAAGCAGAACTTTTCATAAGCTTGGCATAAATCCGCCCACTTTCTTTTTCTACTTTGTTTGCGCTTTGCACTAAAGAAGCCTGCCCGCTGACATCTCCTGTCTCCCGGGAAATTTTCTGCGAAAATAATCTAAACCTTTCGTCAACCGTTCTGAAAAACTTATTGTTATAGAGAACAAACTCCATGGAAATAAGCTGTAACAACACCATAAACAAAGCCAGCTGCGGAACAATGGCAAACAAACTAAACGTACAGATAACAAAAGTTATTGCTTCTCTAAAACATTGCAACAATTCATTTAAAACAGAACGTTTATATTGAAAAATTTCCTTTGCAAAAGACAACATTGACTCAACACTGTTAACCACAAACAGTGCCCTCGGTTTATGCAAAATCTCAACATAGTTTTTCGCCTGTAAAGCATTATCATACAAATCCGTCATTTCACTTTTGAAAAATCCCGAGTACATGAAAAAAACAGACCACAAATACCCGTTAATTTCACTTAATGCCATAAATATGGAAAAAATAACAATCGCTTCTGTCGTTCCACTCAAAAGTTCAGGCAGCTCTCCCATATAAAGCATTCGCAAATAAGGGGCTATCCCACTTGAAATGCCACATACCGCAGATACCAATAATAACTTCTTTAACGGTTTAAGCGCATATATTTTAAGTTCACTCAAAATCTCTCCGATAGTCTCCCGTATCGAAACATCATCACTATTCTTCCGCTCTGCCGTTTCCTTTCTCCCCCCCAATAAAGATTTAATTCTCAGAACTTCAAACTTAACAAAATTATACTTTTCACGAAAAACAGCCTGTTCTTGCATAAAAAAGTCCTCCAAAATTTGCGAGAACCTTAAAATACGCAAAAATAAACAGAAAAATCAATAACTTATTTTAACAAAACTGCGAATAAAAAACTTGACAAAAAAATATACTTCTTTATAATAAAAGACATAAAGCAAGGGAGCGGTACTTCGCTCCCTTTTTGTGTGCCTCAACACCGGTTCTGAGCGTATTTTCTACTTCAAAACCTTCTGCAAGTTAACTTCCAATGCCTGATACCCGTTTCGTTCATAAAACCCGATAGCCCGCCGGTTAAAACAGAACACGCTCAGCTCTATTGCTTCAACGCCCCTGTCTCGCAAAAAAACTTCCGCTTTTTTCAACAAAAGCGAACCAACTCCCTGCCCCCGGCACATCTCATCAACGCCGAAATTATAAATATAGCCGATTTTTGAATGTACATATCCGTTTCGCGGTGTCTCCTGTATAAAAAGACAAATAAAGCCGCAGATTTTTCCATCATAAACAGCCTTAAGCAAAAACATATTATCATCCGCCATCATTTTGCGGACAATTACCAGATGTTCCTCTTCCGTCGTCGGCTTAAAATAATCCGGAAGTGCCTCGTCATGCATCTTCCCGACCTGGTACGACAGCCGCGCAATATCTTTCGCATCTTCCGCCGCTGCAATCAAAATTTCAGCATTTTTATTCATTTCATCAAATCCCCGCAAATCAGGGAGAGGCTTTACGCCTCTCCCGTACATATTAACCCCGCAGTGCCGTAACCAGCTGCCGAGGATTGACAATCACGCCGATACCGTCACGAAAATCGCCGGTTTCCAGCCCGATACGCCAAAATTCCTCCGCCGTCAAATCCGGCTTGACGCTCCGCGCCAGCACAAACAGCCCGCATTCATAAGGCTTAAGCGAAAAACCCGGCGCCGAAAACCGATACGCATCCAACCGGACAGAACCGGCAACCGTTTTTCCGCCGCCCGGAAAACACAGAGTATTCCTTACCAGTTCCGGAAACTTTGCCATATCAAGCTGATTCGGCATAACCGTATAATCGTCAGGATTATCCAAGTCTCCGTCTGCTTTGCAACACACCCGGCTTTCACGCCACAGTTTATTCCCGGCAAAATCCAGATGCCCGGAGTTAACCCAGATTCCCAAATCCGCCGCACGTTTCACGGCAGCCTGCATTTCCGCCGCCCCGTCGTCATTTTGAAACAATTCGCTCACTATGCCCCACAAGATACACACGACATCAATGCCGCTTTTGCCCTCTTTCAGCCGTTCTTCATGCAAATCGCATATTTTTTCCAGAGCTTGCGCATAATACCGCTGCGTCCGCTGCTTGTTTTCCGTCTGCAAAGCCGAAAAATAATATATGTCTGCTTTTGGCGCTACGCCGCATGTTTTCCCGGCTAATGCAGAAACAAGTTCCCCGCCGGAAACTCCATGCCGTGGTTCACCGGAATCCACCCGCTCATACCACTTCAAATTGTCATGATATTCCAAATGGTCACATAGCAAAAAACCGTCAATCACCGCCGCTGCCCGGTTTCTGCCGTCAATTCCCTGCTTATGCAGGGCTCTGATACCTAAACCGGGATTTTTCCTTTTTTCCAAAAATTCCGCCGGCTCAAAACCTTCCGGCCTCTTGGCTGCTTCTGCCGGCCACAACGTATAGTCGTCATAATCTGCCCGCAAAACATTAAGCTTTGACAAATCATACAGCGACAAATCCATCGCATCCAAAGGCAAATACGGAGACGTTGAACCGTTTGCATATATCCTCTGAAAATTGACTAAATCCACGCCTTCACGTTCCCGTCTCAACCCGACGGTACCTTTCCCGTCAGCAAACGGATACATTGCGCCCTTGCGCCCGTCTACAGAAAGCGGCGTATGCAGCATTTTATTTTTCGTCGCAATCAAAGCTTCCGCCAACTGCCAGCGCTCTGCCTTAACCAGTTCATTCCAACTGTCAAACCCGTACTCTTTGGCAACAACGTGCTGCATATTCATCAACGACAAATCCTGCCTGTCGCCAAACACCCTTTCGCATCTGGCAACTGCCTCTTTTTCATGTTTCTGGAAATTTTTTAACAAAGATTTTGCTTCCACCCGGAAGACTTCAACATATTCGCTCATGGCAATTCCTTTCCGACAACTTACCTTATCGCCTGCCCGATGGGCTGAATAAGCCGTCTCAAGAAATCTATGTAAAAAAACGTTATGGCAATGAACCCTTTGGCGGACATTCCGAGCGTTTGCCAAGCTCAAAAACAAAATATCAGACCGGCCTCGGCCTGTCAAGCAATTTCTTTACCAAGTTATTACCCGCCCTGCAAAAAAAACTTGCACAAAACTCAATACCCGGTAATATACAAACAGCAGATGGCAACGTCTGCAAGTGCCGGAGACGGTGCGGGCTGTCGCAAGCTCTTTACACAACTCGGTGTTCAGGATATAACATCGTAAAATTACCAGCCTGAAATCGGCTGATAATTGATTATATCCCCGACTGTAAAAGGTCGGGGAGCTTTAAGTATATGTCCAGAAGTTCCTGACTTTAAAAACTTAAAGGATCATCTTAGTTGTGTATGATTTGCGAACTTCCCGACCACCTCTCAGGTGGTTTTTCTGTATTCAGGACATTTAAAGCAAAAAGGGCTATTCGCATGAAAAAACACAACTGTATATTCCTCATCATAACTCTCTGTCTGCTTCCCATTTTTTCACGGCTGGCAATTTCCATGGAAAAAATTTCCGAAGACGATGTCATATCATGCTACACACTGATTCAGACTTTCCCCGAATGGCAAAAGGAAAAAATCAGCGACTCTTTAATTCAGCCCGCTCAAGCCCCATACATCTGTCCCAAACTTCCCTATAAAATATATGAAGGCAGAGCATATAAATGGAAAAGAAAAAATACCGCGGCCCAGGCTTATCCATATTTATGTGTCAAAGACCGACAAAACCCCAATCGTTTCAGTTTTATTCTGCTGACAGAACGTAATGCTAAACTTCTTAATTCTTTCAGCTTGGGTGAAAACTTTTGCAACCGATTGAACACGCTGCTCAATATGCCGCAATGGACGACTTTCGCCGAATAGATTGCTTTCCCTTTCGTTCACGCTCCCACCGTCAACCGTCCCTCCTGAAACGGCTACCGATATTTGACTCCCAAACGTCCCCAAAATCTATCCGAAACAACGTCCTAAAGGCCTAAAATCCATCTTTTCAAATTTATTTTCCAAATAACAGCCTATACTTTTTCACAAAAAAAGGCAGGTTTCTCAGCCTGCCTTCGCTTTCTTTTATACCCGGTTAGGCATTAACGGTAACTTTGCCGCCGGCTTTTTCAACCGCTGCAACAGCCGCTTTAGACGCAGAATCTACCGTAATATTGATAGATGCCGTCAACGCGCCTCTTGCCAACAGGCGGATACCGTCCAACTCTTTGGAAATCAGGTTGGAAGCAACCAAACTTTCCTTATTGATGTCATTGGCATTTAATTTGCCGGCATCAATAGCCTTCTGGATTGTATCCAGATTAATAACGGCAAAAGTCTTCGCGAACGGATTCTTAAAACCGCGTTTCGGCAATCTGCGGTAAATCGGCATCTGACCGCCTTCAAAACCGTGAATAGAAACACCGGAACGAGATTTCTGACCTTTAACGCCGCGGCCGCCGGTTTTACCCTTGCCGCTGCCGATGCCGCGGCCAACGCGGATACGACTCTTTGTGGCGCCTTCGTTATCTCTTAATTCATTCAGTTTCATTTTTTTCACCTTTTCTTCAACTCAACTTAAAATCAAAAATTTCTTGTTCGGGACACCCTCAGCCTCAAAACCGTTAGGGCTGGGCAGATTTACACCTGCCCGTTGCTGCCCCAGAACAATTATTCTTCAACTTTAATGAGGTGAGCTACCTTATTAATCATTCCTCTAACGGCCGGAGTATCTTCCAAAACGGAAGTTCTGCCGACTTTATTCAAGCCCAGACCTTTCAAAGTAGCAATCTGCTCTTTGCCGTGGCCGATGGAACTTCTTACCTGAGTAACCTTAACTGTCTTTTTATTAGCCATGATTAAGCCTCCTCTTTGTCCATCTTAACGTTAGAAGTATTTTCGCGACGGCTTACAATATCACCGACTTTCTTGCCGCGCTTCGCCGCAACCATGCGTGGGCTGTTGATAGCCTGCAAAGCCGCAAACGTTGCCTTAATCATATTGTAAGGATTGTTTGAACCGAGCGATTTTGCAACAACATCCTGCACGCCCAGTACTTCAAATACTGCACGCATCGGACCGCCGGCAATAACGCCAGTACCGGCCGGAGCTGTTCTCAAAACGACTTTTCCGGCGCCAAATCTGCCGCTGATGTCGTGATGCAGTGTTCTGCCTTCGCGAAGCGGAATGCGAATCATATTCTTTTTCGCTTCGTTCGTAGCTTTAACAATAGCTTCCGGAACTTCAGCAGCTTTGCCGGAACCAAAACCGATACGGCCTTTCTGGTCACCGACAACTACCAAAGCAGCAAAAGACATTGTGCGGCCGCCTTTTACGGTCTTGGCTACGCGGTTGACGAAAACCAGTTTTTCAACCAGTTCTTCTTTTCTATCCGTCTTATTATGACGATCTAAAGATTGTGCCATCATAACCTCCTAAAACTTCAATCCGGCTTCGCGGGCAGAATCTGCCAAAGCCTTCACCCGGCCATGATATACATAACCGCCGCGGTCAAACACAACTTCGCTGACACCGTTTTTAACGGCGCGCTCAGCAACTACTTTGCCGACATACTGCGCAGCTTCAATATTCGAAGATTTCGCAATATTGTCTCTTACTTCCTTATCCAAGGTAGAAGCAGAAGCAACTGTAGCACCTTTTGCATCGTCAATAATCTGCGCATAAATATGCTTTCCGCTGCGAAATACAGACAATCTCATCTTTCCATTCGCGGCAGCTTTCAAAGCCGTTCTAACACGTGCTTTTCTTTTTTCATATAACTTTCTTGGTGTATTCATTGCTTTACATCCTATTTCTTCTTGCCTTCTTTACGACGTACATATTCGCCGTCTACGCGAATGCCTTTTCCTTTATAAGGTTCAGGCTTTCTGTATTTGCGAATTTCAGCCGCAACCTGACCTACCAGCTGCTTGTCAACGCCGCTGACCTTAAGGGTCGTCTGGCTTTCGCAGACAATGGTAATGCCTTTCGGGGTTTCAAACGGTACATCGTGCGAAAAGCCCAGCGTCAAAACCAGATTTTTTCCGTCCATACGGGCTTTGTAACCAACGCCGTTCAGTTCAATGCTCTTGCTGTAACCGGCGCTGACGCCTTTTACCAGAGAATTAATCTGGGCTCTGGTCGTGCCCCACAATGTCCGGGCCGTACGGCTCTGAGAATGCGGAGTAACCACAATTTTACCATCATTAATTTCTACATTTACATGAGAATCATCATAAGCAAAGCTTAATTCACCCAATTTTCCTTTAACGTTAACAACATTGCCGTTAACAGATGCGCTAACGCCTTCCGGGATAATTACAGGATATTTTCCAACTCTTGACATCCGCTATCTCCCTAGAAAACCTGGCACAAGATTTCGCCGCCGACGTTTGCTTTTCTGGCTTCGTTATCGCTCATAACGCCTTTCGGGGTTGAAACGATGGAAATACCGAGGCCGTTGTAAACTCTAGGCAGGTCTCTTACACTGGAATATACGCGGCGTCCCGGAGTGGAAACGCGGTAAATTTCAGTAATAACACTTGTACCCTCATGATACTTTAATTGAATACGAAGTTCGTCAACGCCCGGACGTACATTGGCCTTTTCATAACCGGCAATGTAGCCTTCTCTTTTCAGAACTTCCAAAACATTTTCACGCAGGCGAGAGGCCGGTGATACAACATCACTTTTCTTCGCTCTTTGTGCGTTTCTAATGCGTGTGAGCATATCGCCCAAAGGATCAGTCATAGACATAATATCATCTCCTTACCAGCTTGATTTTACCAAACCAGGAATTTCGCCAAAGCTTGCCATCTGTCTCAATTCAACACGGCTTACTCCGAACTTCCTGCTAACACTACGAGAGCGTCCCGTAATTCTGCAACGGTTTCTTACTCTGACCTTTGAAGAATTGCGCGGTAACGCCGCCAATTTCAAATTCGCCTGAAATCTCTCTTCTTCAGGAGCGTTTTTGTCATCGGCAATGGCCTTTAACTTGGAGCGGATGTTCGCATATTTTGCAACCATCTTCACTCTTTTCAAGTTTCTGTATACTGAACTTGTTTTTGACATAGTAAAATCTCCGCTTATTTCTTATATGGTAAGTTGAAAGATGTCAGAAGAAACTTGGCTTCTTCGTCTGTCTTGGCCGAAGTGCAGATAACAATATCCATACCTCTGACCTGTTCAACCTTTTCATAGTTAATTTCAGGGAAAATAATCTGCTCTTTAATGCCAAAAGCAAAGTTCCCTCTTCCGTCAAAGTTCTTTCCCGAAATGCCGTGAAAGTCTCTGATACGAGGAAGAGCCATATTAACCAAGCGCTCAAGGAATTCATACATTCTGTCTGAACGCAGCGTAACTTTGCAGCCAATCGGCATACCTTCTCTCAGCTTAAAGGTCGCAATTGATTTTCTGGCGGAAGTAATCACCGGTTTCTGACCGGCAATCATCGCCATTTCTTCAACGGCATTATTCAGCTTTTTCTTGTCCGTAATGGCATCGCCGACACCCATGTTCAGAACAATCTTTGTCAACTTCGGAATCTCATGCGGGTTCTTGTAACCGAACTTTTCCACAAGAGCTTTCTTAATGACATCATTATACAATGTTTCAAAATTTGTCATCAAATTATCTCCTAATTATCGATTACTTCACCGGATTTCCGGGCAACACGCTTCTTAACACCGTCAACAACCTTATAGCCAACCTTTGAGGGTTTGCCTTCAGCCGTTACAGCTGCCACATTAGAAACTTGAATAGCCGCTTCTTTGGTAACAATACCGCCGGGGTTGGTCTGGCTCGGCTTCGTATGTCTTTTAACCAGGTTAACACCTTGAACGACAACTTTGCCTTCTTTCGGCATAGCCTTTAAGACTTCGCCGGTTTTGCCCTTGTCATCACCCGCAATAACGATTACTTTATCACCTTTTTTGATTTTCATTTTGCTCATTACAAAACCTCCGGCGCTAAAGAAATTATCTTCATAAATTTTTTCGCACGCAGCTCTCTGGTAACCGGACCAAAGATACGGGTGCCGATAGGCTCACCGTCTTTGTTGACCAAAACCGCCGCATTGCTGTCAAAACGGATAACGCTTCCGTCTTTGCGTCTGATGTCGCTTGCCGTTCTGACGATAACAGCACGCTGAACATCGCCTTTCTTTACACGCCCTTTAGGCATTGCATCTTTTACGGAAACGATAATAATGTCACCGACTGAAGCATGCATTCTCTTGGAACCGCCAAGAACTTTAATGCACTGCACCTGACGTGCTCCAGAATTATCCGCAACATCTAGGTTGGTTTGCATCTGTATCATAATTCATTCCTTCCTAATTAGGCATTTTCATTATTACTGATTACAGTCCAAGTCTTGGTTTTGGAATAAGGTTTGGATTCAATAATCGAAACCTGATCCCCTTCTTTGAACTGGTTGTTTTCGTCATGAGCGGCAAACTTCTTGCTTCTCTTAACGATCTTCTTGTAAACAGGATGCATAACCTGACGCTCAACGCTGACAACGACGGTTTTATCCTGTTTGGCGCTTACAACAACGCCCTGAAGAATTCTTTTAGGCATCTGTTTTTCTCCTAACTATTCTTCTTACGCTCTGTTAAAAGCGTATTGATTTGAGCTACTTCCTTACGAACTTTAGAGATAGCCGACGGGTTCTGCAGCTGACCGGTAGCCTGCTGAATGCGCAAACTCAGTTGCTCTTTCTTGCACTCTACGAGTCTTGCTTCGAGCTCGTCAACGCTCATAGCTCTCAAATCTTTAATTTTCACCATTATGCTTCTCCATTATCAGAATTCAAGCGTTTAACAAATTTGCTCTTTACGGGCAATTTTGCTGCACCCAGTGCAAATGCTCTGCGCGCGGTATCTTCATCAACCTCGCCGATTTCAAACATAATGCGTCCGGGTTTAACTCTTGCTACCCAAAATTCAGGAGCACCTTTACCTTTACCCATACGAACCTCGGCAGGCTTGTCTGACACAGGAACATCCGGGAAAATTCTGATCCATAAACGACCGGCTCTTTTCATTTCACGGGTGATAGCGCGGCGGGCAGCCTCAATCTGGCGTGCGGTAACGCGCTCCGGTGAAAGAGCTTTCAATCCGTATGAACCGAAACTCAATTCAGCACCGCCTTTGGCAACGCCGTGAATACGGCCTTTATGCTGCTTGCGGAACTTTACACGTTTTGGACTTAACATCTTAAAACCTCATTCTTACTTTTGTTCAGCCAATTTCTTGTCTTGTGCCATTGGATCGTGAGCCATAATCTCACCTTTGTAAATCCAAACCTTAACGCCGCAGGCACCATAGGTGGTGTGAGCAGTTGAAGTAGCATAGTCAATATCGGCGCGGAGAGTGTGCAAAGGCACTCTGCCTTCACGGTAATATTCGGTTCTTGCAATTTCGGCACCGCCGAGACGACCCGAACAGCAAACCTTAATACCTTCGGCGCCCAGACGCAGAGCAGACTGCATAACTCTCTTCATTGCACGGCGGAAAGCAACACGTCTTTCCAACTGCTGCGCAACGGAATCTGCAACCAACTGTGCATCCAGTTCCGGCTTTCTGACTTCCAGAATGTTTAACTGGACTTCGGAATCGGTCAACTTTTGAATGTCTTTTCTCAACAACTCAATGTCTTGACCTTTCTTCCCAATTACAACACCCGGTCTTGCCGAATGAATAGTAACTCTGGCTTTCTTGGCAGGGCGCTCAATGACAACCTTGCTGATACCGGCCTGAGCCAGCTTTTCTTTCAAAAACTTTCTGATCTTCAGATCTTCGTGGAGGTAGTCCGTGAACTTCTCATCTGCATACCAGCGAGAGTCCCAAGTGCGGTTAACGCCTAAACGAAGACTGATCGGATTAACTTTCTGTCCCATTTAACTTACTCCCCACGTTCTGCAACGACGATGGTCAGCTTCGAGAAAGGCTTCAAAACCCTTGCGCCTCTGCCGCGACCGCGTGCATGCATACGTTTCATAACAATGCCATTGCCGGTATAAGCTTCGGCAACAACAAGCTTGTCAATGTTGAGCTTGTGGTTGTTTTCAGCATTGGCAATAGCCGATTTCAACACTTCTAAAGCAACTTTTGCAATTCTCTTCTTAGAAAAGCTAAGTTCTGCAACAGCTTTCTCGGCGCTTAAGCCTCTGATTGTCTGAGCAACAAGGTTTAATTTACGAGAGCTGGAACGGATAGAATTGCACACAGCCATCGCCTGGTTGTCGGCAAGTCTTCTTGTATCTTTAGTTTTTCCCATAATTAACCTCTCTTAACTTTTTTATCTGCAGCGTGACCATAGAAGGTACGTGTCGGAGCAAATTCGCCGAACTTGTGGCCAACCATTTCCTCGGTAACCAATACCGGGATAAACTTGTGGCCGTTGTGCACACCGAATGTCAGACCGACAAACTGCGGCAGCATCGTCGAACGGCGAGACCAGATTTTAATCACTTCATTACGAGTAGATGCTCTTGCTGCATCAGCTTTCTTAAGAAGATAACCATCTACAAAAGGTCCTTTCCATACGGAACGAGTCATCTGTTTACCTCCTTATTTCTTTTTGTTTTCATGACGAGATCTCATAATAAAGCGATCTGTCTTCTTGTTAGAACGAGTTTTTGCACCCTTGGTCGGCTTGCCCCACGGCGTAACCGGATGACGTCCGCCGGAAGTACGGCCTTCACCACCACCATGCGGGTGGTCAACAGGGTTCATAGCAACACCGCGGGATACCGGACGTGCGCCCAGCCATCTTGCGCGGCCGGCCTTACCCAGAGAAACGTTCTGGTTATCCGGATTGGAAACAGCTCCAACCGTAGCCAGACATTCTTCGCGGACGATTCTCAACTCGCCGGAAGAAAGTTTCAACTGTGCATAGCCAGCATCTTTACCGACAACCTGAGCATAACAACCGGCAGAACGAACCAACTGTCCGCCTTTGCCAACTTTCAGCTCAACATTGTGTACAATCGTACCAACCGGCATACTCTTCAAAGGCATTGCATTACCCGGCTTAATATCGGCCTTTTCCGAAGAAATAACCTTATCGCCGGCTTTCAGTCTTTGCGGAGCCAGAATATAAGCCTTTTCGCCGTCCTCATAATTGATTAATGCAATGAAAGACGTGCGGTTAGGATCATATTCGATTCTCTCGACGGTTGCTTCACAATCAAATTTATTACGCTTAAAGTCGATAACACGGTACTTGCGTTTATGTCCGCCGCCGATTCTCCGACTTGTGACGTGTCCGAAATTATCACGCCCGCCGCTTTTGGTCAGACCAACGGTCAGACTCTTTTCCGGATTGCCTTTATAAAGCTCACTTCTGTCAACAATAATCAGCTGACGAAGACCCGGAGTGGCAGGTTTATATGTTTTCAAAGCCATGGCTAAATTCCTGCTGTAACATCAATATTTTGACCTTCGGCAAGCGTAATAACGGCCTTCTTGTAATCAGAACGGACGCCCTGAAAACCTCTGAAACGTTTTACCTTACCGGCTTGTTTCACGGTATTTACCTTGTTTACCTTTACGTTAAAGATAGCTTCAACAGCCGCTTTAACATCTTCTTTCGTAGCAGACAGCGGAACCATAAAGACCACTTTGCCGTTTTCGGAAGACATCATCGACTTTTCGGTAATTACCGGACGAAGTAATGTATCATACATAGCTGCAGTTACATTGTTTGCATTATCTGATTTTTTCATTGTAATCTTTCCTCCAAGCAAGCAACAGCCTCTTTAGTTAATACCAACTTCTCTTTCTTCAAAATATCGTACACATTGGCACCGATTGTCGGCAGTACGTCAATTCCGGCAATATTGCGGCTTGCCAATGCGAAATTAACATCAACTTCCTTACCGTCAATAAACAGGCAGTTTTTCAAACCGCAGACGTTCAATTTAGCCAGTAAATCTTTCGTCTTTGCGTTTTCAAGCTTTGCCTCGTCAATAACGATCAGGTTTCCTTCTTTGGCTTTTGCCGAAAGAGCTGTCTTCAGACCAAGTTTTCTGAACTTTTTCGTCAGGTCATGAGAATGATCTCTGACAACCGGCCCGAACACGATACCACCTTTTCTGAACTGGGTACCTTTGCGGCTGCCCTGACGTGCGTTGCCGGAACCCTTTTGCTTAAACGGCTTCGCAGGCGTCAAAGCAACGTCGGAACGCCCTTTGGTCTGGTGGTTGCCGCACTGGCGCATGGCAAGCTGCCAATTAACCACGCGGTGTAAAACATCGGCACGGACTTCAAGCCCGAAAATAGCATCGTTCAGCTCAATGCTTCCGACATTTTCATTATTTAAATTTAAGATGTCCTGTTTCATATTCAAAATTCCTTAATCTCTTATGCATTATCAGCTGTTTCTTCAGCTTTAACTGCAACAGGTTCATCAACCTTTTTTAAACCGGCAGGCATCGGCAATTTGACGTCGGCAGTTTTTTTGATGGCATCGGTAACGCGAACCCATGCATTTTCAGCACCAGGGACGCCGCCTTTTACCATAATTAAACCGCGGGAAGCGTCAACCGAAACAACCTTCAGGTTCTGAACGGTTACGCGTTCATCGCCCATATGTCCGGCCATTTTCTTGCCTTTAAATACCTTGCCCGGATCCTGTCTTTGTCCCGTAGAACCGTGCGAACGGTGCGTCAGAGAAACGCCGTGCGTCGCTTCCAAACCGGCAAAGTTATGACGCTTCATAACACCGGCAAATCCTTTACCGATGGAATTAGCACATACATCAACATATTGCCCCGGCACAAAATGTTCGGCAGACAATTCGTCGCCAACCGACAACAGACAGTCTTCGGAAACCCTGAATTCAGCCATTTTCTTCTTCGGCTCAACATTAGCCTTGGTAAAGTAGCCTTTCAGCGGCTTCGACAAATTTTTCGCTTTCACAGCCCCTGTTCCAAGCTGAACAGCGCTGTATCCGTCTTTTTCGTTTGTTCTGACATTAACGACTTTCAAGCCTTCGACCGCCAGAACCGTTACCGGAACATGAGTGCCGTCAGCTTCAAAAATCCTTGTCATTCCAAGTTTTTTTGCGATAAGACCAGTACGCATTATTATTTTTTCCTTTTCAATAGGTTGATTTTATCTTTCAAAAACCAACATTAAAATTATAACTTAATTTCTACGTTTACGCCGGCCGCCAAGTCTAATTTCATCAGAGCATCAACGGTCTGCGGTGTAGGATCTACAATGTCAAGAAGTCTTTTGTGAGTACGGATTTCAAACTGCTCGCGCGACTTTTTATCAACGTGAGGAGAACGGTTTACCGTAAACTTCTCGATTTTAGTCGGAAGAGGGATAGGCCCTCTGACATTTGCCCCGGTTCTTTTAGCCGTATGAACAATCTCCTTTGTCGACAGGTCGAGCAGGCGATGGTCAAAAGCCTTGAGGCGGATTCTTATGTTTTGTGTATCCATCATTTTAACACTTTTCCTATAACTAAATGGCAAATAACACCGCTATGGGCCTTGCCATTTAAAAAATTACTGCAGACTTTTGCAACAACCGGTCTGCATTATGGGTTATATTTGTTTCGCAAGAAAGTTAATACTTCCTTAACATTTGTTGCGTTGCCTTTGTAACATTTAAATTTTATAATTGCAATAAAAAAATGCACAAAAAATCAAAAAAATTCATTTATTTTTGCTTTTAAACCCCGCACAAAGATTCGGTTCACGCACATTTAGACAAAATACATGATTTTCTGTTTTTAGCCGTTGATTGTCAAAACCCACTTTATTTTAAAACGGCAGCTATTATTTATTATGCAGCATCAAACTGCATAGACCGGGGGTTTCATATGTTGACAATTCTTTTAACTTCAATCGTTCTTACCGCCGCTCCGGGCGAACCGACCGAAATAATCGGAACAGCTGCAACGCCGGACGGCGGACGCAACAAAATCACCGTCGAACAGCCCCAAAATGCGCCAAACCCTTTTGGTTATGTCGCTCCCTCGCCAAATTCGCAATTTCGACCGCCTGCGGCAAATTCCGTTCCCTCTGCCACCCCTCCTGCTATTCCAAATATTTCGGAACCAAGCTCGGATACGGCTGAAATTCCGTTGGTTAGCCAGTCCTCATCCGTCAATCCGCATAATATGAACCCTTTGGATTATCAGAACAAAATCGAAAATACAATCTATCAGGAAGGAGACCGTTTAATTGACGTCCAGTCAATTCCGCTCAAAGATATCAGCTCGGCCGTACAACCTAACCTCCAGCCCACCATTACCGACTATCCGTCATTCTAGTTTTCTGATTTCAACCAAACCCAACGCTTTTCTTATAAATATAGCGCATGACTTTATTAAACCAGCTGCGCCGGTCCAGCTCAAGTTTCAATACAGGAACTTCATAGTCCTCTCCGTATTTATACAAAAGATAGCAGGAACGATGCTGTCCGTCTTTCACAACCCCGTCAAAGTCCGTAATAATCACAAATTTTGCATCAAAACCGTCATTTTCAATGCTTTTTATAAGAGCATCATACTTTTCCGGTACCATTTCTTCATAATGAAGCACTTGCCTGTGCATGCGGCAATAGTTGTCATAGCCGGCTGTATCACCCAGCAAATATTTAAAAGGAGAAACTTCATTTAGCGGACGCCCTGTTGCTCCGGAACCGTATTTTATATTTCCGACTCTCATCATCCCCAGTTCATAACGTTTCAACGTACGAAATTTAAGCCGGCGATTAAAAAACAATTCATCAATGACAAATCTCCTGTCCTTTAGCAGCATATCCGTACTGCCTAAAAAGAAACATCTTATTTTTTCATACAACCGCATGGCAAACCCCATCCCCAAAAAGTCCCGCACCGGCACTTCGTACCGGTGAAAATATACTTAACTATAGTTAAGTAATAGTATTTGTCAAGATGATTTATGATAGCCGTCATGAAAATACGCGAAGCCCAGACATTTAGTGATGAAGTAGTTGATTTGCTTGTTCAGGAAAGAATAAGGCAAAACATCAGCCGTTATCGGCTGGCCAAAGAATGCGGCATCACTGAAGCGGCACTGAGTTACATAGAGCGGCACGAACGCAGACCGACGCTTTACACGCTGAAAATGATTGCAGACACTTTGAACATCCAACTGGCCGACATTATCAAAAACATAGAAAGAAAAAATGACACATAAACTCGCCGGCCCCAAATCCATATGCCGGTTCTGCCGTATCCTATAAAGCCACTATCGATAAACAAAATAAAAAAGGCATCTTATACCAAGATGCCTTTTACAATGGGGCGGACGATCGGGCTCGAACCGACGACAACCGGTACCACAAACCGGGGCTCTACCAACTGAGCTACGTCCGCCATCAACTTTGCTTTGGAACTTTTACATACAATTATTTATAAAGTCAAGCTAAAAAAACACAATTTTTTTTTATTCATAACATAAAATTAACAATTTATTTTCTTTTTCATCTCTATTATATAGAAAGTCATGATAAGGAAAGGATTCGCCATAAAATGAACGCATTAAAAACGTTATGTATAGCTCTGTTGTCTTTGGGATGTGCAACCGCAGCAAATGCAGCCGGAGGCACGTCTTCAATTGTTATTGACGCCCAAAGCGGAAACGTCCTGTATGCCGACAAGGCTGAAGAGCTTCGTTACCCGGCATCTCTGACCAAATTGATGACTCTCTATATAACGTTTAACGCGCTGGAAACCGGAAAGCTGAAATTTTCTGACAAATTAAAAGTATCTTCCACCGCTGCATCCCGCTCGCCGTCAAAACTCGGAATGCCCGCCGGTTCATACATCGACGTTAAGACAGCCGTTGAAGCGCTGATTGTCAAATCAGCCAACGACTGTGCCACCGTATTAGCGGAAGCCCTGAGCCCCAGCGAAGCCGAATTCGCCAAACTGATGACCAAAACGGCACGCAAACTCGGCATGTACCGCACAACATTCAAAAACGCCTCCGGTCTGCCGAATTCCGCTCAAAAAACAACCGCCAAAGATCTTGCCATCCTCGGCGCCGCCGTATACCACCACTTCCCGCAGTACTATCACCTCTTTTCCTTAAACGAATTTCAATACAACGGCATGACATACAAAACCCACAACTATCTCTTAAACGATTCGCTGGGAACGGACGGAATGAAAACGGGCTACACCGCCGCTTCCGGATTTAACATTTTGACCTCTGCCCGGCAGGGAAACTATCGCGTCATCGCCGTTACGCTGGGACATAAAAAAGTCAAAGAGAGGGACGAAAACATTTCTAAAATGATGGAAATATCATTAAATTACATGCAAAAGAATCCCAATATCAATACGGCAAGCCTGCGCAGCGCTATTAACAGTTCTCTGCGTGGCGAAAAAACCAAAACTGCATACAACCACGCTTCGGCAGGATATCGCCGTTAATCAGTCATGAGCGAACATATTCCGTACATTGTCGTCATAAACGGTGAAAAGGACACCGGACGTAAGACTGTATGTTTGGAATTGGCTTTAGTGTTGCTCTACAACCGGCAGAAAACTGCTGTCCTGCTGAACGAAGATTCGTCTCTGCGCCAGACATTCAATAACCGCCGGCAAAAATTTCCAACCCTGCCTCAGCCGGACATACTGGAACGAAACAGTTTTCCCCTCGCCGCTGCGCCGTATGATGCCGTAATAATCCCGGAAATATCTGCAACCGATGAATTGGCGGATAATGCGGCAACATTTATCACCCTGCTGCGCCATAGCCGAAGCGGTATTAAAAAATTTCAACAAAACAAAGCATACCTCAACGAGGTTTGGGAGTTAAAAAAACGCATAGCGGCCACCCGGGGACACAGCCTGAATTGGGTTGTCTGCGAAAACAATCCTGACAGTTCTCTGCCTCTCCGACAATCGGCAGAGCTGACACAAATGTCCCGCCTATACGGATTTCGTGCCGCACCGCCGCTGAATTTCCGCCACCCTTACCAAAACGCTGTTTCCGGCATATCCGCACAGGACAAAGCCCTCTCTCCCGAATTTTTTCCGGAGCTGGCAAAACAGCTGACTTATGAAGATATATGTGCCAAACGGGAAATTTTAAAACTTGCAGAATTTATTTTCAGCTAATAAATAATCTTTACAAGCGGTGCTTTTTGTTTTATCGTGGGCACCGAAATTTGACATTTTTTAACGCAAAGGCAGCCAAATGATAAAAATTGTTTCCACCTCTCCGTATACCGACCAAAAAATGGGCACCGCAGGCCTGCGGAAAAAGACCCGGATTGCTATGCAGGAAAACTATATTGAAAATTTTCTGCAAAGTATTTTCAATACGATTCCCAACTTGTCGGAAAAATCTTTTCTGGTCGGCGGCGACGGACGTTACCTGAATAAAGCCGCAATCCAAAAAATTATCAAAATAGCGGCAGCCAACAACGTTAAAAAGCTGTATGTCGGACAAAACGGCCTGGTGTCAACTCCTGCCGGCTCCCACATTATCCTGAAAAACAAACTTGACGGAGGGCTTATCCTGACCGCCTCGCACAATCCGGGCGGCATAGACGGAGACTTTGGCATTAAATATGCCACGGCTACGGGCGGACAATGCCAGCCGGCAGAGAGTCAGACTATTCAGGAGCAGACGCTGTCCATCAGGGAATACAGGATTTCCGACTGTCCGGACATAGACTTGTCAACCGTCAGAACTGCCCGCTGCGAAAATACGGAAGTTGAAATCATTGACCCTTTTGCCGACTATATTGAAATGATGGAAGGAATTTTTGATTTCGCCAGATTGAAAGAACTGCTGACATCGGATTTCCGTTTTGTCTTTGACGCTATGAACGGCGTTACCGGTCCCTACGGCAAAAAAATTTTTGAAGAAATCCTCGGCGCGCCTGCCGGCTCGGTTATCAATGCCGTTCCGCTGGAGGATTTTGGAGGCCTGCACCCCGACCCCAACCTCATTTATGCCAAACACCTCGTTGACCTGATGTATTCGGAAGCGGCACCTGACTTTGCCGCGGCCAATGACGGAGACGGCGACCGCAATATGATTCTCGGTTCCGGTTTCTTTGTCAGCCCCAGCGACTGCCTGGCTATTTTAACCGATAACTATAAGCTCATTCCCGCATATAAAAACGGCATTTACGGCGTTGCAAAATCCGCCGCAACGTCAATGGCGGTCAAAAGGGTCGCCGATGCTTTGAAAATCGGCTACTACGAAGTTCCGACCGGCTGGAAATACTTTATTCACCTGATGGATTCCAACCGCATTACTTTCTGCGGAGAAGAAAGTTTCGGTGCCGGAGCCGCCCATATCCGTGAAAAAGACGGCATTTGGGCTACCCTGTTCTGGCTCAGCATAATTGCCGAAACCGGAAAATCCGTAAAAGAAATTGCATTGGATCACTGGCGGAAATATGGCAGAAGCTACTATCTCCGCAACGATTTTGAAGGCATCCCGCAGGAAACCGCCGACAAGCTTATGTCTGATTTGAAAGCCAAACTGCCTGCCCTCTCTGGAAAATCTTTCGGAAATTTCATTGTTTCCGACGCTTATCCGTTCGTCTATAATGACCCCGTTGACCATACTTCAACCCAAAATGGACTGATTGTACACTTCACCGATGGTTCGCGCATTGTCTATCGCCTGTCCGGAACCGGAACCAACGGCGCTACGCTGCGCACCTATATTGAACGCTATGTTACCGATAAGCTTGAGGAAAACCCCGAAGATATGCTCCGGGAACTCTGCCGCGTTTCAAGGGAAATTTCCGAAATAACTTCACGCACCGGCAAAGAGCAGCCGGACATCGTTACCTGACAGCAGGCAAAATAATTTTTCAGAAAAAGGCAGGCTTATGTTCAAAAACGACCAGGATATCCGCCCGGACAAAATTTTGGAAGAACGTCTTCTTCTTCTCGTCTTTATGCTTACTGCAACCATTGTAAGCATAGGCTTTTTATTTGCCTATCCGGCATATCTCCGTCCGGTAATTCTGGCCGTATTCATCTTTATAATCCTGAGTATTTATATTGCCATTACGATTCTCCAGTCAGGCGAAACAGCAATTCTTTATGGCGGTTTGGCCAACGAAATCCTCAAAAACCGTAAAATATGCTATACAATCGTCAATGCCGACGGCAAAACCGTCTTGCAAAACGAGCTGGCTAAAAACTTTCTGCAAGGGCTTCCCGTTCTGGACTTTTTGGAAATGCACCTCGTCAATGACGAAAACAACCGCCAAAAGCTGAAACAGCTTCGCACGTCCGCCGAACATTTGAAGGAAGACCGTCTGGAAGTAACGCTTAAATTTGATACCTCCACGGTCTTCTCCGGGCAGGAATGGTATCGGGTCAGCCTCCGCCCCATCAGCCTCAATGCCGACGGCGGCGAAGAAATGGACCGTGCTTCGGGATTCGACCTCAAATACAACATTTATCTCCTGTGGAGCCTCGAAAACATCACTTCGGAAAAAACCATGGACGCCATTTTTCAGGAAGAACGGCGCGCTTTTTATAATTTTCTGAATTTCATGCCCATCGGATTGTATGTCCTCAACGCCAAAGGCAAAGTCGAATATGTCAATAAAACATTAAGCCGTATGTTAAATACGTCCAAAGAAAATATTCTCGGAAAAGGCATCACGGATTTTCTGCCGCAAAGCGCCGAAGGCGAACAGCGCCTGAACAACGCCTGTTCCCAATACACGGCATATGTCCGCAGTACTGACGGCGGCATTAGTGAATACCTTGTAAAGGTCGACCGCTTTAAACAGGGAAGCGAAGTCCAAACCCGCGGCGCAGTTATCGGCGGTATCCCGACCGATGCAAGCCTGAAACAGGCATACGAAGAGGCCGTTTCCGAAACCAACAGCATTTTTAACCTTTCCCCTTTCGGAATGATGCTGCTTGACACCGAGCTGGTTATCAAGCGCATCAACCAGCGATTTATGGACATTCTCGGCATCCCCTCGTCCTCCCAGCCGTTAGATAACTACCTGTCAAACTATCTGGACGAAGACAGCATCGGAAAAATAAAAAAACAGTTGGCCGCATTTGTTTCCGAAACCGATAAGTTGCAACCTGCTTATTTTGACCTTAACCTCAAAGAAAAAAACAAAAACCGGATACTCCGTTTATACATCTGCCCGCTTTTTTCTTCTCCGGTTCAAATTCGGGAAAACATCCGCGGCATTATTCTTTTCTGCCTGGACACGACTGAACAGAAGAACCTTGAAACTCAGTTTGCACAAGCTCAGAAGATGCAGGCAATGGGACAGCTGGCCGGCGGCATAGCCCATGACTTCAACAATCTTCTGACCGCAATGATAGGTTTCTGCGATTTGCTGTTGCAAAAGCACAGCATCGGTGATTCGTCATTTGCCGACATCATCCAGATTAAGCAAAATGCCAACTGCGCCGCTGAACTTGTACGACAATTGCTGCAGTTTTCGCGCAAGCAGCCTTTGCAGCCGGAACTGAGCGACATAACCGACATTCTCGTCAACTACACGCCGCTGCTGAAAAGAACCGTCGGCGAACAAATCGAATTAAAATTCCGCCACGGCGAAAACCTCGATTGCATCAAAGTTGACAAAGTCCAGTTTCTTCAGGTCGTCCTGAACCTCTGCGTCAATGCCAAAGACGCAATGAACAAAAAGGGCGCGCTTACCATCTCCACTCAGAAAGAAACATTGCTTGAACCATACCGTTTCGGCGCCGAGACGATAGAAAGCGGCAGTTTCATCCGCATGGACGTTACCGACTCCGGCTGCGGCATCCCCTTGGAAAATATGTCGCGCATTTTTGAACCCTTCTTCTCCACCAAACAAAATGTCGTCGGTTCCGGAACCGGGCTCGGCCTGGCCACCGTCTACGGTATCGTCCGCCAGATGGAAGGTTTTATCAAAGTAAAAAGCACTGTTAACGTCGGCACCACCTTTTCGGTCTACCTGCCCGCTTACCCGGCCGAAACAGCCCCGCGCAAAGTTGACGCCGCCCTCACCCGCCGCGTTTTAAACGACAAGCGCGGCCGCGCCGTCCTGACCCCTGCGGAAATCAAATCGCCGCAAACCGACAGCGATAAAGTCATCTTAGGGCTCAGCCTGTCCGCCGCCGACGACTTGGCACAGATGCCGGAAAACATTGAAAATACCCGTATCCTGCTGGTTGATGACGAAAACTCTGTCCGGACATTTGCCCTGCGGGCGCTCCGCAAAAAAGGCTACGACGTCGTCGGTTGCAGCTCTGCTGAAAATGCACTCGAAACACTTGAAAACGATAAGAATTTCCAGCTTCTGATTACAGATATGGTCATGCCCGGACAAAACGGCATCGAGTTGTCGCGTCAGGTCTTGGAAATGCTGCCTGACATAAAGATAATTCTTGCATCCGGCTACTCGGAAGACATTTTAAAAGGCGAATTTACCGACATCGACAATTTGTCTTTTATCCCCAAACCTTTCAGCTTAAGCGATTTAACCCAAAAAGTATATGAGGTCATGAAATCATAATGGACAACCGCTTCAACCATAAAACCGGACAATATATGCTCAAGTTTTCTCCCCGAAATTATCTCGGCGAAGAAGATTTTATGGTGGCCGTCTGCAATGAAACAGCCTACCGCGCCGTCAAAATTTGGCCGTACTGGCAGCACTTTTCCCTATGTGTTTACGGCCCCCGGAGCTGCGGCAAATCCCATCTGGCACATATCTGGGTTGACCGGATACAAAAAAGCCTGCCCCGCCCGATACCTATTCCGATACTTCCCGCCCACCGCGTCAATATGAAAAACATTAACAAACTCGCCAATGAAAATGATTTTTTGGTTATTGAAGATATGGATGCCGAAATTAACGAAGAAGCATTCTTTCACCTTTATAATTTCTATAATGTCCCCGGAAAATACGTTCTGTTCACCGCCGAACAGCCTTTGGCCAAACTGCCGCTCCGCCTGCCGGATTTGAAATCGCGCCTGAATATCGTTCCCTGCATCGAAATTATGCAGCCCGACGACGAAATGCTGACTGCGTTGATAGCCAAGCTGTTCAACGACCGCCAGATTATTATCAGTCAGGAAATCCTTGACTATATCCTAAAACATACCGAACGCTCTTTTGAATTCGTATCGCGTCTGATTGCGGAAATCGATGATATTTCATGGACCAACGGACGCGCCGTATCCGTAGCGATTATCAGAGAAGCCCTGAAAAACCTGACCCGCAACCAGCAAATGGAATTATTTATATGAGTTCGCACTATAATCAAAACGTCAACGGCTGGATTGTTTTGGACAAACCGCAAGGAATGAGTTCCAATCAGGCTCTGCGCAAAATCCAATATATGTTGCATGCCAAAAAAGCCGGACACATCGGAACGCTGGATCCGTTCGCCACCGGCGTCTTGCCCATGGCCTTCGGCGAAGCAACCAAATTAATTCCTTATCTGGAAGGAAGCGAAAAAACTTACGAATTTACCCTGAAATTCGGCACGGGTACAACCACAGACGACACCGAAGGCGAAATCTGCGCCGTTTCCTCGCACTTGCCCGACGCCGTAGCTGTCAACGGCATAATTCCCCGTTTCACCGGAACAATCAGCCAAATTCCGCCCAAGTTTTCCGCCATACATATCAACGGACAGAGGGCTTACGAACTTGCCCGCAGCGGCAAAGAATTTACCGTTCCCGCACGACAAATAACCATAAGAGAATTAAAATGTCTGGCATACCGCCCCGCTATGGCAGAAGCAGATTTCTCCGTAACCTGCTCCAAAGGCACCTACGTCCGCACGCTCGGCCATGATATTGCCGAATCTTTGGGCACTTGCGGCCACCTGACTGCACTCCGGCGCACTCAAAACGGATTTTTTAACCTCTCGGATACGATTTTGCTGGATAATTTAAAAAATATGTTATATAGAGATAACGGAGTTTTTCCTCTGTTACCTGTTGAAACATTTCTGTGCGGCATCACGGTTATTGCTTTGACAGCAGAGAATGCTCTTAAGCTTAAAAACGGGCAAACCCTTCCAGCACAAGGGGTTCCCCCTTTTGCCGGTATTGCGGCAGCCTGTTTGGAAAATAAGCTTATCGCCCTTATCGAAAATAAAGAAAATATAATTTCTCCGATTCGGGTTTTTAATCTTTAAACGTTATTAATAAGGAAAAACAGATGTCGATTACAAATGAAAAAAAACAGGAAATTATTGCACAATACGGTACCAAACCGGGTGATACGGGTTCTCCGGAAGTTCAGATTGCAATTTGGACCTACCGCATCAACTCTTTGATTGAGCACTTTAACACCCACAAAAAAGACCTGCACTCCCGTCTGGGTCTGATGAAGATGGTAAGCCGTCGTCGCCACTTGCTCGACCACTTGCGGGCAACCAGCGAAGAAAGATATCAGACATTGATTAAGAAGTTAGACTTGCGTAAGTAATGTTTGAAAACAAATAGCGGGGCAATGGGGCTCCGCTATTTGCAAAAATCCCGGTATTCTGCCGGGTGAGGTATTTTATAGGAAAGGTAAAAAATATGGTCAATTGGAATGTGTGCCGCAAAGAAATGGAATGGGGCGGCCGCAAATTAGTTTTAGAAACAGGTAAAATCGCAAAACAGGCAACCGGTACCGTTTATGCAAGTTATGGAGATACGGTAGTTGTTGCCACGGTTGTCGCTGCAAAAGAAGCAAAAGCAGACCAGGATTTTTTCCCTTTAACTGTTAACTATCAGGAAAAATATTATGCTACCGGCAAAATCCCCGGCGGCTTTATGAAACGCGAAGGCAAACCGTCCGAACATGAAGTTCTGGTTTCCCGCCTGATTGACAGGCCGATTCGCCCGCTGTTTCCTGATGCATTCAAAAACGAAGTTCAAATTATCTGCACCACCGTTGCTCACGACAAGAAAACGGATTCGGACATTTTGGCAATGGTTGCGGCCTCAGCCGCACTCGCCGTTTCCGGCATTCCGTTCCTGGGGCCGATTGGGGCTGCCAAAGTTGGCTACATCAACGGGCAGTATGTTTTGAACCCGACAGTTGAAGAGTTGAAAAATTCCGAGTTGGAATTAACCGTAGCCGGAACAAAAGAAGGCGTTCTGATGGTTGAATCCGAAGCTAACGAACTTTCGGAAGAAACGATGCTGAACGCCGTCATGTTCGGTTTTGATAATTTCCAAGGCGTTATTGATATGATTAACGAACTCAAAGCCGAAGCAGGCAAAGAGCCTTGGGAAGCGCCGGTATTTCCGCCGGAATTTGATGAACTCTACAGCCGGATTGAAAAAGGTTTCCGCTCTAAATACGAAGAGGCTTTCAACGAGGTTGACAAACAGAAACGCTCTACCCGTCTTGGAGAGCTGAGTGCGGAAGTCAACGCCACTATCGATCAGGAAAACGAGCTTGAAGTCCGCTACGCTCTGGATGCAATTGAAAAACTGATGCATTCGGTTATGCGCGAAAAGGTATTGTCAACCGGCAAACGTATTGATGGCCGCGATACCAAAACTGTCCGCCCGATTACCTGTGAAGTCGGTCTCTTGCCGACAACGCATGGTTCCGCCCTGTTTACCCGCGGCGAAACGCAGGCATTGGTTGTTACAACATTGGGTACGGCAGAAGATTCGCAGATTATTGACGGCCTGATGGATGAAGAACGTCAGGAGTTTATGCTAAACTACAACTTCCCGCCGTTTTCCGTTGGCGAATGCGGCAGGCTCGGTTCTCCGGGGCGTCGTGAAATCGGACACGGAAAACTGGCATGGCGCGCCATTCATCCGATGATGCCGAAAGAAAAAAGCGAATTTCCGTACACCGTACGTGTCGTATCCGACATTATGGAATCCAACGGTTCCTCGTCCATGGCCACAGTCTGCGGTTCGGTTCTTTCCTTGATGGATGCCGGTGTGCCGCTTAAGAAGCCCGTTGCCGGTATTGCCATGGGGCTGATAAAAGAAGATGACGGCAGAGTCGCCATTTTGACCGATATTCTCGGCGATGAAGACCACCTCGGCGATATGGACTTCAAAGTAGCCGGAACAAAAGACGGCGTTACCGCTTTGCAGATGGATATTAAAATAACCTCCATCACCAAAGAAATTATGAAAAACGCCCTGTCGCAGGCACATGAAGGCCGTATTCACATTTTAGGCGAAATGGCCAAAGCGTTGCCTGCACCGCGCGAAGAAATTTCTCCGCGTGCACCGCGTATTATTTCTATCAAAATTCCGGTAGACAAGATTCGTGAAGTCATCGGCACCGGCGGAAAAGTTATCCGTGAAATCATTGAAAAAACCAATACCAAAATTGATATTGACGATGACGGAACGGTAAATGTTGCCGCTGTTGACAAGAAAGACGCAGACGCAGCCATTGAAATTATCAACGGTATCGTCGCCGTACCCGAAGAGGGCAAAAACTATCACGGAACCATTACCAAAATTATGGATTTCGGAGCATTTGTCCGCTTTTTAGGCTCAACGGAAGGTCTGGTTCACATCTCAGAAATCAAAAACGAGCGTATTGCCTCTGTTTGCGACTTCTACAAAGAAGGCGACCAGATTTGGGTTAAATGTTTAGGAACGGACAACCGCGGCAAAATCCGCCTGTCCGCCAAACGCGTCAATCAGGAAACCGGAGAAGACGCATAACCCGGCTTCAAACACGTTTAAATACAGTGTTCAAATCACCCCCGGTTAAATAAAACCGGGGGTTTTAATTATAAATATCTGCTGTTTTCCCTAACTGACTGCAAAATCCCTGCTGCAACATACATCAACAGGTTAGATGCAAAGAGGATTTTGGCACATATGCTGAACCGTCTTGTCAATATAATCTTCAAAATCATTCCGCCCCAGATAAAAACCCTTAAAAGCCGGAATATACGGATTGAGCTGTACATAATCGCCAAATCCCGCATCAACGTTCAGCCCGAGAATTTCGCCGAGGATAAGCAGCGCCGTCAGCTCCGATATTCCCCACACCGTCTTATCACAGACAATCTCCGCCGGATACCTGCGTCGGATAATTTGAAAAGTTTGCGATAGAATCGTTTCCCACAAAACGATTCTGATATGCTCGGACTTATCGGCATAAAGATAACAAAACGCATTGACGGCTATATTAGCACCGTTCCAATCCGATATACCGCCCAGCTGAACCGACAGCCTGACTTTATAATCCGGAAAACAAATCTGCATAATTTTTTCCGCTGTTTCAACATAACAGCGGCCGTCATTATCCCAAAACCTTGTATGAAATTTCAATGACAGTTCCAGTTCCGCAGCATACAAAACATATTTTTCATGCAGAAAATCTTTCAATCGCTGCGAAACGTCTTTTTCCCGACCGCATAAAGCTGCCACGTCAGCAGGAATGCCATACTGCTTTGCCCTGGACTCAACAGAAACGCCGCTCCATTTAGAAAACATTTCCTGTAAGACTGCCGCTTCCTCATTTTCATCACAATAAAACAAAAATTTCATAACACACCCTTCTCGGTTTTCCCACGCTTAAAACCGGCAGTATCGCAGCATTCCGAACTTCCCCGTTCCCGAAAAAATCACCGCAAATACTTTGCATTCGCTTCCAGAAATTCTCTGGCAATTTCTTCCCCTTCGGCCGTCCCTTCATACCAGAAAAAATTGTTTCCTTCGTTTTTAAGTTCAATAACCGCCGGCTTGGTCATTTCTTCATATTCGGCAAGACGCTCCGGCAAAACCTCGTCATCTTTGCGCTTTATCAGCCGTCCGCCGCAGGGACAGGCACCATCACCGATATCATGAGCCATGCCGCATTTCTCGCAAATTCTCCGGTTCTTCACCCGTTCAAGAATCAAATCAACCGGCGTATCACGAAAGATAACGGCACTGTTGTATTTTGCCACCAGCTTGTCAAATTCCTTAACTTGCCCGACAGTCCGCGGATATCCGTCCAAAATCAATATCTTTGCTTTTATATTTTCAAGCGTATCACTTAACATCTCATTGACAATGCTGTCCGGAGCCAAACCGCCCTCTTTCATATTCGCTGCCAGTTTCTGTCCCAGCGGCGTCTGGCTTTTGAGCTCTTGGCGAATCATTGCACCTACAGATATCGCGGCAATATCGCTTTCCTCAAAACCATAGTCATCCTTCAACCTTTTAATCAGCGATGCTGCAATGTACCCCTTGCCCGATGCCGGTGCCCCGATAAGTGAAATCACGAATTTTTTATTCATTATTACCTCTTGCCTAGTCTGTCATACTTTCCTTTAACCCGCAAAAAAGCTCCAAACCCATATTTGAAGCTTTTTTTATGATAAAACATAATCCTTAAAATTTATTTGATATATTCGTCCAAATCATCAACATAAATCTCTTCAAATTTCGGTTCATATTCCTCGCTGTTTACCTCATACGGCCGCAGTTCCTGAGGTTCTTCGGGTTTCAAAATAACCCTGTCCGACTTTACAATCGTATCCGGAGTAATACGTATCGGCTGAGCTGCATTGGCATTCTGTCTGACACTGGAATTCTCAAACGTTTTTTCCGCTGGTCTTGCAGCAGCCCTTTCATTGTCCGCGACAGCCTCATCCGAAAGTTTCAGCTTTTCACGCGGAGCAGATACCTTTTCACGCGGCGCAGACGCTTCCACACCGCTTTGTTCTTTTGCCATACCGGATGCAACAGTTTCCCGGTCCGTGCCCTGCCCGCCATCTAAAGCGCCTTCTGCCGCCGCATTCGTTTTTTCCTCCGCCCGGACTTTCAAAGCTTCGGCATTAACCTGCGGCTTAACGGATTGTTTAGGCGCTGCGGCATTTTCCGGCTCGTTCTGATTCATCAATTCCGGATTCAGCGGATGCGCGTCTTTAGGCAGGCGGATAAGCCCATACCCCGAACCGCCGCCATTTGCAGGTCCCGACAACCCGATTGAATAATATCCGCCGATATACCCGTAGTCCAAATCAATATAATCTATATCAAACATAACCCGGATAGTTGTCGTCCCGACACTGGTCATTTCACATTTAAACCCGTTGCCGTTCAAAACAACGTCGTTATTGCTCTTAACATACATCATCGCCGTATCCGGCTTGCAAACCGTCGGCGTCTGCCCGTTATAACTCAAATTATACCCAAGCGCCAGATTAAGCGCCGTTTTGCCTTTAACAACCGACGCGTCGACAACCTTTACACCGTCAAAAAAAACATACGCCGGCGTTACGCCGACCTTTGCCGGAACCGTCAGATACGGATTCGTACAAACGTGCGCCTGAGGATTTGCCTCGCACAGCAAGGCCGTAGCGTCAAGATTATTATCCACGATGTGTGCCAAAGCATTAAAAATATACTCGCGGGACATGGACAACTCCGCCGGAGCGCATTGTTTTGCGCGGCAGACAATCAACGAATTAAGCGGCGGCACCCGTTTGTTATAAACACGCGCGGCCTCGCTGGGATTCTCTGCCAGAAACCGGGCATCGGCAGCTGACATATACTGCCCGTCAAACATACTGTCATTGACTTCCGTCGTATATTCGTATTCGCCGTCATTCCACCACGATGACGTATTGGAACAGGAAGCCAGAGCAATCACCCCTGCCGCCAGATACAGCTCCAAAAATATTTTCTTCCGCACGCTAACTAACCTTTAAACAAATTATAAGTATATGCTGTTTAAGGAAAATTTATATTGAAAGTCCGGCAATGAAAAGAAAATTGTCAAAAATATGCACATCCTGTCTGCAGCCGACACACCTGTTTGCGGCAATTATTCTGCTGCTGGCCTCAGCCGTACCGGTGCAGAAAGTATACGCAGCTCCGTCACATGGCAAAGCCGCCCCTGCCGGCACCTCCGTTTCGGGACAATCCCCGCTTTCTGCCGCAAGAAACGAAAAAATTGTTTCATCCCCTGCAGCTCCGGCAATCGCCGTTGACGGCGACAGTCTGGAAATCGGCTCCCGACGCATCCGCCTGATGGGAATTGATGCCCCTGAATACGACCAGTTTTGCAAAAAGAACAATGGGGAACTTTATCCATGCGGACAACTGGCAGCTGATTATCTCAAAACGCTAATCGCGGAAAAAAACATAACCTGCCGGATACACAAACAGGACAAATACAAACGCGACCTCTGCACCTGTTATGCCGAAACCACAGACTTGAATGCCGAGATGATTCGCGCAGGCTACGCCGTTGTTTATTTGGAGAGCGCCTATGCCGGACAAGAGGCCGAAGCCCGCCGCAGCCGAAACGGCATCTGGAACGGCATATTTATGCATCCCCGCCTGTTCCGCCTGCTGAAATACCATCAGAAAAAGCAAAAGCGGCCAAATTAATTTAAATTTGCCGCAGATTCTTATTGACACCTTTAAAAAGTTATGTATAGTGCACAAAAAAGTTATGTTTAAATTCAATAAAAAACAGGTGATTTAAAATGTATGCAGTAATTAAAACAGGCGGCAAGCAATACAAAGTAGCGTCCAATGACGTTATCAAAATTGAGAAGATTGCTGGCGAAGCCGGAAGCGAAATAATTTTTAACGAAGTACTGGCTATGGGTGAAACCGTCGGAACACCTTTGGTAGCCGGTGCTACCGTAAAAGGTACGATTGTTAAACAGGCAAAAGACGCTAAAGTTATCGTTTTCAAAAAGAAAAGAAGACAGAACTATCGTCGTAAAAACGGTCACAGACAAAACATCACAATCGTCAAAATTACCGATTTGTGTAAATAAGAATAACTAGGAGATTTAAAAATGGCACATAAGAAATCAGGCGGTAGCTCGTCAAACGGACGCGATTCTATCGGACGTCGTCTGGGTGTAAAAAAATTCGGCGGTGAATCCGTAATCTCCGGCAACATTATTATCCGTCAGCGCGGAACAAAATTCCACCCGGGCGAAAATGTTGGCATGGGTAAGGACCACACCATTTTTGCAACTGCCGAAGGCAAAGTTGAGTTTAAGACCAAAGCCAATGACAGAACCTATGTTTCTGTAGTCCCGGCTGAATAATTAAACTAACATAAAAAAGAATAACGGGGGTGGCAATCATCCCCTTTATTTTTCAAAAAAGCAGGATACATACAATTCTCGGCAGTTTTCCGGAAAATACCAAACAACAGGCAGGCATAAATGAAATTTCTCGACCAGGCAAAAATATACTTGAAATCAGGAGACGGCGGACGCGGATGCGTTTCTTTCCGCCGCGAAAAGTATATTGAATTCGGCGGCCCGAACGGAGGAGACGGCGGCAAAGGTGGCAGCGTTTATTTCGTCGCGGTTGAAAACCTGAATACGCTGATAGATTTCCGCTACCGGCAGCATTTCAAAGCCCAAAACGGCCAGCACGGCATGGGTTCGGAAATGAGCGGCGCCAAAGGCGAAGACCTCATCATCAAAGTTCCGGTCGGTACCGAAATCGTCGCCGACGACGGAGAAACTGTTCTCGCCGATATGGTTGAAGCCGGACAGACTTTTATGATTGCCAAAGGCGGCGACGGCGGCCGTGGCAATACCCGTTTCAAGACCTCGACCAATCAGGCGCCGCGCTATGCGGAACCGGGATGGCCGGGAGTCGAGATGTGGGTATGGCTGCGCCTGAAAATCATTGCCGACGTCGGGCTTATCGGACTGCCAAACGCAGGAAAGTCAACATTTCTGACAGCTGTAACCAAAGCCCGTCCCAAAATTGCGGATTATCCGTTTACTACGCTTCATCCCAACCTGGGAGTCGCTTGGATTGATGGCAAAGAATTGGTTTTGGCCGATATTCCTGGCTTGATTGAAGGAGCACACGAAGGAACAGGATTGGGCGATCGATTTCTAAAACACGTCGAACGGTGTTCTGTCTTTTTGCACTTGATAGACGCCACCTCCGATGATGTTGTCCGCGACTATAAAACAATCCGCCGCGAACTTGAACTCTATAAAGCGAAACTTGCAGACAAACCCGAAGTCATCGCCTTAAACAAAACAGATTCGCTTCCTGCTGAAGAAATAAGCAAAAAGCTGAAGGCTCTGTCCAAAGCAACGCCTTCTCCAATCTTTGCCATTTCTGCCATTGCCGGAACAAACACCGCCAATTGCCTGCGCGAAATTTCCCGTTTCGTTCCTGCAAGAAAAAAGAAAAATTCCCCCAATCAGCCAAATGATTCGGAACAAAATGCCGTAACCGGCGAAGAACACCGCGCACCAGCCAAAACTTGGTCGCCGCTGGACTAAATTTAAGGAGCATATAATGAACGCCAACGACACAACACTGCTTGAACTTGTTACCAAAGTTCTGGACGATAACAAAGCTGAAAATATCGTCACAATAGACCTCAAAGGCAAAACTTCCATCGCCAACTATATGGTTATTGCCAGCGGAACATCAAACCGCCATGTCGCCTCCCTTGCGGACAAGTTAAAATATGAACTCAAACAAAAAGGCTTCCCTGCATCGTCGGAAGGCGAAGAAAAAGCTAACTGGGTACTGATAGACGCTTTCGACGTCATTATACACATTTTCTGCCCGGAAGTTCGCGAATTCTATAATCTGGAAAAGATGTGGAATTCTGTCGCAGAAATGCGCAAAAACTAAAAAAGAGCTGCTTTTTCTCTAAGCAGGTTGCAAAAACGGTTTTATTTTATTGACAGATATAAAAAATACTTGATTTATTGTTTCTAAACGTGTATCAAGGTTGAAGTAAACGAAACAAAGCCGTTTTTAATAGGGGTGTAGTTCAGTTGGTAGAGCGTCGGTCTCCAAAACCGAATGTCGAGGGTTCGAATCCTTCCGCCCCTGCCAGTTTTTATCAATGTTATTGAAATGGTTGAGCTATGGGAAATACAAGTCCGATACAATTTTTTAGACAAGTTAAGCAAGAAGTAAAAAAAGTTACCTGGCCGTCTAAAAAAGAAGTAATGCGCGCAACGATTATGGTGATGGTAATTGTTGCAATTGCCTCGACGTTTTTCTTCTTTGTCGACATGATTTTTGCCGCCATAGTTAGTTCAATCTTCAAATATTAGGAGTTACCCATGACCGCTCGTTGGTATGTCGTAAATGTATATTCCGGTTCAGAGAATAAAGTTGCTGAATCCATTCGTGAGCAAGCTGTTTTGAAAAAGATGGACGACCGCATCCTTGAGGTTTTGGTTCCTACCGAACAGGTTGTCGAAGTTCGAAAAGGTACGAAAGTAAACGCCACGCATAAGTTCTTCCCCGGTTACATCTTGGTCAAAATGGAAATGAGCGATGACGCATGGCACATTGTAAAAGACACGCCGCGTGTCAGCGGCTTTCTCGGCAGCCATAACAAGCCTCAGGCTATAAGCGAAGCTGAAGTAAAACGCATCATGACGCAGATAGAAGAAGGCGTTGAGCGTCCTTCGACGGAAGTATATTTTGAAGTTGGCGAACAGATTCGCGTTACGGACGGACCTTTTGCTTCATTTGTCGGCGTTGTTGAAGAAGTTGATAATGAAAAATCGCGCCTGAAAGTTTCCGTTTCTATTTTCGGACGCTATACGCCGGTAGAACTGGAATTCGGGCAAGTTGAAAAAATAGCCTGATAAAGCGACGAAAGCACTACAAGTATATAACAGCCCTCTAAGAGGGCTTTATTTTATGCCATTTTACAGAAAAAATCTCCCGTTAACACATCCCGTAAAGCACAAAAAAGGAGCCCTGAACAGAGCCCCTTCTTAATCAAAACAGCAGGATTAGAATCCTTCAGTATCTAAGCGCTTACGCAACTGTTTTCTTGCTCTTCTGACAGCCTCAGCCTGACGACGAGCTTTCTTCTCAGAATTCTTTTCATGGCAGCGTCTGAGTTTCATCTCGCGAAAAATACCTTCGCGCTGCATCTTTTTCTTCAAAATCTTCAAAGATTGAGCAACATCATTGCCGATAACAGTAACCTGAACCACTTAAATCACCTCTTTTCTATTTCTCTGTCGGTTAATATTTTAGAGCCTTATACCACATTTTTTTTAGATTGCAACAAAAAACATACATCATTTTTAGATTCGTAACCGATTTTTAAGAACTTTCGCCCTACACTCGTTGCAGATAATGCTGTAAAGGATATAATAATGACTGAAACATCGCAACCTGAAAAACAGGATCCGCAAAATGTTTACGAATTGATGGAAAACGACGACGGAGAAGTTATGGTTTTGCTTTTTGCCGGGGAAGGAACTCCGCAGAATCCGTCTTTTACCTTGGACGAAACAAACCGGTTGATAGAACTGTCGCGCAGTAAGAACGACATTGTGCTTATTGAGGGGCTTCTTCCCGATGCCGTTGAAAAATTAAAAAAGCTCAGCGTCCTGTATGTTTGTGAAATGAAATACAATGAAAACCCCGAAGCTGAAAATGAGATTCTGCACGCCTACGCCGCGGCGTTAAAAAAAAAAGAGCAGCCGCAGCAAAACGCCGACGCAAAACCGGCGGCACAGGAAAGCCTCTCCGAAAAAGCCCGCAAAGCAAGAGAAAACGTCCTGAACAAAAAGGCAGCTCCGAATAAATCTTAAAAAAGCTCCCGCAACAGGGAGCTTTTTCCTTTTTTTCAAACATCATACACGCTCAAAAACCGCCGAAAACGGCCCTTTTCAAACGTTGCAATGTCCGACCGGCGATTGCTCTGGCCTTTTCTGCACCGGCCGCCAAAATTTTTTCAACCTCATCAAAGTGGTTCATATAATAATTATAAACCTCCCGTTCCTGCCCGGTTTTCTCAATAATAGCTTCCAACAGCATATTTTTAACGTGTCCGTATCCAAGCTTACCGTTTTTAAGTCCTTCGGCCATCTCCTGAACTTTGTCCGCCGGAGCTACCGCTTTGTAAATTTCATAAACTAAAACCTCGTCGGGATTTTTCGGCTCTTCAATCGGCTTAGAGTCGGTCTTAACCGAAAACACTGCCTTTTTCAGCGTCTTGTCATCCTCAAACATCGGAATGACATTACCGTATGACTTACTCATTTTACGCCCGTCAATTCCCGGTATTACCGCAATGTTGTCATCAAACGCGGCTTTCGGCTGCACCAGAATTTCTTCGCCGTAAAAAGCGTTAATGGCCCCGGCAATATCTCTGGCAATTTCCACATGCTGCACCTGGTCTTTTCCGACCGGCACGATATCCGTGTCAAAAGAAAGAATATCCGCTGCCATTAAAATCGGATACGTATACAGCCCCATATTAATCCCGTCGTCATGCGGTTTCTCTGCGGCAACATTCCTGTCAACCGCCGCTTTGTACGCATGCGCCTTATTCATAAACCCCTTCGGCGTAAATGCCGTTAAAATCGTCGTTATTTCAAAAATTTCCGGCACATCGGACTGGCGATAAAAAATGCTCTTGTCCGGATTAAGCCCTGCCGCCAGATAAATGCATGCTATTTCTTTTATTTCTTTGTTCAGAATTTCCACATTTTTCTCGGCATTAATCGCATGATAATCGGCAATAAACATAATGTGCTGCTTTGCCGTGTTCCCCATTTCAATCGCCGGCTTGATTGCCCCCAGATAATTTCCCAAATGCGGCTTGCCGGTCGGCTTAACTCCGGTCAGAACCCTTTTTCCCTCTATCATTTTGTGTTTGCCTTTCAAATTTGTGTTGTTTTTAATTTTAAATATTGATAATCTTGTTTTCAGATTTTTGCAAATAATTTTATATAAAAAAGGATAATCAGCAATGTTGGATATTAAATTCATTATCGACAACCCGGAATTGGTCAAAGAAGGCCTTGCCAAAAAAGGCTACACGCCTGAACAGATTGACATAGACGCCCTGATTGCTCTGCACAAAGACGTCAACAAATTAAAAACCTCCACCCAGGCACTGGCAGAAGAAAAAAACCGCCTGAGCAATTCCATCAAATCCGCATCGGCTGACGAACGCCCCGCCATTATCGCCAAGAGTCGGGAAATCGGTGAAGAATTGAAAAAAGAACAGGAACAGCTGACCGAAGAACAGCAGAAATATGACAGCATAATGTGGCGTATGCCTAATCTCCCGAGTCCGGAATCACCCGTCGCCCCGGACGAGTCCGGCAATGTCGTCATCAAAAAAGTCGGCGAACCGACAAAATTTGATTTCACGCCCAAAGACCATGTAGAACTGATGGAACTAAATGACTGGTCGGAAATGGAACGCATCACCAAAGTTTCCGGTGCCAGAACTTATGCTATCAAAAACGAACTTTCCCGACTGGAACTCGCTATGCATATGCTGGTGCTGGACAAACTGGCTGCGCATGGTTTCACCACGATTACCGTTCCATCTCTTTCCAAACAAAAACCGTTATATGGAATGGGCTATCTGCCGTTTTCTCAGGACGAAGTCTATTATATGCCGGCCGATGACCTTTACCTCTCCGGCACAGCCGAACTGGTGCTCAATTCGCTGCGCGCCGATGAAATTCTTTCCGAAAACGACCTACCGGTACTCTACGCCGGATTCTCCCCCTGTTTTCGCCGCGAAGCAGGAGCCGCCGGCAAAGATACGCGCGGTTTGGTTCGCGTCCATCAGTTTCTGAAAACCGAACAGTTCGTTATTTGCAAAAATGACATTGCCGAAAGCGAAAAATGGCACAAAACCCTGCTGGCTATTTCTGAAGAAGTATTGCAGGATTTGGAATTGCCTTATCAGGTATTGGAAATCTGCACCGGCGATATGGGCGCCCCCAAATACCGCCAGTATGATTTGGAAGCGTGGACACCGTCGCAGAACTGCTACCGCGAAACCCACTCCTGCTCCAACATCACCGAGTGGCAGGCTCGTCGCACCAATCTGAGATACCGCGACAACAAAGACGGCAAAGTCAAATTTGTTCATACGCTGAACAATACCGGCATCGCCACGCCGCGTATCCTGGCTCCGTTTATAGAAAACCATCAGCAGGCTGACTTTACCGTTCGTATTCCGGAAAAACTCCAGCCTTATATGAACGGCAAAAAATTCATCGGCAAAAATGCCCGCTGATTTCCCCGTCATCCCGGCCGGAGTTCCAAAGCTCCGGCCGTTTGGGAATCTTAACTCCGGCACTCTAAGCACCGTAGTTTCGGCATCTGGAAATATACTGTAACCGGTCTAAATTTTTTGAAAAATTATGAAAAGAATTGAAAAAATCATCAGTTTTATGCGGGCATTGGAAGAAGTCTGCATCGTAAAGAGGGACGTACTGCTGTATGAAGGTTCAATCGAAAATGATGCCATGCATATTTTCAAACTCTCGTTTCTTGTTATGCTCATTGCGCCTTATCTGAAAAGCAAAGTAGATTATACCAAAATGCTGGAAATGGCTCTGGTTCACGATATAGCCGAAGGCAAGGTCGGAGACTACACCGCCGCTAACCAGATTGTCAATCCCGAACTGAAAAAAGAAAAAAAGCAGAAAGAAGAAGCTGCAATAAAAGAACTGAAAAGCCTGCTTCCGCCACCGTTGAACCATAAAATCTATGACTTATATCAGGAATACGAAAAGAAAGAAACGTTGGAGGCAAAAATCGTTTCCGCTTTAGATAAACTGGAAGCCAATCTCCAGGCCAACCAATACAAAGACGGTGATGTTCGATATTGGAAACTTTGCGAAAACGGCGCAGAATACTATAAGATGGCACTGCAAAAGAAACCGTTGATTGCCGAAATAGGCGAAAAAATTCTATCGGATTTGGAAAATGCCATTATTGCCCTCTCGCGTGAAAATATGAAAAAATGCCGGGTTCGTATAAAAAAATAGCCGATATTTAAGGAGCTGCCATGCTGTTATATATAGACAAGAAAAAACAAAAGCGGCGGAGAATTAAAATTGCTGCGCTAACGGTAGCAGCCGTTTTGTTCGTCATATTAAATTGCACACACTTTTCAGCAGCACTGCACCAGACAGACAAAACTCTCCTGACTTATCATCCCCGCCCGTCCATGGCCGAAGAATATGAACACTCGGTACCGGTTACCTTGTTCACGTTTACATCCGCTTCCGCTGCCGATTCCGCACCGGCAGTTATTCTCATTCCTTCTGTTGCAAACCGACAAAATTTTATAACCACAGCACAGGCCTTTTCCCAAATCGCGCCAGACACGACAGAAGTACAGTTTACACCTGAGATAAAGGAAACCTCGGCTCTTTTGTCCCTGATACAAATTTTCGCCCCCGCCTGCCGCATAACCGAAAGCAGCCATACCGCAGTAAACCAGCCGGGCACGATACCATCGGATACCGAACCTTCCTCCTCCCGCTCAATTATCGTTTCATCAGACATCAATGCCGTAAAAGCTGTCATATCTGCACAAAATCTCTACCCGCATACCATTAATTATACCGCCGCACTCAAAAAATTTAAAACATCAGAGGCCTTCTCTTCGGTAAAACCATTGCTTGACCGTCTATTTCCCCTCGCCCCAAAAACGCAGGGAAAACTTGCCGCTGAACAGAACGCCCTCCGCAGCTTTGCTTCTGAACATAAAAAAGAACTGCTCGCTGCATTTTACCTTGAAGCTCTCTCACCGACGACATTTCCTCAAGTTGCTTCCCCCGCCCGGCTTTCAACCGACAATCTGCTGCTGCAAAATGCTCCGCTTTGCCTGACCACCCGTGAAAAAACCGCTTGCAGTCTTGATTTAAACGCATCATTGGAAAAGAATCTTAAAACCGCTCTGCACCGGCTGTCCCCCGGCCAAACGCCGTTCCGATTAAGCCTGCTGACGTCAGCCATTGAAATAACTCCGCAAACAATATTGATGCCTGACGAGGGGCTGATGTTTCGTTTTGGTTCCCGTGAGAACCTGCTTCTTCCTCAGGAAATTGCCGCCTTTCGCAAAAGCCTCGCTGCCCGGAACCGCCAACCGGTTCCGGTTTCTGCCGACAATGCCGAAATTTTCCGCTTTTTGCAATTGCGGTCAGGATTAAACCCGGATTATCATAACGATCAGATGAAATTTTACAAATTTAAAACAGTGGAGATAAATTTAAATGACAACATATAACGGATTCGCATTAAATTATTCAACTGACGAACTAAAAAAAATGACCACCGAAGAAATGACCGACATTACGCTGCTGTCAGAAACCTCTCCTGCATGGCAGGCTCTTTCCGAAGGAGACCGCAAAGCTCTGCAGCACCTGGTTCAGGCCGCCAAGATACTGAACAACGTCTGCCTGCAACAGGACAACCCGCACAATATTTCTTTGAAACAGGCGCTTGAGCAAGCTGCAAAAAACGATGAACAAGCTGCATTGACTTTAAAAATGTTTAATTCCCTGAATGGCGTATCCGGCTTAAACGGAATTGACCCTGCCCCAATCTGCCTGTTCAAAGGCCTGACAACATCAGCCGGAAAAAATTTTTATCCGCAAGACTTAACCGTCGACGAATTTCATCAAATCCTGTTAAACATGTTCGCTGGCGGAGAATCCGAAGAAATTGCCCGCATTTTGTCCGCCCGAACCATGGTTGTCCGCAACGGTGCAAAATTAAAGGCCGTTGATTACACCGAATACTTCAAAAAAGAATTCTCCGCTATGGCAAACGAGCTGGAAGTCGCCGCCCACTACTGCTCTGACGATTTGTTTCGGGAATTTTTGTCATGGCAGGCACAAGCCTTACTGCAAAATAACGAAGATATGGATATGCTGGCCGATAAACACTGGGCCATGATGCAGGATTCGCCTCTTGAATTTACCATCAGCCGCGAAAACTATGATGATGAAATGACACCGACAGTCTTGGAAAATCAGCAGCTTGCCGCTTTGATTAAACAGCATAATATTGATGTTATCGCCAAAGATATGCTTGGCGCCCGGGTCGGCATCGTCAACAGAGAGGGAACCAAACTGCTGCTGCAATTCAGGGATATGATGCCCAAATTGAGCGCCCTTATGCCTTATGCCGGTAAATACGCACAAAGCATCAACGCCGATGCAGATTTAAAGCAAACCATGGTTGACGTTGACTTAATCAGCCTGACCGGAGATTACGCCCAATGCCGCGGCGGTATTACCGTTGCTCAAAATCTGCCCAACAACGACAAACTCGCCATCAAAACCGGAGGCGGACGGCGCAACGTCTATCATCGGCAGGTACGCCAGGGACACGACCCCGAACGGACGCAAAAGATGCTGGACGTTTTTCTTCACCCCGATTTTCACAAATATTACGACTTGGAAGCCGACCACCTGTTTGTTATCGGGCACGAAAACGGACATTCTTTAGGACCGAACAGCGAATATCAGAACTCCCCGGGTATTTGCAAATCCATTATTGAAGAAAACAAAGCCGACACGATTTCAATCGCTTTCATGCCGGAATACGTCAAGCAGGGCATTCTCAGCGAGGAAAGGTTAAAACAAATCTACACCACTTGGATTTTTCGCCTCCTGCTGCGCGCCAAACCGATATTCCCGACCGAAACCTACAAAATAGTCGACTTAATAGAATTTAACACTCTTTTGAAACACGGAGCCATAACATTCGACGCTAACATGCTGCTGCATATCGACTTTGCCAAAGTAAGCCCGGCTATGTATGAGCTGCTGGCTAAAGTTATTGACATTCAGCTCTCTAAATCCCCGCAAAAAGCGCGGCAATACATTGAAGAAAACACATCATGGGGCGAACTTCATGAATATATCGCCGCTGCCCACAAACAACTCGGGTTAAAGAAATATAAGAATATTGTAAGTTTCTTCTAAAAAGCGGTTGCATGCCGCAAAGCGATACGATATAAATACGACAGATACTTTTTAAGGAGATTGATTGATGTTCGGACGTTTTTTTTACGGACAATGCTCTTTAGCCGAAGCATTTTGGAAATTTTCATTTTTGGGTCTTGCCGTTTCCGGTTTTGTTACCCGTCTTTTAATGATATTCCTGAAGCAGTCGGCAGGATACGAAACCCGTTATCTGCAGGTTCTATGGAACAACATTTCCCTTCTGAGCATGAATCCGGCTGCTTTTACCTGGCTGTGCTTTTATACCGCAGCATTTTTGGCCGTACTGACCTATTCCGTCGTTTGTATCGTCGGAATGTGGAACACGTACAAAGAATACGAAAAGAGCAAAGTCCTCGCTTTTATCTGTATGCTTCTGGTCTGGGTAATGGTTTATTTTGCCGTTAAATTCTCCATTTACTAATCTTTCAACCTGCTAATCGCTCCATATCGTTATTATCTGATAAAAACTCCTGAAATCAGGAGTTTTTATTTTTCCGGTTTCTTTTCTCCGTTTTTCCACTTTCCATCAAAAAAGGGAGCCAGCTGCTCCCTCTTAACCGTACAATTCAAAATAAACCGGCTAAATATCCAGATTGACCACATTAAGGGCGTTTTCCTGAATAAAGTCTTTACGGGGCTCAACCACATCGCCCATCAAGGTAGAAAAGACCTCATCAGCCTCTTCCATCTGGTCGATTTTGACCTGCAACAGCGAACGTGCTTCCGGATCCAATGTCGTTTCCCATAACTGCTCAGGATTCATTTCGCCCAAACCTTTATAGCGCTGCAAGGTAATTCCCTTCTTCCCGGCAGCCATAACCGCATCAACCAGCGTAACCGGCCCGGCAATTACCGTTTCGCCGCCGGTTTTAGACACCAGCTTTAACGGCTGGGAAAAATTCTCCGCCAAAAATTCTTTCATAGTATTCAGCATCTTTGCCTCGCCGCTTTCCAAAATCGAAGCGCCGACAATATGTTCTTCCCGAACGCCGCGCAATGTGCGATAGAAAGAGATGCTGCCGTTTTCCAAAATATCCGCTTTCCAGCCGCGGTCATATTCCGCTTCCAAATTATCCAACCGCGCCGTCAGGTTGTCCAGAGCTGGCTTCAGCCGATTCGTATCAGCCAAAATCTCCTTGTCAAACAACCCGCTGATAGCCATCTGCTCCACAATATGCTCAGGAGCTTTGACACTCAACATGGAAACAAGGTTCCGCGCTTTCTTTGTACTTTCGACATACGCCACCAAATCCTGTCCGAGGATTCGCTCACCATCGACTTTTTCCAAATAAGCGTCATCGCATCCACCGTTAATCAGATAATCTTCCATCTCGCGGTCATCTTTCAGATAAATAATCGAATTCCCGCGTTTGGCCTTATACAGCGGCGGTTGGGCAATATACACATACCCGCGTTCAATAAGCTCCGGCATCTGCCGATAGAAGAACGTCAGCAACAGCGTCCTGATGTGTGCGCCGTCGACATCCGCATCGGTCATAATTACAATCTTGTGATAGCGGCATTTGTCGGGATTAAAGTCATCACGGCCGATTCCCGTCCCGAGCGCCGTAATAATCGTTCCGATTTCTGCCGAATTCAGCATCTTGTCAAAACGTGCCCTTTCAACATTCAGGATTTTGCCGCGCAACGGCATAATCGCCTGATTCTTTCTGTCACGCCCCTGCTTCGCCGACCCGCCCGCAGAGTCTCCCTCAACGATAAACACTTCCGACAAAGCCGGATCTTTCTCCTGACAATCTGCCAGTTTTCCCGGCAGGGAAGAAATATCAAGCACGCCTTTGCGCCGCGTCAATTCGCGAGCTTTGCGCGCCGCCTCGCGCGCCGTTGCAGCTTCAACAATCTTGCCAACGATAATCTTGGCTTCCGCCGGATGCTCGTCCAGCCATTCCTTAAGCTTATCGCCCATAATGCTTTCTACAACCGGTCGCACCTCAGAAGAAACCAGTTTATCCTTAGTCTGGGACGAAAATTTCGGATCCGGTACCTTAACTGACAAAACGCAGGTCAGCCCTTCGCGCATATCATCACCGGTAATAGCCGTTTTATCCTTTTTCAAAAGCCCGTTTTCCAAAATATAATTATTGACTGTTCTTGTAAGTGCTCCCCGGAAACCGGCCAGATGCGTTCCGCCGTCCTTTTGCGGCACATTGTTGGTAAAGCACAACATACTTTCGTTATATGCTTCCGTCCACTGCATAGCGACATCGACCTGCATACCGTTCTGTTCGCCGGAAATGCTGATAATACTTTCATGCAGCGGAGCTTTCGCTTTATTCAGGTGCGTAACAAACGCCTTCAATCCGCCTTCATAATGAAAAACCGTTTCCTTAGGCTCATTGCCGCGATTATCAATCAATTTCAAATAAACGCCGGAGTTCAAAAAAGCCTTCTCACGGATAGAACGTTCCAAAACGTCATAGCTGAATTCCGTCTGTGTAAATGTTTCAGGAGACGGCAAAAAAGAAACTTCTGTCCCGTGGCGTCCCGGCGTCGAGCCGGTAACATGAATATGCTCCACGACATTACCGTTTGCAAATTCGGCTTCATACTGCTGGTCATTGCGCCAAATCTTCAGCCTCAGCCATGTAGACAAGGCATTGACTACCGACACCCCCACCCCGTGCAGACCGCCGGAAACCTTATATGAATTATTGTCAAACTTGCCGCCGGAATGCAACTCGGTCATAATGACTTCCGCCGCCGAAACGCCTTCTTCCTTATGCATATCAACCGGCATGCCGCGGCCATTGTCGCGAACAGTTGCCGAACCGTCAGGATTTAAAATAACCTCGGTTTTATCGCAATATCCTGCCAACGCTTCGTCAATTGCATTGTCAAGAACCTCATAAATCATATGATGCAGGCCGGATCCGTCATCGGTATCACCGATATACATACCCGGACGTTTCCGCACGGCATCCAAACCTTTCAACACTTTGATTGAATCTGCGTTATATTCTTGTTCGCCCTTAATAATTTCATCTTCCGTAAATTCAGCCATTATAAACCTCTGTTTTCGTAAATCTCCAAGTCTTGTTTAATATAGCATACCTGAAGATTTTACCAAGCAAAATTTACAAAAATATAAGGGTTATCAACAAAAAACATCCCCCTCAACCGGAGTCGCACAGCTGTCTGAAACAGAAAAAACAAATTTCGTCTACACATTCTATCTTGACGGACAAGCATGTTTAATGGTATTATCAATCTATAACTATATACAAAAAGGAGGAACGGCCATGACCGACAACAATCTTATGGATAATATGTGGGAAATTTTTAAAATCAGAGTGGAAGCTCTGCAAAATATCAACCCCAAAATGTTCGTCGACAATCAAAAACCTGTATCATTTTTATCAAATCTTGAAAAAGACGGCCCCAAAGACGCCCTGATTAAAGCCTCTTTGGTAGCCCAAGCATATATAACCACCAAAAAACCTCAACTGTCAGACAAGTTTGACCATGCATACAGCGAAGCGCTTGTAGACCGTAACATTCACGCTGATATCAACCGTTTTTTAATACCGAGTCTGGTTAACGCCTATCTGCAGGATAAACAAAACGGCATAATCGATGAAAACGGAAAATTAACCGGCAACCTGAAAAAATCAAAAATTATGCAGATTCCCCATAATGACTCCCAATACGGCATTCCGGCACAAGCGCGGAATGTTATAAACAAATATTCCAACACTTCAAAACTGGCAGAACTGCGCAGCAAAATTGCCCAAACGGCAGACAAATGCCTGAATACAAATTTGGAAAAAAAGAAGTTGCCAAAAACGCTTAAGAATATTGAAACAATAATATCCGACAATCTATTCGACAGATAATCGCTACCAGAACAAAACTCCAAAATCAAACGTGGCGTTTTTCTGGCATCGTACTTCCTGCCCCACCAATACCCCCGCAAATATGCGTACGAAAACTCTCGTCAAAGCTTAAATATCTCCCCTCCGCTGTTCCTGCGTCTAGAAATGTCTTTTGACATTTCCGCAAATGGTTTTACTTAATGTTGCACCTAAATAAATAACTGCTAAACAGCAAACACCTAAAACGAGTAACGGAGTCCCAGAGACATCTCCATAATGTTTTTAACATAATCATTGCTGCCGGTCATCGTAACATAATGTGCCATCGCCCGAACAGCCCAGTTCCTGTTCAAATTAAACTGCAGTCCCAATCCGGTACGCATGCCAAACGACTCTTCTTTAACGTTGCCATTAACGCTATATCCCAATACATTTGCTGCAAGATTTATATCAAAATCATAATACGCGCCACCCAATGACATTAAAATATCCAATTGCTTGTCTATCGGCTGATAAAATAAAAAATCCACCCCGTACGCCGCATATTTTACACCGACATCAATGTTATTGCCATTAAAACGTGTCCCTTTATTCTCTTTTCCCGCCTGCTGATAAAAAAGTTCCATTCCGACTTTCTTATTAAAGCGAAATCCCAGCGTCGGCTTAAAAAAGTTATATTCAGTTTCAGCTATACTCTTATACTTAAAATTTCCTTCCTTCTCCAAATCAAGATGATTTCTGCCGACATCCAGCCCCAGTGTATAGCGCGGATGCTGCGTTTCCTTCCTCGGCAACGGGCGCACATAATTCGCCGTCACTGTTCGAGAAACAACGCGCGTTCCAGGCTGACGATAATACTCCGCCCGCGCAGAGCCGCAAATTAAACCGAAAAAGACTCCGGACAAGAGTAAGAACTTTCTCATATCACACTTCCCTTTTTTCCCAATGGTTAAAGAAAAAGCCATCTTGACTAGAAGATGACTGGAAGTTGAAAGTCTGCTAATGAACAGTGCGGTATATTCACCGCTGAGGCTTATTTTACCGCCTTCCAGTCCACGACTGAAGGCATGTAAAGTTTCGCCTTTACATAGTGCGTCATTAGAGAGGCTTTCAAACCCCGAAATGTCCTCCGGACATTCCGACTTGAGACTAAAGCACCCTCGCTTAACATTTAGTAAATATCATTATGTAAAGAATAATATGTTATATACTTTTGCAAATTAAAACCGATATTACGCAAAAACGATTCCACATATTACGCCAAAAATAACGCTGCCGAATCACCTTCCCCGGCAGCGTTGACATTCAATTTTTAACAAAAAGATTAAAAAACTTTTCCGCAATTCAAAACGAAGTTTCCCTTATTTTCGCACATCAAAAACGTCAAAGCATCCCTGCAAATACGCCAGCAGTGCAGTGTCTTCCACCAATGCCAGGCATTGACTCTCCGTCGTATCCGTATCGGAAGGGACTTTTCGGTATTTCTGTAAATAATATTCCTTAACGCCAAGCCCCTTCAAAGTATCTGCAATCGTATAAATATCTTTAACCGAAAGAAAGCGCGGATCACAAGTCGTCCGGCATTCAAACGGCACCCCTGAATTAATCAGCAGATGCAGGCTTTCCCGAACCTTCTCCACATCTGCGATTCCCCCGGTAACATCTTTATACCGTTCGGCCTCCAACGGCGCTTTAATATCAAATCCGACCCAATCGGTTTTGGACAAAACCTCTTTAAGATGTGCCGGACGATATCCTCCGGTATGGAGTCCGATTTGATATCCCAAAGCTTTCACTTCGTCCATTGCCGCCCCCAAGGTATCCTGAACCAAAGGTTCTCCGCCTGAAAAAACCACAGCATCAAGCATTCCTTTTCTCTGCTCAAGAAAATCCATAAACTTCTCCCAGACGATATTCGTCTCGGCATTCACATCCTGAAGATGCGTATTATGACAGAAAGGACAACGCCAAGGACACCCCTGCATAAAGACAACAGCAGACATCCGGTTAGGAAAATCGACGATACTGAATTTCTCAATACCGCCGATTCTAATAGCACTCATCAACAGACCGCTAAACTGGTTAAACCCCGTTTAACCGCTTACTCGGCAGCCAAAGCCATCGTATTGTCTCTGCAGACGCATTCACGGGCTTCGCATCCCATAACGGCCTTCTCTTCGCAGAAACACAAGCGGGATTTATATTCGCCTTTCTTGCCGACATTAAATTCCGTCGTCGGGCGGATATATCCCATAACTCTGGTATAGACTTCGCAACGCTGTCTTTCAGAATCGTCTAATTTAACATCATCAATATTAATAATATTGCTCATCTTTCTCCCTTTCACTAGTATAATATTCTACGCTACTTCTTGCTTTTTTGCAAGCATTTTTAACTTTTCTGCCTTCTTTTCCTGATCGCAAATCGGACAGAACTCATGTTCCCCGGCAATATAACCGTGTTTCGGACATACGGAAAACGTCGGAGTAATCGTGATATACGGAAGGCGGTAATTTGCCAAAACCTTCTTGATGAAATCACGACAAACTTTTGCGGACGAAATACGCTGGTTCATATAGAGATGAAGCACCGTACCGCCGGTATATTTGGACTGCAGGCGCGCCTGCAAATCCAGCGCTTCAAACGGATCATCGGTATAACCGACCGGAAGCTGTGAAGAATTCGTATAAAACGGAGCATCGGGCGTACCGGCTTGAATAATACCGATATAGCGTTTCTTATCCTCTCTGGCAAATCTGGTTGTCGCACCTTCCGCCGGAGTCGCTTCCAGATTATACATATGCCCGGTTTCTTCCTGAAATTTTACCAGCCTGTCACGGACAAAATCCAAAAACTTCTCGGCAAATGCCTGTCCCCATGTATCGGCAATGTTATGCTCGTCATTGGTAAAATTCCGTATCATCTCGTTCATGCCGTTGACGCCGATGGTCGAGAAGTGATTGCGCAGCGTACCCAGATATCTCTTAGTAAACGGGAACAGCCCGTTATCAATCAGGCGCTGAATAACCTTACGCTTGATTTCCAGCGAAGAGCGCGCAATGTTCATTAACTCGTCAACCCGCGCAAACAACCCGGCTTCATTGCCTTTGTAAACATATCCGAGTCGCGCGCAGTTAATCGTAACCACGCCGACAGATCCCGTCTGCTCGGCAGAACCGAATAATCCGTTTCCTCTGGCTAAAAGCTCTCTCAAATCCAGCTGCAAACGGCAGCACATTGAACGAATCTGTCCCGGTTTCAACGACGAGTTCAGGAAATTCTGAAAATAAGGCAAACCATACTTGGCCGTCATTTCAAACAGCAATTCCGTATTCTCGTCTTCCCACGGAAAATCCCACGTCATATTGTAAGTCGGAATTGGAAACGTAAACGGCCGCCCTTTAACATCGCCGCCCATCATAACATTGATATAGGCTTTGTTAATCATTGCCATTTCTTCGCCCAAATCGCCGTACGTATAATCCTGTTCCACACCGGCAATAATCGGATGCTGATCGCGCAAATCTTCCGGGCAGACCCAATCGAAAGTAAAGTTCGTAAACGGAGTCTGCGAGCCCCAGCGGGACGGAACATTCAGATTGTAAATCAGTTCCTGCATACTCTGTTCAACCTGCTCGTATGTCAGCTTGTCATTCCGGACATAAGGAGCCAGATATGTATCGACCGAAGAAAACGCCTGCGCACCGGCCCATTCGTTCTGCAACGTTCCCATAAAATTGACCATTTGGCCGACTGCCGAAGACAAATGTTTCGGAGCTCCGGCCTCAACTTTTCCCGGTACGCCGTTAAACCCTTCGCGCAGCAGGTTCTTCAGCGACCATCCGGCACAGTATGCAGCCAGCATACTTAAATCGTGGATATGGATATCGCCGTTTCTGTGTGCTTCGCCAACCTCCGCCGGATAAACGTGCGACAACCAGTAATTGGCCGTAACCTTGCCGGAAACGTTTAAAATCAATCCGCCGTTGGAATACCCCTGATTCGCATTTTCTTTAATGCGCCAGTCCAAATTCTCCAGATATTCGTTAATTGAACTTTCCACGTCAATAACGGTTTTGCCGTCGCCGCGCAGTCTGTTTCTCTTATCGCGATACAAAATATAGGATTTCGCCGTCTTAAAATAGTTGGAAGAAATAAGCACCTGTTCAACAACATCCTGAATATCTTCTACCGAAGGCAGGGATTCGTCAAACTTATGCGATAAAATTTTCATCACCTGAGCTGTCAAAAGCCACGCATCGTCGCCGTCAAATTCAGAAGTAATCTCGCCGGCCCGCAATATTGCATTATAAATTTTATCGCCGTCAAAATCAGCGAGGGTTCCGTCTCTTTTTGTTATGCTTTTAAACGGCATTTTATATTTTTTTGCCGTCGGCATCTGCAACTCGTTATTTGCCATTTTATTATTCTTCCCTTCTCTTTATTTAGTAAGTTTATGGGGTTTCGCCCTTAGCAGCACCCTACTACATATAGTATTAACAAACCGTAAAGATATACAAGATGTAGTAAAAATACTCTTTAAAGCGCCAACGCTTCAACTGCCCCTATCTTAAAAAAAACACTCCTTTTGACAAGTCGTCATCCCCCGTTTTTTTTTAAATTTGTATATCCCCCTAAAATTAAAACACTTTTTTTTTTTTAAAGGGTCTATAACCGCGCTGCCAAAAATTTTAAACCTGTTACTAACAGCTTTTTAAAATTTTAATTTCTGCCAAAACGATTTTTTTAACACAAAAAGATTGACCTTGCTTTTATACGCCTATATTATATTTGACGGATTAAATTTCAGGGAGAGATAAAGTTGCGCAAAACCATAATTTGGGATCTGGACAATACCCTTTATTTTGAAACGGAAGAATATAAAAACAAACTTAATGAAGCCACGGCCGCAGCCGCCATCAAAGAGTTCAACGTTCCGCTTGACTTTAAGGAAGCTACGGAAAAAGTAAAAGAATCTTACGCGACATACCGGGACGGATTAGAAATATTTTCCCGTGAATATGGCATTCCGCACAAAGACCTGTACGTTTCCTACCACAATTACAAAAGCGAACTGGTAAAAACCATTGCTCCGTATGAAGGATTGCTTGAAAACCTGAAGAGCCTTCAGTGTCCGCAGTACGTCTTTTCCACATCTTCCAAAGATATCTGCGAAAAAATTCTGAAGCATATCGGGCTGTATGATTTCTTTGCCGACAAATTCTATTCCGTAGAAGATTTTGACGTGTATAAGAAGAACGAAAGCCCTGACGTATACGCCCGGCTGTGCCAAACCATAGGCGTTAATCCTCAGGAATGCATTTTTGTAGACGACAGCTATTCCAATTTGGATTTTGCCAAACAATGTGGCATGACCACAATCCGCATTTATTACGGCAATAATTCAGCTAAGGATATGCCCTTTATCGATTCGGCATACAAAGGAATTGAAGAATGCATTGCCGGCCTGAAAAAAGATTACGGCTGTTAATCCTCCCAATAATATCCCCTAAGCGGCACAGCCTGATAGCGGCTGCTCGACATAAGCAGACGCCGCCGCTCTGCCGGATTTTGCTTAAGATTTAAGACCCAAACAAATCCGCCGGTTTCCGTTACTCGGAAGCCGGCTTATCCTTCCCTTCACAAAGTTTACTCTCCAAAATATAATTTTGCGGCGTATCAAACTTCATCTGCTCCTGTTCAACTTCTCTGCGCCAGTGTTCCACTTTCTCTTTCATATCATTAAGATAAGCTTCGTTAAGCTCCCGCGCCGCATCGTCCGCCGATTCGCCCGGTCCGACAACGCGCACGCCAATCCTGTCAAACTGCCCGACGGCCGCTTTTTTAAACTCCGGCAGAAAATAGTCCAACGCCTCAATATAAATTTGCATATGTGTCTTCTCATGGCGCAGAGCCACTTCATACAGGCAAGTACCTTTCTGTAAATCCTTCAAAATATAAATTGTCGGAACATAATACCCCAAATGCGCGTTAATTTCCTGCGGATAAAGGCACGAATACCCGTGGCTGATTTCTATATGTCCCACCGTCATGTTAAAGTCAAACCCGTCCCTGACTTTAGTCAAACCGACCGGTACCAGGTCTTGCGGCATCTGCTGCCCCGATTCCTGATATTTTCTCTCCGTTTCCCGGCGCAGATAAGCTCCGTCTTTGTCAAAATTATATTTCAGTTTTCCGTAAGATGACGTAACCATAACCGTTGGCCGTCCAATAACGGAGAGGCATTCCTCAACATACCTTTCCCTCCCGTCATCTCCCTGCGCAGAATTAACACCCGCCAGCCCTAAAATTAATGCAAAAAAAACTTTTTTCATCTATAATACTCTCCAGATAAACATCTTTGGCACGGAGGCTCCCCATGAACTATCTGTATATTATCTGTCTGGCCTTGTCCAGCCTTTTTACATATAAGCCTTTATCTGCGGAAACCCATCCTTTGCAATATGCTTTTTTTATCCCGGGAGGTGCCTTTCAGCAAAATACACGTGTCCAGGATATCCGTTTAATGAAACCCAGATATGCCAAACCGGACGAAGAGTCAGAATCCTCCGCCGCCGTTTCATTCTCCAAACGTCGCAGCACAGCTGATTTTTCTTCCAATTCCGTCTCTTCTTCCGATTCTATTCCATCTTCCGCTACCGCCAAAACTTTCGCGGAAAGTCCTTCTGTAACGTCATCTTCTGTACTCTCTGCCCCTAAGGCATCTGAACCGCAATACACCTTGCCCGTTGTCGAAAAGAAAATTGTTACCATCAAAAAAATCTTCGCCAATCCTGTTGCAAAAGCCGATATGCCAAACTCATCTCCGGCAAAAAACGAAACCGCTGCGGATACCCGGCTTCCCTCTCCCGACAGCACCGAAATTGCATCTAAACTGCAAAAATATAAACTTGATGAAAATATAACGGTTCAGGCAGCAACGCCCGAACCGCCCCTTGCTGCCGCACCAGACGCATCACCGCTGGAGCAGTTGCACCGCAAAAGCCTGAATGAACTGCTTCAGGCAATTCCATATCCGGACGCCAAACTGCCAAAATTTAAACAACGATACGCTCTCTACGGCCTGGAAATGCGCGTTCTTCAACGCCGAGGCAAATTTCCAGCCAATCCCGAACAAGAAAAAGCTTTAGCCAAAGCCGACTCACTGCGGCGTTTTGAAGTAAAATAAACATCTTTAAATAAACATTTTTGTTTGCGCCGAATTTTCTTCTGACTGCCAAGCAACTGTCCGACGCCTCGGCAAAAGGCAGCCGAACACGCTTTATTCGCCCGAAACATTGCCCACGGACACATTCCAAATATGCAACGGGGATTCCGCTTTGATAAGTTGCCCTTTACGAGGGCAAAATATTAGTCATCGCCGATTCGCAACGCTTCAATAAACGCCGACTGCGGCACCTCCACCTTGCCAAACTGGCGCATTCTTTGCTTGCCTTTCTTTTGCTTGTCCAGCAACTTGCGTTTACGGGTAACATCGCCGCCATAACATTTCGCCGTAACATCCTTGCGCATGGCCGAAATCGTCTCCCGCGCCACAACGCGCCCGCCGATAGCCGCTTGTATCGGAATCTTAAACAAATGCCTCGGAATTAAATCTTTCAAACGCTCGCAAATCTGCCGTCCCCTCGATTCCGCCTCGCTTCTGTGGCATAAAAATGCCAGCGCGTCAACAGGTTCTTCATTAATTAAAATCTGAACCTTGACCAAATCTGACTGTTCATATCCTGTCAGTTCATAGTCAAAACTCGCATATCCGCTCGTAATGGATTTCAACCGGTCATAAAAATCAAACACGATTTCATTAAGCGGAATCTGATACACAACCATTGCCCGCGACCCGACATAGGTCAATTCCTGCTGTACGCCGCGACGCTCCGTGCAAAGTTTCAACACGGCACCAAGATAAGTGTCCGGCACCAGAATTGTCGCCCTGACCATCGGTTCCTCAATTGAAGCTACCGTCGACAGGTCAGGCATATCCGCCGGGTTATGCAGCATTATCGTTTCACCTTTGGTCAAATTGATTTTATACGCCACGGACGGTGCCGTTGTAATAATGTCCAAATCAAATTCGCGCCCGATTCGCTCCTGTATGATTTCCATATGCAGCAATCCGAGGAAGCCACAGCGAAAGCCGAGTCCCAACGCTGCCGAATTTTCATTTTGATAGTCTATGCTCGCATCATTGAGTTTTAACTTTGCCAAAGCGTCTTTCAACGCTTCGTACTGACTGCTGTCTACGGGAAAGATTGAACAGAAGACAACCGGAATAGAAGGTTTAAATCCGGGAAGAGCTTCTGTGCAAGGACGCTTGTTATCCGTAATCGTATCGCCGACCCGGCAATCGCCGACGCTTTTAATGCTGGCGGTAATATAGCCGACTTCCCCGGCAGACAATTCTTCAACTTCTTGCATTTTAGGCGTAAACACGCCGATTCGGTCAACCGTATAAACAGCATTGCTGCTCATCATCCGGATAGCCTGCTTTTTGCGCAAAGTCCCATCCTTAATCCTGACAAGGATAACCACCCCCAAATACGAGTCATACCAGCTGTCAATCAGCAGGGCTTTCAACGGTGCACCGGCATCTCCCTGCGGTGCCGGCAGCTGATGCACGATTGCCTCCAACAACTCGCTTATTCCCTGTCCTGTTTTACCCGAAGTTTCCACCGCACCGCTTGCATCAATTCCGATAACATCTTCAATCTGAGCTTTAACTTTTTCCACATCTGCCGACGGCAAATCCACCTTATTAAGCGCCGGTACAATCTCATGGTTATTGTCAATCGCCAGATAAACATTGGCCAGCGTCTGCGCTTCCACTCCCTGCGTTGCATCCACAACCAGAACCGATCCTTCGCAGGCCGCCAAAGAACGCGAAACCTCATAAGAAAAATCCACATGTCCCGGCGTATCAATCAGGTTCAACAGATATTCCTGCCCATCCCGCGCCTTGTATTTAAGCCGCACCGTTTGCGCCTTAATCGTTATTCCCCGTTCGCGCTCAATATCCATCGAATCCAAAACCTGTTCCGACATCTCCCGGCGTTCAAGTCCGCCGCAGGTTTCGATAATACGGTCGGCAATCGTCGATTTGCCGTGGTCAATATGGGCAATAATCGCAAAATTTCTGATTTTGGCCAAATCCTGCATCTATTTAACTTTCCTTATAACATTTTCCAGACTTATTACTTCCGAACCGATTAACCGCACACCGGACAAATTTGACCGCCGGCCAACCTGCCTCACGACATGTCAGACATACCTTCCCCTCCATTACGACGGGCACACATCCTACATAAACGAATTTTTGCCGGAACGCAACAGATTTTATACTTTCCTGTTGCAACTCTTATAAAACTGTGCTTAAATATAAGGCATAAAATTATTTTGCTCATTACGGAGGCTGTTATGATTAAGTTTATTGATGTCGAATTCGGCTCCGGCCGTTATCAGGAACTGTTGGATTTGCGCTACAGAATTCTGCTGCAGCCCCTCGGGTTAAAATTTCTTGACTCTTTCCGCGAACAAGAAGCAGGCTTTCTCCACATCGGATGCATAGATTCCGTCAGCGACAAGCTCATTGGCGGCTTGATTATGGTTCCGGTCGACAATGAAGAAATCCGCATCATGCAGGTTGCCGTGGACGATACGCGCCAAGGCGAAGGCATCGGCAAAAAACTGATTGAATATGCCGAAAAGACAGCCAAAGAAATCGGCTATTCCCGTATGGTTATGCACGCCATGCTCTCCGTCGTCGGCTTTTACGAAAAGCTTGGCTTCAGACAAGACAGCGATTTGTTTGAAGAAAAAGGCATTAACTTTATCCGTATGGTTAAAAACCTTTAAACCGACAGGTTCCATACACTACCAGCAAAAACACTTGTACAGTTGTCCGTTTTTACTTACACTGCTTGCATATTCGGCTTGCAGACACAGGAAAATGCCGCTCTAGCCGTTTTCCTGCGTCTGCAGAACTGTTTGCATGAATAAAAAGCTTATTACTCCAAATAAAGCGAACTCTGCTTGTAGCGTTTAATCATATTTCTGACCAGAACGCCGATAATCGCCGCAACCGGAACGGCCAGCATCAAACCGAGGAAACCCAGCAAAACACCGCCGGCCAACAGGGCAAACATAACCCATACCGGATGCAGCCCGACACTGTCGCCCACCAGTTTCGGCGTCAGAAAATTGCCTTCAAGAAACTGCCCGCTGAGGAAAACCGCCACCACATACATAACGTGTGTCACATCGCCAAACTGGGCAAAAGCCAAAATAATTCCCAGTACAAATCCGGTAATTGACCCGACATACGGGATAAACGAGATAACACCGGCAATAAAGCCGACCAGCAGCCCCAGTTCCAGCCCGACCAGCTTCAGCCCGATGGAGTAATATAGCCCCAAAATCAGGCATACGCTCAGCTGACCACGGATAAATCCGGCAATAATGACATTAATTTCTTTCATACTTTCCATAATGCCTTTTTTCGACTTTTTCGGCAGCAGCCCCTCAAACTTACGGACAAAGGTATCCCAGTCCCGCAGCATATAAAAAGTAACGATAGGCGTAATCAAAATCAATGAAATCAGATTAATAAAAGCAAATCCGTTGGCAATCAGCCCTTTGAGCAGTGCTCCGGCAAACTTGACACCATTGCCGATATTGCCTTTTATCATCTCTTCCAAATTCCCGCCAATCAGTCCGGGGAACCGTTCTGCCAGCCTTTGCAAAGCCGGCCGGGCCTTTTCCAGAACCAGTGCCAGATACTTTGGCGTAGCCTGTACCAAAAGGGTAACTTGGCTTTCAACCATCCCTAAAAATAAAAATATTGCCGGCAGGACGATTAAAATCATCAAAAAGCAGACCAGCACCGTAGCCCATGTCCGTGACATCTTGCACTTTTGCAGTTTCAAAGTCAGCGGATCCAAAAGATACGCCAGCAAAATGCCAGCAACAAAAGGCATCAGCACCGAACGCAACAGATACAGCAAAAAGAAAAACACAAAAAAAATGACAAACCACATATACGGATTAACGTAAAAACGGCTCTGTGCCTTAATAGATGGCATAATACCCTCCTTCTTTCCTCAATTTGTACCCGCTCAGCCCCAAATTGGCCTGAAGTTTCTCAATAACGCCGCTGTAAAGAAAATTAAAGTGCACCTTTCCGTTCGCCATGGAAACGACTTTTACCTCCTTTACCTGAGGGTATCCTTCCAACAGCCGTTTTAATGCCATCCATTGCCCCAATTTCGGGTAAGAATAAACCGCTTCGATTTTTTCTTCGGCAAAAGTTTCCGGCAGTGTTTCCCCGACAGCTTTCTTGACATCTTTAAAAAACGGCAGCACTTTGTCTATAGCAGCCGCAGGTTCCAACCCGGCAACATCTGCCACGCTGACTTCCCGCCCCGGAAAAGACCTGACATAAACCTTGCCGTCTTTCAGCGAATACTTCAAGACATATATCCCCGTAACATTGTTAAAATCCGCCAGTTCATTATATTCGCCGTCAGTCATGTCATAAATCCGATTGGCTTCAACCGCGGTAATATTGCCCAGATTTTTCTCAATATCGCGAATAACCAGATTACCCTTGCGGATATCTCGTCTCTGCTGAAAAGCCTGCCTCCAGATATTTTCATCGCTCCATAAATCCAGCGTCCCGTCTTCTTTTTCCAACAACGGGACTGCCAAGACATCTTGCTCTTCCCCTGCCACCAGCGGCATATTGTTTTCAGCCAGATAAGCCTTCAAAATATCCTCATTCACGCTGATGCGCAAATCTGCAATATAGCGGACATCCGACGATTTTTCCATCAGAACCATAATCCCTGAAACAAAATGCTGCAGCTGGTTATCGTTTAGTTTGTTAATTTCATCAGCACTTTGCGCCGTGCTGATACTCAAAACAACTTCATTCAAACCGTCGCGCACCGCTTTGGCCATTGCCTGCTTTTTGGCTTCCGTAACCGTAGCCGCCGTAACGTCGACGTTAACATCAGCCTCATAACGGGGATCTGCCGCCGCAGGAATTGCAAACAACACCATCGCCGCAAATTTCAAAACCAGTTTTCTCACGTTTGTCAAGCTCCCTGTATCCTCTTTATTTTTCTGTAACCCGGTCATTTTCCGTTCTTATTCCGATTGTTTTCTATTCTTATAACCTAAAAGCACAAAAATCAAACTTTTTTATTGCCTTTTAAATGCTTATGATATTAACTGAAGAAAATTTTTTGATATTGTTTTTTATTTCATATAAAAGGAACTTAAAATGAAAATGACCAAATTTCTTGACAGCCTCTTGGAGCGCGCCTCTAAAGAGCCGAAAACGATAGTATTGCCGGAAGGCGAAGACGAACGTATCCTGCAGGCTGCACACGCCGTTGCCGCAAGAAAAGCCGCAAAGCTCATCATTCTTGGCAATCCGGAAGAAATTAAAGCTTATTTTGCCCAAAATAACTGGGATATGGAAGGCATTGAACTGATACAGCCGGAAACCTCAGAAAAACTGGAATCCTATGCAAACCTTTTATATGAACTGCGCAAAGCCAAGGGTATGACCCCGAATGATGCCCGCAAGCTGGCTTTAAACTACAACTATTTCGGCACATTGATGATAAAGTCCGGCGACGCTGACGGTATGGTGTCTGGAGCCAACCATTCGACGGCGGATACCGTCCGTCCTGCACTGCAGATTATCAAATCTGCCCACAAAGAGCGCAGCGTTTCTTCGGCTCTGATTTTGGTCGCCAATGACAAACCGTACATTTTTTCCGACTGCGCCATTATCATCAACCCCAGCGAACAGGAACTCGCCGACATGGCGCTGGCAAGCTCCGAAACTGCATTAAAGTTCGGCATTAAACCCAAAGTTGCCATGCTTTCCTATTCAACCCGCGGTTCCGGATCCGGAGGAATGGTCGATAAAGTACGCAACGCGACCAAACTGGCGCAGGAGATGCTTCAATCTGAAGAATACAAAAACCTGCCGATAATGATTGACGGCGAAATGCAGGCTGACGCCGCGTTGGATTCGGTTGTCGCCAGAAAAAAAGCGCCGGATTCGCAAGTCGCCGGTCAGGCAAACGTCCTGATTTTCCCCTGTTTGGAAGTCGGCAACATCAGCTACAAGCTGCTGCAGCGTCTCTGCGGATGCGAAGCCTACGGTCCGATGCTGCAGGGCTTAAATGCACCGGTCAATGACCTTTCCCGCGGCGCCCTGACTGAAGATATTGTCGGAATGATTGCAATTACCGCCATTCAGGCTGCCAAATAACCCGTTTAACTTAAGTAAGGAACTCCACAATGAAAAAAATTCTTGTTTTAAATTCGGGCTCTTCTTCGCTGAAGTACCAGTTGTTTAATGTTGACGGCGACAAATACGATGTTGTAGCCAAAGGCAAGGCTGACCGTATCGGCATTCACGGCTCTTTCGTCGAAATCAAAATTACCAATGGTGAAAAAAGAACCCGCGAAGTAGCTCTGCCGACGCATAACGAAGCAATTGAAGAAGTTACTAAAGAGCTCCTCAACGGTGCCCTCACCTCAATGGAGGAAATCGACGCCGTCGGCCATCGTATCGTTCAAGGCGGCGATATTTTCAAAAATTCGGTTCTCGTAACCGATACTGTTATCGAACAAATAGAAGAATTGTCCGAACTGGCTCCGTTGCACAACCACGCTCACGTTTTAGGCATTAAAGCCGTTCAGAAACTTTTGCCGAACGTACCGCAGACTGTTGTTTTCGATACGGCATTCCACCAGACTATGCCCAAAGAGGCATTCCTTTATGCCCTGCCGATGGAACAATACACCAAACATAAAATCCGCCGCTACGGATTTCACGGCACCTCGCACGCCTATGTATCGCAGAAAGCTGCCGAACTGATTGGCAAAAGAGGAAAAATCATAACCTGCCACCTCGGCAACGGCGCATCTATTTCTGCCGTCGATAACGGCATCTGCTTGGATACATCCATGGGATTTACCCCTCTGGCCGGCTTGGTTATGGGCACCCGCTGCGGCGACATTGACCCGTACATTCCGCTCTATATTTGCAAAACCCAAAACAAAACGCCGGACGAAGTCAACGAAATCCTGAACAAAAAAAGCGGTATGTTCGGCCTCTGCGGCTATTCCGATAACCGCGATATTGAAACGCTTTACGGCGTCGAAGAATGTGCTACTGACGCCCTGAATGCCTATATTCACAGCATTATCCGCTTTATCGGCGCCTATATCGCCGTCCTTGGCGGCGTCGACGCTATTGTCTTTACTGCCGGCATCGGCGAAAACGGCTCTCTGGTCAGAAAACTTGTCATCGAGCGCCTGGCCTATCTGGGCATTACCCTTGATGAAGAGGCCAACAGCAAACGCGGTGACATTACCGAAATCTCAACCAAAGATTCCAAAGTTCGCGTCTTCGTCATCCCTACCGATGAAGAATATATGATTGCCAAAGACACGATGAACATCGTTTTTGGCGCATAAAGGCTAAAGCCACATTGCTGAAATTCTGACATTTTATTGCTAAAAACAAGCAAAATGCAGTTATAAAATCCCCCGGAATTATATTCCGGGGGATTTTTATACCACGAACAGCCCAACCGGCGGAAAGGCTGTCCTTCTGTCTGCCGACTTACTGCCTGTTAATCAGGACAATCTCAACGCGGCGGTTCTGTTCTCTGCCGACCGCTGTCGCATTGGACGCAATCGGATTTGAAGAACCATAACCGTTTGAAACGATTCTGTTACCGTTAACACCCCTTAAACGCAGATAATTCGAAATAGAGTTTGCACGCATCAGCGACAATGAATTATTTGTTGCCGCACTGCCGGTGCTGTCCGTATAGCCGTTAACCTGAACCATCGTCTTGCTGTATTCGTTAATCACTTTGGCAATCGAATTCAAAACCGGCTGAAAAGCTGGCTTAATATTGGCATCGTTACTGTCAAACGTAATATTTCCCGGCATAATCAGATAAATCTGCCCGTTAGCTTCCTGAACCTGAACGCCTGTATTCAACAGCTCCTGTCTCAGTTTGCGTGCCTGCACATCCATATACGCCCCTGTTCCGGCGCCTGCTGCGGCACCGACGCCCGCTCCGATTAAAGCGCCTTTTTCACCGCCGGCCAGCGCTCCGATTCCCGCTCCGGCCAACGCTCCGATTCCCGTTCCCCATGCCGTTTTGGAAACCTTGCTTTCCCCTGTATAGGGATCCGTCGCACACGCTGTCAGCATAGAAACGGCTAACAAGCTGCAAATAAATGTTTTTTTCATAAAATCACCTCATGTCAAAAAGTTATTTTCTTTTTGATTATATAGGCGCGACTGCTTAAAATACTCTTAACGTTTAATCAGCTTTTTGACCACATACCGGATAATAAGCAGCAGATACAAAGCTCCAAGCCCCCAAATCAGCCAAGTCTTCAATTCCCTGTCGCTGATAGCTTTGGTGATTTCATTCACATTCAAAGCGCTTCCCGCAACTTTAATACCGTCCGTCGGTTTTTCGTGCAAAATATTAACCACATACTGATAATCCGGATTCAAAAAATCAAAATTAAGAATCAAATCTTTTCCATACGGCACAACTTTTGCCGTTATGGCATTAGTTGTTTCATCATTGTCAAGATTATAATGCTGCATAAGCGCCTCTTTCGGAACTTCAATCCGGATAGGATCATGCCCGATATGAGAAACGTCAGTTCCTGACAAGGCCTGTTCTCCCTGATTATACAAATAGACCTTTGTCAAATACAGGTCTTTATATTTTTTTCCCTTTACATCAACAGCATATTCATTGGTATTGCTGGAAGAAATCAGTTTGACCGTATTGGTTTCATAACGCAAAATCGGCCGGCTGATATAAAACTGGTAATACCCCAGGGCAATCGCCGAAACGGCAAGGATAAACGCCCCGGTCGGGCTGGTCCAAAAATTCCAGATGCTCTCAAACGTATCCCTGAAAAAACGGCGTTCCTTAACTTTCTCCTGATGCGTAAACATAAAGCCTCCTTCCATACATCTCCACAAATATATGCTCAAAACCGCATATTTAAAGCACCGGAAGCCCGCTTTCGCTGCCCCTGGCATCAACCGGCCTATCCAACCGCCGTTAGCTGATACTGATGCCGCCGGCAAAAACAATGCCGCTTTCTCTATAGAAAGCGGCATTGTTACCTGCACAATAGAATATTACAAAGCTTCGTTCCGGGAACGCTTGCGCAAAATCGGATCCAGAATCTTTTTGCGCAACCGCAGCGACTTCGGTGTAACTTCAAGCAGTTCGTCCTGCTGAATATAAGATAACGCCTGCTCCAGAGAAAGTTTCCGCGGCGGAATCAAGTCAATCGCCTCATCTTTCCCCGCCGCCCGAATATTCGTCAGCTGTTTCGACTTGGTCGGATTAACTTCCAAATCATTGGACTTCGTATGCTCGCCGATAATCATACCAACATAAACCGGGCTGTTGTGCTCAATAAACATCGGTCCGCGATCTTGCAATTTCCACAGGGAGTAGGCTACGGCCGTACCGTTTTCGCTCGAAATTAAAACACCGTTACGATGGCTTTCAATCTCGCCTTTATACGGTTCATACGCAAAGAAAATCCTGTTCATGACGCCGGTACCCCGCGTATCTGTCAAAAACTCGGAATGATAGCCGATAAGCCCTCTTGACGGCGCATGAAAAATCAAACGCGTTTTATTGCCGACCTGCGACGGAATCATTTCCAAAAGTTCCGCTTTACGCTGGCTCAGTTTTTCGACCACCGTGCCGGAAAACTCATCATCAACGTCAATAACGACTTCTTCAACCGGCTCCAGCAGATTGCCGCTTTCATCTTTATGAAACAGAACCTTCGGCCGGGAAATAGACAATTCAAACCCTTCACGGCGCATCGTTTCAATCAAAACGCCGAGCTGTAACTCGCCGCGCCCGGCTACTTCAAATGCGTCGGTGGTTTCCGTACGAGAAATTTTCAGCGCAATATTGCACTCTGCTTCTTTCTGCAGTCTATCCCAAATCATACGCGACGTAACCTTGTCGCCCTCGCGCCCGGCCAGCGGCGAATCATTAACCGAAAAAGTCATTGCCAGCGTCGGCGGGTCAATCGGCTGCGCCTCAATCGCTTCCGTAACTTCCGGCGCGCAAATCGTATCGGCAACGGTGCCTTTGACAATGCCGGCCACCGCCACGATATCACCCGCATGCGCTTCGTTCAAAGCAACTCTCTCCAGCCCCTTATAAGCCATAATCTTCGTAATACGTGTTCTTTCGACCTCGCCGCTATCGTTAATAACCTTAACCGCATCATTAACTTTCAAAATGCCGCTGTGAATCTTACCTGTCAGAATACGTCCCACAAACTTGTCCGCCTCCAGTGTCGTCGCAAGCATTGAAAACGGCTTGTCTTTTTCACAGACTGGCTCGGGCACATAAGACAAAATCAGTTCAAACAACGGCGTCAGGTCTTTTTTCTCGTCGCTCAGTTCTTTTACCGCCCAGCCGTTGCGCCCCGATGCATACAATACCGGAAAATCAAGCTGCGCATCATTCGCATCCAAACTGACAAACAAATCAAAAATTTCATCCAAGACTTCATCGGGGCGCGCATCTTGTTTATCCGCCTTATTAATGACGACAATCGGCTTCAACCCGATTTTCAGAGCTTTTCCCAAAACAAATTTCGTTTGCGGCATCGGCCCTTCCGAAGCGTCAACCAACAGAACAACCCCGTCCACCATCGACAGGATACGCTCGACCTCGCCGCCGAAATCCGCGTGTCCGGGAGTATCGACAATGTTAATATGCGTTCCGTTCCAATCCACGGCCGTACATTTAGAAAGGATGGTAATTCCTCTTTCCCTTTCCAAATCATTGCTGTCCATAACGCAGTCTGCAACTTTCTGATTGTCCCGGAATGTTCCGCTCTGGCGCAATAGCCCGTCAACAAGCGTCGTCTTGCCATGGTCAACGTGGGCAATAATGGCAATATTTCTAATATTCATGCTCTGTTTGTTCCTTAAAAAAAGCCCCTAAAACAAGCTTAAAGGCAAATTCTTGCTATAAATTTCCCTCTTTATAGCAAAAAAAATTTAAATAGCAACCCCCTGCCGCAAAAAAACTGTCGCAGATTGCCTCTGTCGATACGCATCGTCCCATTGCCTTTGTCAATATGCATCGTCTCAATCTCCCCCTGTCAGAAACGCCCATCATATCTCTGGTACTTATGCCCGTCTTCTATCCTGCATTTCCTCCCGCAACAGCCGTATCGGCACATCAACGGTTAAGGTTTTCTTCCCCGTCATAGTAAAATATGTCTCCTATGTCTGCGTTTTTCTTCGTTTCAGCAATATTTCCCGCCGAATATAACATTGTCTGTACCCCTTTTTCCCTGATTTTCCGGACATTCTCCGCATGGGTGCGGGCAAACTCCAAATTCATCGTTACCAGCCTGTAACCTTTTTCCAAAACCAGTTCAAAATCTTTGTTATTTTGAATATTATATGCAATATAAGGAAATCCTTCTTTCTCCGCCTGACTATATTTTTCCGGAGAAAACACTTCCACCACCATACGATTTTTCACAGGAGCAAACATCTTCGCCAAAAGCCCAAAATCATCAATTTTATCCGTAACCAGATAAACTCCAGGGTGTTTAGCAAAAAAAGCAAGAATATCCATATCTGCCAAAAAAGTATGAATACCCCCCCCGGTATATAAGGACGATATACTGCTTAAATCCAGCTTAGACAATCCAGGATTTGGACTTGCCCCGGCCAATTCTGCCAGACGAAACCAGTCATGAGCGGCAACAATTCTGTCATCAGCCGTCTTCAGCAAATCCAACTCTATATATTTATATCCTCTCTCTACCGAAGCGGTTATCGCCTCAAGAGTGTTAAGATAACGTTCTCCTTTAACTTTTCCCCCTGCGTGCGCAATCAGCTTTTCCCGCAGCGGCACCTTAAGCAGGCTCAGCCCGTTGCTGAAAGGCGACGGCAACATTTTCTCTTTCTGCCACAATTTCTGATAAAAGCGGTCTATTTTGGAAAACGTTTCTTCCTGCTGTTCATAAGTCTGCCTTTCGGCCAAAGTCTTGTCTGTCCCGAACAATGACGTTCCCATCCCCGCTTTTCGCCGCGGCAAATCAAAACCGGCTATTTCCAGCACCGTCGGAAATACATCTGTCTGATTAAAGCTTCTATTTAAATTTATGCCGTTCAGCAAATGTGTCGGAAGGTTAAAAAACGCATTATACAACCCGCCGCCTGCCTCCACCCCGGCTCCCATCCGCTTATGGTCAGCCAAAATTACCAGCGTGGTATTGTCATAAAAGTCCTGTTTTTTAAACCATGCAATAAAATCGTTGATATTGGCAACCGTCGCTTCCCTGATTTCGGCATCGTCCCGATAAAAAGGATTATCTCCGCGATGTAAATCAAGCGTAAACATCACCGCCAAAAACGGAGTTCCCTTATCCAGTCCGGCAATTTTTTCCTTAAACAGTTCAAATACCGGCTTATCGTTCACGCCCCACCAATACTTTCCCCGTTCATACGCAGGCGTACCCTTGAATGCGTCCAAATCATAAACGTTTTCTTTCTTAAAGCCATGTTCATACAAAAACTTTGCCGTTCCCGAAAAATCCAGTCCGCCGCCTTGGACAAACAAATTTTGATAACCGTTTTCTGCCGTCATATCGCCTAAAAAGCGTATATTCGGCGTCAAAAAATCAAAATCCTGCCCGGCATAATTTGAAATCATTAATATCCGGTCTTTCTTTTCGTTATATTTCAGCTTGTCAAACAAAGCATAGCGGAAAAAGTCAGACAAATAATGAATATGCGTCCCCGTAAATGCGGAAAACAAGGCGCCCTGCGTCCATCGCTGAGCATACCCTTCCGTAAAATCTGCAAATTTAACCGCATCTTTATCGTCAATATATACCCCCCCCCGTACACCAGGTGCTACAAACTTTTTTTCCAGCGATTCTCCGAAAACGATAATCACGTTCCGCCTCTTTTCCGGTTTCAATTCAGGATTGCCGACATAAACATATTCCCGGGCATAAAAATCCGTTTCCTGAAAATCAAAGCCGGACATAACCAGCCGTTCACACCCGTTAACGCGAATAACGATAAAGACCACCGGCAAAAATAACAGCAGCGTAAAAGTAACTGCCGCACGGCTGAAATTGCGCCACTGGTTCAGCAGATAAAAAGCAAACAAGATAATATAAAGGACATACTGTTCATCGGTTTTTAACGGCAGGCAGTAATTGATAACGCCCCATAATCCTGCCAGATATAGCGCAAAAAATAACCGGTTGCAAAACAGCACTTTCGCTTTGGCATATTTCTTAACCGCATACAGCAGCAGCCAGGTTAAAGCAATGGGCAGCGCAAGGCAATATCCGACAATTTCAAATATCAGCCTTTGCTCAATTCCGTCGGCTGTCCCCGACTGCGCAAAAAATATCAGTTGCGGAAGACTGACCGTTCCCCAGGTATGTTTGGTATACAGACAGCAGCTGATAACAAAAAGAACCGCCCAAAGAAACACTGCATTAAAAACCGCCCCTAGGGCATTGCCGCTTTTACGCATATAGTCCAGCAGTTTCATACCGTTTTAAGCCCTCTTTCCGTACTGCACCAATTTATTGCGGACAAATCCGCGCAGGGAAACTTCCGGCCTTGCACCGTAGTGCCCGATAATCTCCGATGCGGCAATGCTGCCGATAATGGCACACGTTCCCAGGCTTCGTCCTTTGGACATCCCGTACAGAAAACCTGCCGCATATAAATCCCCGGCTCCCGTCGAATCAACAACCTCATCGATTTTTTCCGCCTCGACAAATATCTTTATACGGTTCTTGACGATGACGGAACCGCGGGAATCCCGCGTAATAGCAGAAAGCTCCACAATATCCTTCAACTGCTCCAACGTCTTCATAAAATCAGTCTGATTAAACAGGGTCAATATCTCCTCCTCATTTGCAAAAAGGATATCGACATGAGTTTTAACCATATCCATCAATTCCTCCCGGTGTCGTTTGACACACGCCGCGTCAGACAGGGTAAATGCTACCTGCCGGTTATAGCGGTGCGCAATATCCGCCGCTTTTTTTACCGCCTCTTTCGACTGTTCGTCATCCCACAAATACCCCTCAATAAAAATAACGTTTGCCGAACGGATCAAACTCTCGTCAATATCATCAATCGTCAGCCGGCTGGAGGCCCCGAGGTAAGTAAACATGGAACGCGTTGCATCCGGCGTTACCAGAACAATGCTGCGCCCTGTCGCCGGCCCTTCAAACAACGGTTCCGTAAAATAATCGATTCCCGCCGCAGCCACCTGACGTTTGAAAACCTGTCCCAGTTCATCGTCATGCACCTTGCCGATAAAAGCACAATCCGCCCCCAGCGAAGCCAGACCGGCAACTGTATTTGCCGCCGAACCGCCGGAAACTTCCCCTTCGGGAATAATGTCCCGGTATATTTCGCCCGCTTCCCTTGCGCCCAACAGCGTCATGCTGCCTTTGTTCAAACCCCGCTCCGTCAAAAAACCGTCGCCGACTTTTGCCAGCACATCGACAATTGCATTCCCAATTCCCAGAACATCATAAATAATTTCATCTTTTTGCATAATTTCCTCTGTCGCATATTTTCCCTGTTACACGTTTTCCTGCCGCGCGTTTTCCTGCCGCGCGTTTTCCTGCCGTACCGGCAAATTTCGATATATTATAACAAATATTTCTTACAAATGCCTTAAAGTTTTAAGGCTACTCCTAAAACGGCCGCAAGAATAATATAAAAAATCGGGCTTCTCTTATAAAAATAAACCATCGCAAAAAACACCGCCGCAAAAACCCCGGAAACATAATTCGTAACGCTGAGTTTAAACAGTTCCGCCCCCGCCAGCAAAATCAAAGCTACAACAGCCGGACGTATTGCCGCCATAATTTCGCAAACCAGCGGATTCTGTGCACAGCGCTTCAAAAGTTTGGAAATCCAGATAACAATGACCATAGAGGGCAGCGCCAAACCAAACGTGGCTATAATGCCGCCCCAAACGCCCGCGGCCTGGAACCCCGCATACGTAGCCATATTGACGCCGACCGGCCCCGGCGTCGACTGGGAAACAGCTATCATGTTCGTCAGTTCTTCTGCCGTAAACCAATCAAACTTTCTCGTCAGGTCAAATAAAAACGGAATGGTAACCATCCCTCCGCCGACGGCAAACAGACCAATCTTAAAAAACTCCCAAAAAAGCACACCGTATGTCAACATTTGCTCCTCCGGTATTTCAGTATGCCGGCACCTGCCGCCAGCAGCACAACTGCAACGGCAGAAAGGTGCAGCCAAAACAGCAGCGCCAAAACCGTAACAAAAATAACTGCCTGAAACTGCGTTGCCACCGCTTTTCTGAAAAGCAGGACAACCTCATTCAGGATTAACGCGATAACGCCGATTCTAATTCCCGCAAAAGCATGAGACACTATCTGATTCTCGGACAAGGTATTTAAAATCCCCGCCAATGCCATAATAATCACCAGCGACGGCAGATTAACCGCCAGCGTTGCGGCAATCGCTCCGCTGACACCCTGAACTTTATACCCGGTAAACGTCGCCACGTTAATGGCAATAACACCGGGAAGACACTGCCCGACCGAATAATAGTCTATCAGTTCGTTTTCGCTGATGTAACCGCGGCGCTCAATGAGTTCTCTTCTGAACAAAGGCATCATCGCATACCCGCCGCCAAAGGTGAACAGGCCGATTTTAAAAAACGAAACAAAAATTTTCCCGCATTCTGACATTGATATTCTTTTGCTGCTGGTTATATATCAAACCGATAATAATGTATAATTTCTTAAAATAAAGGTTTTTTTATGATTATCGGCTCAATAAAAGAACAAAATGCTGACGAAACCAGAGTTGCCCTCGTTCCTTCCGTCGTAAAAAAACTGACGGCAGGCGGTTTCACCGTATTGCTCGAAAACGGATTCGGGCAAAAAGCCGGATTTACCGACAAGGAATATATTTCCGCTGGAGCAAATATACGCAGCACCCCCGGAGAAATATATGCCGAAAGCCTGTTGTTGTTGCAAATTCGGCCTCCATCGGCCGATTTTCTTGCCATGCTCACCCCAAAACAGCTGATTGCCGCCGATTTTCGCAATGCCGAACTTTCAGAACTGCCGCAAAATATAACCATTCTGCGTTTGGAGCGTGTACCACGGACATCAGTTGCCCAAAGTATTGATATTCTCAGTGCCCAGAACACCGTCCGCGGATACGCCGCCGCCTTATACGCTCTGGCACATTCCTCGCGTATCGCCCCGCAGCTTATGACGGCAGCAGCCTCGCTCAAAGCGGCTTCGGCACTTGTCATCGGTGCCGGCGTAACCGGCCTGCAAGCCGCCTCCGTATTCAAACGCCAAGGCTGTCGTGTCACAATTCTGGACATAAGCCCCCATGCCGAAGAGCTCGCCAAATCCGTCGGAGCTGGTTTCTCCATGGCTCAAAGCCGGGACGAGCTTGCTGCCCTTTTAAATGGCAAAAGTTTCATCCTTGCCGCAGCCGCAGCACCGGACGGAAATTCACCGCAAATTATTTCCAAAGACCTGCTTCCATCGCTGCAATCCGGAACCGTCATTGTAGACACCACTGAAAACAATGTAGAAATTCAGGAAAATCGCAAAACAACCGCAGCATACCGTTTTTATCGCAATCCCCTGGCCGAACGTCTGATGCCTCTTACCGCTTCTGAATTATGGGCCAATAATATGTATAACCTGATTAGCACCATCGCCGCACCGGGAGATTCTTTCAGCCTTAATGCCGATTATATCGTTCCGATGCTCGACCAGTCCTTGCCGACAGCCCGTTCCGATTCAGGCAAGGACGCTCGTCGAGCTTCGTCTCAAATCCAAACGCCGGTTGGCATCTCCGCCGTGCAGACATCAGATAAAACGGCCAACATCCCCGCCGGGTTATAGGAGAAAAACAATGTACATGCTTGATATCCTCGTTCTGTCATGTTTCATCGGTTATTTCGCCATCTGGCATGTTACCCCCGTTTTGCATTCGCCGCTGATGAGCGTCACCAATGCCGTATCGGGAATTGTAATTGTCGGAGCTTTCCAAGCGCTGCGCGACATTGTCCATCCCGCCGAACCATATATTCTGTTTCTCGCCGTCTTTCTTGCATCCGTCAACATTTTCGGCGGATTTTACGTTTCCGCCCGTATGCTGAATATGTTTAAACAAAAGGGCAAAAAACATGATTAGCTTTTTGGAAATAATTATTTACTCGCTGTTCATTCTTTCTGTCAACAGCCTGTCTGAACCCAAAAAAGCATACCGGGGAAACCTGATGGCCATAGCGGCAATGGCTGCAGCCGTAACTATCGGCTTATGGGGGCTGGAAACAAAATATCTGATTCTTGCCTTTTCCGCTTTAGGATTGGGAGCAATAACGGGAATCATCGCCGCCCGTAAAATCAATATGCCGGACTTGCCGCAGATGGTTGCCCTCCTGAATGGCTTCGGCGGTATGGCCTCCGGGCTCATTGGCATTGCCGAAACCACAAGCACAACTCACCCTCCGTTACTGTTAATATGCATTATCGGCATAGGTTTCATGACTTTCAGCGGGTCTTGCGCAGCGTTTCTGAAACTGGCCGGTTCCCGGCTGTTCTCCGACCGTGAAACGATAAGAGCCGTAAGCTTGATTATCTTCATCACGGCAATAATCAGCGGATTTTATGCCTACAGCGGCGGTTTTGAATATGTTTTGGGGTTTGCTCTGTTAATGTGCTTATGGGGGTTCTTCTTTACTCTGCCGATAGGCGGTGCCGATATGCCGATAATCATCTCCGTGTTGAATTCCCTGTCAGGATGGTGCACGGTTTTAGTTGGTTTCAGCCGCGACAATACTCTGCTGATTATCGTCGGAACACTGGTCGGCGCCAGCGGAACAATCCTCTCATATATTATGACCAAGGCGATGAACCGTAATCTGCTTAAAGTAATTTTTACTCCGCCCGAAAATACCGCCGAAGATGCAGAAAAATCTGTCAGAGCCATCCATCAGGGAACTGCCCGCGACGCCGCGTTTCTCATGGAAAATGCTGCCAAAGTCATCATCGTCCCTGGATACGGCATGGCCGCGGCTGGCGCTCAACACGAACTGGCCAACATGGCAAAAATATTAAAAATAAAATATCAGGTTGATGTAAAGTTTGCAATACACCCCGTTGCCGGACGCATGCCGGGGCACATGAATGTGCTGCTGGCTGAAGCTGACGTCAACCCTGATGATGTTTTTGAACTCAAAGACATTAACCAGGAATTCCAAACCGCCGACGTTGCTTATGTCATCGGCGCCAACGACACAACCAACCCGCTGGCAAAAACCAAAACCGACAGCCCGATTTATCAGATGCCGATTTTGGAAGTCGGACAGGCCAAAAAAGTCCTGTTTGTAAAAAGGTCGCTGGCTCCGGGATATGCCGGTATAGACAATCCCCTGTTTTATGCTGATAATACCATTATGCTGTTAGGCGACGCCAAAGATGTAACCAAACAAATAGTCGCAGACTTGGAATAAAGCCGCCTCTCCCGGATACTAATCTTTCCCCAAGTACGAAAGTCCGGCAAGATAAGTGTTAAACAAGACGCGCATCACATATTTTTTTTCCAGCCGGGCAAAGTCTTTTTCCGTCGTCAACAGGGAACTGAGGGCAAATACGGTTATGAACAAAACCTCCGCCGAAACTTTTCGTTCTTTGTCAGGAACATCGGCAAAAAGCTTATGCAGATTGTTTTCCAGCAATTGGACAATTTTAATAATACGCCTCAAATAAAAAACCTCATACGTTTCTATCGTATTCTGAAAATGGGCATTATAAAGCGTAAACCACAGATTTTTATTGCCCAAAACATAATCCACAAATTTTTCCAGGAGCTTATTCAGATTTTTATAAGCATCAGATCCCATATCTGCAGTTGTCAGCGCACCGTACAGCCCATCCAATGTCTGACAGTTCTCCCAGACAATCAGGTTATCCATACTTTTAAACTGATTATAAATTGTTCCCACCGAGTATCCGGAATAATCGGAAAGTTTTCGCGCCGTCAAAAAATCAAGTCCCTTATCTACAAGCAACTCCCTTGCCTTGACAATCAAATCAACTCTTATTTCCTCTTTTGTCTTCGCCATTTCAACCCGTCTGTTATAAAATTCAGTTCATTGCCGTAAAATCCGCTTCATTCGCAGTAAAGCCGTACACCGGCATTTTACTACATTTTAACTGTTAACAGAATAACCCATTTTTGAACACTGTTCAAGCACTTTTTTATACAAAAGTTAACCTTTCCGCTTTAAAATCGTTTCAAACAACAAACGCACCCGCAAGGATGCCCTCTTTTCATAAGGACGAAAAATATGGCAAAAGTAGGTTTTTGCGCCGTTTCCGGCAGCGGCATGAGCGCATTGGCGCAGATTTCAAAATATATGGGAAACGACGTTTACGGTTCCGACCGCAGCTTTGACCAGGGCAAAGACCAACACAATAAGCTGGCGCTCGAAAACGTCGGCATAAAAATCTTTCCGCAGGACGGTTCCATGCTGGATAGCGATTTTAACGTTCTTTATGCATCTACGGCCGTAGAAGACACCATTCCCGACATAAAAAAAGCCCGCGAATTAAATATCCCCGTTAAGCGCCGCTCCGACCTGCTGGCCGAAATTTTTGCCTCCTATCCTCACAACATTGCCGTCGGCGGAACCAGCGGGAAATCCACCGTAACCGCCATGATTGGCTATATTCTTGACTGCGCCGGAAAAAATCCCCTTGTTATCAACGGCGCTTTGTTAAAAAACTACGAAAAGCGTCCCGGAATTCCTAACGTTGTTCTGAACAACGGCCGCTGCTGCGTTATTGAAGCTGATGAAAGCGATGGTTCCATTGAAAAATATACGCCGTACATTGCCGTCATAAACAACATTTCTCTGGACCATAAGCCCATCAATGAATTGCAGACACTTTTCGGAGATTTTGCCCGCCGTGCCGTCAAAGGAGCCGTCATCAATCTGGATAATATAAACAGTCGGAATCTTCCGGGACTTGCCCCCAAAACTGTTACTTTCGGCATAACAGACCCGAACGCCGATTTATTTGCCGAAAATATCACCGCCGTATCCGACGGAACCGCCTACGTCTTCCGCGGTAAAAATTACAAATTAAACCTGATTGGCGCATTCAATGTCGCCAACGCCATGTGCGCCGCCGCCGCCTGCTCGCTGCTTGACATTCAACCTGAAGTTTCCTGCAAAATCCTTGAAGGTTTCCTAGGCACCAAACGCCGCCTTGAAGTCTTAGGACAGGCCTGTAACATCACGGTTATTGACGATTTTGCTCACAATCCGGACAAAGTCAACGCCTCCATGTCCGCCCTGAAAAGTTATTCCGGGCGTCTCCTGATTATGTTCCAGCCGCACGGTTTCTCGCCGATGCGTATGATGGGCAAGGAAATCATGGACGCTTTTGCAAGCCATATGGATAAAGAAGACATACTCATGCTTCCGGAAATTTTCTTTGCCGGAGGAACTGTCAAACGCGACATCTCTTCATTAGACTTGGTAAAATATGCTCAAACTGCCGGAGCCGGCGCATTATACTTTTCAACCCGGTCAGAGCTGAAAGAACACCTGTTAAAAAGCGCCCGCCCCGGAGACCGCATCGTTCTTATGGGTGCCCGGGACAATTCCATAACTGATTTAGGGTACGAAATTTTGGAGAAATTAAAATGAGCTTATTGCAACCGGGAGACACCGTCGGTTTTGTCGCCACCTCTTCAGGACTTGAAGGCCGGGATATCGCGCCAGCCGTAAACTACTTTGAACAAAAACTGCATCTTAAGGTCAAACTGGCACCGAACTTGTCATACGCATACCGCTACATGGCCGGAACCGACGCAGAACGCGGAAAGTGTCTTACCGAAATGTACCGCAGCCCTGAAGTCAAAGCCCTCTTTGCCATTCGCGGTGCCGGAGGATCTTCCCGCATGCTGAATTTTTTGGATTATGATATCATTGCCCGGCATTCAAAACCCCTGTTCGGTTTAAGTGACGTTACCGCGGTACAAAATGCCCTGGTTGCCCGTGCATCAACACCTGCATATACTGGTTTTCTGCCTATTTACGATATAAAAAACGATTCCCTTAACTCGGAACTGGAAACCTCGCTCAAAAACATCCTTTTCGCTCCGGTTCACTGTTTGAAAAGCGGAACATCACTGTATCCGGGCAAAGCAGAAGGACAAATCATCGGCGGTTGTCTGACGTCCTTCCTTTATCTGGCCGGAACAAACTATATGCCTGACCTTGCCGGGAAAATCCTTCTTATTGAAGATACCGATGAAAAGACCTATAAGCTTGATCTGATGTTCAGCCAGTTAAAACAGTTAAAAAATTTTGATAAATTGCACGGCATCATCATCGGCGCTTTTTCCGATTGCATTGTTATTGACAGTTTTGACGGTGATGTCGATACCTGTATCAAGGACTTTACTGAAGGGCTGAACATTCCTGTCATCTCCGGTTTCAATTACGGGCACATACCTGACCGCAGCATTGTACCCTTAGGCATCCCCGTCAAAATGACTTCTGCCGCAGCCGGCTGCTCCATAAATTGGTAATCCCGTCTCCTGTCTGCTTCGCCCCTAAGACTGTAAATCATATGTATGCCCCGCCAACATCAACCGATGAAATAGCTCATAATTTCGGTAATATTTCGCATGTTCAGCTTATAAACTGCCGTAACATATTTTTCAACGCTGAGCCACCCGCCGTTATTAAAAGCCAGTACTGCCGAACATGCAAACAAATTTGCCCCAGGCAGAAACAGCCAGCAAAACGGAAAACCGACCTCCTGAAAATCCGGTTGCTCCCCATGAATTTGCACCAGAATACTTTCCAGATGATACGCAAAAAAATAACCGAAAACACCATTAACCATCAGGCTGTCGGGAATTTTGCTTGAAAAAAAGGTAACTGCCAGCATCATAAAAAACAAAAACAACGGAAAAAAATATGGTGCGATTGTAATCAGCCAGTTACCTTTGCCTTTAAATCCCATCGCACCGCCGGACTCGTCCATATTCAGATGAATATGCACAACCTTATGAAACGTCAGCAGAGCAAAAAAAGTATGCGTCAGCTCATGTGCCAAAATCTGCATGGAAATATTTGACCGAGCCGCCGCAATAATTTTCAGCGCCAAATACAAAAAAGCACCGCCCGCAAAAGCAAAAAAACGCAGATTTCCCAGTTGCAGATAGTGCAGAGCCTGCACCAGTGCCGGCAAAGACAAAACTGCCAGCAGCGCCGCCGGCCATTTAGCCAGCCCCAGCAGCAAATCCATCAGGCGCGCCATTTTGTCCCCTTTCCTTACGCAAAACAAGACAGGCAGAATACAAAGTGCCAGCTCTGTCTTCCTTTTTTAATAATCTCATCGCTGATTGTAAGGTCTGTATTTATTTTTGCAAACAAAAATTGCCCCTACTGGAAAAATGCCGTTCCGTGATTATATAAAAAACACCCTAAAAAGAGGAGAAAACTTACATGTTCATATTTTGGAAAGGTAAAACGATGGTAGATTACAGAGATGACAACGCCAAATACGGCAACGAAGAAACCAATCGCGAAAACGGATATGGCGAAAACAAATACGGCGAAAACGGCCACAACGGCTGCGGTTCAAACTGCGGCTGCGAATGCTGCCAATGCAAAAGAATTTTTATGATGCTGGTTGTTCTGATTCTGGTTTTCATTGCCGGTATCATGGTCGGCAATTGCGGACGCTGCCGCTATGCGGACAATTATTACTACGGTCCGATGTTTGCCCGGCACCATAACAATATGTCCAAACCAAAGAAATTTCACCGTGGAATGCAGGAAATAGCGCCGACAGCAGATAATGTTGCCGCAAAAAACCGCCAGGGAAAACAGCCCGGTGCCAAACGTCAGGGATATCCGGACGGTCAGGCATACCAAAACGGCCAGATGTATCCGAATGGACAGACCTACCCGAATGGGCAGCCTTATCCCGGAAATCAGGCTTATCCGGACGGGCAAATTGGCGGATTTATCATAGAAGTCGACCAAGGATACTAATCCCGCATCATACTTTCGCAGGCAGAAAATCTGCCTGTTTTTTTATACCCTCTGAGCACCGCTCGCCCCCATTTTAACCGTCTGTGTTATTGACTGCCAGAATATTTTCCTGCGCTTGCTGTTTCGCTCATGTGCACGCTTAATAATTATCCACGCATGCTTTTAACGCCTCCTGTTATTAGAGTTCCAAACACCCTGCAATTTTTGCACAAAAAACTCTTGACAAAAAAACAAATATATGACATATTTTGCAAAGTTAAAATTTAAGATTTAGATAAATGGCTGTTTTAATTATACATATTGCCCTGCGTCTGCGCAGATTGACATTGCGACGATGACTTGTCTTTCGCATACGGATAAGTTAGTCGCAAGATTTGAGCTTTCTCAAATCTTTTTTTATTGCAGATTTCAAAAACGCAGAGGTATTTTTAATGAACAAGAAACATTTAATCGTAAAAAAACTGGATGGCAGCAATTTGCAGGACGTCATGAACCTGCAGCAAAAAATTATCAGCGGTTTACACCCCGATGAACAGCATTTCATTTTACACAGAACAGAAGCCGACTATATGAAATCATTAAACGGCCAAAGTTCAAACATGCTGGGCGTCTTTGACGGAGACGAATTGATTGCCCAGACGGTTTACGGCATGCCGCACAACGGCGAAGAAAGAGATATGCCCGAATTTCGGCCGGATCTGCCCAACGAAGACCTCGTTTTATATGAAGCAATTTTGGTCGACCCGGCTTACAGAGGCTCCAGCCTGATGAAAAGAATGCTGGAATACATTGAAGGGCACGCTATCGATAACGGCAGAAAACACGCTATCATCCAAATTGCCGTTGACAACCCTGCCAGCTGGATAAATGCCCTGCACCACGGAATGTCCATCACCAAAGTCGACCAAGATCCTTCCGACGGCGTTAAGGTTTTATATCTGGAAAAAAAGATAACACACAAAAATGAAGAAGATAAATCCCTGCCAGCCTTATCTAAGACCTACAGTCTGTACCTCGGAGAAAACATCCACGCCAGAATTCCCGCTCTGTTTAACAAAATGCAGTACTTAATTCGCAGCGGATATCATGGCGTCAGCCTGAACAAGGAAACGCAAAGCCTGATTTGGCAGAAACAAGATACGCAAAAAACAAATATTCTGAATTTCAGCAACCTGTTGCAACAAAAGAAAGTCAGTTCATTCTGAAACACAATCAAGGCGCCTATAAATGGCGCCGTATTTTCACCCGTCTTTTCATACTGTCCGGCTTTATATAGCCGAACCAAGATAATACCACTCTGTTCCTAAATCGGCTTCCAGATTAGGCAGAAGGATATATCCGTCATCAGGTGCATACAAAGCCTCCCCGTCATCATAAACGGCCAGCCTCTCGCCCTTGCTTATTTTATCCAGATGTTTATAAGCACGGCACAATTTTCCCTCACGTTCCTTAATAACAAAACTGTCCATTCTGATACGCTGCTTACGGCATGAAAACGGCAACTCTCCGTCTGTCATGCCAAATGCGGCCAGCGTTCCGACAATCGCACGGTAAGCCAATTCGGCAGCTTCGGGCGCCTTATGATATCCGCACTCCAGCGTTGTCGCTGTTTTTCCATAGGCATGGGCGCAATGCTCCGTCGAATAATCCGTTATCTGCTGCTGCCTGCCGTATATTTCCGGCCATCCTTCCAATACATATTCCACATCAAGCGCATTAATGAGCGTCTGGTTATATTTATCAGGATAATCGCAAAAAGCAAAAGGAACGTCGCCGGGACAATGCGTCGAATGCAAATCAAGCGTTACCCGGCTGCGCTTAATTAACGGACAAATTTCATTAGCCAAACGTTGTTCATATGTTTGAGGATTTTCATGAAACGTCATAACCCGGTTCAGATTCTCTTCCACACACCGGACATCTTTGCGATATGCCTCGGGATTGCAAACCGGAACAATGGTCAAAAAGCCTTTTTTAAGTGTAACCATTCCGCTGTTTAATTCTGCCATAAGCCTGTTGCAGGCTTTCGTTCCCGCTGTTTCATTGCCATGCACCGCCGCCAGAATTAAAAGTTTTATCCCTTCTTCCGGCGCTTCAAATTCATATTTCGTAATCAACGACATCAATATCCTCCGTATGTCTGATTATTCCACGATTTCAATAAACTTTTTATATCTTTCGGCATACTGCCCCTCATATTTTCCGGCAATCTCAACCAAAGACTTCTGTTCACGAAAACGGTTTAATAAAACCTCATCTGTTCTTACCGTCAAAATTTCCGCTTTCTCATCATAATCCAGTTTCAGGCGGATAAGCTGAGCCTTCAGCGGAAACGCCGTTATTTCATCATAATAACTCTTAGCCAGTTTAAACCGTACCGCAATATCGGCAGACTCGCCGGACAGGCATCTTGCAACCGTCGTCTGACGAATAAACTCCATAATCAAAATCGGAGAAAACGGAACTGTGTCATTGTTATTGTCCATCACACCCTTCTTTCATCTGCCTAATGCCCGGCAGTTTTTGAAAACACATTAACCACAACTACTCCGGCAATAATTAATGATAATCCAATACACGCAGGAACATCAAGACTTTGCTTAAAAACAAAAAAGCCGACTAATGAAATCAGCACAATACCCAAACCGCTCCATATTGCATATGCAATACCTATCGGCAGCGTCCTTAGCGTAAGCGAAAGAAAATAAAATGCAGCTGCATATCCAGCAGCCATAGCCAACGTCGGCCATAGCCGCGTAAATTGTTCAGACTGTTTCAGACATGAAGTAGCAATAACCTCACAAACAATAGCCAAAAACAAATTCATATATGCCGCAGCCATACAGTCCTCCTAAAATTTAAATACAAATAAGCATATAATTTTCAACAACACTTTGCAATAAAAAACTTTTTCATCAAAAAACAAGAACAGTATTTTTGCCTTCTTTTTCCCGCAAACAATAACTTGCCATATTTATCCAACCATAACAAATGAAGCGACGAACATGTATTGTATTAATCATAGTTGCATTAATAATTTCGAAGAAATACCCAAAATGACATTTTCAAATTTACAACATTAGAACTCAGCTAAGCTCTTGATTTATAAAAGAAAAACAGCAGTTTTATACCTGCCGTTTGAATTGGTGATGCTTAACTCACGGTTTCCGAGCTAAAATTAATAAATCAAATACAAAATATACATGTGTGACACTGATAAAAATATTAAGGTAAAAAAGTGTTGAATAATTAATTGAAATATCATATTTTTTAATAAATCATAAAAACAGCTTATCTGAATATAAAATTTATTTTATAAATAGCGGAGTGTGACATAGGTGAATAAAGCAGAACTTGAAAACTTTATTAAGAATAATTATGCCGTATCGTCAAAGCAAATTATTAAGCATTTTACGGCTTTGGGAGAAAAGACTGATACAATAAGAAAAGCAATATCAAGACTTAAGCAACCATATATGCGTTTGAAATATATTCGTTTGGCAAATAATGCCCAAATTTTGTATCACAAGGAAAACTGGTTGACTATAGATTTTTGCAAAAAGGTCACTAACATTTTAAAGGATGACAATTCTATTTATGCTGCAGCTTTAGAGGCAATCAAGGCCAGAGGTGGCTATGTTCTAGAGAAATATTTTCCAATATTGTCAGGCTCAGGAGAGCAAAAAAAGCATATTTGGCCCAACAAAATAAAAGATAATCTAATTTCAGCAGGATTATTGATAGAAGATGATATAGAAAATTTAGGTAAGGTATTGTATTTGCTAGAAGCTGAAGGGAATAATGTTGCTGCATTTGTGCGTGCCTATTGTATACAGGAGCAGGTAATGTTGCAACTAATTGAGGATTGGTTGAAAAGGCTAAATTTTATTACTTATAATCAAACATGTCATAAAAATCTAACTGAAGACCTTCCAAAATTCGCCACCACATATTGGGATATAACATCACCATCTTATTTACTACCCTTAATGCGAGCAAATAAACAAGGATCTGTTATTTGTGATTTATTTTTAAAAGATATATCCGATGTATCTCAAATACAATACATTATGAAAAAATTAGAATTACTATCTGTGCAAAAAAATATATCTAGATACTTACCTATTATAATCGCCCCTAGTTTTTCTCAAGAAGCTTTTATGTCATTAAAAAGAAATGGGATAATACCAGCAAGTTTTGATAATTTATTTGGAAAAGAAACAGCCAAATTATTTTCAGAATTATATATTTCATTACAGAATTTAGCAGCTGCCATAACAAAAGATCCAGAAAAACAATATACACTTTTTGAAAAAATATCTACATTTGAAAATATTTCTAATCAAATAAGAGGACCTCTATTTGAAATGATTTGTATACATCTAGTTCATACTACAAGACAAGGATTTGTTGAAAATGGAAAAAATATTTTCTGTCAGACCTTAAAAAAATATCTTGAATTAGATATCATAAATGAAAGTCCTACTGAAATATTTATTGCCGAATGTAAAGGGTATCAACCATACCATTTAATATCTTTTCAAGAAATAAAAGAATGGCTAGATAATACTACACACATTAGGAAAAGTCTTATATCAATGAATGAAGAAAGAAATAATAAAAAATTTACTTTCCACTTTTGGACATCAAGCAACTTTTCAAATGAAGCTCTTGAACTACTAGAAAAAAAGAAAAACAAATTGCACATAGAAATAAAATGGAAAAATGGGCAAGAAATAATGCGAGAAATTAAACAATATAAATTAAAAGGCGCAGAAAAAATGCTTAATGACTATTTTTTTAAAAATTTTTTAGATAAACAATTATCTTAATATTTAAGGTATTCTATTTAACATCCATATCCAATCTTTCCCTCTCGACTTTATACATCTGCACTTTCTCGGCCATGGTTTCATATTCTTTAATGTCGGATTTATCAAAATCAAACCAGGTATTGGTATTTTTGAGATTAACCAGCTTGTCAAAAGGCTTTTGCAATTTATAAATTAGTTTCTGCCCGTCAAGATAACATTCCGCAAGCATAAGGCTTAACAGTTTATTTTTCTGAGTAGGATTCGCTTCCTTCATAATATCGGAAACAGTTGCCGCAATATCTAAAACTTCATTAACTGTTATCTGTATGTCTTTGCTTATATCCGCATATTTTTCAGCCGTTTTCTGCAATTCTTCACGCTTGGCGACAATATTAGCTTTTTCTTCCTGCCATTCCTCACGGGTTATATCACCGTCAAAAAATGAGTCCTTAATCCGTCTTTCTCGTGCTGCAAGATTGTTTAGTTCCGTAGTGATTTTGCGTTTCATAACCATATTAGCGTCGGATTCTTCAATCAATCGCTTTTGCACACACTTCTTCAATGGTTCCAAAATATTGCGGCTGAGTCTTATTTTGCTAAAAACCTCATTATCCAACTGTTGCAATAAAAAGTCTTCATTGACTAATTCCTGATTACAGATTCCTTTAGTATGTCCACAACGTAAATATGTATAGGTTCTGCCGCTTTTCTTTTTATGTGTTTCAGAACTGATTGTACAACCACATTCGGCACATTTTACCAACCCGCGAAATACAAACGGAATTCCAGCATATTCTTGCACTTTTGTATGTATTTTACCGCCGGAAAGCAATTCCTGAACTTTATCATATAATGATTTTGCAATAAGCGGTTCATAAGCATGCGGCATTTTTTCACCACGGATTACCATTTCACCATAATAAAACGGATTTTTCAGCATGGCATAAATTGTTTCACGTCCGAGAGGTTTATTTGTTTTAGAGTGAGAGGAACATAAATTCATTTCCGTAGCAAAATTATGCAGGCTTTTTATGGAATGTAACCCGGTTGCATACATCTCAAACATCTTTTTAACAAATGGCGCGCGGTCCGGATCAACAATAATATCTTTATTAACATTAAGATACCCAACCGGAGCCTTAGTCTGATATTTACCAATCGACCAGTTGTAATTCATACCTCTGTTAACATTATCACGCAGATTGGCCACATACATTTTACCGGATAGAATACCCATATCCCAACGCATAATATCAGAAGACGGACTGTTTTTAGTAAGAATTAATCCTTCCTTGCAAAAATGCAGGTCTGTCTTATCATCTAATAATAAACTTTCGACTTCAACACATTCATTAAAACGTCTTTGAAAACGGTCAATGCAGTGAACAACAATAGCTGTTTTTTGTTTCTGTTTTCTGACAAAATCTAACATTTCATTAAATTGTACTCGTTTACCATTGGTAGAGCTTTCAATAGCCTTGTATTTCTTAACAATAGGAAGTCCCTTTTTATTACAATAATCTTCCATAGCTTCTTTTTGAGCTTTTAAGGAAGCACCGGGTTCCTGTTCTTTAGTAGACACTCTTGCAAATATCACGGCTTGTTTACAAGGTGCCACCGGTCCATATCTGTATTTCTTAGCCATTTTTAATAATCCTCCTCTTCATCAAAATAGGTATCGTCTTCATCATCAAAATCTTCGTTTTCTGTGTAAAAATCGTCTGCACTCATAGTTTCGATAAAGTTTCCGGTTTGGTTGTCATGGATTTTTACAACAGTCCAAGAAGGATCTGATATGTCAAAATCAACGTTAATATCTTCCGAACCTTCAAAAACTGCCGCACTACGCGAATAAATATCTGAGTATTCTTTTGCAAAATGGTTTTCAATTTCTGAGGTTAACCGACAAACGCAAACCATACCGGAATCAGCGCAAAATTCTTTATAGATAATATAGCTGCCATAAATTTTATTATTCCAATCGCCAAAACCGGTATCACAAACATAAGCCGGAAAACCTGTTAAATTTGTCAAAGCCTTAGAAACAGCTTCATTAAATGCTTTCGGGCTGTCATCTAAAAATTTGCAACACTCGTCCCATTTGTCATCTGAAAGAATATAACAAGGATCGGTTACGACATATTTTGTAAATGTATTCATCTTTACTACTCCTTTGTTTTTACACTATATTTATTATGTCGTGTTATTTTGGGAATGTACGCAAAAAAATGCACCCGTTTGTAACTTTTTTGCTAATATTTTACTGATTTTTCAAAATGTTAGCTCTTATATTCTCTTGCATTTGCCGTATATACATCTCGTTAGCTAAGGATTGTAAATTCTCCTTAGGTATGGATTTTATGTTGTGATATTGAGAAAATAAGACTACAGCATGAAGCCTGACAAATTCAGAATCTGGCGTTTGAGAATTATATATCAAATTTTCTCTACAAAAATGCAAACTAACCTTTCCTGTTTTAATCAGGTTATCAAACAATTCTAACATTTTTGTATCTGGCAGTAAGTCATTAACACTATAAGCTACTATATTTATATGTTTGTTTGGGAGGGCCTTAACATCTTCATATAGATTTTTGATATAACGGGTATCTTTACGTTTTGCACAAATAGAATATTCTTTAATTATAGATAGCTTATGGTTACTACAATAGTTTACTAAGTTATCAATTTTAGTATCAAGATTAGAATGTTGGGATGCTACTCTTGCATAAATAATTGCTTGAGTCATTTTATATACTCCTTTTTATGGTTAAAATTAAAAACAATTTTGTAATGTCGTGTTTGAAAACAAATGTAAAACAGATTTTAAAAATATTTTTTATTGCTATTTCAATGTATTAACCTGTTGCCCTCAAGGGCGAGAGGTTGGTGCTTTATCAAAGTTATTGTCATCAACGACAAATTCTTTTGTTTCTTGGTTATCCACTTCCAAAACAGACTTTACAACGGTTGTAAAAAAATCAATCAGGTTGTTTGTCATTTCGTTTAATTCAATATCCGTAACATCGGGATAGAGAATTGATAACTCTTTTTTGAGTTGGTTATATGCACTATTCATACATTATAGAAGTGTATGATTTGATGTTTTCTACTAAATTTTTTGAGATGAATTTTCCAAATAGTATATTTTTTAACTTTTAACATAGCTATGTTAAAGGTTAAGCCATTCTTCTAAGCTAAATTAAATAATCTAAACACAATTCCTTATATATCTATGTAATGTAATCCAAGAACAGCCCATCAGTCGGGCAATTTCCGCTTTAGAAACATTTTTATCCAGCAGTTCTTTGATTTTAGCATGTTTCTTTTGAAGCTTTTGATAAGAAAATCCATGTGGACGACCGAGGTGTTTGCCTTCATCTTTTAACCGCTGCAAAGAATATTTTGTCCTCTCTGAGATTAGTTGTCGTTCAATTTCACTAGCTAAACTAAAAGCAAATGCTAAAACTTTGCTTTGTATATCTGAGCCAAGGCGATAATTTTCTTTTAATGTCCAGATTTGACAGTCTTTTTCAAGACAATTTTGTAAGATTCCCATCACTTCAAGTAGATTACGACCCAATCGGGATAATTCCGTTGCAATCAAAATATCGCCTTTCTTTAGTCGCTTAAGCAATTTTCCAAGCTTTCGTTCCGTTAGCGGTTTACGCGAAGAAATGGTTTCATCTATCCATTTATCAATCTGAATGTCGTGTTTTTGGCTGTAAGTTAAAATCTCGTGCTTTTGATTTTCAACATTTTGATGGTCGGTGCTGACCCTGATATATGCGTAATACATAAAAAAATCCTTATAATCATTAATCCTGATTATAAGAACTATAAAAAACCTTGTAAAAACAGATGCATCAAATAAACGATATACAGAAATCACCGTCTATTTGTCATATTAAATTTAGTAAAAAATCAGCACCAGTTTTTTTACTTTTGAATGGATTATACGCAATAAAAATCAAGAATTGCAAGCTTTTTTAATGAATTAACCCAACTTTCTATCAAATAGACGGTGGGTTATGAATAGTGCTTCAAAACAGATTGTATCTAAAAAAAGAGTAGCAGAACACGGAGAAGTTTTTACGGCAGCACGTGAAGTTAATGCAATGCTGGATTTGGTAAAACAAGAAACATTGCGAATTGATTCTCGTTTTTTAGAGCCGGCCTGTGGTAAAGGAGCTTTTCTGGCTGAGGTATTAAGGCGAAAACTTGGCGTTGTTAAAGAAAGATATGTCAAAAGTCCTGTTGAATATGAAAGATACGCCATATTAGCACTTTCAAGCATTTATGGCATAGACATCTTGGAAGACAACGTTAACGATTGTCAGCAAGAGATGCTGTCTATCTTTAAATCTGAATATAAAACAGCACTTAATCAAGCTTGTTCTTCGGAGTGTGAAATCTCTGCAAAATTCATTTTATCAAAAAATATCGTCTGGGGTGATGCGTTGACATTAAAGCGTGTCGACTGTCCCGATGAACCTATCATTTTTTCAGAATGGTCTGCTGTTAATGGCAAAATGCTTAAACGCAGAGATTTTGCATTTTCTAACCTATTAAATTGTTCAACTGAAGGGCTGCCCTTGTTTTCTGATACCGGAGAAGATGTTTGGTTGCCTGTTCCGGTCAGGGAATTCCCTATCACTCACTATCTAAAAATCGCTGATGCTGAAACGGAGGTTTGTAATGTTGCTTAACAACTACAATCCTGATGTTTTAAGCTGTTTGGCTAATTTAAGTAACGATGAAGTCTTTACACCACCGACTTTAGCAAATCAAATTTTAGATATGCTGCCGCAAGAATTATTTTCAAACAAAAATACGACTTTTCTGGATCCTTGCTGCAAGAGTGGTGTCTTTTTACGAGAAATCGCTAAAAGATTGATTAGCGGACTTGAAAAAGAAATTCCCGATTTACAAGAAAGACTAAACCATATTTATACAAAGCAGCTATTCGGAATTGCAATTACCGAATTAACAGCTCTTCTTTCCCGTCGTTCAACATACTGCAGTAAAAAAGCAAACGGACAATATTCAATATGCGACACCTTTGATACAGAAGAAGGCAATATCCAATTTAAACGAGTTGAACATACATGGGAAAACGGTCGGTGTAAATATTGTGGTGCCAGTCAATCAGAATATGACCGCGATGATACTTTAGAAACCCACGCTTATCAATTTATACATAATCCAAAGGAACTATTAAAAATGAAGTTTGATGTTATTGTTGGAAACCCTCCATATCAAATGAGCGTAGGAAATGATGGAGGAAATAGCTCAAAAGCTAAAGCTATTTATCATCTTTTCATCTCGCAAGCAATAAAATTAAATCCTACATATTTAACAATGATTACTCCTAGTCGTTGGATGACAAAATCCACAGAAGGAATTTCTGATGAATGGGTAGATAGCCTTCTAAAAAAGAATCAATTTAAAATTATACATGATTTTGAAGATTCTAAAGATTGCTTCGCTGGTGTTGATATAAAAGGTGGAGTCAATTATTTTTTATGGGAAAAAGACTACAAAGAAAAATGCTTATATTTTTTTCACGAAATTGGTAATAAAAGCATATATAAACGATTTGATTATCTAGATTCTGAAAATATTGGAATAGTAATTAGAAATCCTTCGGCATATCAAATTTTAGAAAAAATTAAATTACACGATGGAAAATATTTTATAGATGAAAATAAAAATTTCTCGGGTTTAGTTAGTCCAAAAGACTTCTTTACAAACAAACAATTTTTAATGTCAAGTTGGAACAACTATCAAATGAATCCCAATGGGGACTATAATATTAAATATTATGTCAATAAAAGTATTCATAAATTAGATTATGCTTGGATTAGTAAATGCCAAATTCCTAAAAACTTTGGAACAATAAATTTACATAAAGTTTATATTCCAGCTGCTGCAGGAAGCGGAAATGACACGCAAATTTTAGGACAACCTTTTTATGGTGAACCAAATAGTGTATGTTCACAAACCTATTTAGTTATTGGTTATGATCCCAAATTGCATAATTTCACACAAAAGCAATGTGAAAATATCATTACCTACATTAAAACAAGATTCTTTAGGTACTTGGTGAGTATCAAGAAAAAAACACAAAATGGGCCAAGAGGTGTCTATCAATTCGTTCCAATGCAAGATTTCAATGAGCCTTGGACAGATGAGAAGTTGTATAAAAAGTATGGTTTAACTCAAGAAGAGATTGATTTTATTGAATCAATGATACGGCCAATGGAGTAACTAGATGCCAAGAAATGACTTTTTCCCTTTACGTCCTGAAGCCAACCCGACTATTTATGCTTATGAAGATAAGATGTATCCCGGCTTATTAAAAGTTGGATATACTATAAAAACAGCTCAAGAGCGTGTTGCTGAACAATATCCTGTTTTGCGTCCCGGAGACAAACCATACAAAATTGTGTTAGATGAACCGGCAATCAAAGAAAATGGCTCAACCTTTACAGATCATGATGTTCATCGGCTTCTTCGTAAAAATGGATTTGCTAATCCAGAGGGCGAGTGGTTTAGATGTTCGGTTACTGATGTTATGGCAGCTATCTTTGCTATTCGGACTGGCAATAAAATTTCAACACGTACTTTAGACTTTCCAATGCGACCTGAACAAGAGGAAGCTGTTAATAAAACCGCGGCATACTTCAAAGCTTTTGAAAAAGAAAATCCCGATAAAATTTCTCATTTTTTATGGAATGCCAAAATGCGTTTCGGTAAGACATTTGCTTCTTATCAGTTGGCAAAAAAGATGAAATGGCAGAGAATCTTGGTTTTAACTTTTAAACCGGCTGTCCAAGATGCTTGGGAAGAAGATCTTAACTGTCATAAAGATTTTGAGGGGTGGCAGTTTATTTGCAACAAAGGCAAGAAAAAAGAAGAATGCCTGCTTGAAGTTGAACATCTTGATTTATCAAAACCGATTGTTTGTTTTGGTTCTTTTCAAGATTTTTTAGGAAAAAATAAAGACGGCGGAATAAAAGCCAAAAACGAATGGGTTCATGCAATCAACTGGGATTGTGTTATCTTAGATGAGTATCATTTTGGTTCTTGGCGTGAAAATGCTAAAGAATTATTTGAAGCAGAAAGCAAAAAAGAACAAGAATATGGCGAAGGTGAAGGTCTGGATTATTTTGATGAAGATATAATGCCAATTACAACTAAACATTATCTTTACTTATCCGGCACTCCTTTTCGAGCTATTAATTCCGGCGAGTTTATTGAGGACCAAATTTTCAACTGGACTTATTCAGATGAACAAAAAGCAAAAGAATTATGGAAAGGAGATAAAAATCCTTATGCTGCTTTGCCCAGAATGGTTATGATGACTTATCAATTACCCGATTCTATAAGAGATGTAGCTCTTCAGGGGGAATTTGACGAGTTTAATTTAAATACATTCTTTTCTGCAGAAGGCGATAAGGAATATGCTAAATTCAAATATGAAAATGAAGTTCAAAAATGGCTTGATTTAATCAGAGGTGCTTTTGCCGAAACAACTGTTGATAATTTAAAATTAGGAGCACAAAAGCCACCAATGCCTTTTGGTGACAGCAGATTAAAAGATATTTTAACGCATACCTTTTGGTTTTTGCCTTCCGTTGCTTCTTGTTATGCAATGGCTAGCTTATTACAAAGACGTCAAAACCAATTTTATCATGATTATAGAATTATCATTGCCGCAGGAACAGAAGCCGGAATTGGTGTTGATGCATTGAATCCTGTTTATAAAACAATGGATAATCCACTCGAGACAAAAACAATTACTCTTTCATGCGGAAAATTAACAACTGGGGTTTCCGTGAAGCCATGGAGCGGTATTTTCATGTTACGCAATTCTTCCAGTCCCGAAACATATTTTCAAGCAGCGTTTAGAGTACAGACACCTTGGACAATCAACAATCCAGATGATTTACATCCTAATGCTGTACAAATTTTGAAAGAAGAATGCTATGTGTTCGATTTTGCACCGGACAGAGCCTTAAAGCAAATTGCAGATTATAGTTGTCGCTTGAATATTGATGAAAATTCCAGCCCAGAGAAAAAAGTTGAAGAATTTATACAATTTTTGCCTGTTTTAGCGTATGACGGCAGTTCAATGAGACAAATAGACGCTGCCGGCATTTTAGATATGGCTATGAGTGGCACAACAGCAACACTATTAGCCAGACGTTGGGAAAGTGCCTTACTGGTCAATGTTGATAATGCAACACTACAAAGGCTTATGAATAATAAAGAAGCTCTTGATGCTTTGATGAAAATTGAGGGTTTTAGAAACTTAAATCAGGATATTGAAACGGTAATTAACAAATCAAATGCTGTCAAAGATTTAAAAAAGAAGTCTACTGAAACCGAATTAACGGCAAAAGAGAAGAAAGAATTAACACAAGAAGAAAAGGAATTCAAATCTATACGGAAGCAAATTCAGGAAAAACTCATTAAATTTGCAACTCGCATTCCTATTTTTATGTATTTAACTGATTATCGTGAGCGGACGCTAAAAGATGTTATCACACAACTGGAACCTGGATTGTTCAAAAAAGTTTCAGGCTTAGATGTTAAAGATTTTCAACTATTAGTCAGCCTTGGGGTTTTTAACGGGGCTTTAATGAATGATGCTGTTTATAAATTTAAGCGATATGAAGATTCTAGCCTTGAATATGCTGGAATTAACAAACATCAAGATGAAAATGTAGGTTTGTTTGATACCGTACTGTCTAAAGATGACTATATAGAAGCAATGTAAAGGAGGAAATATGGATAGGATTGAAATATGTCAACATTGCGGAGCTAAAATTTCTATGAAGTTTAATAGTTTTCCCGGCTCCTGTATTGAAACAGAATCTTATGATTGTCCTAACTGTGGCTAGAATCTCTTTAGTAGCAGAGATTCGGATATTATTCAGATTTGAAAGTAATTTCTGATAAACAAGATAACTCTTCAAATACTTAAGAGATATTTTTATCTTTTAAAAGTTTAATTTTGTTTTTTTATTTAATCTCAGTTACCAATTTCATTAAGTTGAAAACTCCAATTTTCCTTGAAAATCTCTTTAAAAAGTTCCACCATCTTGTCGGGATATTCTATTATTCCTTTCGGTATGGCATTAAAATATTTGCCTCCTTTATCCATTAAATCCTTATCCATAAAACCACAATCAGTAATATATATTTTATTTAGTTCTTTTTGTTCTTTATGCCAATAAATCAAAATATATTTTATCTGCTCTGAAAGTACTATCCCATCAAATCTTCGAGAAAATGACGTAACAGTAATTAATTTTTTTCTTTTTTTTATTGGCCCCCTATATTTCACAAACAATATATTTTCAGGAGTTATTATTTTAAAATACACATCTCCATAAGTCTTAATTTCTTTTCTCAACTTTGTATATTCATCCCCGCAAACATTGTAAGATTTGAAAGCCTCTACAATCAATGGTTCTTTTTCATACTTTTTAATACTAATTTCATAAGTATTATTATATACAGCCTTAATTTCATTAATAATCAATGGTGATAATGTTTTATTTAATATTGTACAATCTATATGGCTTCCTAAAAACTTGGAATGATTTTCTCCAATAGAAGTAATTTTTATATTTTTTGAAAAATAAGTTAGCCAAAAGCCATAAGCAGTAATAACAAAAATACCTAAATTTCCAAGTATTGTTGCAATAATTTCCAAAATGTCTAATAAATTTTTATTTTCCATATTATTTACCATTTTACTCTGTAATTCATTTATCTCAGTATCCTTATCTTTACAGACATAATAAGCCTTTGATATTAAGTTCTTTTGATTTTATTGATTTAAATTTTTAAAAGCAAGTTTTTCAATGATTTCTTGACAGGAAAAACATTTATAGCTTAATTTTGCGATATTTCGATTAAGAGACATTGACGTCATTTAATCAAAAACAAGCGTTTCCGTCCGTTTCTTAGCAATCCCGTCAAAATTGTAGCAAAATGTCGTTGGCAAGTTGCATTTTAGGGGCTCGCGGATGGGAAAATATACCGCATAATATAAATAGTTAATGAGCAAAACAACTATTTATGAAAGGAAAAACAATGTGGTATGTAAAATTAAATAATACAATTCTTCCAACACCTTATCAATATTTTAGCGATTGCCTGGCTGAGTGTAAAAGATTGCAGCGGGTTATGGTGGCTGTGTTTTCCGAACCAGTATTGATTGGCTAAGTTTGGTATAAAGGAGATTTGAAATGTTGAAGAATTTTGAAAACTGGCTTTTGGAAAATAATTACAGCGCAAGCACCTCAGCCGATTATATGGGAAGAATTGAAAGACTTTGCCGGAAAGAAGAATTTACGCTTGCTTATCTGGTTGAAAATATCGCTTCTATCCTGCCTCAATATGAAATTACCGGTGAAAAATCAAGCTATGGCAAACGTTCGCATACTTCTGTCAGACAAGCCTTAAGAAGATTTAAGATGTTTCTGTCGGCTGAAAAGTTAGTATAAGGTGGATGTTATGACAGATATTAAAAGCTTAAACGATAATTTCAGAAAATCTTTTAACGGCGGAAAGGTTTTGTTGACTACCGGTATAAATGCTAAAAGACAAGAAGAAGTTGCGGAAATTCTAAACCAAGTCAGATGTTTTAACAATTTTACCAAAGCTAACGATCCGTATAACGAACATGATTTCGGTAGTTTTGATTATAATGGCGAAAAAATCCTTTGGAAAATTGATTACTATGACAAGAATTACCGTTATTTATCTGAAAATCCAAGCAATCCAGAAGTAACAAACCGTGTCATGACTATTATGCTAGCCAGCGAATATTAACATAAATCTCATATTTCGACCCGTGGATAAAGATTTTATTTTTGGTATAGGTTTTATTATGAAAAAGTAATTCTTAAGTCCACGGGTCATTTATGGAGATTCGAGATAAACATAATAATACCTATTTACAATGTGTTATAACTATCAAAAGGAATCTGATAACATTGTAATGTCGTGATTCTTGGGATTTGTAAACGGTTAAATTTCCATTATGATGTTTTTTATAATTTAACTTTTTGACCTCAAGGTACAGAAGTTGTTATTTTTATTAATATCTTGTTTTTTGACCGTATGACTCAGTTGTTTCATTTGGTATAGGATTACTCAGATTTTCATTAGACGGCTTGTTATGGGTTGATTTTGGCTTGTTAATGGAAGTATTTTTACTTAAGATTTACCTTTTTTCAAACATTTGAGGATAAAACAAAATATATGCTGTATCTTTCATATAGTTTATAATACTTACAATTATGACATCTCCGGTTTTTTATATTTTATCTTGATACCTTTTTCTTTTAATATTTGGATGCTTTCTTTATATTCTTGGTATAGTCGTTCATAGTCATTACGTATTTTTTCTAAAAGAGGTTGGGATATATAAAGTCCATGATTACAATACACACCTTTATTAAGATACCATAACCAGCCTTTTGCACCATATTTATCATCATTATATTTTTTCTTGGTTTGAAGCATATTGCGATATTCCGGCTCGTTATATTCTTTCTTGCCATTACATACAGATGTCTTTAAGGCTAATCTTATTTTACTATCAGTCGTTTCATCAAATACTTCTCTTATCCCGTGTATATGTGTTTCTTTGTCGTTTATATCTTTTCTTTTATCCTTAGTTTTATTTTCTAGGATAAATGACATCATAGGCTTATTTGATGATTTAAGGATATAGTCTAGGTTACCATATATTTTTTTGATGATGACGGCTTTCAGATTTTTGTATGTTAATTTTTTATATCTATTACGGAATGATTTACTTAAGTCTAATGTAAATGGTTTAATATTCTCAAAAGGTTGCGTTTCTGCCATAAAATAAAAGAAGTATGCCAGTTTCTGTACCAAAGTTATATCTCTCCATAATGGCAATCTATAAACGATAACTTCTTTTTTACCCTCATTCCCATATATATTACTTATATGAGATATGACGTCGAACTTATTTTTGTACCAATTAACTATGGAAATAAAGCCTTTGTAAGCACGTTGGCTTTGTTTCTTCTTTTTTATTTTCTGTTTTTTTCGCATGAAAATATCCTTTCTTTTTTGATTTAGAATTGTCACTTCATGCGGATTTGATAAAAAAATTTTTCCAAAACGTTTTTTTGTGCGTACTTTTGAGATTTTTTGATGTATATAAAAAAAACAGACAAACGGTTACATAAAAAGTTTGTGTCATTAACGTCATAAACTTTGAAAAAGGAAGGAGGCAGCCGAAACTACCTCCGATTATCCTTAAGCCGCATTATCATCAGGTTTATTATTATCATTTGCCGGGAGAGGCAAGGTGCTGAATAAAGCATTTACATGCAGAGGACAGAAGTGTTGACCGATTGCTTTGCGAAGATTGTTTTCTTCTGTTTTGTTCAACATACCGTTTTCTTCTCTCTTAAGATTTAGTTTGTCAAAGAAGTCTGGTGGAATATCCATGATACGTCCTAACTCCCTAAGCGAAAAAACGCGGCAATCACTATATTCCTGTGTTTCAGGATTATATCTTCCCGGATGAAGCGAATACACATCGCTGATGCTACCATTACCAGTTGTAATTGTTGGACATTGATCTTGCCACGGAACTCTTGTAACGCCTGTACCATAATTACCATTGCTATATTCACCGTTATCCGTTAAAGGCTGGTATTCAGCTTCATTATCCCAAGCAGTGCAGCCTGTCGGAGTATGTGCCAAGATTTTAATAATATGTTCTGGTAGTTCTCTGGCATAATGCCATGGGTCGTTTGGATCGATTTCTCCGTTGCCTAAGCTCATTAAATCCCCAATGACTTCCCATAACATTTTTCTGACCGAGTGTTTTTTAGGAAATTTCCACGGTTCGGTGCTTATATCTTTGCGACAACCAAGGATTAGCAAGCGAGATCTGTCTTCAACACAACCATAATCAGCTGCCGTATAGATGCCAAAATTAAGATGATATTCTTCGCCTAAAACATCGCGCAAATATTGTCCGATACAACGGATTTCACCGTCTTTATCTTTAAGCACGTCATGGGCAATCTTAGGTTTGGCATCAACAAATCCCGGAACATTCTCAAACACAAAATATTTAGGCTTTGCTTTGAGAATAAAATCTGCGGCATAATAAAATTGCTTGGCCTCAGGTACATTACCTTTATTTGGTGAATTGTTAAGATTAGAAAAAGGCTCACAACAACAGCTAGCCATGACGATTTCACAGCCTTGTTTTTTATGCCATTCCAGTGTTTCATTAAAACACTCATCGGAAGTAAAATCACCTTGCACCATGTGACAGTCGGGATATAAAAGTTCGTGCCAATGAGCTCGTGTTTTGTCCCATTCCGCAGCTACTCGGCAATGTAAATTTAACTCGTGAATTCTGGACAATCCAATGGAAATATTTGAAAACAACGTTGTTATATACATCGGTTTTTCCAACTCTAAAGTTTTAGTTTCCGTCTCTTCCATATAGTCCAGTATAAATTTTGTATGTTTAATTTTCTTATTATTTTTATTTTGCTTTGCTCTAATTGAAGCAGACTTTGACAAAGCCAGGGCTCTGGTTGGTACATCATTTTGCCGTAAAGCAAGTTCAAGTGCAGCTTTTACACCGTCCCAAGTTAAGTGCTGAAAATCCCGAGCCAAGCGAGGAGAAAGTCCGTAATCTTCCTTAATAATTTGGGATTTTGTCCTTTCTTGTCCTGATGCCCGTCCTTCAGATTTTGAGTTGGTTCCGTTTAGTCTGGGAATTTGACGTAATGCCTCGCCAATTAGGCACTCAAGAACCAATACATACGCAGCCCGCACTTGCAAAACAGCTTTCTTCTGGCTGTACAGCTCTATTGAAAACGGAATGCTTTTTAACCGGTTTTCTTCGGTGTCAACCCATTCGCGAAGTTCATTGATTTTATCCGTTAACTCTTTGCCATTTAATTTTTTAGTAGGAAATAAGTTGTCATTCTGAGCCGCATTTATTATTTCCGTCAGTGTTTCCGGCGAAAGCTGTTTATTCTTTATAATATCTTCAATAGACAAAGGCCGTGATATATCAGGATCATCTTTGTTAACTGTATTTTCTTCAACTGCCTTTGTTGCAGCACCTCCTTTCGGAGGGGGAGGGAAATCCCCCTCCCGGTTATCGTTAACATTTGAAGCCACAGTCGCCTGTACTTCGGTTTCAGTCATAAAAGTAGACGCTTTAACATCGTCTGCCATATCATAGTTTTCAGGCATTTCGGCCAAATTATTTTTTAGCATTTTTTCATTCCCTAAAAAAATTATCACTCATCAATTGCGCAACTGATGTTTGGGAAGATATCATAAAAATTTCAAAAATCTATGATTTTAGTAGAGGGTATTCTTGAGTGAAAAGCTATAACTATTTGTTATTTATTGTTTTTTTAATATTGAAGTTTTTTAATATATTTTTTAACGAGTTTAACCCCCTTGTTGGATTCAGTCGTAATATTTTTGCGACTTTATTCAGCTCAGGAAGATAAAAAAAAGCAGAGTTTGGCGCCATTTCAATATATGTGAGCACATTTTCTTTTTTATACGAATCAATTGTTGATACATTTCGTCTTAATATGTTAGCAGCTTTTTCTCTTGTACACCATATTTCTGGGTGGGCTCTAATTTTATCATTTGTAGGGATTGATATGGAATAATCTACACCAGGATAACAAACATTATGCAACGATGTTTCCAGAAATTTATTAACATCATCTTTTCTGAATAGACGACCATTTTTTTTGATTGGCAGAATGAAACCTTGTTTCTTTATTTTACGAAACGCTGCTAATGAACATTCAAGAGCTTCAGCGACTTCATGACTAAATAAAGAATCTTTTCCGTTTTGTGCTTCTATTCTTTTGGGTGAATTTCCTTTAACTTGCTCAATTGTGATAATTTTCATTAAATTATCATAGATTTTGTTAATGCAAGTAATCAGATTTCCTAACTCGTCATATCCCAAATGTAAGGACTCTTTATTTATGGAAAGCAATGACTTTTCGCTTAGATATTTGTAAAAAGTCCATAATGCTTTTGCCACTTGTTTTGAAGGCGTTTCTTCATACTGTAAATGTAAATAGACATACGGCTTGTTTATTATTTCGGTATTATCTGATATTATTGCCGCAATTTTATCAAAAAAAGCAGACAAATCACCGGAAAAAATATTTTGTATTCTTGCCAAAGCATACAACTGAGGAAAATTATCAAGTTTTATATTATTGTCAGCTAATTGGTTAAATATGAATTGAAATGCGTTAATATATGCAGGAGCAAGATTTAACGGAACATCTGAAATAAAATATTTTTCTGGGCCATATATAAGACTTAATTGTACAAGAGGAAATATATTTTTCTTATATTCGGAACTTGATTTTAAATACTTAAGAACATTGTTATTCAAGTGATTTTGTAGAATTTCAACGTCATCAGTAGAAATATAATATTCATTATTATTACACTCATTATAATATATCAAAATAGAAACAATGTGTTTGGTTAAAATTCGCCAATGCTTTTCTGTATTCCCATTGTAGAAATCTTGGCAAACTTTGTTAATCGCAAGAATAAGTTGTCTGGATGATGTCTTACCTTTTCCTTCTTTTATTAACCATTTTCTAAAATTTTCTTCCAAGCCAATCATAAAAAAACTCCTAATTTTATCTTATATTATCGAGATTTAAGAAAACGTAAAGCCCAAAATATATAAGAATAACCTTTGACTTAGCTATATCATAGGTTGTAAAAACATAACCTACTAAAAAAGGCTGGAGTCATTTTCTATCTCACGCGTTATAAGGGCTAGTTAAAAAATGGCTTTTTTTGAAGAGATGTTGTTTAAGCAGAAAAAAATTCAAGAGCCAAAATAAATCGTCGGTAACGTCAAAAACTTTTATTTTAGGCAGGCTCCAAATCCGGCTTTGGATAAATGATAATCCCGAGACCTAACGAGATTCCAACTCATACAAGCCATTGAAAAATAAAGGATTATCATCAAACAAGTTCGGAAAATTCTCCCAAAATGACATTTTCAAATTTACAACACTCGAACTCGGTTAAGCGCTTGATTTATAAAAGAAAAACGGCAGTTTTTGTACCTGCCGTTTGAATTGGTGATCCCAACGGGATTCGAACCCGTGTTGCAGCCTTGAGAGGGCCGCGTCCTAGGCCTCTAGACGATGGGACCATCTAAAAGCAAGTTACTTGATAGTACAAATATTTTTAGAATGCAAGCTTTTTCTGCTTTTTACAAAAAATATACATAACCGTACTTTACAATATAATCAGACTATTGCCAAACAATTCATTCAATATAAAAAGGACGGCTCCGATTAGCCGCCCTTTATCTCCTGCCCTATTCCTGAGTTTCCCGTTTATTACGATCAACAATCGTCTGTATCATTATATACAGAAGCGGAATAACGACCAACCCGCACAATGTTCCGACAAGCATTCCGGCAAACACAGGAACACCCACCGCTACACGCGAACCGGAACAAGCGCCGGTAGCCCATACCAAAGGTACGACACCCAGAATAAAAGTCAGCGCCGTCATCAGAACCGCTCTAAACCGCTCTTTCGTACCAGTTACGGCAGAATCCACAATAGAAGCCCCTTTTTCATGTTCCTCTTTTGCAAATTCAACAATCAGAATAGCGTTCTTCGCCGCCAGACCTACCAGCAAAACTAAACCCAACTGGGCATAAATGCTAAGCGGCAAGCCTGTCACAAACATTCCGACAAATGCGCCAAGCATTGCTGTCATAACCGAAAGGATAACAGACAACGGAATCGTCCAGCTTTCATATTGAGCCACCAAAAACAGATACGCAAACAAAATAGCCAACGCAACCAAATACCCGATTTGCCCTTGGTTGCGCTTTTCCTGCAAACTCATACCAGACCATTCATAAGCATACTTATTGGACAGCACTTCGTCTGCAAGTTTCTCGACTGCCTCCATGGCCGCACCGGAACTGGAACCTTCTGCTGCCATGATGTTAATTGTTGCTGCCGCATATTGGTTATAACGGTCGATTGCACGTGGCAAAGTAACGCGCCGAATTTCAATAAGGCTGCCCAAAGGCACCATGTTTCCCGTATTGCTCTGAACATATAAGTTTTTAATGCTTTCCAGATTCTTACGGTACTTCCAATCTGCCATAACCATAACCTTATTCGCTTGCGTTCCGATATTAACGTCATTGACATACAGCGAACCAAGATATGTCTGCAGTGTCGAATAAATATTGCCGATAGATACATCCAGAAGCTCTGCTTTTTCACGGTTGATATCTAAATAAGCATGAGGCGTTTTTGACGTAAATGTTGAATATGCCATTGCAACTTCCGGCAGCTTATTCAGCTTGACCAAAAACTCGTTAAGCGTCTTTTCCAGTGCCGTCATATCCGAATTTTCAATCGACTGCAGACGCAAATCCATACTGTTGCTGTTACCCAGCCCCGGAATGGCCGGCATTTCAAACAGCATAATATTGGCTTCGGTAATTCCTTGCAATGCAACATTCAGACGGGCTCTGATATTGGAAGAATAATCAATAATATCTTTTCGCTGCGCCCACGGTTTCAAAGCAATAACGTTAAACCCGACATTTTCACCCTGTCCGGCCAAGATACTGAAACCGCGCAAATTCATTACCGATTCGATTTTGTCTTCGGTTTTCATAATGTCACGGGTCTTGTCAATAACATCAAGCGTCCTTTGCCCTGCAGCACCTTCGGGCAACTGAATGTTAGCCATAATCATGCCCTGATCTTCATCAGGAAGGAACGACGATTTGATGTGAGTTATCGAAAAGAGATTCAAGGCAGCCAAAGCCAAAACCAAAGCAACGATAATTGCCATTTTCCGTCCCAGCCAGGCTACCGTTTTAATATATTTGTTTTTCGTCGAATTAATAAACCGCTCAAATCTGAATAACAATCCCGATGTCCTGGGCTGAATTGGCTTTAACAAAGTAGCGCACAGAGCCGGGCTGAGCGTCAAGGCATTAACCCCGGAAAACAGAACTGCAAATGAAATGGCTATTGCAAATTGCTGATAGATACGACCGGTAACCCCGCCCATAAACGCAATCGGCACAAAAATAGCCAACAGCACCAGCGTCGTCGCCACAACGGCCGATGACACCTGCTCCATCGCCTTTTCGGAAGCCGGTTTCGGTTCCAGATTCTCCGTCTGCATCAAATAAAGCACACGCTCAACAACCACGATAGCATCATCCACCACCAGACCGATAGCCAAAATCAAACCGAATAACGTCAGAATATTCAGGTTATATCCCAACGCCAGCATAACGGCAAATGTCGCCAAGATTGAAACCGGAATAGCAATAGATGGAATCAATGTCGCCCGCCAGTCTTGTAAAAAGATGTAGCAGACAAAAATAACCAGCAGGAACGTCAAAAACAGTGTAAAGACAACTTCTTCAATAGATACCCGGATAAATTCGGTCGCATCAAAGAAAATTTTTACCTCAAAATCTTCCGGATAGTACTTGGAAAGCCTTGCCAGTTCAGTATTAACCGCCTCCATCGCCTTTAGGGCATTTGCACCGGAAAGTTTGTTTAACATAATGGCAACGTTTGGCTGCCCGTCGACATCGGAAACCGTCAGATAACTTTCCGGCCCGATTTCAACTTTGGCAATATCTTTCAAACGAACCAAACCGCCCTCTGCTTCAGTCCTGACAATGATATTCTCAAAGTCTTTTGCCTCGTTCAAACGGCCTTTCGTTTCCAAAGAAAATACGATTTTGCTGGTTCCATCATTCGGTTCTGCGCCGACTGACCCCAGCGATGGCTGATAGTTTTGACTTGTAATCGCAGACTGCACCGCGCTGATGGGAAGATTCAACGCCGCCATTTTATCCGCATCAAGCCAAACACGCATGCTCAAATCGGAGCCCATAACATGGACGTCGCCGACACCGTATTGACGGCCTAGGTTATTTTTAATATTGTTGGTAACATAATTGTTTAAAAAATTACGGTCATGAGTACCGTTAGGTGATACCGCCTGCAAAAACGCCAGAATTTCAGAAGACCGTCTGGCAACGTTTACACCGCGTTCCTGAACTTCGTCCGGCAAGCTGTTTAACGCTTTTTCCACACGGTTTTGCACCTTAACTTGCGCTAAATCCGGGTCCGTCCCGATTTCAAAGCTGATAGTCAGTTCATAACGGCCGGAGTTATACGAAGAAGATTCCATATACATCATATTGTCAACACCGTTAACTTCCTTTTCAATCGGAATAGCCACGGTATTGGCCACCGTTTCCGCACTTGCACCGGTATAGTCAGCCGTAACAGAAACCGTCGGCGGCGTAATTTCCGGATACATCGCCACCGGCAGGGTAAAAATCGCAATCAAACCGGCCAGACTCATAACAATGGCAATAACCACTGCAAAACGCGGCCTGTCAATAAAGAACTTAGAAAACATGCTTCGTTCCCCTCTAATTATTTCGCTTCAACAATATTAACCGTTGCACCGGATCTCATCATTCTGTTCTGCTGTCCGCTGACAATAACTTTTTCTCCGGCTTTAAGCCCGCTTAAAACAACCTGTTGACCGCCAAAAGCGTCTCCGAGGGTAACGTTTCTCAAAACGGCTACATTATCGGAATTGACAACATATACCTGCGAAACTTCGTCATTTTGCATAACCGCAACTTCAGGAACGACAATACCTTTCTTCGGGTTAGCCGACGTAATGAACATCTTGACATAAGCGCCCGGCTTCAAAAGCCCTTTGTCATTGTTGATGTCCGCATAAACGGCAACAGTCGCCGTCCCCTGATTGATTTCATTGCTCGCAAAGACCTTGCTCAGCTTTTCTTTAAAAATTCCGCCGTCCGCCAGTTCAATATTAACGACAAAATCGTTCAGGTTTTTATCCCCTACGGCTTGCATTTCCAAAAATTCCTTGTCCGTAAGCGAAAAGGCAATTCTGATTGGATTAATCTGTACGACTCTCGCCAGCGGCTCTGCCGATGCATTGACGTAATTTCCGACCGTAACTTTCGTTTTGCCGATATAACCGTCAATGTAGGCTTTCACCTCGGTATTGTCCAAATCAATTTTCGCCAGATCAAGCTGCGCCTGAGCCTGAGAAACCGCCGCTTTTGCCTGCAGATAAGCACTTTCTGCCGTATCGTATGTCGCTTTGGACGCAATATTTTTAGCGCTTAACTGTTTTTGGCGGTTGTAATCGCGCTCGGTTTTCGTCAAATTTGCTTTTGCACTCTCCAGCTGTGCTTTTGCCAGATTATAATTCGCCTGATACGTATCCTTGTCAATAATAAACAACGGGTCGTCTTTCTTCACGAAACCGCCTTCGGTAAAGTTTACCTTGTCCAAACTGCCGCTGACCTTCGCCACAACGTCAACGCTGTTAATCGCCTCCACCAGCGCTACATACGTTTTCGGATTATTTATAACCTCTTCTTTTGCCTCGGCAACGGTAACATTAACCGCCGGCATTCCGGCTCCTTCCCCTTTCTGTCCGTAAAAATGGCATCCGGCAACAACCGCAAGCAAAGCGGCCGCCCCGGCAAACAAATAACTTTTCTTCATAATTTTTATCCCCTCTGATTTCTCTGTCTTAATTATTTCTGCAACTTTTTTCATCTGTAATTCGACCCTTACCCTTATTTCCTTTTTATGCTTTCAAACAACAGACCCAGTCCGGCACGAACCATATCTGCTACATTATAATCAGCTCTTTTGCTCAAAGTCGAAAAAACGATTCCCATATAGGTCGCCACAATAATGTGCTGAATCATATTAATGTCCAAATCGTCTCTCAACTCATTTTTTGCTTTTAATTCTACCAAAACCTGGTTAACTTTTTCTAAATGAAAATTCTTCGTCAGAGCTAAGGCTCTGTCAACACGGTCAATTACAGCCTCCGACCATTCCATCTGGCACATTATAAACCGGTTGAACCGGGAAAAGCGCAAGTCTTTTTCTCCGGCGTCGGCCCATAACACAAAATATTCAAGCAGATTCTCCAACGTATTGCCTTCCGGTACATTCGGCATAAGTTCTTCGCGTTTGCGCCCGACATACTCAATAATCAGCGCCGCAACCAAATCCGCTTTGTTTCTGAAATACCAATATACCGCCCCTTTTGTAAATCCGGCTCGGGCGGCTATTTCGTCAAACGTTGCTTTAGCATATCCTTTTTCTGAAAAAACATCCAATGCCGATTCCAGAACTGCCTGTCTGGTTTTTTCGGCATCTTCCTTGCATTTTCTTGCCATATCACCCTCAAAGAAATAAATACCAACTAAAATGTATGTTAAAATCAGAAAACAAAAGACACTATATTTAAAAAATTGTCAAGAGGATATTTTTTATTTTTTTACAGATATTTTTATATTTTGCTAAATCGCAGATTCGCTTGCAGCTACTCGAAATTTTTATAATTGAAACAAAACATTTGCCCCAAAATCGGTTCTGCCCCTACGCCCCAAGATTCAGCCCCGAAAGTTCAGCGCAAAAATTGTCGCCGTTCGGAGCCGCTATATACGCTCCCGCCTTGACTTCCTCATAACTTTGCAGATAAAACATTCTTGCTTTGGCAAAAGCGATGCCGTCAAGCGAATAAGAAAATATGTAATCGTCACCCACCCGGTTCAGCCGATACCAAATATCATGAACCTCCCGACCAAGGTTTATGCCTGCCCAGTCGGAATGTCCGCCGGATGTAACCGAAGACGCCAGAACATTGTTTTCCGGATTCTCATTCATTAACGACGCCTTAAACCAATTGCGTTCATCAATCCGCAGCATAATGCCGCATTGCGAAAATTTTTCAAGCCTGTCAAAATGCCACTTCAACGTCAGAAAAAAATCGCCCTCCTGCCGGCAAAAGAAAAAATGACCGTCATCCTTTTTAAATCCCCGATGCACACTCTGCCAAAAATCCGTCCCCTGCCGGGCATAAATAATCATTGCATCATTTTCAAAACGTACATTTTCGGGATCATTATACCATTCAAAATTTTCCAACGCCTCAAAATGCATTAAAAGCTCCTCAGCTGCTCGTCAGGCAGATTGTTCAACGCAGCTTCCAACCCCGCATCTTTCGCTTTCGGCGCCATAATAACGAGATTGATGATTTCATCGCCGGCACTGTCTCCCGTTTTAATTCCTTTGCCTTTCAGGCGCAGTTTCTCCCCGCTGGAAGAATAAGCAGGTATTTTCACGCTGACTTTGCCGCTTATCGTCGGAACAATCACCTTGGCCCCCAAAACCGCTTCTTTCATCGACACCGGCAAATCCATAACTATATTCTTCCCTTCTGCCCTGAAATACGGATGCGAACGCACATTAATCGTAATCAAGGCATCACCGTCAGTACCTCCGTTGACACCGGCAAACCCCTGCCCTTTCAAGCGCAAGACTTGTCCGGACGCCGTTCCTGCCGGAATTTTGACATTTAGACGTTTGCCGTTCATCATAATACTTTTTTCAGCACCTTTGGCCGCATCAAGAAAGTCCACATCCAGCGAATATGCGGCATCCTGTCCTTTCTGCGCACGGTATGCACCGCGCCCAGTACTGCCAAATCCCGTTCCGCCGCCGTTGCTGAATTGGCTGAAAATATCCTCTCCGAATAATGACGAAAAATCAAAGCCGCCGTTTTGTGCCCCTCCGAAACCGCCTGCCGTATAGGTTCTATATGTCCCTCCGCCGGGGTTAAATCCGCCGTTGCCAAAACCTCCCGCGCCAAAACCGCCGGAACCAAACCCTCCAGCTCCAAACCCGGTTGGTTTGCCTTCCGCGTCAATTTCATTATTGTCATATTTTTGACGTTTGTCCTTATCGCCCAAAATATCATACGCCGCTGAAATTTCTTTGAACTTTTCCGCGGCGCTTTTATCGTCCTTATTCAAATCGGGATGATATTTGCGCGCTAATTTGCGGTACTGCGATTTAATTTCAGCTTCCGTTGCCGTTTTGGCAACGCCCAATATGTCATACAGATTTTTTGCCATAATATATTCCCTTCAAATACAATATAGGGAATGGTATTTTAGATTGCAAGGCTGACGCAGTCAAACGTAGCCCGCATAAAACCGTTATGGTACATGCTGACTTCACGAAGGTACGGCGAACCTCCGTACGCGATATCGGCGCAATACATGGAAGCCAAAGGCGAAATTTCGTCAACTCTGACATTTTTGTATTGATAGGTTACAAAATCAGCCCCTTCGCCAACAACAAAAACATCGTTGGCCGTAATATATTCAGCCAGTTCCATATTTTCAACGCCGGATGTTCCCTCTGTATTTTCGGTATAATATCCGCTTTCAACCGGATTTGCATTTTCATCCATCAGAATATATTCCGTCGTGCATGCATTTAACAGCAAAAAAGCTGTCATACCCAGTATCTTTTTCATAAGCCCCCCCTACTTTAATTCATTATAAACTTCTTTGCCCGCTCTTTCCAAAATACGCATGATTTTTTGGTTTTTAGCGCTGTTCGGGCGGGAATTGTCCAGCTTTCCGAGCATCTTAATCAATTCTTTCTTAAAGCGCTCATTCTCACGCAGCCTGTCAACATCCGGCTCCAAATCCGCATCTTTCATCTTATGGTCGGTTACAACTTTCAGCGTCGTAATATATTTTGCCTCGTCAAGCGCCGCTATCTGGGCTTCTGCCGAAACCGCAAAAGCCGCCATTGCCGCCAGGCCGAAAACTAAACTCTTTATCATCGCTCACACTCATTAATAAATAAAATTCTGCTTGCATATATGCCATTATCATATATAACTTAATAAAACCTAAAAATATCGTTTTCACCGGACAAAAAGATTAAATTTATGAAAAAAAACATATGGATATTGCTGGATAACCGCATTGGCAGCCGCCATCAGGCTGAAGGAATTGCCGACTGCCTTGATAAAACCCGGTTTACCATTACAGAAAAAACGCTGGAGTATAACCGTTGGGCGGCACTGCCCAACTTCATTCGCGGAACAACTTTGCTCGGCTTGGTTTCCGAAAGCAAAAATACAATCAGCGCCCCATATCCCGACATTGTTTTGTCCCCTACCAGAAGAACTGCGCCAATTGCCCGTTATATTAAAAAAAAGCATCCCGAAACAAAGCTTGTGCAACTCGGGCATATCGGCCGCACCGGCATCAAAGACTTTACATTTATATTCGCCCCTGAACATGACAAGAATAAATTTAATGCCCCTAACATTCATTATACTGTTGGCTGTCCGCATTTTGTCACTCGTGAAAAACTTGATAGTGCATACCAAAAATGGCATGACAAATTTTCAACTCTGCCGCATCCGGTTACGGCAGTAATCATCGGCGGCGCAATCAAAAAGCACCCGTTCTCGCTTGAGAATGCCGAACAGCTAGCTCTTGCAGTCAAAAGCCTTAAGAAAAAGGAGGGCGGTTCGCTCTTGATAACAACATCTCGCAGGACCGGTACTGCTGCCGAAGAAAAAATCATGTCCACCCTGAATGCTTTTCCGCATTATGCATATCTCTGGGGCACAAAAGACGAAAACCCCTATCTTGGATTTCTGGCATGCGCCGACAACATCGTTGTTACGGGAGATTCTGTTTCAATGTGCAGCGAAGCCACCGCCACCGGAAAAACATTGAGAATATTCACCGGATCTGGCTGGCTGACGCCGAAACATCTGCGCTTTGTTCAATCTCTTTGCTCCAAAGGATACGCCGCAGACATAGCAAACGAAGACTATACGCGGCAGCAGCCCCCCGATACCCCTCTGAACACGGCTCAAGAAATAGCGGCAGTCATTGCAACTTTATAAATCCGGGGTTCCGCAATACTGTAAAATCCCCCGTTCATAATAAGTCGTAATTTTAAATGACTAAAAGACTATCCGTCGCCTGAAAATTTCTCCAGCAACCGCACAATTTTAACCGGAGGCGCATTCTCTTCCAGCAAATTAAGAATTTCATTAAATATCTTTGCTATAATCGAAAAACCAGGTTGTTGCCTTTGCTCGCAATATGAACTGGCCGCCTGTAAATCCCGGTAAGGGTTCTCATCTTCGCCCCATTCCAAAAACACCGCCGACTGTCCGAAATCAATATAAACGGGATTTTTTGGCATAATGTCGAATACGTCATATTTAACAAATTTATTGCCGTCAAGCCTCCAACTGTGATAATATGCCCTTTCGCACGCCCAGTTTATCTCTTTTTCGCTCCATTGCTCCGCACCGGTTCCTATATTTGGAGATTTTCTATACAAACCGCGGTTTCTTTTCCAGCCGTATTTCTGCTCAGAGTCGTTTCCGCCGTAATCCTCCGGCTCAAACAAAGTTTCATCTTTTTTACCCGCAACACTTTCAAGCAGCTTAAAGCTGACTTTTATGATGTTTTCATAAATTAAGGCCTCTCGTTCTGTAGCATGCTTAAAATATCCAGCAATACATTTGACTTTGATTTTATCGCACAGCTGCCTCAAATACAAAATTTCTTCACTAACGACAATTTGTTTATTCATTTTGCCACCATCTCATATCTTTATGGCAATACTATACAATTATTTTTTAATAAAAATCAAGAGTTCGCGTAATAATTATTTAAACAGAAAGCGGCCGCTGCCGCGAACTGATTTTCAAATAACCCCTCAAAATTTAAACATCAAAATAATCATTAACCCCACAAAAACAAAATTCCTGCACGAACTTTTACCTTATATATGGATAGAAAATGCCTGATTTCATACGTTTATAAATGCTGCATTAGAACAATCTATAAAAAAGGTAACAAAATAAATAAAACAAATATAGGTTGCATATTAAATTTTAGTTTTATATAATCCCAAAAGAGAACAACTTTAGAGGAAACAAATATGGCTTCATTATCTAATCGCGTTATATCTATAACCGCAAAACCAGCATGAGACTTGCCCCGGCCGAATGGGAAGCTATTGATACAATCTGTCGGAGAGAAAACATTAAGCGCAAGAAATTATTTGAACTGATTGATGCAAACAAAGATGAAAAAATGGGGCTGACATCTTCTGTCCGCTTATTTTCCCTGATATATTACCGAAAATCGTTTCTAAGCCAAATGACTTCCGATGCCAGCCGTTCCAGCCCTATATTCGAAGCGATAAAGGGAATAGTTTAGCCTTTTCCCGACAACAATATCACCTGCATTTCAATATACGGTATACGGACATATTTATTACAAAATCCTTTGCTCTGCCTGTCTGGCAAGATTAAAACAATACCGCCTCGGAAACATTGCCATCAGAAAGGGATTTATCTTTTAAATCATTTCGGAGAATGAAATCCCCGCGTTGATTTTTATCCTCATACCAAGCTGGGGTACCGTTCTTTTTTTCTCTGACATACACGGTTCCTGTCTTTTGAAAATCCTCTTTCCCCGCCGTTTCTGCTGCCTCAGCGCGCCCTTTAACGTAAACGCCGATAATATCACCCTCGTTAACCATAAATATAAACGGCCTGTTTGCTCGAAATTCCTTTACATCTTTTCCCGAAAGTCCCGTAACCACCGACGGCTTAACTGTTTCCGCTGCCCCGTTTCCGCCGGCACCGCCGCTACGAACCCTCGTTTCTCTTACCCTTATTTTAGTTTGCAAAGCAACCTCTTCAACATAAGCCGGAAAATCATAATTTATCATTTTGGCAAAATCATAATTGTCCGGCAAAAATATTTTCTGCACGCCAAACAACGCATACAGGCTTCGAAAATCGGAAATTTTATAAAACAACTCAAATTGCGGCAGGCTGACTTCAACCCGTTCTCTGTTAAATTCAGGCTTGAGCCGACGCTCACCGATATTTGCCGCAAACTTATTAAAATCAGAAGCTGCCCGGGGCAGAAAAACAGTCAGATAATCCCCGGATGCAAAGTACAACCGCACAGCCTGCATCATCGCATCTTCATAATAATCGGTTACAAGCTCTTGCGACATCATCATAACTTTGCCGATGCTGCCATCCATATTATAAAAATTCAACAGCTTTGTGTTTTCCTCTTCAAACGGAAACTTCCATTCACCATCAAAATAAGCAGCTCCCGCCAAAAACAAAGCCCCTTCCGGCACAGGCCTGATTTCAACTGCATTATTAAACGCACCTCCTGTCTTTTCCTTTAACCAGGCATTAATTGGTGCAGTATCTTCCTGTAGGCTCCAGATTTCCGTCCCCAGCATATTGTTCATCTGTTCCCGGTAACGTTTACTGAGCACCTTCCCCCACAAGGAATTAACCAACATTATCCCTTCATTCTGAGATTTAAGATATTCGGCAAGTTTCGCATCGACATCGCGAATGCGCAAAACAGGAAACATTTTAGAAAATTCCAACAGAGACTCATCCACCACGCCGTTGGCAATTAAAACTGACAAAATATAAAAAGACAGCGGGGAAAGGACAAAATTCTTTCCTTCGGCCTTCGGCATCTCCTGTTTCAACCATACTGCCGCCAATCGAAGATTCTGATTATTTAACGAAAAATTCTCCCGAAAATGCCCTGTACCGGCAGGTTTCTCATCAGCCGGATGCTTCATATGCTCTTTTCCCGACAGGGAAACATAAGATTCTTCTGCTCCCAAAACAATATCAGCTTCAGGTTCTTCTACTTTATCCGCACCATGCTTTTCTGCTTCAAAATTTCCGTCGGCACTTTCAACTTTATCGACCACAAACCAGCCCGGACGCGCATATTGCGCAACAGCAGGCAAACCGAAAAAGTTGGTCCACATCAGACAACACATCAGAATTACCATTTTTTTCATAAACATTCTCCCGGCTGAAAAGCTGGGTTTATAATCGCACAAATTACTTAATTTTAAATTACCGAAACAATCCAAGTCCAAATCCTGAACGTTCGCCACAACATCTCTATTTATTAGATATAAAAAAATAAAACCCTTATAAAACGAATATAGTTCAGTAAAAAATCAATTAATTATTGCAAAATTAAAACTTAATACTATACTTTCAAAAAAAATCAACAGGAGAACGATTATGACTGAATTGTCAAGCAAAGTTATTTTCATTGATAAACGTAAAACAAGTATGCGCCTGGCTAATGCGGAATGGGAGGCTATTGACAGTATTTGCAAGCGCGAAAACATAAAAAGAAACAATTTACTTGAAATGATTAATGCCCGCAAAGACGCCAAAATGGGACTTACCTGCTCCGTCCGTCTTTTTTCACTAATATATTATTATCGTTTGTTGACCAAAGAACCCATGCCCAGAGCCGGCAGTTCTGCTGACGCCTCCTCTCCGATTTTTGAAGCCATCAAAGGCATTATCTGAAAGAGCAAAACATTCGCCGACGCCGCGCTCCAACACAATCAAACCAGCTTTCCTGCAAATTTTAAGAGCTGTACTCTGTTTCTGCGCCGCATGTTTATATCAATTAACAGACTCGCAAATATCCGATGTTCCGCTATCAGACAAATGCAGACTACCCGTTGCTTGCACTTAAATATCAGCGTTCTGTCTGCACCTTGTTACTTACGTCTGAACGCCTGCTTCTGTCGTCTGTATCCTGTTATTTGTGCCCGAATAAGCGTTCCCGTTCCGCAGCCAGGCATTTGTTCCGTTTATAAATGTCTACACTGCCGTTAGCTACGGCCTCTGTATAGTAAGCAATTTTAAAATCAATTTTTTCCATATATTGCCGGAAAACAGCCATCTGCTGCTCCAGCTTTTCTTTTTGCCGCTTAAACAATTCCAGCCGTTCGCCAACTGTTGCATCGCCCTGCTGGCACAAGTCCATATATTTTTTAATATCTTTCAGCTGCATCCCCGTCCCTTTCAGGCACTCAATGATAATCAGCCAGTCAACATCCTCGTCCTCAAAAACCCTGGCGCCTGAAGATCCTTTTCTGACAAAAGGAAGCAGCCCTTCCTTGTCATAATAGCGCAGCGTATGAGCCGTCAGCCCGAGTTTCTTCGCTACTTGTCCTATTGAATAACGCATAATTTGCTCCTTTTTTTTATTATTGTGGCCGCAAATACGCGCAATGTCAATTAAAACATTAGGGATAAAGTAAACTCTAATCCATATTATTTTCTGCATATTTCATAAAAGTACGCCCTAAACACTCAAAAATACGCCTTACTTATAAAAAATATCTTGACTTAGAGCAAACTCTAAAAATTATGCTTAAGCAAGGTCGAGTCGTTTTCTGCTGCGAAACAGTATAATCAAACAGCTGTATCCCTGCATTAACCCCTCCTGAACCTATATAAATAAAAGCAGAAACCGTTATCAGCAAAAAGGAGAGAAACTTATGAAACTTTCCCCAACTTTCACTTTCATAACGGCCATCGCCGTTTCTTTATTGGCTTTAACAAATTCCACAGGAGCTGTTGAAATGAAAAAAGCACCAATTGACACCATTTTCCCGCAGGGAGAGCCAAACCCTTATGGGAAATTTTTTACCGGTCAAACTTATCTCAGCCGGCTAAGCGCCAAAGACGACGTCTTCAACGCGCCCCTCGCCAATGTAACGTTTGAACCCGGAGCCCGAACCAACTGGCATAAACACAGCGGAGGCCAGATACTTCTTGTTCTATCCGGAGAAGGACGCTATCAGGAAAAAGGCGGAAAACTGAACATCCTGCATAGAGGAGATATCGTCCGCATTGCTCCGAACATAGAGCATTGGCATGGCGCTGCTCCTGATTCATGGTTTACCCACATTTCACTTGAAACCAATGTGCCAAACAATTCTACTGAGTGGCTTAACCCCGTAACTGATAAGGAGTACAAATAATGAACAAACAAATCTTAGTTCTGTCTGCCAGTTTCCGTAAAGGCGGAAATTCGGACACGCTTTGCGACCAATTCATCAAAGGAGCCGTTGAAGCAGGAAACCGTGTGGAAAAAATATATCTTAACGACTGCAAAATAAACTTTTGCCGCGGCTGTGGAGTTTGTAATACCACTCACAAATGCGTACAACACGACGATATGGCCGAAATACTGGACAAGATGGTTAAAGCCGACGTTATCGTAATGGCAACCCCCGTTTACTTTTACAGCATGAACGGCCAGATGAAAACTTTGATAGATCGGACAGTTCCGCGGTATGAAGAAATTCGTAACAAAGATTTTTATTTCATCGTTGCCGCTGCAGACACCAGTACGGCCAATATGCAAAAAACCATTCAGGGTTTTAAAGGGTTTACTGAAGACTGCCTCGACGGAGCCAGAGAAAAAGGGATTATATACGGAACCGGCGCATGGCAGATTGGGGACATTAAAAATTCTCCCGCCATGAACGAAGCTTATGAAATGGGAAAAAATGCATAAAGGATTGTCTTCCATATCTCAAAACAAAACCGCCGTTCAGGTCGGACAGCAGCCGGATTTTCCGGCTGCTGTCTAATCTCAGCTGTTTAAATATAGGCTCATAACCGTTAAAACTTCTTGATTAACGTCAGACAAAAAGCTATTCTGTACAAGAACTCTTTGAAAGAAAGACAGATAACATGCTCCGTCCGAAACCTCTTCAAAAAATCAGAATAACTGCAGCGCTGATAGTCGCAATATTATGTATCGCCGGATTTCTGGGACTTTTTTATCCCGTAAAAATTTTCAATTTCAATTTAGTCCCCTTAATCCAGAAAATAATTATTGATTTCACTGTAGTCTCCGGGATTCTTCTGCTACTGCTGATTGCAATTACACTTATATTCGGAAGAATTTACTGCTCCACAATATGCCCGTTGGGATTGCTTCAGGAATTCTTTTTGCTGTTGTTCCGCCGCAAAAAACTTCCCGCGCAAAAAAATACGCCCTTCAAATACTTTTTGGCAGCCTTAACCTTCGGTTCCCTGCTCGGCGGAACAGCCGTACTGATGCGGCTGATTGACCCCTACTCCGTGTCCGGAACTGCCGCCGGAGGAGCTCTGTACGGAATATGCATTCTCACAGCTATAGCTCTGTTGACTTGGCTAAAGGGGCGTTTCTTTTGCACTAATATTTGCCCGGTCGGAGCTGTTCTGGGACTCATGTCCCGATTTTCGCTCAATAAAATCAACATAAACCCCGACGCCTGCGTAGCCTGCGGGCTATGCGCCCAGAAATGCCCCTCTGGCTGCATTGACTTCAAAAGACAACGAAACATGTATAAAATGTTTTAAATGCCTGAGCTTATGTCATAACCACGGAATTTTCTACGGTTCAACGCCCAAACACCGCAATTCCCAGCCTTTTAATCCCGGGCGCCGCCGTTTTATTGCCGGAACCGCAGCCATGGTTCTCTTCGCAACCGCTTTTAAAGGAGGGCTAAACTTAAGCAAAGGCATAGCCCGCAAAGTTAAAAACATAATCGTCCCTCCCGGAGCGGTTTCCGCAGACAGACTCGCCGAAAAATGCCTGAACTGCAATCTCTGCATAACAAACTGCCCAATGAAAATCATAAAAAAAGCTGATAATGAATTTCCCGCTGTGCATATAAAATACCAAAAAAGTTTTTGCGATTACAATTGCAATAAATGCTCGGAAGTCTGCCCTTCCGGCGCAATCAGAAGCATATCTCTCCCCGAAAAACAAAAAACGCAAATCGGGCTGGCTGCCGTCAATGAAGATTCCTGTATTCAATGCGGACTGTGCGTTATGGAATGTCCCCGTTCGGCAATCACCAAACCGCAGGGGGAGTTTCCGCAAATAAACCCCGGCGAATGCATTGGTTGCGGCGCCTGTCAGGCTGTTTGCCCGGTTTCCGCAATCAAAGTCGGAACCGTTAACCGGCAAAAAATCCTCAATCATAAACAAGATGGCAGACTCCCTTCTGCCCCAACCCAAGGAGATTAATATGTCAATAGGTTTAAGCGAATTAGTACTGATTTTAGTCGTCGTCCTGCTGCTGTTTGGCGGCAAAAGGATTCCTGAATTGGCGAAAGCATTAGGCAAAGCTTCCTACGAATACAAAAAAGCCAAAGAAGCGCTTGAAAATGAAGCAGCCAGCTTCAAAGAAACCATAGAAAAAAGTATTGAACAGGAAAATGACGACAAAAAAAACAACAAATAACGCAACGCATATTGCAACGGATTCCGAAGGAGAGCTGATAACGCATTTGGAGGCTTTGCGCACTACGCTGATGCGATGTCTGTTGGCATTGGGCATTATGCTTTTTCCGTCATTTCTGTTTACGCCTGCCTGTCTTGATTTTCTGGTAAAAATATTGCTTTCGGGACAGCAGGTAACGCTAAACTTCTTTTCTCCCGCGGAAGTGTTTATCCTGCAAATTAAACTGGCGCTGGTATTGGATATCTTAATCTGCTTTCCGTACATAGCCCGGCAGATTTGGAATTTTGTCCTTCCCGCATTGTATGAAAACGAACGCAGGTTTATCAAATCAATTATATTCTCTTCCAGTCTGATGTTTATTTTAGGCGTCATATTCTGCCTCATCTTTATTCTGCCGCTTATCATTAAATTTGGCCTAAGTTTCCGCACCGCTGATATAAAAGCCGTTCTGGGAATTTCAAATGTCATCGGATTAAGCCTGCAGCTTGCTGTAATCTTTGGCCTGATGTTTCAATTTCCGCTGATAACCTATATGCTTATCCGTTCCGGCATAACATCTTATGCCGCCGTCGCAGCAAAAAGGCCCTATATCTTTACGGCCATTCTGATTATCGCGGCAATTTTAACGCCGCCCGACATCGTCAGCCAGTTAATGCTGGCAGTTCCCACTTATATTTTGTTTGAACTGGGATTATATTGTTCCCGCAAGTTTGCTCCCTGACTGCTCTTCATTCCCAAATACTATGCACAGCCAAAATAACAGTTATCGCCCAAAACAATGCAACACTATCTGAAAACAGCACATTTTTTACCATACCAGCCTCAAATATTTTTTTACCCACAGCCATAAAAAACCATTGACTTAGAGTTAACTCTAAAAACTATATTACCTTACGGAACAAACAAAAGGAGATACACATTATGAAATTTAAACTACTCACATTCATTGCCGTATTAGCAGCATCTGCTGCGGCTTTAACTGCATTCAACAGCTGCAACGCACAGGAAAAAAAGGAAAATATCATGCCAAACGACAAAAAAGTTTTGATTGCTTATTATTCTTTGTCCGGCAACACCAAAGACGTTGCCGAAGCAATCCGCAGTAAAACCGGCGGAGACATCTTTCGCATTGAAACCGTTCAATCCTATCCGGAAGAATACCGGGCAACAACGGCACAGGCTAAAAGGGAGATTAACGAAGGTTTCCGCCCTGAATTGAAAGGAAAAATCGACAACATCGCACAATACGATATTATTTTTATCGGTTCGCCGAACTGGTGGGGAACAATTGCGCCCGCCGTCAGCAGTTTTCTTGCCGATTATGACCTAAAGGGCAAAACCGTTATCCCGTTCATTACGCACGGGGGCGGCGGTGTCCAAAATACAATTACCGATTTAACTGCCCAATGCAATGGCTGCTCAGTCAAACAAAACGGCTGGGTCGGTTATGGCAGCCGAACATTGGGCGTTTCCGGCTGGCTTGAAGATATGGGGTTCAAAAAATAGCGGATATCACCAGAATATTAGGCAAAAGTTCTGCCAACGTGCAGAACTTTTTTTTATAAAAAATCCTTTACCTATTGCCAAATTTAACATAAAGATTACATTAACGTATAGTCATTTTTTGAAAGGAAAAAATAATGTCAAAAGTAATCGCCTCCATTTTTCTTGCACTCGGCCTTGTTATCGGCGGATTTTTCCCGGGATACTACTACTATCAGGCCAAATTAAACAACAACTCCGTTACGGTCAAAGGACTTGCCGAAATGAACGTCAGAGCAGACCTTGCCATTTGGAAATTAAAATTTGTCATCACAGGCAACGAACTCGTTCCGGCTCAACAGAAAATTACCTCTCAGGCAGCAGAAATTAATGCCTTTCTCAAGAAACAGGGATTTAGCAATAACGAAATCAGCCTCGGCAGAATAGAAACCAACGACCTGATGGCAAACCCCTACCGTAGCAACGACGCCAATGCCTCTCGTTTCATTCTTTCGCAAACCATTACGGTAAGAAGCAATAATGTTGACTTGGTAGAAAAATCTCTTCCGCAGACAGACAGCCTTATTGCCAAAGGCATTATCTTCGACAGCGCCTCGTATGAATATCCCGTTTCTTACATTTTCACAAAACTTAATAATATAAAACCGCAAATGCTGGAACAGGCAACCAAAAACGCCAAAGAAGCCGCATATGAATTTGCTAAAAGTTCTGATAGCAAGGTTGGAAAAATCCGCCGGGCAAATCAAGGGGTTTTCTCCATTCTGCCGCGGGAACAGGCGCCAAACAGTTTCGAGTCGCAACAAATAGACAAGACTGTCCGCGTCGTTTCAACCATTGAATACTGGCTCGACTAGCCCCCTTTATCTGCAAAATAAAAATAAGATTCGTATTTCCTGACAGGCTGTTTTTCCGAAACAGCCTGTTGCTTTAAACCTAAAATTGTCAGAACAGCTTGACTTAAAACCTTTTTCACCATACAAACAATTGCAACACATACCACAAATGTCAGGCAGTACCATGGTTGATAAAATAAAGATTCGCGGCGCAAAAGTACATAATCTGAAAAACATTAATGTAGACATTCCCCTAAACAAAATCGTAGGCATTGCCGGTGTTTCCGGTTCAGGCAAATCATCACTGGCTTTAGGTGTTTTATATGCAGAAGGTTCCAGACGCTACCTTGAAGCCCTCTCTACCTACACCAGAAGAAGGATGACTCAGGCGGAAAAAGCACTGGTAGACGAAATTCTTTATGTTCCTGCCGCATTGGCCTTACGTCAGCGGCCTGGCATTCCCGGTATTCGAAGTACCTTCGGTACCGGAACTAAATTGTTAAACAGTCTCAGACTGATGTACTCACGGCTGGCAAGTCATCGCTGCCCAAACGGGCATTATCTGGCTCCGACACTTGCCGTCGCAGCCGGACAGGAACTGGTCTGCCCCGAATGCGGTACAAAATTTTATGCGCCATCTGCCGAAGAGCTGGCCTTTAACAGTCAGGGAGCATGCCCAACCTGCGATGGAACCGGAATGGTAAGAACCGTAAATAAAGCCGCACTCGTGCCGGACGAGTCCCTCACCATTGACGAAGGAGCCGTTGCCCCATGGAATTCGCTTATGTGGTCGCTGATGACGGATGTCTGCCGAGCAATGGGTGTTCGAACCGATATCCCTTTCCGCAACCTTACGGAACAGGAAAAGGATATCGTTTACAACGGTCCCGCAGTGAAAAAACATATTTTGTATAAAGCAAAAAACTCCAATCAGGCCGGTGAATTGGATTTTACATATTACAATGCAACCTATACCGTCCAAAACGCCTTAGCAAAAGTCAAAGACGAACAAGGAATGAAACGGGTGGAAAAATTTCTGAAGCAGGATATCTGTCCTGATTGCAAAGGAAGCCGCCTTTCCGCCGTCGCTCGGACACCGCTTTTATGCGGAATTTCATTGGATAAGGCCTGTAAAATGCCTTTAGGAGAACTGGCCGAATGGGTAAATGGCATTCCGTCATTTTTAAACGAAGAAATGCGCCCCATGGCTCAAAGTATATGCGAGGCTTTTCAATCAGCGGCAACCCGTCTGATAGATTTAGGGCTGAGCTATCTTTCGCTCGACCGTGCGGCATCAACACTTTCGACCGGTGAGCGGCAAAGAATGCAGCTGGCTCGCGCTGTCCGCAACCGTACAACCGGAGTACTGTACGTCTTGGACGAACCATCCATCGGTCTGCACCCTTCCAATATAATCGGCTTGAACGGCGTTATGCGGGATTTGGTTGCAGACGGCAACTCTGTCATATTAGTCGACCACGAAACACAGATTTTGTCTGCCGCGGACTGGCTGATTGAACTGGGACCACAGGCAGGAGCCGCCGGAGGAAAAATTGTAGCCGAAGGAACAATCTCTGATATAAAGGAAAACCCCAATTCCATAATAGCGCCGTTTCTTTCCGGAAAAGCCAAGCTGCGGCGCACTTCACGTCCTGCTCTTAAACAGATGTTCGACAACGGAATCATCAAGCTTGCCACTCGGAATATCCACACTGTCCAACCGCTGGCCGTTAATATTCCTAAAGGAAGAATGACCGCTGTTACGGGAGTATCTGGTTCGGGCAAAACAACCTTAATCCTGGAAAGCCTGATTCCGGCGCTTGAAGCCGCCATAAACGGAAAAAAGCTTCCGGAACATATCGTATCCATTGAAGCAAACGGAATTAAACAGATAAAATTGATTGACGCAACGCCGATAGGCATCAATATCCGTTCTACAGTCGCAACATATGCTAATGTTCATGACGAACTGCGCAAAATTTTTTCCAAAACCGACGACGCTAAAAAATTAGGATATAAAGCCGGAGATTTTTCTTATAATACAGGAAAGCTGCGATGTCCCGTATGCGATGGCACCGGTATCATCAACCTCGACGTTCAGTTTCTTCCAGACGTGGAAATCCCTTGTCCGGACTGCAGGGGGGCAAGATATGCCAAGCTCGCCGACAACGTAAAATATATCAGCAAAAGCGGGGAGGCATTTTCTCTGCCGGAACTCATGGAAATGGATATAAACTCGGCTTTGAAAGCCTGTAAAGACTTAAAAATCGTTTCCCAGAGGCTGAAAGTCCTGCAAAACCTTGGGCTTGGATATCTGACTCTCGGCGAAGAAACACCGGGACTCTCCGGAGGAGAAGCACAGCGGTTAAAACTGGCCAGTGAAATGGGAAAAGGACAAGCCGATTCCGTTTTTGTATTCGATGAACCAACAATAGGCTTACATCCGTTAGACGTACAAACATTGCTGGATGTCTTCCAAACTCTTGTCAATAACGGAGCTACCGTTATCATTATTGAACATGATTTAGATGTTATCCGCAATGCCGACTATATTATAGATATGGGTCCGGGCGGCGGAACGGACGGCGGCTGTATTGTAGCCACAGGGACCTCGGAACAGATAGCCGCAGCTCCCGCAAGCATCACCGGAAAGTTCATATAAGACTCGCTGCTCCAGACTGTTTTCCTCAAACGCCTGAAAAATCCCTCGGCAATCTTTCCGCCGTTCTCTGGTGCCAACCTTCAAGAACAGATAAAAACTTGCAACAAGAAATCTCCTTCTCTGCTCCAATATTGCCAGAATTTCTCTCCCGAAAATCCTTTTCTTTTAAATGGATGATAGCTGAAAAACATTGACTTTTAGAAGAAACAGCCATAACTTTTACCAAAATTCATCATTATGTTTAATCATTAAAACCCAATAATTATGGTACAAAAAAGTTCTTTCTCTATGCGTATTGACGATGTATTCTATCGTTACGGCATTTTCGTAACTGGCAAAATTCAAAGCGGATGCATAAAAATTTTTGACAAACTTATGGTCATAGGTGAAAACGAAGAAATGGAGAATCTCTGCATATCTTTAAGTAAACATCACCCCTATGATAAAACGCAAAAAACATCTGTTAAGGAAGCCGTCGCTGGAGATTACGTAAGCATCTGTTTGTTGCAAGGGTCTAAACTCCAAATTCGAAAAGGAATGATGTTAACGGCACGAGAATGAGTGCTGACCCTAGAGCAAAACCGATTAAGACCAGTGGCTATTTATAATATCAAACCGCTGACACTGTAACCTTTTACCTCAACTTTGTTCTGGCTTAACGCTATATAAAAAATGCCTGTCTATACAAACAGGCATTTTTTATAATCAAAGACATCTTGCAATCCACGGACTAATTAATCTTAACGAATATTTTAGTCATCCGATTCCATTTAACCATTGAAGAACTCCCACAAGTCGTATACCTCTGTCGATTTTTCAATAATTACATCTTTAACTATAGGCTTGTGCTGCTTATCAAAAAACACTTCCAATGTTATCATATCTCCTGGAAAAAGATGCAAAATTTTTTGATACAGCTCTTGGCTTGCTTGTTCAATAAGAAAATAACAGTTCTTTCCAAAGTTTATGTATGTAAGATAACTTCCGTCAGCCGCTGTTCCTCTGAAAAATTCTATTCTCTCTGCACCAACCTTGAGATGGCATCTAGCAACACAATTTTCTCTAGGATCAGGTATAACATTAATCACTTTTGCATAAACCCGAGCTCTTATAATTTCTTCCATAATTAGTAATTTTTAAATTTGACATAATTGTATTTTTTATTCTTTACAGCTAAACTCTTTTGTAACAAATGTCAAATTATATTGTATTTGAACTAAAAAATTAATGCAATTACCAATACTTCTTCCTTAAATACCAATCTGGACTATCCTCACATTACTAATAGTTGAACCAGCAAAGTTCGTTTCGTATCCGCAGTATTTAAAGCAAAAAACCACCTTAAAGGTGGTTTTTTGCTTTATGGTCGGGACGAGAGGATTCGAACCTCCGACTTCTTGCACCCCATGCAAGCGCTCTACCAGGCTGAACTACGTCCCGACAACCTCTTTTCTATATATCTGCATACTGTAAAATGCAAGCAAAAAATTTATTTCTTTCATTTATACTGCAATATCAGGCGTTTTAACCGCAACAATTAATTACTGTATCTAAAACATCTCTTCCGAATAAGCAATTTAAAACAAAACACATCCCCCTCTTTACAACAAAAACAAGCTCTTCGCCTGCGGTTCTTCATCTGAAGACTAAGATATTGAAACAACGCCTGTTTCTTCAAAATAAACAGAATTTTAATAGAAAAAACATGACTGGTACTCACAATAAAAAAGGCTGCAAATGCAGCCTGTAATAACTTAAAATCCGGAAACAATTATGCCGTTGCCTTACCTGCAATCACCTTTTTAATTTTTTTCGCTTCCGCTGTCAATTTCCCGTCCGGAGTAGACATTAAATATGCATCCAAACCGCCTTTATGCTCAATAGAGCGCAGCGTCTTCGTGCAAATTTTCAACTTATAAACCTTCCCCAGAGCTTCGCTCAACAGAGAAACAACTTGCAGATTCGGCAAAAAGCGGCGGCGGGTTTTATTGTTAGCGTGGCTTACATTATTACCGCTCATAACGCCGGTGCCGGAAATTTCACATTTCTTAGCCATTTTTTTATCCTTTACTCAAAAACTTTTGCTCATACATACAAACTTAATCCATATAAGTCAAGCAAAATCTTCGTAAAAACTTAAAAAAAAGCTGGATTATTTAGAAATTACGTTGTATAAGCATAATTCGCAAAATGATTTGCAGCATGTACCCGTAGCTCAATTGGATAGAGTGTTGGCCTCCGACGCCAAAGGTTGCGAGTTCGAACCTCGCCGGGTGCACCATTTATAGCATTAAAAGCGCCCTTATTGCTAAGAGCGCTTTTATTTCAGGTATAAATTATGCCTACTCCTCTTCTGTATCCTCTTCATCGCTTTCTTCATCTGCAATTTCAAGATCATCATCTTGCATCATTGCTTTAATCATCCACGACTTTTTAGCATACATATCCAGATATTCTTCCATCAGATTTGCCACCTGAAAATTATCGGCTTTATCCGCCTCATCCCTTACCTCCTTGGCCGATGCGATTAAAATGTCACAATCAGCAGAAAGCTCCTCCAAAACTTCATAGCCGTGATAATCGCGGGCTTCTAATTCGTCTATCGTCGTTTTATCCAGATATTCCGCCATTGAAGCCGCCGGCATTTTGTTCTGCATTTTCATTACTTCTGCCACTGTATCGAATTGGCATTGCAGCATTTTATAAATTTTTTCGGTCATTTTATGAATAAGTGGAAATTGCAGTCCGACAACATTCCAATGCAAATTATGAACTTTAATATTCAAAACAGCAAGATTTGCCAGAAAAACGTTTAGTTTATCAGTCTTATTAGCCATAATATCTCTCCTCTATAAAAACAACACAGACAAAATAATGCGCATTTCCTGCTTTTTTAGAGGATATAATCCAAAGATAAAATATTGCCTCCGCTGTTCACACGAAAAAGCCGCCCCGAAAGGCGGCTTTTTCAATCAAAAATCTGAACAAATTTCTTTGTTTCCGAATCATACTGCAAATGCAGCACCGAACAGTTTTCATTTGGTGTCTTTTTCAATTCCAAGCCACATTTCAGCGCGCTCAGCACCCCGGCATGACAAACCACACCAATGACAGAATCCTTCTTGCAGACAATTCTGTTTAAACAATGCAGAACTCTTCCGAAAATTTCACGCTTACTCTCGCCGCCGGGAAAGTGAATATCCCAGTTATCAAAACTCGGCCAGCATACATTTTCAACAAAAGTATCCCCGAATCTGGCCCGTACTTCGTCAAAAGTCATTCCTTCAACTTCGCCGAAGTCGCCTTCGCGCAAATCCTGAAGAATAATAATCGGAAGCTCCGTCGCACTTCTGCAGGCAATTTTGTTTGCTGTTTGTACAGCTCTGACAAGCGGCGAACAATATAATACCGTCATTCCCAGCGACAGGACTTTCTCTGCCAGTTTTCTTGCCTGCTCTTCACCATTTTCATTCAATACTGCATCCAGGCCGCAGCCCTGCCATCTGTGTTCCAGATTATAATCCGTTTCACCATGGCGAAAAATGTACAAATCTTTTTTCATAAATATAACTGTTTTATAATAATAGTAAATCTACCCCTAACTTACCCGTAAATTTTATTTATGCAACAAAAAACCGCCTGCCTTTCTCGGGACAAGCGGTTTTCTGGCTCCTGATGCTTATTTAACAAGCAATTCATCCGCCAGTGCTTCCAATTGTTTGATATCCGCATCTTTCATCGCCGATTTTATCGAAACCGTCGTATCTGCAAATGTAAGATTTTTTAAGCCTTCAAGTTCTGCCCTCATTTTTTTGGCTGCGATTGGTGCCCACGAACCGTTTTCAATAAACGCAACTTTCCGGTTTTGATAGTTTTTGCTCTTCAAATGCGCAATAAAGCTTTCCATACAGGGAAAAATGCCCCCGTCATATGTAACAGACGCCAATACCAGGCGGTCATAACGAAACGCATCTTCCACTGCTTCAGCCATATCGTCCCGCGCCAAATCGGTAATCGCAACTTTCGGAGCGCCTTTAACCTCCAAAATTTCTTTAAGTTTTTCCGCCGCCTGTTTGGTATGCCCGTAAACCGACGCATAGGCGATAAGTATGCCTTCATCTTCCGGCCGGTAACTGCTCCAAATATCATATTTATTAATATAATATCCCAAATTCTCCGTCAGCATCGGCCCGTGCAAGGCAAAAATCTTCTGAATATCAAGAGTTGCCGCCTTTTTAAGCAACGCCTGTACCTGTGCGCCGTATTTGCCGACAATATTGATATAATAGCGGCGTGCTTCGCAATCCCATTCGTCCTCAACGTCAAGCGCGCCGAATTTTCCGAAAGCATCTGCCGAAAACAGGATTTTTTCTTTTTTCTCATACGCAACCATAACTTCCGGCCAATGTACCATCGGAGCCATAACAAACGTCAGCGTATGGCTGCCCAAAGACAGTTCATCGCCCTCATTGACAACAACTTTGCGCCCTTCCAAATCCAAATGCTCAAAAAACTGCGGAATCATATTAAAAGTTTTCGGATTCGAAACAACCTTTGCTTTTTTATATCTGTTCAAAAAGTGCTCAATATTTGCAGCATGATCCGGTTCCATATGCAAAATAACCAGATAATCAGGCTCTTTGCCATTCAAAACTTCTTCCAAATTCTGAAACCATTCGTCGGTCGCCCGCTTGTCAACCGTATCCATCACGGCAATTTTGTCATCCATAATGACATAGGAGTTATAGGAAATCCCTTCAGGAATAACATACTGTCCCTCAAACAAATCCAATGTCTTGTCATCGGCACCGACATAATAAACGCTTTCGGTCAACTTCTTATTCTGCATATTTTTACTCCTTATCGCAAATGCTTACTCTGTTTTGTTTATTTAACCTTTTCCTCAATAATTGCAACTGCTTTTTCAAATACGTCTTCAATGCCCATCCAAGATGTATCCAGAATATAGGCGTCTTCAGCCGGTTTCATAGGAGCATCTTTTCGAGTCGCATCACGCTCATCGCGGGCCTTGACATCTCTCAAAACGTCATCGTAATTTGCAGCTACTCCTTTCGCCACAAATTCGTCATATCTTCTTTTCGCCCGCACTTCTGCCGCCGCCGTAATAAAAAACTTCACCTCTGCCTGCGGACAAATCACCGTTCCCGTGTCCCGGCCGTCATAAATAACGCCTTTCGCCGCACTTCCGTCGGCAAAAACCGGATTCGCCGCAAAATTGCGCTGCATATCAAGCAGCCGCCTCCGCACTCCCGGATAGCTGGAAACGACCGATGCGGCCTGCCCTCCTTTTGCCGAACGAAAATCTTTATCATGCGACAATTCCGCCATTTTGGCAAAAGTCAGCCCGGCGGCTTCTTGCTCTGCCGCTGTTGCGTCTGCCAAATCATTCCCGTTTTGCAGCATCAGCAGCCCGACAGCCCGATAAACCATTCCCGTATCAAAATATGCAAGGCAGTATTTTTCCGCAAGTTTTTGTGAAAGCGTTCCCTTTCCCGCTGCCGCCGGCCCGTCCACCGTAATAATCATTATCCTCTGCAACCTTTCTAAATTAAAAATTTTATCTATTCTTTAACATATATTCGCTAATATCATAGTATAAAATCACTTTATACAAAGAATAACATAATGGTAAAAAACTTTCGTCTTTACATTAAGGAGCCGCTCGCTCCGGGCAAAACAATCATACTTGAAGAAGAGCAAACCCATTATTTGAAAAATGTGGTAAAATATACCGCAGGAGAAACCTTCTCCTGTTTTGACAACGAGTCAGGCGAATTTTCCGCCCGGATTACCGCATTCGAAAAAAGACACACCAGAATAAACATCCTCGCTCAAACCGCACCGTTCACCCGTTGTCCGGATATCTGGCTGCTGTTTGCCCCCCTGAAAAAGGACAAAACCGATTTTGTTATTGAAAAGGCTACCGAACTTGGTTGCCGGAAAATTCTGCCCGTTATCACCCGCCACACAAATTCTGGAAACGTCAAAACCGAGCGCTATGTCGCTCAAAGCATAGAAGCGGCCGAACAATGCCGCCGGACAGACCTCCCGGAAATCGTCCCGGCACAAAAGCTGGAAGATGTCCTTTCCGGCTGGGACAGTCAGAGAACGTTGTTTTTTATGGATGAAACCCGAAACTGCCAAGATTTTTTTTCCGTCTTAAAAGAAAATCCTGCCTCTAAGGCAGCCGTCCTAATCGGCCCCGAAGGCGGATTTTCTCCTGAAGAATTAAACTTATTACGCAACTTACCTTTTGCCAGAGGCGCAGCTTTAGGGCCGAGAATACTCCGGGCCGAAACCGCTGTTGCCGCAGCTTTGTCCTGCTGGCAAATGATTTCCGGAGACTGGAGCGACAAATGAAAATACTGATTGCCGATGACCACGAACTTTTTCTCAAAGGGCTGGAATTTATTTTAAACGAAAATTTTCAGCATCCTGAAATTACCACCGCTCAGAGCTATACGGATATTTTTTCCATTTTGGAGCAAAAGCAGGATTTTGACCTGATTATCACAGACTTGGCTATGCCTGGCGCTGCCTGGCTGCCGGCACTGACCAAAATTCACACTTTGGTTCCGGATACGCCTATTACGGTCATCTCTGCCGTTTTTGATAAAGAAATTCTCCAACAGACGCTTGATATCGGCGTTGCTGGATATATCCCCAAAACAGCGTCAAACAACCTGATTGTCAGCGCTATCAATCTGGTTTTGGCCGGCGGCATATACATTCCCCATGAACTGCTTTATTCTACCAAGCTTGAACCTGCCCATAACGAAAGCAAGCAAAAAGAATACTACTCGCCGCTGAAAACGCTTGAAAAATTTGCCGAAAACACCCTTGATGCACCGCAAAAAGGCCTGACGGAGCGTCAGATAGATATAGTTAAATGTATCGCTGAAGGACTCTCCAACAAGCAAATTGCCTATAAACTGCATCTCAAAGAAGGAACCATCAAAGTGCATATTACCATAATTTTAAAGGTTCTGAACGTTAAGAACCGTACCTCCGCCGTAATTGAAGCAGCCAAACGCGGTTACATTTCGGATAATATGTCTGACAACGGATAAATTAAGAGGACGCCATGGCTAAAACAGCAAAAAACATCCTGCCCGCCTATCTCACTGATATATATGGTTGGCTGTATCTGAATCCGAAACTTTATAACCTTCTAGATAATGCGTTCCTGTTAAATTTTCTAACTTTGGGATACCACAGCCTTTTGACCGAAGAAGTAAAAAAGGAAATCTCTCCTCATTCGCATATCCTCCAAATCGGAGCAACACTCGGCGGACAAATAGAAAAAGCATATTCCGGCCTGGGCATGCTCGGTTCATATACCATTGTGGACATTCTGCCGGACATTCTTGAAAACTGCCGGGAAAAGCATCTGGAACAAAAAATAGGCTTCGTTCACGCTGACGCCGCCAAAACCGTCAAAGGAAATTACGATATCATCATCTGCTATATGTTGCTGCACGAACTCCCCCCTTTAACGCGAACCCGTGTTATCGATAATATCCTCAAAGCATTGAAACCCGGCGGTAAAGCCGTTTTTATCGACTATCACCAACCTTCCTCCTATCACCCTTTAAAATACATAATTCGCACCGTCAACCGCCTGTACCAGCCGTTTGCGGAAAGCCTTTGGAAAAATTCCATCAAAGGCCTAGCATCGCACCCGGAAATATGCCGCTGGTCGCAACAAACCTATTTCGGCGGCGTTTACCAAAAAGTCGTCGCCACAAAAATGGACGGCACATCTCTCTGAAATTCGTCATATAACCTGCCGTCCCATCCTTTGCCCATACGCTTGCGGCAACATTCCGGCATATGCAACACACCATACACGACGTACGCGACACGCCATACACGGCGTACACAACACGCTATATCCGGGTATACTTTTATCAACACAAAACACCGGCCGCCCTCCCAATGAGAACGACCGGCAAGTCCCAAGCAGACGGTTTAAGCATCAAGATTTAGCAACACTAATCTTCTTAAACTTCTGCTTTTCTGTCTGGGATTTCGGAATAGAGACAGTTAACACGCCGTTGTTGTATCTGGCGGTCGTTGCTTCATAATCCAAATCCCAGGGCAGCTGTATGGTACGTCTGAACATACCATACGAGATTTCAGAAAAATAATTATCTTTGGTATTTTCTTCAGATTCGTTCTTTTTCTCACCGCTGATGCTTAAATAACCGTCCGCAGAAACCTTCAAATCAATGTCTTTTTCATCAATTCCCGGAATTTCCGCCGTAACTTTTACCGCATCTTTATCTTCAGTAACCTGAATTTTAGGTGATAAATCCGAATATTCCGAATTTGAACTATCCATAAAATTCCAAAAATAATTCATCAGGCTTCTGAAATCCGTCGGATTGTGAGAAACGGACAAATCATGATTGTTCGGATTTGAATTTGTTACCGTATTTCTCATCATTCTTCTCCGCAAAATTATTTTTCTTCCATTTCCGAAATTTCTACTTCGTCAATCTCGTCAGAAAGTTTTGAACCGCAGCAGCAGCCGGAAGAAGAGCTGGAACTCGGTTTGGAACTTGAACTGGACTGGGACTTTTCATTAGAAAACTTAGACTGAGAATTTTTCATATTTACCTCCAAAATATATTTAGCCAATTTTTAAAAGCATTCTTGCAAAACAAAAAGCTCTTCGGTTTTCCGCCTGCAACGCCGAAGCTCCGCAGACGTTCCGCCGTCGGCACCTGTAAAATTTCATTGCAAAATTTACACCTGAAAAGATAATCTCTGCCCTGCCGAATTTAAGCTAAACTTAAGGGCAGTTTCCACTGCCCTTATTGTCTAAATGCAATATCTGATATTACGTTTTTAGAATTCCGCGGTAATATTTTTACCCATATTCAAAAACTTTTCCGTCCTCTGCCTCTTTAATTCATCGGGAGACAAACCGGAAAGTTCCCGCAGCTGGCGTGATATTGCCTCTTTAACCGCACCAAGCGTCTGTTCCGTATTGCGATGGGCTCCGCCCAGCGGTTCCTTAATAATTTCATCAATAATCCCCAGCGCTTTCAAATCTTGTGCCGTCAGTCTCAACGCCTCCGTCGCCTCTTTTGTCTTATCGCCTGAACGCCATAAAATGGAAGCGCATCCCTCCGGCGAAATAACGGAATAAATTGAATGTTCCAGCATCAACACACGATTCGCCGTTGCTATTGCAATCGCGCCGCCGGAACCTCCCTCACCGATAATTATGGAGATAATCGGTGTTTTTACCTGCAAACATTTCTCAATGGACGAAGCAATTGCTTCAGCCTGCCCGCGTGCTTCCGCATCTACCCCCGGATATGCTCCCGCCGTATCGACAAAACTGATAACCGGCAGGTGAAACTTGTCTGCCAGAGCCATCATACGCTGCGCTTTGCGGTACCCTTCAGGCTTTGCCATACCGAAATTATATTTGATACGGGTTTCAAGGTCGTTTCCTTTTTCCTGCCCCATAACAACTACAGCATAACCGTCAATCTTGCCGATACCGCATACCATCGCCTCATCATCGGCAAAACAGCGATCACCGGCCAACGGTGTAAAATCTTCAACAAAAGCCTTTATATAATCCAAACAGTGCGGTCTTGCAGGATGTCTGGCTATCTGCGCTTTCTGCCAGGCTGAAAGATTCATATATGTCCGATTGACGTGTTGGCTTAATTTACGCTCCAGACGCCTGATTTCCCGGGTAATATCCATATCCTCGTCTTTGGCAAGAAGTTTCAGATGTTCGATTTTTTCTTCAATTTCTAAAATATCTTTTTCAAAATCAAGCACAACGGCTGTAGATTCATTCATTTTTTATACCTTTAAAAATTAAACATTGACCTCTCTATATCACAAAATAAAAAAAATTCACCATATTTTTTGCATATATACCAAATAACCGCCCGGATTTGCAGCAAATAACCGTAAAATCATAAACATTTAACACATTTTTTATTTGCAAAATAAGGCTTTTCCGCTACAATAGCCAAAAATTGTAATTGGGAGTCGGACATTGTTGAACATTTCGTTTTTCATAGCTGCATTTTCAAGCATATTTTGGTTTTTCTACAGCCTAAGATTTGTCAATGTAAGCAGTATTTCTGCCGCCGGAGGAGCCGAAGCCCTGTTTCAGGCGGTAATTGTCATTTTGTTTCCGCTCGCCGTAATTTGGGGAATGTTTGCCGTCATAAAAAGTTTTTATGCTGAAAAGCAGACGGCTGTACAAAATCAAACCCTTTTAGAGCAGTTGAAAAAAAATGCCGAAAATGCCAATGCGCTGAGTTGCGCTTTAATAGCCGCGGAAAAGGAAATAAAAAACGGCTTTATTCTGCATGAATTTGATACGCTGATTGCCGATGCAAACGAAATCTTGTCCGACATCATCAAACGCAGCAATTCCATTTCCAGCGCCCAGATGGAACATTTATGGAACCGCACTGCCGGCGGTGAACGCTGGCTGATAGCCAAAACCTTTATCGAAACCTACAATTTTCAGACCGGTTTTGCCGGACATCTGCTGCAAAAAGCGCAGAAGGACAGCCTCCTGCGAGGCAGCATCCTTGAATTTGAAGCCAGAATAAAAAGCCTTTGCCGGCTGCTGGAAATACACGACACCCAGCGCATATTCTACAATATGGTCGAATACGGCGCATTAGGAAAAGTTTACGGCATCATTTCCCCAATCGCCAGCCAACTTTCTCCGGACACAAATTCGTCTCAGATTGAAAAAGACTGTCCCCAAGACAAAACCGTACAACAGCCCTTTCGCCGGGAAAAACATAGTTTCACCTCAGACGAATTGTCCCTCTCTCCCCGGCAGGATGAGAACTTTCCGTCTTTTTTAAGCCGGCCGGAAGAAACATCGTTGCACTTCGCCCTCTCCGAACCAAAACCGGAAAAATTTGAAGAAACATCTATACGTCCCGAAACCGGTTCATCGCCGGCTGACGAAAAAAGATTAAACATAGATGCCGGATTGAGAGCTATCCGCAACGAGATTCTCTCAACGGAAGCCTCTGCTGCCGTTCCTGCGACAACGGCGCCGGCCGACGATACAAATGCGACACCGATAATAAAGTCGTTTGCACACACTCAAACGGCATTGCGCAATCTGAAAAAAGAGCCCGTATTCAGCGAAAATAATGAAAACACACAAGCAAACACTCCGGGAAAATTCGGCACTGAGCCCCTTGCGCCTTCATTTTCTCCCCGCCGGGAAATTTCCGCTAAACAGCCTAAACATGCGGTTTCACCGGCAACACAAACCACACGCAGAGAAAAAAACAAAAAAATTATTTCGCTTGATGAACTTGAAAAAGAGATTGATGCGTCACCGGATAACAATTACGACGAATACGCATACCCTTTCGGAGCCTGGCTGGATGATAAAAACCATAAATAAGCTGTTTAAGCCAGCCATCTTGCCCTTATTTTTAATGCTATGCACTTCTCTCCCACCTCAGTCTCTGGCGGAAGATGAAGATGTATTTTCAAACAATTCGTCAATATTATCTTCTTCTGTCGCAATAAAGGAACAAACACCTCCGCAAATAACAATTACCGACAATATTTCTCTAAGCGGCGCACCCAAATACGTACCGGGCTTCACTCACTTTGACTACGTAAACCCCGATGCCCCCAAAAAAGGACGCATCGTTCTCCCTGCTTACGGTACCTTTGATAATTTTAACCCTTACATTTTCAAGGGAACCGCGTCAACCGAAACCGTCGCTCTGACTTTGGACAGTCTCGGCTACACGTCTGCCGACGACCCGGAAACGGTGTATCCGCTGATAGCCGAAAAATTTGAACAGCCTTCCGACAAAAGCTTTATCGGCTTTTTCATCAACCCCGCCGCCCAATTTCAGGACGGAACCCCGATAACCGCCGACGACGTCGTATTCAGTTTCAATTCCCTCATCACCAAAGGCTCACCGGTTTATAAATTTTACTATGCCGATATTGACAGGGTAGAGAAACTTGCCTCCCGCCATGTCCGCTTTTATTTCAAACCCGGAATAAAAAACCGGGAATTGCCGCTAATCATTGCCTCTCTCAAAATTTTTTCTGCCAAAGACTTTGCTAACCGGGAATATGACAAGCCGAGTTTGACCCCGCCTTTAGGCAATGGCCCGTATAAGATAAAGAACTTTGACGCCGGGCGTTACATCACGTTTGTCCGCGACCCAAACTACTGGGCAAAAGACCTCCCCACCCGCAAAGGCTTTTTCAACTTCAACGAAATAAAATACGACTATTATCAGGATACGACCGTTACCCTGCAGGCTCTGTTCTCCGGCAATATTGATATGCGCTATGAATACATTGCCAAATCGTGGGCAACCGGACACAACAACGAACTCATCAAAAAAGGAAAAATCAAAAAACAGGCAGTCAAACATAACCGCCCGGCAACAACCCAATTTTTCGCTTTTAACACCCGCAAGGAAAAATTCAGCGACCCGCGCGTCCGGCAGGCAATAGACTACGCTTTTAACTTTCCGTGGGCCGACCGAAACCTCTTCTATAACCAATACCAGCGGTTAAAAAGTTATTTTGCCAACACGCGTTTTGCGGCAACGGACACCCCGAAAGACCTGGAGCTGGACATTCTCCTAGCCCTTCGGGACAAAGTTCCGCCTGAAATCTTTACCGTTCCGGTGAAAGCGACGTTTCGCGACGATTCCCTGTCCGACAGGGAAAACCTTAAACGCGCCGTCAAATTGCTCAACGATGCCGGTTACGACTTTATCAACGAAAAAATGTGCAATTTAAAAACCGGTGAACCGCTGGAGTTTGAAATAATCATAAATTCGGCCAACGGTAATTCCTTTACCCGCGTCTTGCTTCCTTTTATTGAAAACCTGCGCAAAATCGGCATAAAAGCCACCACTCGCGTACTGGAAATCAACACCTACAAAAACAAGCTGGACAATTTTGACTTTGACATTATCGTCGGCGGATTTGGCGGCCTTTATATGCCGGGTTCCGAACAGAAAGACCTTTGGGGCAGCCAGTCGGCAGACATTCGGGGCAGCAACAACATTATTGGAATAAAGAACCCTGCCGTGGACGAGCTCGTACAAAAGTTGATAGAAACCGAAGACAATGAACTTTATACCGCATACGTCCGTGCCCTTGACCGGGTTTTGCTGTTTAACCATTACGTGATTTTCAATTGGTATTCGGATTCGGACCGTATTGCCTACTGGGACAAATTCTCTTTTCCCGAAAACAACGCCGGCATCGGCGTTGACATCAACACCTGGTGGCTGAAGGATTAAGACCATGCGCAATTACATCATTAAGCGGCTGCTGCTCATACCCGTAACTTTGTTTGGCATCTTACTGATTAACTTCGGCATCGTCCAGCTTGCCCCAGGCGGCCCTGTTGAATATATGCTTGCGCAGTATAAAGGCATGGACACTGCAGCAACCGGAAACATCAATGCCGGTATGCCGAATATAAACGAACAGAAATATCAGGGCGCAAAAGGCGTTCCCGACGACCTTGTAAAAGAACTGGAAAAACAGTTCGGTTTTGACAAGCCGGTACATGAACGTTTTGTTAAAATGCTCAAAGACTACATTTCTTTTGATTTCGGCAAAAGCTACTACAAAGACAAAACCGTCCTGCAGCTTATCAAAGAACGACTTCCCGTTTCAATTTCTCTCGGTTTGTGGTCAACGCTCATCATTTACCTGATTGCAATCCCCCTCGGCATAAAAAAGGCTCGCGAAGACGGCGAAGAATTTGATGTTATCAGCTCTTTCGTTATCTTCATCGGCTCAGCCATTCCGGTATTTCTGTTTGCCGTCCTGCTGATTGTCCTCTTTGCCGGAGGAACATATTTTCAGCTGTTTCCGCTGAAAGGCCTGACATCCGACGGCTGGGAAAATTTTACATTGCTGCACAAAATCGGCGACTACTTCTGGCATCTGGCTCTGCCGATAACCTGCATCGTCATCGGCGGTGTTGCCTCATTAACTATGCTGACCAAAAATTCTTTTATGGATGAATTAAGCAAACAATACGTTTTGACTGCCCGCGCCAAAGGACTCTCCGAAAACCGGATTCTCTACCGCCATGTTTTTCGCAACGCCATGATGATTATCATCGCAGGACTTCCCGGATTGCTGATGAAAGTCCTCTTCACCGGCTCCCTGCTCATTGAAATTATTTTCAGCCTGAACGGTATGGGGCTGCTCGGATATGAAGCGATTATGACCCGCGATTATCCTGTCGTATTCGGAACATTATATATATTCGCCCTTCTCGGGCTGATTCTGAAACTGCTCAGCGACCTGACCTACTCGCTGGTTGACCCGCGTGTCAATTTTGACCGGATATAAAATTCATCTGCCGCCGAAGAATTTGCCAAGGCGGGAGGTAAACGATGAAACAGCATCAGCAAAGGCTCGTGCGCCGGCAGAATTGCCGCGGCCGCCCTGCAAAACATGGTTCAATTTCTTTTCATAGCCGCCGGAAACCGCCAGTTTCTTACCCAGAACGACTATCTCGTTCGGCTGGTCGCGCTCATCCCTTTCTTTATCAAATACAGTCAGCACCACATCTTTAAACTGCCCCTGTTCCTCTTTGGGAAATGCGGCAATGAGCTTCAGCAAATCGCGCATAAACGGCGGCGCATTGGTGATATCGACTATAGCGCAGGCTTTTTCAGGGGTAAACGGCTGACCATCCTTTCCCGCCGGATAAAATTCCTTATTGTTTTCAAAACCGCTCACATAATTGCTGAAATAACGGTTGCGAATCGCCAGACGCGACAACGTTTCCGTAAATTCTTTTTGCGCTTCCATTTCCTTTGCAAAATGCTTTTGCAGATAATTATACATCGTCGTATTGGCAAAATTGCCGTTGTATTCATTTTTGGTATCAAACTGGATGCCCGCAAACAGAGCCTGTCTTGAGACCCAGGTACCCTTGGGATCCATCAGCCATTCTATCGGCTGAACCTCAAACCAATACGCCTTACCTTTTTCTACCTCTGTACCGTCAGACATTATTGAATTGCAGCCACGGGGTATTCCTTCAATACGGACATATTTTTTGCCTTTGAGCATGTACTCCGCACAGTTTCGCGGGGTAAACCCGGTATCTCGGGCGTCAAGTTCCACCGAATCGAAAGTATAGGTTTTGCCGGTGGTTTTAAGGGCGTTTTTCTGGTACTGAACCTCTAATTCCTGACTAACATCTTTAGGCGCCACGGTTTGCGGATAGGCCCCGTATTCGCAGATTTGTACCGTCTTGCCATTAGGCAGCGTCAGCGTTCTCACGTTGTCCGGGCGAATTTTGGATGTTACAGAGGCCAGCATTGCCGGACGACCGGCAATTTCTCGTTTATTAGGGATATGGGAATACTTGGAACCCTTATAGACGGTACAGACATGTTTAAATGAGGAAGACGCCAACCAGACACACCCGGAAGTAACGCCGGCAATGTCTTTAGTACCACCACAACCTGTCCCCAGAGCAATGGCAACATCCGAAATGCCTACGGCGGTGCCATACGCCTGTATCACTTCCAACGCATTGTCGTCCCAAATGTCTTTTTCCCTCAAAAACGTTACTTCCATTTTCCACCCCGCTATATATCGCCCTTTTATGCCTTATATGAACAATTTACCATATTTTCAGCCCATTGGCAAGCCGTTTTTTGCCGGACGATTCTCCAAGATCACATTTTTCTCCTCAAAAAAACGGCAGCCTTTCCGCTGCCGTTCCCTTTTACCAAAATACGTCAGTTAAATCTCGCCGACATACATTCCCATATCAACAGCCGCTCTGACATAAACGCTGTCTTTGTTCAGCAATGTCGTTCCCTCGGCAACAACTTCTTCCAGCGGATAAGTTTTAAGCTTATCGCCGTTCAGTGCCACCATAACATCCGTCTTTCCGGCTTTCAGCAATTCTACCGCTTTCGCTCCGAATGCACAAGCCAGCGCACGGTCAAATGCCGTCGGGTCGCCGGCACGCTGTACATGCCCCAGCTTGGTAACGCGGGTCTGGAATTCCGAATACTTGGCATTGATAGCTGCACTCAAATACTCACCGATACCGCCGTTAATTTTTTCGCCGATAAGATTCTTGGTATTGGAAACCATTTCTCCGCTTTCGGTATGGACGCCCTCGGAAACAACAATAACCGCATGATTCCGGCCTTTTGCCTTAACGCTTTTCAGTTTATTGATAATCCCGTCAATCGTATAAGGGATTTCCGGCACCAGGCAGACATCGGCAAAACCGGCCACTGCGGAATGCATAGCCAGATGTCCCGCATCGCGTCCCATAACTTCCAATATCAGTGCCCGCTGGTGCGAACGCGCAGTCTTCCACAAAGCGTCAACCGCCTCAACACAAACCTGACAAGCCGAGTTAAACCCGACCGAATATTGCGTCAGCGGCGTATCATTATCAATCGTCTTCGGAATGCCGACCATTTTGACCCCCGCATTACGGCAATAGTTGCTGACGATGTTCATACTGCCGTCGCCGCCGACAACCACAACCGCATCAAGTCCGAGTTCGGCAACGCCTTTGCCGAAACGCGCCGAAATTTCCGCCTGCGATTCCATTTTTACGCCTTTGTTCAGTGACCCGAGGTATGACCCGGCCAGACGCGGCCACGGCGTATCAGAAAAATTCTTCTCCGTCAGCAGTTCATACGACAGCGGCGCCTCGGTCAGCCCGTCCGTTCCGTTGTGTATGCCATAAACTTCCCAGCCCAGCTTGGTTGCAGAATTAACCACGGCCAAAACCACCGCGTTAAGCCCGGCACAATCGCCGCCGCTTGTCAAAATACCGATTTTTTTAATTTCAGTCATACCTTAATTTCCTGTTTATAATAAGTTTCGTTTCATTTTCAGCAATAGATATCTGCATAATCTCCATATTACTAGCACAAATTTATTTTTTTTCACTTAATTTTTTAAATTAACCCTCAAAATAGCTTGATTTTTAACCTAAATTAATATATACTGCGCACAAATAATAAGAATCGCTGTCAAAGCGGCATAACACTATTTTCGGAGCGACGCTACAATGGTTAATTCAAATTCTTTCGGTAAACTTCAGGTACAGCTCTGCGAGTTGAAGCTTGAGGAAAGAAGGGTAAAATCAGATATAACCAAATTGGTAAAAAACAAACAGATGATTGATTTCTATCAGGCTCAGCAGCTGAACAGCCAGAAAGCGAGCCTGAAAAATAAAATTCAAAAACTGGAAACACTGATAAACCCGAATATTATCGCTTAACTCCGCTTGACGGATTAAGCAGTGTACAACTATGTTTAAATCCGAACCGCAGAAACAGGCCGATGAAATGAAAAGCAGCAAATACAAACTCCTGATATTAAGTGTATTTGCTGCTTTTATTTTATGCGCAGCAGCCTATATCCTTTTCATCTGCAAAACAGACTATTTAAAAATCTTCGTTGTTTACTACAAGCCGGCACCATTAATCAAAACGGAAATTTTTGAACCGATACAGGGCGGCCGCGCCGTTGCCGAAACCCCTTCCCGCCGCGGAACGTTCACACCTGAAGAAATAAACTGGCTCAAAGGCAATATGATTGGCGATGATAGCGGAAATAACATTTCGGAACTGAACCGGTACTTTGCCGAACTGACTGCATTGTACTGGATATGGAAAAATACCGATTCGCCATATGTCGGAATGTTTCATTACCGCCGTTTTCTCAGCCTGAACGACAACGCCCGCTACCCGATGCTGGAATTTCCCTCTATGCGTTTCCGCCATCTGGGATTACGGCATCTTAATGGATTCGCCAAAGAATTTCTGCACGATTTGGAGCTGGAAAAAAAATATATCCTGCCGTGGTTTGCCACACACGATATTCTGGTATCCGAGCCGATAAGGGTAAACGCCTACGAACAATATAAAAAAGAGCACATCATTTCCGACCTTGATGCCGCACTGGAAATTATCCGGCAGAAATACCCGCAGATGTATGATTCGGCCGTTAAGACACTCCATGGTAACGAAGGGTTTTATCCGACAAATATGTTCATTGCCCGCCGCGAAATACTAAACGATTATGCCGCCTGGCTTTTTAGCATTTTGCTCCCGCTGTACGACAGCATAAAAGAAGAAGTCGCCGCCCGCAACACCGAACAAAAACTGGCTTTTGCCTATCTGGCCGAGCGCCTCTTTACCGTATATTTGCGTTACGAACAGCAGAAGCACGGACTGCGCATAAAAGAATTTCCGTTTGCTCTCGCCTCCGATTTCTTTGAACCGCCTGCAGGAATGCCGTTTATCATTATCAAAACGCCGCAATGGCAGGATATTTTCATAGACCAGCAAAACAACCGCATTTGCAGTTTTAACAACCCATACCGCAACTGCGGAAAATTTGCTTTCAAACCGCAAAACCGTCTGCAAGTCAACTGGGACAATGGAGGAACCTCATATTTCCGACACTCCGGTGCAAATGTATTTGAACTGGAAAAATAATAAACGGCTCTTATTTTCTTAACAGGTTAACGCAAATTAAAGAAAATCTGTTTTATATTTGCGATAATATAGTTTTTAATCCCGAAATTTGGCAAAAGCAATGCACGCAATACATTCTCTGATTGTCGACCTGACATTAATAACCATCTATGCCGGAATTACGACGCTGTTATGCAAAAAGTTCAAACAGCCTATTGTTTTGGGATACGTTTTAGCCGGAATTTTTGCCGGTCCCTACTTCGATTTGCTCCCGACTGTCCGGGATAAGGAAGACCTGACCCTTTGGGCAGATATCGGCGTCATATTTCTGCTGTTTGGCCTTGGTCTGGAATTTAGTTTCAAAAAAATGCTCAACGTCGGTAAAGCGGCAATGATTACCGCCAATGCCAACATCATTTTTATGTTGTTCATCGGCTATAACACCGGACTTATGCTCGGCTGGTCAACCATGGACAGCTTTTTCCTCGGTTCCATGATTTCCATGTCTTCAACAACGATTATTATTAAAGCGTTTGACGATCTGAACATAAAAAAACAAAAATTTACCGACCTTGTTTTCGGAGTTTTGATTGTCGAAGACCTCGTCGGCATCTTGCTGCTGGTACTGCTCCCCACTATCGCATTGGGCAAAACGATTGATGGCATAGAGCTCGGATTAAGCACGCTCAAACTTGTCTTTTTCCTCATTTTATGTTTCATTACCGGAATTTATCTGGTTCCGACATTTCTGGCAAAAATCCAAAAGTTCTTAACCGACGAAATGCTTCTCCTTATCACCGTAAGCCTCTGTTTCGGTATGGTTCTGCTGGCAACGTCCTCCGGCTTTTCCTCCGCACTTGGAGCATTCATCATGGGGTCTATTCTCGCCGAAACGGAACTCATCGGCAGAATAGAAAAGAACCTCCAGCCGCTCAAAGATTTTTTTGGCGCAGTATTTTTCGTTTCTGTCGGCATGATGGTTGACCCGGGCATGTTCATCACTTACGCCGAACCGATTATCGTCATAACCCTTATTGTCATTATCGGCAAGATTTTCTTTTCCTGTTTCGGATTCGTCGCCTCGGGACAACCGCTCAAAACAGCCGTTTACGGAGGATTCTCATTAGCTCAGGTCGGCGAATTTGCATTTATTATCGCATCATTAGGAATGAGCCTGCAAGTATTGACCCCTAAAGTTTATCCGATAATTGTCGCCGTTTCCGTCATTACGACATTTTTAACTCCGCTGATGATAAAAGCCGCCGAACCGGCTTATAAAACCCTTAATCGGATTTTGCCTGAAAAATGGCTTAATTACATCAACAAATATGCAACGACTGCCGCTATGACGCACAATGAAGAACGCTTATGGAGCGCCCTCTTCAAAAATTATCTGCTTCGTCTGACCCTTTTTTCAATCATCCTTTACAGCATCATCGCTTTTGCTTCGGCAATCCGCCCGTTTATCCGGGAAATCATTCCCTATCGGATTCCCGCCAACATCATCATGACCTGCCTGACATTCCTCCTTATGGCACCATTCCTCAAAGCTCTGATTGGTTGGAACATCATTACTACAAAATTCATCAAAGACAAACTGGGTTGGCTTTTTCCCCACAAACAGACTGAAGAAATTGAACTGGCCGTCAAATGTGCAAAAGAAGAACATGACAACCCGGAACACTCCGAAAATACAGCCGCCGGCGGAATTTGCACAACACTGGACGACAGAACCATACGTCTGCGCAACTTTTTCTCCGGTACCAGCCAGGTTTCAAAAATTTATTACAAATTATGGATGGCCAAAAAGGCCAACCGGCTGCCACTGATAGTTTTGACCAGTTTCCGTATTTTGGTATCATCATTCTTTATTGTAACCGTCGTTCATAAATTCCTGACCGAAAATCCCAAAGTAACATTTCTTCTTTTGTTACTGACGATTTTTTCGGTATCGCGGTCCCGCTGGCTGCTTGACCAATACCTTAAAATAGAAGCCCAGTTTCTGAGCAATCTCAAAGGACAAAGAAAAACATCCGCCCCGCAGGCCTCTGTACCCGATGAAGAAGCTGAAACCGCAAAAAACAATAATGCCGCCCCCAAGGCCGGCAAGGCGGAAATTATCCAATAATCAAATTTTATACTGATTTTCCCAAATGCTTCTAAATCAGAATCCTATGTTCTTCCACTGCTGGTTCAGGTGTATATTTTGCCATAAACCGCGACAAAGTCAACCTGTCCACCCCTAAAATCCGGGCAATCTGCGACTTCGAAATCTTTTCCCGGCGCATGGCAACAATTTTATCCTCTTTCCCTGTCAGCTTGAGTTTATCGTTTTTTCTTCCCCGCGGGCGCCCCAGCACCCGTCCCTCCGATTTCAGCCGCAACAGAGCTTCTTTCGTCCGCTGCGATATCAAATTGCGTTCTATTTCCGCCGACAGGCCAAAAGCAAATGCCAAAACCTTTGATTGAATATCCGCCCCCAGCCGATAATTGTCTTTTATCGTCCAAACCTGCACTTCAGACGCCATACAATGATGCAGAATACTCATAACCTGCAGCAGATTTCGCCCCAGCCTGGACAATTCTGAAGCGACGAGAATATCTCCGGCTTTAAGCTTTTTCAACAACTTGCCCAATTTGCGTTTATCCAACTCCTGCGTGGAACTGATAGTTTCCATTATCCATTTGTCGATAACCAGCTCATTCTTTATGGCAAATTCTTTAATCTCAAAGCGTTGATTCTCTGTTGTTTGCTTATCCGTACTGACACGTATATAACCATAAATCATAACATAGTCCCTTTCATATTTTTGGTTTACAGGGATTCGCTACGCTATTTTGACAATAAAAACACCTGTTTAAATAATTAAATAGTTCTGAACCAACCTTTTTAAATAATACTTATGATAGATACTCTTGCTTCTAAAGTTCCCCTTTGCAAACAGCACTTGTTCTCCGCCAATACGCTGTCGTTCAGTCTCTAACCGGAAATGGCATTGCAATTAAGCTGCCGCAATATGTCATTTTACTCCGTGCTTTTTTAGTTTTTCCACGTAGGGCTGCATCAAATCGTCGTAAATGTCATTACGATCCCATTGGTCGAAGTATTGCCTCAAATCCTCACCAAAGGTTTTAAAGTCTGCCCGCCCTCTTGCAGCTTTCCGGTTATAAAACTCTTCCCAGGACTTTATCACATAATGATTTATCTGCGCTTTCTTTACCGGCACAGACTTGTCTTTTCCGAACTCCGCACCGTTTTCATTTACCCATTTGCCGCAGACCCACATATAATGCGCTCCGCAGTCAACAACCGTCCGCGGATTAAAAATAGATTTCGGACTGAAATCCGGAACGGCTGAATGTCCCTTGAAATTTTCCAGCACCAAACCATCAGGCCGCTTTTCATGCCCCGAACTGCCATATATAACCCAATGCAGGCTTATCTGGCTGCAATCGGCATATTCCGCCATAAAATCACGCAAATTATCCTTCTCATGCAAAACGATAAACTCGTCCAAATCCACCACCGCCATCCATCTGGTTTCCTGCCCGAAATGGGCTGTTGCATGACAATATGCCGGATCTTGCCTGTCCCTTCCCGGAAAATAAATATACGTAACATCTCCTGCGTCAATATACGGCTGAAGAACTTCTTTTGTATTGTCCGAACTTTCATTGTCATAAACATAAAAATGCTCAACGCCGATTAATTTATGATATTCAAGCCATTCTCTAAGATACGGGCCTTCGTTTTTAATAATGCAGGCAATAGACATAAAATACTTAAAAGCCCTGTTTTCACGGTTTTCTTCAGAGCTCAGGCGGGAAAGCCGGCGATATTCTGCAATACCGGTCTTTGGCAAACATATATAAAGCTGTTTTCTCTTATGTTTGTTACGGATAACCCAACGAAACAGAAATTTATAAAAACACTTTTTCAACGCAGCCATACCAACCTCCCGGGCTTTCCTGATGAATTTAAAGGATCGTTTAAAATCTACAATCGCAGCACCGCAAAAACCAGCAATTTCCATAGGTTTTACACAACCGTACGTATATGAAATAAAACGATCGTTTTATTCACACAGGACAAACCTTTCCATAACATTTGCCAGGTAAAACGACCATGGGAAATATCTCCCGAACTTCAATTTTGCCAAATAAAAAAATCAAGAAGCCTTTACTTCTTTACATTAAAAAACAAACGGAATACATTATCGGCAACCCAACAACAGAGGCAAAACATGAAATACATTTATCCAATCATTCTTCTCGCCGTGTCCAACATATTTATGACATTTGCATGGTACGGGCACCTGCGTTTCAAATCGCACGGCTTATGGAGTGTCATTTTAATCAGCTGGCTGATTGCTTTTTTTGAGTACTGCTTTCAGGTTCCCGCCAACCGCCTCGGACACGAAGTCTATTCCGTAACCCAGCTCAAAGTAATTCAGGAAGTCATCACCCTTGCAATTTTCATAGTTTTTTCCATATTTTACATGAAAGAAGGCTTCCACTGGAACTATGCTGTCGGATTTCTGCTGATTTTGCTTGCTGTATTTTTCATATTCAAAAAATGGGATTAACACATCTCGGTTTTTCCTTGTCGTCAACCGACATAGCATACAAAATAATACCGGATGCCGCGAAAGATATTTAGCCAAATATATCTTCCCAATCCTGTTTTAGCCGTTCGCCTTTGTATTTAAGGTCATAACGCCGCTGTTCCCAACGCTCTCTGGCTCTGTTTTTCCAATAGTCGTCGCCTTCATTTTCATAGCGCCTGTATTCTTCCTTCGTCTCCTTGATTTTTTGTGCAGTACTGTGAATGTCGTCTAAAGATTGGGACAGCTTTTGATAAGAATTCCCGCCATCATAATACCCGCCGTTACTGGCACACCCCGCCACTAATAAAACGACAGCAAACAAACACAATTTTTTCATATTTTATCTCCCGGCAAATCAACTTATTGAAGCTTACTCTCCCAAACAATAAAAATCAACCTTCAATAACGTCTTAACCATAATTGCCTGCCCCGCCTGACAACATCATCTTATCTTAATTCTGCCAGATTATAAGCGTTTAATTTGAAAAACAAAAAACGCTCTTAAAAGAGCGTTTTTAATAAATGGTGCGCTAGGCCGGAATCGAACCGGCACGGGATTGCTCCCAACAGATTTTAAGTCTGCAGCGTCTACCTGTTCCGCCACAAGCGCAAATCATTTTCGTAGAGTTTTATACAAACAAAAAAATATAAATGCAACATAAAACTTGTTTTTTTTTAATTTGCCGCTAAACTTTCCGTGTTTTGGATATGCAGCGCATATCGCTTATTAACATACCGTTTGTGCGGCAGAAACAACGTTTCGGCACAAACATGACAGAAAGGCAAATTTTATGAAACCAATCAATCGGAAATTAAAACTTTCCAAAAACAAATTTTCGGAAGTTCCATTCCGTAAACTTGTTCCTAATATTGTAACCATGCTGGCTCTGTGCTCCGGCATCACATCTATTCGCTATTCCGTACAGGAAGACTGGAGTAAAGCTGTCCTGTTTATTTTTCTCGCCGCCCTGTTTGACGGGCTGGACGGTCGGTTGGCCCGTATGCTGAAAGCATCATCAAAATTCGGAGCCGAACTGGATTCTCTCAGCGATTTCGTCAGTTTCGGCGTTGCCCCGGCTATTCTGATGTTCCAGTGGTGCCTCTTTGACCTGCCTAAAATCGGCTGGTTTTTCTGCCTGCTTTACGCTATGGGAATGGCTATGCGGCTGGCTCGGTTCAATACCATGCTTGAAGATAAAACTATTCCGCCCTATTGGTCGCATTACTTTACCGGCGTTCCGGCTCCGGCAGCTGCGGCAATGGTGATGATGCCTGTTTTAATCAGCTTTGATTTCATTGAAGCAGAAAATTACCTGCGCACGCACCTGTTTTGCGGCTTATGGATGTGCATTGTTTCTTACCTTGAAACCAGCAGAATCCCCACCATTTCATTGAAAAAAACCAAGATCAACGCATCTATGATTATTCCGCTGTTGATAATCGTTGCCCTAATGGCAAACTTTCTCTTCACACAAACCTGGCTGACCCTGGGAGTACTGACAGCTTTGTACACGCTGTCAATCCCGCTTGGCGTCCTGAAATTTCTCAAAGACAAACGGGATTTCCAGAAAGCTCAGGCTGTCAGCGAACAGATATAACGGCAAAGGAGGCTGCGGCCTCCTCTTTTTTTCCAAAAAAACCTTGATTTTTAAAACAATAAGCGCTATAAGACTTCCACCAACCGACACCCCTGGAGGCCGTTTGGTATAAATTTAATTTTATAAAGGATTAAAACATGTCAGAAATTACATTTAATGCAAATTTGCGTGAAAAAGCAGGTAAGGGGGCAGCTCGTGCATGTCGTAGAGAAGGCCGTATCCCTGCAGTTATTTACGGTGGCAAAAAAAATGCCGTTAACATCAGTCTGCACCCGGTAGAACTAGAAAAAGCTCTTGACCTTCGCGACTTCTACAAATCGGTAATTACCATTTCCTTAAACGGCAAGTCAGAAAAGGTTGTCTGCAAAGACGTCCAGTTTGACCCGGTATCCGATATGCCTATTCACGTTGATTTTATGCGCAACTAAGGCTCAAGGAACGCAAAATGTTTTTAGTGGTCGGATTGGGCAATCCTGGTGAAGAATATGCAAAAACCCGCCACAATATAGGATTTATGGCGGCTGATGAAATATACAGCCGCTATAATTTTTCCCCGTACAAGGCAAAATTTGGAGGATTGATTGCCGAAGGAAACATTGACGGCATCAAGACGCTGCTCTTAAAACCTCAAACCTTTATGAATCTGTCAGGAAATTCTGTTGGCAAAGTTGCCGCTTTTTATAAGATTCCACCGGAAAATATTATCGTCATCCATGATGACAAAGACTTGGCACTCGGCAAATTAAAAGCCAAAATCGGCGGTTCAGCCGGTGGACATAATGGGCTGAAAAATATCGATTCCCAAATTGGGCAAAACTATAACCGCATCCGCATTGGCGTCGGTTCGCCGCAGGAACATCATACAGACACTGTTAACTTCGTTTTATCGCGTTTTTCTAAAGCCGAAATGACTCTTCTGCAAGAAAGAATAGATTTCATCGCTTCAACCATAAACGAACTAATCAAAAAAGGCGTTACCCATTATTCTAACATAATCGGCATGCACAACCGCAAATAAAGTTTTCAAACTATTATTCTTCTAATTTTTAAATCCTATCATTATGAGCTTTTTCAAAACAGTTATTGCAAAAATGCGGCGTAAACCTTCCTGCTCAAAACTATCAGAAATCCTGCTTTCTTGCAGCAACAGCGAAATAAGGTTTTGCTTTCGTTCTGATAAAAATAAAAACAAGTATTTTGACTGTTGCACAACAGCCAAGGAAGCAACAGAAATCTGCAGAATTCTCGGCAATATTAACTTATGCTGCCCGGAAAAGGATAAAAATTTTATCAAATATATTCCGGTCATGCACAAGTACGGCTTTGCACTTGAATTCATCAACCGCTACGGCTGGCTCTCAGAAGCTTATGCCCGGACAATTATCCAATCCGGCATTATTCAAGACGCAGAGCCGGCGATTCTCTCTCTGGAACGCCCGAATTTGCTCTATTACATTCACAAAACCGGACATCAATGGAGTGAAACCGGAAAAAAGGAAATACACCAAAAACACCCGGTAACTTATCGGCATTTTTTTGGTTAAAAACTGCTTCAGAGATTGTTCCAAACAAAATATACCGCCCGTTAATGCGGTATATTTTTTTATTGCAAAAGCTGCACTTCTTTAGTATAACCCTCTTTATTGAACAAACAACCATCTTTAGGAGTTATAAAATGGGATTCAACTGCGGCATCGTCGGCCTCCCCAATGTCGGAAAATCAACTCTTTTTAACGCTTTGACTCAGACAATTGCTGCTCAGGCGGCAAACTTTCCGTTTTGCACCATTGAACCGAATACCGGCCGTGTTGCCGTACCCGATAAACGATTGCAGGAACTGGCAGCTATCGTCCACCCGAAAAACATCGTACCGACCCAGCTTGAATTCGTTGATATTGCCGGCTTGGTAAAAGGAGCCTCCAAAGGTGAGGGACTCGGCAACCAATTTCTTGCCAACATCCGCGAAACCGACGCCATCATCCACGTCCTGCGTTGCTTTGAAGACAGTAACATCACTCATGTTGAAGGCAGTGTTGATCCGATTCGCGATGCAGAAATCGTAGAAACGGAACTGATGATTGCTGATTTGGAATCCCTTGAAAAACGCTTTGAACAGACAAAAAAGAAAGCGCAAACCGGCGGCGACAAGGAAGCCGCAGTTCGTGCCAGGGTCATGGAACCGATTATAAATGCTCTCCGCGAAGGCAAACCCGCTCGCACGGCAGCACCGTCTCCGCAAGACAAAGATGCATGGAAACAATACCAAATGCTTCAACTCCTAACCTCAAAACCGGTTCTTTACGTCTGCAATGTAGATGAAGACAGTGCCGCCGCCGGCAATGAATTCTCTCAAAAAGTTTTTGCCAAAGCAGAAAAGGAAAATGCCAAAGCCGTAGTTATCTCCGCCGCTATTGAATCAGAAGTCGCCCAGCTTGACAACGAAGAAGAAAAGAAAGAATTTCTTTCTGCCCTTGGTCTGGAAGAAACCGGACTGACAAAAATCATTAAAGCCGGATACGAACTTCTTGGATTGGAAACTTATTTTACCGCAGGTCCCAAAGAAGTTCGGGCCTGGACTTTCCTTAAAGGCTCCAAAGCACCGCAATGCGCCGGAATTATTCATTCCGACTTTGAGCGGGGTTTTATTCGTGCCGAAACTATCGCTTATGACGACTATATTAAATTTGGCGGTGAACAAGGCTGCAAGGAAGCCGGAAAGATGCGTTCCGAAGGAAAGGATTATGTAGTCAAAGACGGAGACTTGCTCAACTTTCTGTTCAACGTATAAGAATGAAAAACATTCTGAAATATCACCTGTATATTATAGGCTTTGCCATTCTAACCGCAGCAGCCGTTTGGTTAAACTGGGATTGCCCGCCGAATTATGACGAAGCTCATGCGTGGAATATCGCCCGACACCTTTCTACTGCAGAAATTTTTACTGTGAGCAAGACTGAAGGGCATCCGTTCCTTTGGTATTATCTGCTGATGCCCTTGGCAAAAGCAAATCTGCTTTATCCGTATTCGCTCTATTTCCTCAATCTGCTTCTCGTCATCGGCGCGTTTTACCTGCTATACCGATATGCGCCGTTTCCCGCGTACGTCAAATATCTCATTACGCTTTCGGCACCTTTTCTCCAATTATATGCAGGCTTCGCCCGCAGCTATACGCTCTCCGTTTTCCTGCTTTTCTCTTTGCTTAGTTTTTATCCTTCCCGCCAAAAACACCCTGTTTTCTATCTTTTCCTACTGCTTTTGCTGGCTAACACCAATCTTATGGGATTCTGGACAGCCTTTCCTCTGGGATTTATCTATTTTACAGAAAATCTCTGCTCATCATTCCGCAATAAACGCCTGTCATTGCCGCTGTTTTTAACCATAAATGCCGCACTGTTGGAAATTTTGCTCATTGTTTTACAATTCTATGGTTATAACGCAGATATCCCCAAATACACGCCTGTCTTTCATTCCCTGCAGGAAGACCTGAATATGGCATTGTTTCCATTGAATATTCATGTATTTTTCGGCATAATCTTATTATATTTTTTCTTCTTTCTAAAGCAAAAACAATTCGTTGCCGTTTTTTTTCTTGCTTCGACAATGGTTACTCTTGCTCTGACTTTCACATTCGTCTATCACGGAGCCATACATCACCATAACTTCTTTTACATCTGTCTGATTGCAGCCTGCTGGCTGGAAAAAGAAAAATCCGCGGCACATTCGCCCTCTGCAACTCTCCTGCTGGGCATTATAGCCCTGCTTCTCATCTTCAATCCTTATAACCAATACAAAAAGAAAGACTGCGCATATTTGCGCAGCCTCCAAAACAGTGCCGTTGCCATAAATCAGCTGTTCCCCGGCAGTAAACAGCAAATTCTCGTTTTAGAACATTTCGATGCCAATATTATTAAACCTTACCTTTCGCCAAATATCAAATTGCTAAACCAAACAATGACAGATTTTTCTTCTTTAAAGGCTTTTCAGGAAACTCTCTACCATTTCTACAGACAGATAAACCGATATAAAATAATTGAAACAGTTGCCCAAACGCCAAATACTCTGCTTTATCGAACCTGCGGAGAAAACACATACCGCAATGACCTGCTCGCCTTTCGCCTAAAATACCGGCTAAATTCAAAATACTGCCTGTATACGATAGAAATCAGATAAAAAATTTCGGCCGCAAATTGCAGCCGAAAAAACATTCTACTCAACATCCAGATATTCTATCGCATCCATCGCCGCCATTGCCCCGCTGCCCGCAGAAATAACCGCTTGCTTATATTTGGGGTCTTTAACGTCGCCTGCAGCAAAAACGCCTTCGATATCCGTTGCCGAACAATTTTCATGCGTTACAATATACCCCTTGCTGTCCAAAACCAGATTTCCTTTGAAAATATCCGTATTCGGCTGATGTCCTACCGCCACAAATACGCCGTCAACCGGAATTGTCTTCAATTTATCATTTTCGACATTCTTAATCTTAATACCTGTTACTTTTAAAGGATTGTCCTCACCGACAATTTCTTCAACAACGCTGTCCCATTCAACCACAATTTTCTTATTATTGAAAATTTTATCTTGCAAAATTTTATCAGCCCGCAGTTGATGGCGTCTGTGAACCAATACGACCTTATCTGCCAAAGTCGCCAGATATAAAGCTTCCGAAACGGCGGAATTGCCGCCGCCGATAACCGCAACTGTCCGTCCCCGATAAAAGAAACCGTCGCAGGTCGCACACGCTGAAACCCCATATCCGAGATATTTCTTCTCTGACGGAATATTCAGCCATTTTGCCGAAGACCCCGTCGCCACAATAACTGCTCTTGCCTTATAGGAATGCCCGTTTTCGGAACTGCATACAAACGGACGATTGCCGAAATCCACCTCGACAATATTGTCATTGGCAAACTGAACACCCAATTTCAACGCCTGCTGTTTCATCTTGTCCATCAGTTCAAAACCGCTTATTTCTTCAAAGCCCGGAAAATTTTCTATACTGCTTGTCATGGTCAGCTGCCCGCCTTCCTGATTGCCGGAAACAATCATCGTCTTAAGCCCGGCTCTCGCCGCATAAATTCCTGCCGTATATCCGGCTGGCCCGGATCCTAAAATAAGCAAATCAGTCGTATACAGTGCCATTACAGCCTCCTAGTTTAACAGTTTCAACGTACTTTCGCGCAGTTTTTTTACCCGCAGCGCTTTTTCTTTTTCCCCCTGAAGCTCATAAATTGCCGCCAGTTGGCTGCATATATACAGCGTATCCTGATACTTGGCATAAAAGCTTTCATCCTGTCCCATAACTTCGTTCAGGGCCTTCTCCAGAAACTGAGCTTTTACCTGAGGCGTTTCCGCATTTTGAGCCAGCAGCATATACGCTGCAAATTTATCCTCCTTGTCATGATTCTCCGCCCATGTTTCTTCTACCCGAACATAAGCATCTTCATCATTGAGATAATAATAAATGTCTTTCAGGGCTAAAAGCACGCGGCTTTTTTCTTCCGCACTGCGCGCATAAGCCAAAGACTGGTTATAATATTCTGCTGCCAGAAAGTATTTACTATTATCCTGATTTTGTAAAGCGTCTTCATAATAAATATCGCCAAGTTTTGTATATGTCCAATACAAAATAGCTGCAACATTGGCCGTATACTCTTCCTTTTGTTGTAAAAATTTCATAAAATAGCGCAGCAATGCGCTATACTGTACCACCAATGCCTCTTTGCTCAGATACTTTTCCCGTTCCTGCACAATTTTGTACAAATGCAGAAAGCGGCTTTCCGCATTGTCCGTTTTCGTCACGGCCGGTTTTAACATTTTCAGGCTCCGATTGATAAAAATTACAATATGCCGCCCGTATTCAGGCAGTAGTCTTCATTATTCAATGCATATTTTTTATGGACAGGACATTTTTCGCATAAACACCCACGATTCTCATGAATGCAATTGCTTTTTTCAAAAGCGCAAAACATAAGCTCCAGATGTTCCAAATGTGATACGTCATACGGAATATCCTTTCCGTTCTTTAATTTACAGGTTGTTGTATAAGACGGACATGATAAACACATACAAGCCTGAACATTTTCCACGGTTTTATCGACATGCATATTCTTTCTCCTCATAATACTTTCTCGCCAACGTAGTAAAAATATGCGCTAATGCCGGCAAAACAATTAACCAACGCCCTAGATTTAGGTTTATAATGCTATATGCGAATAAACCTGTCTTTCTGAATTTGTGGCAAAAAATAATTACTAACCCCAGGAAGAAATGAAATTTTATCAACCCTTGCAAATATTGGACCGCGATAACATGATTTTATCATTTCATCAATTTTTTCTTCATCACCGCTCATCAAAATTTCTACGCTGCCGTCATCTTCATTTCTGACCCAGCCAGAAATTCCGCCGATTTCCAATGCTTTAGCCACAGCCCAGCGTCGATACCCGATTCCCTGAACTCTGCCTTCAATTTTCAGATAAACTTCTCTCATAGCAAAATGTTTCCCATCTTTTTAGTTTTCGCTTTACATCTTCTTGCCGCATAACTGTCGCCTCATCGGTTCCCCATTGCTTCTGCTGCTCCAGCTCCTCACAAAAAGCCAGCCGAAAAACCGCTTCTGCCGAAGCTATTCTTTCGGCAAACAAAATACCGAGCAAGACCGAACGTAACTCCGTTGCCGTCAAATACAAAATGCTCAGCTTATCATCGTCCAGCTGCCGCAGATATGCAGCCATTTTTTCCTTCTGCAAAGCATTTGCAGCAATAACTGAAAGTCCTTTAGTCATCACAAAAGCAGTGTTCGACAGCAAATTTGCCTGTTCAACTGCCGCCGCCGCATCTCTCAATATACCGGCGTCCAAATCGTCCGGCAGATACAAAAGCGTATCCGTTTCCGCAAATTTAACCAAAACCGAAATGAAACACTCTTTTTCTGCTGCTATTTTCTTTATAATTTCCGATTCCGGTTCCGATACGGAATTAGTTGGTTTTACCACGTTTTCCTACTCCGCCCGAAAGTATATTCAAAATCCCTTTCGTCGTATCCTTTACAACGCCGACGCTGTCGTCAAGAATTTTCCCGACATCGCCCGTCGTCTGAGTAACGACATTATCCGGTTTGGGAAAACGGCTTTCATACCCCGTTCCTTGCAAAGCCGTATAACACGGAGAACCGTCATTTTCCAACAACATCTGTGTCCCAAGATATACAGGCCCGCCCGTCGTAACGCCCACAATAGTTTTAATAGCATTGGCGCTGTCTACGCCGATTCGCGGATTTTGAATTGTCCCTGTCAGTTTCACCAGCGAAGACAAAGCCTTTGCAATATTCGTATCCGTCAGTTTTCCCGCAAAAGGTTTAACGCTCATGCTGACGCTATCATCTCGCAGGTTGACATCGCCGCTTGCCACAATCGTAAATTTATCGGCATTGACAACAACCCCGTTCGGAAAGCTGGCTTTACCGTTTTTCAAATCAGCGCGCACAACGGCACAACGCAAGTTCAAATCATCATTGCCTTTAGTAATTTTCAACGTATTAAGAAGCTGGGAAACGACATTTCCTTTCATCACCCCGATATTGCCGAGATGAACCTGCGACTTATCGACAATCGCAACAATACGCCCGTCAAGGCTGTCTGCCACTGCTGCATAAGTATCTCCCCGCCCGCTCAGGCTGACATAAACATCGGTATCGCTCCCGTTTATAAAATTAAAAGAAGATGAAGTTTTGCCCAACGCCTGAAGCAGTTTCTGCATATTTAACTTTTGTACCTCCGCCTGCAATACCATTGATTTTGACGCAGCATTCAGCGAAGCGTTTGCCGTAACGCTGCCGTCGACAACCGTCCCTTTAATCACTTTCAAAACTGCCGTTCCGTTTTTAACCTGAACATCCGCAACAATATTGTTTGCAATCTCTGAATTTCCGTTAACCAATCGGGAAACCGACGCATTAACATCTGCGTTGATACCATAAAGAGCCGAATACGGAATAACGTCAGCCGAAACGAGTGTTGTTGCCTGAGCTTCCTTTATCAATGAGAAATTTACTGCCGCCTGTTGCTTTTTCGCAAAAGTTGCCAAATCAAACCTGCCTGACTGCAATTTTGCCTTAACCGTCGGAATACTTGCAGCAATATTCGCAGTTGCCGTACCCTTTATCTCATTTCCGGCTATTCTAAAGCTCTTGATATCGGCTTTGATTTCCTTCAAATCGCCTTGCAGCATAATATCCGCAAATTCATTATAACCGCTGTTCTCGCCCAAAAACCCGCTCGCCTTGACTGTTCCGCTGAAACGGATATCAGTTAATAAATCATACAGCATCATTGCCGCCTCGGCATGTATGCCGGCAACATCAAACGTTCCGGACAACGGATATCCGGAAGCACTCTCAAGTTTATTTAAACTACCCAAAATACCGCTGCCGCGATACAGTCCGTGATTAACATCAAAATTAAAATCAATATCGCCGCTGTCGTTTTCATCAAGTGCCAGTTCTGTAATATCATAACTTTGCTGCTTTGCTTTCTTATCCGTATAATTTATCTTCACATTGCTTAGCAAAACATGTCTGACTATCAGTGAAGACAGCAGCTGTGATACGCTGCTTCCGCCTGTATCGTTATGAATTGCTCCCGCCGGCTCTGCATTTTTTGTTTCGGTATCTGTTTCATCCACCGCAGCCTGAGCACTCTTAACCAATTCAAATTTCATCAAACTAAAATTCGCAGCCTTTTTCCCTTTTTGTATTGCAGCACCGACCTTATCGGCAGAAAATTCCCAATTCGCTTCACCTGATGCGTTTTCTTCAAGGTTTATCACCGCATCATTCAGACGAAACGTATCAATCTCAATGTTTTTATGCAGCAGTGGAATTACGGCAAAGCCGAGTTCTACCGATTGCGCCGATACCATTGTCGGCGTTTTTGACCATTCTGCATTGGAAAAAGTAACGTCTTGAACCTCTATTACCGGGTTAAACGACGGTTTCACCTGAATATCGCCGATAGTCAGCTGCCGCCCTGTCGCATTGTAAACGATTTTAACAATGCTTTCCTTATAAGCGTTAAAATCTATCTGCGTCAGCAGCACATAAACGGCAGCAACCGCCAACACGCAAATACTAACCAACGAAATAAGTATTATCTTTAATGCTTTTTTCATTTTCTGCTACTCCCTAACCCCTAAAATTTAATCCAAGCGTACTTAGGCTGTCTTTAAAATACCCGGGCAGCTTTGCCTGTACAATCAATTTTCTGCCATAAACAGAAGATAAATCTATTTTATAGGCATGCAAATGCAGTTTATGGACAAACATTCCGCTTTTTTCCCGCTCTGTGCCGAAATACTTACCATCACCCAAAATCGGCGTCCCGATAAATTCAAGATGCGCGCGAATTTGATGGGTTCTCCCGGTAAGAGGACTGGCTGCCAGCAAAGCATATTTATCGCTGACACAGTCCAAAACCTGATATTCCGTCACTGCCGGTTTTCCCCCTTCCAAAACCTGTACCCTGCCGTCCGCTTTTTCCAACGGCACCTTAATCTCTCCATATTCTTTCGCAGGAACGCCGCGGACAAGAGCCAGATACGTTTTTTTCAAAGTATGCTCCCGAAATGCCTTTGTCAAGAGATCCGCCGTTTTTCGATTCCGCGCCAAAACCAAAACACCGCTCGTATCCTTATCAATCCTGTGCACCAGTTTCGGCCTTTCATCATTGTCGAACTTAAGGGCATCAAGCATACCGTCTATATGTCTTTGGGTATTTGTCCCTCCCTGCACAGCCAGCCCGGACGGCTTATTCAGAACGATAAGATTATCATCTTTATAAATAACCATATCTTCTATAAATCTTGCATCATACGCAGAAATTTCCGTATGTTCCGGCATTTTTTTCTCATTATCAAGCGGCGGCACACGAATTTCCGTTCCCGCTATAAGCCGCGTATTGGCCTCGGCTCGCTGCCCGTCAACTTTAATCTGCTTCGTCCGCAACAGCTTTTGCAGCCGTCCCAGGCTTAACCCCGGATAATATTTCAGAAACCAACGGTTTAGCCGGATTCCCTCGTCTTCATTCTTTACCTTGACAATTTCAACACCGCTCATTTGTTTTCGTCCTTTTTCTTGAAAGCCCGCTGTTTTTCTGCTCTCAATTTATCAAAATAATCGATTCTTTTCTTAATTTCCCGCTCAAATCCTCTGTCCACCGGATGATAAAAGCGCCGCCGCCCCATTTCTTCGGGAAAATAGTTTTGCCCGGAAAAACCGTCCTCCAAATCCTGGTCATAAACATACCCGTCATTATACCCCAATTCTTTCATCAGCTTGGTCGGTGCATTCAAAATATGCTTCGGCGGCATCAGGGAACCTGTCTTCCGCGCTGCATCAAACGCGCTGTGCATTGCCTTGTAAACCGCTGCCGACTTCGGCGCCGTCGCCAGATATGCCGTCAGCTGCATCACTGCCAAATCCCCCTCGGGAGACCCCAGACGCTCATAAACTTCTGCACAGGCAATCGCCTGCGTTACGGCATTGGGATCCGCCAGCGAAACATCTTCAACCGCAAATCGGACAAGCCGCCGCAGGATATAACGCGGATCTTCACCGGAAACAATCATTCTCCCGACCCAGTAAAGCGCCGCATCTACATCCGACCCGCGCAGCGATTTATGCACGGCGGAAATCAGATTATAATGTCCGTCCCGCCCCTTGTCATAAACCGGTGCCCGCGACCGGATAATTTTCATCAGCTTTTCTTTGTCAAAAATCTCCCCCGGTTTGGCATAAGCCCAGACGCTCTCCGCCAGATTAAGAATATACCGCCCGTCGCCGTCTGCCACATTTTTCATAAATTCGCGCGCTTCTTCGTCAATCGGCAGTTTCATCCCTTCTTCGCGCTCGGCTCGCTGCAGCAGCTCCTCAAAATTTTCCGGCGTCAGACGGTTCAATACAAAAACCTGACATCTGGACAACAAAGCCGCATTCAGCTCAAACGATGGATTCTCGGTAGTTGCGCCGACCAGAATAACCGTTCCGTCCTCCACATACGGCAAAAAACCGTCCTGCTGCGATTTGTTAAAGCGATGGATTTCATCAACAAACAACAAAGTCCCCTTGCCTTGGGTTATTTTGCGCTCCTGCGCATATTGAAAGACCCTCTTTAAATCGGCCACGCCCGAAAAAACCGCCGAAATCTGTTCAAAGTACAGATTTGTATGTTCGGCAATCAGCCTGGCTATCGTCGTCTTGCCGCAACCCGGTGGTCCCCAAAGGATAAATGAAGATATACGCCCCGTAAAAAGCATTCTGCCCAAAGGGGAATCTTCTCCTAACACCTGTTCCTGCCCGACAACCTCCTCAAGTTTTCGGGGACGAAGCCGGTCGGCTAAAGGCCGTTTAACCCTGTTTGAAAAAAGCGTTTCTTCCATGGCTCCCGCTGAACAAAATTAAAAACAAAACCCAAACTGCCTTATTTTTTACAACAAAGATTCTAAAAAAGCTATTTCTTTTTAACATAAAATTTCTCGCATTGCCCGCCTCCCGCAAATTTTCCCATATTCTCAGTCCTCTCCCTCTTGTTTTTTTGCAAATAAACAGGCAAATGCATATATAACTCTTGACTCTGCACAATAAAGTTATAGTATTCAAAAGATTAAAATAACCAGCAATCGGGAAAGAAATATGAGTTTTAGAGATTTGGGGCTAAGCGAACAGACCATCCACGCGATAGAAGACTTAGGCTATCAGGAGCCGACAACCGTACAAAAAGACGTTATTCCGTCGGTTCTCTCTGGAAAAGACATCTTCACCATCGCTCCGGCTGCCTGCGGCAAAACCTGCTCTTATATCTTTCCGCTTATTGATATTATTTCCAAAAAAGAAGGCCAGACAATTCTGATTATTTCTGCCGACAGCAAAGAAGCCGTTAATATTTCCGATAAATTTTCTATTTTTAACAGATATCACGAAATAAACGAAACAACCATAAAAGACGGCGACACCGAAAATATGATTGACAGCGAAGCAAACGTCATCATCGCCTCACCGGATTTGCTGCTTGAAAATCTGGCCGAAAACCGCATTGACGTTTCCAATGTCAACATTCTGGTTGTTGACGATATTAATCTGATAAAAAAGAAACGGCAGCTGAATAACTTGGATAAAATTTTAGCCCTGCTGCCCGCAAACAAACAAAATATCGTTTTTACGACCCGCCGCTCCAAAGAAACGCAGGACACGCTAAACAAGATACTGAAAACGCCGGCGGAAATCAAAGTTGACAAAGCCAGAGAAAGCGAAACTGCGGAAATCGGGCAGAATATTCCCGAAATCCCGCAAAAAGAAATTCGCGCTGAAGAAAAAGCCTCTGCCGAAAAAGCTGCAAGACGGCCGGCACCGAACGCAAAAATTGACTTAAAGCCTCCCTTACTGGATAAAAAAGCATTAGACTTGTCCAAGCGCTACAAGGTTTTCGGCAAAAAAACACCAACGTTCTTACTTGCCGATACCAAGCTTGTTGAAGAAGCCGAATAATACCGCAATCCTGTAAACACGGATTTTCAGGATTCGCAAAATAAACAATAACATCAAAACTAACTTTTTTATGGAGATTCTACAATGTCTGGACACTCCCAATTTAAAAACATTATGTATCGCAAAGGCGCCCAAGACGCTAAAAAAGCCAGAGTTTTCGCTAAACTCGCCCGTGAAATTACCGTAGCAGCCAAAAGCGGCCTGCCCGAACCGGATAAAAATCCCCGCCTGAGACTGGCAATCCAAGCCGCCCGTGCGGAAAGTATGCCGAAAGATAACATTGAACGCGCCATCGCCAAAGCAACGCAGGTTGCCGGCGGCGCCGATTTTACTACCATGCGTTACGAGGGTTTTTCTCCCAACAAAGTTGCCGTTATTGTTGAAGCTCTGACTGATAACAAAAACCGTACGGCCAGCAACGTCCGCTCTATTTTTGGCAAACGCGGCGGAGCCATGGGCGAAACCGGTTCTGTATCATTTAACTTTGAACGTATCGGCTATATTGAATATCCGCAGGCTGTTGCCGATGCTGACAAAATGTTTGAAGAAGCATTGGAAGCCGGCGCCAATGAAGTCGTTTCCGAAGAAGACATTCACGCAATTGAAACTCTGCCGGACGACTTGTCTGCCGTAACCGACGCTTTGGAAAAGAAATTCGGCACACCGTCAGCATCTCGTTTGGATTGGAAACCGACTGTAAAAACCCCAATCACGGATTTGGAAACGGCAAAGAAATTTCTTGAATTCATCGATGCGCTGGAAGAAGACGAAGACGTTCAGCACGTTTACCACAATGCAGAAATTTCTGACGATATTATGGCTCAGTTGGAGGCCGAATAATGCGTATCCTCGGTCTGGATCCGAGCATTTCCTCTACAGGCTGGGGAATTATTGAGATGAATGGAAACCGTCTGTCTTATGTGGCAGACGGTTTCATTCCGACTTCTGCCAAAGACACTCTCTCAAACCGTCTGCACACCATTTACACAGAACTCCGGCACATTATTGAATTATATAAGCCGGACGAAGCCTCCATTGAAATAACTTTTTTAAACACCAATCCGGAAACATCGTTGAAACTGAGCATGGCGCGCGGCGTCGTTTTCCTGATGCCGGCAATTTACAACATCCCTTTGTTTGAATACGAACCCAACAAAATCAAAAAAGCTCTGACCGGAGTCGGCAAAGCAGACAAGAAACAAGTGGAGACAATGGTAAAGATTCTCCTGCCTGGTTGCCAACCAAAAAACAACGACTCCTCGGACGCCTTGGCTATCGCTATCACGCACTGCAACCTGCGCAACTCCTACAAAGACCACACCGTATAATCTTTATTGCCATTCATACTGTCTCTCACATTAACAAGATACACTGTCGTCATGTTATTCGGACAGATTTATGCCTTTTGTTGGAATATTACCGTCTCTCGCTTTTTCTTGAAAAATTAATCATTCTCACATCAAAAGACCTTTGTGCAGTAAAAGAATTTTGTGCAGTATCGGAATAATTTGTTTCGTTCCGTTTCCCCTGCAAAACTTGGTTCAACTCTTTTTCATAGCCGCCGGAAACCGCCAGTTTCTTACCTAGTAGAACTATCTCGCTCGGCTGGTCGCGCCAATCCCGTTCTTTATCAAATACGGTCAGCACCGCATCTTTGAACTGCCCCTGTTTCTCTTTGGGAAACGCAGCAATGAGCTTCAGCAAGTCACGCATAAACGGCGGTGCATTGGTGATATCAACGATAGCACGGGCTTTCTCCGGTGTAAACGGCTGACCGTCCTTCCCCGCCGGATAAAAATCCTTATTATTTTCAAAACCGCTGACATAATTGCTGAAATAACGGTTGCGAATCGCCAGACGAGACAGGGTTTCCGTAAATTCTTTTTGTGCTTCCATTTCCTTTGCAAAATACTGTTGCAGATAATTATACATCGTCGTATTGGCAAAATTACCGTCATATTCCTCTTTAACATCAAACTGAACACCGGCAAACAATGCCTGCCTGGTCACCCACGTACCTTTGGGATCCATTAACCACTCTATCGGCTGAACTTCAAACCAATACGCCGCCCCTTCTTGAATCTGCCTGTCGTCAGACAGAACAGTACCGCTGCTACAAGGTTTCCCCTCGATACGAACATATTTTTTACCGTTAAACATATATTCTTTATGGTTTCGCGGGGTAAATCCGGTGTCGAAGGCCTCAAGTTCCGCTGAATCGAAAGTATAATTTTTACCGGTCGGTTTAAGGGCGTTTTTTTGATACTGAACCTCTAATTCCTGGCTGATGGATTCAGGTGCCACAGTTTGCGGATAGGCTCCGTATTCGCAGATCTGTACCGTCTTGCCGTTGCCAAAACGCATTTCCCTCACATTGCTCGGACTAATTTTGGATGTTGCAGAAGCAGACAGTGCCGGACGAACCGCTGCTTCACGCGTACGAGGGAAAAAGTTGAACTCTTTACCAAAAGCCCCCACAACGCAAAGACTGCCGCCTTCGAGGAAAGATGCTGTCCAGACACATCCGGAAGTAACGCCGGCACTGTTTCTAGACCCATAACCTACAAAGGTACCCAAAACGATTGCCGCATCCGAAATGCCTGTTCTTGTACCATACGCCTGTATTACTTCCAACGCGCTGTCGCCCCAGACGTCTTCTTCCTTTAATAAAGTTATTTCCATCCTGCATTCCCCGCTCAACTCATCATATAATTATTTTACTACATTCACCTCCCCTTGGCAAGCGATATTTAGTCAACAAAAACGCCCTCTCCGGGGCGTTTTGTAAATCAGTCATCTACAAATCGGAAATAACCTGAATACTGATAATCTCATCCGGTTGGCTGACCATTCCGTTATAACCGCCGCCTTTTTTAATCTTGTCAACATATTCCATACCGGAAACGACTTTTCCCCAAACCGTATATTGCCCGTTCAAATGCGGACAATCGTCATAACAGATAAAAAACTGACTGTCTGCCGAATCCGGACTCATCGCCCGAGCCATGGAAACAATACCTCTCGTATGCGGAATTGTATTAAATTCAGCTTTCAGCTTCTTGCCGCTTCCGCCGGTGCCGTTACCGAGCGGACATCCCGTCTGTGCCATAAATCCGTCAATAACGCGGTGAAATTTTAAACCGTTGTAAAACCCCTCGCGCACCAGCTCCTTTATTCTTGCCACATGGTTTGGCGCCGCATCAGGATACATCTCTATGACAACTTCCCCCTCTTTCAGTTTCATAACCAATGCATTTTCCGGGTCATTCACATTATATGAATATTTCATTTTCTTTCCCCTCGTTTCACTGACACCGAGCTTCTTTTTTTCCTCCGCTGCCAAATTCTTCGTATCGCTTTTATTCAGGCTTTTCGTTTCGCTTTTCCCTAAAACATTAGACATCTGTAAACTCCTAACATATTCTTTCCGCAGCAACTCATTGCTTTTTTCTTCTGCCTTATATTTAGGTTTTTATTTTCCGCTATTCAAGACAAAATCTACCCTTTCCTCCGCCGAAAGGCCGGTCGGATAAGTTTCGTCAATTTCTTTCAGCCTGTTCTTCAATCCTCTGCCGTTGGCAATTTGAATCGCCAATCCCGGCCGTGCATTAACTTCCAACATCATCGGTCCCCGGTTCTTATCAAGCACGATATCTGCTCCCAGATATCCCAAACCGGTCATGTCGTACGCCAATGACCCGATAATCAGATGCTCTTTCCAAAACGGAACGCGCAAATCCATCAAATTCGCTTTTGTATCAGGATGCTGCAAAATCGTTTTGTTATGCATAACAGCATTCAGAGGCTGTCCCGTCCGGACATCCAGTCCGACACCGACAGCCCCCTGATGCAAATTAGCCCGTCCGCCGGATTCTTTCGTCGCCAGACGCATCATCACCATTGCCGGAAACCCTTTATAAACAATAACCCGGACATCCGGTACGCCGTGATAGCTGAAATCTTTAAATACATCGCTGAAATTGACCGCTTCCTCAATCAGCGCCACGTCATATTTGCCGCCCAGACTGAACAGACCGCTCAATGTATTGGAAACATGCTGATAAACGTCTTTAAAGCTCAAAACATCTCCCGAAGCGCTGTAAAAATGCTCGGCATCATATTCCTTTATAACCAAGACGCCTTTGCCGCCGCTGCCATGCGCCGGCTTTATAACAAACGTATCATAGCCTTTAACGATATCCAACAGATTTTTAACCTGATATTGGTGTTCAATAATTCCAATCATTTTCGGCGTATTGATATTAATGCTGTTTGCCAGCCTTTTGGTTTTAACTTTATCGTCAACAAGCGTATAAAGCGAACGCCTGTTATACTTGGCAATAACCGAATAATTGCGGTCATTCATTCCTAATACGCCATTTTCGCGCAGTTTTTTGCCGTTAAAAAGCCATTCAAACATTCTGCCCGTCCTTATTAATCAGCGGCGCAAAACGGGTCAGTTCCGTCAACCGGTATCCCGTATACGTACCGAGCAGCATAACAATAAACATGATTACCAGATTAAGCTCGTTAAATGCAAACATAACATGGCGGACATATTCATTACTGATAACAAAATAAGTAACCATCGCTGTTAAAAACGTAAACAAAATTTCTTTAATCGTATTGACAGCCCCTTCCTCTTCCCACGTTATGGAAGCCCGTTCGATAATCCATGCCGTAATAATAATCGGGAAAAAGATTGCCGAACTGACAATCGTATAATCCAGACGGTAACCGATAACAGTCAGCGCCTGTATCAACAAAATAACAAAGATAACAACAAAAGATATCCTCGGAACTAACAACAGATTAAGCTTTGCCACCAAAGCGCGCATAACCAGCCCCAGCAGAATCATTACCGAAAAACATATCAACCCCGGCCAAAACCCGGTCTTAACCAACGCCATAGCCAACAACATCGGCGTAAAAGTTCCCATTGTCGCCACGCCTATAACATTGCGCATAATAACGACCACCAAAATTGCCAGAGGAAAAATCATCAGCCATTTCAAAGTGTTTTGTTCCAAAATCGGCAATGTATAAATGGAATATTTATAACTCATCAACGTATCATTAGCTTTTGCCCGATGCTCAGCCATTTTCATCGGCGTCGCAACTGATTTCAAAACTGAAAACATAACTTTTGAATCTTCCCCGCCGCGAACATCCAGCAGCGATACGCCGCCGCGCTGAAAAATAACCCAGTTTTTCGGCAGCCCTATTTTGGCCGTATTCAAATCATATAATGTCCACTTCCCGTCCAAGTAAGCTTCCAACATAATATCCGGACGTTCTGTTTTTTTCCCTTCCTCAAGCTTGATAGTCCAGGCAATACGCGCCGGAATCCTCTTATAAGCAAGAATTTGCATAACCTTTTCCGCAAATTCCTTGGATGTATGATTTAACGGCAGCACCGGGCTCATAGTCGGGCTGGAAAGCTCCTGATTAACCGTCAAAATGGCTTTCTGAACTTTATCTCCTCTTTGCAATTCAGACAATTCCCAGATTTTCCGCATCTGTATCCGTTCTTCTTCCGATAAGACGGGTCTTTCTATTTTAACCATAGGCATAAAATTTGCCGCCCTGTTTTGCGCATCATCATAAATGCTCAACCGGTAATATAAATTCTGACGCCCGCTCTTATTTTTTCCCGTCATAACAATACGGCCGTCTTTTTTGTTTCTGCTGACTTCATATCCCTTGGCTGTAATTTCTTCATTCAGAATTTTAAATCCGTCTTTGTCGTTCGGTACTGCCAAAGATACGCTCGTATCGCCGCCTGACGCATTAAAAGAAACCTTGGCCTCCACCGTCCAAACGTCTGTAATTGCCCGCGGCGACAAAGTAAATCCCCAATACTTAACCTTGTAATAAATACCATACGCCGCATATCCGACAGATAACATCAAAAGAAAAGTCAGAACTTTTCTCACCGTAAAAAAATCAGCCAATTTTAGTCTCATAATCACAGCCTTGTCAGTTTAGTGTACCCTGTTAATTTAATGTATATGATGTCGACGTGTCTACCAAGAATCTTCCGGTCAGAATATTCCTGCCCACCAGCCCCTGATAATCAAAATTAGAACGGTCGGCTATGGAAAATACGGCGCTGAACACTTCTCCGCCCATCTTAACATCCATTTTAATGGCTTTGCGGCTTTCGTCTTTTCCGGCACGCTTAACCTTAAATGAACGTTCGACTTTCTTTTCAAAAACATGTTCCTCGCCTGTCTTACGGTTTTTAAGTTTAAACGCAACCCATTTTTCACCGTCCCGTTCAAAATATTCGACATCTTGGCAATCCAGCGAAGATGTCGTCGCGCCGGTATCTATTCTGGCAGCAAAAGGAGATTTCATCGGCAAAAAATAAATCGGTTCCACCTCTCCGATAATCGGCAGATGAGCTTTTTCCACGACAACCTCCTCCGTTGTGCTGACATTATGTACCACCGCAGGAACAATCACCTGCTTGGATTGGCATGCAGAAACCGTAAACAACACAATCAACAAACATAATTTTCGCATATAAATTCACCCCGTTATTTTCGCTTTGTCTTCAAATCTGCTTATGTCCTGTTTACATAGCCTCTTTTTACAGAAGAAACATCAACAAAATAACACTAATACACAGCGAAAAAAAGACCTCCGGAATGTTTACCCTTCATAATTTATTGTAAACATCGTATTTAAATTTTAAACAGTGAATTTAAACAACGTATTTAAACCCGTCGTCTGATTTGTCGAAAGATTTATCTTTTGTCGGCAACCGGTTATATAAACGGAATGTCGCAATAAAATATTTGCTAGAAAAACACTGTCGCGCGCAAGCTGGTAACCACGCCGTAATCTGATTTCTGATTAAGTGCCGGATTGATATACAGCTGAACATCCGGCGTTATCGTGAGCATATTGCCTATACCCCATGCCCAATAGGCCTCCACAATCTGTTCAGCCTTATGTGCCAGAGGTTCGCCAACCGCTGCCTCGTCCAATTTATTATAGGCATAAGCTAATCCTATTTGGTCCAAAGGATTTCTGTCCAGCGGATTATTATATACACCGCCTATCACCCACGACTGACGGATTTCCTCCGTACTTCCGCTTACTTCGTTAACACGGGCAAAAACACTGAGTTTCTCGCCCAAATCCTGCGATAAGTTCAGCGACCACCCGTTCGTCGTTTCCGGTTGTTCCGGCACTCCCGGCTGATTATACGCCAGCAGGGAAATCTCCATATCCCCCCATCCCTTAATTGTCGGCGTATAAGCAACATAACCGAATGTAGTGTAATGTCCGTCGTCCAAATGGTTAAACCTTATGCTCGGCGCATCAACGTTTGTGGCATCTTGCCCACCGAAAGTAAAGTTCCACTCGCTGTTTGGCGTAATCTGAACATAGCCGCCCACCCCGGCCGTAGAATAAGATGAAGAAGCATTTTGCGCCAAAGCATCATTTAAGAAGTTAACCTGCTGGTTGGCATCATATTCCGTTCCGTCAAAGTTATACAGCGGAAATTGTCCGAGAGCCACCGTCAGCCAGTCCCATTTTCCGCCCAACTGATAAGTATAATACAATTCGTCAAATTGGTTTTCGCCGTCGGTATAATCATTAATTCCTGTTACATACCCCGAGTTATTTGCCAAATCTGCAGCATTGTGATTGCCGTACCGGATAACCGTATATGCAAAATTCAATGTTCCCGTACCATATTTGTTATCAAACGTCGTCCAGGCAAATTCAGGATATATATACGCCTGAACGGCGTTGTTTTTTCCGCTCGGACTGGTGCGCTGCCCCAAAACCGAAACGTCTAGATTATAATCAAAGCCGTATTTTTTATTCAGGCTGTTTTTAAAATCCTGATAATCGCTGCCTACGCTGTCCGCATAAGCATTTAAGGCCAACAATGTACAAAACGTCCCCAAAAGCATCGCTTTGCTGTTTATCATCTCTTTATCCTTCGGCTATATTAAACACCCCTTTGGATATAACCTCTCAAACAATGAAAAAAAGGGGGATTTACAAAAAAACTCTTGAACCGTGTAGCAAAAGAATTTAGACTGTTCTGCAACAAAGGAAAAAAATATGATTGCAAAATTAAAAGGCATAATAGACAACATCGGTGAAGATTGCTGTATCATAGACGTGAACGGCGTCGGCTATCTTGTCAATATGTCTTCTCGTTCTCTCTCAAGATTGCAGCAGGGTGAATATACGGCGCTGTTGATAGAAACCGTTATCAAGGAAGACAGTATTACTCTGTTCGGATTCCAGACCCCTTGGGAAAAAGAATGGTTTAACACGCTGACCAAAATTCAGGGCGTTGGCGGCAAAGTATGCCTGAACATTCTGAGCGCCCTGTCTCCTGCCCAGCTGTCGCAAGCCGTCGCCGCGCAGGATAAAAGCTCTTTTCTGCGTGCGGCAGGTGTCGGTCCCAAACTGGCCGCACGTCTTGTTACCGAGCTGAAAGACAAAATCGTAACCATTCCTGCTGAATATCTGACCGGAGCGGATTTAAACACTGTTTCCGAACCGGAAACCACCGCTGACACCACACCGCAAACCAAAGACAAAAAGAAAAAAATGCCCGAGCAGCCGGAAGAAACTGACAACACCTACGCCAAAACCGAAGATGTTACGTCCGCATTAACCAATCTCGGCTACCAAAAAATTGACGCTTATCGGGTCGCTGCCGAAATCTGTCTGAAAAATCCCGATGCCGACCTTGGAACGCTGATTCGGCTGGCATTAAAGGAATTTAACCAATAGGAGAAGCTGAATGTCCGAAGATAAAGAACGTATTGTCAGTGCGCAAAGGCTCTCCACGGACGAGGCCAATTCTCCCGCCGCCGTCAATCTGCGCCCCTCAACACTGGATGAATTTGTCGGACAGGACAAAGTCTGCCAAAACCTGAAAGTATTTATCCAGTCCGCCAAAAGCCGCGGCGAAGTCCTTGACCACGTTTTGCTTTACGGCCCGCCCGGACTTGGAAAAACCACTCTTTCCAATATTATTTCTAAAGAACTCGGTGTTGGCTTTAAAGCGACCTCAGCCCCGATGATAACCCGCTCCGGCGACCTGGCAGCAATTTTAACTAACCTTGAAGCACGCGACGTTCTGTTTATTGATGAAATCCATCGCTTAAACCCGGCAATTGAAGAAGTCCTGTATTCCGCCATGGAAGACTTTCAGCTTGACATCATTATCGGCGAAGGACCTTCCGCCCGTTCGGTCAAAATTGACCTCCAGCCGTTTACGCTCGTCGGTGCCACCACGCGCTCCGGGCTCGTATCAACCCCGTTGCGCGAACGTTTCGGCATACCGTTGCGAATGGATTTTTATAATCACGAAGACCTGCAAAAAATCGTCTTGCGCGGCGCCCATCTCTTAAATATGCCAATTTCCAACGACGGAGCCATGGAAATAGCCAAACGTTCGCGAGGAACGCCGCGTATTGCCGGCCGCCTTTTAAAACGCGTGCGGGATTTTGGCGCCGTTGCCGGAAATGTGGAAATAGACTCGGAAATTGCCGACAAAGCTCTGCGCCTGCTGGATGTTGACGCTTATGGGCTCGACGAATTTGACCGCCGCTATTTGACCTGCATCGCCAAGAACTACGGCGGCGGCCCAGTTGGTGCCGATACGTTGGCAGCAGCCCTTTCCGAAGAACGCGACACCATAGAAGAAGTGATAGAACCTTATCTGCTGAAACTGGGTTTTTTGCAGCGCACGCCCCGCGGCCGCGTCCTTTCTGAACAAGGGTGCAAATATCTGGGCGTCAGCAAGTTCAAAAATAACAACAACCAGTTTAGTTTTATGGAAGACCTAGGAATTTAACCTATTTGAGGATAACACGATGACCTACGAAACAGAAACTGTCAAAGGCAAGCTTTTTGAAGACAAAACCTTTTCTTTTCCCATTCGCATTTATTATGAAGACACCGATGCCGGAAGCATCGTCTATTATGCCAATTACCTCAGATATGCCGAACGCGCCCGCACCGAATATTTACGCCATCTTGGCATAAACCAGCAGGAAATGTTGAAAAGTCAGGGAATGGGATTTGTTGTCCGCGATTGCCACATCAGTTATAAATCTCCGGCAAAACTTGACGACGCCCTGAACATAACCTGCAAAGTAACCGAACTTAAAGGCGTTTCGCTCAAAATGGAACAAAAACTCTACCGCGGGGAAAACGTCATTTGTGAAATAGAAATTACATTGGTTTTTTTGAGCCTTCCTGCTATGCGTCCGACAAAAATTCCCGCTGAAATATCAGCCCTGCTGTCAACTCCGCTCTAAAAAACTTCCTATCTTTTCGGATTTCTAACTCTTTATCATCCATCTCGCCCGTACTGCCCTCTCGCTCTCATATACGAAAAAACGGCTTACCAAGAGATGGAAATATGATGAATTAATCTATATAAGGCAAAAACTGCAAACTGTTTTATCTTTTTTACTCTTCCTTATGCAGATAAACCGATATGCTGATTGAAGCCACAATAATTGCCGGTACCCACACTGCAAACCAAGCCGGAATATAAGAATTTATACCAAAAGCCGACACTACTTGTGAAGTAAAATAAACTGTAAACCCCGTTGCAATACCCGATACAATCATCAGCAAAACGCCTCCCTGCCGCTGGCTGGCCTTGAGCGAAAAAATACCTGCCACCAAAACCATTGCCATCAAAAAGAAAGGCAGTGCAATCAGACTTAAATATCGCATTTTGTATCTCTGTACCGAAAAACCCGACGTTTCATAAAACTTTATCGTATCCGGCAGATTCCAAAACGAAATTGCTTCCGGATCCACAAAGTTATCTTTTATCCGCTGCAAGTTCATCTCCGTCGGATATTTCAGGTTATTCAATATTTCCGCCTGTTCTCCGGCCCTATAAATCCGCACGTCGCGCAAATTTAGCTCCCCGTCTTCAAGCGTCGCAACAAATGCTTCTATCCGCCGTTTCACCTGCGTCCTCTCATCAACCTCAATAATACTGACATCACGCAGCCACAATACATCATCCTGCAAATTCAGACTGCCCGCATTAATTATGGCAATCGTATCATTCCCTTTACCTTCGCGTATCCACAAACCTTTGTTTGAAAAAAGAAAAGCATTCGGGTTGTCCGTTGATAACCGATATGACAGCGTTTCTTTTAGTTCATACAATTTAGCCGAAATCGGATTAAACACCGCCACCCAAAACAATCCGATACCAAACACGGCCAAAAGTACCGGTGTCAATACTCCCCAAATGGAAACACCCGACGCCCGGATAATAACAAATTCATTCGTTTTGCTCAACCGCCAAAAAGCTATCATCGTTGACACCATAATCACAAAAGGTACCACCTTATCCACCGTTTCCGGCAGTTTCGCTACCACATATTGCAGCAAAAAACCGACTGACACATCATGCCTGCCCGACGTTTTACGCAATATCTCTATCATATCAAACATCATAATAATCGCACAGATAACTGCCAGAACAAATAAAAAGTTTAATATTGTCTGTTTGATTAAATATGAGCCTAAAATTGAATTCGGTTTCATCATCGTCCTGATTTCCTAAAAATAGCCGGTAGACAGATATCGTTCCACGCTGTCAGGCAAAATAACCACCAGCCGCTTGTTGACAAACTCATCGCGCTTCGCCAGTTCCGCTGCAGCGGCAATGGCAGCTCCTCCCGAAACGCCAATCGGCAGTCCCTCCGTCTTAGCAACGGTTTTCGCCATCTCTATAGCTTTTTCATCACCGATTTTAACCACTTCATTAACCAGCGATTTATCATAAAACGGCGGAACAAATCCCGCGCCGATTCCCTGTATTTTATGCGCGCCTTTCGATTCCCCGCTCAAAACGGCGCTGCTTTCCGGCTCCACCGCCGCCACATATAAATCCTGATTATACGTTCGCAATACCGAAGCAATGCCCGTCAAAGTGCCTGACGTTCCCACGCCTGCAACCAACACGTCAAAATCGCCGCCGGTATCTTCTAATATTTCCATTGCCGTTCCCATTCTGTGCGCATTCGGATTCGCCTCATTGTCAAACTGGCTCAAAATAACCACATTCAAATTACGCTCTTTCAGCATCTCCGCCTTATGAATGGCTCCGTTCATGCCATCTTCGGCCTGAGTCAGAATAACTTCAGCTCCCAGATGCCGCATTAAGCTGATTCGCTCTTCCGACATATTCTCCGGCATTACGATAATCAGCTTATACCCTTTAGCGGCGCAAAAAGCGGCTAAAGCTATTCCCGTATTTCCGGAAGTTGCTTCAACAAAAATTGTTTCATCATTTATGCCTTTTTTCTCCTGACGTTCCAGCATGGCCAGCGCAATTCTGTCCTTAATTGAAAACAGCGGATTATACATCTCGCACTTCGCCAGTATTTCTGCGTTGAGCCGCAGTTTTGTTGCCAGATTTCCCAACCGCAGCAACGGTGTATGTCCGACAAGCTCCGTAATTGAATTATAAATCTTCTGCATTTATTGATTCTCCACAACTTGCTCTATAAAACCCGCCAACCCGCACATATCTTTCCGCTCGGCACGCGCCGCCAGAATAATGGCTTTTGCTTCGGCAACCGCAGCATCCAAATCATCATTAACAATGACATAATCATAAAAAACGCTTTCCCTGACTCTTTTTTCAGCCTGCGCCATCCTCCGATTGATAACGTCCATAGAATCCGTCCCCCTGTTAACCAACCGTTCACGCAGAATTTTCAAAGACGGCGGAACCAGCGCAATCGCTTTAACTCTGTCGCCGGCTAATGCACGAAGCTGCTGTACGCCGGGATAATCCAAATCCAGAATAACGTCTTTCCCTTGGCACAACAAGTCGTCTACCGGCTTCTTTGGCGTTCCGTATTTTGGCCCGAAATCGGAATCGACATATTCATACAGTGCTTTTTTCTCAACCAGCTCTTTAAATTTATCATCATTAATAAAATAATAATCCCTGCCGTCCGTTTCGCCTTCGCGTTTCGCACGCGTCGTTACCGAAACTGACAGTTGGATATTGTCAAGTTCCTTCAGCAAACCCTTAATAAGCGAGCTTTTGCCGCCACCGCTCGGCGCCGAAAAAATAAACATCGTACCCTGTCTTTGGATTCTGCAACTCTGCCCCGTCATAAATTCCCTCACAAAACTTTCAAGAATACATTGCTCTTTTTAATTTTCCTGCCCTATAATATATATTATAAAATGCATAAATAAAGCTTTATTTTAAGGATTACACCATGATTGTCAAAAACATTCTTTTAACTGGCGCCTCTTCAGGAATCGGCGAAGCGCTGGCTCTTTACTATGCCAAACAGCCGGAAACCGAAAATATTTTCATCTGCGGACGTAACCAACAACGCCTGCAAGCTGTTAAAGAAGTATGTGAAAAGGCCGGAACGGCAAAAATCCACGCCCGGATATTGGACGTTACCAACCGCCCTGCTATGGAAAGATGGATAAACGAAGCTGAACAGACCGCACCACTCAACCTTGTTTTTGCCAACGCCGGAGTCGCTACGCTGGAAGAAACGCCCGAAAATATTTTCAACACTTTCAACATAAACATCATGGGCGTCGTCAATACGGTTACCCCTGCCGTAGAAATTTACAAAAAACGCTCCGGCAAAGATAAAATCATTGCCATAACCGCTTCCATTGCCGGCTATCACGGCCTGCCTGCCTGCCCGTCTTACAGCGCAGCCAAAGCCTGTGTCAAGGCTTACGGCGAAGCCCTGCGGCTTAACCTTCTGCCTTATGACATTCAGGTCAACACGATTTGCCCTGGCTTCGTCCGTTCCCGCATTACCGACAAGAACACCTGCCCGATGCCGTTCTTTATGGAAGCGGAACCCTCCGCTGCCCTGATTGCCCGCCGTATACGGAAAAATATCGGCCTGATTGCATTTCCCTGGCCGATGCGCTTCGCCGTCTGGCTCGGCAGCATTCTGCCCAATGCACTCAGCGATTTTATATATAAACGTTTGCCATACAAAGTCTGAGAACCAGGAACAAATCCATTTACAAATTTCATCTTTTCCTACTTTTTTCTTGACTTTCCCGCCGTTTAAAGCTAAAAAAGCAGGCAATTCTCTATGCGGTGCAGCATAAAGAAAGTTTTTAATATGCACAAGTCCGCCTCCAACCGAGGGTCTGGCATTTTTTGAAAATAAAATATAATGGCAAATACTGCAGAAATTAAAATTCCCGAAATGACCGAAAACTTTGAAGACCTGCTGAACGAACAGTTTGGCGGCAAAGGCATTGTCGGCACGGTCATGAAAGGAACAATCATTCGCTTAACCGATGATTTCGCCACCGTTGACGTTGGTTTGAAATCCGAAGGACGCATTCCTTTGCGCGAATTCGGCAAAAACGACGAATTGAAAGTCGGCGACGTTGTTGAAGTTTTGGTTGACAGATATGAAGACAAAGACGGCAACATTGTCCTGTCCCGTGAAAAAGCCCGCCGTGAAGAAGTATGGCAGGATCTGGAAAAGATGATGAACAACAACGAAAGAGTAAACGGCGTTATCTTCGGACGCGTTAAAGGCGGCTTTACGGTTGACCTCAACGGCGCCATCGCGTTCCTGCCGGGCTCACAGATTGATATCCGCCCGATTAAGGACATTACCCCGTTAATGGGCATTTCTCAGCCGTTCCAGATTTTGAAAATGGACAAAGTTCGTGGCAACATCGTTGTATCCCGCCGTGTTGTTCTGGAAGAAACCAGAGCTTCTGCGCGCGCTGAACTGATTGACACCATCAAAGAAGGCTCCATTCTTGAAGGTATCGTCAAGAACCTCACCGACTACGGCGCATTCATTGATTTGGGCGGTGTTGACGGTCTGCTACACGTTACCGATATTTCCTGGAAGAGAATCAACCACCCGGCAGAAGTTCTGTCTCTGGGTCAGACGGTTAAAGTACAGGTTATCAAATTCAACGAAGACACCCAGCGCATCAGCCTCGGCATGAAACAGCTGGAAAATGACCCGTGGCAGGCAGTTGCTGACAAATACAAAGTTGGCGAAGTCTACAAAGGAAAAGTTACCAATATCACCGATTACGGCGCATTCATTGAACTGGAAGACGGCATTGAAGGCCTTGTCCATGTTTCCGAAATGAGCTGGACCCGCAAAAACGTACATCCGGGCAAAATCGTTTCCACTTCTCAGGAAGTTGAAGTTAAAGTTCTGGAAGTCGATCCCGAAAAGCGTCGTATCAGCCTCGGCATCAAACAGTGCACTCCGAATCCTTGGGCTGCCTATGTTGAAGAACATCCGCTGGGTTCCGTCATTGAAGGCAAGATTAAAAACATCACCGAATTTGGTCTGTTCATCGGCCTGTCTGACGAAATCGACGGCATGATTCACTTGTCTGACATTTCTTGGGAAAAATCCGGCGAAGAAGCCGTTAAGGATTACACCAAAGGCCAGACAATTGAAGCTAAAATCATTGACGTTGACGTTGAAAAAGAACGTATCAGCCTCGGCATCAAACAGCTGTCTGAAAACAATATCGCCATGACTTTGGATTCGCTGAAGAAAGGCGACATTGTCAAAGCCGTTGTAACCGGCGCTGACGAAAAAGGCGTTCAGGTAACGGTTCAGGGCATCGCAGCCACTATCAAAAAGGCTGATTTGTCTAAAGAAAACAACGATCCTATGAGCTACAAGGAAGGCGACGTTTTGGAAGCGAAACTGACTTCCGTTGACCGCAAAAACGCTAAGCTTGGCGTTTCTGTAAAAGCTTATGAGATTGAAGAAGAAAAGAAAGCTCTGGAAGAATATTCCGGTGCCAACACTTCTTCCGGCTCTGCTCTGGGCGAAGCTCTGGGCGCAGCTCTGAAAAATAAAGAATAATTTTCTTTGCCCAAAGAAACACCCCGTACCATCGGTTCGGGGTGTTTTATTGTTTTTACAGCCAACGTTATTGTGCGTTTTCCGTCTCTCTCCCTTTTCCCGGCTTAGCTGATTTACCGTATCTCAATACGAAACAAACCGTATACGATAATAAAAATCCGCATCGTCATTTTTCGATTTCGGTTTTTCCTTCCACAATTTAAACAGCATTTCTGCATTTTGCCGCTTCAACACAACATCCAAGCTGCCATCTTTCGTATAGCAAGTGCAAACATCATCTCGTCTTTCATAACAAGGATTACAAACGCTGACATCTTCATTCAACGCCCAGACCGCCCCCATTGCACTCTCCAACGTTTTCCTGTCCCGCCTCCCGCTGGAAGCCAGGCCTTTGCTTTCAGCCAAACTGATATAATTAAACCCGACATCATAAGCATTAATCGGAAAAAGCCCGAAATTTAAGGCTCCAAACGTATGCGACCCTCTGCCTAACAAAATATTATAAGCCTTATAGGTCGTTGTTATTTCCTTTTTTTCTTCATTATAAACAATGCTTTTAGGTTTAAATAACAACTGTTTCGCATACATGCAAAATACCGGATTATTCGTTTTTCCGTAATACATGTGGTATATCGTCCCTGCAAAAGGATGCACGAGAATATTTGGATTTTTCAACCAAATGCTTGCCTCCGAATTTCCGTCATAAAAACGGTTTCGATAGCAACTGTACCTGTTGCCAATCCACTTTTCTTTCGCATCATAACGGTCAAATATTTTCGGCTGATAATCATAGCGGTAAAAAGCCGAGTAAATCATACTTTTTTCCCGCAGCTTAACCAAATCGTCTTTCGTTTTCCCATCTAAGTCGCACATAGGTTGTAGCGAAACTCTCTCTTCTGCGGCAAGACATATTCCCTGCAAGCAAAGCAGCATCAGACACCCGGCCGCCAAACTCAAAATACGATACATTTTCCCTCCGTCCGATAATCATATTTAGAGTCTAGGATAATAATGTAAATAATTTCTAAACGAAAAACTTCTGTATCTCTTTCAGAATATGCAGCCCAATCCCCAAAAACATCTCGCTTAATAAAGCACCTATAAGAAGGCAATCCCTCAAAACACATTCTTTACAACACAAAAAACGCCGCTTAGAAAATAAACGGCGTATTTAAATGGTGTATTTAAACAATGTATTTAAATTATTCCCCGTCCTCTGTTTCCTGTACCAAAACATCTTCTTCTTCAACGACAACCGGCTGACCGGCAGTTGAATTTACCGGTGCAACTTCAACGCCGGGATCTCCGGGAAGCGGCTGCATATCACTATTGTTCCCGGCAGCGTTTGCATTGCTGTTGGAATTATAATTTCCCGGAACTGTTACTGCTGAAGCCGAATATGTTTCAATAATCATAACGCCGCCATTGTCGGCATTGGCAGGAGCATTGCCCGCATTGTTCGTATTGCTTGCGCCCGCAATCGCCTGGCTGACAATCAAAGCCAATGCAGCCACCGCCAGAAGCCCCATAAATATTTTATTCATCTTTATTTCCTCCAAAATTAAAATGATACGATGAACATATAATCCTGCCAATCCGCCTTTCAACCCCGGCACAAGACAAAACCAGTACCTATGCTCTCACACTCCGCCCCTCCACGCACCTCTATCGTCGCATAGAACAAACAAAAACGGCAGGATTTCTCCCGCCGCACTAAACGAATAATTAAAAATAAAACTTAATTCCTCCGGTAAAGACGCCGCCCCACTTGATTTCGCCACGTCCGTCAATCGGAATTGACTGATAACGGGCTTCGCCAAACAATGCTATCCGTGAAGACAAATTTACCGAGCCGTTAAGCCCGACTCCTAAATAATATCGTCCGTGATAAGCATGCCCGTGGTGATAATCATAAGGATAATCCCCGTGGAACCACTCTTCCTGGAGAGCATATCCCGTATGAACCATCAACGCCAAATGCCCATAGCTTGAACTCAGAAATTTAACCCCCAAATTCAGCCCTAATGTCATAGTCGACAAAGTATTGGTTTCCGCGCTGAAGCCATCATCATAAAGAGAATTGACCGACAGATAGCTGCCTTCTATCTCTCCGATAAACAACCCGGCTTCTGCTCCGACCCGGACGCTAAATGCCGGCGAAGCCATATCGTTCACCAAAGCAGCGCCTGCTCCAAATCCGGCATAAAAATCCACGCCGTCTCCAAACAAGCCCGCTCCTCTGTCATAATAACGAAAGCACTGGGCATTAACGTTATTCACACATACTGCACAGATGACAACTATCGTCGCCATTACTGTAAAAAGTTTCTTTTTCATATCTTAATAATTTAGTTTAGTAAGATAATTATACCCTATTTTTCCGTTACGTGCAACAAAAATTCCTCCGCAAAGTTTAATTTACTCCGATTAAATTTGTCCATCATAACAAAAAAGCAGGGAAAGCGAGAGCATACGCCCCCAATCTTTCCCTGCTTATCTTCAATACGCCAGAGCCTTGACTTCACTTTTCGACATCCCCGTTTTATTGCGGAAGACCCCGAAGTTGAAACCTACAGATAACATCAGAGCGTTATATCGCTCCGACGAACTGTTCTGGATAATTCCAGAAAGTCTTCTCCACTGGGCAGTCAAATAAAGACTGTTTCCCGTAGAGAAAAATCTGTGTTCAAATCTCACGCCAGCTGTCGGGTACATATAATTTCCCCAACTGCGGAATGAAACTTTATTGCCGGCATCATCGGTTGTTTCCTTTGAGTCGGTTTCATAGGATTCAAATCCTATACCGCCAAAAAAGAATAACCGATTTTGGTTGTAAGCATCAAACTTAAACGGCTGAACAGCCGCCCAGCTCTCTGCCCGGAAACTCCAATAATCCTCACCAGCGTTAACTGCATTGTGAGTATATTTGGACTTTCCGACTTCGCCTTGAAGTCCAACTGCCCACCAGGAGCGGTTGTATTCAAGACCAGCGCCAACCACCGGAGAATTAACATTTTCAGCCAGCTGATAACCGGCATAAAAGTTAACACCCCAGCCATACTTATCAGCCGAGCGAAGCACAACCTTTCCGGCATCAGGATCATCTTCAGAAACACCCTTTACACTATCACAGATAGCGTAATAAGTATCTCTTTTAGAATCCCTGCCTACCACTGCTTCGGTAAAGCGTGTGTCAACACTCGTTTCTTCCAAAGCCGCAGCAGTCGTCGGATTCATTACCGTCTTTTTCACAATTGTGGGACGGTAAATTACTGTATCCTGCCGGGCCGTCAGCTTTTCAGCCGCGGACAAAAATACCACACGTCTTACAACGCATGTATCTTGTCCTTGTACGAAAGAAGACACTGACGCGATAGTGTCTTTCTGATTTTTAACTAGGTATTCCATACACGCCTTTGCGTCACGTGTATTAATACCGTTAACAACTCTCTGAGCGTTGGAAGCTCCCGCAACCAATGCAAAAACAGCCACGAGGACTGCCTTAAAGAAAAACTGTCTCATATTATGAAAATTTAATTATTTCACATAAAAAAAGACGTTTTGAATTCTTCCAGAGAGTGTATGCAAATAATCCCGAAAGACCACTTCATAATAAACTCTACAATAATTCAAAACGCCTAAAAATACTTTTACATTCTCACTATAACATTTTTTACACACCTTTGCAATACTTTTTTGTGGATTCCGTCCATTAAACCCGTATTTTTTCTAAATTTTTAAACAAATAGACTCTAATCGCTTACTCCACTTATCTCTTGTTATATTTTTTGAACTTTTCCATAAAAAAGGAGCAGCAAATTTAGGGGTTACCTAAAATTTACTGCTCCAATAATGTGGTCTTTCTCTCTAGAAAGACATGTTAACACCAAGGTTCACAAACGGTCCCCCGTTGTCAAACTCTTGTGTACCGCCATCATGCTCCACTTTCGGCAGAACACGATATCCGGCCTCGCCTATGAGCTGGAAACGTTTTCCAAAACCCCAAGCTCCACGCAGGAATGCGCCAAACGTAAAGCCATAGTTCTTTGAAAAAAGCTCGGCATCGTCCTTATCAGACTTCTGCATGGCATAGCCGGCAGTACCGAGTACGGCAATATAGGAACGATAATCCCTGTCTTGCCAAAACTTCCACCCCAGATTTCCGGCTGCTACAAAAGTATTGTAGTAGCTGTTTAAAGTCGGATACTTAGCCCTGCTGTAAGAGCCCTCCAGCTCAAACAAAAAATAGCAGGTCTCATACCCCAACCGGCCGGTGAAGACAGGATTCACTTTCCCGTCAACATAATTTGCTCCGCCGAGCAAACTAACATTGACGCGGTGAACGTTCGACTTGTCTGCCCGTTGGTGTTCAGGCAAATAAGCATTTTTTTCACCGCGAAGAACAGCTTCTTTATCCTCTTGAGAAATGTTTGATGACATCTCCTCAAGATAAATCAGCGTATCCCGACGGGAAACGAGTTTCTTTTCAAGAAAATACCCGACCTGTCTTTCAACAAACCGAATATCTCCATTCTTCTTTATTTCCGACAAAGCCAAAACGACAGTGTCAGAAGGATTTTTTACTAAGTATTCTGCAGACTGTTTTTTAGTCCACTTCATACCGTTAACAACTCTCTGAGCGTTGGAAGCTCCCGCAACCAATGCAAAAACAGCCACGAGGACTGCCTTAAAGAAAAACTGTCTCATATTATGAAAATTTAATTATTTCACATAAAAAAAGACGTTTTGAATTCTTCCAGAGAGTGTATGCAAATAATCCCGAAAGACCACTTCATAATAAACTCTACAATAATTCAAAACGCCTAAAAATACTTTTACATTCTCACTATAACATTTTTTACACACCTTTGCAATACTTTTTTGTGGATTCCGTCCATTAAACCCGTATTTTTTCTAAATTTTTAAACAAATAGACTCTAATCGCCACCCTCTGTGCTTCACCTACTAAACACCTTTTCTTTAACCCGCTAATCTTACAATATTTTAATCCTTTACTTTTAAATCCGCCTTTGTTAAAATCATTCCCGGTTTGATTTTTATTGGAGTGAACGAAACGATGTCTTATAAAGAAGAACAAGGGTTAGACAAACAATTTAATGCTGAAGAAATAGAAAAACGCTGCGACGCCTACTGGAGCGCGAATGAAGTTTATAAATATGATGCCACCCAAAGCAGGGACAACAGCTTTGTGATTGATACGCCGCCGCCGACCGTTTCCGGTTCGCTGCATATCGGGCACATCTTCAGCTACACCCAAACCGACATCATCGCCAGATACCAGCGTATGCAGGGAAAATCTGTATTCTACCCGATAGGCTGGGATGACAACGGCCTCCCGACCGAACGCCGCGTTCAAAACTATTATAACATCGCCTGCAACCCGAAAGTTGCCTATGACCCGGCATTTAAACCGGTTCATGTAGAAAACGCCAAAGACGAGCGTAAGGAAATCTCTCGCAAAAACTTTATTGAAGCCTGCGAAACCCTGACCGCCGAAGATGAAAAAATTTTTGAAAACGTCTTCCGCCGCATCGGACACTCCTACGACTGGAACCTGACATATTCCACTATCAGCCCGTCATCCATAAAAATCTCTCAGGCTTCATTCCTTGACTTATACAAAAAAGGCAAAGTCGTTGCCGTAGAAGCGCCGATTATGTGGGACGTTACGTTCAAATCGGCCGTTTCTCAGGCAGAAGTAGAAGACAAGGAAATGGAAGGCTTTTTCCATGACATTCGCTTTAGTGTCAAAGACAGCGATGAAACCTTTACCATCGCCACCACCCGGCCGGAATTGCTGGCAGCCTGCCTGGCCATTGTCGCCCATCCGGATGATGAACGTTATAAGCATCTGTTTGGCAAAACTGCTGTTGTCCCGCTGTTTGATATCCCGGTACCGATTGTTCCGTCCGAACACGCCGAAAAAGACAAAGGCACGGGCATTATGATGGTCTGCACGTTCGGCGACGCTGCTGACGTTGCCTGGTGGAAAAAATCAGGACTGCCGATTAAACAAATTATCGGCTTGGACGGCAAAATTATGAACATCACTTATGGCGAGGGCGTCTTTAATACGCTAAATAAGAAAGAAGCTCAAAAGAATTTCAGCCAGATTATCGGCCTGCCTGCGCATATTGCCAAAAAGAAAGTGGCCGAAATGCTGAAAGAACAAGGATATCTTATCGGCGAACCGAAAAAAATCGTCCACCCCGTGAAATTTTACGAAAAGGGAAATCTGCCGTTGGAATTCGTATCCTCCCGCCAGTGGTTTGTCAACCTGATGGATATGAAACAGGAAATGCTCGCTGCCGGACGTAAAATCGAATGGCTGCCGGCATATATGCAACACCGCTATGAAACTTGGACCGAAGGGCTGAATCAGGACTGGTGCATCAGCCGCCAGCGTTACTTCGGCGTTCCCTTCCCCGTCTGGTATAAAGTTGACGCTAACGGCAATATAGACTATAATCAGGTTATCCTGCCGGAAGAAAATCGCCTGCCGATTGACCCGATGGCAGATACCCCTACCGGATATGCCGAGTCGCAGCGCAATCAGCCTAACGGTTTTACCGGTGACCCTGACGTTATGGACACTTGGGCAACGTCTTCCCTAACCCCGCAAATTGCTATGGCAATGGCCAAAGACGGTTCCAACCTGTCTATGCCGTTTGACATCCGCCCGCAGGCACACGATATTATCCGTACATGGGCTTTCTACACGATTGCCAAAAGCCTGATGCACGAAAATACGATTCCATGGCACAAAACGCTTATCAGCGGCTTTATCCTTGACCCTGACCGCAAAAAAATGAGCAAATCCAAAGGCAACGTCGTCACCCCGATGCACCTGATTGAAAACCATTCCGCCGATGCTGTCCGCTACTGGGCAGCCAAGGCCAAACTCGGCGCCGATACGGCTTTTGAAGAAAAAATGATGCAGCAGGGGCGTAAACTGGTCGTTAAAATTTACAACGCCAGCAAATTCGTCTTTATGATTGTCGGAAACTCAACTTCCGCCGATTATGCCAAAGACATAACCGCCGCTATGGACAAATCCTGGCTCAAAAAACTTGCCGATACCGTAAAATCCGCCAGACAAAGCTTTGAAAACTACGACTATTCGCTGGCTTTGGATGCAATTGAAACCCGCTTTTGGGATTTTTGCGACAACTATGTTGAAATCGTCAAGAAACGCGCTTATTCCGCCGACAACGCTTCAGCAATCGCTACGCTTAAGCTTTCTCTGGATTCATTTATCAAACTGCTGGCGCCTTTCTGCCCGTTTATAACCGAAGAGGTTTATCAGGCACGCCCGTGGAAACAGAATTCGGAAATTTCCGTCCATAAAGAACTCTGGTCGTCGCTGAATATTCTTGAAACAGCCGCTGCAGATAATTCGCTGCTGTACGACACCGTGTCTGCCGTTTCAACCGAAATTCGCAAACAAAAGACGATAGAAAACAAATCGCAGAAAAATCCAGTTCTGAATTTGACCGTTAAAGCTGACGAAAAAACAATTTCCTGCCTCAAAGACAATGATGCAGACCTTTTGAATGTCGGCAATATCGTCGAAAACGGAATTTCCTATCTTCCGGCACAAGAATTAAGCATTGAAAACATTGTGCTTGACCAAAATTTCGTTCCTGAAAAGAAAAAAGCCGGCTAACAAATTTTTCTGATATGCAAAACCCCGTGCATTTCTTCCGCACGGGGTTTGTTTTTTATATATTCTCTTTCAAATTACCACCGCTCGAAATCAAACAATTTTCTATGTCCGGCATCAAGCTTCTTCCGCAGCAAAATATATAAGGCGCCTGCCCCTCCTTTTGCTTCCGCCGGATTTTTAAATCCCAAAATCAACGGGCTTATTTCCGAATGCGAAAGCCAATTCGGAACAGATTTGCGCAACACGCCCTTTGTACTGAACAACGTATCGTCAATTCCTTTCCCGGTTACAATCAGAACACACCTCTTGCCGGAATTATACGCAGCTTTAATAAAATCGCAAACCTGCTCAAAAGCTGCCCTTTCCGTTGTTCCATGCAAATCAAGAACAGCCTCTACTTTAAACTCTTCCCGTTTAAAACGTTTCGCCAACGCCCCGTCCATTTGCGAAAAATCGTCTTTAGCTACACTTTTCCCGCTCTTCAGGATTTCAAAAGTTACCGTTACCTCTTTATCTTTTCTGATTTTAATTTCTTTCGGTTCAATATCGTCTGTATGGCAGTTTGTCCGTATACGCCTGACTCCTTTAACCGCCTCCTGCCAAACATCACTATCGGCCATTGACTTTAACCTCGGTTCCTTTAGGCAATAGAATAAAATAGCGCCCCTTTGAATTCATCCGCCCTGCATATTTTAATGCGTCTTCGCCATGCCCCCAGAAATAATCGCCGCGAATGCCCCCTTTTATGGCACTGCCGACATCTTCTGCCATAACTACACGGTTCAGCGCCTCTCCGTCCGGCCCGGAAGTTTCAAGCCACATCATTGTCCCCAACGGAATATAAGATTTATCTACCGCCATGCTTCGTCCTGCAACCAACGGCAGCCCCATCGCGCCAATCGGACCGTCGGCATTCACGATTTTATGAAAAATATACCGGTCATTGAGAAGCATATTCCTCTTCGCCTTATCCCCGTTTTTCTGCAGCCAGTCACGAATTTTCGGCATCGATGCCTCTCCTGGCTTAATCAAACCTTTTTCCAGCAAAATTGAACCGATTCCCCTAAACTTATGCCCGTTATTGTCAGCATATCCGACGCGAATCTCTTTTCCGTCAGGCAAAGTCGCAACTGCAGCTCCCTGAATCTGCATAATATAAATATCAACAGGATTATCTCCCCACAAAATAACCGGAGCATCTAATCTGCCTTCATCAATTTCCTGCCGGGTGTAATACTTAACCAGTTTTCCGTTTTTAACCCGTCCTACCAGCCGCCGGTCTGGCAAACCTGCATCAAAATCCCGCAAATTAACCTCTACCAAATCTTTTGGTTTGCCATATATCGGATATTGATACTTCCCTTCGCGTATAAAACTCGCTCTCAGATTAGCCTCATAATAAGACGTAAATTTACCATAGGAAGAACCGTTGACAATAACGGCGTAAGGCTCAAAATTTTGCCGGATATACGCTTTTAGCTCATTAGAATCTTTAATCTGCGCCATTTTTCCGCAATGTTTGCGATAAGAAACCAGAGAGTATTCTAAAACGCCGCTCTTTAAACTTTGCTGCCGCATTTTCTGCAATGCATCACAGACATCGCCCAAAGCTTTCTCAAACATACGAAAATCATCTTTTTCCCATCCTGCCAATACGGAAAAATCGCTTCTTTTAAGCTCAAAAGAAGAAGGAACAACCGGTTCTACCGTCTTGTCTTCCCCCGAACAGGAGACAAGAAACAATCCTATTGCAAAAATAAGTCCCCGTTTCAGCATTTTTTAGTCGAACAAAGCAGCCAGTTGTTAACCCGTGGATTTAACGGTTTTTCAAACGTCCATACGTCCGAAATCGTCTGAACATAATTTTCATCGCCTTCAATAACTTCCCCTTCAGCGTTTTTCAGAAGATTTACCTGCTCGCTGACAAACTTCACAACTAGGTTGACCTTATCATCGTCAACAAATCTGACCGATTCGACTTCCGTTTCGACAAAGCCAATTAAATCCGTTTCCGAAATTATTCCCTGTTCTTTCCTGTCATTAATAACTTTTTCAAACTTTTTCAATAATTCGCTGTTAACCAGCTTGGCCAGCGTTCCCGAGTCCCCTTTGCTGAAAGCGGCTAATATCATTTCAAACGCCTTCTGCGCCCCTTTTATAAAAACATTTTTATTAAAATTCGGAATTTTAATCAATTCTCTGTCAAGTGGTGACAAATTCCCCACATCAGGATTCTCGCTGCCCTCATTTAATGCATTTTTTCGCAGCTCTTTATAAACCTTTTCAAACTGCTCTTTCGGTATCATAATCACTTTCGCATCATCGGCTCCTGTTCCCAGGACGCTCTTCAGTTTGCTAAAGATAACAACTACCAAAACCAGTAAAAATATAATATCCAAATATCCTGACATTTCCTCACCTCTGTTAAAATTACACATAATATAGCGCCAAATATCTTTATTATCAACTATTATATTTGACGTATAAAAATAAAACCCTATATTATAAGCAAAAAGTAATTTTGATGAAAGGATGGCAAAACGATGACCAACACTTCCGAACCGGCTGAAGTAACCCTAAATATGCAATACATCAGAGATATGTCTCTGGAAGTTCCTCATGCCCCGGAAATTTTTTCCAAGCTTAATTCCCAACCAAAGCTCAACGTTGATTTAAACATAGATGTCAATAAATTAAATGAAAATAACTTTGAAGTAACGCTTAACCTGCGCATTGATGCTGACATAAACGAAGAAAAGTTGTTTATTTTCGAACTTGCTTATGCGGCAGCCTGTACAGTTCAACTTCCGGAAGAAAAACTTGAACCTGTCTTATTCATCGAAATCCCCAAGCTTCTGTTCCCGTACGCCCGGCAGATTATATCTTCCAACCTGGCTAATGCAGGCCTGCCGCCGCTTATGCTGACACCCGTAGATTTTGCCGCTGTCTATAGAAGTAAAAAAGAACAGATAATAAAGCCGAACTGAGATGAGATTAGCTTTATTCCAACCGGATATACCACAAAATACCGGAACGCTTTTGCGTTTGGGGGCATGTTTGGATTTGCCTATAGATATTATAGAACCTTGCGGATTCATATTTAATGAAAAAGCAATGAAACGCGCCGGAATGGACTACCTGAATATGGCATCATACCGGCGCCATAATTCTTGGCAGGATTTTCTAGCCTGCCGTACTTCTCATCCCGAAGAATACGGAAGAATCGTTTTGCTGACAACCCATGCTGAAAAACCATATACAGAGTTCAAATTTGAACCTAATGATATTATATTGATGGGCAGAGAAAGTGCCGGTGTCCCCGAAGCCGTCCATCAGGCTGCGGATGCCAGGCTTCTGATACCCATGAATAAAAATGCACGTTCAATAAATGTTGCAGTTGCAGCAGTAATGGTGGTCGGCGAAGCTCTTCGGCAAACAGATTTGTTTCCCAAATAAATTTCCGCCTCAAATGATTTTACGCCGATTTTAAACCTGCATCGGCATAAAATTAACAGACCTCTTTCCTTGTTTCTGACGCTCCGTTTTCAGATTATTTAAAAAATTTTTAATTTTTTTTCATTTTAGGTATAGATTTGTTGTAAAAAATGTGATATAGTCACTTCGTTTTCATAATAACACTTACAAATACCTAGGAGGTCAATCCAACATGAAGAAAAGCTCAGTTGTCACTTTCAACTCTGGAGAATATGTCGTATACCCGACACATGGCGTCGGCAAAGTAACCAACATTGCCAAACAAACTATTGCCGGCAGCGAACTCGAGCTCCTGGTCGTTAATTTCGATAAAGACAAAATGACGTTGCGCGTTCCGATGGCAAAACTGGATCAGGTCGGCTTACGCAAAATTTCTGACGAAACGACGATGAAAGAAGCCCTTGCCACATTAAAAGGAAAACCCAGAATCAAAAAAGTCATGTGGTCTAGACGTGCACAGGAATACGAAAACAAAATCAATTCCGGAAATCCCGTTGCCGTAGCAGAAGTAATCCGTGATTTGCACCGCAGCGAAAATCTGGCCGACCAGTCTTACAGCGAACGCCAAATTTATGAACACGCGTTGGAACGCCTGGCCAGCGAAGTAGCTGTTTATGATAATATTTCCCTTGAGGAAGCAAACAAAAAGCTGCTGGAAACGGTTGCCAGCCGTAATCTGTAAACAGAAAGCATCATCCTGTCAGGATGCCAAATAAAAAGAGGGCCTTCTTGCCCTCTTTTTTTACACTCTCCTTTTTTCACCCTTAACAAAAAAGAAGAGCCCCTTGAAAGGGGCTCTTCTCTAAAGAAAATCCAAGCTTACTTCTTTTCAGGAATAGGATTCCCGTCCAAAGTAAACTTTTCAACCTTGGCGTTATTGCGCAAATCTTCAAAAATCTTCGCAATAACCTGCTGTGTAACCATATTTTTCAACTGAGGTTCAATTTCTTTCAGCTCCAACGGCTTAGATGCTCTGACATCTTCAACCAAAATAACATGATAGCCGAATTCTGTCTTAACCGGAGTTTTGGAAAATTCGCCTTTGTCCATGCTGAACGCAGCTTTAGAAAATTCAGGAACCATCATATCTTCAGTAAAATAGCCCAATTCAACCTGATCTTTAGAATATTCGTTAGCCAGTTTTACAAAATCCTCGCCTTTTTTCAACTTGGCAATAACTTCTTTGGCTTTGGCTTCAGAATCTACCAGAATATGCTTAGCTTTTACTTCCTTCTGGCTTTCAAATTTGGATTTATAGTCATTATACAAGTCTTGAACAGCCTTGTCTGTAACTCTCTCATCTACCGTTTTTTCAAGATACAATTTGCGAGCCAAATCTTCCTTTGCCGTAACCAGCTGTCTCTGATACTCCGGTGTCTGCTCAATATTGGCAGCAGTAGCAGCCTGATATACCAGCTTGCTGTTTACAAATACGTCAAGCGTCTTCGCATAAAATTCTTCAAACGGAACCTTGTCCTGAATCTGCGGATGGTCAGCATAACTCTGCTTCAAATCGTTGATATAAATGATTTCCCCGTTGACTTTTGCGGCAACACCTTTATCAGCGCCGGCATTGGCATTATACACCTTAAAAGACACAAAAGAAGCAACGGCTACAACGACTACAGCAACGGCAGAGATTGTAAAACCTACGATTCTCTTTTTCATAAAAACCTCCAAAATAAAAAGTTTATCTATACTCATTTACTCATATATACTTATTTATAAAATATTCCAAGTATTTTTTATTTGGCGTTTATAACTTCTGTTGATAGTATTGACTTTATTACATATAAACACTAAATGTAGCTAAAAGACAATATATAAGGTAATGATAATGTTAACAGACATCGCACGCAAAATTTTTGGTACCGCCAACAACAGATTCATAAAAAAACAATACAAAATAGTTGAACAGATTAATGCTCTTGAAGATGATTTTATAAAACTTTCAGACGAAGAACTCAAAAACAAGACATTGGAATTCCGCTCCCGATTAAAAGAAGGCGAAACGCTGGATGATATTCTGCCTGAAGCGTTTGCAACCGTCAGGGAAGCAGCAAAGCGTACATTGGGGCAACGCCATTATGACGTTCAGCTTATCGGCGGTATCGTCCTGCATAAAGGCATGATTGCCGAAATGAAAACCGGCGAAGGTAAAACATTAGTTGCAACACTTGCAGCATATTTAAATGCCATAGAACAAAAAGGTGTACATGTCGTTACTGTAAACGATTACCTTGCCAAACGCGATGCCGAATGGATGGGACAGGTTTACCGTTTTCTGGGCTTAACCGTTGACTATATCGTTCACGAAAAAGACGACGTACAGCGCAAGGAAGCCTACAATGCCGATATCACTTATGCGACAAACAATGAACTCGGTTTTGACTATCTTCGTGACAACATGAAGTTTTCCCTTGACGAACGCGTTCAGCGCGATTTCAACTACGCCATTGTCGACGAAGTCGATTCCATCCTTATCGACGAAGCCCGCACTCCGTTGATTATTTCCGGTGCGGCTGAAGATTCTTCCGAAAAATACGTTCTTGTTAATAATATAATCAAACACATCAACGCTTCTGATTATGAAAAAGACGAAAAAGCCAAAAACGTTACCTTAACCGAAATCGGAATGGAACACGTTGAAGAACTGCTGAAAAAAGCCGGATTAATTACGGACGGCGGCCTATATGACATCAAAAACGTACAACTTGTAAATCATGTCAATCAGGCATTGCGGGCAAACATTATGTTTACCAAAGACGTCGATTATCTGGTACGCGACGGCAAAGTGCTGATTATCGACGAATTTACCGGCCGTATCATGGAAGGACGTCGTTACAGCGACGGACTGCATCAGGCACTGGAAGCGAAAGAAGGCGTCGAAATCCAATCTGAAAATCAGACACTCGCCTCCATTACTTTCCAAAACTATTTTCGTCTTTATCCCAAGCTGGCCGGTATGACCGGTACGGCAATGACGGAAGAAACCGAATTTGGCGACATTTATAATTTGGCCTGTGTTGAAATCCCGACCAACCGCCCGGTTATCCGTAAAGATGAGCATGACTGCATTTACCGTACCGAGCGCGAAAAATATAAAGCAATTATAGACACTATAAAAGAATGCCACGCTAAAGGACAGCCTGTTCTTGTCGGCACGACATCGGTTGAAAAATCCGAAGCCATTGCCAAACTGCTGAAAGAACAGACCGACATAAAATTCGAAGTTTTAAATGCCAAACACCACGAACGAGAAGCAGCCATCGTTGCCGAAGCAGGTGTTTATGGCGCCGTAACCATTGCAACCAATATGGCCGGCCGCGGAACCGACATTCAACTTGGCGGCAACCCTGAAGTTGCTTTGAAAAAACGCCTGAACGGAAATGAAACGCCTGAAGAAATATCCAAACTAAAAGAAGAAATCAAAACCGAAATTGCCGAACAAAAAGAAAAAGTCCTAAAAGCCGGCGGTTTATACATATTAGGCACAGAAAGACACGAAAGCCGGCGTATTGATAATCAGCTGCGCGGAAGATCCGGACGTCAGGGTGACCCGGGAACATCAAAATTTTTCCTTTCGCTGGAAGATGATTTAATGCGCATCTTCGGTTCTGAACGTATGTCAGAAGTCTTGCGCCGCTTGGGTTTGCCAGAAGGTGAAGCATTGGTTCACCCCTTTATCAGCAAAGCGCTGGAAAAAGCACAACAGAAAGTTGAAGAACGCAACTTTGACATTCGCAAAAGCCTGTTAAAATACGATGATGTGATGAACGAACAGCGCAAAGTAATCTATGAACAGCGCAAAGAATTAATGTCCACTGACGACATATCCGATACGATATTGGATATGCGCCACGACTACCTTTCCGCATTAATCGGCAACAGCGTTCCTGAGGGAACAGCGCCGGATGAATGGGATATCCCTCGGTTAAAACAAGACCTCTTCAATATTACCGGCATCAATCTTCCCGTAGAAGAATGGGCTGAAAAAAATGGTATCGACAGCGTAGATATGGTCGAAATGATTACAAAAGAAGTCGATTCTCAGATTGCGGCCAAAAATGCAGCCATACCGGAAAGCATTATCCGCCTGGTCGAAAAAAGCATCATGCTGCAAACGCTTGACCAGCTGTGGAAAGATCATATTGCCACGCTTGATTTGATGAGGCATACAATCGTTCTTCGTGCATACGGACAAAAAGACCCGCTAAACGAATACAAGCGCGAAGCTTTCAATATGTTCTCAGATATGCTGGACGTCTTAAAAGAAAGAGTAACGACAATTATATGCCGGACAACTATCCAGCAAGGCAGTGATCAGGATGTAAAGGAGCAGGAACAGCGCAGGCAAAACCTGAAAATGGAAGCTGTCCATGAATCTCCTGACGGTAGGCCGCAGCCTGTTGCCCCTGAAAACAGAACAGTTTTCCCCTCAACAGCAACAGAACATCCCGAATGGAAAAACATTTCCCGCAACAGTCCCTGTCCTTGCGGCAGCGGCAAAAAATACAAACACTGCCATGGAAAAGTAGCCTAAGGATACCCTGATGACCACACCGTTACTTGAAATTAAGAACCTGCATGCCCGGGTTGAAGACAAGGAAATCATAAAAGGATTGGATTTAACTGTTAATGCCGGAGAAGTGCACGCCATAATGGGACCAAACGGAGCGGGAAAATCCTCCTTGTCCAATGTTCTGGCCGGAAAAGACGGCTATGAAGTAACAGACGGCAGTATTATGTTCAAAGGCCAAAACCTTTTGCAGATGTCAACGGAAGAACGCGCCCGCAGCGGGCTGTTCCTGTCCATGCAATACCCTATTGAAATTCCTGGTGTTATGGTTTCAAACTTTTTAAAACAGTCCCTGAATTCTGTCCTAAAGCACAGGGGAGAACCTGAACTGGACACAATAGGGTTTATGAAACTGCTGAAAACAAAAGCTGCAGCGCTGGGTATAAATCCGGAAATGCTGAAAAGATTTGTTAACGTCGGCTTTTCCGGCGGTGAAAAAAAACGTTTTGAAACTCTGCAAATGGCTCTGCTTAAACCAGAATTCTGTATTTTGGACGAAATCGATTCCGGATTGGATATTGACGCGTTAAAAACGGTATCTGACGGCGTAAATTCTCTTCGCTCGCCTCAAAACGCATTTTTGGTAATCACCCACTACCAGCGTCTGCTAAATCACATCGTTCCCGATGTTGTTCACATTTTTGCCGATGGTCGGATTATCAAAACCGGAGACAGCATGCTCGCCCAACAATTGGAAAAAAGCGGCTATGCCGATTTCCTCAAAGGGGAATAGACCATGCCTGAAACGCCGCTTTTGCAAAATATCAACCTTTTTTTAGACGATAAGCCGTCTGTATATGCCCTTCGCGAAAAGGCTCGACAATTGCTGCTCCAATGTGGCTACCCTACAGTCAAAACAGAAGCTTGGAAATATACCGATATCCGCCCGATTTTAAACAGCCGCCTTAAAGTTGATGCCTCTGAGCATATTTGCGGACATGACTGCTGCCAGCATAACGATAAAGCTCCCTCTATTGAAATAAAATTTTGCAGTGGCAAATTGCATATAGAAGAATACAATCTGCCGGACGGAATAAGCATTATCCCCCTTCCCTTGGCTTTGTATGAAGACTGTTGTAAACCATATCTGTTTCATTCTTTTAATCTTGAGAATCACCCGTTTGCTGCCCTAAACGGCGTATATTTAGAACAGGGAATTTACATCCACATTGAAAAAGATATCCGAATTACTCAGCCGATTGTCATAAACTATTCTCAAAACGGCTGCATAGATACCCAATGCCATATTCACAATATTATTGTTGCAGAAAAAAATGCACAAGCCGAAATCTTCGAAAAATTTTCATCAGATAAAAACAATTGCTATCTGCTTAATATCGTAAATGAAATTTATTTAAAACCCGACAGCAAACTGAATCATTATAAAAAACAAAAAGAAAGCTTGTCCGGATACCATATTGCCTTAAATGCCGCAAAAATACAGCAAGGCGCAACATACAAACAATATTATCTCGCTGAAGGCGGAAAAATCTGCCGCCAGGAAAACATTATCAATTTGGAACAAGCTCAGGCCTCCGCTGAAATATATTCAGCCTACACCGCAAAAAAGAACTGTCTGAACGATATTACGTCCGATATAAATCATCTGCATTCGGAAACATTCTCGAATCAATACGCAAAAGCCGTTCTGGAGAGCGATTCCTCCGCTGTTTTCCAAGGAAAAATACACATTGCTCCGCTCGCTGTTAAAACGGCTGGGCATCAATTGCACAAAGCTTTATACCTAGATGGCAAAGCCCAATTAGATTGCAAACCTGAACTGGAAATATTTGCCGACGACGTAAAATGCTCACATGGAGCAAGCTGCGGCGAAATAAACAAAGACCAACTGTTCTATCTGATGTCGCGGGGAATTGACCAGGCTTCCGCTATTCGAATTTTAACCGAAGCCCACCTTAACGAAATTATTGAGCTTATCCCCAACGAAAAAATCCGCACCGAATTTTGCGCTTAAACTTACTTCTGCCTGCGATTGCCGAAAATATATTTTGCCTGATATGCCAAAGAAGAAATAAACACTGCAACACTGGCATAAATAACAAAATAGAAGCAAAACTCCCCGGCCAGGCTGTTCACCCAAAAAGGAAACCATTCATTCTGAACCCAAAATACGGTTACCGAACGAAAAAAATAGGCAAAAACCAGAAAATAAAATAAAAACCAGCCTAAAATCTTATACAGATTATCAAATACCGGCCAAAAAGAACAACGAAGACTTAACCATTTTTTGCCTTGTAAAAACCGGATAAACAACACGGAGTTAACCAATAAGACAAAAACAGCCAGAATAATCATGGTAAAAACAAAAAAGAATAACAGTTCTTCACGCCAATCCTCAACCGGCTTTCGTATATTCAATGAATACGCTGCCCATCCGGCAACGGCCCAAAGCCCCAAATAAAACAAAATAAAACCAACGGTTTTTACATCTTTCAAATTAAGCTTATAAACTATCTCCCCGCCGCTTTCGCTAATAGAGTACCAACGGTTTATATACCAGGCCAATCCTCCGATAAAAGCTAAAACAGAGCCTCCCAAAGCTAACACATTTGCCGAACAATAGAAACCCGGACCTTCAATTCCTAACCCGCATAAAAAATTTCTTCCCAAAAATGAAGAAATAACCACGTTAAACAGTGCCGCCACGAAAGTCAGCCACAAAAAACCTTTAATATGGCCGTCTATTTGCCTGACCGGATATGTAAGTCCGCCGATAAAAGGAATAACAACTTCCCCGTCTTCGTTAACCCCGTTTTGAAATTGCTTTAGATCATTCATTCCTACCTCCGCCTGCCGTACTAAATCTCTTTAACCGATGATACGCCCGGAATACTTTTCAGCTTCGTCAACATCATATTGTCTGAAAAGGCAAAACCGCCATCCAGTTCTATCCGAACATCCCAATCATTAAGTTCAGGTTCCAGATAAACTTTATTCAAGCCGCGCATATCCGTATATAAGACCTTCTTCACCTCAGTAACAGCTGCAATATTGTCAATAGAAATAACCAGCCCTTTGGCTTGTTCGGCAATTGCTTCGTCAAGCGTTTTGACGCTGTTTATCATAACCCAGGGATTTTCTTCTTCCGATTGTTTGTTAATCGTAACTTTAACCAGTAATGGGCATCCGGTATTAATAGTATCCTCATACTTCGCCAGCCCGTCAGAAAACATCATACCCTCAAAATTGCCCGTCGTATCCGACAAACCCACAAACGCGTATTTATTGCCGTTTTTACTGATTCGCTTTTGAAAATTCTCTACACATCCGGCTATATTAGCCTTAATGCTGTCTCCCACCTTAATATTAGCCATCACTTCCTGACAGGTTTTAACGCCAAGCTTCTTCATGCTCTCTGCATAAACGTCAAGAGGATGTGCCGAGAGATAAAATCCGATAGCACCAGCCTCTAACCGTAATTTTTCCAAATCCGGCCAGTCAGGAGCATCTGAAAGCTTAACTTTAGACGAATATTCTTCTGCACCGAACAAAGAAGATTGCGCACTGGTCTTCATTTCCGTCGCTGAAGAAATATTTTTCAATATCGTGTCAATATTCGCAAAAAGCTTGCCCCTTTTCTTCTCAATACTGTCAAAAGCTCCGGCTTTGATAAGCTGCTCCAGCTGCTTTCTGTTTAACTGCTTGGCATCAACCCTGTTGATAAAATCTGAAATATCCTTAAACTTACCGCCTTTTTCCCGCGCCTCAACAATAGCATTCATATTCGATTCGCCAACACCCTTTATGGCACCTAAGGCATAACGCAGCTTTCCGTTTTGCACGCTGAATTTTGCCAGCGATTCGTTCACGTCCGGTTTCAGAACCTCTATGCCCATCGCTTTGCATTCGGCTTTAAACCCGGCAAGCTTATCCGTATTCGTAATATCCAAATCCATAACGGCACACATAAATTCCACCGGAAAATGTGCTTTCAAATACGCTGTATGGTACGATACCAGCGAATAAGCCGCCGCATGCGACTTATTAAAACCATACGACGCAAACTTTTCCATCTGGTCAAAAATACTCTTGGCCACTTCCTCGTCAATACCGTTCTTAATCGCCCCCTCGGTAAACATAATGCGCTGCTTTGGAATCTCATCACGCATTTTTTTACCCATAACCTTCCTGAGTTTATCAGCACCACCCATTGTATAGCCGCCCAATTCACGGGCAATCATCATGACCTGCTCCTGATAAACCATAATGCCGTAAGTTTCTTTCAAAATCGGCTCCAATTTTGGATGCAGGTACTGGATTTCCTCTTCTCCGTGCTTGCGCTTGATAAAAGTCGGAATATTGTCCATCGGTCCCGGACGATACAATGATACAATAGCAATCAAATCTTCAAAACGGTCAGGCTTAATCTGTTTATGCACGTCTTTCATACCCGCCGATTCAAACTGGAAAACTGCCGTCGTTTTGCCTTCCTGAAGCATTTTATACGTTTCTGCATCATCCAAAGGAACCGCTTCCATATCCAAATCAATTCCCTGCGCCCGTTTTATCCAGTCCACCGCCCGCTGGATAACCGTTAAAGTTTTAAGCCCCAAAAAGTCAAACTTGATTAAACCGGTTTCTTCAACATATTTCATGTCATACATCGTAACCGGCATATCCGCCCGCGGATCTTTGTACAATGGAACCAATTCTTCCAGAGGCCTGTCGCCGATAACAACGCCCGCCGCATGCATACCCGAATTGCGATACAGCCCTTCCAGCTTTATCGCTATTTCAAACAGTTTGTTTACCTGCGGATCATTCTGGCGCATTTCTTCCAGTTCAGGAACCTGCTCCAAAGCTTCCGGCAAAGTTGGATTCTTACCCTGGGCACCTGCCGGAATCATCTTGGAAATTCTGTCTGCCTGCGAATAAGGCATCTGCAGCACCCGCGCTACGTCGCGGATAACGGCCTTTGATTGCAGCTTGCCATAAGTAATAATCTGCGCCACATGGTCAAAACCATATTTTTCCTGAACGTATTCAATTGTTTTGTACCGATTCTCCTGACAAAAATCCACGTCAAAGTCCGGCATGTTAACGCGTTCGGGATTTAAAAAACGCTCAAACAGCAAATCAAGCTTTAACGGATCAAGCTCCGTAACTTTCAACGACCACGCCACAATTGAACCGGCACCGGAACCACGCCCGGGACCAACCGGAACGCCATGTCCTTTCGACCATTTGATAAAGTCCGATACGATTAGAAAATAACCCGGAAAGCCCATCTTTTTGATAACGCTCAGCTCATACTCCAAACGGGCATAATACCGCTCGTCAATCTCAGCTTTTTCCTCGGCTGTCATACCTTCAAAATAAACCGCTTTCTCCAACCTTTCATTCAGGCCTTTATAAGCTTCCTCCGTAATAAATTCATCTTGCGTCTTACCTTCCGGACATTCGAAAATCGGCAACAGCGGATCTACTTTTTTAGAAAGGTAATTACATAGTTTGGCAATTCTCACTGTATTATTAACGGCTTCCGGCAAATCGGAAAATAATTCCACCATTTCCGCTTCTGAACGCAGGCGGTTGTTTATGGAAAACTTGCGCCGGTTTTCATTGGCAACATATTCCCCTGCTGAAATACAGACCAGCGCATCATGCGCTTCATACATATCTTCATCTAAAAAGAAAACTTCATTCGTTGCTACCAGGGGAATATCATATTTATACGCCAAATCAATAAAAGCTTCTTCGGTCAGGCGTTCTTTTTCTGTCCCGATTCGCGAAATTTCCATATATAAACGGTCTTGAAATATTTCCTTCAGCTTAAGCGTAAAATCTTCCGCTTCCTGTTTCCGGTTTTCCAGCAGCAACCGACCGATTGTTCCCTCCGGTCCGGCCGTCAACGCTATCAGACCCGCATTAAAATCCTTCAGGTTTTGCAAAGTCAGCTGCGGAGCCCAGCCTTTTTCCGTATTGTCCAGATAAAACCGTTTCATAAGCTTCATAATATTGCCGTATCCTTCGGCATTCATAACCAAAAGAACAATTTTATCCGGTTCCTGCTCTTTGCCTTTCGAACGCATCAAATCGTCAGAATCCGCATTTCGCAGCAAAAACTGACATCCCATAATCGGTTTAATGCCTTCATCAGAAGCATATTTGGAAAAAGCTTTTCCGCCAAACATATTTGAGCTGTCTGTAACGGCAACCGCAGGAACCCCCATATCATGCAGTTTATGAATAAGAGTCGGGAGCATAATAGCCCCTTCGGCAAGTGAATATGCCGTATGAACTCTCAAATGTACAAATTTAGGGTCTTTCATCCGCCTTTTCCGTCAATCTCTCAACATCTTACCGCAGAGTTTATCACAAACATCTTATATCTCAACTGTTTATTCCGTAAAATAACAAAAAACGGGTACAGTACAACATAACTGCACCCGTCTTAATACTTTCACGCACAAAAGCTTATTCGTACTTGGCTTCCGCCCCGTGTTCATAAACTTGCTGTGCCTCGTCAAAATTATCTTTCAAAACTTTGCCGAGTCTGGAAGCTGATTCTGCCGTATTGGAGGCAGCGCTGCCCTCGACGCTTTCACTGAAAGTAACTTTCAGATATTCCAGCTGTTCTTCCGGCGTAGAACCGTCCGCAAGCCACCAGAAAGCCGAGCCGAAACCCGCCAATACGATAACTGCAATGATGAAATATACGAATCCTTTCATCGTATAATCTCCCTTACTTTTTCAGAATTGACTTCCCTGCATAAATTGCGGCATCACCCAATTCTTCCTCAATACGAATAAGCTGATTATATTTTGCCATTCTGTCCGTACGCGACATAGAACCGGTTTTAATCTGGCCGCAGTTTGTCGCAACGGCAATATCGGCAATTGTCGTATCTTCAGTTTCACCGGAACGATGCGACAAAACAGCCGTATACTTATGACGCTGAGCCAAATCAACGGCTTTCATTGTTTCTGTCAGTGTACCGATTTGATTTACCTTAACCAGAATAGAATTAGCAACGCCTTTTTCAATCCCCATAGCCAAACGTTTCGGATTCGTAACAAACAAATCATCGCCGACCAGCTGAATCTTGTCGCCCAAAGCATCTGTCAGCATCTTCCAGCCTTCCCAATCGTCTTCGGCCATACCGTCTTCAATCGAGAAAATCGGGAACTTAGCGCACAAATCTTTATAGAACTCAACCATCTGAGCAGAAGTATAAGACTTGCCTTCGCCTTTCATTTCATATTTTCCGTTTTCATAAAATTCGGAAGAAGCAGCATCAATCGCCAAAACAACATCTTCGCCCGGAACAAAACCGGCATCTTTAATCGACTTGACAATAAAGCTCAAAGCTTCTTCTGCCGATTGCAGATTCGGAGCAAAACCGCCTTCATCGCCGACATTAGTATTATGACCGGCAGCTTTCAGATTCTTTTTCAGCGTATGGAAAATTTCAGCACCCATACGGATAGCTTCACGGATAGACGAAGCAGAAACCGGCATAATCATAAATTCCTGAATATCAATCGGATTGTCAGCGTGCTTGCCGCCGTTAACGATATTCATCATCGGAACAGGCAAAGTCCGAGCCATTGTACCGCCAAGATAACGATACAGCGGCATTCCAAGCTCGTCAGCCTGTGCTTTTGCAACCGCCATAGATACGGCCAAAATAGCATTGGCGCCAAGTTTTCCTTTGTTTTCGGTACCGTCCAGTTCAATCATCGTTCTGTCAACGTCAATCTGGCTTTCGGAATCAAAGCCGATTAAAGCATCGCTGATTGCCTCGTTTACATTTTCAACAGCCTTCTCAACACCTTTTCCCATATAGCGCGATTTGTCGCCGTCTCTCAATTCAACAGCTTCATGAACGCCGGTCGAAGCACCGGAAGGCACGGCTGCCCGCCCAAAAGCGCCTGACTGCAGCAAAACATCAGCCTCAACAGTAGGATTTCCGCGGGAATCCAAAATTTCTCTGGCAAAAATATCAACGATTGTACTCATCATTTACTCCTATTATTAAATTAAAGTGTAAACCAATATAACTTTAAGCGTAGTAAAGTCAAGATTCTTCTATATTTTATCGCCCTGTTTCTGTAAAATAAAAACCTTGTAAAATAATAAAAAAATGCTAAACTTCCATTCAGTATAATCAAAGCCCGGAGTTTTTAGCATGTTCACCATGAAATGGCACTATCGCTTTATGGAACTGGCAAAATTGGTTGCAACCTGGTCCAAAGATACGTCAACCAAAACCGGAGCCGTTATCGTCGGCCCGGATAAAGAAATCCGCGCAACCGGATACAACGGTTTCGTCAGAGGTGTCGATGACGATGTTTTTGAACGTTTTGAACGCCCAACCAAATACGATTTTTTTGAACATGCGGAAAGAAACGCCGTATATAATGCCTGCCTGTGCGGAACCTGCGTCAAAGGCTGCGTTTTGTATGCAACGCATTTTCCCTGTACGGACTGCACGCGCGCCATCATTCAGTCCGGCATAAAACTGGTTGTTACCAACCCTTTGGTCATAGATAAAAACACGCCGCACAATACATGGCGCGATCGTATCACCTATTCCGAACAAATGCTGAAAGAAGCCGGCGTTGAATTGATGATACTGCCGCCACAGGAATAAAAAACTTAAAAACCGTGCCTTTAAAACCGTCAATCCGTACTTATATTGCAACTACATTTAGCCAATACCTTGATTTTAGAGGAGATATAAATGAAAGTTTTAATAACGGACGAACAATCATTATTCAGAGACGGACTGTCATTAAGATTAAAGCAGATAAATCAGGATATTGCCATTCTGCAATCCTCAAATCTGGTAGATATGCAAAAAATATTATCCAAAGAGCCAGATATCGATATATTGATAGTGGATATAGATTTGGCTGAATTAAATGCCGCCGAAATCATCAACAAAATAAAAAACCTGGCTCCAAATACCAAAATAGTAGCCATATCCTCGTCAGAAGACACAAGAAACATAAAAAAAATTTTGTCCTGCGGCGTAAAAGGTTATATTCCCAAACGTTCCGACAGTAACATCTTAAGCGGTGCATTAAAATTGATATTGGATGGCGGAACCTATATCCCGCCGGCCATGCTTGACAACGGAATTGACTACAATGGTTCCAGCCATATTTCTAATCCCCTGAAAAAGAATCTGACTAATCGGCAATCGCAGGTTTTGGATTTAATAGCCCAAGGTAAATCAAACAAACAAATTGCCTACGATATGGGCGTATCGGAAGCTACCGTAAAATTGCATATAAATGCCCTTTTGCGTTCATTAAAGGTAAATAACCGCACTCAAGCTGTCATTACCGCACAAAAAATGGGGCTGATTTAACTATATTCAGCCCTGTTTAACTATTATTTACCATTGCCGGCTATATTAAAGGTAAAATTAACGCGGAGACATAAAATGCCCTATATTTTTATTGGTTTTGCCTTTGGTTTCGCCATTCCTTATCTGGCGCGGCGCTTTTCAAAATTTATGCCGGCAACATTCGCCTGCGCTTTATACCGAATATTCCGTCCCAACAAAACTGTTTCAAAAGAAAAAAGAAAAAACAACCACAAATACAATTTGTTATGCCACAGATACTTTATGCGTTCGCTGGGATGGGGAATAATTACTGCCGCAACTATATATCTGGCTTCCCTTGTCCTGCCTGAAAATGAAACGCCGTGGATAGCCTTTTTCATCATTATGCTTTATACCCTCATGGAAATAGACAAGAGAATGTTGCTATTACCTGACATACTGACTGTTCCGTTGTTGATTGTCGGTTTTTCCTACGCTGTTTTCGCCGGAGGAATGCTTGGATACGAACCTGCCGCATCCGCTGCCAATAGTGCTTTGGGAGCAGCAGCGGGATACGTTATTCCTGTTACTGCCTCACTTTTTTTAATAAAAAAATACCCGGAAGCATTTGGCGGAGGAGACATCAAATTGCTGTCTGCTGTTGGCTCCTGGGTAGGCCTGACAAATATTCCGTACGTTATTCTGTTGTCCTGCCTGCTATTTGCTGTTTCCTGCTTTATCAATAAACAACGTCAGGGAGCTTTCGGACCGTCTATTGTCATTGCATCATTAATTATATTATTTCTATCTGAATACTAAAAACATAAATCCCCTTTGCCCATCATAGCAAAGGGGATTGTTTCACGAGGTCTGAACCCGTCTAAACTCTAAATACCTGCGCATTATTTCCAGCAAAGACAAATATCTTTCCAGTTGCTGTCCGTTCTTACCTTCCAAAACAGATTTCTCTGCCTTTTCTTGATAAAGGGAAAAATAAAATTCTATCGTTTCTCTGCTTAAACTGTTAAAAAAGGCATGGCACTTTCCGACATCTATTTCCTCTTTTAAACCGGAATTTCCAATCCTCTTTTCAAAAATTTTCATCGCTCTGGCATCACTCTTATCAACTACAAAAAGTAAAAACCTTCCTATAGCGATTATAACCATATGAACAATTCCCAAAACAATAAAAACCAGAAACGAAAGAATCCTTAATTTTACCGCCAGCCACAACAACAAGAAAAAAACAGCCGCGCAAAATATAGCAAGGCAGGCATAATCACAAAATACCTCTAAAAGCGACACAATCTTTTCCATGACATAAAAATTTAAAAATACATACATTAAATACAGCCATTGAAAACATTCTGCAAGTATTTTTTTTATTTCAATATTCCTCCCGCAACATAGCCTATAATGCACAAGATTCTCTTATAATAAAAAAGCAGGCCTTCTGAGCCTGCTCTTTTTTCACAAAACAATACAACTTATTTAGCTGCGGCACCAAAATTATTTTCTTTTTCATCGCCCGGCAGACAAAACAGCAGAACCAACGCTATCCCGCCGATAAACGGAATAATGCAAATCAGGAAAAACCAACCGGACAAATTCAAATCATGCAAACGGCGAATTCCCAAACCTACGCTTGGAACTAAAATCGCCAAAACATACAGCAGAGAAATAATGCTTAAAAATGGAATCAGACCGCCAACAAAACCCAACACAAAACTAATCAGCATAGAATAAAGGGCAAACATCCAATACTGACGGCGCGAAACCCTGCCATCAAACTTTACGTAATCATTTTTCAGATAATCTACAAAATATGTATTAAAACCGGATTTAAACTTTTCCCCGTTAATGTTTTTCAACTGCTTTACTTCAGATACAATATCATTCCATAAAGCAATCCCCTCTTTTTTAATATTCTCCACATCTTTGAACTTATTAAAATCCATAACTTTCATCTCCTAAAATTCTATTGCAAAGCAGATTTCAGCTCTACCACTGCCTTTTATAGTGCAATTAATATTTAATCAATTCAAACAAAAAGAAAAGATATATACAAAAAACCCTGCCAGATAAAAACCTGACAGGGTCTTCCTCAGCTACTCAAACCTGATTAGCAGGCTTTTTTGCAGCAGCAACCTTCCTTTGCCGCATCAACGGCTTTCGGCTGGCCTTTCTGCTTAACCGCAGCCTGAGCCGCAGCCAAACGCGCTACCGGTACACGGAACGGAGAACAGGATACATAATCCAACCCGCAAGAATTGAAGAATTCAATAGATGCAGGATCGCCGCCGTGCTCGCCGCAAACGCCCAAATGCAAATCCGGATTAGTCATACGACCGTGAACACACGCACGTTTAACCAGTTTGCCAACGCCTTCAACATCAATGGAAGCAAACGGATCAGCTACATAAATGCCTTTAGCTCTGTAGCAATCCAAAATAGCTCCCGTATCGTCACGGCTCATACCCAAGGTCGTCTGCGTCAGGTCATTCGTACCAAACCCGAAGAAACCTGCGGATTCGGCAATATTTTCTGCCTGTAAAGCTGCTCTCGGCAACTCAATCATTGTACCGACCAGATAATCGATTTTCTTGCCCTTTTCAGCAAAAATCTGCTGGGCTGTCGTATCAATAATGTTCTTGCAGATATCCAGCTCTTTCTTGGAACCAACCAGCGGAACTTCAATTTCAGGAATAACTTTAATGCCTTTGGCTTCGCATTCCAAAGCAGCTTCCAAAATCGCACGTGTCTGCATTTCGCAGATTTCCGGATAAGTAACAGCCAAACGGCAGCCACGGTGACCAAGCATCGGGTTCAATTCATGCAGTTTCTCTGCACGATTCTTAACCTGCTCCAAGGTCATTCCCATCTTGTCAGCTAATTCCTGCATTTCAGCATCTGTATGAGGCAGAAATTCGTGCAACGGCGGATCCAACAAACGAACAGTTACCGGCAGACCGTCCATAATCGTGAACAAGTCAATAAAGTCCTGCTTCTGATACGGCAACAAACGAGCCAAAGCTTTTCTGCGGCCTTCTTCATTGTCGGACAAAATCATCGCACGCATATCGGCAATACGGTTTGCATCAAAGAACATATGTTCCGTACGAGCCAAACCGATACCTTCGGCACCAAAGTCGCGAGCCTGCTTGGCATCTTTCGGCGTTTCGGCATTAGCACGGACTTTCATCGTTTTGATTTCGTCAACCCAAGTCATCAGCTTGCCGAAATTACCCGTCATTTCTACCTGAACAGTCGGAATTTTGCCTTCAATAATCTGGCCTTTGGCACCGTCCAGAGATACCCAGTCGCCTTCTTTAATAACAACGCCGGACTTTGTAGACATCGTTTTGGCCTTATAATCAATTACAATGTCGGTAGAACCGGAAACGCAAGGCGTACCCATACCGCGTGCAACAACCGCCGCGTGAGAAGTCATACCGCCGCGCGCTGTAATAACGCCCTGAGAAGCATGCATACCGCCGATATCTTCCGGAGAAGTTTCGTTACGGATAAGGATTACTTTTTCACCTCTGCCAGCCCATTCTTCAGCATCTTCCGCATTAAATACGGCACGACCTACAGCAGCTCCTGGAGAAGCAGGAAGACCGGTTGCGATAACTTTCTTTTCGGCTTTCGGATCAAGCATCGGGTGCAACAGCTGGTCTAACTGGTCAGCACCAACGCGCATAATAGCTTCTTCCTTGGTCAGCATACCTTCTTCATACATTTCAACAGCCATTCTGACCGCCGCGGCAGCCGTTCTTTTACCGTTGCGGCACTGCAACATCCAGAGCTTGCCGTGTTCAATGGTGAATTCCATATCCTGCATATCTTTGTAGTGAGCTTCCAGATTATTGCGGACATCAACCAGTTCCTGATACAGATGCGGCCATTTTTCTTCCAGGGAAGTACCGTCGCCTTTGGAAGCCATCGGCTGCGGCGTACGAATACCGGCAACAACGTCTTCACCCTGTGCATTAACCAAATATTCGCCGTAATAAACGTTTTCGCCGGTAGCCGGGTCACGCGAGAAGCATACGCCGGTAGCGCAGTCATCGCCGGCATTGCCGAACACCATGGTCTGAACGTTAACGGCTGTACCCCAGTCGCCTGGAATATTGTTCAGTTTACGATAAGTAATCGCACGGTCAACCATCCAGGAACCAAATACCGCGCCAATACCTGCCCACAACTGTTCCCAAGGATCCTGCGGAACAACTTTGCCGATTTTCAGACCGATTTCTTTATATTCTTTTACTAATTCTTTAAGATCTTCAGCCGTCAGGTCGGTATCGGACTTATATCCTTTGGACTTCTTCATATTTTCCAAAGCTTCTTCATACAAATCCAAATCAGCGCCTAAAACCACGTCAGAGAACATCTGCAGAAAACGGCGATAAGAATCATAAGCGAATCTTTCGCTTCCGGAAGCCTTAGCCAAAGCCTTGACAGTTTCGTCATTCAAACCGAGGTTCAAAACCGTATCCATCATACCCGGCATTGAAACTCTGGCGCCGGAACGAACGGAAAACAGCAGAGGATTGTTTGCGTCGGCAAATTTTTTGCCCATAATGCCTTCAACATAAGCCACAGCTTCGCGAACCTGATCCTTCAGGTCTGCCGGATACGAGTGGTCGTTGTTGTAGTAATATGTACAAACTTCGGTTGTTACCGTAAATCCCGGAGGAACGGGCAACCCAACCTTATTCATTTCAGCCAGGTTGGCACCCTTACCGCCAAGGAGATTTCTCATTGAGGCATCGCCTTCGGCTTTGCCGTTACCAAATGTATATACCCATTTATTCATGGTTATTCAGCTCCTATTAGCTTATTGGTTAAAAACAGCCGCAATCCATGCTCGTTTCCGGCATACTTGCGGCAGAACGATTAATTCTGAAACGAATTTATAACAGTAAAAAGGAATATTCAAGCAAAAACTTGCCGTTTTTTAATTAATTAACACTCGATTTCAACCAGACTGCAAATGCTTTTACAACTTCAAAACCGCGCTGTGCCTGTATCCGGTTTTATTTTCATGCCTGTAAGAAAAAAACAGTTTTTCACCACAGGCCGTACAATATGGGCACACGTCAATCTGTTCAACCCCCGCTTCAATCAGCTGTTGTTTGTTTATATCTTTCAGCCCGGCATAATATTCCCCGTAACGCTCCCTGAATCCTTCTGTATGATCCGTCACGCTGCCATACAGTCTGTCATAAACGTCTTTTCCTACCTGGAAACAGTCAAGACAAATTGCCGGCCCTATAACAGCTTTTATTTCATTCACATTAACGCCAAATTCCGTCGTCATTCTTTTCACAGCAGCCTGAGCCATCTTTTGCACCGTGCCGCGCCATCCGGCATGAGCTATAATTCCTCCGTCGCCGCAATACAAGATTACCGGCACGCAATCGCCGAAATTCATATAAGCTGCACATCCTTTCCTTAATAGCAGCCCGTCCGTATCTGCATAAAAAAATTTCCCAGAAACAACCTTCTCAATATTTATTCCGTGAACAGGTTGGTTCGTTGCCATTTTCTGACCTAAAAACTCTTCCACAACTCTCCTGTTATCTGTCATATCTGCTTCTTTGGAAAAAAGGCACAGTTCTCTGGTCGTAAAAAAATGCTCCACACCGAAAAGCAAGTCTGACCTGATGATTTTCCGCCCTTCAATAAAATCCGTATAAAACACTTACGCCAGCCCCTCTTCTTTTTTTTCATCAGCGAGCCAGATCGGACTTTTAATATTTTTTTCCAAAAAAGCACGATGCATCTCTAACTGTTCGCTGCTTATATCAAAAACTCTAGGCTCATGATACACTCTTTTTAATTCCGTTTCGAAACCGGCCGTTTCCTGTTTTGCTTCCGGTTTTGTATCAAGTTCCATCGTCGGTTCGGCACCGCCCAACAACTCAAGATACACTTCTGCCAACAACTGGGCATCAAGCAAAGCGCCGTGAAAAGTTCGCGCTGAATTGTCAATACCAAAACGTTTACACAAAACATCAAGGTTATTCCTCTGCCCCGGAAACTTATTCTTGGCAATTTCCAGAGTATCAACCACGCGATCCCAGCCATATCCGGCATATCCGAGCCGTTGAAGTTCATAGTTGATAAACTTCATATCAAACGTAGCATTATGCGCGACTAAAATTCCGTCTTCGCCGACAAAATCTATAAAATCTTGGGCTACCTTGGCAAAAATAGGAAAATCCTTTAAATATTCCGTCGTTAAACCATGAACTTTAACAACTTCTTCCGGAACTTCCCTCTCCGGATTAATATACTGATGATATGTCCGCCCGGTCGGAACATGGTTTATCAATTCTACCGCGCCGATTTCCACCAGTTTATCGCCCGTTGCCGGATCAAAACCTGTTGTTTCCGTATCAAAGACAATTTCCCTGACTGACTGTATCATTTAAGTTCCCCTAACAAATTCACAACGCTTTTTCTCAGCTTATTTATATCCACACCGGTATCAATAATAAAATCAGACCTCAGTATTTTTTCATCCCGCGACATTTGCAGCTTGTTTATTTTATCAAAATCCTCCGCCGATATCTTATCTCTTGCCATAACCCTCAGCCTTTGCGTTTCATAATCGACATCGGCCAAAACGACATAATCAAAAAATTTGTCCCATCCCAATTCATATAATAAGGCCACATCAAAAAAAACGATTCCCACATTATTATTCTTACGGATAATCTTACGCAGTTTTTTTGCTAAAAAGGGATGAATTAACATTTCAAGCTTTTTCAGCCTTTCCGGATTGTCAAAAACAAAAGTCCGTAATTTCCTCTTGTTAAAAAACTCCCCGTCAAACACCTGAGGAAATTCAGCCCGTATTATTTTTAGAAAATCTTTTCTATAATACAAATGTTTAACCCATTTATCCGCATCATATACCAAATACCCGAACCTTCTCAATATGTCAGAAATCGTAGTTTTTCCGCAACCGATAGAACCGGTTATCGCCGTAAATATCATATTTTTGCCTCAGAAAATCTTATACACATCTTGAAACCAAATTGTGCATAACTATATTGTTTAAAAAAAGCTTAACAAACAATCACCGTTACGCCAAAATTTAAACCAGAGTTATAAACATTTTTCTATCGTATTTGCACAACACCTGATAATGTGGATAACAGCCTTTATCAACAAAAAACATAAAAAGAGCAAAAAACTGATTTTAAAACAAATTTTTGGAGTCCTGCACAGCCTTTTAAACAAACAGTAAAAACTCTGCATAAAACTGTTTACAAAAAACTTATCAACACAACTCACAGCCATAAACAAATAACTAAAAAATTATTTAAAAATAAATGTTTGGCAAACTGCTTGTTTATAACTTTTTTTAATCTCACGATCGTTTTTTTTGACAGGACATATACAAAGAACTTTCAGCTAAGTCTTTTGAAACACATTTAAATTGACATCTCTGAAAATATCTTTATAAACAAACTAACAAATATTTCTTAATTTTTTCTTACCAAACAGGTTAAATCCATGCATTTAAAAGATTTAAAGGATAAATCTCCTAAGCAGCTCTTAAGTCAGGCTGAGGAATTGGGAGTAGAAGATGCCTCTTCTATGCGCGTACAGGATCTCGTTTTTGCTATCATGAAAAAAGTTGCTGAAGACGATCACATCTTGTATGGCGACGGTGTAATTGAAGTAATGCAGGACGGATTCGGCTTCCTGCGTTCCTCACGCTCCAATTATTTGGCATCTGCTGATGATATCTATGTCTCTCCCCAGCATGTCAAAAAATACGGATTGCGTACCGGAGATACAGTAGAAGGCGAAATTCGCGCACCGAAAGAAAACGAGCGTTACTTTGCACTAACTAAAATCAATACAATCAATTACGACGATCCTGAAAAATCAAAGTTACGCGTTAATTTTGATAATCTGACGCCGCTCTATCCTACCCAAAAATTGAATTTTGATATTATTTGCGGTGAAAAAGATTATACGACGCGTGTCATTGATTTAATATCTCCGCAAGGCAAAGGGCAAAGAGGGCTGATTGTTGCACCACCCCGTACCGGCAAAACCGTTATGCTGCAAAATATTGCTCATGCTATAGCCGTAAATCATCCAGAAGTATATCTGATTGTTTTGTTGATAGATGAACGCCCGGAAGAGGTAACAGATATGACGCGTTCCGTCAAAGGGGAAGTTATCTCATCTACTTTTGACGAACCGGCTGCCCGCCACGTACAGGTTGCGGAAATGGTTATCGAAAAGGCCAAGCGTTTGGTCGAAACCAAAAAAGATGTTGTTATATTGCTCGATTCCATAACCCGTCTTGGCCGTGCATACAATACAGTTTTACCATCTTCTGGTAAGGTTTTGACCGGAGGTGTCGACGCTAATGCCTTACAGCGTCCGAAACGTCTGCTGGGGGCTGCCCGAAATGTGGAAGAAGGCGGGTCATTGACGATTATTGCAACAGCTCTGATTGATACCGGCTCTCGTATGGATGAAGTTATTTTCGAAGAATTCAAAGGAACCGGTAATTCTGAAATTATCTTGGATAGAAAATTAACAGACAAGCGTTTGTTTCCGACCATTGATATTACCCGTTCAGGTACCCGTAAAGAAGAACTTTTGGTTGATAAGGCAACTTTAACCAAAATGTGGGTACTGCGCCGTGTCTTAATGCAAATGGGGATGACTGACGGAATGGAATTTTTGCTTGATAAATTACGCCAGTCGAAAGATAACCGTGACTTTTTCGACAATATGAACAGTTAATTTTTTATGGCGAATATTCTTTGCAAAAAAGAATATCTGGAAACGGCAAGCGCGCCGAATATCGGGAAGATAAATTTAACTAAAGTAATCAAAATCTTTGTTAGAATAATGCCTTCGTTGGTATTCGGCGTTTTATAATAATCATTCCAAGGCATTATATTAACATCAATACTGTGCAGACAAAGCATGACAATCGTATATTTTCCTAAGAAAGCCATTACCCGGGCTGCGGAAGTATTTTTTTGCAGCCACCAGCTGTATAATAAAACCAGATAACTGGCCGCAATTGCAGCAATGCTGTCGGTAATAGGAAAGCGCGAATAGTTTTGTACAAATAAAAATTGTCCTCCGTATCCGATGCATATTCCCCAAATACACAGCAGAGGAAGTATTTTTCCGATACTGGGAATTTTATCCATAATATGAAAAAATTTAGCTTCATATCCCAGGTAAATAAAAAGAACGGCTGTCATTCCGGATTGGATGCTGAACGGCAGCCAGATATAAAAGGCAGAATAATATCCGGCAGCAAACAATGAAACAGCCCAAAAAAGACAGTGCTTTCTTTTTAATATAAAGTTTAAAAACAAAAATCCCCAAAACAAGGCCAGACAAAACCAGATTGGGCCGACTGTTTGTATTTTGTGTCCCATTATGTTGTCAATATAACCGCTGCCATAAAAATAGCCGATAATATATGAAAAGATTCCTCTGCCCGTTTCCGATAAAGAAATGCCTTTATACCAATTCTGCATTCCATATATGCAAATAACAACCAGCATAACTAAAATGTAAGGAATAATAAGCTGTCTGAATTTATTTTTGACTAACAATACTGTCGATTCGCGGGGAGCATAAAAATAACCGCTTATCAAAAAAAATAAGGGAATGTGAAAAGTATAAACAAAACGGTTAATTTCAGGTACGCCAAAGTGCCCAAGTATAATCATCATCATCCCGATGAATTTTGCCGTATCAAAATATTCTATGCGTCGTTTTTCCATTATTAGGCTTTTTCCATATTTTTTTCAGTATTCATTATACGATGCAGGGGTAAAATTTTTATAAATAATACAAATTTTTATTGCGCTTATATTTTTTTATGCCTAGGGTTAATAAAAAAGTAAAGGATTGTTAAAATGTCTGCTTCAACGATATATGCTTTGTCAACGGTTTTCGGAAAATCTGGCGTCGCCATAATCAGAATTTCCGGTCCAAAAGTATTAGACATTCTGTCCGAGCTGGCAGATATAGATGTCAATAACATTAAGTCCCGACATGCTTATTTTACGGCCATTAGAAAAAAAGGCAAAGGGGATATGTTGGATAAGGCCTTGGTTTTGTACTTCAAAGCGCCGCAGTCATTTACGGGAGAGGATGTTGCTGAAATACAGTGTCATGGCTCAAAAGCTGTTCTGAACAGTATTTTAAATGAACTAAGCGGTTTTGATGGTGTTAGGTTAGCTGAGCCGGGAGAATTTTCCAAAAGAGCTTTTTATAATGGCAAAATGGATTTAACCGAGGCTGAAGGGCTGGCCGATTTGATAGATGCTGAAACGTCTGAACAGCAAAAATATGCTTTACAGCAAATGGAAGGCAATCTTAAAAATTTATATTCGACATGGCGCAGCGAATTGGTTAAAGTTTTGTCATATTTGGAAGCGTATATTGATTTTCCTGAAGAAGACATTCCTGAAGAATTATATGAAGATATTTTAAACACTGTATTTAAAATTAAAAAAGATATTAAGGAACATTTAGACGGCAATACTGTTAACGAACGGCTCAAAAACGGATTTAAAATTGTTATTTCAGGAGAGGCTAATGCCGGAAAATCCAGCCTGATAAACGCTCTGGTTAAAAGAAATGCCGTTATTGTTTCTGATATTGCCGGCACAACGCGCGATGCTATTGATATCAATTTGGATATTGGGGGTTACCCTGTTGTTATTACGGATACTGCCGGGATTAGAAAAACGGAAAATCCAGTCGAAAAACAAGGGATAGAAATAGCATTCAAAAAAATTGACGAAGCCGATATTGTTATTGCTTTGTATGATGCCGCGGCAGCTTTAAAACCGGACTTTGGATACTTACTTTCTTATGAAGAAAAAGTTATTTATGTTGCAAATAAAATGGATAAACTTTCTGAACAGCAAAAGAATAATATTATGTCAAAAAAACATTTGTTGCTTTCTGCTAAATATAACAATGGCCTGGAAAATTTGGGAAATAAACTTCTGGATATAATAAAAGAGCGTTTTACTTCAGCTTCGGGATGTTTGATAACCCGTCTGCGTTATCGTCAGGCTTTGGAGGAATGTTGTTCTTTCTTGGAAGAATTTTCATTGGATAAAGAAATTGAGCTATCTGCAGAGGATATCAGATTGGCTTGCCGTGCTATCGGTAAAATAACAGGAGTAGTGGAAGTCGATGAAATTCTTAATAATATATTTGGAAGTTTTTGTATTGGTAAATGATAAACGGTGTATTTAAATTTTTTTTATCCTAAATTTTAGTCAACTTAAATCTTTTTGCTATTTTTTGTTTATTATCATTATTGGCGGATAAAAAATCAATGATGTTCGGAAAACATAAATCCGGATTTTTTGCCATAATGTAATCTATAATTTCGCAGTACTTATAAAAGTTTCCATGAGTTAATCGACAGGTATTATTGTTTATAGATTTAAGTATATATAAGATTGCTCTGACAATCCTGTGCCTGTCGAAACAAAAAAACACATCTGTATGTAAAAGATTAATCAAAATGTGCAATTCTTTCTCTTTGATTGGTAAAGTATCTTTTTCCTTTGGCCATGAAAGAAATATATCAATAAAATATTTTCGAATAAATCTGTAATTAAAAATAAAACGTTTGGTATTGTTGTACAGCAGGTATTCACATAGATTTAAGCAAAATAATTTATTTTCGCAGCTGCTGTGTACGATAATGTCCATCATATCAAATAAATAGTAATAATCTTCTTTTGATATTTGCTGTTTTGCCAAAGTTGTAAGTAATAAATTTTTTAATTCATCAATGCTTATTTGGGCATTAATATATTTTTGTTCAATTATTTTTTCTATTTCCGTTTTGTATTTTCTTAAATTAGCATGCGCACTGTAATCCCTTTGCAAAAGAAGGTAGTTTATTGAATTTAATATTTTCCAATAGAGATAAACTGTATGAGTAGTTAAAGAAAATATCTGTTCGCAAATTTGAATAAAATTTGTTACGGAAAGTTCCTTGACAATAACTTTTTGCAAAATCATATCAATCCAGCATAAATAAGTGTTCTCTTTTTCTCTGCTTTCTTTGCTGTAAGAAAAAGAGGACATCTTCTTTAATATGCTGTTCTTTAGAATAGAAAAATCTTTAACAATATCTTTATCAGATTCATTGTTTAAAATTAAATTGTCAGAAACTCTTAGTATTAAAAAATCATTGCTTATTAAAATTGTTTCATGTGAAACATCTGTCAGCAATATTGCTATTTTTTTACAGATTTCAGATGTAAAAGTTTTTTTTAATTTTGATGTCGGCAAAGATGATATTTTGACTAATTCGAATAAGTGTCTGGTTTTTAAAATAGTTCCGTTTTTTACTGAAAGCTCAAAATTATCCAAAAAATTAAAAATGATTTTATTACTAATATCTGAAGAATTTATGCGGTACATATCTTCTAATAATGATGTTTCATAAGCATTGTCAAAATATTTTTTTAATAACAAAGCATCCATTTCGTTATAAAATTTTTTATTCTCGGAACTGTCTAAAATGTTACGGATAAGCATATATCTTTTCGCAGATATATTATTAAGGTCATTATTCATAATATACACCTTTATTAAAAATTGTTTTATAATTAAAAATAAATCAAAAGTTTTATATGTCAATAATATAATGTAATGATAAAGTAAGTTTTTTTATTAAAGATATTACTTGCAAAATTGAAATCTTGAATTAAAATCACTGCAAATTTTAGTAAAAATAAGGGCTTAAAATGAATAAATATGATGTATTGGTGATTGGCGGAGGGCATGCCGGATGCGAAGCAAGCGCAGCTGCTGCCAGAATGGGAGTAAAGACAGCTTTAATTACGCATAAAATAGCAACAATCGGAGAAATGTCCTGTAATCCGGCGGTTGGAGGCTTGGGAAAAGGTCATCTTGTACGAGAGATTGATGCCCTTGACGGTTTGATGGGGAAGGTTATTGACTGCGCCGGAATACAATTTCGTATGTTAAATTCTTCAAAGGGACCAGCTGTCAGAGGACCGCGTGCACAGGCTGATAGAGATTTATACAAAAAATATATGCTGGAAGAGTTAAACAAATATCAAAATTTAGATATTGTCGAAGGTGCCGTTGAGCACCTGATTATTGATGAAATGAAGATAAAAGGTATAAGATTATCAGATGGAAGAGAGTTTTTTGCAGAATCAATAGTCCTTACTGTAGGAACTTTTCTTAATGGAATTATGTTTACCGGTCACCAAACGACTGTAGGTGGTCGCGTCAATGATGTAAGTTGTACGGGAATAACGGCGTATTTAAAACAATGCGGTTTGCGTCTGGGACGTTTAAAAACCGGAACGCCGGCACGGTTAGACGGAAAAACAATTAAATGGGATATTTTGGATGAACAGGAAGGTGATGCAACGCCTGTACCTTTTTCTTTTATGACCAAAGAAATACCTCAGCCGCAAATCAAATGCTATATAACCAACACGAATGAAAAGACGCATCAGATTATTCGTGATAATTTTTCTAAATGTGCACTTTTTTCCGGACTTATAACAGGTGTAGGACCTCGTTATTGCCCAAGTATAGAGGACAAATTGGTGAAGTTTGCTGATCGCACCAGTCATCAGATTTTTTTGGAACCTGAAGGATATAATACAGATGTTGTCTATCCGAATGGTATTTCCACATCCCTGCCGGCAGATGTTCAGGAAGAATTTATCCATACTATAAAAGGGTTGGAAAATGTCAAAATTATCCGCTATGCATACGCTATTGAATATGATTATGTTGATCCAATGGAACTGGATCATTGTTTGAAAGTAAAAAAAACAAAAGGATTGTATTTAGCCGGACAGATTAATGGAACGACTGGATATGAAGAAGCCGCCGCTCAAGGAGTAATTGCAGGAATTAATGCCGCACTCAACGCCGTAGGAAATAATCAGGAGTTTTATATAGACCGCAGCGAAGGCTATATAGGTGTTATGATTGATGATTTAATAACAAAAGGTGTAGATGAGCCATATCGTATGTTTACATCACGATCTGAGTATCGTCTTTATCTGCGTGCAGACAATGCTGATTTGCGTCTGACGGAAAAAGGGTACCAAATTGGTTGTATTTCTCAAGACAGATACGCTGTATTTAAAAGCAAGAAAGAACAACTTGATAAATACAGAAATATTGTACAGCAAACATACATATCGGTTGCTGCAATTGACAAATATAATTTACCGATAAAGAAAGATGGCAATAAAAAAAGTGTTTTTGATCTTTTAGGGTATAACGATGTTTCACGTGAAACAATAATGAAAATTATGCCCGAAATAAAAAATGTACAAGATAATGTTTTTGAACAATTATGCATCGAAGCTAAATATTCTGGCTATATGAAACGACAAAGCAGCGATATTGAGACATTTAAAAAAGATGAAGCGGTAAAGATTAAATCAGATATCGATTATCGTAAAATAGGCGGTTTGTCTCGGGAAGTCGTTGCAAAATTGGAAAAGGTGCGTCCTTCGACAATAGGTGAAGCGTCTAGAATATCCGGTGTCACTCCTGCAGCTGTAATCGCAATTTTGGGTTATATGAAAAAATAAAGGGAGAAAATATGAAAGAGAAAAATTTGATGTTGTCCGGAAAGTTGTATAAAGCAGTTGATGATGAGTTAAAACAGGATTTTTTGTATGCTAAGAAAATAACCCGCCAGATTAATCTGACTGCAGAAGACGAGAGTGAAAAAAGACAACTTTTGTTTAAACAGTTATTTAAATCTACTGGAAAAAAATTTTATATAGAGCCTCCTTTTCACTGTGATTATGGAAAAAATATTTCAATAGGCGAAAATTTCTATGCAAATTATGATTGCATAATTATTGATGTATGTAACGTCAATATTGGCAATAATGTGTTTTTGGCTCCGAGAGTTTGTATTTACACAGCTGCTCATCCTATTGATGCAGAAGTTCGCAATACCGGTCTGGAGTATGGAAAAGAAATTAATATTGGTAATAATGTATGGATTTGCGGAAACGTTGTAATTAATCCCGGTGTTACGATTGGTGATAATGTTGTTATCGGTTCCGGTGCTGTTGTAACAAAAAATATTCCGTCTGATGTGGTTGCTGCTGGTAATCCTTGCAAAGTAATACGAAAAATAACAGGCGAAGATAAATTAAAATGGCATAAGCTTGCACAGGAATATTTTAGTTCTAAATAAAAATTTTTCGTGTTTATAACTGTATTTTTTTATGCAAAAAAAAAATAGTTAAAATATTATCTTTAGTATGATGGATATTTTACAGATATATAATGTTTCACGTGAAACAAAAGAAAAAATAGAAGCTTACAAAACTTTGGTTCTTGAATGGAATTGCAAGTTTAATTTAATAAGCAAGTCTTCGGTTGAACATATTTGGGAACGACATATATTAGATTCAGTTCAGTTATACAAATACATTCGGCCTACTGATAAAATCCTGCTTGATTTAGGATCCGGTGCAGGTTTTCCCGGAATGGTTCTGGCTATTATGGCAGAACAGCTTAATCCGGAATTAAGTATAAATTTAGTTGAAAGTATTGGTAAAAAAACATTGTTTTTAAATGCGGTAAAAAATGAATTGAAGCTAAATGTTAATATATTGCATGACCGCATAGAAAATATTAAAATGAAAAATGTTGATGTTATAACGTCACGCGCTCTGGCGGCGCTGTCAAAGCTTTTGGATTACAGTAAACCTTTTTGCAGAACTGAAACAAATCTTATCTTTCCTAAAGGGGAACATTGGGCTGATGAAATAGAAACTGCGCAAAAGCAATGGTATTTTAAATATAAAGCGGAAAATAGCGCAACGGATAAATTAGGTAAAGTTTTATGTATCAGCGAATTAAGGAGAAAGCAATAATGGTTAAAATTATATCTATTGCCAATCGAAAAGGCGGAGTTGGTAAAACGACAACTGCTGTTAATATCGCAACGGCTATGGCTGCTATTGGAAAACGCGTTTTAATTCTTGATATGGATCCGCAGGGAAATGCAACAACCTCTTTGGGAATTAATAAAAATAAATGTTTGTTTTCAACATACGATATAATGATAAACAATTGCAAAGCAGAAGATGCTATTGTCAAAACAGATATAAAAAAATTTGATATTTTGCCGTCTGCTCCGGCATTGGCTGCAGCTGAAATTGAGCTTATTGATGTTAATAAACGAGAGTATGTCTTAAAAAATGCATTAAATGCCTTAAGCGGAAAGTATGATTATATATTGATTGATTGCCCCCCGTCTTTAAACTTAATTACGATTAATGCACTCGTTTCGTCTGATTCTGTAATTGTTCCTCTGCAAAGCGAGTTTTTGGCTTTGGAAGGTTTGACGGATCTTATAAAAAATATAAATATAATAAAAAAGAATTTTAATTCCAAACTTGATTTACAGGGTATCGTGTTGACGATGTTTGACAAGCGAAACAATTTGAGTCAGATGGTAGAAACAGATGTACGAAAATATTTCGGTCAAAAAGTATACAAAACGGTTATTCCGAGAAGTGTTCGTATTTCAGAAGCTCCGTCGCACGGACAGCCTGTTTTGATTTACGACTTTAAGAGTAATGGGGCTAAAGCTTATCTTAATTTGGCAAAAGAGGTCTTAAAAAGGGAAAAGGAGTTATAGATATGTCTATGAATAAAAAACATGGTTTAGGGCGGGGGCTGGAAGCTCTTCTTGGAGATGATGACTTAAGTTTTAGCCTGGATAATATTAATACGGGCGAAAATACTGAAACCGGAATCAAAACCTTAAATGTTAATGAACTGGAACCCAGTCCGTATCAGCCGCGTAAGGAATTTAATCAGGAAGCTCTTAATGCTTTGGTTGCTTCTATAAAGGAAAAAGGCGTGCTTCAACCTTTGCTTGTTCGCAAAAACGGCGAAAAATATGAAATAATTGCCGGAGAACGTCGTTGGCGCGCTTCAAAATTAGCTGGTATAACCGAGGTACCAGTTATTGAAAAGGAAATGGATAATCAGGAAGTGTTAGAAGTAGCGCTTATTGAAAATCTGTTGCGTGAAAACCTGTCCGCAATTGAGGAGGCGGAAGGGTTTAACCGGCTGATAAATGAATTTTCTCATACGCATGAAGCTTTATCGCAAATAGTGGGAAAGTCAAGGAGTTATATAACTAATACCCTGCGCTTGCTCAGCTTGCCTGCCGCTATTCAGGAAATGGTAAAAAATAATACCTTAACTGCCGGGCATGCTAGGGCTTTAATTGGTCTGGAAAATGCTGAAGATGTTGCCCAAAAAATTATATCCCGCGGATTAACTGTTCGCCAAACGGAGGAACTTGTCAATAATTTAAAAAATCATGCTTTGTCGCAAATTAGCAGAGCTGTAAAAAAAGATCCAAGTTTAAAAGAACTAGAAAAAGATTTAACTAAAAATATAGGTATGAAAGTTAAAATTAATGCCGGACAAAACGATAAAGGTAAAGTAACGATTGAATACAAAAGTCCTGCTGAGCTAAATCAGATATTAGATCTTTTGGAAAAAAATAAAAGTTAAAATGTGCGCCGATTTACCGGCGCTTTTTTGTAATCCAAAATATCTAGCCAAATACAGGGGTTTTTATCACATATAAAATGGCGATACTGAATAAACAGCAGTTGCCTGATATAATTGTGCCAAATTTGATAAAATCAACATTAAGCGGTGTTTTTTTTAGCTGTAGAGCCTTTTTAATGTTTTGTGATAATCCTATCAAAAAAGTTATTTTTATATGCTCTATGCTAAAAAAACAAAGCAGAGTATAACACATTGTTTTTGCAGTGTTTCCTGCGAATTAAAAAATTTTCCGCCTTAATAAGGCTTTTTTATGAGTTGAAAGCAGTGTATTTAAAATATTTCTTTATATTTTCTGATTAATTCCTCTTTTGATAAACAACACCCATGCTCGTACCAGTCTTTCTTTAACGCATCAATATAAAGCCCGATTAATTTTTGGTCAGCACCGATTTGAATAAGGTCTTTTCCATTGAGGGGGAAAAATGGAATATTCATTGAATCCAGTGTATTTAAAATATCTTTTGTCTTTTCCTCGTTAGTATTATCTAAGTTCAGACAAAGCCATTTATCCCTGCAAACATCTTTGCCGTACAAATAAACAGCCCTGTTTATGGATACACTGTCTTTAAAGCTGTTTTTTGATAATTTTGCTTTGCTTAGCTCCAGAAGATGTTCCTTTTGTTCTCTGTTCAGTCGGAAAATATCTGCCAGCCTGCCGGCTCTTTTGGTATCTGGTTCAAACATGACAAATATACGGCGGATAATGTTTTTTTCAATTCCCAAAGATGCAATAAGCCTGATAAGTTTTTCAAGATTGTCAAGATTTTTGGGAGGGGCAATCAAAAAGTCGAGTATTCCGTTATCAAAAATAAGCTTAAGCGTATTGACCGCATAGGGCGCCATAAGTATTTTAAACAATTCGTCTTTTATTTTTTCTGATGATATTTTTCTTAATAAGTCTTTATTTTCAATACAGGTTTTTAACGATTTAGCGTCGATTTTTTTTCCGAACATGGCACAGAATCTGAAAAAGCGCATAATTCTGATATAATCACGTTCAATAGTTTCCTGTGGAATGCCTATAAATTTGATAACTCCGTTTTCCAAATCATTGATACCGTTGTAATAATCAAAAACATTACCTTTTTCATCGGCATAAACGGCATTTATGGTAAGATCGCGTTTCGCCGCATCGCTCTTCCATTCGTCTTTGCCGTTGTCCTCCTCGGTACTTAATGATGTAACCTTGAAAAAACTGTCATTGATAATAACGCCGATTGTAAAAAATTGTATACCGATAGGGACACATCTGAGGCCTTCATCATCGCACATATCCGAAAATTCCGAAGGGGACATATCCGTTACCATATCGATATCTGTCCTGTCTAATCCTGCAATAGCATCTCTTACCGCACCGCCGACAAAGCGCAAAACGCCGCCGTGCTTTTCTACTAATTTAAACAGTTGAAGAATATCGTCGTTATTTATCAGTTTTTTCGGATTAATATAATCAGGATGAAACATTTAATGCCCTCTTTTTTGCGGTATTTCTTAAACTTGTTAATTGTTTATTATAAATGTCTTAATTATGATATAATAAAATCAAATTTTTTAGGAATTAAAATCATGAAAAAGTATGTTATTTTATCCTTGGCTTTGCTTATTTCTTGTCCGGCTTTTGCAGGGAGTGTTCCTGTAGAGCTGGGAGAGTATGGCGACTGGACTGCATATTCATATAAAGAAGGAAAAAATTTGGTCTGTTATATGGCTTCGACGCCCAAAAAAGACGAAGGAAATTATAAAAAACGCGGGGATATATATGCCGTCGTAACCCATCGGCCTGCGGATAAAAGCTATAATGTAGTTAATTTTGTAGCCGGATATGATTATAAAAAAGGCTCCGGGGTGGTTGTAAAAATCGGTACAACGTCATTTAACAATCTGTTTACCAGCGGAGATAACGCTTGGGCACCGGACGCTTCTACGGATAAGAAACTGGTTGATGCAATGAAGCGCGGACAAAGGATGATAGTTGAAGGAATGTCTTCACGCGGAACCAAAACCAAGGACACATATTCTTTGGCCGGTTTTACGGGAGCTTATAAGGCAATCAGCGCAAAATGCAAATAAAGAGCATAAAATGACAGAAAAAAAAGAACTTACAAATCTGACAAAAGAAGAATTAGTTGCAGAAATAGCCGCGCTTGGAGAAAAAAGTTTCCGGGCAAAACAATTGTGGCAATGGATATATTTTCGCGGTGTAACTGATTTTGCCGAAATGAGTAATCTTTCTTTGTCATTGCGGCAGAAACTGGAAGAAAACTATACGATTACCCGGCCAAAAATTATTACGGAGCAAATATCCGTAGATAAAACCCACAAATGGTTGCTGGAGTTTAAGGACGGCGAACGCGTTGAAATGGTTTATATTCCGGAAAAAGACCGTGGAGCCGTATGTATTTCTACTCAGGTAGGCTGCGCAATGGGGTGTCGATTCTGCCACACCGGAAGCCAGAAATTTACCCGGAATTTGACTGTCGGAGAAATTGTCGGACAATTTATGGTGGCTCGTGATGCGTATGGCGAATGGCCGAGCCCGACAGATGAAGTGCGCTACCTTTCCAATATTGTGGTTATGGGAATGGGGGAACCTTTAAACAACCTTGATAATGTTGTAAAAGCCCTGAATATTATAACCGATTGTGAGGGGATAGGAATTTCCCGCCGGCGCGTTACTATGTCAACCTCCGGGATTGCGTCCCGCATTGTGGAGGCTTTGCAGCGAACGGGAGTTCGGCTTGCTGTTTCTCTTCATGCACCGAACAATATGATTCGTTCACAAATTATGCCTATAAACGATAAATTCAAAATTGAAGAAATAATGAAAGCCTGCGCTGAATATCAAAAAGGGGATCACAGTCGCTATATTACGTTTGAGTACCTTCTTTTAAAAGGGATAAATGATAGCCAGGACAATGCCGAAGAGTTGATTTCGCTTTTGAAAAAATATAAACTTCGCGCACTGTTTAATTTAATTCCTTTTAATTCCTGGCCTGGATGCGAATTTCAGCCAAGCGATAAAAAAACTGTCGAGGCCTTTTCGAATACTCTGGAAAAAGCAGGATTCGCAGCACCGGTCAGAGTAGCGCGGGGACAAGATATTTTGGCTGCCTGCGGTCAGCTAAAATCAAAATTGCCTGGAAAAAAAATGTCTTAAGTTAATTATATTCTGCAAGCACCTTCAATTTGGTGGTCAAGCCGGTCTTCATGGATGCCATAGGGGTCTTGGTGGATAAGCACCTGGCTTCCGGGATATGCTTCAAGTATTTTATGCTCAACCGCATCTGCCAGTTCATGAGCTTTGAGCAAAGATATGGAACCGTCAATTTCCAGATGAAGTTCAAAGTAATAAATATCACCCAGGCTTCTGCTGCGAAAATCGTGCATTCCGTGTATTCCTTTGCTGTTACGGACAATTTCCGTAATTTTTTCCCTGATTTCGGGAGCTAGTTCCTTGTCGGTTATCTGTTCTACGGATTCTGCAGCCAGCTGATAAGCATTATACAGTAAATATGCCGAAATAAACAATGCAGCGATTACATCAAAGTATGCAAAACCAAAAAAATGCACCAAAAGCAATGATAAAACAACCGTTGCATTTGTCAGAAAGTCAACCGTATAATGCGCTCGATCCGCCTTAATTGCCAGAGAATTGGTCTTATTAGCAACATATGTCTGAAATAAAACCAACAGCACAGTTGCCAGAATGCTGAAAAGCATAACCGCAATTCCTATAACCGTTTGTTCTATTTGCACCGGATATATAAGTCTTTTTATTCCGTCTGCAATAACAAAAATTCCAGATGCTCCGACAAAAATAGCCTGCAAAAAGGCGCTTAACGCCTCTGATTTGCCATATCCGTAGCGATGCTCTTTAGTAGCCGGTTTAGTTGAAAAATAAACCGCGGCGAAAGAAACAGCCGATGCAAACAAATCGGTAACACTGTCGGCAAGGGAAGAAAAAATGGCCAGAGAATCTGTCTTTATAAAAGCTGCAAGTTTCAAAACAATAAGCAAAACAGCCAGAGAAACACCGGCGATTGCTGCTGCTTTTTTCAAATAATTATTTTGTTCCTGTGATGTCATTTTTTATTTTTTCCCATGTTTCTTTTGATATTTCCAAATATTTTCCCCGAACATATTTTTCAAAAAATTCAATATGTTTTCCGTTTGGCGCTTTCAGAAATTCATACTGTACATAATATTTGCCGTCATCACTTTGATAAAAAACAAGGTCTACCAAATTATTATGCTCTGCACTGATTTCCAGATTGGCCAGTTTTTTTCCTTTGATATTTTCTGATATACTTTGATAATAAACATTCAACAAAATTTTTGCGATATTCATTACTTTTATGTTATCGGTTATTTGATTGCAGCTGATTAACCGTCCAAAACGAAGATTCCATAAACTGCTGTAGGTCCAGGCATTTCTGTCAAGAGAGAGGTCATAAAAATCTGCATCGGCTTCCCATACCTGAAATTGATTTTTCAACCTTATAAAAGCGGCTTTTGATCCTCGTCCCAAATCCATATCGTACCAGCCTATCTCAAAGTTTTCGATTTCCTGATTAGCATTGTTGTATAAACCGACTTCTATCGTGGGCGAATTTTCGTTTTTTAGGGAAGAAAAGCCAAAATATTTCATATCGGCAATTTTATCCGATTTTTTTTCATAAAACGTCATATTATTTAGTGCAATTAAAAATCTGCGGATTCGTTCCTGATAAACCGGTATGTTTGGATATTCTTCCAGTATCCATATGCCGCTTTCTTTTTTAAATGTCAGTGATGTCCGGCTGTTTTTCAGCTTTATCAGGGATATATCATTAATTTTGCTACTAAAGTCTTTAAATACCGGTTGTCCTTCATATTCCGAAATACTGTTTTTGTTTTCCATGTAAATGCTGAAAAAAGCAAGGGCGGCTATTATGGCAACCCATGCAGCCAGTTTGCCGGTTTGACGGTCAATAATAAAAAATTCCTTAATGTTGCAAAGAACGGCAGTACGTTTTTTATAATTGAGATTAGTTAGTAAAACAATAAAGATGATAATTAAGGCCACAAAGTAGATATTAAAAAATTTAACTTTGACTTCAAGCTGTTCAATATCTCTGTTGGCATTTAGTTTTAATGTGCTGAGTTGTTGTCTGAGATGGTCGATTTCCGTGCGGATATTTCCGATAACGGCCAGTTCGTCTGAGCTGAAAGTTCCGCGTTCTTCAAAATTCTTTTTTGCAATAACTTCTGCCAGTCCCTGCTTTGCACCGTCTATAGCCTGAAAAATATCGTTTTCCTTTAATTTATAACGATACATATTGGCTTTACGCATATTTTCGACTTTATATAACGGGCGTCTTTGGGCATTTTTTCCCCGCAGACTGATTAAATCGTCATTTTCTGTCAGATAGTCAAGTGCGTTCATAATAAAGTTTGCACTGTCAAAAATCGGCGTTTGATAAGATAAATCCAAAAATTTGGTTTCTTTAGCCCAAAAGGCGTCGTACATAAAGTCTGTGTCTCCGACAGCGATAACGTCAAAAGGATTTTTAGGATTATTGCTTAAGAATTCGGCTGCGATGACAATAACGTTATTTCCCGGAGTATATTGCTGAAGCACTTCTCTGGGGCTTTTGCTTTCTTTAGCCAGTAAGACATTTAACATTGAGGAATTTCTGCTGGTTTTGATTAGAGGAAAATATAAGACGTCGTTTCCCGGCTTGGGCATAACCATCGTTGCTGACGAAAACAAAATGTTATTCAGCTTATATGTTGTCCTGTGGTTTGGATTAAAGTCATCCGCGGTAACCTTAAATTGTAAGAGGTCTTGCGTAAAAGACGGGTTGGTTCTGTAATTGATTGTTTCATCTACTGTTATGGAATTGTCAAAATCTGCCGCGACGCCGATATCATAAAACTGAATTCCCCAATAGTCGGCAAGCTCGGAAATATCTGACGTTATAAATTGTCCTCCCAGCGGAGAATATAAGCGCGACGCGTCATCGGCAACGTCCATCAGCAACAAAACTTTAGGCTGTTTTTTTATTTTTTCAATAACATCTTCGCTCAGCCCGTAAGGGTGCACCATCATCAAAACATCGTATTGCTGATTTAAATCGTCGGGTTTCTCAATAATTTTAACTTTATAAAGTTCTTCAATATATTTAAGGATTTCCCATTTCCTCATCATAACATCGTTTTGTCTGACGCCTCCGTTTATCGGCAAGGAGCTTAAAATGCCGATAGTCTTCTTTTTATGGTGCATTTTGTAAATATTCGTGGTCAGATCCTGTTCTAAGAACGGAAGCCTTTCAATCGAAAAAAACGGAATAACGGCCTTGTTTGTAAGGCTGTCGGAAAGGCTGAGCCCGAACAAAGCGTTTTGGTTAATATCTATTAGAGGAATTGGCTGCAACCCTTCGGCTAAAGCCCTGTCTTCGTCTTTATCCAAAAATTCTGGAGTATAAATTTTATAGTCAAATTTTCCGTTTGCATAAGTTTTATATTGTTTAAGTATCAGTTTTATGCGGTCGAATATCTGCCGAACTTCCGGATTTCTCTGTCCCAAAATCGGGGAATAATATAATTTGGCAATGACCGGGCGTTCAAGTCTGCGCAAAATATTTTTTGTGTTTTGCGTCAGGCTGAGATATTTTTCTTCCGTAAAATCGTAGCTTATCTGCCGCAGAACATTATTGGCAATAATGTTTAAGCCAAAAAAGCCGATAAATAAAAGCATAAGCACCAAAACACCGTGCTTGACGCTTGAAGATGAAATCAAACCTGAAGAGCCTTTTGTTTTCAGGCTGATGACGGCAATTGTTATTAAATTGAAGAAAACAATCAACGAGCCGAAGAAAACTAAGTCTCTTAATTCAACCAATCCTCGGCTTAAAGAGGCAAAATGGGCAAGGAAACTGAACGAAATAATAGTGTCGACAATAACGTCGCTGAACAGTTCTCTGGCCCAGAACAAAACATACTCAAATCCGCTCCAGAAAAACAAAAGATTAACAAAAACGCCTAAAACCAGGGCAATAACGGGACTCTTTGTTAATGCCGACATCGTTTGTGATATGGCAAGCATCGCGCCGGCCAGAATAAAACAGCCGAGATAGCCGATTATAATAACCGTATTATCCGGATTTCCCAAGATATTAACGGTAATCCAAAACGGAAAAGTCAGTAAAATGGCTATTATTGCAAAAATCCATGATGCCAAAAATTTGCCCCATACCAAATCGGTTACGGAAACAGGAACAGTTAAAATTTGTACAATACTTTTAGTGTGAAACTCTTCGGCCCAGCTGCGCATGGCAATTCCCGGGATAAACAGCAGATAAATCCAAGGCTGATAATCAAAAAGCCCCCACAGCGAAGCGTGTCCGTCCATAAAAAAATGGCCGAAATAAATGGCGCAGGAGCCGCTTAACAGCAGAAAACCGACCAGATAAACATAAGCCAGAGGAGACAGAAAATACCGTATTAGTTCATACTTAATGATAGTCTTTATGCTGTTCATGCCAGGGTCTCCTTCGCAACAGTCAGTTTTCGGAACGCTTTTTCCAACAAATCGCTTTTTGTTGCCTTTAAAATATCCTGCAATGTTCCGTCCGCGGCAATTCTGCCTTTGTTAATAAGGATAATGCGTGAAGCAAGAGTTTCAGCTTCATCCAGAAGGTGTGTCGAAATAATGATTGTTTTGTCTTTTCCCATATCTTTGATTAAACGGCGCATATGCTCTTTCTGATTGGGGTCGAGGCCGTCTGTCGGCTCGTCTAAAAGCAAAATAGGCGGATTACCGATAATGCTTTGAGCAAAACCGACCCGTCGTAAATATCCTTTTGATAAAGTTTCTATTTTTTGTTGGATAATATCCCGAATTTTTGCTAAATCAATAATACGTGCAAATTCGTTATCATATATTTTTCTTATTTGTTGTTTGCTTTGCGTTTCTGTTTCCACAAGATTAAGCTTTAATTCTATCATATATCTTAAAAACAATTTAACGGTCATATCCGCATACATCGGAGCGCCTTCCGGCAGAAAGCCGATATCTTTTTTGGTTGCAATGCTTTCTTTGCTTACATCTTTCCCATTGACGAAGATTGTACCTTCAGACGGAGAAATAAAACCGGAAATCATATTCATCAGCGTAGATTTTCCTGCACCGTTAGGGCCGAGCAAAGCGATGATTTCTCCCGTACTGGCGCCAAATGAAACATTATCCACGGCCGTTAAAGTTCCGTACAATTTGGAAACATTCTCCAGACAGACTGAAAAAGGCTGAGTTTTCCTTTTAATTTGCTTCATAAATTTCACCTCCGGGGATAGGTTGGCTGACACCTGTTGTGGACGGAAAAGTTATCGGCAGGGAATAAACCGCCCGTGCACTCAGAAAGGCGCTGATTTCGGCATTAACGGTATCAGTTGGGATATCAGCCTCTTTACTCACAATAACATCCATATTGGGCAGCCTTTGCCGAATAAAACGAACCAGCGTCGGGTTGCCTGCGCCTTTGCCGCAGACAATGACTTTTTTAGGAAGTTCCGGCAGATAAAGACAGATTGAATAACAGATTGCTTCGGCAACAAAAGCCGTTGCCGTTGCTGCTCCGTCCTCCAACGAAAGCCCTTCTAAATGCTCGGCTTTATCGGCAAAAATCCCTGTATAAGCTGCTTTTGGCGGAAATTTCGCAAAAAATTTATGATGCATTAAAGAGTTCACAATTTTTTCGTGGACTTTTCCCATAATAGCCAGCCTGCCGTTGTAATCATTTTCCATATTTGCGTGTTTGGATGTCCAGTTGTTAATAAAGTTATCGCCCGGACCACAATCAAAACCTACAATTTCGCCAAATGACCCAATCCAGGTAATGCTTGATTTGCCGCTGATGTTTACATACGCAGCGGGTTTTGTTTCATCAATTCCGACAGCATTAAAATAACTTGAAGAAATAGGCGTTCCCTGGCCGCCGCTGCAAATATCGGCATTACGAAAATGGGTTACGGTTTTAATGCCGGTTCGGGCTGCAATGTATCTTCCGTTTCCCAATTGATAAGTATAAGGAATGTTCGGGTTATGCATAATTGTCAATCCGTCGATTCCGATTAAATCTATTTCATCTTCATATTCGTTTTTAAATTCATTGATAAGCTGAATGTAGAAATCTGAAACTTCTTCATCGACTTTTTTTAGTTTCTCTTCATTTTCCGGCGTATTTCTTTGTAAACCATAAACAGCTTTTATATGGTCCTTCATCATATCGGGGTAGGGGACGGCATAAGCTTTTTTCCGCTCGTTTATATCAAGGCCGTCAGTCTTAATCAACGCAAGTTCGACGCCCCCGAAAGTTGAGGTTCCCGATAGACCGAGACAATTTAATCCCTTAATAACCATATAAAAAAACGCCTCTTTATAATTGCAATATCAAATTATTATGCTAATATGCCTTAAAATTTAGTAATAAGGAAGTAAAAATGACAAGTTTTAAATCAGAATTTTTAAACATAATGCACGAGCGCGGCTTTTACAATCAATGCACGAATGAGCAGGGTTTTGACGAATATCTTGCCGATTGTGAAAAGAAAGGGATGCCGGCAGTGGGGTATTTGGGGTCGGATCCGACCGGAGACAGCCTGCATGTGGGGCATATAGTACCTCTGATGATGCTGCGTTGGTTCCAAAAATGCGGACATAAGCCGTTGACTCTGGTGGGCGGCGCAACGGCGCGTATCGGCGATCCGTCCGGCAAAGACAAACTGCGTCCGTTTTTAAGCGAAGAAGCGCTGGCGCACAATGTACAGGGACTCAAGAAATCGTTTATGAAATTCCTTAAATTCGGCGATGGCAAAAATGATGCGCTGATGGTTGACAACTATGACTGGTTCAAAGACATTAACTATTTGGAATTCCTGCGGGATATCGGCACCTGTTATTCCGTCAACCGGATGCTGACGATGGACAGCGTAAAAAGTCGTCTTGAACGTGAACAGCCTATGTCTTTTCTTGAATTTAACTATATGCTTCTTCAGGGGTATGATTTTTGTGTTTTGTTGCAAAAATATGGCTGCCGTGCCCAGATTGCCGGAGCTGACCAATGGGGAAACATCGTTTCGGGCACAGAACTCGGACGGCGCCGTTATGATACGGAATTGTTTGGGTTTACCAGTCCGATTATTACGGATTCGGCGGGTAAAAAAATGGGAAAATCGGAGGGGAATGCCGTTTGGATAAATGAAGATAAACTCCCTGCTTACGATTACTATCAGTATTTTCGCAATATTGGCGATGCCGAAGTTGGTAAATGTCTGCGGATATTCACGGATTTGCCGATGGATGAGGTTCACCGTCTGGAAGTTCTGCAGGACAAGGAAATAAACGAAGCCAAAAAGATACTTGCTTTTGAAGCGACCAAAATCTGCCGGGGAGAAACTGAAGCAGCTGCTGCGCAGGAAACGGCCGTAAAAACCTTTGAAAAGGGTATTGCCGGTGATGATTTGCCGACGGTTTCCGGGACAAAAGCCGGGGTAGGGGTGCTTGACGCATTTATGGCGCTTGGTTTTGTTGCCAGCAAAGGGGAAGCCCGCCGCTTGATAAAACAAGCCGGCTTGAAATTAAACGACAAGGTTATTACCGACGAGAATTATGTCATTACCGAAAAAGATATTGAAAACGGCAATATAAAACTCTCGCAGGGAAAAAAGAAGCACGGGCTTCTGGTTCTTAAATAAAAACAAGGGGCTGAAAAGCCCCTTTGACATATTCCTCCGCTAAACGATGCTTATAATGTTTTCTAGCGGCTATTCTGCCGTAATGTCAATCAGCCGGTCTAAACTGTTGGTTTCTTTACTGTCGTATCCGGTGGATTCATTTTTCTTTGCAGTCGGTTTTTCGGCTGCTTTTTTCTTGTTGTTTTTTATTTCCGGCTTGACCAACAGTTCAAACATCTTGTCCATTTGTTCCTGATCGAGTTTGGAAGGAAGGCCGGTCGGTACCTTTTCTGTCGGCTTGGCGGTGGCTTTTTTGCTGTCGCTTTTTTCTTTTTTCTTCTTTGCGTCCGTGTCTGCTTTGTTTATATCTTCAACAGATTTCATCGTATTTTTGATAAAGTCTTCGGGCAGCATTTTTTCAATCATGTCAGAACAGGGCTCGGCCATCATAAAATACTGGGATTTTTTCAGAGAACCGTCTTTTAATTCTTCCGGTAGGACGATTTTGACAATCAGAAAGCAAAATCCCAAAATGAGTACCGCTCGCAAAAAGCCAAAAACCAATCCGAACAGCCTGTCCATAAAACTTAACGTGCTGGTACGTATCTTGGCAATCAGCTTGTCTGTGCCGATAATCCAAATGGCATAAAAAACTGCCATAATTAACAAAAATACCACAAATTGTGCCATCAGTTTACTGGCGATAAACTGGTTCATCCACGGTGTTAACAATGGAGACAGATATACTGTCAGAACAACAAACAACGCCAGCCCTAGAATAGAAAGGACTTCTTTGACGAAACCGCGTATAAAGGCGACCAGCATTGATAAGGCAACGCCGATTAAAATGATGACATCAATATTATTTAACGGTTCCATCTGTTTTAGCTCCTCTAACTAAATCTGGAAATCAGACGCTGAACATTGCCGATTTCATGATAAGACATATTGGCAATCAGCTTTTGTTTTTTGTCTTTATTAAATGAATTGGGGATAATAGCATTGGAAAAACCGAGTTTCTGCGCTTCTTTCAGGCGCAAAGTCGGCTGGCTGACTGCTCTGATTTCCCCGGACAATCCGATTTCTCCGAAAACAACCATGTCAGCCGGAAGAGGTTTGTTTGTCATCGACGAAATGACTGCCATGGCAACAGCCAAATCAGCGGCCGGTTCGGTAATTTTTAATCCTCCGGCAATGTTCAGATAAACATCGTGTGTACTGAAATTCATGCCGCAGCGCGCTTCCAAAACCGCTAAAATCATAGCCAGCCGGTTTGAATCCCAGCCGACCACAGCACGTTTTGCTCCGGCATATCCGCTGTTGCCGACCAAAGCCTGAATTTCTACCAGCAATGGGCGTGAACCTTCGATTCCGGCAAAAACGCACGAACCGGAAACACATCCCTGTCTTTCCGCCAAAAACAAGGCGGAAGGGTTTTCCACTTCAACAAGTCCGTTGTCTTGCATCTCAAAAACGCCGATTTCGTCAGTGGCACCGTATCTGTTTTTGACTGCACGCAAAATACGGAAGTGATGTCCCCTGTCGCCTTCAAAATAAAGCACCGTATCAACCATATGTTCCAAAACGCGCGGTCCGGCAATAGAGCCTTGTTTAGTAACATGTCCGACCAGAAACAGCGTAAATCCTTTTTTCTTGGCAATTTTTATCAGTTCATAAGCTGCTGCCCGAACTTGGGCGACACTTCCCGGTGTCGATTCGACTTCGTCAATATACATTGTCTGAATCGAGTCGATTATAACCAAAGTCGGATTTTCTTTTTCCAAAGTTGCAATAATGTCTTTAACGCTGGTTGTGCTGGCCAGACGCACGGGGGCATCGGCTAACCCAAGACGTTTGGCACGAATTCGTACTTGGTCAATCGCCTCTTCGCCTGAAATATAAAAACAGCTGTTATCTTGTAATTTATTAGCCATTCCTGCGCAAATTTGCAGCAATAACGTTGACTTGCCGATTCCCGGGTCGCCGCCGACCAAAATAACTGACCCCGGTACCAACCCTCCGCCGGATACGCGGTTAATTTCGGAAAGGTTGGTAACCAGTCTTTTATAGGTCTGGCTTTCGCCGTTCAGCGAAACAAAATCAATCTGGTTTCCCGGTTTTTTTGTGGAAATATTAGAAAATTCTTCGCTCGCTCTTTTTTCTTCGACAATTGTGTTCCACTCGCCGCAGGCATCGCATTTGCCCTGCCATTTGGGATATACGGCGCCACAGGACTGGCAGACATAATCAATGGTCGACTTTTTTGCCATACTATTTCTCCACTTTTATCGGGCCTTTGGAAGAACCGTTGATAAACTGTCTGACATAGGGATTGGTTGTCTTATCTAGTTCTTTGACCGTACCGTACCAGATGATTTTTCCTTCATACAGCATGGCTATTTTGTCGGCAATTTTTCTTGCCGATGCCATGTCATGCGTAATTGTCAATGTCGTAGCCCCTAAATCTTTGGCCGATTCTATAATCAAATCGTTGATAACGTCCGCCATAATCGGATCAAGTCCGGTTGTCGGCTCGTCAAAAAAGATAATCTCGGGGCGGGTAATGACTGCCCGTGCCAACCCGACGCGTTTCTGCATGCCGCCGGAGAGTTCTGATGGATATAGGTCGGCAATGTCTTCTGTCAGCCCGACCTGGCGTAAAACTTTTATCGCCACGATTTTAGCTTCTTTTTTGCTGAATCCTCTGTTTTGAATAAGGTCAAAGGCAACATTTTCCCATACTGTCAGGCTGTCAAACAATGCGCCGCCCTGAAACAGCATTCCCATTTTACTGTGCATACTGTCGATAACGTCCGGATTCTCGTTGGCTATTTCTATGTCGTCAATTTCAATTGAACCGCTGTCGGGAATAAGCAGTCCCTGAATACACTTGATTAAGACCGATTTTCCTGTTCCCGAACCGCCGATGACAACCAGAGATTCTCCTTTGTATAAATCTAAGTCAACCCCATTCAGAACATGTTTTTTTCCGAAACTTTTGTGCAGGTCTCTTATTTTGATTTTTATTTCTTTTGCCATATCAGCCTCCGTTTATCTGGAAAAGAACATTTCCGTAATAAGATAGTTGAAAATCAAAATCAGAATAGACGAAGAAACGACGGCATTTGTCGTTGCATTGCCAACGCCTTGTGCACCGCCTTTAGACTTGTAGCCGTGGTAGCAGCCCATCATCGAAATAATAAATCCGAAAACGGCGGCCTTGACCAAACCGGATACTATGCCGATAATCTGTAAATCCTGAAAAGTCGCCGTAATATAGTTGGCAGGGTTAAATCCCAGTTTATAAACGCCGACGACATATCCGCCGAAAATACCGATAATATCGCCGATCAAAACTAACAGCGGCAAAACCAGCAAGCCCGCCCATAATCTCGGTGCAACCAGATATTTAAAAGGGTTTGTCGACAGCGTAACCAAGGCATCAATTTGTTCAGTAACACGCATGGTTCCGATTTCAGCTGCCATAGCTGCTCCGATTCTCCCTGCGACCATAAGCGCCGATAAAACCGGTGCCAGTTCGCGTGTAACCGAAATCAGAACTACCGATGCTATGACGCTTTCTGCCTTAAAGCCTGAAAAACCTGAATAAGTTTGCAGAGCAATAACCATACCTGCAAACAAGGTCGTCAGTCCTACCACCGGTAACGAATAAAAGCCTATATCCAAAACCTGCTTAAAAAACAGCTTAAAATAAAACGGCGGAACAAAACAGTGATATATTGCTTTTAATATAAAAGACGTCAAATCACCCAGCGATGATAAGAACTTAACTAACGGCTTGCCGAGAGCCCGCAAAAAAACTTCACCCAAACGCATTATCATTTTAATTACCCCGGTATATTGCATTTATGACTTATAATAAAACGCTTAACTTATTATGCCACTTATTTTTGTTATAATTTTATAAACTGTAGAACATTCAAACGGATAAAGCTTTAATTTTGTAACGGATACCCCCAACAAATCAACCGTATCCGGCAAAGGCAGCCGCTTAAGCTCTTTTTTATCGGTGCAAAGTTCTGCACAAAGAGTTATTTCTGCTTCTTTGGCTGCTGGAAAGTTTCCGATTCCCACATTCCTTATCTCTAGTTTTCCTGAAATTGTTTCTGGGGCGGAACCGTACACTTTTCCGTTTTTCAACACAAGGTCAACTCTGTCGTCGGCAACCAGTTGCGCTTGGTATTCCATAATCATCCGCAATGCCAAATCCGATTTTCCGCTGCCGGATTTTCCGGTCAGCAAAATCCCTTTGCCGTTCAGGCTGACAAGTGTGGCATGAATGTTAATCGCCATAGCCTAGTTTCTCCAAGCGTTTCTTTTTTTCTTCATCGGAAACCGTTACTTCAAAATAGCGGGCAGAATCTTTTGTAAAAATATTTACAGTCCAAATATTTTTAGGTAGAAGATACCCGATTTTTTCTGGCCACTCAATCAGGTTAACGCCGTTATAGAAAGATTCCTCAATGCCCAGCTCATAAGCTTCTTCGGGAGATTTAAGGCGGTACATATCATAATGATATATCTCAAAATCATTTCCCTCGTACGACTGTACCAGAGTAAAAGTCGGGCTGGGAACCTCCTGTGCATCGCTCAGATTCTGAATAAAAAAGCGCGAAAAAGTGCTTTTTCCTGCGCCAAGCGTGCCGTATAGCGCAAAAATGTCCCCTTTTTGCGCCACATTGCTAAAACAGCAGGCTAATTTTTTCGTATCGTTTTCCGTTAAGCATTTAAATATTTTTTTATATTCTGTCATTTTATTTAAACCATGAGCCAAAATCAAAAAAGCCGCCGCCTTTGGAAACAGTTGTCCGTTTGATTGTAAAATCGTTGCGGCGACGCTTAATGTCGCGCCAGTCTTCCGGTGCATAAAATGTCCCCTGCCATAAGCCGGAAGATTCGCTTTTGGCCTTGGCTTCATAAGGGCGGTAGATGTCAGATTCTCTCGTATTTGCCAAAGCCCATCCGGCACCGACAAGTCCGGCGCCTATGTCATATTCTCCCCAAACGCATGTAGCCAAATCCTGTCCGTTGGGTTCTATTTTTAACAAATAACAGTCAATAGGGTTATTGTCTATCCAGCCCCGAACCCATGATGCGGCTTCTTCTCCGCAGTTGTATGAACTTCCGTTGGCATCTGAACAAATCTGGTCATTATCAGGCGCGTCAACGCCGAACAGACGGACATAGCGCCCGCCTATATAAAAAACATGCGCATGTATAACATTAGCGCTTCCGCTTATTTTAGGATAAGCCGAGGGGTCAAACCCGGTTTCTCTTTTCTTTTTCTGTTCTTTTCTGGGTGTTTTTTCCTGTTTTGATAAGCTTCGGCTTTTTTCCAGTTCATATTCCAGCCGGGCATCAATAATTTCTTTTTCTTGTCCAAGCGTTTCGTTATGTGTAGAATATAAAGCGTAAGCCAGCCCTGCTGCCGTAAGCGTAATCCAGAAATTATATTTGGGAAGCTGCTGGACAATGGCAATATGAGCCAAAGTAATGCCGCCGACAAGTATGCAAAAACCGATGGCCTGCCATACTTGTTCCCCGCCGTGGATAAGCCGTGCGCCGATAAATATAAAAATAAGCGCAACGATTCCGCATATAATTCTTTTCAACCAAAGCATGGCATCTCCACTGTGTCATTCCTCTGCATATAAAATGCTCTTTAATCGTAAAGATTTGGTAAAATCTCTTCTTTTTTGCCTGTGTTTATTTTTTGTTTGTCTGCTTTTTTCAAAGCAGAGATAAAAGCAGTAGCATCAAAAAAGGTTTCGTTATCCGAATATAAGAGCTGATTAAGCAGATGTAACTGTTGCGAAAAGCCTTCGCTGCCGGATTTTTCGGCAATGATATTAAAATTGGCAATATTTTCATCGCCATATTTTACTTTAGCCCATTTCAGCAGAAATTTCTTAGCTGTTTTATAGTCTTTTCTTTTTATAGCTCTGATAACCTCGTCACGATATATGCGGGCATGATTTTTTCTGCGGCGCATTAACATCAAAAAGGCAAAAGCAAAAAGAACAAAAGAGATAAGGGCATATAGATAAAAACTCTTACTACTCTTCGGAAGAAATGGAGGCTCGTTTTTTTTCTGCTGCGGCAGAGAATTGATATTATCTTTGCCTGTATTATGTGCAGAAATTGCAGGAAGCAAAGGTGTTGTTTTTTCTTCAGTCTGTTCTTCAGGGAGGTTTGTATTCGGGGCAATGTCAATAACTTCTGCCGGAAGCGTTGTTTTTTCAAACAATCCGCTGTTTACATTAAACCATTCGATTTCCTGCTGGGGAAGTTTAAATTTTCCTGCCTTTTCGGGAATATAAACAACATTGATGGTTGCAGTTGTAACAAGTTGTCCGTCAACGGCAGACATGCTTGTTTCCGGTTTTTCCGGATACTGCTTAAAACCTTCTATGTCGGGAAATTGTAAAGCTGGAAACATGTCTTCGGGAAGTCCTGCTGCCGTTATGGTTATTTTTCGGCTTAAAGCTTCTCCCGCTTTAAATTGAGTTTGTGAAGACCATTCAGCCTGCATTGTCAGATTGCTCAAGGGAAGCCATACTCCTGAAAATCCGCTTGGTTTAGGTTTAATGGTAATATTTTGCGGTTTGGTTCTCATGCGGACAGGAACTTTTTGCCCGAAAGCGTTGCGAAAATCGACGCCAAAAGTCATCAGGTCATCTTGAAAATCAGGAAATCCGAAATCAACGTTTTTAATATAAAAGCCATTGAATAAAAACTGCGGAACGGCAATTTTGCCGCTTTTAAGGGGAAATGCAGCAAAAACATAAGTGAGGACATTCATATTTTTTCCGTTTATAACATCTTTTTTGATGAAAGGCTTGTTGGAAAGAGGCGTAATAGTCCAGTTTTTTTGCGTTTCATCGCTGATGTCAAGAGAACTGCCCTGCAGTCCCAGACTGTCATAAATCGTAACCCAAACGGTCAACTGTTGCTGAACATAAGGCGTTTCCGGACTGAATGTCTGTTCGATTTGGAAATACGGCGAATTGGAATTTTCCTTGCTGTCGGGAACAAAAGCGATATTTGAAACTTCTTTTACTTCAACTTCGGCATAATTTGAACTCAATCCGCCGAGCGTAATCGGTTTTATGGTAATTTTTCCTGTTTTAAGCGGTTTTAAGCCAATCGTCCACCTTTTGGTTTGTGTCAATGTTCCGTTAATATAATTTATTTGTCGGGCGGCATAATTGGAAACAATCTGAAAATCCTGTTGCAATGCACTTAAATCGGGATTTTCATCACTGTTACCGTTATAATCAATAGTCAAATTTAGGGTATCGCCCTCCGACATAGCGTTCTTGTCCAAATTAATGTTTATTTCTGCCGCATGAACGTGGAAAGCAAATAAACAGCCAAAGAAAAAAGTAAACAGGTTAAATATTTTCATCTCTATATCTGTCCTTTACATATTCTTTTTTTATAAATTCACGCAATAACCCTCCGGGATCTTCTGGGATTTCCCGATATTGCCTCTGCATCATGATTGCCTCACCGTCATATTGCTCATTTTCGTTTCCCTGTTGAGCCCTGACCAGATTGACGGACTGTTCCTCTTGTTGCCTTTCTGTTCCGTTATTGTCGTTTCCTGGAGTATTTCTGCTCTGGGCTTCGTCCTCTCCCCCAAGAGTGGCCTCAGCCGGCTGTTGCTTATTTTCACTGTTTTTTTGAGAACTGGTTTTATCGCTTTTTTCAGAATCCGTCTGTGTTTTTTGCTGTTGTTCGTCAGTATTCGTTTGCGCGTTTCTGTTTTCTTCTTCTGTTTTGGAGGCGGTAGAATTGCCCTGTTCCGTTTTAGGAGAGGCTTCCGGTGTGTTTTTATCGTTTTGCTGTGATTGGCTTTGACTCTGTCCGTTTTGGCCGGTTTGATTTTGGGAAGACTGTTTTTGCTGCTCCTGCTTCTCTTTATTGTTTTGCGGCGATGGATTGTTATTTGAACTTTGGTCTTGTCTGGGTTTCTGTTCTTGCGCATCGTTTGTAGAAGGATTTTGCTGTTTTTGATTATCGTCGCACTCAAGAACGGATGGGTCTTGTTTTGCTTTTTCAAATAATTCATTTATAACTGTAAGATTATATTCGGCATCACTGTTTTTCGCATCAGCCTCAAGCGCTTTGGCAAAAGCTTCTTTTGCTTCATTATATTTGCACATTTTTGTCAGAATGACGCCTTGGTTGTAAAAAGAAAGGCTGCTGTTGGATTTCTGAAATTCTTTTAAGGCATCTTCAGGCCTGCCCTGTTTGTAAAGGGTTGCTCCTATCCAGTCCGTGTTCTTAAAAAACTTGAGAGCCTGTTCATATTGCCCTTTTTGAAACAGTCTGAGGCCTTCCTGATCATTATTCAGAAAAAATCCGGCATAAGCCTGCAACGGAAACAACAATAAAACAAGAACAATCATTCCCCGCCGGAAAAACATCAAAATGCAAAACAGGGGGATAAACAACAGATAATATCCGTAATCTTCAAAATCAGAACGCATATTTTGGCTGCGTTTAATTCTTTCTTCGTTAATTTTTGTGATTTCATTGACAAGTTTTTGCGTATTTGCACTTCTAACGCTTAAATAGACGCCGTTTCCGGTATCTGCCAAAACTTTGAGCTTTTCGTTTCCTGAAAATGATGTATCAATAACGTGAACTTTGTAATTAAGGGCAGATGCTTTTTTGACGTGTTGTAATGCCAAGTCAAACCGCTGCCCGACGTCGGAAGTAAATAAAATAATGCTGCCCTGCGCATAACCTGCGGCTTTAAATCGTTCAATTGCCAAATCAACAGCCCGGTCAAGCCGGTCGCCGTTGTCCGGAACAATGTCTGGTCTGATTTGCGGCAAAAGGTTTTTTAATAATTTGACATCGTCAGCAATCGGCGTAATGACATACGGTTCCTCCGAATATACTTCCAGGCCGAACTGCCCCTGCGGAATGTGTTCTGCCAAATCGGAAATCATAAATTTAGCCCGGTCAAGTCTGGAAGGCGTGATATCCGTAAGTTGCATATCCTGCGCCAGACTGAGGACAAACATATTCGGATTTTCCACGGCAAGGGAAGGGATTTCCGTTTTTTTCCATGCCGGCCCGGCAGCCGCAATGGCCGCCACGGCCAATCCCGTATAAATGAGTTTTTTTACGGAAAAATGCCTTTGTCCGCTATTGCTGACCAAAAGAAAATTTAACAAATTTTTATCACAAACATCCGCCCACGACGAAGCATTTCCACCTGTTTTTAATTTCTTAAAAAACAAAAGCAGAGGAAGCAGCAGAAAAACCAGCAGCCATGGGCGCAAAAAATGAAAATTATGGAATAAATCGTTCATTTCAGGTATCTCCCCGGCAAAAACAACAGAAACAATGTCAAAATAAGAGCAAAAGTCAAAGGAACATAAAACAAGTCTTTTTTCTCCTGCACGATATTGCCCTCGCTTTTAGCCGGCTCCAACTGGTCAATTTTTGTATATATTTCAGCCAGCGAGTTTACGTCTGTTGCTCGAAAATAGTTTCCTTTTGTTCTTTGAGCCAGCTCCTTTAGGCTTTTTTCATCGAGTTCGCCATTGCCGAGTCCAAACAGTGAGCCGAGAAAGTTACGGTCGGAACCGACGCCGACGGTATATATTTTTATTCCCTCTTTTTCTGCCAGGCCGATGGCTTGTGCCATGCTTAGGGAACCGTCGTTATTTTCTCCGTCCGTGAGTAAAATGATAGCTTTATTGTTTTTTTCTTTTTCTTCCCGCAGATTTTTTAATGCCAGACCCAGAGCATCGCCGATAGAAGTCGAATTGCCGGCCATACCTGCATCAGCATTATTCAGAATTTCTGCAACGGCATTTTTGTCAAAGGTAAGCGGAGACTGTACATAAGCGCGTGTTCCAAAAAGAATTAACCCGAGCCGGTCTTCCGTTCTTTTTTGCACAAAAGAGCCGACAACTGCTTTTACGGCTGTCAGCCTGTCAATCCTTTGGGTTCGGGACAAATCCGGCTGCAGCATTGACGGTGATATGTCTATAACGAGCATAATATCTCTGTTTTCAGCCTTAAGACGGTATGGTTCGCCGACAAGTTGAGGACGTGCGGCAGCAATAACAAGCAGCACCCATAAAGAAAAAAGATAAAGATATTTAACGGAAAGCCAAGCTCTGCTTCCCAAAGCCGAAAATGCCGTTTGTTCAGATTTTGCCTGAATATATTTGATATCTTTTAAAAAGGGAACTTTTAATGCATCGCCGTGTATACCCCTGGCTCTGGGAAACAGAAAAAAAACGGCGAAAGGAAACAGCAGCAGCCAAAAAAATTGCGGATATTCAAAAGTGGTCATAGATTTTCCCCTATCCATTTTCGGCAGAAGTCTTTCAGGCTCTCAGCATCTTGCGGTACATAGGTTCGGCTGTTTTCTGAACCATTCATAAAAGGAGCAAACTTAAGAAGTTTTGCTGCCTGAGGGGATAAAGGAGAGGGAGTATGTTGATTTAGAAAGTCAATCCATTTTTCCCCGTAATATGAGCTTGCCTCCGGATATTTCAAAATGCAGATACGTCGCAACAATTCAGAAATCATAACCGCGGCATAAACCGGGCGTGATGTGGAAATTTCCTCAAGTTCTTTAAAAGCATAACGTCTTTTGCTGATTCGGCGCAGTTTTAAAATTATTTTTATAATCATGAAAGCAAAAACACCGGCAGCCAGAACAACCCACCATCCGTATGCTACGGGAAAAAAAGATACGCCGTCAGGTATTTGTATATCTCTTATTTCCGGCAGATTGTTCATAATCTCTCCCCATTAATAAAGTAAACCTAACCATAAATTTATGTTAAAAAGTTTCAAATATCAAGAGAGCTTTGCAATATAATCTTTTATCAACGGAGCCATTCTTTGCGCTGCAGCAGAATAAGCTTCCTTTTTAAAATCAATAACGTTGAAAACTGCAAACTCCAGCGTATCCCATTTATAGCGTTTAAATTCAGGATGAGGCATATCTAAGTGAATGTCTTTTTCGTTGCCTGTAAAGTAAAACAAAGAAAAATAAATATCTTGTCCGTCGTTAAATATGCCTCTTTTACGAAAATTTTCTTTTATCTCGGCAGAAAATTCATACCGCGTAGGTTCAACATCGGTATATACAAGCTCGACCGAAGATATGCCGGTTTCTTCATAGAGTTCTCTGTACGCAGCTTCTGCCGGTATTTCTCCCGCCTCTATGCCGCCTTGGGGAAACTGCCAACTGTCGTTGGCAGTTTCGATTCTGCTTCCCAGAAATACCTTGCCGTCCTTATTAAAGACAATAGCCCCCGCGCACGGCCTGAAATGCTTGCTCACCGGTTTTCTCCCTTACTTTTCGTCAGATTTGGAATACAGAGCCAGAGCTTTTACCAAATCTAAAGCGCGGACAAGTTGATAGTCAGCCAAATCTTCCTTGCTTTTGCCGTTTTTCTTTTCATTTCCGGCATCTATGTCGCTGTCGTTTTTCAAGGCATTATTTAAATCGGCCTCGCTGATATTTAAGGCGTAAGACTCAAGTTCTTCAATCTTAGCAGGTTTAACCTCAACATCGGGCTCAATGCCTTTCGCCTGAATAGAACGCCCGGACGGCGTATAATATCTGGCTGTTGTCAGGCGCATCGCCCCGTAATCCCGAAGCGGAATAACGGTTTGAACCGAACCTTTGCCGAATGACTTTTCGCCTAAGATAATTGCTCTGTGGTGGTCTTGCAACGCACCTGCCAGAATTTCGGAAGCCGAGGCCGAACCTTCGTTGATAATGACGACAATAGGCAGCCCTTTGGCAATATCGCCTTCGTTTGCCATATATTTAACCGTATCCGCCTCATTGCGCGAACGGGTGGATACGATTTCCCCTTTTTCCAAAAACAGGTCCGAGACGTCAACCGCTTGGTCTAACAGCCCGCCGGGATTGTTTCTGACGTCAATGACAATGCCCAGCAGTTTATTTTTAAGTTTCTTTTTTGCTTTGGTAATTGCTTCGCTGACAGATTTGTCAACATCTTCCGTAAACGAAGAAATTCTGATGTAAACAATAGAGTCTTCCTTGATTTCATTCTTAACGGACTGGATTTTGATTTCCTGCCGTTTAATTGTCAGTTCAATCGGTTTGGAGTTGACTCTGCGTATGGACAGTTTGACTTTTTCGCCGACTTTGCCGCGCATTTTGCTGACGGCATCGTTTAAGCTCATGCCGACTACGGTTTCTCCGTTAATGTTTGTGATATAGTCGCCGGCCTTGATACCCGCTTTTGCCGCCGGAGTGTCGTCAATCGGCGAAACGACTTTAACCAAACCGTTGTCCATGGTAACTTCGATTCCCAAGCCGCCAAATTTGCCTTTTGTCTGTTCGCTCATATAATTAAAGCTGTCAGCATCCAGATAGCTTGAATGGGGATCCAGCGATGTCAGCATTCCGTTAATTGCCGATTCGATAAGTTTCTTGTCAGAAACTTCTTCTACATAATTAAGCTTTGCCCGCTCCATAACTTCGCCGAACAAATTCAAGAGTTCGTACGTGTTGGCATCATCGTCTTTGCTGGTCGCAGCCCTGACATTTGCAGCGCTTATCATCAGTCCTGCAAATAAAGAAATAAACAACAACTTACTTTTTCCCATTTTCTTTCCTATCAATAAAGTTTAACCGGCAATCCATGGCGCGGGGTTAATTGGATGCCTGTCTTTCCGTATCTCGACATACAGCTTTGCATTACTGCTGTCGGGCATGGTGCCGACCGGTTCTCCGGCCAGAAGCATTTGCCCCGGTTCGCAGTCGATAACGCCCAAACCGGCGAGCAGAGACAGGTATCCGTCTCCATGTTCTACTATAATAATATTACCATATCCTTTAAATGGGCCGGAAAAAATGACCGTTCCGTCGTATGGTGCGATAACCTGCGCTTCCGGGCGAGTTTTGTAAACAATCCCTTTGGAGGTTACGCCTTTGGAAAGCATTTGCCCGTATTCCGTTATGACCGTTCCCCTGACTGGTCGCGACAGCGAACCTTTGGCTTTTGCAAACCTGCCGCCCTTAGCTTGTTTTTTTATGTCTTCGTGTTCTTTTGTACTGATAACGTGCGGCGTTTTTTGCCGTTTTAACTCTTTCTGCCGTTTCAAAGCTGCAAGTCTTTCTGCCTCTTCCTGTTTTTTGCGGGCAAGTTCTTTCTGCCGCTCCAGTTCATCAAGCAAATCCCGCAGGTTTTTTGCTTTGGAAGAAAGATTTTCCGCCAATTTCTGCGTTTCGGCGCCTTTTGTTTCCAACACCTTGCGCATACCGGCTTTTTTCTTCATTAGCGTTCTCATTTCTGCCTGTTGCTTTTCCAGCAGTTCCTGTCTTTTCTTCGTTTCCGCGACAGTTTCTTCGACTTTTTTCTTCTGCTGGTAAACGCTGTCCAAATCTGTTTTGAGTTTTGAAGACTTTTCGTTCAAAAAAGGCACCGTTTCCCGGAGAAGAATGGCGCTTCTTATAATATCCACCGGCGAAAGCGGTTGTAAAATGACCGCTTCCGACGGGTTAAGCGACATATTTTGCAACGAAGCCAGCGTTTGTACCAAAGAATTGTTTTCTTTCGCAAAAGCTGCTTCTTTGGTTGCCAAATCCTCTTTCAATGCCGCTAGTTTGTTTTCCAGTTCGGACATTTTGTCCTCATTGTTCTGGATTTTTTGTGCCAGTCCGATAACAGTCTTGTCAATCTTGGACAATTCCAGATTGAGCTGTAGCGCCTGTGCCTGCAATTTTCTGGATTCTATCGTTTTCTTTTTGGCTTCAGCTTCTATCCTCTTGACATCGCTTTCGGATATATCTTTGGCATAGCCAGAATTCCCGCCCGGGTAATTCAGGACAAAAGCTGTCAACGCTATGCCAAAGAATAATATCCGTTTCATCAAAACCCTATTTTTCCAAGAGGGAGTTGCCCGTCATCTCTTTCGGTTTCTCAATATGCATCAAGTCCAAAAGTGTCGGGGAAATATCGGCAAGCCGCCCGTCTTTCAGGCCTTTTACCGGTGGCTCTGCGTTATAAAGTACGGCCTGAACTTTCCCGACGGTATGCGCGGTATAAGGTTCGCCCGTCTTTTCATCAACCATTTTTTCAACGTTGCCGTGGTCGGCTGTAACAAACAGAACTCCGCCGACGTCTTTAATGGCTTTCATCACTTTTCCCAAACAGTCGTCAACCGCCGCAACCGCTTTCAGCGCCGCGTCCATAATACCGGTATGCCCGACCATATCTCCGTTGGCAAAATTGCAGATAATGACGTCGTACTTTTGTTTTTCAATCGCGTCAGTTAACGCTTCCGTAACTTCATAAACGCTCATCTCCGGCTTCAGGTCATAAGTTGCGACTTTCGGGCTGTTGATAAGGATTCGCTCTTCGCCTTTAAACTCTTTTTCTTCACCGCCGTTGAAGAAGAACGTAACGTGTGCATATTTTTCCGTTTCTGCGATTCGGAGCTGGGTCAGTCCGTGGTTTGCCACCACTTCACCAAAGATGTTTTTCAGTGCTTCCGGCGCAAAAATCGTCTTCATAAAGCGATTGTGATCAACTGAGTATTCAACCATTCCGACCAGTATGGCGAAGTTGATGATTTTCTTTCTCTCAAAACCGGTAAATTCCTTGTCGCCCAAGGCATATAAGATTTCTCTCGCTCGGTCGGCGCGGAAGTTAATCATCAGCACGGCGTCGCCGTCTTGTGCTCCCTGATAATCGCCGACAACGGCCGGAACGACGAATTCATCCGTTACGCCGTCATTGTAAGACGCGGTAATTGCTTCGTCCGCGGTGGCAAAACGCTTGCCGTCGGCGAGAACGATGTTGTCGTAGGCCTTTTCCACTCTGTCCCAGCGCTTGTCGCGGTCCATGGCGTAAAAGCGCCCGGCAATAGTCGCAAGCTTGACGTTCGGCATATCCTTGATGTTGTTTTCAAAATCGCTCAAAAAGCCTTTGCCCGACTGCGGCGGCGTGTCTCTGCCGTCCAAAAAGGCGTGTACGTCAACGTTGATGCCGTTTTTCTGCAAAATTCCGCAGACCGCTTCAATATGTTTCTGGTGGGAATGGACGCCCCCCGGCGACATCAGCCCCATCAAGTGGCAGGTTCCTTTTATTTCTTTGAGTTTGTTAATCAGCTCGACAAGTGTCGGATTCTTCTCCAGGCTTCCGTCTTTGATTGCCAGGTCGATTTTCGGCAAATCCTGCATAACGACGCGTCCCGCGCCCAGATTCGTGTGCCCGACTTCCGAATTTCCCATTTGTCCTTCCGGCAGTCCGACATCATATCCGGACGTTTCCACAAAACAATGCGGACAGGTCGCCAGCAGGTTGTGCCAGTTGGGCGTATGCCCCTGTTCAATGGCATTGTCGGGGGTAACGTTTGCCCGGTATCCCCAGCCGTCCAGAATCAATAGCATTACAGGTTTTTGCATTATATTTACTCCATATCTGATTTATTTTATCTCTAACCGAATATATAGGTCACTTTAAAGCAGAAAGCATTATATTTATCCATATTTTTTTAGGTTATAAACAATATAAGTCTTGTTAAGACAAAAAGATAGTTTTATATTGAAAGCAAGATTGGTTTATTTTGGGAAAAACGGATGAAAATATCCCCTTTGTGGCTGTTCTGTCTGGTCGCGTCGCCCGCCTGTGCCGGCACGCTGGAAACGGATTATGCGCTGGAACTCAACAATTATTACGGCTATACGGATTATGCCAAACCGTATAACCGCCTGCATAAACAGAATAATCTGAATTCCTCGCTGAATGCGTACGGGCGGCTGACCTACGAGTTTAACCGCGAATACGCCGCCTCGCTTATCGGCTATTTTATGATAGATTCGGCAAAAGAAGTTGAAAACTATAATCAGGGAATATGGGGCGAAGAGGTCTATGTACTGGCGGAAACCCCGTTCGGCGAATTTTCCGCCGGGCAGAATTATAACGTTGCTTATGCGTTTGCCGTCGGCGCGCCGAATGTCGGAGCCTGGCGGGTAAATAATACCGATTTGGTTAATTTCATCACCAATCCGAACTGGTACAAAAAAGGCGGCAGGATGTCTTATAAAACCCTGAATTCAACCTATATCAACACCGACGGCGCTTCCCCGAAAGTCAGCTATGTAACGCCGGAATGGCAGGGGATGAAGCTGGGTGCGACCTTTGTGCCGGAAACCTACAGCCAGTCCGGGCTTGTCGCCAAAGACGCGCCGTATAAGGACAAAAGCGCCTATATTCTCGGTGCGTACGGTTCGTGGGATGTTTTCGGCTATGAGTTGGAAACATCGCTCGGTTTTGCTGATTTTGATAAAAATGACAAAGAATACTCCGCAGGAATCAGTATCTACCGCAAAGGGTGGACGCTTGGAGCCTCTTATCGCAAAACCGAAACTTCCGGTTCCGCTTATGCGCTGGATAAGGCGAACCTGTACGACGCATATAGGGAAGGGCAGGCGTATAATGTCGGCTTGAGCTATGCCATCGGGCCGTTTACGACCGGAATTGCTTATTTTGATTCCAAAGCTGATCACAGCGGCAATCGCGATAAAATTATCAGTTTTTCCAACAGTTGGCAGTATAACAAATATGTCGGTTTTTCGCTGACAGCCGCTCATTTGGAGTCGAAAGGAGCGGATTCGCTGCCGGAAAACAATGCCAAAGGCTATGCTTTCATTTTCGGGCTGGAGTTGAAGTTATGAACAAAATTTGTATAGTTTCATCGGATTCGCTGTTTGCCGGGGATTTGGCGCAGCAAATTCTGCGCGAAGTGCCGGAAACGGAAATTCTCTCCGCCGATTCGGTACAAAATGCCGATATGCTTCTGCTTGACGCGGAATCCGGCGAAACGGCGTCCTGTGCCGGGCAAAAGGCTGAAATTCCTGTGGTTCTCTTCTCATCGGAGCACGAATTGTCCGATTATGCCGATGTGGTGATAAAAAAACCGTTTGCCCTTTCCGGGTTTTTGCAGGCCTTGCAGAACAAAACCCTTCTGCCTAAAGTTCGCCGCAAGGAGTGTCTTAATTTTAAGGAATATAGCCTCTATCCCGTCAAAAAGGAGATTGTATCGTCCAAATCCGGCAAAACGACAAAGCTGACCGAAAAAGAAGTTGATATTCTTAAGTATTTGTACCAAAACCTGCCCGCCGCGGCCAGTAAAGAAGATTTGCTTGAAAATGTTTGGGAATACAGCGCCGGCGTAACCACCCATACCATAGAAACGCATATTTACCGTTTACGCCAGAAAGTGGAGCAGGACGGCGGCAGCCAGCTGATATTGACGGAAAACAGCGGCTATCGTTTGAATGTATGAAAGCCTGTCCCTCGTTTTCCATCTGTTTTGCGTTGTCTCTCCCTTTGTCCCCTCTCCGCATTCACCCTCGTTTACTACTTCCCTCCCGCCTCGGCAAGCTCTTCGGCGGCAGATAAGTCCCGCAGGTCATATCCGGCATCTTTCAGATAACAACCTAGGCGGCAGATAAGCCCGGTATATCTGCCTCTCTTTTTATCAGATTATTTGGATAGCCCCAGCGGCGTAAACGTAAACCGTATCTCTTTCCAGTCGCTGTATCTGGAGCCGCTTTGTGCCGACAATACCTTAAAGACACCGTAAACGTCCTGTGCTATATAAATTGCGCGTTCGGCGCTGTCTGCCAATGCCTGAAAATAGGTGTCAGTCCTGTAACGCCGCATATCTTCAATCTTTACGGATTCGATAAGTCCCTCTTTTGTCAGCTTGACGCTGATGACAACCTCAATATTGCGGTCGTCTTTACCGCCGGCAATCGTTTTCCATGATTCCTGAATTTTAGATTTTACAAAATCAATGCCGGATACCGACAGTTCGCTGAAATACGACCCTTGGCTGTTTCCCCCCTTTATACCGAGGTTGTTTACCGGCTCGTCATAAGGAACCTGTGCCGGAGCATCTTCCTCACCGATTTGTTTCTGCAAATCATCAACGGAATTCATCAGGCTTTGCAGCGGATTAGCGCTTCTTACGGCATTTTTGTTTGGTTTTGCTGCCGGTTTACTGGCTGGAGTCACCTTTTTGTCGGTTTCGGTTTTTTTCGGCTGAACCGGCTTTTTATTCGGTTTAATCTGCGGCTTTTTCTGGGGAATTGGTGCCGGTTTTTTCTTTTCTTTCAGTGGTTCTTTCGATTCCTTTTTCGGTTCTTCTTTGGTTTCTTCCGGTTTTGGAGCTTCCTCAATCAGCGACGGCGATTTTATTTCCGGCGCTTTTACTTCGGGAACAGGCTCCGGTTTGGGCTTTTCTTCAACTTTCGGTGCAGGAGCCGGCTCGGCTTTTTTAGGGGTAAAACTCTCTTCGACAGGCTTTTCTTTGCGTGTCGCCGGTTTTTTTTCAGGACCGCGAACTGCTTTTGCCGGAATATTTGTCGTATCAGAAATTTTTACGTTCTCCAAATCGACCATAATCGGCGGCTGTTCATCAAAATTACGTTTGCTTCCCAAAAACGGTATGTCAAAAACACATAGCAAAACTACTGCAATGTGTAAGGCAACCGATTTATAAACGTAATTTTTCTGCATTAACCGAAAACTTTCTAATTTTTGCTTTTTCGAGCTTCAGTTTTCAACCCAACTTTGCTGAATCCTGCATCTTTTAACATAGCCATCAATCCGATAACACTGCCGTAAGATGAAGATGTATCTCCGGAAATGGTAACCGTTACGTCTTTGTTTTCTCCTTTGATTGCCTTAATCTTGTCAATAATCGTTTCCGGTTCGATTTGGCTTTGGCCGATGTAATAATGCCCGTCTTTGTCAACACTGATATTAATAGAGGTATCTTTGCCATTCAGCGTGCCTCCGCCGACTTTCGGCAGGTCAAGCGGGATTCCTGACGTCATAAGCGGCGCTGCAACCATAAAAACCACTAAAAGCACCATCATAACGTCCATAAGGTTCGTCATATTAATATCAGCGTTGCGACGGCTGCCCCGCCTTTGGATTCTTCCGTTAATAATTGCCATATCTTTATTCTCCAGCCATTTCTGCTTTAATAGTCGTATCGTCAATTTCCCGCGATAAAATGCTTGAAAATTCTGCCATAAAGTTTTCGAGCTTTTTGGCATAGCGGTCAATATCCGTGGTAATCATATTATAGGCAATATAAGCGGGAATTGCGGCAATCAAGCCAAATGCGGTAGTAAACAGGGCTTCGGCAATACCCGGAGCAATAGAAGTCAGAGAGTTGCTTTGGGTAACTGCAATAGCGTTAAAACATGAGATAATGCCCCAAACTGTTCCAAACAGCCCGACCAGCGGCGCCACCGAACCGGTAGAAGCCAAAAAGCCCAGATGATTGTCCATCTCGTCAAGCTCTTTGTCCATGGAAACCATCATCGCCTTTTCGATTCGCTGCTGTAAAGAAACGCCGCGCAGCCCCCTGTCTGTTTTGGACTTCATAATGTTCGTACGGCGCCATTCTTTCATTGCCGCAACAAACATAGCCGACATCGGATCCTGCGGATTGCCGATGGAATCGTACAGCTTGTCAAGCGAACCGCCGGACCAAAAACGCTCTTCAAACGTCTTGGACAGGCGTTTGACTTGGCGCAGCGTATTTATTTTTTCAAAAATAATCGCCCATGACCAGACCGAAGCGGCAATCAACCCAATCATAACCGCTTTGGTAATCAGGTCGGATGACCATACCATATCCCACATCGAAAGTTGATTTACAACCTCGGCAGCAACCTCTGTTTCCATCTTTTTCCCCATTTTTGATAATTTTTTAAACTTCTTTGCTAAGCTTTAACATATAATCGTAAAAAATCAACTAATCAAAAAGAAAAAAGAGTTGTTCTTAAGATTTAACTCTTAAAAACAACTCTTTCTCTTAAATACATGTTACCAGCCATGATACAAACCAATAGCCGGCAACAATAATTACGGCGGCAATTACCAAAAGGGCTGTCCATCCGATAAGTGCCAAAATGCCATTTCCGAATAATTTGTGTATTCCAGTAACCCAGTAAACCAGGTATAAACTGAAAAACAAAACTTTTCTAACTGACCATCCAAAATCATGGATTGCATCCACAATTGTTGGAAAAAAGTAGTCGTTAGAAAAACCGATTTTGGCATCGACATATAGTACGAGCCAAACGCTCAAAAGGGCGCAAATGCCAGCCCAAATGAACGAGAAGATACCTTCCTTCATAAGCCTAATTATATTTAAATTATATTTTTCTAGACAAAACTATACCACATTTTTAGACTTTTTGCAAGCTTTTTACATCATAGAGCCTGCCTTTTGCAGCTTTTGCCTCAAAAAAAGAAACCGTTTCCGGCTTCTTTTTTATATTTTTTTAGAAATCCCTGAATCTTCCGGGGAATATCCATATTTGAACTATCGTTATTTCCTAATATGGATTTTTAGACGGATCCGGAGATTCCAAATCGTTGCTCCACTTAATGCGTTTGGCGCATTCATTGTCCGCTGCGTTTTTAATCCGGCACAAATTGACTTCAATATCCGGCACGCCCGCCAAGTTATAACAAATGTCTCCGGTTGTCGTAATAAACCGTTCCTGAGAGCCTTTTTCGGCAACGTTCCTGAAAATAAAAGCGAAAACACGATGCGGATAAACCAATTGCAGCCCCATAGTCTTTAATTCCCGGTCAAGATTTGATTTTAACGTAACGCCGAAAGTGCAGTTAGTCCGCCCTGTCATATCCTGAAAGACTTTAAAGCTGCCTTTGCTGACTCCGATAAGCATATCTCCGTTTAAAGGCTTGAGAATGCCGTCTGCTGGTGCGGACGGAGCCGTCGCCCCGGTTTGCTTTATTTTTTCGGCAGCCTTTTGAGCCGTATTTTCAAAGTTTCCCGTATTTTCAACATTTTCTCGAATTTCCGGGTGGTCTCCGAACATTTCATTAAACAAAGCTTCGTTTTTATCGGTTTCATCAAAGGATAATCCTCCTGAAGACGGAAAAGAAGCCTCTTGCGCAGTTTCTCCGTCTAAAACTTGTGCGTTAATCGGCTGTACCGGCGCAAAAAGCAAAAACAGACCGTAAATGCTGGAAATAACTCTTTTCATATTCAGTCTCCTGTATAAAATTTTATTCGGCAAAACAGTGCAAAATATTTGGGGTAAAAACCCTTTAACACACAGTTCCGTAATCTGACCGCTCGTCATCCGGAAGTTCTGCCAAATATGCTTTTAAAGCTTGGGCAGCCTTCCGTTTCGAAAACCGCCCGTATTCTGCTGTGATATCCGATAATGACTTTTTCTAATAGATGTTTGTCAGCGTCTTGTCGGATGTTCCCATATTTTCGACGATTTTGCCGATAATCATATCAATGTCTGAAAGTTCGCGGCTTTCTGCCGATTCGCTCATTGCAGCCTCTTCAGTTGCCGAAATGCGTTTAAACTCGCCGAAATATTCCGGATTCTTCGTGCTGACAAATTGGAATAAATCCGTGCAATCGCTTTTATCTGCGCTCATTCCAAAACTGCCGATGGTTTCCGTATTGCGTGCAATATCGCACGGCGTTACCGTGTAGTGTGCATCGCTTAACATCAGATAACACTTTTCATTATCCATATAAGACCGCAGGGAAATCTGTTTGTCGGCACCGAAAGCGTTAACCGTTACTGATGTTTGAACCGGTTTTGATGCGTCCTCTTTGCTGAACAGGGACTTTTGTTTTTCCGCCTCTTCTACACCCAACAGGGACTCGACATAACGGTCAAATTTAAAACGTTCGTCGACAACATCCGGCCAGTCAAGGTTTACGGTAAATGTTCTGAAGTTAATAGAAGTTCTGTTGTATAGGGTAATCATATAATTGCACCCTTTGACAACGCCGTCTTCCAAGACCGGGTCGATGTCATGAATCTTAAAAATGACGGCATCAGGCCTGGTAGACGGTTCGCCGGATTTTGCCGCGGCCTTAGCCGTCGGTGCCGGAGCTTTTTCTGCAGCCTGAAGTGCTGTCGGCGCCGCCATAACAGCCCCTAAAAGGAAAACAGCCAGAAACTTTATCGATTTTTTCATTTTAAAACCTCATAACTTCTTATGTATGACTGTATCATACGCACAGAGTGTTTAATTTTTATTAATTGCAAATAAAAAAATGCGGGTTTCTTGCAATTGCAAAATATAAAGGCAGCTTCAAATGAACATAATTTACTAAAAACGGTCAACTGATTAGTGTTCGGCACTTTTAATCAGGCATTTTAACGCCATAATTAAACTGTTTCTTCGTCCATCTTTTTCTTTAAACGCAGCAAATCGACCCATACTTTTGACTTTTGTGAGGAACTCCGTAACAGATAAGACGGATGGTATGTTGCAAGAACATGTGCCTTCTTTTTCTCATTAATCTGATATTCCAACCATTTTCCTCGTGTCCGGGAAATGGAGTCAGATACATCCATCACTGATTTTAAGGCAATTCCTCCCAGCAATAACAAATAATCAGGTTCAATCAATTCAATTTGTCTCTTAAGAAATGGCAGACAGACGGCAATTTCTTCATCGGTTGGCGTTCTGTTCCCCGGCGGTCTCCAAGGCAAAACATTGGTAATATAGCAGTCAGGCCTGTTGACATGAATTGCAGCCAGCATTTTGTCTAACAATTTTCCGCATCTGCCGACAAAGGGCCTCCCGATGCGGTCTTCATCTGCGCCGGGAGCTTCTCCGATAAGCAGCAGTTTTGCTTTAGGTGCCCCGTCGCCGAAAACCGTGGAAGCTGCCGTATTTTTCAGGTTGCAGCCGTCAAAATTCTGCACGATGTTTCGCAGTTCGTCCAGAGAAGATGCTTTGGCACAGATATCGCGTGCATTTTTTGTAGCAGCAGCATAAGGCTGCATGGTCTGAGCCGTCGGCGCAAAACTGCGAGGTTCGGAAAAAGAAAGGTTTCCTGCCCGGCCGGTCGGCTGTCCGCTTGCCTGTTTGCCTGAAAGAACTTGTGCCGGAACGCTTTTAATTGTAGCCTGAGAGAAAAACTTTTCGGTCTCGCCGGTCAGGCACGGCAAATCGCCGCAGGTTTCGTTGACACCTGCCCACAAATACCAGTCGAGAGCTTCCCGTATGTTAATTTGTTTATTCATTGCTGCCAATTATATATATTATACTTTTTATTGCAATATAAAGCAATTATTTACACAAATATAATAAATTTAGTTTAAAGTTAAGAGCAAATTGATAATATGAAACGGCAAACTACGGGAATTTTTAAACATATGTTGAAAGCGAGCTACATTATCACCCTGTTAAGCGGGATTGGGATATTCAATTCCTGCACCGGCAATTTTATTAATATGCCCGAATATCAGCAGGAGCAGGCATATCTTTTGCAAAAGGATACTGCATACGGCAATTATTTGGCCGGCAGAGTTGCCCATATACGGCAAGATTATGATAATGCGGCGCGTTATTATGTGCGGACGATAGAAAAGGGAATGGTTAATGAAGATTTACTCGGTAAAACATATATCATTCTGACATCACAGGGGAAAATTGACCAGGCGGTAAAATATGCCGGAATAGCCCGCAAAAATGGGGATAAAAACAATTTTATCGACGTTATTAATGCCGTTTATGCATTTAAGCATGGTGATTATAAGTCTTCCCGAGTTGCTTTGAACAGCATAAATGAAAAAACATACAAAAAACTGATTGCTCCGTTGTTCAACGCATGGAGTTATGTCGGAGAAGACAATTACGAACAGGCTGTAACAGAGCTGCAGAAACTGTCAGGAATGGAAGAAATGAAAACAGTCTATAGCCTGCATAGCGGCCTGATTTCCGAATATTTCGGTAAAACGAAAGATGCGCAAAAATATTATGATATCGTAATTAATGATAAAGCGAATGATATGTCGTTCCGGGCGTTGCAGATTATTTCAAATTTTCTGGTTCGCAACGGAGAAAAAGAAAAAGCGCTTAATTTAGTAGCCAAGTATTATGGTTCCAGCAATATAAAGGAAATGCTTGCCAGCCTTCGGGAAAAAATAAACCAGGGCAGCGCGGCATCTTCCCGGCTGGTAAAGACTCCTGACGAAGGGGCGGGGGAAGTCTTTTTGGAAATTGCCCTGTTATTCAAATCTGTGCCGGTTGGCCACGATTATGCCCAGATTTATATGGCTGTGTCGGAATATTTTAATCCCGATAATGATATCGCCAAAATAGCTATGGCGGATTTGTTTGAAGAACGGTTGATGTTTAATGATGCCAATAAGTATTACGATTCGATTGGTAAAAAATCAGAGATGTACTATCCGGCGCAGATGAAAAAAGCCAATAATTTGTCTGCCGAGAAAAAATACAGTGAGGCGATAAAGGTATTAAAACGGCTGCTTCGGGAAAATCCTGGCAATTTTCAGGTATTGTTTAATCTGGGCGATGTTTTGCGTGTAAGCAATAATCAGCCGGATGCTATTAAATATTACAATAAAGCCATAAATTCCATATTTTATGAGAGTGAAAAATATTGGCCGGTATACTATGCGCTGGCAGTTTCTTATGATAAAAACAATGAATGGGGCAAAGCTGAAGAAAGTCTTGAAAAAGCTCTGAAATTAAGCAACCGCCATCCGCAGGTGCTCAACTATCTTGGATACAGCTGGCTTAAATATAATATGAATACGGACAAAGCCGCGGCCATGATTTTGGAAGCTTATGAAAAAGACCCAAATGATGGTGTGATAATGGATAGTCTTGGATGGGTCTATTTTAAAACCGGAGATTATGATAACGCCATTTTATATTTGGAAAAGGCATCAGAACTTAATCCTCAAAATGCTATTATCAGTGATCATCTCGGCGATGCATACTGGTTTGGCGGGCGTAAAAATGAAGCAGTGTTTCAGTGGAAACAGGCTTTGTCTCAAAAAGAGGAACAAGAAGAGTTAAATGCAAAACAGGTAAAAAATAAAATAGAAAATGGATTAAAAAATATAAAAAAGCTTTCAATCCAAGATGAAAAAATCAAGAAAAACCTGCATAGTCTGAACGATATAACCGAATAATTCAAGGGCTGCCGCAAATATGCAAAATGTTTGCGGCAATTCTCAGGCTATCATAAACACATATTTATAAAAGAGTGTTGCCAACTCAAATATAAGCATGGAATAAAATTATTTTTGATATTGTAAAATAAGCTGTTTTAAATGTTTCGCAAGCCGGGCAACCGTTTGTTCGTCCTTTCCTTCAATCCGGAGTTTGATAACCGGTTCGGTGCCGGATTTTCTCGCAATCAGATTGCTGTTTTCGCCCAAAGTTTTCTTTGCGTCATTTAAGGCTGTTTGGACATCATCATGTTCAAGGCTTTGCTGCATAAATTCTTTGGTTGAAAACCGGATATTTTCAATTAAACAGGGATAGGGGGAGAATATCGGAAAAATTTCATTCATAGGCTTGTTGGTTTCCAAATAGGCCAAAGCCAAAATAATGGCTACGGCCAAAGCGTCGCCGCTTTTTGCGTATTGTGAAAGAACAATATGTCCCACAGGTTCTCCGCCTAGCGAGGAAAATTTTTCTTTCATTAAATCAATAACGTATCTTTCCCCGACCTTGCTTTGAAAATAAATAAAACCGTTTTTACGCAGATATTCCCCCAGTCCCAGATTGGACCATTCTGTACTGATGACTGTGTTATTGTTGAGTTGTCCGTGTTTTTTTAGATATTGCGCCAAAAAACAGAGCAGTTGGTCTCCGTCAATAACCGTTCCCGTATTATCGACAAGAATAACCCGGTCGCCGTCCCCGTCAACCGCAATGCCAAAATGGGCATGGGCTTCTTTAACGGTTTGAGCCAGCTGTTCTGTGTGCTGGGAACCGCAGTTTTGATTAATGTTATACCCGTCCGGCTGATTATTGATTGAAATAATGCCGGCACCCAAATCCTTGAATGTCTGGGGAAGAATATAAGAATAAGCGCCGTTTGCGCAGTCAATAACCACCCGCAGCCCTTGCAGGGCTTTATAATTAGGTGCAATTTTGCGCATATTTTCAATATAGTCTTCAATAATTTCGTCTTTTTTGAAAATTTTTCCGAAACGCGTCTGTTTTGATGCTGGCGGTGTTTTTTCAGTTAAATGATTTTGTTCTAAGATTTTTTCAATTTTTACATAAAAGTCGTCGGAAAACTTGTCGCCACTCTGATCAATAAGCTTTATGCCGTTGTCTTGATAAGGGTTATGTGATGCCGTAATCATTAAGGACATATCCACGCCGAGTTCCGGCGTTTTCAATGTAACCAACGGTGTAGGGACAATGCCCAGTAAAATAACGTCAATTCCGTTTGCCGTAAATCCGGCGCTTAGCGCTGCTTCAATCATATCTCCGGATATGCGCGTATCTTTTCCAATGGCTATTTTCTTTTTATCCGTGCACACCGTTTGGCTTAATATTTCTGCCAGGTTAAATGCAAAGTCCGCCGTCATCGGATAGAAACCGGCAACGCCTCTGACGCCGTCCGTACCGAATAATTTATTTGCCATTATATTGCTCCATATTGCACCGCATTAAATTTTCCTGCTTATTAGGCTAAAGCTATAAGCGGCATAATGCAAGCATATTGTATATTATGCTATAAAATAAATTGCCGCGGCATATAAGAACCAGCCGCGGCAATAAAAAAGCAAAATTTACAAAAAAACTTATAAAATGTATCTGACGCCAACGTAAACTTCTTGGTCGGTTACGCTTGTTTTCCCGTTAAATTCGTCTAAATCGCCCATATCGTAGTAGCGGTACCCGACGTCAAGATTCAGTCTGTTTGTCAGCTTTGCTGATATACCGGCACCCAATGACCAGGTAAAACTGTCATCGTCCATCTTAAGCTTGGTACCGACACTGTTATTTGTTATAGTCAACTTATGGTTAGTCCAGCCGATACCGGCGTCAACAAACGGCGTAAACCAAGAATACGGAAAAAAGTCATAATAAACAATGAACATGTATGATTGTGATCTGAATTTTCCTTTTGCATAGCTTGAGATATTTTCGCTGTTGGCTTTTCTCCACATATATTCTATTTCGGTTCTAAAATGCTCGTGTCTGTAACCAATTCCGCCGGAAGCAATAAATCTTTTCTTGTCAACGACATAGTGGGAAAAACTGTTTCCGACTCCGCTTCTGTCGTCATCAACTTCATACTCTGCATACCCGGCGCGCCCGGCCAGATAAAATCCGTCACATTCGGCAGCTGCTTTTTCTGCCGTGAAAATAAAGGCCAAAGCCAGAATTGCCGTAAAAATTTTATTGTTTGTCATTAAAGAAACTCCGTTTCACTAGTCCTGAATTTAATTCGTAGACAAAATAACACAAAATTTAAACAAAACAAGTAAAAAATTAACAAAAGGTAAATTTTTTTTGTAAAAGCATATTTTTTTCTATTTTTCCCTCAAAAGCGTTGATTTTATAATAATATGTGTTAAACCTTAAAACCAAGGTGGTTGGATAGCTGCGCCGGGATTTCTTCCGGTGAGGAAAGTCCGAGCGTCATGGAAACGGGGCACCGGATAACGTCCGGCTGGAGAAATCTAAGGGAAAGTGCCACAGAAAATTACCGCCAAAATTATTTTGGTAAGGTTGAAAAGGCGAGGTAAGAGCTCACCGCAAAGATAGTAATATCCTTTGGCAAGGCAAACCCTGCCCGACGCAAGACCAAATTAGGAGGGCGGCTTTAAGCCGTTACATGGGGCGTTTCCACCCTGCTCCAGAGGTAGGTCGCTCGAACCGAATGGCGACATTCGGTCCAGATGAATAGCTATCGCTTTGAATCTTTGCCTTCGGGTAAAGCAAATGACAAGTACAGAACTCGGCTTACAGACCACCTTTGATTTTTTATGGGAGAGAATAATGCAGTATCAGCACACGTTAAAAAATGCTATTGAAATAAAGGGAATAGGACTGCACTCCGGTTGTACTGCCGTAATGACGATAGAGCCTGCTCCGGAAAATCACGGCATTCGGTTTCAACGGACTGATATTGCGGGAGCTGAAACGATTCCGGCATTGTATTCTAATGTCGTTGATACAAGGAATTGTACCTGCTTAGGTGCCTCTCCGCAAAATATCGTCAGTACGATAGAACATATAATGTCGGTCTTTTATATCCTCGGCATAGATAATGCGCTGGTTAAGGTTAATAATCCCGAGGTTCCGATTCTTGACGGCAGCGGCCGCGAATTTCTGCGTATTTTGCAATCGGCGGAATTGGCTGTTCAAAATGCCCCGCGCCGTATTTTGAAAGTTTCCCGCGAGGTCAGGTTTGAAGATGGCAAAGGCGCAAGCATAACGCTGTTGCCGGCAGAGACTCTGCACATTTGCTTTGATATAGAGTTCCCTTCCAAAATTGTCGGACATCAGAATTTTGATAAAGACATAACCAAAGAAGTCTTTGCCGCGGAAATTGCTCCGTGCCGGACTTTCTGCGAAAAATATCAGGTCGACTATCTGCAGTCAATCGGACTGATAAAAGGCGGCTCGCTGGACAATGCTGTTGTTTTGGATGGAGAAACGATATTGAATCCCGGCGGTTTTCGCGTGCCGAATGAATGTGTAAACCACAAAGTAATGGATACCATTGGTGATTTATATACTTCGGGGTATTATATATTGGCAAAAGTTGTTGCCAACAGAAGCGGACATTATCATAATAACGAAATCCTGAAACAGCTGTTTGCTTCTGCGGATAATTATGAAATACTGTAAGAGAGGGAAAAGAGGATGAAAAAGATTCTGTATGTACTGCCGGTCATTGGTTTGATGTTCCTTTCCGCTTGTGCTTCAACGGAAGAACCCGTCAATGACGAGGACAAAAGCGCGGAAACCCTGTATAACGAAGCTTACGATTATCTGAACAAAACGTCTTATCAGAAAGCAGCGGAGACGTTTGATAAGGTTGAAATGGAACACCCGTATTCCAAATGGGCAACCAAGTCCAAGCTGATGAGTGCGTATTCGTATTATAAGGACGAAAAATACGACGATGCCATTGCCGCGCTGGATCGTTATATTCGTTTGCATCCCGGTAACAAAGATGTTGCCTATGCCTTTTATCTCAAAGGCGTCTGCTATTACGACCAAATTGCGCCGTCTCAAAAAGAACAGTCGGCAACCCGCGATGCATATGAAACTTTTTCTCAGGTTATCGCGATGTTTCCGGACAGCGAATATGCTGCCGATGCCAAAGCCAAAATGGCGTTGATAGAAGACCACCTTGCCGGGCATGAAATGAGTGTCGGGCGTTATTATCTGGAAAATAAAGAATACATTTCCGCATTGAACCGTTTCTCAACCGTAACAGATGTTTACCAGACAACCAGCCAGATAGAAGAAGCTCTGTACCGTGAGATAGAAATATATACGCTGCTGGGCTTGGACAGTGAAGCTGTAAAAAAAGAAGAAATCTTGCGCCGCAACTATCCTGACGGCAAGTGGACGGCAATGGCCGCAAAGTTAATCGCAAAGGACTGATTTTCACTGATGCTCAAGACCCTATCCATAAGAAATGTCGCCCTGATAGACAGTTTGGACATAGATTTTTCCGGCGGTCTGACGGTTTTGAGCGGTGAAACCGGCGCCGGCAAGTCCATTCTGCTGGATTCGCTTGGGCTTTTGCTGGGCAGTCGTTCCGAGTCGTCGCTTGTGCGAACCGGGGCGGACAAACTGTCCGTAACCGGCGTTTTTGAAGTCCGTCCGGACAATAAAATTTATGACATTGCCGCGGAATATGATTTGGAGATGGATGGCGATATTATCATTAAGCGGACGATTTCCGCTGACGGGCGCGGCAAAATACTCTTTAATGACCAGATAATCACCTTAAAGCTGTTGCGGGAATTAAGCCGCTGCTTAATAGAAATTCACGGCCAGCACGATAATCAGGGATTACTGAATCCGGCGACCCATTGTGATATTTTGGACAGTTGCGGTGTTTGCGGGAAAGAGCTTGCAGCTGTCAGAGAGGCTTTTTCCGCTTATAAAACTGCCGCTGCTGCGCTTCGCAGTCGTGAAGAAGCCCTTAACAAAGCAAAAGAAGACGAAGAAAATCTGAAACACTGGGTACAGGAACTAAACAAGCTGGCACCAAAAAAAGGTGAGGAAGAAACTTTACGTATCCGTCGCAGCGAACTGATGAATGCCGAAAAGATAATAGAAAAAATGAACGCCGCTTATGCTTATCTTAATGGCAGCAGCTCTGTATTAGACAGTATAGCCAAGGCACAAAACGCCATTTCCCGCGTCAACGAAATTGTAAATAACAAATACGCCGATATTGAGCAAAACCTGGAAACGGCACTTTACAGCCTCAATGACGCGGTGGAACGCATAGAAGCCGGTTCGGCGGACGTTTCACTAAACCAAAATGAGATTGACGATATAGAAACACGGCTGTTTGCGCTGCGCAGCGTTGCCAAAAAACACCGAACGGAAATAGATATGCTGCCCGAAAAGCAGGAAGAATTATCTGCTGCCCTGCAAAATCTGCAAAACGGCGAAGACAGTCTGCGCGAATTGCAGGAAGAGGTCAGGCGCTTGCGTGAAGCCTATATTGCCGCGGCGTCAAAGTTAAGCGAAAAGCGCATTAAAACCGCTGCCAAACTGGATAAAAGCATTATGCGCGAACTTCCGCCGCTGAAAATGGAAAAAGCCGTTTTCAGAACTTCCGTAATCCCAAAAGAAGAAAGCCAGTGGTCGGAAAAAGGTTGGGATTCCGTTTGTTTTGAGGTATCAACCAACCCTAATACCCCGATGGGTGCGTTGAATAAGATAGCTTCCGGAGGCGAACTGTCGCGTTTTATGCTGGCATTAAAGGTAAACCTTGCGCAGACTTCCAGTCAGGAAACGCTGATTTTTGACGAGATAGATACAGGTATCGGCGGCGCTACGGCAGAAGCGGTGGGCGAGCGTCTGGCGCGTTTGGCGGAAAAGGTGCAGGTCATGGTTGTAACTCATTCCCCGCAGGTTGCCGCGTTCGGCAGTGAACATTTTAAGGTGGAAAAAACAACTCAAAATGACATTACGACAACCAGGCTGGAAAAATTAACTGCCGCGGGCAAGGTTGAAGAAATCGCCCGTATGCTTGCCGGAGAAAAAATTACCAAAGAAGCGCGTGCTGCGGCTCATGTTTTGCTGAACAAAGATAAAAACCCGGTATTATTTTAATTGGTTTCAGCCCTTTCCATTATACTTTGCTGAGTTTATCTCTGTTGCATCACGCTTGCATAGCCTTTGACTATTCCAAAGATTGCCATTTACATATTCAACACGGCATCAGAGCGTTTATGTTATGGTTTTCACTGCTTCCTGTGTTGCCGCTCTTTTTCTTTTGCATAACAAAATTATATTTCCGGCTGTCAGATGCCTATAACTTCCCCTGTCTTCGTTTTAAGCGTGACAATTTATAGCTGACAACGGACGTATCTCTTCCTGTTTTGGCCAGACGGTCATACATACGTTCAATTTCTTTTTCCAGATATGCCGTTTCAATTTCATTGTCTAAGGCGGCTTTTTCTTCAGCATTTCCCAAACCCCGGATGCTGCATACTTCGCGTATAATATCAACCACATCTTTTCCCGAATTTTGCCGTTTCCGGATAAAATAGGGCAATTCGTAAACCAGCTGTCGGGTATTGTCATAAACTTTATCGCCGTCACAACATTTGTCGTATTTGTTTTTCAGCAGGCTGAAAGCGACTTCCAGTTCAAAATCATTATCAACAACGACAAACGGTACCGGGTCGGAAAAACCTTTATTGGAAATGGATTTAAGAAATTCAAGCAAATGATGGAAAAAACCGCTGATATTGTAAAGAATAAAAGGTTTTCTTTGTAGTAACCCGTCCTGCATGGCTACGCAATCATACGCAAGCTCATCCAATGTTCCGACGCCACCCGGAGCAAATACGACAAAATCGGCATTCAGCAGCCTTTGTTTGCGCTCTTCTAATGTTTTCGCAAAAATAACGTTAATATGCTTCAGCATAATATCGTCTGAATCATAAAGCTTATAATATTCTTCGGTTGTAATCCCCTGAATCGGAAATTCAGGTGCCGGACAATGTTGTTTTTCATTCCACGCATCCATCACGCCGCGGGCAACTGCTCCCATAATACCTGAATTGGATAAGCCAAAATCAAGTTTAAATCCCATCTCGACAATTTTTTTGCCCAGAGTGTACGCCTCCTTGACATAAACCGGATTATGGCCGCCGCGCGAACCCCCGGCAACAAAGACACGGATACCGTCTTTTTCATTTTCTTTAATAAATGCGGAGAGTAGTTCTTCGCTGTTGTTGCAGTTTGGTTGGTTTTTCATAGCGTCATCTCCTCTCTTAAAAATTTTTGCCGCCTTAAAAATTCTACCGCACGCTGTCCGGTGCAAATTCGGATTTTTATCCGTTTCAAGCCAGTTCTTCAATATCTCCCTGCTTCTGTTTTTGATAAAATTCTTTGGCAAATTCATCAAGCCTGTCTTCAACCAAAGCTTTACGGATTCCCTGCATCAGCCGCTCATAATACCGGATATTATGCCAGCTTAACAGCATAACGGCCAAAATTTCGTTACATTTTTGCAAGTGGTGAATATAAGCACGGGAATAATTACGGCACAGAGGACAGTCACATCCGGCTTCTACCGGCCTCGGATCTTCACGGTGCCGGGCGTTGCGGATGTTTATGGGGCCGTACTCCGTAAAAGCCTGTGCCGTTCTGCCGGAACGAGTAGGCATAACGCAGTCAAACATATCCACTCCGCGCAACACTGCACCGACGATGTCGTCGGGTTTTCCGACACCCATAAGGTAACGGGGTTTATCTTCCGGCAGCATACCCGGCGCATAGTCCAGAACCTCAAACATCTTGTCCTGTCCTTCGCCGACGGCCAGCCCGCCTATGGCATAACCGTCAAATCCGATTGCCTTTAATTTCTCAGCAGATTCCCTGCGTAAATCTTCATAAACACTGCCCTGCTGGATTCCGAAAATGCCGTATCCGTCGCGATCCTGAAAAGCGTCACGGCTGCGCTTTGCCCAGCGCATTGAGCGTTGCATGGATATTTTAGCTTCTTCAAACGTTGCCGGAAACGGTGTGCATTCATCCAAACTCATCGTTATATTAGAATCAAGCTTATGCTGGATGCCGATGGATTCTTCCGGTGTCAGGAAAAAAAGCTTGCCGTCAACATGAGATTTGAAGCTGACGCCTTCTTCAGTCAGTTTCCTCAACCCTTTAAGGCTCATAACCTGAAATCCGCCGGAATCGGTTAAAATTGGTCGGTGCCAGTTCATAAACTTATGCAGCCCGCCCATTTTTTCCACCAAATCAGCTCCCGGCCGCAGCATAAGGTGATATGTATTACCCAAAATAATTTCAGCCCCGGTCGATTCCACCGATTCCGGCAGCATGGCCTTGACTGTGCCGCAGGTTCCGACCGGCATAAACGCCGGCGTGTTGACAATGCCGTGTTTGGTATGCAGCTTTCCCAGCCGCGATTTATTATGTTTTTTTAAGATTTCAAATTTAAGTGCCATTTTTATTTCCTTTTTTATTTGTTAAAACTGTTATCAGTTTTATTATTCTTTATAAATCTTGCTCCACAAAGGTATTTCGTTACCGATTCCTTTAGCTAGCTTATCTGCTTCAATAAAAGCCATTTCTCCGCTGTCAAACATAACCCGGTACCATTTTTTGTCGGCGGTGTATCCAGTAAGCCGGACTGTTGTTCCCCGTTCAACGGTTGCAAAAACATCAAAGCCCCGGTCAGCGCCATGCATCGCCTGCGTCGTATCCGTAACATGGTATAACTGCAGTTTGTCATGTACGTCAACCGGAATGTCAAAAATCTTTGCAACGGCAACATCGCTGAAAACTTTCTGTCCGTTTTTAAAAATAACAACTTCTTTGACGTTGACCTTATTTTTGTTTTCAGCCTCTATTTTACCGAGAAACAGTCCGCCGGCGATAAGAAATAATATAATCAGCAACATAAACGGATAGAAAAGTTGTATCCTTTTCAGTTTTCCGAAATTCCATTTTTTGACGCCGAGCGGGGTGTAATCACTTAACGTCTGTAAATATTGATTAAGATAGGGCATTTCGTCTTTGTTTGCGTAATCTCTTGCCAAGGCGGCAAGTGTTGCTGCTTCCTTTTTCTTTCCCTCGGCATTATAAGCCAAAGCGTTATGCAGCAAAAGGTTCAGATTTTCTTTTCTGGCGTTGATATGGTTTATGTTCTGGATAATAGCGGCGATATTTACAAAAAAAGCACTGATTCCCCAAAAGCCGTAAAGCCAGTTATGCCGGGTAATTCTGCCAATAACTTCTGCCGCTTCATAAAGGCTGCAATAATAAATTTTATCAATTTTATTGTGTCCGAGTCCTTTTCCCGTTACTTCCGTCAGATGAAAAGCCCTCATATTCAAATCTTCCTGTCCGTGCATATTTCGAAGAACGAGAAGGGCGTTCATGTCAGGAAAGTTTTCCTTGTCGTAAATTATTGACAGGAGAGTATAAGCCAGCCTTGTTTGGGGCTCTTTAAGAACATCATATGCAGCGGAGATTTTTTGAAACATATCAACGGCATCAGGGGAGTTATTATGGTCTGGATGCCAGAATTTAGCCATATCCCGATATTTTTGCCGCAGTTCTTCTTCCGGCGTTTCCGGAGAAACTCCCAAAACTTTATAATAGTCCAAACTGTCGTATTTAATTTCTTTCCCCATGTTAAATCTCCTGACCAAGCTTTTTGGCAATATTGCAAATATCCAAAGCAGCCTCGGAAGTCGGGTAACGGGAAAGCAGAAGTTCTTTGTTTCTTATCGTATCCCGGATTCTCGTGTCAATTCTGACAATACCGAGCAAGTCAGGACATTTCAACCCGTTTCGATCGGCGGCTTTGTTTAGCTCTTCATAAATTTTATATCCGTCTTCAAAAGAATTTACTTTGTTAATTATTAAATTATAATTAGCATCAATTTTCGTTTCATTCATAAATTTAATCAAATCAAACGTTTTAATCAGGTCGGCGCTGTTTTCTGAACACATAATCAGAATATTGTCGGCAATTTGGCATAAACTCAGGTTTTTGTCTGTCAGTTCAGTGCCGAGGTCGATAATCGTATGGTCATAATTTTCTGCCAGAATTTGCAAATCTTCGGCCATAATCTGAACCCGCCCCAGAGGTAGTTCCGCCAGATAATTGTTTCCTTGTTCGGCAGTCAGAATATGAAAATTTTTATTTTTGTATGGCACCGTCAATTGGTTTAACGTTTTCTTTCCTTTAATATAATCTTCTAAAAAAGACGTATTTTGCAAAATAAGATAAGAGCTTATATTGGAAAAATTACCGTTGCCGTCAACCAGCAGGATACGCTTTTTTTCTGCATTCAAGGCGTGGGCAATGCTTAAAGCGCACCATGAAGTTCCGATTCGTTCGGCTCCCGATATCAGCACGGATAAGTTTCTGGGCGTTTCATGCTTCAGAAACAGATTGCTGTAAATTAAATCCCGGCTTTTGTTCAAAATAACACCTGTAATAACCTGGTTTGGCAATAAAGACACATCTCCGAAACAATGGGAGATAAATCATTTTTTAACATAATAACATTATACTTGTAAACATTCAAAGATTCTTTTTTTACTCAGGGGGAATTATGAAAATAATCAGATTACTGGTATTATCTCTGTTATGTGTTTTTTGTGGTCAGGTGCAGGCGGCTGACAACATTATTACCATGTTTGGCAAAGATGTAAACGGATATAATCAGCCGCGATACTATAAGAGCAGTACGAGATATGACTGGCTGGACCGTTTTGATATTGTTGCTATTTCTGATCCGGATAATTTTCCCTGGTCATCGGCAGAACAAGGGTCTGTTTTTGTAAAAATTTTTGAAGATTTGGCCCAAAAGGAACATATTGTAGTTGTTTTTTATTATCCGGGCGAGGGGTATGAACAAAGCGTCGACGATTTTGAAAAAGGCAAAGTAAAGTTTATGACTAAAACAAACGCCGTTTTTGGAACATATTATGAAAACATTCCATACTCAAAAAATGAATATATCTATCCGGCTTTTTTTGAAAATAATATTCACATTATTACATCTGCCCGCAATAACATTGCTGTTAAAACCAAAGAAGATCTTAAAAATTTTAAAGGCGTATATTCGGCAGATGACCGCTTTTCAAGTTTCGTTCTTAAAGATTTTAAGTCTTTGGGAATTAAAGAAGCAAAAGATTATCCTGAAGCTTACAGGCAGCTTTTAAGTGGAGAAGCCGATTATGTCGTGGGAACTTATTATCCCAGCCAGATAGAGCTGTATAAGCTTGGAATTCGTGATTATGTTGTTTACAGCAAAACGCCTGTCTGGAAAATGCCTATGTTTATCCGGGCAATGCCGGGGCTTGCAGAGCATCCTCGTATGGAATATTTGAAAAAATATTTGCGTAGTTCAAGGTATAAAAAGGTTCGCGATGAAGCGCTGCAGGAACTTTTAGATATTTACAGGGAAAACACTAAGGGTATTGTCCCGCCGACATATGTAAATACGGCTCCGGATAAACAGGAACCGGCAGAAGACACTCCTGCTGCCGGAAAAAATACGGACACTCTGATACCGGATTCGGCCATGCCTTTGTCTGTAAATGAGAAAAAGTAATAAATGCTTGAAAAAGATAAATTTAGATTATAATATGCCTCGTATCGTTTAGGAGAAAAACAACCATGGTTCTTTTAGTTCACCACAGCATCTCGCCGCAATCTCGCAAAGTTCGCCTGATTATGGCAGAAAAGAAAATGCTTTTTGTCTTAAAAGAAGAAGAGCCATGGAAACTTTCGCAGGACATATTGGATATAAATCCTTCGGGAGATTTGCCCGTGTTGGTTTTTGACGGTAAGGTTGTTGCCGGAAATTACGCCGTAACCGAATATTTGGAAGAAAGCAATCCCCAATATAAATTGCTTCCTGAAGAGCCGGTTGCCCGGGCAGAAGTGCGCCGGATTATGGATTGGTTTGACACAAAATTTTTTAACGAAGTCTATAAATATATTGTTGCAGAAAAAATTATAAAACGGTTTCAGCTAAAACAGGCACCAAATTCCAAAATTTTAAAAGCCGGATTGAATAATTTGAAATTTCATATGGAATATATAGATTATTTGGCCGACCGGAACAATTACCTTGCCGGGAAAAACCTGACATTGGCCGATTTAACCGTAGCTGCGCACTTGTCAATCATAGATTATTTAGGCGATATTCCGTGGAATGATTATAAAAATGCCAAATTATGGTACGCAAAAATAAAATCGCGTCCGAGTTTTAAAGATATTTTGAAAGACAATATCCGCGGCATATCTCCGTCAGCGAACTATTCAAACCTGGATTTTTGAAATGAAAAAACTCAGTCTGACATTGTTGGTTTTTCTGCTGGCCGCTTGTGGCAGTACGACAAGGGGGCAGGTTGTATTCCACTGGGATCGCTATAATACCGGCGGGCTTAAATTTGCCCGGGATCATTCCGAATGTATGCGGGAAGCGGAAGCCTTCAAGCTCTTGCCGAATTTTAAAAGCTGGTTTTATACGGAAGAACAGAGATACAATATTGTTGTAAAATGGCATAAAGAACATGGAATATGGGCAAGTTTTGTTCCGTATCCGGGGGCAATGCCGGTGATGGTCAATTCCGTTCGGGACGATACGGACGCCAGCCCTCGTAAATATCAAAAATGTATGTTGCGTAAGGGATATGTGGAACGGACGACCGATATTCCGGAGGCCAGCAACTTATTTGTTTACAAGCCTCAAAGCGTAAATCAGGATGCCCCGTTAGACAGTACATATCCATAACACGGGCTAAAAATTATCCCTGATTAAATGCTGTTTGCGGTTTCTCTGTGACATGTACGGCGTAAGGGTATTTTAGTAAAATCTTCTGTAAATAATTAACGGGTGCAAATCCTGAATACTGCGGTGAAACTGCGCCACAGAGATGAATTATTTGCATATTTCTAAATTATATCCTCCGCCGGTAGCTTTATAAAATGCCGTAATATATTGCAAAATTTCGGCATTGCTGGCAGCTAATGCGGTTTGCGCATTCAAAAGGTTCTGTTCGGCGGTGGCAACGTCTGTAAAATCGACCAGCCCGTTTTCGTATTTTTCACGGGTAAGGTTCATAACATTGCGCATTTTATAATACGAATTTTTACGGTAAGCATTTGTTTTATAGGCCTGTTCTGTTGCTGTAATGGCATTTTTGATTTCCGAAATGGCTGTAAGCATGGCTTCATTATAATTTAAAATGTATTCTTCTTTAATATGCTTTTGCAGTTCTATATTGTTTGTCAGCTGCCCCCAATGCCAGACAGGCAGGCTTAATCCCGGAGTGTAACCGTAAACCCGGCTGTCTTTATTAAAAAGGGAATTGCCGCTTGAAGAAATAAAGCCAAAAGTTGCGCTGAGGCTGACAGTTGGGTACAAATTTGTTATGGCTTCGCTGACAACTGCATTTTGCGCCCGAATAGTCGCCTCGGAGGCCATAATGTCAGGACGGGAGCGGATAATGCTGAGCGGCAGGTCATATAACTTTTTTGTGCTATAATTAAAAGTCGTTGCCGTGATGTTTTTCTTATATTTGTCAAGATTTATCGGCAGATTGCTGGGAAGAACGCCCAATAAGACGGCAATAGCGTTTTTATAGCTTTCAATTTGCTGTGTTAATGGCGGAATACTGGATTTTGTCGTTTCTACGGCATATTCGGCCTGATTTAGAGCCAGTTCGTCGGCAATTCCTGCGGTATATTTATCTCGGACAGTTTGCAGAATATCTTGTTGTAATACCAGATTCTTTTGTGCAATAAACAGTTTTTCCTGAGCTTCCCGCAGCCCGATGTAATTGCCGGTAACCTCTGCGGTAATGGAAACTTTTAAATCTAGCAGAGTATACTGGTAATTATGCATAAGCTCATAATATTGTTCGGTAATATATTTCCCTTTTCCCCAGATATCCAGCTCCCAGGAGGCATCCAATCCGACTTTAAAGGCATTTATGTCATACGAATAATCCTGATTGTCGCTGGCCTTGCTGAAATTATATTCACCGTTTGCATCAATCATGGGGTAACTGGTTTTGGCATTAATCATCAGGGAATAGCGGGATTGTTGCAGGCGCTCTATTCCCTGCCGTATCGTAAAATTATTATTTAAAGCGTGATTAATCAGTGTATTTAAATCACTGTCTTTAAAAATCTCATACCAGGCAGAACTGACAGAATTTCCGTTTTTTTTCAGATTCAGATTTTCTTGAACATCATACGGTGTAATAATTTCCGTATGGTGGTATTCTTCGCCGACATGGCATGATCCGAGCAGAAATGAAAGTAAAAAAATATGATATTTATGCATTTGCATTCTCCTCAGAAGGCGATAAATCAGTTTTTGTATTCTTCTCCAAAGGTTGTAAATCAGACTTTGCGTTCTCTTCTGAAAGCTCTGAACGGGGTTCAGTGGGAGAAGAAGATGTATCAAGATTGTTTTTAGCCGGTGCGGGGTAAAAATATTCTTTTATGCTTTCGAACAGAGCAAATAATGCCGGAATAAATATAATGCCGACCAGAGTTGCCGCAATCATGCCGAAAAATACGGTAACACCGATTGATATTTGCGAGCTTGCTCCGGGGCCTGTGGCAATAACCATCGGAAAAACGCCGAGGATAAACGTCATCGCCGTCATCAGAACCGCGCGGAATCTTTCGCCGGCTCCTTTCTCCGAAGCTTCCAGAATACTAAAGCCATGTTCTCGGTAGTCTTTGGTAAATTCGACGATTAAAATAGCATTTTTCGCTGCCAGGCCGATAAGAAGGATAATGCCGAGTTGAGCATAAATACTGAGAGGAAGACCGAACAGGTGTAATCCGAGAAAAGCGCCGAGAACAGCGAAGACAGTGGAAAACATAACCGAAAATGCCAGCATCCAGCTTTCGTATAAAGCAACCAAAAACAAATAACAGAATATGACGGCCAGAGTAATCAATGCTCCCACCAGTCCGCGCGTTTCAGCCTCCTGCAGAGAAAGAGCCGTCCAGTCGATGGAAAAGCCTTGCGGCAAAACCTGTTCAGCCAGTTTCTCCATGGTATCCATTGCCTGTCCGCTGCTAATGCCTTCTGCAGCCTGCGCCGTGATGGCCGCGGCGGTATATAAATCATAGCGGTAGATGATTTTGGGCGAAATTTCCGTAGAAACATTGGCAAAACTGTCTATTTTTATCAGACTGCCGTTATTGGATTTAACATAAAGGTTTTTGATGCTTTCTATGCTGCGGCGATAATTGAAATCGGCCTGCAGGATAACTTTGTTGACTTGTCCGCTCAACGTGATGTTGTTAATATATGTTGCTCCCAAATTGCTTTGCAGTGTATTATAAAGGGCTGAAACCGGAATGTCGTAAGATTGCAGTTTCGTCCGGTCTATATTAAGATAAACATGCGGCGTATCTGCGGTAAATGTACTGAAAGCATAAGCCATCTCCGGACTGCTGTTCGCCGCGTAGAGATATTGTTTTAACGCTTTATCCAAATCTTGAGGTGTAGCATCGGTATTGGTTGCCACCAATTCTAAGGACAAACCGTTGCTTTGTCCGATTCCGGGAACGGACGGCGGGGCAAAAAAGTTAAGCTCGGCATTTTTATAGGAGCCGAATTTTTGGCTTAAAGAACCGGTGATACCTTCAATAGAAAGAGCCTTGGTCGTGCGTTTGGACCAGTCTTCCAGTCCTATAACGCCAAGAGCGACATTTTCCCCGCTGCCTCCCAGCAGGCTGTATCCGGCGACGGTAATAACATATTTAATCCCGTCCATCTGCAAAATTTTACGGCTCATATCAGCCAGAATCTCATTCGTCTGGTTAATGCTGGCAGTCGTATCCAGCTGCACGTTTGCAAAAATAATGCCCTGATCTTCTTCCGGCAGAAAAGATGTTGCCGTAAATTTAAAGTATAATCCGATAACGGCGATAACGGCCGCAATAATAAGAACCGTAAACAGCAGATAACGGGAAAAAAAGCCGACGACTTTAATATAAACGTTTTTGAATTTATCTAACCCGTCATTAAACAGTTTAAAAAAGCCACGCCCCCGGCTTTCCTTTTCATTTTTAAGAAAAATGGAACATAATGCCGGACTGAGTGTCAAAGCGTTGAATGCGGAAAAAACGACCGATGTACCGATGGCAACGGCAAATTGCTGATAAATCTTTCCCGTGATGCCCGCCATCAATCCGACCGGAACAAAAATGGCAAGCAGAACGAAAGTTGTCGCGACAATGGCGCTTCCTATTTGCTGCATGGCTTTTACTGAAGCCTCATAAGCCGGAAGGTTTTCGTTAAGCATAAGATATTGTACGCGTTCAACCACGATAATGGCATCATCGACAACCAGTCCGATAACCAAAATCATGGCAAATAGCGTTAAGATGTTAATATCAAATCCAAGAATATAAATAATAACGAACGTAGCGATTAAAGAAACCGGAATTGTTATCAGTGGGATTAATGTTGTTTTTATTTTCTGCAAAAAAAGAAACGTAACCAGAATAACCAGCCCGAAAGTGATAAACAGCGTTTCTACAATGGCGGATATGGACGCCCGTACATAATCCGTTGAATCATAAGCAACTTTTATCTCCATATCTTTTGGAAAAGTTTGAGCAAGTTCATCAATTTCCTTTTGTACGGCATCCATCGTTTGCAGGGCGTTGGTATTCGGCGTTTGGTTCAAGGCTATAATAACCGCCGGAGCGTTGTCATATTTTGAGTTAATGTTGTAGGAATCCCGTCCCAGTTCAATCCGTGCAACGTCTTTCAAATATGTAACCCCGCCGCTTTCAGAGGTAGCAATAACAATATTGGAGAAGTTTTCAACGCTGTTGAGCAGCCCCTGCGCAGTCAGAGTCAAAACAAGATTGGTGTCTTTGCTGCTGGGCGCCGAGCCTATGCTTCCGACCGCAGCCTGAACATTTTGATTTTGTACGGCAGCAATAACGTCGGCACTGCTCAGGCCTAACGCCGTTATTTTGTCAACGTCAAGCCAGATGCGCATGCTGTATTGCGGGCCGAAGATTTGTACCTGCCCGATGCCGTAAAGTCTGGACAGCGGGTTTTTTATATTAGTATAAGCATAATTGCTTAAAAACAAATCATCATATGAATTATTGGGCGAACGCAGGGCAATCAGGGCCAGTATGTCTGCATTTTCCGTCGAAACGTCAAGCCCTTCTTTGGTAACCTCGGCAGGAAGTTCGCTGTTAACCTGTTGCAGGCGGTTTTGTACTTTAACCTGCGCAATATCCGGATCTGTTCCTATGTCAAACGTAACCGTAAGCGTATAGGAACCGTTATCGTCAGAAGTAGATGACATATACAGCATATCTTCAACGCCGTTCATCTGGTTTTCAATCGGTATGGCGACCGTATCGGTCAAAACTTGGGCATTAGCGCCGAGGTAGGTTGTTTTGACGGTAACCTGTGGCGGAGTAATGCTTGGAAATTGTGAAATCGGCAGAATTTTAATTGCCAGGACGCCGAGAATAATCATAATGATTGAGATAACCATGGCAAAACGAGGTCTGTCTATAAAAAATTTAGAAAACATGGCCATAAACTCCCGTGTCGGAAATTAATTAATAATGTCAAAATGGATGTTCGCACCGCTTTTTAGGTTTGAAACATCGTCCAATATCAGCAAGTCGCCGGCATTAAAAGTATTCCTGAGGACATATTGGTTATTTTTATCGGCAATAATATCAGCTTTGACTTTTGTAATGGCGTTGTTTCTTGCTATGACGACAAAATTTCCCGTTGTTTCCATTTTTATAAAGTTCTTGTCGAGAATAACACTGTCTTTAAAAATTTTTTCGACTTCCACCGTTACAAAAGAATTTGGCAGAAGTTCATTTTTATCATTTTTAAAATAAGTGTAAACAGCCAGTGAGTTGGTAGTCTTATTGATTTCATTGTCAGTGTATTTAAATTCTCCGGGATAGGGAAAAATTTTGCCGTTTGCCGTCTTCAGCCGGATAATGCTGTCATTGAACAAGTTTTTTTCACTTTGTGCCATATTAAGGTATTCTGCGTCAGTCAGGGAAAAAACAACCCGTATAGGATTTGTTTGAACGATGTTTAACAAAGTCCCGTTTCCCGGAGAAACATAGTCTCCGGGGCTTAGCGTAAAATTTCCGACAAGTCCGGAAATGGGAGCTTTAATTTTTGTGTATCCGTAATTAACCTGAGCCAAAGCGCGGTTGGCTTCTGCATTTTTTAATGCTGCCTGCGACTGCAGAAAATTATTTTTGGCATTGTCTGTTTCAATTTCGGAAAAAGCTTTCTTGCCGGACTTTTGAACCCTGTCGTAGTAATTTTGATTGTAAGCAAAAGCTGCTTCCGCTTGTAAGACAGAAGCTTCTGCGGCGTCAAGTTTCGCTTTGTACTCATTGGGTTCAATGGTAATAAGAAGTTCTCCTTCTCTGACAAATTGTCCTGCTTTCACGGAGATTTCTTGCAGATAACCGCTGATGTAAGGGATAATCTGCACTTGATTGATAGCTTCGGCATAGCCGACATAGCTGTTTGTTACCGTAACGTCGCCCGGCATAATCGGCTTGGCGTTTAAAGTAATGCTGTCGTTAACGGGAACCGGCCTGGCTTCTTTGGCATCAGACATTTTAAACATATAAAATCCTAATCCGAAAGAAGCCAGACATAATATTAATAACAATAATATATAAACAAAACGTTCGTTTTTATTCTCCATAGCCCTCTATCCTTATTTCCTGATTAGGTTTGCAAAATAGATAATAAGCAATGGATGACTTTCAAGACTTATTGCATTAGTTCTATAGCCTTTGTAATCTTTTTTATGGAGTTAAGTTCAATCTGCCTGACCCTTTCTTTTGAAATATTGTAGGTTTTGCTTAAATCGTCAAGCGTAATGGTTTTTTCGTATAAACGCCGTTTGAACAAAATGTCTTTTTCGCGTTTGTTCAGGACATAAAGTGCCTGATTAAACATTTGCCGGCGGTATTTGACGGTTTCGGAGTGGGCAAGGCTTTCTTCCTGATTTGGCTTATTGTCTGAAATAAAATCCAGCCATTCGGTTGTTCCGTCGGAATCTCCGTCAATAATGGCATTTAAAGAGCCGTCATGCGATTTCAGGCGCATATTCATATCGGTTACGTCCTGAACGCTGACGTCGAGAGATTTGGCGATATCTTTCAAAACATGCTGCGACAGTTCTCTGTCGTCAATTAAATTCAGGCGGTTTTTTATTTTTCTGAGATTGAAAAAAAGTTTTTTCTGAGCCGCTGTTGTACCTAATTTGACCAGCGACCAGGAATTAAGAATGTACTTTTGTACGGAAGCTTTAATCCACCATAGGGCATAAGTGGAAAAGCGAAAGCCTTTTTCAGGGGCAAATTTGTCGATAGCATACATCAGGCCGATATTGCCTTCGGAAATCATTTCGCCGACAGGCAAACCATAGCCCCGGTATTTTGAAACAACCTTAACCACCAGCCGCAAATGTGATGTGATTAATTTATAGGCTATTTCTTTGTCTTTGCTTTGTTGGTATCTTAGTGCTAAATCGTATTCTTCTTCGGATGATAAAATGGGAAATTTTTTGATAGATTGCAGATAACGGGAAAGGTTTTCTTCGGGTGAAAAGTCAAGTCCATTTAGAGTAAGTTGTTCTTTCATGATTCTTCTCCTAAAAGTTGACTGACGCGAGTTTATAACTGTAAAATTTTTTCCACAACCTAGACAATAGTTTTATTGTTTTTAATAATTTATTAAGCAATTTTAAGGAGTTGCTAAACTAAAAGATATATGCCTTGCGCTCTGAAGACGCTGTTAAAAAACTCTCAGATTTTCTATAAGATTTTGCATATCTTCGGGAAAATCGGCAGTAAACGACAGGCGCTGGTGGTTTATCGGATGTTCAAACCCGAGAGAATAGGCGTGGAGCGCCTGCCTCGGAAAAGTATTGACAAAGGATTTTAATGGTTCAGGCAAATTAATGGTACTTTTTTTTGCTTTTGTATATACATCGTCGCCGACCAAATTGCAACCGATAGAAGACATATGGACGCGTATTTGGTGTGTCCGTCCTGTTTCCAGATTGCATTGCACCAAGGCCGCCGCCTTTTTATAAGTTTCAATGGTTTTGTAATGGGTTGTTGCTGTTTTTCCGCCATTTTGTACAATGGCCATTTTTTTACGGTCATAAGGGCTTCGGGCGATATTGCCCGTGATTGTTCCCTGTTCGGGCGAGGGAATACCGTAAACGACAGCATAGTAAGTCCGCTCAATGGTATGGTAAAAAAACTGTTCGGCTAAACCGCGATGGGCAATGTCGTTTTTTGCCGCAACCAGAATGCCGCTCGTGTTTCTGTCAATACGATGGACAATTCCGGGTCTTGCTACGCCGCCGATTCCGGATAGAGAATTCCGGCAATGATACAAAAGGGCATTGACCAATGTGCCCGTATAAACGCCTGCAGCCGGATGAACTGTCATTCCTGCCGGTTTGTTCACGACAATCAGGTCACTGTCTTCATAGAGAATGTCAAGCGGTATGTTTTCCGCCTGCGGTGCCGCTTCCTTGGGTTCCGGAAGGTTTACCTGATAGACGTCTCCAATTCGTGTTTTGTGATTTTTATCCAAGATAACTTCATCATCTGCAAAAACGAAGCCCTCTTCAATCAGCCTCTGCACCTGAGCGCGCGAAAAATCCCGGATTTCACCGGCTATATATTTGTCAATACGGAGAGAAGCCTGCGAAGCTTCAACCGGATTTGTATAAAAAACTTTATTATTTTCGCTGTCCATAGGGGTTCTTGTTAAATATATTTTCACATATACCACCTAAAATAAACCATAAGATAAGATAAAATCAAGGGTATAATGATGTCAAACGTTAAAATAGCCAAATATATTGCCATATTGCTGGGTGCCTGTATCGTTTTGTGCACTTATTTTGTGTTTTTGAAAATCCTGAATAAGAAAACGGGTATTTCCGGTGTTCCGGTTTCCGCCGAAATAGTGCTGAAAGTTCCTGAAAATGCCGAAGTAAAAGATGTCAGGATAGCCGAGGGAAAAATTTATTTTTTAATGGCATCGCCTTATGAAGAGAGTTTAGTTATCGTTGACGAAAATGCCCGGCAGGAGATTTTGAAAATTGTTCTGAAAAAGGAGAAAGCCCATGAGTAATGATGATTCTCTTGATGCCTTTTTGACTGCGGATGTGCCGGCGGAGGAAAAGAAAAATAACAAAGACACAAGTTTGGAAGACGAATTTGCCAAGCTTTTGAATGATTTTATAAATCAGGATAAACCGGCCGCAAAACCAGATAATAAAAAAACGGAAGATAGTCTGGACAGTTTTCTTGAAAGTTCGGGCAGCGGTCTTGACAGCTTCTTGACTTCGCCGGTTGTTCCGTCCGAAAACACACCGGCCGCACAGCCGCAGCAGACATCTTTCAATGCGGAATCTGTGGAAAATGCCGCACAGCCGACAGAGGTGGAGAATTTGTCCGGTCTCGAAGTTCAGTCTGTATCTGCCGCTCCCGAAACCGCGCCGGAAAATATTCAGGCCGACGATACTGCCGCAAACAGGCTGAAACAGGAAGAGCAGGAATTAGCGCGTGCGGTTGCCAATTTTCAGGATGGCATAGTTGCAATGGCTGACAAAAAAAATCTCAAAGTACCCGGTACCGATTACAAAGAAGATATGCTGTATCCGAACTATAAGCCCAGTATTGGCAAAAAAATTGCCCAATATCTGCTGGCATGCTGGGATATTATGAATAAATATGATCCTGAAAATATGAAACGGCTCTCCAAAGATGCCGGAGATGAAGAATATCTCGCTTTTGCCGAAACGCTGAACGATACGGATATGCAGCTTGCCATAATATCGTACGTTGAAATTCTTATAAATCTGGAAATTTGCGAGGTCAGCTATGAGCAAAAAAAAGAAATTTTGCAAAAAAATCGGATAAAGCGGGAATTGTATGAAGAATATATGGAACTTCAGGAACGAAAAGCCCTGTTTATCAAAAAATTGAAAGAAAAAGATTTTCCGGTAGATGCGGAGCGGCTGATAGGAAATTACTTTCGGGTTGCACAAAAAGATCCCGACGGCTCGTTTAATGCCTTGGTAAAGAATCCGGCTATGTTTTCTCCGATAGAATTTGAAAAAATCCGGCCCAAATTTTTCGGATTGATAAAAGTAACGCCCGAAGACGGAATAAAAGCAAATCAAAAAATCGGGCATTTTATAAAAAAACTTAAAGTTTAATAAAATTTGCCTGATAGCGGAACGGTTTAAAGTAGACAATCTGCGGATTTTATGCTAATATAACATAAAAGCATAAAAATCGGAGGCAAAAATGGCTGAGCAATCCCAAATAAACAAATTGGACCGGATACTAAAGCAAAATATAGAAGATATGGAAAAAGCTACAGAGGCTAATTTGATTAGTGTTCCTCCCCGAGCCGGGGCAGAAACCGGAAATGGCAGTGCGCCTGCCGGGCAGCCGCCGGAAACCGGGACGCCGTCTCCGTCAGCAGGAACTGATAATACGGGAACGGGCGGAAACGATACAGGGGACAGCAGCAGTAACAATCAGGACGCTCCTGCACAGCCTGAAAACGGACGGGATACACCGGAACCGCGTCGTCCCGAAAGAATTCCCGATGGTATCTCGCGGGCGTATGATGATGTGTCTTTAGGCGAATTTGATACCAAAGCCCCGAAAGAAAAAACGGAAACCAAGGGCTCAAAACCTAAAGGCGGCATAACGCCCCCCAAACGCGACCGCGGTGGAACCAAGGGAAAATCCGGCGGCGATGATATTATGGAAGTTTTTTGGAATGACTGTATTATGGCTTTTTATGCCTGGACAATAGATACGGTTGTCGACAATACGCTGGATTTTGCCGAATGGGTACTGTTTTCGCCGTACAAATCCGGCGGCAGTACGGTTGAAACTACGACTGAAAAAAAGCCGAAAACCATATATATGTTGGGCGAAGAATTGTATAAAAGCCGTATGGAAAACTTTGCCAAAGAAAAAGATAAGCTGATAGAATTAAACGAAAATCTGGAAAAAAGCGCAAACGGAATCCAGCCTGAATGGAAACTTTGGGGAAAAATGCCGGCATTTTATCCCAAATTGCAGCAAATTCATGCCAAGGCAATAGAAAATCCCGACTCTGAAGAAGCCAAATTTATGCATAAGTACGGTTTGGGAAGCAGTGCCGAAACCGTCAAAGGGCGTTTTGCCAAAGAGGAAAAACTGTTTATGCTCGCAGTTCGTTTGGCTACGGTAGAAGAAGTTGTCAGCGATGCCAAAAATACGATTTCTCCTGAATTTTCCCAAAAATTGGCAGATTTGGATGAAACGTTGAAAAAGAATAATTGCAGCAAGCAGGAGGTAACGGAGAAAATCAATGCCCTGTCTGAAGAAACCGGGGGAGACAACGCTGTTTGCAAAGACGTTTCTGCAAAAATTCAAGAAATAAATGCTCTTCTTGAAAAAACTGGAGATATTTCGAAAGTAAAAAAAGATATCATAAAAAAAGCCAAGGAGCTACGGAAGGTTTCCGAGGGTGCCGGCCACGACGAAGACATCATAAAAGAACATATCAGAAAACGCGGCCAGGAAAAATATAAGAGGCTTATGGAAAATATTGATAAAATTCATGAAGCTTATGTGGATGACCCGGAAAAGGTCAAGGAAACTATTAAAGAATACCTTAGTTCTGTAAATAATGCCGGCAAGGAGGCCAAGCAAGCGACGGACAAAGTCATTGAAGAAGGCCTGAAAGGCAAAATAAATGCTGGGGAAAAACGTAAAAACGCCAAAGCATCCGTAGAAAAAATTGATACGGCGATAAATGATTTTATGCTTGAAGGCGAAAAAATTTCATCAAAAGCTCCGGCAGCCCAAAAAGATGAATTCGTATTAACGGAAAAACAATTTTCTAAAGCTATAAAAGATTATCGGTTGGGTCGCTAAGGAGAAGATAAATGGCAAAAGTGGAAAAATTGATAAAATTTTTTACGGTTTGTGCAGTTGTTTTTGTCGTTTTGGGGTATATTTGCCGGGAATTGTTTAAATTTATCTGGAATTTTGATATTTTCAATCGGGAATCTTACCGGATTTTGTATGATTACTGGGAAAACGGCGGCGTATTTAATACGTTTCGGGATTGCAGCTTGGGGCTGTTCTTGTTTTTAATGCCCGTAATATGGCTGGTTTTGAGTTATAAGCTGTATAAGTACGGTCTGGTGAAGTTTTTGCTTAATCCGTTGGTTAAACTGTACCGCCGTATAACCCGTCCTAAAACTATGGAAGTAGAACACGTTTCAATCAAAAATCTTGGCGGGAAGGATAAAACGCTGGATGAGATTATCGCCGAAAAAGTGGAAAAGCAGGGAGGGAACAAAAGTGCCGGCCATGCCTCGCAAAATCTGCGCCGGCAGATAGCTGCAAAAATTGAAGAAAATGAAAAACAATAATTACTTGTTAACCAATCAATGGATATAATGGGAAAATAAAAGCCGGAGAAGAACTTGAAACCGCTGATAATAATACTAAAAACACTGATAGTCGGCTATTTATGGAGTATTGTCTTCATAGATGGCATCAGGGTGGTTTTGCTTATAAACTGGCATTTTGACATCTTTTTATCCGAACACTGGCGCCTTTTGAGTTATAAGTGGAACAGCGGAGCGCCTATGACAAATTCAGAACTGGGCTTTTTTATGATTATAGCCAGCTCGATTCCGCTGTGGCTTGCCGGCTGGGTAGGGTTATGCCTTGTAAAGTGGGAGCGCCTGCTGAAAAAAGTATTCTTAAGCCCTCTGTATCTTTTCCGCAAAATAACCTTAAAAACCAAACCTCCGGTAGTTGTTAAGAAAAAGTCCATTGCGGAAGAAACAAAAGTTGTTAAAAAGACGCCGATAATCAAAAAAGCCCCGGTCAAACGTCCGCCGCTGCCGTCTGCGACTTTAATGCAGTCAAATATAAACAGTAATTTGATGACGTCGTCTGCCGGACGTACTTCTTCCTATACGCCGGGCAAAAAAGAGCCGGAAGCGCCGATTAACCATGCTCTGTTTAATTTTGACGATGATGATTTTGACTTGGATTTTGATTTTGAAAAGAAAGATAAGAAGCCGGATATCGACGATTCCATTCCTTCGGCGCTTATGGTTGACGAGCCGAAAACGATTGAAACCGTTCCTGCGGCGGTTGTTGAAGAAAAGCCTAAAAACACCCCGGCACCTTCAAAAAACCAGGAAAAATCATCACCGCAGAATAATAAAAAAGACAATGCCCAGCCCAAAAACAAATCCGCAGATATGCCTGCCGCTCAGGCTATGCCGATTAAGGAATCCCATACTCCGGTTTTGGATGTTCTTAATCAAAAGGGATTTGACGTCATCCCTTCGGCGATTATCAAAAATACGACAATCGATTACATCGGCGTTTCCAAAAATCAACTCTTTTTATGCCTGATTGATAAAGAAGCCGGCGACTGGCTGGCGGATGAAGAAAAGTTCAATGATGAAGAGCCGTTATGGTTTTCGGAAAGCAGCCACCGCATTTCTCCGGTACGAAAGATTGATGTGGCCAGAGATATTTTAAAGACCAAACTGGCTGTCGGAGATATGAATTTTGAAATCATCGCGTATGTTATCATTCAGGCCGGCAATATTATTAACGCCGAGGATATGTTTGAAATCTGGAACAATATGAACGTAAATGTAACGCGTATAAACCGGGGCAGCCCGAAAGAAATCCGTCTGTTTTCAAAGTCATTGGATAATTGTGAGGAAAAAACGGATAAAAATACGCTTGAAAAACTTAAGAAACTTATTCGCAGTCTGGCATAATTGTTATTATTGAGGTAAGAAAAAATGGCAAAAGAAAGAGGAAAAGAATGGGAAGAATATGACAACGCCGTCCGGTGGATGACAATAACGTTCGCCATTGCGGTCGTTGTTACGGTTGTTTTCATGTATATCGCCCCGATTCTGGCATTTTTTATGCAAAACGGTATTTCCAAAAAGAGTGTGGAAATAGCAGGTTTGTTTTTGAAAAAGTCTTTTGCGGACTTTGGTTTTTTGTGGGACTGGTATCTGAAATGGTTCAAAAAGGTTTATCGTTACAGCGGCGAGTTTAAAATAAGTTTATGGCCGCCGATTCTGCCGTTTATTTCTTTTCCGTTGATTTTGATTATCGGCGGCATAAAGTGTCCGTATAAATTCCAATCGAATATTCACGGGTCGGCGCACATTGCTACTTTGCGCGATATTGAAAAAATGCCGCTGCTCGGATTTGACGGTTTTTGTATGGTGGTCGGTAAATTTCAGGGTAAAATGCTGAAACTGAAAGAAACGCTGTCAACCCTGTGTTGTGCGCCTCCGGGAACCGGTAAAACTGCCGGTGTCGTTATTCCGACAATTTTTAATTCCGAAGGGCTTAGCATTATTGTAAACGACCCGAAACCGGAGTTGTGCTACCAGACGACAGGTGCGAGAAACAAGGTTGGCCCTGTATTTGTCATTAACTGGGGTAAGGAAGACAATCCGGCAACTGGAGAATACTATCCGAGTTGGAATCCGCTGTCTCCGGGAGCGCTCCCTGCACCGGGGCCGGAACGCGATTTGTATGTCGATTCTATGTGCAACACGCTGGTGGAAGACCCCAAGGGCGGCGCTGACCCGCACTGGTCAAAAACCGGTCGAAGCGCGCTCTGCGGCTTTATCCATTTTATCTCTTCCAAATGCGAACGGGCTTTGGCTAATGAACGCTTTATACAGAAAATTTATGAAGGCTCAATGACAGCCGAAGACAAAGCCGAGTTGATAAAGCTTTACGACGAAATGAGCATCGGCGGTTTGCGGGCTAATGCCGCGCGCGCAATTCAGGACTTGCAGAACGGAAATCTGACGATTGAAAATTATCTGCCTGTCGGAACCTGGAACCTGCTGCCGGAAAAATGGATTAACCACGAGCCCTGTCTGGCGATGATTCTGGAATGGATTACTTCGTCCCAGATTGAACAGAGCAATGAAATTAAACGCCGCCTGGAAGAAGGCGACCAAATGGCCGCTATGGCAGACCCTATGCGCGATTTGCTGGACGCCGCGGTGGAAGAAGCAAATAACTATGGGTATTCCCGCCGCTGCGTAACCGAATTGAGCGCTTTGAGCGCCATGCCGGATAAAGAGCGGGGATCCGTCCTTTCTACCGGTCTTACCGGTATCGGTATTTTCAAAAACTCAGCAGTTGTGGCCCGTACCAGCTTTTCCGATATTCAGTTTAAAGATTTGCGTGGTATGAAGGATCCGGTAACCGGCGAATGGAAGCCGATTTCCGTTTACCTTTCGGTTAACCAGACGGACGCTCAGGCGTTGAACCCGATTAGCGCGACATTTGTTGACCTGATGAGCGCTTATCTTATTTCAAATCCGCCGAATTCTGTTAATCGTACTGACGGTAAAATGGGGCCTTTCCCGACTTTGTTCGTGCTTGACGAGTTCCCGCAGATGCCGAAGCTGAAAGCGGTTATTGACGGGCCGGCGGTCGGCCGCGGACAAAAAGTTTCGTATCTGCTGATTGGGCAAGACTTGGGTCAGATTTCCGGAAAATACGGTAAAGACGACTTGGAAACAGTTATATCTACAACTGCCTGCAAGGTTATTCTGTCACAGAACAACGAACAGACGGCACAGCGTTTTTCCAAAATGATTGGCAATAAAACGGTGCAGACTACGTCCTACAGCCGAAACGAAGGCAGCCTTGCCAAAGAATATAATCCGTTTGCCAAAAACGTCAGCTATCAGTTGCAGGGCGTTTCAGCCATCAGTGCCAATGACTTGTTGAGTTTGCCGATGCTGAAACAGGTCGTGCTGATGCAAGGCTCGATTGATACGCCGATTATGGCAGACGCGCCGCGTTTTTATCTGGACAAGAAAATGCTGGCAATGTCAAAGCTCCCGCATTCTCCGTGGGTTCCGGACTGGATTGTTGCTCAGCGTACTGATGAAAATGAGGATATCCTGTCTAAATTAGGTATAGACTATGATCCGAATGCAGAAGAAGAGGAAGGTTTTGAAGAAGACGAAGCTTAAATCTGCCGCTGCGGAAATGAGAAGTTTTTCTCTGTGGTGCGTTTTGAAGAGCAGTATAAAATTTATACTGCTCTTCAAGCGTACATTTTTATTGTGGTGTTTGGCAAATTTTGCTTTTCTGGTTGTCTTTAGGCAGATTCCAAATGGCTGGACCAATTCGCTGAGCATCCTGTGGCTTGTTGCCTACTATGTGTTTTGGTGCGTGTTTGTCCGTCATATTCAGCAGCATCCGCCTTATTTTTCTCTAATTCGCATTTTTAACGGCTTGATTCCCGCCAGCAAAATTATGTTTATTAACATTATAATTTATTTGGTTTTGGTAATTGCTCCATACATTCCATTATTTATGGGTTTTAGGGAGAAATATCTGGAATTTTTTGAGCAATATATGGCTGTTTTGCAAAGCCATAATTCCCTGCCGGGGAAAACGCTGTTTTATGTATTAATGCTGCTGTTGTCTCCGTATACGATAAGCCGGCCGTATCTTGCCTGGTTATCATCGCTGATAGGAAAAAGCCGCTCAATCATAGATGCTTACAAAAAGACACAAGGCAACTATTGGAATTTTGTCTTTTGTGCAGTTGTTATGAGCGGGCTGTTTGCTCTGTCATATTTTATTGACGTTACTTATAAAACAAGCTCTCTGATTTTTGTAATGTCAGTCCTGCCGATATTTTTCAATGTCGTCTTTATTGATATTTACAAAGTATTTTACAAGCGTAGAAAAAATATCAAATAACTCTTCTTATCCGAAACTGCTCGCTTTTAGCCAGACAATGGACTTTGCTGTTAAGCCGTAATCCGGTTAAATTCTTCTTCCGTAATCACTTTTACGCCAAGTTCCTGCGCTTTTTTCAGCTTTGAACCGGCATTTTCTCCCGCAACGACATAGTCCGTATTGGTTGACACCGACCCTGCAACTTTCGCGCCAAAGGCCAAAGCCTTGCTTTTGGCTTCGCTGCGCGTAAGTGTTGTCAGTGTTCCGGTAAAAACAATCGTTTTGCCGAAAATTTCTGATGTCGTATTGGTAATCCCCTCAAACTCTTCAATGCTGATAACGCTCAAAAGGTCGTTAATGACGGCAAGATTATGTTCTTCTTTGAAAAATTCAACAATATCTTTAGCCATTGCCGGGCCGATGCCGTCAATACTGACCAGCAGCTGTAAATCCTGCTGTACCATTGCACTCATAAATGCCGTAAAAGTGTGGTAATGTTTGGCAATAAGATATGCCGTTGCCGTTCCTACCTGCCGTATGCCTAAGGCATAAATGAACTTTTGCAGGCTGATGCTTTTACTCTTATTAATGGCGTCAAACAGCTTGCTGACCGATTTCTTTCCCCAGCCTTCTCTGTTCTCCAAGTTTAACGACTGAGAAGCTGAAAATAAATCTGCCGGCTTGTTTCTTTCTTCTAAGGTAAAGATGTCATACGGCGTTTTTATAATCCCTTCTTTGTAAAATTCGTCAATAACCTTGTCGCCTAACCCCTCAATATTAAAAGCTTCGCGAGATACAAAATGCCTCAGGCGTTCTACGGCTTGTGCCGGGCAGGAAAGGCCTCCCGTACAGCGCCGAACTGCCTCGTCTTCCTCGCGGATGGCATGGGCGCCGCATTCTGGGCAAACGGTCGGGAATTGAAACTCCGGCAATTCAGTACTTCTTTTTTCCGTCAAGACTGAAACGACTTGAGGAATAACGTCGCCGGCTCTCTGAATGATAACCATATCGCCGATGCGGATATCCTTGCGCTTTATTTCATCTTCGTTATGCAGGGTTGCGTGCGACACCAGAACTCCGCCGACATTAACCGGCTCCAAATCTGCAACCGGTGTCAAAGCACCTGTTCTTCCCACTTGGACGCGAATATTGTTTAATCGCGTGATAGCCTGTTCCGCAGGAAATTTATGGGCAATCGCCCAGCGCGGTGTCCGTGTCAGAAAGCCGAGGCGTTTTTGCAGCTCCAAATCATTGACTTTGTAAACAATGCCGTCAATATCGTATGGCAAATCGGCCCGATTCTCCATAAGCGTTTCAAAACTGTCCAGAAGTTCCTGCTCATTACGGCATACTTTATTGTAAGGATTAACCGGAAAGCCGAGCTCTTTGACGTATTCAAGAAATTCAACCTGGCTTTTCCAACGAATTTCGGAAACCTCACCCCAAGTATAGACCAAAAAGCTGAGCCGCCGTTCTTTCGTAATGCGCGTATCCAGCTGGCGCAATGAACCGGCAGCGGCATTTCTCGGATTCGCAAACGTTTTTTTATGTTCTTCTTCGTTTTTTTGGTTTAGTGCTAAAAAATCGGCTTTTGACATAAACACTTCGCCGCGGACTTCAAAAACTTCCGGCGCTTCTTTATTTAAAAATAGGGGAAAGCCACGGATAGCTTTCAAATTCTCTGTAATGTCTTCCCCGATTTTGCCGTCTCCGCGGGTTGACCCCCGTGTAAAAATACCGTTGACGTATAAGGCTGAAAAAGACAAGCCGTCCATTTTAGGCTCGGAAGTAAAAATGATGTCATCGCTGCTGTTTAAAAAGCGCTTAATGCTCATAATAAAGTCTTTGAGTTCTTCTTCGCTGAAAATATCCGCCAAAGAAAGCATCGGAACACTCAATTCGACTTTTTTAAATTCGCTCTTAACCATTGCCCCGACGCGTTTGGACGGGCTGTCGTTGCGGATAAGCGCTGGGAATTTTGCTTCTAAGGCATCATTCAGGCGGCGCAGCTTGTCATAAGCGGCATCGTCAAGGTATGGTGCATCATTTTGATAATAGGCAATATCAGCTTTTTCTATCTCTTTTGCCAGATATTCCAGTTGTTTTTTTGCCTCATCTTCTGTAATATTTCTTATATCAAACATAAAGAAAACTCCTATTTGTCAGTTCACTATACAAAGTCATTGACAAACTGTCATATGTGAAATAAATTATCCGCAACTTTTTGAGGAAATATAATGTCTGCAAATATAAATACAAAACTGTTGAAAATAAAACGCCGGAAAAATAATATTCCGCCGTCGGTTTTGTGTTGTTAATTTGATATGACAATATAAATGGGAAATGAGCGGGATTTTGTCCCGCTTTTTTTATGAAGTGAGAAAAATGGCAACAGAAATTAAAGTTTATCGGATAAACGAAACGGAAATTTGGCAGGGAAAACTGCATAAAGTGAACGGAGAAAACGTTGAAAAAGCCGTGCGCTTTATCCTGCGGCCTCTAAATCCTGCGGATGCCGAAGCAATGGGAAAGCTTTCGGAAAATATTTATCGGCATCTGCGTAAAGGTGAAGAGTGTTTTATTCACAAACACTCGGGAGAGTACTTTTATAACGTATTTGATAACCCCCATCTTCGTTACACGGGAATTTTTGTCGGGAATACGCTGATAGGCATGTCGTATTTGAAAATATGTGAAAATTTTCAGGAATTGCAGGAAGAATTACCGAATGCCGAATATGATTTTTTTCGGGCGGAACGTAATGGAGGAAAAAGCCGGGTAGCTTCTTTCGGAGCAGATTCTGTTCTGCCGGAATATCGCGGCAATGCCTTAAATTCCGTTATGGTGAACTATCGTCTCAAATTGGCTGAACAAATGGGATGTACAGATTGCACCTCTATTGTCGACAGGAAAAACAAATGGAATATGGCACCATATTTTTCTGGGCGGTTTAATCTTTTTGCGACGGCGGTAGATCCGTCCGATGGAGGAAAAATATCTTTGTTGCACCGCCCTCTCGGGAAAGAAACGGTTCTTTCCTGTTTTAAGCCGAGAATTATGCTCCCTTTTGATCGCTTTGAACTGATTGACGGATTAATCGGCCGGGGGTTCGTTGGCATAGATTTTAATCGGGAAACAGGCGGAGTTTTGTTTGCCCATTCCTCATATTATACGAACAAGGGGCGCACGATAGATGGTATTCAGCTGTTGCAGCAAAGAAAAATGGTCGGAATGTCCTTATAGCAGAAAGTTTTTTCGCGATTCCCGAAAAGATTTTTCTTGCGAACTGGAATAAGTTACATTATCATATTATATGTAACATTAATTTTAATTGGAGGCAACCATAGCTACAGAAAACACGAATGCGCCAGTACGTGAAAATGACGGGCCGCGCATTAACAGAGAGATTAAAGCCAAAGAAGTTCGTTTAATTAATTATAACGGGGAAAATGCAGGCGTAGTTTCCTTGGCGGAAGCTTTAAAAATAGCTCAGGAGGTAGGGCTTGATTTGATTGAGATTTCGCCTCAGGTAACCCCGCCGGTCTGCAAGGTTCTTGATTATGGCAAATATAAATATGAAATGCAGAAGAAGAAGAACGAAGCCAAAAAGAACCAAAAGGTCGTGAGCATAAAAGAGTTGAAATTACGCCCGATGATTGATACGCATGATTATGAAGTCAAGGTTAAACAGGCAAAAAAATTTTTAGCCCAGGGTGACAAAGTTAAATTTACCATGCGTTATAAAGGGCGCGAAATGAGCGCGAATGATTTGGGAAAAGAAATTTTAAATAAGCTTTTGGAAGATTTGGACGGATTGTGCAAAGTCGATTCTGCCCCTAAGATGGAAGGCAAGCAGATGTTTATGATTGTGTCTCCGGCATAATTCTTTCCAAAAACACAGCTTGCTTTATAAAAGCAAGCCTCTTGCACAAATCAAAGAGCCGTTTTAAAAACGGCTCTTTTTTTACTGTTCTTTGGCTGTTGTTATCAATAATTAGGCAGCATATCTTTTTGCCATAACTGACAACGGAACCGGCTTAATTTTATCGGCATTTCCCGCAGCGCCAAAGGCAACATAACGGTCGATGCAGACTTTCTTCATTTCTTCGATTGCCGGCTTCAGATATTTGCGCGGGTCAAATTCTTTCGGATTTTCCGCGAACAATCTTCTGATAGCACCCGTAATGGCCATACGGCAGTCTGTATCGACATTAACTTTGCGAACGCCGGATTTAATGCCGCGTACGATTTCTTCGACCGGAACGCCGAAAGTCTGCGGAATGGCACCGCCATAAGCATTGATTAAATCTTGCAGTTCCTGCGGAACGGAAGAGGAACCGTGCATAACCATATGCGTATTCGGCAGTTTCGCATGGATTTTTTCGATAACGTCAATTGCCAGAATATCTCCTGTCGGCTTGCGTGTAAACTTATATGCACCGTGAGAAGTCCCGACAGCGACGGCCAAAGCATCAATGTTGGTTTCTGCTACAAATTTAGCCGCTTCGTCCGGATCCGTTACCAGACGTTTCTTATCAATAACGCCTTCAGCGCCGTGTCCGTCTTCTTTATCCCCTTTGCCGGTTTCCAAAGAGCCGATAACGCCGAGTTCGCCTTCGACAGAAGCGCCGACGGCATGAGCACGGGCAACGACTTCCTTGGTAACGTGAACATTATATTCAAAGGAAGAAGGAGTTTTGCCGTCAGCTTCCAACGAACCGTCCATCATAACCGAAGAATATCCGTTAACCAAAGCTGATTGGCAGATGTCGACAGATGAACCATGATCCTGGTGCAAACAAATCGGCAATTCCGGATACATTTCAATTCCGGCCGCAATCATGTGGCGAATCATCGGGTCGCCGGCAAATTTTCTCGCCCCTGTAGACGTCTGGATAATAACCGGAGCGTTAACTTCTTTAGCCGCTTCCAAAACGGCGATAATTTGCTCCATGTCATTAATGTTGAATGCCGGAACACCGTAATTGTTTTCGGCAGCATGGTCTAATATTTGACGCATAGAAACTAAAGGCATTATATTCTCCTTATTAAATATTAATTCTCACCAGTAAATATATAAATTTACCGTACATTTGCAAGCAATTTTTCATAAATTAAGCGGCCGGTGAATTTTTCCCGCCGGGTGATGGCCTTATCTCAAAAAGCTGTGAATATGAAAAAGCAAAGAAAAAGCCCGGTCAATCGGGCTCTTGCATATTTTGAAAACAGATTTTTATGTTTAAGCGACTTCTTTTTGCTTTTTAAACAGGATAACATTGTTAAGGTCATGCTTTATCTCTTTATCGGAACAAATACCTGTCGCTAATGTTTTGTAGTTGCTTATAACCAAACCGCGTACAGCTGCTTTGCTGACGCAGATTCCGCCGGCAATCTTTCTGCCGCCGGCTTTGGCAAAAGCATTCCTCTTTGTTTCGTTGCTAATTGTTGCCTTAATCATATTTGTTTCCTTTCTTATTATTGACATAATAAATGACACCTTTAATTATTTTTGTCAATACTTATTTTGCGCATCTTGCAAAAATAAAAAAATAACTTCCCACAACTATATATAGCGGCAAAAACTTAAATTAAAGTAAAGAAAGTTAAATATTTTTGTCTAAATAAGATCCGCAGACTCTGCCAAAAAACTATCCGCATTTGAAATATCGACGGCAGCGCCTGCATAAATTGGAAACATATTGGCAGCATTATCTCTATAAACGGAAATAAGGTACAAAAAAAGCCTGCTTTTACAGCAGGCCTTTAACTGGCGGAGTGTACAGGACTCGAACCTGTGCATCCTTATTCGGGATGACGGATTAGCAATCCGCTGCATTACCTCTCTGCCAACACTCCGTAACTTGATTTTGTTTACATTATGTTTTTATTCGCGTCAACATATTTTTTTCAGATTATGCATTTTATTAGATATGCACCGTTTTCATTTATTTACTGCATTTTAAACAAATTGCTATATAGTACAACCAATAAAAAGCTATGGAGAAAAAATATGAATCAGGAATATGAGTATATTGCAACCCTTAGTCCGGAAGAGAAAAAGATTTTCGTAGAGAGCTTTTGTTGTATGGTCTGCTCAGATAAAAAGGTAGCGAAAGAAGAGATAGATTTTTTGAAAAATATCGGCAAAATGTATGAAATTCCCGAAAAAGACATTGTTGCCATCATGAAAAATCTGAATCGCGAAGAGGTTTTGGCAAAGGTCAGCACGATTACTGAGCGTAAAAAAGCGTTGCAGCTGATAAAAGAGTTATGTTATTTAGCAAATTCTGACAGAGGTCTGGATGATGAGGAAATAGATTTCATCATTGATATGGCCGAACGCCTGAATATCGAAAATGAGAAAATAAAACAAATTAACAAATGGGTATTAGACAAGATTGTCCTTCTTAAAACGGGGGATATCATACTCGAAAACGAGTAAATTCTCGAAAACGGGTAATATTATTTTGTAACATATCAACGCCGGCCCCTGCCTTATAGCCGGCGTATTTTTTTGCTGCATCGAAATCTGTTTGCAGCGGCTGCCAAGTCCGTATTAAGAATAAATGGGCTCGTCTGTTCCAATTTATTGCTGTTTGTTCCCAATATCTCCCTACTGGATACAGGCTGCCGTTTTTTGCAAATTTTCTTTGCAAAAGCGGGATATTTGTGTTATAATATAAAAAAATAATGCAGCAGAGGGCAAATCAATGGGTGAGAATATCAGTCATGCGGAGCTTTTTCGGATTATAAACCGTGCTGTTGCCGGCTGTGCAAATCATAAAAATATTCCTGTAAATACTGAAATTTCCATTTTCCGTGAACGTTATGCCTATCGTCTGGAACAAAATCGGCAGTTGGATATTTTTGAAGAAACGCTTCCCCAAAATAAAGAATTGACAGATGCCGTAGATTTCTGTGATAACCTTGAAGCCTATAGGCAGGCGACGGATATTGATGCTAACGAGAACGATGAACTTGAAGAATGGCAATGCCGCCGTATATACAAAGGGATAGAGCGGTATCGCCGGCATATCTCGCCCGAAAACCTTGCGATGTTAAACATTTTGGAGTATAATATCAAACGCCGCCTTCCGGAATATCGGGAATTGCTGTTGCTTGAAGAATACAATCGGGAAGCATGCCGCATACATGATCTTAAATTGGGATATAACCGTCGCCGTCGTCAAAACCAAAGTGTTTCAAAAGACTATGAATGGGCAGCTTTGGGTTTCTTCAAAGAGGTCTTGCACGATGAAAATCTGAAAAAAATTAAAGGCTGTCCGGAAAAGCTGGCACTGTATATGAACAGTTTAAGAATAGTTGACTGCCTGCCTGCCGAAAAATATAATCGTACTGCCAAGTTTAAATTAAAATATGATTTAAATTATGCCGTAAAAATAACAGCCGAAACGCTGAGCCAAGCCGAGTCGGATTTCCAACAAGCCCAAATGTATACAGAATTGGCCCAAAAAGCCGGATATGAGCAAAAGCGTTATTTAACGGCAATAGAACGCATAAATTTCTTTAAAGAAAATAAAAGTGCACACGATTCGTCTGTTGCGGGAGGAACTTCCTCTCCTGCCGGAAATAAAAGCTTTAGAGGGAAACAGGAGATGTCCGTAGCAGCAAGAAATAAACGGGCATACGAGGAATGGCTTTATCGGTAAGCCTGCCGAATATTGCTGATGTTGCAGCCTAAATGTTGCACCTAAAACATTTTTTTATTAAAAGCTTGTTCGCCATAGATTTGAATGTCGATAACAAAAAAGAGTTCCAAGCATATGCTCGGAACTCTTCTTAATTTTGATGCGGTTTAACGCAATACTGCGTTTCCCTCAAGGATCCATTCTTCCTCATTGTACTCTACCCAGTAGTCGTACTCTGAGTTCATTTTCTTGTCCACATTAAATTCAGGACAAGAAAATTTAACGGTGCAAATGATAGGGTAGCGGAGATATTCCTTTTCCCCTTCCTTTGCAGAAACACCGCTTTGGGTGTTATCACCATTGTCCCAAGGACGGTCAATCCACAAACCTGATTCTTCATCATATTTGTAGGTGTTGTCCTTGTGATGTTTAATGGAAAAACCATTAAACTTCATGGTGATATTCACCGGGTCCATTTGGATTTCTCCAAGATGTTCGTCAGTGAAAAAACCGCTAAAGCTGTTGCAGCTTCCCATGGGATCAAATGCATCTTCGGGATTGCTCTCGGAGATGACATTGAAATGGAATTCACCGGATGTACGAGTGATTGTCCATCCGCCTTCAACGACTGTAGAGTCGTTAGAAGTTTCATACGAATTGCGTTTCAGCTGTTTCGTATGGTTTGTGAACTCTTTCTGATAGAGTTTATATCCCTTGGACATAGCCAAAGAAATATTTCTCCATTCAGCAGGCATTACATTACTAAAGTCGTAAGTCCGAACAGAATCTTTGTAATGGGTTTGCCCCATATATTCTGCTTCGTACTTGTCATTGATAACCAAATGGAAATCAACTACACCGTCTTCAGACAGTGTAGTCTTCTTTTCTACAATTGTAGAGAAAGAAAACTTCCAGTCAATGTAATCCTCGTCTTCTTCCGGGATTTCCGGCTTTTCAGCAGGAGTTTCCGGCAGAGAAGCCATTAATACGCTTTCCTCACCAGAACATGCTGAGAACATTGCAACACTTAATAAAACAACGACAGTGAAGAATAAATTTTTCTTCATAATGTCACGCCATCCTCAAACTGTTTCCAGTTATTTACTATGACGTTATAATTTAAATAGCATCTGACTATTGGGGGCAATTTCAATAGAATCTTTCAATCGGTTAACCTGAGGTACTGTGCTTCGCTCGCGGTGGCTCTTGTCGTATGGCTCTTCAATTAAAATATCTCTTCATTGCTGTCCGGTACTTCCAGATGCGTCTGTTTATAATCATTTTAAAAAGTGAACTAAAGCCGCATCAAGTTTATAATAATAAAAAATAAAACTTAGAAACAGAATAATTCACTTTAGGATTTTAATATACCATATTTTTAACCTTTCGTCAAGCCTTTGCCGATTCGTTTTTTGGCATTTTCTGCTAAAAAAAGCAAAAAAATGCATTTTTTTAATTCTTTCTGTGTTTTTTTTCCGGCAGCCTGATTTGTTTCCTGAACCATAAAAAACGCCCGGAATCGTAAAATTCCGGGCGGGTGGATTCAGAAGCTTTTTTTAGCTTTTTTATGCGGATTTTGCTTCCTGTTCAGGTTCAAAAGCATCATCAGAATCAACGCTTTTAACATGCCATATCTTGTCGGCGTATTCGGCAACGGCTCTGTCGCTCGAAAAATAACCGACTTTCGCAACGTTATAAATAGCTTTTTTCGCCCATTCGTCCTGCTTAAGATATGCTTTTTCTGCCTCTTTCATAGCATTGTTGAATGCTTCCAAATCAGCCAAAACAAAGAAGTAATCGCGATTTAGTAATTCGTCAAAAATAGGCTTAAACAGCGACGGAGAATCCTTTTCGCAGAAGAGGTTTGAGTTAATCGCATTCAAGATGCGTTTAATATACTCAGATTCTTCATAAATTTTGCGCGGATTATATGTCGGGCGCATTTCCTGAATCTCATTCTCGCGCAGGCCGAACAGGAAGAAATTGTCTTCACCGACGGCTTCGCGGATTTCAATATTCGCACCGTCGTATGTCCCGACCGTCAAAGCGCCGTTTAAGGCAAATTTCATATTGCCCGTGCCGGAAGCTTCAAAGCCGGCCGTTGAAATCTGCAGGCTGACGTCTGCCGCCGGAATAAGCACTTCCGCAACGGAAACCTTATAGTCCGGGATAAAGACGACTTTCAGAGAGTCTCCGACCTTTGCATCGTTATTGACGACTTGCGCCACATTGTTTATCAGTTTGATAATAAGTTTGGCAAAAGTATAAGACGGTGCCGCTTTTCCCGCAAAAATATATGTTTTGGGACAAATCGGCCGTACGTTGTCGCGTACAATTGCCAGATATTCGCCGATAACCTGCAAGATAGCCATTAACTGCCGCTTATATTCATGAATACGCTTAGCCTGTACTACAAACATGCTGTTTGTCGTAACGGCAACGTTTGTACGCTTAAAGATTTCATGGCGCAGCAGCTCCTTGTTGGTTTTCTTAATTTTCATAAAACGCTTAACAAAATCTGCATCGTCAGCAAAGTCGGCAATTTTGCTCAACAGTTCCAAATGGGAAATCCAGTCTTTGCCGATTTTGTCGGAGATAAGAGTCGCCAAATTCGTATTAGCATGCAAAAGCCAGCGTCTTGGCGTAATGCCGTTGGTAATATTGGTGAATTTTTCCGGCCAGAGTTCATAAAATTCCGGTACCAGCGAGGTCTTAATCAGCTCGGAGTGAATTTTGGCCACGCCGTTAACCGAGAAGGATCCGACGATAGACAGGTTTGCCATACGGATAATCTGTGCATCGCCTTCACCGGAAACAATGGAAACTTTAGCCAGTTTTTCGCTCGTTTCGCCGAATTTTGTTTTCGCGAATTCAATAAATCTGCGGTTTATTTCATAAATAATCTGCAAATGGCGCGGCAGCATATGCTGGAAATACTTGACCGGCCAGGTTTCCAGTGCTTCCGGAAGCAGGGTATGGTTCGTATAGGCAAAGACTTTGGTTACAATGCTCCAGGCCGATTCCCAGTCTTGTCCGTAAACATCGACAAGCAGACGCATCATTTCCACAATGGCAAGCGCCGGGTGGGTGTCATTCAGCTGAATACATACCGAGTCGGGAAGCTTGTCAAAATCGTTGCTCTTTTCCAAAAATCTTCTGAAAATATCCTGAATCGCGCAGGAAACAAAGAAATATTGCTGTGAAAGCCGGAGTGCCTTGCCGGATTCGATTGCATCAGACGGATAAAGTACTTTTGAAATGGCCTCAGTTTTGATTTTGTCTTCCACCGCTTCAATATAGCCGCCGTTATTGAATATATCAATATCAAATTCGTCGTCGGTTTTTGCCGAAAAAAGCCGTAAATAATTAACCGATTTGCCGTCATATCCGACTATCGGGAAATCATACGGAACGCCGTACAGCGTATGCGTATTGGCCCAAACGTAAGTGTCTTTGCCGCTGGCGTCTTTGTAGGTTTCGACATTGCCGAACATCGGGATGGTTACCTGTCTGTCCGGGCGAGCCAGTTCCCAAGGTGAAAAGTCGGAAAACCAGTCGTCGGCCTGTTCCACCTGCCAGCCGTTTTCAAATTTTTGCTTAAACAGCCCGAACTGATAATTAATCCCATAGCCAAATCCCGGAAGGCCGAGCGACGCCATCGAGTCCAAATAGCAGGCAGCCAGCCTGCCAAGTCCGCCGTTACCCAAAGCCGGGTCATATTCGGTGTCAAAAATTTCTTCCATGGAAATATCCGGAAAACCGTCAATTTTTATGTCTTTTAACAAGTCATAAAGACCGAGGTTATGCAGGTTGTTTTCCAGCGAACGGCCAATCAGGTATTCAATGGAGAGGTAATACACTCTTTTGGCCGACTTTTCATTATAGCGGGCCATTGTGTTGTACATTTCATCCATTGCAAATTCCCGAACCGCCAGAGAAATGGCGTACAAAGCCTCTTCTTTGGTAACTTCGCAGGTTCTTTTGCCGATAAAATATTTGATATAATGCTCAATAGAAAGCTTCAGCCGTGCTTTTTTCATTTCATCGCTGATTTCTAATTTACCTTTTTTCAATACACAATCTCCCAAATTAAACATACTTTACTATTCACAAAACTATAGTGAAATAGTTTGAATTTTCGTTAATAATATAAGATTATTTTATAAAATAAAAACCGGGATTGGCGTTTTTTTAACAATTATGTGCTAAAGAAAAAACGAACGAATCTTTTTTGATATGGATAAAAAGGAAAACTTAACGATGAAAAAGCTTAGTCTTCTTGCGCTGGTTCTTACTGTTTCAACCGCGCTTTCTGCAAATGCGGATACACTGGAAACAGCCTTGGCCAAAGCGTATGAATATAATCCTGCGCTTAAAGCCGCCCGCGCTGCAACGGGAGCCGTCGATGAAAACGTAGCGATTGCAAAATCAGGGTATCGCCCGACATTGACCGTAGAAGGCGGATATTCAGATTCGAAGATAAATACAAACAGTACGGTCAACGGGGTTGCGCAGCGTCCGGTAGACGGTTATGAAAGAACCTTGGCCGCAAAGGTGTCGCAGCCGATTTTCAGCGGTTTTAAAACCGTTAATTCCGTCAGTTCTGCCAAAAGTTCCGTAAAAGCAGCGCAGGCCAGTCTTTTGGCAACCGAGCAGGATATTTTGCTCAGTGCGGCAACCGCGTATCTGAACGTAATGCGCGATGAGGCAATTGTAAAACTGCAAAAAAATAATGAAAAACTTTTGAAAAAAGAGCTGGATGAAACCCGCGAACGTTTCAAGGTCGGTGAAGTTACCACGACCGACGTATCTCAAGCTGAGGCAAGCTACGCGTCCGCCCAATCCCAGCGCATTTCGGCGGAAGGTGATTTGGAAGCGTCAAAAGCTGTTTACAAGCAGATAATCGGCGAAGAGCCGAAAGGAACGGAAGATCCTAAAGCAATTGAAAAAATGTTTCCGAAAAGTATGGATGAGGCGTTGAATTATGCCAGGATTCACAATTATGACCTGAATGCTGCCAAACATAACCTGAAAGCAAAAAAATATGATGTCAAAACCAATCAGGGGGATTTGCTGCCGTCTGTAAATGCTTATGCAATGGCCGGACGTATCAAAACTCAGGATTACCAGTACGATAAAAATCCGACTAACAATTCGGTCGAGCTTGGCGTAAATTTCTCGATTCCTCTCTATAATGCGGGTTCCAGCCGGGCAAAAATCCGCCAGAGCAAATATTATCGCTGGCAGGCTCAGGAAGACCTGCTAAATACACAGGACGCCCTGTATTCCGATATTACCAGCTATTGGGAATATTTGAGTGCGAATAAAGCCAAAATTAAATCGGTAAAAGCACAGATTAAGGCCTATCAGGTTGCCTTAAACGGTGTACGGGAAGAGGAAGCCCTTGGCAATCGTACTGTTCTTGATGTCTTAAACCAATATCAGTACTTGTTAAACTCTGAAGTGGAAGAAGTTACAACCCGGCATGACTATTATGTTTCCGGCTTGGGCTTGCTGCAGGCTATGGGTAAGTTGACGGCCAAAGACCTGAACTTAAAAGTTGATTTATATGACGCTGATGCTAAATATGAAGAAACATCGGGAAAGTGGCTTTCAACCAGTATAGATAAAGAATAACGGAGAAATAAATGTCAGAACGCGAAGATATTGACGATGCAACGGCAACGCTTCGCCAGAGCGTTATTGAAGCAAAAAGCAACAGGCACTGCCTGCGGGATTTCAGCGGGGAGGTTTTTGAACTGACACCGGATATGCTTGTCAGCGAAAACAGTTTTAATCCGGAAGAAAAATCTGAATTAGCTGGAGTCGCAGAATGTATTTTGCATAAATATGCAAAATTGCTTTCTATTGCAAAATAAAAGCAGTTCTGTATGAAGCAAACTGTTAAAAGCAGGTGCGGCAGCACCTGCTTTTATTTATTTTTTCAAATTCTCCGTTGCGTTTCAGGCAAGAACATATGGCAGCATATCACCGGCAGACTCTTGCCACAGTCAAAGCGTCAACAGATTTTGCCCCTGCTTTTTTTAAGACTTTGGCACATTCTTTCAGAGTTGACCCTGTTGTAAACACGTCATCAATAAGAACAATGCGCTTTCCTTTGATATTTTCAGGATAGGCAACTTCAAAGGCATTTCGAACGTTTTTCAACCGTTGTTTGCCGCTGCAATGAACCTGCGGCAGCGTGTGGCGGGTTTTCTTCAGCGATTTGTAATCGACGGGAATACCGCATAATTTGGATAAGCCTGCGCTTAAAACGGCAGATTGATTGTATTTTCTTTTAAACATGCGGGTATAGTGCAGCGGAACAGGAATAATCAAGTCAACTCCGGCATTAAAAATATCTTTTCCAGCCATATACAGCCACCGCGCCAATAACATTTTATTTTCTACGTGATCAAAAAACTTAAAGTCCAAAATTAATTTTTTTGAATGGTCGTTGTATTCAACGGCCGCCCGGCACAAACGAAAAGGCATTCTTTTACTGAGGCATTCTGCACAGTAATAAGAGCTGTTAACCGTTTCGGGAAAAGGCCTGCCGCATTTCTTGCAGTAAGGCCTGCTTATAAAGTCAATTTTAGTAAAGCAGTCGGAACATAAGCTGTTATCGGAGTGAATTTCTTTTCCGCACAATAAACAACGCGGTGGCAGCAAGATATCTAACAGTAAACGCAGCCACTTTGTCATAACTGCATAAGTTCGTCTTTTAGCAAATTGATATCGTCAACGACAATCATGCCGGCTTTCCGGAGAATGCTTTTTTTATCCTCGGCCGTAGTTATGCCGCGGCATAAAATTTCCGGAGCCAGGCCTTTATTATCGGACAGAGGCGTCGGATCGTCAAGAATTAGGGCAATTATCGGCTTTTTCTTATTTTGCGCCATATAAAATTCTGCTGCTTCAATTTCATAATTTCCACCGATTCCACCAATTAAAATAATTGCTTTGGTATCCTCATCGTTGTTGAACTGTTTGATTATTTCAACAAAACTCGTTCCTAGAATAACATCATCGCCCAAACCAATAACGGTAGATTCGCCAAATCCGGCTTTGTTAATTTCGAGAACGACTTCATAAGTCAAAGTTGATGAACGGGATATGATGCCAATATTTCCGCCTTTATGGATACTGTCGGGAAAAATGCCCATGTACGCTTCCTGTGGCGTAATAACTCCCGGCGTGTTGGGGCCGATAAGAATGGTAGATGATTGTTGGAGCTCATGTTTTATCTCCATCATATCGCTGACGGGAATACCGGAAGTAATCACAACGACCAGTTTTAATCCGGCATGGATGGCCTCCAAAATAGCGGTTTTGGCATATTTGGCCGGTACAAACACAATTGACGCCTCAGCACCGGTTTTGTCTTTCGCCTCTTGTACGGTTCCGAACAAGGGGACACCCAGATAAGAGCTTTCATTCTTATTCGGAACAACGCCAGCCACAATTCGTGTGCCATACTTCATCGCCCTTTGAATATGGAAGGAAGCCTGTGTTCCGGTAATGCCCTGAACCATTATTTTCGTATTTTTGTTAACGAGTACCGCCATTACAAATCCTCCTCAATAGCGCTTTTTAAGAGCGTAAGTCCTTCAAGCGTATCAGATGCAATAGACAAAGGCAGTCCGGATTTTTGTAAAATTTCAGTAGCCTCGTTTTTATTTGTCCCTTCAAAACGCACAACTAGAGGAATGTTAAGCCCTAAATCGTTTGCAACGGTAATAATGCCGTCCGCAATAAGATTACAGCGTAAAAAACCGCCGAGAATGTTTATAAGGATGCCGTCAACTTTGGGATTTGTCATAATAAGTTTTATGCTTGCGGCGATTTTATCCCTGTCAACACCGCCTTTCAAATTAAGAAAACATGCTGTTTCCATGCCCATCTTTTGAGCTTGATTGATTGTACTTAGAGCGAGGCCGTCACCATTGACGATAATGCCTATGCCGCTTTCCAGCTCTTTATATTGAAAACCGTATTTTGCAGCCGTCAATTCTCTTTCTTCCGTTTCGGAGTCATCTGACATCTTTACAATATCCGGGTGCCTGTATAAAGCGTTGCCGTCAAAGATGATTTTGGCGTCAAGCGCCCAGACTTCCCCGTTCTTGCTGATGCCAATCGGATTAATCTCAAGCATGGTTGCGTCATAACTGTAAAATACTTTCAGCATTCTGTTCAAAAATGCTTTTAAACCGGTTGTATTAAGCTGGGTTTGCATAAAATCCGTAATTAGGGACAGCTGCTCATGTTTTATTTCCTTCTGCAGCCCCAGATTTATTTTTAATAATTTGTCAGGATGGTCGATAGCCAGTTTGACGATATCGTCATCATCTTTCTCTGTAACAGGCGCTATCAACAGGACAGTTGATGCTGCCACCCAGTCCACAACAAGCCCCAGATAAAATTTTTTCACGGTTTTTATAAATTCTTCAACATACACTCTGCTGACAAGTCGTCCCTTGGCGCCGGTTTGGTTTGTAACCAAAAGGTTTTCCAACATTTCGTCGGCATTTTCATAAACCTCGTCCAAAGTTTTGGAAAGTCTGATTCCTCCCTTACGCCCGGCCCTCTTGTCTGAAAACTTCCCTACATCACGGGAACCGGCCTGAATTTGCGCTTTAACAACCCAGGGACCGAACTCTGATATCTTTTCTGCTGCACTTTTGGCTTCCGCGGGCGTATACGCCACCAAACCGTATGGAACGTTAATCCCGGCTTTCTTAAAAATCTTTTTTGCCTGATATTCGTGAATATTCATTCTGTCCCTTTAGTGCTTGTGCGGCATAATATTTAATCTTGTCTACCATTGAAAGCATACCGCTGCGCCGATTAGGCGTAATATGCTCCCTTAATCCCATTTTATCAAAAATTTCTTCAACATCAATATCTAAAATTTCTTGTGCAGACTTATCTTTAAATATTTCCAGAACGACGGCAATAATTCCGCGGACGATAATGGCATCGCTGTCGCCTTCAAAACTGATGCCGTTTTCACTATAATGAGGGATAATCCAAACCTGGGATTGGCAGCCGGGAACTTTCCATTCGTCTTTTTTTTGCTCATCGCTGAAACGGGGAAGCTGGCCGCCAAGTTCTATAAGATATTTATAGCGGTCTTCCCAGCCATCCAAAAATGAAAAATCGTCAATTAAGCTTTCAATACTCATCTGCCGTATCCTTTGCTAAATCATTTCCAACATCATTCTGGCATCATCACTCAGCCTTTCGAGTGTCCATGCCGGTTCCCAGACGACTTCGACCTCCACTTTCCCGACCCCGGGAACTCCGGCAGTTGCATCGGCAACCTGTTGCGGTAAAATTCCGGCAACGGGGCAGCCGGGAGCAGTCAGGGACATATCTATATGCAAATTGCCGCAGTCTTCTTGATTTATTTTATAAATAAGCCCGAGGTCATAAACATTGATTGGTATTTCGGGGTCAAATACGGTTTTTATTGCTTCTACAATATCGTACATCTTCGCTTTTGTTTGGCCAACAGTAAGTTCTTGCCCTGCGTATGCCTTATAAACAGGCAATTCTTCAACGCTCATCGCATCAAGGAGTTGTGCTTCGGTTTCATCAATCAGTTCTTCGGTATTATCAGTCATCATTTTTCTTTTAGCTAAAAAAGTCCTTTGCTTTGTATAAAGCTTTTATAAATTCATCAATATCTTCTTTTATGGTATAAATGCCAAGAGAGGCTCTGGCAAGAGAAGTGTATCCTAGATAATTGACCAGCGGCTCGGCACAAAAATGCCCTGTCCGGATTGCAATTCCCTCTTTTCCTAAAATAAAAGCCAAATCCTGCGGGTGTATGCCGTCTATGGCAAATGAAAAAACACCGCCCTTTTCTTTTGCTGCTCCCAAAATCTTAAGCCCGCTTATTTCTGACATTTGCTTCGTTGCATAATCCGTCAGATTGTTTTCATATTCTTCAATCTCATTAAAGTCAAACTGCATAAGATAGTTTAATGAAGCACCTAAACCGATAGCCTGTACGATAGCGGGAGTTCCGGCTTCAAAACGGGCAGGAGGGTTTGTAAAAGATGTTTTTTCATAACTGACATGTTCAATCATATCACCGCCGTACTGATAAGGCGGCATATCGGCAAGCAAATCATATTTACCATAAAGGATGCCGATACCCGTAGGTCCGTATACCTTATGTCCGGAAAATGCCAGAAAATCACAGTTAAAATCTTTCACGTCTATTTTTTTATGTACCGCAAACTGACAGGCATCTATTAATACCTTTGCGCCGACATTATGCGCGGCGGTACAAATCTGCTTGACCGGGAAAACTGTTCCCAAAACATTAGACATTGCTGTAACGGCGACAATTTTGGTATTTTCATTCAGCGAGTCGGTAAATTTATTCCACGAAAAACTTCCGTCTTCTTCCAAATCAAAATAAACCAGTTTGGCGCCGGTCTTGGCTGCCCATTGCTGCCACGTTACTAAGTTGGCATGATGCTCAGCACGGGAGAGGAGAATTTCATCGCCCGGTTTTAATGTCATTGCCCCGAAAGTCGCTGCAACTAAATTAATCCCTTCTGTTGCACTGCGTGTAAAAATAATTTCTTCCGGCTTTTCAGCGTTAATGAAATGTGCCGCAGATTGTCTGGCTTTTTCATAATTTTCGGTTGCTTTTTCTGAAAGCCAGTAGCTTCCGCGGTGAACGTTTGCATATTCGTCTAAATACGCCTTTCGGATTTCTTCCAGCATCACGAATGGCTTTTGCGCCGATGCTGCCGTGTCCAGATATGTATTGCGTTTCCCTTCTATCAGTCTGTCCAGAATGGGAAAATCTTTTCTGATTTTATATGCATCAAACATGTTATTACCCCAAAAAATTAGAGATAAGATAAATCCTATCTCTAATTTTTTCAACCTCAAAACTATTTAAAACAAGCTAATTATTCAATAATCATTGCTGTTAATTCCGCTTCCGAGGCAACCTGCCCGTCAACCATGGCTGTTCCCTTGAATACAAAGATATTCCGGCGAGCTTTAATTTTTTCAACGTGGATTCTCAACTGGTCTCCCGGTTTAACCTGTTTTCTGAATTTAACCCCGTCAATACCCATAAACAAAACCGAGCGCTTGGATTCGGCGTAATTTTCATCTTTCGATATAACCGCAATGCCTGCCGCCTGTGCCATTGCTTCAATCTGTAAAACGCCCGGCATAATCGGATTTCCTGGGAAATGCCCCTGAAAAAATTCTTCGTTCATTGTAACGTTTTTAATGCCGACGCCTTTTTCTCCCGGTACTTCTACTTCAAAACGGTCAACCAGCAAAAAGGGATACCTGTGCGGCAGCATTTTCATAATTTCTTCAATATGATAAACTTTCACGATTTCTGACATAATATAGTCTCCTTTGTTATTTTTTACTGTTTTTTTGCAAAAATGCGACCTGACGCATAAAATCTTTAAAAGGTACTGTTGGCGTTCCCATGACAATTGCACCGGGCTCGATATCCCGCATAACGCCGGATTGTGCTCCGATTTGTGCACCGCTGCCGACATTCAGGTGGTCGGCAAAACCCGTCTGTCCTCCGCACACGACATAATCACCAAACGTGCAGCTTCCTGCAATTCCCGTTTGGGCGACAAGTATGCAGTAATTCCCGATTTTGTCATTATGCGCAATTTGCACCAGATTATCGACACGGCAGCCGTTCCCGATAATCGTGTCGTCCAAAGCGCCTCGGTCAATACAGGTATTTGCTCCGATTTCAACATCATTACCGATAATAACCCGTCCGATTTGGGGAATTCTCTTATGCTGCCCGTCAACAACGGAAAAACCAAATCCGTCTTGTCCGATTCGTGCCCCTGTATAAATATAACAGTCGTCTCCCATCAGGCAGTAAGCTATACTCGCGTTATTGCCGATTCGACAGTTGTTGCCAATCTTACAGCCTCTGGAGATAACCGCATTAGCCTCTATGATACAGTTATCACCGATAGTTACGTCGTCTTCAATAACGGCGTGTGGACCAATAAAACAGCCTTTGCCTATTTTTGCCGTTTTGGCAACGGTAGCACTTTCCGCAATACCGGAAACTGGTTTGTGCTCGGAATAAAAGGCACTGATTAGGCGGATAAAGGACAATTTAGGATTGCTGCATGTTAAAATGATAACTCCTTCCGGAACAAGATGAGCCAACTCTGCTGTAGAAATGCAGGCTTTTGCTTTTATTCCGGCCGCTTTATCCTTATTTTTCCTGTCATAAAAGAAACACAAATCTTCGCTGCCGGCACTTTCAATGGAGCAGATATTTTCAATAAGCTCATTTTCTTTTCCGGCAGTTACCAGTTCTGCCTCGGCAATCCGGGCAATTTCCCTAATGCTTTTTTTGCCGCTGTAATTATAAAAAACAGTATCAGCCATTATTTATTCCTTCATTACAAACTTGTACCAAAGTTCAAACGGAATACTTCTGTTTCATCGTAATCCTGCTTAACAATCGGGAAACCGAAGTCGATATCGATTTTACCCATCGGCGATGTCCACTCGAAACCAAAACCAATGGCAACACGCGGGCTGGAGGAATAGTCGACATCGGAAGTGTTGATGTTGTCCGGCTTGCCTGTTGTGCCGACGTCAACAAATGTCCGGCCTCTGATACCGAGCTCATCCAATCCCATCGGGAAAGCCAATTCGGCACCACCGTACAGCATCCAGTTGCCGCCCAATGCGTCTTTGGTAACTTTATCGCGTGCACTGATACCGCCGGTTTCAAAACCGCGCATTGTATTGCCGCCGAGGAAATAACGCTGCGCCAGACGAACGTCTTCCCCGCCGTAACCGGCAATATATCCGCCGTTGATGAAGAACTTAAAGGTATAATAGTCGGACAATGTATAGAATTTATATGCTTTCGCGTCAAATTTCAAATATTTGTCATCACCTCCGAGACCGGAAATGTCATTACCAAACGATAAGTAGTAGCCTTCGCGCGGCTTCATAATATTGTCGCGTTTGTCATAAACGATGGTCTGCCCGATAACGGAGTCGATGGCGTCGCCTTCTTCTTCCTGAATATATTTGGACGCGCTGCTGACATTTTTAATTTTATCCTGTTTCAGGGTATAACGGACATACTGGCTTAAATCGTCGGTATAATTCCAGCCGAAACGTAATCTGCCGCCCATAGTATCCATGTCATAGTTGCTCTCGTCCTGATAATCTTCGGTCTGATAGAACAAGTCTGTACCGGCGCTGAGACGGCGATCCATAAAGTACGGCTCGGTAAAACTGAAACTGTAATCGGTAGAACGTTGGGAAACGCCTGCATTCAAGCTGACTTGCTGACCTTTGCCGAGGAAGTTGTTTTCGGTAATCCCCGCACGGATTAGTGCCCCGTTAACGGTAGAATAGCCGACGCCGACATTGAAATAGCCCGTAGATTTTTCTTCAACATTGACATTAATGTCTGCTTTATCATAATCAACGCGCTCGGTATCAATGTCTACCTTGCTGAAATAATTCAGCCGTTCGACGTTTCTTCTCGATTCCCTAATCTTGGCGACGTTGAAAACATTGCCTTCGGAAATACGAAATTCGCGTCTGATAACCTCATCAAGCGTTCTGGTATTGCCTGTAATATTGATTCTGTTTACGAAAACTTTTGCATTTTCTTTAATATCGAAAACAACACTGAGTTTTCCTGTTTCTCTGTCTTTGTAAATATTGGGAACAACCTCGACAAAAACAAAACCTTTGCGGGAAAGCTCCTCGGTCAGAGCATTGACGGTTTTTTCTATTTCATCGGAGTTGTACCAGTTTCCTGTTTTGAATGTAACATATTTGTACCATTGGTTGGCATCAATATCCGGTACTGTCGATTTAATTTGAATGTCATTGATGGTATAACGTTTTCCTTCGTCAATCGTAAAGGTAAGGATAAAAGAAGTTTTATCTCTGGACAGTTCGGCGATTGCTGAAACAACGGCAAAATCTGCATATCCGTGCCGGTTGTAGAAACGCCGCAGCAATTCTTGGTCATAGTTCATTTTTTCACGGTCAAAATTTTCCGCACTTGAAAACAGTCTGTACCAGCGGCTTTCCTTGCTCATAATTTCGCTTTGCAGGTCTTTTCCTGTATAGTGTTTATTGCCAATAAAGTTAATGGTGTCGATTTTTGCTTCCGGGCCTTCTTCAATCTCAAAAATCAAATCTACGCGGTTTTCTGATTTTTTAATAATTTTCGGCTCAACAGATACGCCATATCTCCCGGCACGCTTATAGACGTCCAAAATTCTCTGAACGTCTTGCTGAACTTTGGCTTTGCTGAAAACTGAGCGGGGAGCAGACTGGACTTCTGATTCAAGAATTTTATCGTCAATCTTGTCGTTGCCGTCAAAGGCCATGACGCCGATTACCGGATTCTCCTTAACGTTAATGACAAGCGTATTGCCTTTGGTGTCGAAACTGATGTCGCTGAACAGGCCCGTATCATATAACCGTTTCAAAGCTTCATTAAGCTCTTCGGTCGAAACCGGCTTGTTTGTGCTGATGCCCGCATAGGACAAGGCAGTTTCCTTCTCTACGCGTTGAAGTCCGTTAATGTTAATGTTGCTGATAACTCCTTGCGCCATGGCATTAGAACAAACGGCCAGTGCCAGCAACGAAATCCCCGCTAATTTAAACTTCATCTTTTAATCCTTACAAGCTATTCAAACCATCTTGTTATGAGGTGCTTGATATCATTCCATGTTGCAAACACCATCAAAAACAAAATAAAACCAAGGCCTATCTTAAACAAATAATCTCTGAACTTTGTATTAAGCTCCCGCCTCGAAACTATTTCTAACAAATAAATTACAACATGTCCACCATCTAATACGGGGATTGGGAATAAGTTGATAAGCCCCAGATTAATGGACAACAGCGCCATAAAATATAAAAAGTCCAATATGCCGCGTGTGCGGGATATATCACCCGACATTTCCGCAATACGGATAATGCCGCCGACATCCTCGCCGGATCGTTCTCCCGTTAACATCTGTCCGACACCCCGTAAAGTCATATCTGTAACGTTGTAGACTTCTTCGGCCGCTTTTTTTACGGATGCACCGAAGTTGAAATTATCCTTGATAATTTTAAACTGCTTTGCTTCTCCCTTAATGCCTATCATTCTGCGCTTAATCGGCTTTTCAGATTCGTCAAAGGCATATTCCATGTCTTTTAAAGGAACGGTAAGAACTAGCTGCTGGTTGTTACGTTCAATTTTCAAATTAACGTCATTGACCGCAATACTGACTTCTTTGCTGATGTCCGACCAGTCGTTAATTTTCTGGTTGTTGATTTCAAGAATCTTGTCGCCCTTTATAATACCGGCTTTTTCCGCAGGGCTTTCTTTGATAACTTCGGATACAATCGGTGGAATGTCATAGCTTCCGACAAAATAAAACAGACCAAAAAAAGTGATAAATGCAAAGAGGTAATTAAACAAAGGCCCTGCAATGGCAATCGCCAGTTTTTTATACGGAGTTTGAGTTGCAAAAAGATGTTTTTGTTCTTCCTCTGTGTACTTGCTCAAATCGACGTCGGATGTTGACGAGGATTCGTCTGCATCGCCTAAAAACTGGCAATATCCGCCTAACGGTATTGCCGAGATTTTCCATACGGTACCTTTTTTGTCTGTGCGGCTCCACAATTCTTTGCCAAATCCGATGGAAAAAGCGCTGACGCTGACCCCCAGGGAACGGGCAACGATAAAATGGCCGAATTCATGTACAAAAACCAAAACGCCGAGAAGGACAAGAAAGGGGATGACATAATGAATGATATTTAATATCCACTCCATAATTTTGTTCCTTTAATTGCTAAGTGAAACTAAGGTAAAGTAACAATAGACAATCGGTGCGGCAAATATCAGGCCGTCAATTCTGTCAAATACGCCGCCGTGTCCGGGAATCAGAGAACTGCTGTCCTTTACGCCCAGATGTCTTTTTATGGCAGATTCTGCAAGGTCGCCAATTTGAGCCACAATTGCAATCATGGCTCCGAGCTGGGCAAATTTAAGCTGTTCGCTTAACGGCATCGGCAGGTTAAAAATATTTTTAACGGTAAACATGTAAATAAAACTGACAGCAACTGCAAGGACAACACCTCCGACAAGTCCCGACCAGGTTTTGTTTGGGCTTATTTTCGGAGCCAGCTTCGGTCCCTTTAAGGAAGAGCCGACAATGTATCCGCCGATATCAACCCCCCAAACCATCAGCATAAACCATAATGTCATGACAAAGCTTCCTTTTTCTCCGGGGATACTGCCGAAAGTGTCAAACAGGTAATATATCCAGTACAGGGCGCCGACGCCGATAGAAATATAAGGAACACCGAGTGTGAGGAGCTTACGGTGCTGCTCTTCTTTGGCTTTAATAAAAACAAAAAGCGTCGTTAATGCAATTGTCGCAATGAGCACCCAGCGGTTAAATACCAACAGAGAACAACCCATTGCAAAGGTATAGCATACGGCATAAACGCTTGATTTCTTGTTGGGTACCATTGAAGCCCATTCCCAGGAAAGCATTGCGCCGACAATAAAGACAAGAATATCAACATACGGATGCCCGGACTGTAGTGCACCGATAACAATCGGAATCATTATAAGTGACGTCAGTATCCTCTTTTGCAATGATGTCAGTTCAGTTTTTGCCATACCTTCTCTCCCTTTGATTAAATTTATTGATAATGTCCCAAAGCTCGTCTTTGCCAAAGTCAGGCCATAAAGTGTTTGTAAAAAACAACTCTGTATATGCTGATTGCCAGAGCAGATAATTGCTGATTCTCTGCTCTCCGCTGGTTCTGATTAAAACATCCGGATCCGGAATTTCTTTTGTATATAATTCTTCGGAAAAGACATCTTGTGTAATTTGGCTGATGTCCATGCTCCCTTCTTTTACTTTTGCGGCGATTTTTTTGACCGCAGACAGAATTTCCTGCCGCGAACCGTAAGACAGGGCTATGCATAATGTCAGGTCTGTATTCTTCTCGGATTCTTTTTCAAGAAATGTCATCTTTGCCTGAATGCTGTCGGACAGCATATATCTTTCTCCGATAAAAACAATGCGGACATTATTGTCCATGATTTCTTTCAGTTCTTTATCCAGATATTCGTTCAGCAGCTGCATCAAGGCATCAACTTCATCTTTGGAACGTTGCCAGTTTTCTGTGGAAAAAGCGTACAATGTCAAATATTTTACGCCGGACTCTTTCATTGCCCGGGTAATTTTAACAACGTTTTCCGCTCCTTTTTTATGCCCGAAAGTTCTGGGCATCCCTCTTTTTTTTGCCCAGCGGCCGTTGCCGTCCATGATAATGGCAATATGCCTGCATATATTTTTTGTATCCATCGTTATTTAGACTTGTAAAATATCTTTTTCTTTTTGATCCAGCATGTCATCGATTTTTTTGATGGAGTCGTCAGTCAGTTTCTGAATCTCGGTGCCATATCTCTTTTCGTCGTCTTCGGAAATCAGATTGTCTTTTTTCAACTTTTTTACTTCGTCAAGAGCATCTCTGCGGATATTCCTGATGGCTATTTTATTCTGTTCCGCATATTTTCCGGCAACTTTAACCAGTTCTTTTCTTCTTTCTTCGGAAAGTGGAGGAATTGGGATGCGGATAAGCTGTCCGTCAGATACCGGATTAAGCCCGAGGTCGGACTCTCTCAGGGCTTTTTCAACAGCTTTGGCGATTCCTTTGTCCCAGACGCTGACGGAAAGGGTACGCGCATCCGGAACGCTGACTGTACCGACTTGGGCTATCGGTGTTGGGGTTCCGTATGCTTCAACCATAATGTTGTCTAAAAGGCTGGCATGAGCTCTTCCGGCTCTCAGGCCGCCAAAATCATTGCGCAATGTTTCCAGTGTCTTTTCCATGCGCTCTGTCGTATCGGTCTTTATTTCGTTAAAATCAGTCATGTTTCCTCGCTTTGTCTTATTTTATGATAGTGTAGTTGCCTTTACCGCTTAATGCGTTTGTCAGCGAATTTTCATTTTCCTGTTTAAAAACGATAATAGGCAGCTTGTTTTCTCTTGCCATGGATATTGCTGTCATGTCCATAACCTTAAGTTCTTTGGCGATAACATCGTCATAAGAAACTTCCGTATAGCGTTTTGCTTCCAGATTCTTCTTGGGGTCGCTGTCATAAACGCCGTCAACTTGAGTGGCTTTGAATAATGCGTCGCACTCGGCTTCCAGAGCGCGCAATGTTGCTCCGGTATCTGTGGTGAAATACGGATTCCCTGTTCCTCCTGCAAAAATAACCACGACACCGTCAGCAAGCATCTGTTGAGCGGCCCTGTAAGAGTATGTTTCGGCAATTTGCGGTACGCTCAGCCCGGATAAAATCTCGGCCCGGATTCCTTTGCTGTTCAATGCACTTTTCAAAAACAGGGCATTAATGACTGTTGCCAACATTCCGGCCTGATCGGCAACCGGGCGGCGAATGATTTCATTTGTGTTGTTTACGCCGCGGTAAAAATTCCCTCCGCCGATAACGATGCAGAGTTCAAGCCCTGTATTGCGAATATTACGTATACTTTCCGAAACGGTGTTTAGAACGTTTTCGTCAATGCCGAACGGCTGGTCGCCCATCAATCCTTCGCCGGAAAGTTTCAAAAGAATTCTTTTAAATTTTTTTTTCATAATCTCCCCATAATGCAATGTTTGGTATCATATTAAACAATTAAATCGCTTTGTCATTATTTTTTTATTTCTAATATACAAAAAGATAAAATATTCATAAGATTGTAAAAATACCCACCGGATTATAAAATAAGTTGAAATTTAAGCTCTTTTCTCTAACATAAGGCAAAATTAAATTACGGGAGATAAAAAATGTCTGCAGGACTGATATATGGATTGAGTGCATTGTTTGGGTATTTTGTCGGCTCGATTCCTTTTGGACTTATTTTGACCAGGCTTGCAGGGTATGGCGATATTCGCAAAATCGGTTCAGGAAATATCGGGGCAACGAATGTGCTGCGGACGGGGAATAAAACGCTTGCGCTTTTGACGGTTCTTTGCGATGCGTTTAAAGCAGGTGCTGCAGCAGCAATTGCCGGAACTGTTGCCGGCGGCGATTCTCCCGAGGCGGTTACGGCTTCCCTGACGGCCGGAGCATTCGGCGTTTTGGGGCATAACTTCCCCGTATGGCTGAAATTTAAAGGTGGAAAAGGTGTTGCCTCAACATTCGGTTTTATTCTTGTAACCTGCTGGCCGGTAGCTGTTATTGCTCTTGGTATCTGGCTGGTTATGGCGTTTGCGTTCAGGTATTCGTCCCTTTCGGCACTGACGGCGGCCGTATTTGTTCCGGTGGCGTCGTATTTTCTGGCGCCGTCTTTAGAATATACTGTTGTGTACGCACTGGTCGTATTGCTTGTCATTGTCCGGCACCATGGCAATATTCGCCGCCTTCTGAACGGGGAAGAAAGCAAAATTAAACTAAAGAAACAATAAGCAGTAGAAGACAGACCGGTGAACAGAGAAAATTTAATATCCTGCATTCAACTTATTAATACGCCGGGAATAGGCCCGATAGGGTTCAGAAAACTGTTGCGGCAATTTGGCAGTGCGGAAAACGCGCTGTCTGCGCTTTCGCGGAAAAAAGAAGTTTTTTCGCGCCGAAAAGCCGAAGAAGAGATTATGACGGCGGAGTTAAAGCATGTTGAAATTATCACGGCAGAAGATGAGGCTTATCCCTATAATCTGAAACAAATTGAAGATTTTCCACCGATTCTCTATGCCAAAGGAAATATTGAACTGCTTAAAAACGACAATATGCTGGCGGTGGTCGGTTCACGCAGTGCTTCATTGAGTGCGTTAAAACTTGCCGGAAGAATTGCTGCGGATATTGCTCGGAAAGACGTGGTTGTCGTATCGGGGATGGCTCGCGGTATTGACGCGGCGGCACATCAGGGAGCCTTGGAAGCCGATGGCGGGACGATAGCTGTGCTGGGAACGGGGATAGATGTCGTTTATCCTCTGGAAAATGAAAAATTATATAATAAATTGGTTCAAAACGGCTTGGTCTTGACGGAATATCCGTTTCATACCAAGCCGCAGGCAACAAATTTCCCGCGGCGTAACCGGATAGTTTCCGGGCTAAGCAAGGGTGTGCTGGTTATTGAAGCCGGGGTTCGCTCGGGCTCTCTGATAACGGCGCATCAGGCTTTGGAACAGGGACGGGATGTTTATGCCGTCCCCGGGGCGCCTTATGACGGGCGGGCATCTGGCTGCAACAAGTTATTAAAGGAAGGCGCGATTTTGGTGGATGATGCCGACGATGTGCTGGATAATTTTGATTTTTCTCCGGTTACATTTGCGCCGCGCCATGTCAAAGAACCCGAAACCGCCGATTTGTTTGAATATTCGCTTGACAATACGGAAAATAATTCCGATATTCCTGAACAAAGCGGCGACGAATATTCAAAATTGCTGTCATTGGTTTCTGCCAGCGGGGAAGATGTTGACGAGCTTATCCGGGCAATGGGGTTGCCGACGGAAAAAGTTCTGACCATGATTGTTGAACTGGAATTGGATGACCGGCTTATGCGCCTTCCGGGAAACAAGGTCGCTAAAATTTGAGGGATTTTTAGATGAAATTAGTTGTAGTGGAATCACCGGCAAAAGCGAAGACGATTAACAAATATCTGGGCAAGGATTATAAGGTTCTTGCAAGTTACGGTCATATCCGGGATTTGCCGAGCAAAGACGGTTCTGTCGATCCTGAAAAGGACTTTAGCATGGTTTGGGAGCTTAGCTCCGGCGGCAAAAAACGTCTGAATGACATTATAGCTGCACTCAAAGACTGCGATACGTTAGTCCTCGCATCCGACCCGGATAGAGAAGGGGAAGCTATTGCTTGGCACATACTGGAAGAGTTAAGCGCCAAAAAGAAGTTAAAAGATAAGAAAATTGAGCGAGTCGTTTTCCACGAAATTACCAAACACGCTGTTACCGAAGCTATTCAAAATCCGCGCCAGATAGACGACAATCTTGTTTCGGCATATATGGCTCGCCGTGCTTTGGATTATCTGGTGGGGTTCACGCTTTCTCCGGTTCTTTGGCGTAAATTGCCCGGTTCGAAATCGGCCGGGCGGGTTCAGTCCGTTGCCCTGCGTTTGATTTGTGAACGCGAAATGGAAATTGAGAAGTTCAAGCCCGAAGAGTACTGGACAGTTGATGTTGACTTGGAAACGTCTGAAAAAGCGCTTATTCCATCGCATTTGATAAATCTGGACGGCAAAAAACTTGAAAAATTTGATATTAATACCAAAGAAAAAGCCGAAGATGCCAAAGCAAAAATTGAAGCGCAGGATTTTAAAATTTCCAAAATTGAGCGCAAAAAAGCCAACCGCTATCCGGCGCCGCCGTTCACGACGTCTACGTTACAGCAGGAAGCCGCGCGAAAGCTGCGATTCCCGGCCAAAAAAACCATGCAGGTCGCGCAGCATTTGTATGAAGCCGGTTATATCACTTATATGAGAACCGATGCCGTAAACCTTTCGGTAGAAGCCATTTCTGCCTGTCGGGAAGCGATTTTAAAATACTTCGGTGAAAAGTATCTCCCGAAATCAGCCAAGGAATACAAAACCAAATCCAAGAACGCTCAGGAGGCACATGAGGCGATTCGCCCGGCGGATGTAATGAATACGCCGAAAAAAATGGAAGAAAAGCTGGATTCGGATGCATATAAGCTTTATGAACTGATTTGGAAAAGAACCATAGCCTGTCAGATGGAACCTGCCGTTTTGGATAAGGTGGTGATAGATTCTCTGTCCGGCGACGGTAAAATACTGCTGCGAGCTAATGGCCAGGTAATAGCTTTTGATGGTTTTTTGAAATTGTATCAGGAAAGCCGCGACGATGATAACGATGATGATGAAAACCGTCTGTTGCCGAATGTAGAAGTTGACGAAGCCGTCGCCAAAAAGGCGATTAAGCCGGAACAGCATTTTACTACGCCGCCCCCGCGCTTTACGGAAGCAAGCCTTGTTAAAAAACTTGAAGAACTTGGTATCGGGCGTCCGTCGACATATGCATCGATTATTGCCGTTTTGCAAGAACGTAAATATGTAAAAGTAGAAAAAATGCGCTTTATTCCGGAAGACCGCGGGCGTATCGTTACAATATTCCTTGAAAACTTCTTCAAAAAATATGTTGAATATGATTTCACGGCGCAAATGGAAGAGTTTTTGGATGACGTGTCTGCCGGTTCTATGGAATGGAAAAAGCTGTTAACCGGATTCTGGAACAAATTTTATAAAAATATTCAGGCGGTTCAGCCGTTGCAGGTCAGTGAAGTTATCAATAAAATTGATGAAGTTCTGGCATACCATCTGTTTCCGCCGAGAGAAGACGGCTCAGACCCGCGGCTTTGTCCGGAATGTCATAAAGGGCATTTAAGCATAAAACTGGGCAAATTCGGCGCCTTTTTGGGGTGTTCAAACTATCCGGAGTGCAAATATACCATGCCCCTGACTGATATCAAGGAGGAAGAAGAACAGAGCGTAGAGAAAAAGCCCAATCCCGAAGATAAGTTGTTGGGCAGCCATAACAGCCTGAACGTTTATCTGAAAAAAGGGCCGTATGGTTATTATGTTCAGCTGGGCGAAGACGCCACGGCCACAACCGAAAAGCCGAAGAGGATTGCTCTGCCCAAATTTATTGCCCCTGAAAATCTGACTTTTGAACAGGCAGAAACGCTGGTTAGTCTGCCGAAAGATTTAGGCGACGGCATAACCGTCAACATCGGTAAATTCGGCCAGTACATCAAACAGGGTTTGAAATCCAGATCCCTGACCGGTAATGACAATATTTTCAACATTACCAGAGAACGGGCCGAAGAACTGCTGAAAGGTGCGGTGGCCAAGCCCGAAGCCAAAGTTCTCGGCCAGCATCCGAAACTAAAGGCGGATATCCTGCTGGCGGCGGGTCGGTACGGGCCGTATATTAAGTGCGGTAAGAACAATTACCGGATTCCTAATGAACTTAAAGGAAAAGAGATTACCGTTGAAGATGCACTTAAAATCATAGACGGTGCAAAGTAAAGTTTCTGGAAACGTATAAAACTTAACAGCCTGCTTTCTAAAGCCAGAGATAAAGGGCGCCTTCGGGTGTCCTTTTTTGTGATACAAATAATCATATACGAATAATCCTCTTGACTAACCGGATAATTTTGTTACTTTAACGACAGCACGATTAAAAATTTAATCGTGTCAGAGCCAGAGATGGCTCGGAGTCTTAGAAAACTCTGTCGTTAGTAGCGGTGCTGGATATAGCATCGTCATATTGTTATCTGCAAAATGCGGAAACAATAGATATATCCCCGACTGTCGAATGGTCGGGGAGGTTCTAGCGTATGTTCAGAAGCTCTGTTGGCTTTAAAGGCTAAAACGGTCATTCCTACTAACATGATTTTCTAACTCTCCGATCGCCTTATTTCAGGCGATTTTTTGTATACTGGAGGACTGTAATGCTGGAAAATCATAATCAATATGGCCGTTCTATGCTGGAGATGTTGGGCGTACTGGCCGTTGTCGGGATACTTTCGGTTATCGGTATAAAAAGCTTTCAATACGCCATGGAAAGGTATCGTGTTAATGAATTGGCGGAAGAGTATATCGGCTTTATTCAGAACCTGCTGCCTTATGAAACGGATTTTGTTAAGATTAAAAAAACAAAATCTCCTGAAAAAGCCTTATATTTGGTGCCTTATATCAGAAAGATGAATGTTATTCCGCCCAAATGGCAAGTCGTCAATGGAAATTATTTGCGAGACAGCATAGGGGTCTTGCTTGATCCGCATATGCGTCACGAACCGGGCGGAATAAGAGAGAATAAAATAACCTGGAACTATATATTAAAATCGGCAGAAACCAATGTTTCCTCGCAAAAATTATGCGAAATAATGTATGCGCGTATCGTTCTTCCCTATCACGAACTGATAAGTATGGTGGCATATTTTACCGATGAAACCGAGGGGAATTCTTCCGGCGTACACGAATACGGCGACAATTATTGCAACGGAAAAAGCAGACAGTGCATAACAAGCCTGACGCTGACCGATATTCAAGACAGGTGCAGCCGCTGTGAGGACAAAAATAGACGATGCCTGCTGGTCATCAGTTTTTGAACTAAAAAGGCATTTCGTTTTCTGAAATGCCCTTTCGTTTTCTCTAATAACAAAGCCAGTCTAACCGTTGTATCAGAAAATCCAAGCGGCAATTAAGGCTGTGCACAAATTTTTATCCCACGCTTCCCTCAAGCGAGATGTCAATCAGCTTTGCCGCCTCAACCGCAAACTCCATTGGCAGCTTTTGCATAACTTCTTTGCAAAAGCCGTTAACGATAAGGCTGACCGCGTCTTCTTCGGAAAGGCCTCGCTGTTTGCAGTAAAACAACTGTTCCTCGCTGATTTTTGAAGTCGTCGCTTCATGTTCCAGAATGGCGGAATTATTGCTGTTTTCTATGTACGGAACGGTATGCGAACCGCAGGTCTGTCCGATAAGCAGGCTGTCGCATTGCGAATAGTTGCGCGCATTGTCGGCATTCTTTCCGACCTTGACCAGCCCGCGGTAAGTCTGGTTTGAAAATCCCGCCGAAATCCCTTTGGAAATAATTTTGGAACTGGTGTTCTTTCCCAGATGAATCATCTTTGTCCCGGTGTCAGCCTGTTGCTTGTTGTTAGTAATGGCAACGGAATAAAACTCGCCTTTTGAATTGTCGCCTTTTAAGACACAGGACGGGTATTTCCAGGTTATGGCGGAACCTGTCTCCACCTGCGTCCACGAAACTTTGGCGTTATCGCCGTCGCACAACGCACGCTTTGTAACAAAGTTATAAACGCCGCCTTTGCCGTCCTTGTCGCCGGGGTACCAGTTCTGCACGGTAGAATATTTGACTTCCGCATCTTTATGCACCACAATTTCCACAATCGCCGCGTGCAGCTGGTTTTCGTCGCGCTGTGGCGCCGTACAGCCTTCAAGGTAGGAAACGTAGCTGCCTTCATCGGCGACAATCAGCGTCCGTTCAAACTGTCCGGTATTTTTTGCGTTGATGCGGAAATAAGTAGAAAGCTCCATCGGGCATTTGACCCCTTTGGGAATATACACAAACGAACCGTCGGTAAAAACGGCCGAATTGAGAGCTGCAAAAAAATTATCGGTGTATGGTACGACCGACCCCAAATACTTCCTGACCAAATCGGGGTGTTCTTTAACCGCCTCGGATATGGAACAGAAAATAATCCCTTGTTTTCTGAGCTGCGCTTTGTAAGTTGTTGCCACCGATACGCTGTCAAACACGGCGTCAACTGCAACCACGCCGGCCAGAACTTCCTGCTCTTTCAGCGGAATGCCGAGCTTGTTGTATGTTTCCAGGAGCTTCGGGTCAACCTCGTCAAGGCTTTTTGGCTTAACGGCCTGTTTCGGTGCCGAGTAATAATATAAATCCTGATAGTCTACCGGCTCATAGCTCAGCTTTGCCCATGTCGGCTCTGTCATCATCAGCCATTTCCGATAGGCTTTGAGCCGGGAATCCAAAAGCCACTCCGGCTCTTCCTTTTTTTGTGAGATTAACCGGATGATGTCTTCATTCAGCCCTTTGGGGGCAATATCGGACGCAATGTCCGTTACAAAGCCGAATTTATAGTTGTCGCCGCTTTCATCGGCAATATTGGGCAGACTGCTCATTGTTCCGTTTCCTCATATTCTGTAATTTACCTTTGTATAAAATAATATGGTGTAAAAATCAAGCCGATAATCTTCACCGTCTTGACGAATCCTCAAATATATAGTTCCCGCCGTCTTAACGGATATTTCTGCCGGCAGTCTTCTTTTCTGAGGAATGTTCTGAGAACTCCGTCGGTTTAACGGATATTCCGCCCGGCAGTTTTCTTCTCTGGTTAATGTTCTGATAATCTCCGCCGGTTTAACCAATATTTAGGTATTTTATTATAATACGAAAAGTAATAACAAAGGAAAAACAATGAAAAAAGTCTGGATTACATTGCTTTTTGTTCCTCTGCTTTTCGGCTGTTATGCCCGAAGCGGTGGGATTCCTCTGTTTAACGGCTATGGCTACAACTATGCTCCCGGCAGTGTTGTCGTGCAGAAAGGGGATACGTTATACAGCCTTTCCCGCAAATATCAGGTGCCGCTGCGCGGAATGATAGAAGAAAACAATCTCTCTGCGCCGTATGCTTTGAACATCGGCCAGACGCTCCGCCTGCCGAAACGCCGGACGCACATCGTTGCCAAAGGGGATACGCTGTACGGCATTTCTAAGAAATATAACGTGGATATCACCTCTTTGAGCCGCCTGAACGGTTTGGATGAGCCGTACACGCTCAATGTCGGGCAGGCTCTGGCTTTGCCGGGAAGTTTGGCCGGCAGCGGCAGTTCCGGCGCTTCGTATCAAATAGCGTCTGATTACGGCGGAACGTCAAGCTATTCGTATACTAAAGGGAAGACGGCGGCAAAAAAGGCTTCAAAAACAACATCGTCGGCACAGAAGAAAACGTCTGTGTCCAAAACCAAAGCCAAACCGGCCGCGAAAGCCATTGCTCGCAAAGCGCCGCGCAAAACCGTGTCGACATACCGCAAGAGCAAATTTATCTGGCCGGTAAAAGGAACCGTCGTTTCAAACTTCGGCGTTGTCGGCAAAGGGCGCCGCAACGACGGAATAAACATCAAGGCAGCCACCGGAACTAACGTAAAAGCGGCAGACAAAGGGGTCGTTGCCTATGCCGGCAACGAGCTGAAAGGGTTTGGCAATCTCGTTTTGATAAAACACAGCGATGGCTATATCACCGCGTATGCCCACAATCAGCGTTTGTATGTCAAAAAAGGGCAAAAAGTGTTGCGTGGGGAAAAAATTGCAACGGTAGGCAGCACCGGCAGCGTAAATTCGCCGCAGTTGCATTTTGAAGTCCGTGCCGGCAAAAAAGCGGTTAACCCTCGGACGTATTTGCCGTAAAATGTTATTCGCCGTTATCTTCCGCGCACCTGCTTTCTCCCCGTTCATTCCGCTCCCTCACCCCAGGGCACCGAGTCCTCTCTCGCTTTGTTAGCCGCTGTATACGGGTAAAAAAGGCTTGCCAAGGGATTAAAAATATGGTAAATTGTTCTATATAAGGCGTAAAAGGCGGCCGTAAAGCCGCATATAACAAGGTCAAAAGAGGCGAAAATGGAAGTAACGTTTTTAAGGGAAGAAGACATCTGGGGCGACCGTGCGTTGGAAGTGATACAGGCGTATGGCACCGCCGTAGGCATTTCGGATGTTGCGATTGCCTTGGGAACATGCATGGGCAGCGGCACCAAAAACAGTGCCGGCGTGGCTTCCGGATATGCCTGGTCGGCGTCTTCCAACAAAAATGGAAACGTCCGCACCGTCACCTTCGACG